>Ga0209906_100005_pt1 | contig 731496 bp, 609 predicted proteins | sample FECB24metaG_FD_188303 | JGI IMG/M metagenome (GOLD analysis project Ga0209906, IMG submission 188303) | Cyanobacterial communities from the Joint Genome Institute, California, USA from Joint Genome Institute, California, USA - FECB-24 metaG... ...
CGTAAACAGCGCAATAATTATCTACAAAGGTGACTGTCTTATTAGGAATTCTGGGCTGTGTCATAGCTCCAGCCCTCCTTTGAGCGTTTTACTTTTATTTTACTCTGCCTAGAGTGATTGAAGAGGGATAATACCATCTTGGCTCAAATATTTATGTTTAATTTAATACTAGTAATAAATCAGAGGTTAGCAGCCAGTTACCTATTAGCCAATATTAGACTTCTTGCAAAAGTCGTTCTTTTTGCGTTCTTCTTTGCGTCTTTGCGCCTTTGCGTGAGACAAAAAAATATTAATGCAAGAGGTCTATTGTTTTGTTAAGGGGAAAAGGAGGAAAAACAAATATTTTCCTTTTTCCCTTTAACTAACCGAACAGTATTGACCTATTAGCACCAACCAAAAGACGATTTTAGAGCCTGTCTATTTAGCAAGACCGTGTTCTAAAGCAAAACGAACTAATTCTGTACGGCTATTAGTGCCAGTTTTACTAAACAAACGGCTGACATACTTTTCTACATTACGGACACTAGTTTCCAAGCGACGAGCTATTTCTTTATTCATCAACCCTTCAGCAACCAAGTTTAAAACACTTTGTTCTCTAGGGGTCAAATCAATTTTGAAAGGGGTTGGGGATTGAGCGATCGCACTTCTTTGAGTTAACAAGGCTTTAATTTGAGCAATCTGATTGGCCAGTTCAGCAATATCAGGAGTTTCAGCTTCTTCTCCCGTAGCTGGAGGCGCTGCGGTGCGGCGAGTCAGTAAGTTTTCGACTATTGCTACTAACTCATCTGGATCAAAAGGTTTAGGTAAATAAGCATCAACACCAGCTTGATAGCCTTGGATGCGATCGCCTGTCATACCTTTAGCAGTTAAGAATACTACCGGGAGCGCTTGAAAGCGGGCGTCTTCTCGCAGTTGCTTGAGGAACTGATAGCCATCTACCTGGGGCATCATCACATCAGAAATCACTAAATCAGGTGTATTTTGCTGCATCAAGTCCCAACCCTCACGGGCGTTACTGGCGACTTGAACACTGAAACCGCTTTCTTGCAAATAATCTTTCACGGCTTCCCGCAACCCTGGTTCATCATCCACCAGTAACAATTGTGCTGACATTTAAAGTTTCCTTGAGTTTACCTTTTTCCAATTTAGCGAAAGTTGACAGTCATTGGACAAAAGGAATCAAGGAAAACCCATTGGTTTGTAATGCCTGTAAAAGACCAAGGACGATCTGCGTAAGCGTTGGCAAAGCCTCTCGTCGTAGACATCGCTTTTGGTTACTGGACTTCGGATATTGCTAATCTTAAAATATCCTCGGAATTTAAAACATTCCAGCTTTAAAATGTCAATATAGTGCTCATGAAGATGGGAGAAGCTCTGACATCCCCCTACCTGTCCTCAGTTGTACCTGGTGGGAGCAGTTGCTTCAATTGGTGAGCCAATATTTCTAGTCCAGCATCCTTAGCAAAAAATCCATCCGCTTCTGGACACATTTGTTTGCCATGCACCTCTAACTCATTCTTGCTCATAAAAGCCGTAACCAGGATGACCACAGGAGAATAAGGCAAGCTTCGCTTGAGATTGGTAACAATTTCAATGCCATCTGTATTTAGCTCATACCGAGCTGTAGGCAGCATGAAATCGACCAGAAAGATATCGTACTGGTTTAGTTCGTGTAACTCCCATAAGAAACTAGATACGGACTTGTAGGTTACCACAGCATATTCTTGCTTCAGAAAGCGTTGGGCACTCCGACACCAGTGCTCGTCATCATCCAAAATCACCAGCTTGTACATGGATTCAATTCCTCCTTTGACCGAGATGAGTAATCATGTCCAAAAAGGCATCGTAGTCAGTGATGGGTTTGGTATAGCAACTGTCGGCCCCAGATTGAGACAATAGGAGATGTTGCTCGGCGGGCATGGTGTAAGCCGTGACCAAGATAATTGGTATTTGTTTCCACTGTGTCTTCAGATGACGCGACAGGATAGAGCCATCGACTTTTTGTCCTTGCCAGCGTGCTCCCGGTAAATTGATATCCATAATCACCAGCTCTACTGCCCCCGCTTCGCAGCGGTGGAAGATCTCTTTTGGTTCCGCAGTAATAAACACTTGATGACCTCCCAAGCGTTCGATCAGTTTTGCGGTTCCCTTAGCCAGGAGTTCGTTATCTTCAACCAGCAGGATCTTCAAGTTCGGCACCTCTGATTTGACTCGGTTCCCTTAGGGGCAGGGTAAAGGTCACCGTGCTTCCCTGTTCTAGGCCAAGGCTTTCAAGCCAGATCTTACCACCCATCAGTTCGACTAATCGCTTGCAAATAGTCAGCCCTAAGCCAGTACCCCCGTAGGAGCGCTGGGCAGAACCATCAGCTTGCACAAATGGGGCAAACAGTTGCTCAGAGTTTTCCATCTCAATGCCGATACCTGTGTCGCGCACCGAAATTTGAGCCATTGTCCCAGTACTATCGACGACGGCCTGGACATGGATTTCACCGTCATCTGTGAATTTGAAGGCGTTATCCAGCAGGTTCGTCATCACCTGGCGGACTTTGATCTTGTCGGCGAAAACACTCTCGATTTCACAGTCGAGCGTCAGAGGAATTGCCTTGCGGCGGCTTTCAGCAGCTGAGAGGAAACATTGCTCTTGTAGGAGCTGTTGCAGATAAACTGTCTCCAAGTCTAAGGCTATGCGCCCGTCTTCAATCTTGGCAATGTCAAGCACATCGTTAATGATGGTAACCAGATTCTGCGTCGATTGGTAAGCGCCGTCGATATATTGGCGCAACTCTTCTTCGTCTTCATAAAGACGGTCTTTGAGCAATTTTAAGTAGTTCAAGGTCGAGGCTAGAGGGGTTCGCAGTTCGTGGCTGGTAGAAGCCAAGAAGTTGCTCTTCAGGCGACTCACCTCCTCGGCGGCAGCTCGGGCATGAGAGAGAGCCTGGTTGTGCATCTCAACTACTAGGCGCTGTTGCCGCTCGCGCTGATAGAGTCTGTTTTGGAGCACAGCTAGCGATAGGTGAATGTTCAGAGACTGGATAAGTTCCATCTCTTCGATGCTCCAGGGGTGGGCTTTATCTTGTTTGAGCGCCTGCCATTGCGCCATTGACTGGCGGGGCCGCTGTTGGCGCTCATCGGTTTCCTCATACCCCGGCCAAAGGCTTTCTATGCCGATTTGGTCACGAAAGAACGTTAAATACCCCAGAAATTCTTTACCATAATACAACGGTTGAACAATCAAGCCCCGAATCGGCGTGGTCTGGAAGGATTCGATCAGTTGGTGCAAACGCGGTTCTTGCTGAAGATTAATTACCACTCGCAGGGCAGGTTTATCCTTTTGGGTTACGCCAGGGACAATGGGAGCAGGTGAGACTGGCTCTGATGCAGGAGCTACGCTTACCTCTTGCCAGAGGGGATTATTTTCTAGTAAGTCTGGTTGCTCAAGCTCGGATGAAGTCGGCTGATTTCCGTAAGTATAAAGATGGGCTGGTAAAGCCTCATCCTGGGAAGTGAGGTACAACCTTCCTCCAGAACTGCCAGAGGCTTTTACTGCTTGCTCTAGAACGTTATGCAAAATCTGCTCAGGGCTAAGAGGTGCGTGCAGCAGAGTGGCAATCTGATTAATGATCGCTTCGCGCTGCTGCTGCTCTTGTACCTGACTCAGCAGACTCGCCTGGGTAATAGCCAGTGAAACCTGGTCAGCAAGCATTTGGACGACCTGCAAATCCTCAGATGTAATTTCTCTGGGTTCGGCATGATGAGAGATCAACAGCCCCCAAAGTTCCTGTTGATAAATTATTGGCACCACCAGGGAAGATTGCACACCCATTTGCGTCAGATAGTCTACATGGCAGGGGTCTACCGGACGGCTGAGGATATCTTCGAGGGGTTGCTCTTGCACTTCTTCAACGGTTAAGTCCCCGATCGCCGTCGTTTTAGGGGTTGGCAGCGAGTTGAGGATAATGCGCTGCTCGTTGACATTGACAATTGAGCGGGTACGTGCTTTAACAAACAAAGCCCGCGCCTGGGGCGGAATGTCATCAGATGGATAGTGTAATCCCAGTAAAGAAGGCAGACGGTTGGGGGCACTAGCTTCTGCAACAACGTGTCCATGCCCGTCGCAATCAAAGCGGTAGACCTTAGTCCGGTCGGTTTGCAAAAATGCGCGTAACTCGACCACAGTTGCATCTAAAATCTCTTGGAGGTTCAGCGATCGCCGGATGCGGTTCGCCATGCGGGCAAGCAGAGTTTCCTTGCCTTCAGGAAGGAACTGATCTTTTATGATTCTAAAATCAGAATTTGTAGCCAACTGGTACTCCCAATTTCTCAGAATAACTATTTATTATTTAACTAGGCTAGCAATTACTAGAGCTAACTCGGCTGGTTCTATTGGCTTAGTTATATGTTTTTGGAATCCTGCTTGGAGAATTTGTTGCTGGTTAATCTCTCCAGCATAGGCTGTTAGTGCGATCGCTAAAATCTCTCCCCCTTGCTCAGGCGGTAGCGATGTCTGACGACAAGCCGCTTCGCGTCTACGAATTTCCCGAATCAGCATATACCCATCCATTTCTGGCATCCCAATATCACTTAAAAGAATGTGTGGCTTCTCAAGTGCAAAGGCGTCTAGTGCTTGCGAAGCTGAGGCGACGGCACGCACAGAAGCACCATACTCTTTGAGGATGAAGACTATTAAGTCGCGGGTGTCAACTTCATCGTCCACTACCAGCACTTTTACCCCCTGAAGATTAGGGGATTTCTCAGGCAAATCCTTGTCTTCACTTGTTTCAGGCACGGTTCTCCTGACGGGTAATAACACAGTAAAGGTAGCACCTTTATCGTCTCCCTCACTTTCTGCTTTGACTGTTCCACCATGCAGTTCAACAATTTGACGAACGATCGCCAGACCAAGCCCCAAGCCGCCAAAGGTTCTTGTTGTGCTATTGTCAGCTTGCCGGAAGTAATCGAACACATGAGGCAAAAACTCTGGGTTGATGCCTTTACCTGTGTCACTCACCTGGATTTGCGCTTGTGTACCCACGCACTCAAGTCGCACTTCTACCAAACCCTCATTTGGTGTGAACTTAACGGCGTTAGACAGCAAATTCCAGATGACTTGCTGCAAGCGGCTGGGATCGCCCAAAACTTGCCCCACATTCGGTTCAAATATCGTCTTAAGTTGAATTGACTTGGCTTGAGCCGCTAGACGCACAGTATCAAGTGCTACTTCAATAACGGCAGACAGGTCAACAAAGGAGACATTTAGCTTGAGCTTGCTTTGAAGAATGCGGGAAACATCTAGTAAATCTTCCATCAGCTGAGACTGCAACTTGGCATTGCGCTCAATAGTTGCTAGGGCATAAGCCGTCTTTGCTTCATCAAATTTGCGGGTTTGCAGGAGTTTTGACCAACCCAAGATCGGGTTGAGGGGGGAACGCAGTTCGTGAGATAGAACAGCGAGGAATTCATCTTTGAGACGATTGGCAGATTCTGCTGCTCGTGCCGCTTCCTTAGCGGCACGAGCAGCTCGCTCGCTGCGGGCAAATTCTTCAGCTGCCTGACTGGCCTTGCTACTGTAAAGAGCGGCGGCTATAAAATTTGCAAGGCTTGTCATCAGCCGCAAGTCTTCTCCATCAAACAGCCGATGCTTATCGTGAGATACAATCCAAATCGTGCCAAGCGGCTGATTGGCAATCAATAAAGGAACCACCAGTATCTCGACGATTATTGGCTTAAACTTTTGCAAATAGGTGAAATAACGTTCAGGATAGGAATAGAGCAGGGGGGCTTGACGTTCTAGGCAGATGCCGCAGGAACTAAAGGTGTAAAGAGTGGGAGTTTGTTCATACGCTTCTAACACCCCAGCTAGTGCGGCCCAACGACAGATATCTTCCCCGCTCGGAGTCGCCTCAAGTAAGCTGACACCAGTTGTTTCTGCCCGACACAGTTTAGCAGTGATTGTTACAAGCTTTTTGAGCAGAATTTGGGGCTGCTCAACTAGTTCCCCTACCAGGGCATGAAGTGCATCGTTCTCTTCCTTAAGGTCAGTGGTTCTGGGTACTCGACGGGACAACTCTTCAGTGATGATAATATCGTCTAAACATATTTGCTCTACTTCCTCATTCGTCATCACCCTACTCCGCTTCTAAGAAATATTGGTTCAGCAGTCCCTGTCCAGGCTCACCCAACTTTCGTAACACTTATTTAATCTGCTTCAGTGCCAATTGTGAAGGCACTGCATGTCCGTTCTCCCAGCGATTGACAGTTCGGAGCGAAACCGCAACCTGGCAACAAGCTTTTCTTGGGAAAGACCGAATTGCTAGCGAAATTCACGGGTTGAATCTACAATTTTTAACCGCTCAGTTTCTAGCATTGTCTTTTTCTATTCTCATAGAACAGAGACTACGATAAATGGCAGGCTATTTGTTACTTCCTTAGGAAAGAGTTTAAAAGTTTCTTAATACATACCAGCACGATTTTTTTAGCTTGAAAGCCATCGGAACCCCAAAGAGACAAAGCGTAGCTTTGTCTCCCTTCCCCTTAGCAACTACCGTGTACACAAAAGTTTTTTAGAGTTGCTGCGTAACGTAGGGTAAGTTAATTTTTGCAGGTTGATGTATTGGCATAACAGACCGACGTATTGGCATAACAGACCGACGCATTGGCATAACAAGCCGACGTATTGGCATAACAGGGCAACGTATTGGCATAATAGACCGACGTATTGGCATAACAAGCCGACGCATTGGCATAACAAGCCGACGCATTGTCATAACAAGCCGACGCATTGTCATAACAGACTAGACCTCTTGCAAAAGTCCTTAACACCCCACCCCCAACCCCTCCCCTTGCTAAGGGGAGGGGAGACAAAGCGTAGCTTTGTCTCTTTGGGGTTCTTATATTTTTGATTTATGCAAGAGGTCTACTGACGTATTAGCATTACAGGTCAAAGTGTGGCAACTTTAGAAAACTTGTGTGTATACCGTAGCCCCTTAGCAAGGGGAGGGGATTAAGGGGTGGGGTGAAACGACTGTGGGATAAGCTTTCTGACTAAAGTTGACACAAATGATGGCGATCGCACCCCTTGCTCCCATTAAGTAGTTGCGTGGCAAGGCTAAAATAGTGCATTAGGTGTAGGTTGGGGAGCCAGTGCGTTGCGGAGGTTCCCTCCGTTGTAGCGCCTGGCGTTTGAGCAACGCGAAACCCAACATCAATAAGGGTGTTGGGTTTCCTTACGTCAACCCAACCTACATTTTTTTTTGCAACAATTTAGCCTTGCCACGCCAGTAGGCTGATTCCTGCTTGTGATCATTTATTGACTTTTTCTGACTCGGCTCACTCGTAGCATGGGATACTATATTGTCGAATTTATACAGACAAGATTACAGGTATCTCAGCAAGTCCTCTATTGTTACAGCCGATCAATTATCTTGGCATTTTCTGGCAGCTTGGCGTTTTGTTGTCCAGCAGAACGCGCTCTAGCAGTGAACAAACCAATGGGAGTATTTAGTATATCTATAAGGGTGGCTTTAAGAGCGATCGCCTTTAAACTTTCCCTTGGTATTTCCTTTAATAACCAACGTGCTAAACGATAACCACATTCTTGAAGTGTAATCTCTCGCATCAACTCTACACCGTGTAGCTCGTGTAGATAGCGATTTGAGCGTCCATAGCGCCGCCATTGACTTTGCAATTCCTTGAGTGTGGCGCGGTGGCGGTGCTGGACAATCGCCTCTGGAACAAATTCCAAACGTCCGATGTTTTCTAAGAGAATCCGCCAGCAAATGTCTGCATCGCCGCCACTTGTAAGATAAGGACGAAATAAACCTGCTTTTTCTAAAGCGATGCGGCGAATCGCCAAATTAGCGGTTTGACCGTAAGGACAAAACTTATGTCCAAGCGTGTGCTTCTGCGATAGGGTTTCTTGACGGTCTGCGTGTTGTTCTAAAAGAGTTTTGCCTGGTAGTGCCACAATTTCACCCGCGACAATTACCACTTGTGGGTTGACAAAAGGTTGAATTAATGCATTTAGCCATTGTGGTTGCGGTCGGCAATCAGCATCAGTAAATACCACAATTTCGCCAGTTGCAGCGCGAATTCCAGTGTTACGCGCGGCGTAGGAGCTTTGAATTTGGTTTTCGCTCAACGGGTGAATTTTGATTGAGCTATTTTCGGCAGATGTTTTTAGGAACGTGAGAGTGCGATCGCTACTATTATTGTCTACCAGCAAATACTCTACCCTGTCTTTTGGATAAGTTTGAGACGATAGACAACAGAGTAAATCTGCTAAATCGGCTTCACCATTATAAATAGGTACAACCACCGACAACTGTGGCAAGAACCTGTTGACGGTGGTTGTATTAACTGGCTGATGATTCATAATCCTAAAATTTTGGAGTTGGGATTACTATGTAGTATTCCCAATCCGAGTTTCAGTAAATTTAAAATCTTAAGTCGTTGGCGCGATCGCTCATGGGTAGGGAAGATGAAGGTCGATTTACTGAGGGTTGGGCAAAATTACTGCCAGATAGAACTGCGATCGCCCTGGCATATTGCGGATCATTCCTAGTTCCGATTAAAGCTGGATTAGAAGCCAGCTGGCGCTCTTGTGGCTCTGTTAGATCTACTTTAATATCTGGTGCAATTCCCTTATGGTTAATATCCGTTCCTTTAGGAGTGTAGTAATGAGCAATGGTGACTGCTAAACCAGAACCATCTGCAAGTTCATGAACCGACTGCACTAAGGCTTTGCCAAAGGTTTGACCACCAACAACTACTGCCCGTTTATTATCCTTGAGTGCCCCTGTGAGGATCTCGCTGGCACTAGCTGAATTACCATCCACCAGTACTGCCAAGGGTTGCTTTGTTAGGGCAGTGCGATTAGCTTTAGTTTCTTCACTTGCGCCCTCACGGTCTACTGTCTTGACAATCCCACCATCGTCATACCACATCCGGGCAATTTCAATGCTTGCCTGCAACAAACCGCCAGGATTTCCTCGCAAGTCCAACACATAAGCATCGACTTTCTTATTATTCAAATCGCGGATGGCTCGTTGCATTTGCTCTGCGGCGTGAGCACTAAACTCCCGCAAACGGATGTAACCAACGCGGCGATTTCCTTCTTGCTTGAGGGTATAAAGTACTGTTGGTACTTCAATAGTCGCCCTTGTCAACTTCAAATTAAAAGTACTTTGCCCCGTCCGTCCCAACCGTAACGTTATGGGAGTACCTGCTTTGCCACGAATCAGCTTAGAGGCGTCATCCACTTTCATCTTGAGAGTGGGTTTACCGTCAATTGCCAAAATTTCATCGCCTGCTTTGATCCCAGCTTTCAGCGCCGGAGAATTCTCTATAGCTTCGACAACAGTGAGCCGCTTAGTTTTTTCGTTCATCTCCATCCGAATGCCAATCCCAGAGACTTCCCCAGATGTTTGGCTCGTCAGGGCTTCAAACTGTTTGGGGTCCATAAAGCGAGTGTAAGGGTCACCCAACTTTTGTAAAGCTTCACGGATGGCAGTGTAAGCTTCTTCACGAGAAGAATAGTCTTTACTTAATAGGCTTTGCCTGGTTGCTTGCCAATCTTGTTGATTAAATTTGCCATCAACATATTCACGATTTACTACTTGCCAGGCTTGGTCAACAACCGCTTTCGGGCTATCTTGTAAGGCTAGGGCGGCGCGAACACAGCGAGTCCAAGCAGGACCAAACACAGAAATAGCAGCAGTCGTGGCGATCGCTCCACCAATCAAGGCTACTTGGAGCGGCGAGTAACTTTTCGCAGATTGGTTCATGTATATCAGCTGGAATAATTGTATTGTTGACAGTTTAGCAATCAGGCTTTCCAGAAATTTTTAAGTTTTTATACTCCAAAATCAGCTATACTCCCTGGCATCATTTTTCTATTTAAATGATGCTGAAAATACTGCATTAGTTGTTAACAATCATTTCTCAGTTTGCTAGCCATTTCCGGAAGGCTATACTGACTCTGTGACACTTTGAACAGCGTCATCTTTGCAGTCTAGATTACTTTTATAAGATAGCACTTTGATCGTTTAATTGCAGTACTGTCAGATATCTGCCAAATCAGCTTTTTTTACCTAACTCATGAAACGCAAATTTACCATCAAATCATCAATCTCTGGTAGGGAAAAATTAGGTAATCTGTGGCAATTGTTACAAAAATTAGCTTACGGATTGTGCATTTTTTGGGGCAGTTGGCTGATTTGTACTACTATCACTTTAGTTTTTGCCTCTTCTGGGCCAGTTGATGCCTTTTTTGTGCTAGGTGGCAGTATTCGCCGGGAAATTTATGTCGCCCAGCAAGCAAAACAATATCCGCAAACTCCAATTTTAATCTCTCACGGTTCCCCAGACCCTTGTCTGTGGATCATTTTTCAGCGAGAAGCAGTCAATTTACAAAAAATTTGGTTAGAAAAGTGTGCTAATTCTACCTTTGAAAATTTTTATTATGGTATTCCGATTCTGCATTCCTGGGGGGTACATAAGGTAAAACTAATTACCTCCCCAACTCATTTACCAAGAGCCAAATGGATGGCAAAAATTCTGTTGGGTGCTCATGGCATTTGGGTAGATTTCGAGATTGTTCAGGAGCAGGGCATTCCTGGTAATCGTGAGTTTTGGTGGAAAACGGGATTAGATTTAACGCGTAGCTTATTCTGGGCGATTTTAAGTCAAATTATTCAGCCGCAATGTGCAAATGCGATCGCACTTTCAAATGTAGATATGTCAGTATGGCAGCATCGAGGTTTTAAGTGCGAACATCAAGGTGAGTTGGGGAGATAAAGGATTTTACAGCTACTAAAATGAATAATTAATCATCGATAAAGGTCGATGCAAATCAATACTATGGCAGAGATTCGATTGGCGATTGAGGGTGAAGATGCGATCGCAGCAACAGAGGCGCTTTTGGAAATACCCGGTATATTGGGTAACTCGCGTTTTACCTGTGTAGTTACCAGAAGATGGGGAAGCTTTGCATAAGGACGATCGCCGCGTTTATATACCTGTCGTGCCACATTTACAATGGGGAGAAGGATAACTTCGGCAAAGCACACCATGCTGAAAATCATCCTTAAAATATTTCTGAAGTGCGATTCGCAGGAGGCAAAATATGGGCTTGGCTGGGTTAAGAATTGTGTTGGTAGAGCCAGCTGGGCCCTTAAATGTCGGGGCGATCGCCCGGGTAATGAAAAATTTCGGGCTACATCATTTAGTATTAGTAAATCCTCAGTGTGATCCGCTGTCGGTGGAAGCTTTAAAGATGGCAGTCCATGCTAAAGAAATTTTAGAATCTGCGGTATTGGTAGCAACTTTACCAGAAGCATTGCAGGGATGTGTACGGGCGATCGCCACTACCGCTCGCGTTCGCAGTTGGGAAACGCCTTTAGAAAATCCTCGTACTGCGCTACCCTGGTTACTAGAGGAACCAGAAAAACCCGCAGCCCTAATTTTTGGCAGGGAAGACCGGGGATTAAGCAATGAAGAATTAAACTATGCTCAACGGTTTGTTTGCATTCCCACAAGTCAGGATTATCTATCTCTGAATTTGGCTACTGCTGTGGCAATTTGCTGTTATGAACTGGCACAATGTGCAGATCTACCTGAAATTCAGATATCCCAACCGGATCTTGCACCTTTGGATGTTGTGGAATCATACTATCAGCAACTAGAATCACTACTGTTGAAAATAGGTTATCTTTATCCGCATACGGCAGCAAGTCGCATGGAAAAATTCCGCCAAATGTATAATCGCGCTCACCTGGAAACAGGCGAAGTAGCTATGCTACGCGGGATTGTACACCAGGTGGAATGGGCGCTTAAAAACCAGCATAATAGTGAAAACTTGTAATTAATTGTTTAATATGTATCCAATTACCCCCGAAACAATAAATATCGCTTAAACTTATAAACACAAAAATGCTACTAATACCATTGCCATATGAAGACGCATAGAAAGAACCCCACCGCCTGCGGCACCTCCCCTTGGTAAGGGGAGGTTGGTAGGGGTCAAAATAATGTGCAACCTCACAAAGAATTGGTATAAGTAGCAAAAAGAGATTTGAGTATCAAAATGTTTGAAAATTAAGTTTTGGGTCAGGAGTCTGTAACAAGAAAATCGAGCGGGTCACAAGGAGTAACGGTGTCAGAGTCGAGTGACAAACCAACAGCTTTCTCACGGCGTCAACCTCGCCAGCATCCACCCAAAGTTCAAAAGGTGGTACAGAAGAAAGCGAAAGTTAACAACCAGCAGCACTCTGCTACTAGTGGGGATGTGGCGTCAACACGTATAAAAAAAAGTATCAGTCCTCCCCCAAACCCTGCTAATGTAGGCAGGGCAAAGGGGTTAGTCATGCCAGCAGCAGTAAAACCAATTCCGACCGCGAAGGGGAAGATTCCACCCTCGCAACCAGGCGCTGTCAAATTAAAAAAAGTGCGTGTAGAAAAGCAGTTATTGCCAAAAAAAGGCAGGCTAGCATCCCGTAAGACGCGGTTAAAGCCAATGGCAAGAACCATGTTGTATGTCCTGCGGTTATTGATTGTGGGAGTTGGTATTGGTGCGATCATTGGCACAGTTTTATCAGTATTAGACCCTGCTAATCGCATCACCACAACTTCTTCGACGGAATCTAATACTAATGTAGGGCGATCGCAGCCACAACCTACCCAAAGCCCATCAAATTCGAGCCTATACCTATCCCAGGAAATTATCCCCCTGAAAAATGCCGTGCTAAATCTAGCGGCTGAAAACCTAAATCTGACGCCTGGAGCATTTTTGGTAGATTTAGATACTGGGGCTTATGTAGATGTGAATGGCTCCGCTAGTTTTCCGGCGGCTAGCACGATTAAGGTGCCGATTCTAGTTGCTTTTTTCCAGGATGTGGATGCGGGGAAAATTCGCCTGGATGAAATGCTGACCATGCAACAGGAAATGGTGGCTGGCGGCTCAGGAAATCTGCAATACAAACCAGCAGGAACCCAGTACTCAGCTTTGGAAGTCGCAACTAAGATGATTACAATCAGCGACAACACAGCCACAAATATGTTAATTGCCCATCTGGGAGGTAGGGAGGTGCTAAACCAACGTTTCCGCAGTTGGGGATTGACAACCACAACGATTCGCAATCAACTTCCAGATTTGCAAGGGACAAACACTACTAGTCCCAAGGAATTGGGGAATTTGATCGCTATTGTGAATCAAGGGAATTTGGTGAGTATGCGATCGCGTGATCTAATACTTGATATCATGCGCCGTACAGAGAAAGACAATTTGCTGCCATCGGGGTTAGGCGCAGGTGCAAGGATATACCACAAAACGGGCGATATTGGAACAATGCTGGCAGATGCAGGTTTAGTTGATATTCCAACTGGTAAGCGCTACATAGCAGCTGTCATGGTACAACGGCCGAATAACGATCCTCGCGCCGAGAAATTTATTAGCTCAATTTCTCGTGCTGCTTACCAACAGTTTAGTCAAAATGCTGTCACGCCCAGTAATACTACAACTACCATACCTGGAACTGGTTATCAATCTCCAATCATAAATCCTCCTGTCCCCAACGCTACAACAACAAACATGCCTATAAGCGGTTATCAGTCTCCAATAATCGCTCCTCCACCCAACAGTATGGGAAGTACTACGCCTGCAAACGGTTATCCATCGCCAGTGACGAATCCCCAATATTATCCCCCAAGATAATTTGGGATTTTTAATCATTAGACCTCTTTTTTTCTCACGCAAAGGCGAGCCAGTGCGTTGCGGAGGTTCCCTCCGTTGAAGCAACTGGCGTCGCAAAGACGAGCCAGTGCGTTGGGCGGCTCCGCCGACTTGAAGCAACTGGTGAGTCCAGTCCTGAAGGCGGGTTTCCCGCCGTAGGGAACTGGCGAACCCGAAGGGCGTCGCAAAGAAGAGCGCGAAAAGAACGACTTTTGCAAGAAGTCTATTACCGATTATCTGTTGATAGCGCGTTGATATCGCATTCCTGGTAGTTGCGAAACTAAACCCATAAGTTCCAACTGTAATAAAGCGCTGGAAACTGAGCCAGCAGCTATGCCCGTTTGTTGGACAATAAAATCGAAGGGTAAAGCATCATAAGTGAGTGCATCTATTACCCTTTGCAGTTCTGGCGATAAATCAGGTAAACTTAACTGCTCAGGTGTTGGGGATGCTTCCATTACATCAAGTTGGGGAACTGCTCCTAGCATAGTTAATAGTTCGTCTATTTCCTTGAGAATAAAAGAAGCTCCTTGATTGAGTAACTTTAAACAACCTTGAGACGGGTTATCATCTAGTCTCCCAGGTAATGCATAGACATCTCTTCCAAATTCATTTGCATAGGTAGCTGTAATTAACGCACCAGATTTTAAAGGTGCTTCCATTACCAGGATGGCGCGGCTTAAACCTGCAATAATCCGATTGCGGCGGGGAAAGTGGGTGCGATCGGGTGGAGTTTTTGTTGGATATTCACTCAGGACTAACCCAGAAGTCAAAATCTGTTTGTACAGATCTCGATTTTTATGTGGATAGATGACATCTACGCCTGTACCTAAAACCGCGATCGTGCGTCCACCTGCTTTGATCGCGGCGCTATGGCTTACTGTATCAATTCCCTCTGCCATACCTGAAACAACTGTAAAACCATTTTTAGCCAAAGCTGTGCTAATTTGGTGAGTCCAACGGATACCATACTCTGATGGTTGGCGTGTCCCCACAATACCAACCAGTGGTTTTTGTCCAAGATTTTCTTGCAGTTCAACTTCACCGCGATAGTACAAAATCGGTGGTGGACTGGGAGTTTCCAGCAGTAAGCGAGGATAATCTGTATCTGCTGGTGTCCAGAAATGGGAGTTTTCCTGCTGGTGCTTGGCGAATAGGTTTTCTGGGTGCAAACGCGATCGCTGTTGTACTACTTTTTCTAATGTCTGAAAACCAAAACCCTCAACTTCTCCCAATTGAGCCTTGGTAGCTTTCCACGCTTTGTCCAGTGTGCCAAAATGCTGTTGCAGCCGTCGCAGCAATACCGGGCCAATCCCAGAAATTTGCGACCAAGCTAGCCAATATGCGCCCTCTTCTACCACGGTTCCACCCTCACGCCTACTGGTTTGAGTATTCCCAAATTTAGGCTTGTCTATTGATGGGGATGGGGGAGAGGGAGCAGGGGAAGAATATATAACTCTTGACTCTTGACCCTTGTACAGACGCGATTAATCGCGTCTCTACCCTTGACCCCTGTACAGACGCGATTAATCGCGTCTCTACCCTTGACCCCCCTATGCTTTCCAATTTAAAAACCGGGCATAAATATAAGCGATGGTTTCAGACATGATTGTTCGCACACCTTCGCTAGAAACCCACCACTTGGTTGAATCATAACCTTGATTTTTGCCTGCAATTATACCCACTTTGATTTGGGGAGCAAGTATTTGTTTGAACAACAGCCAACTCCTGCGGGAATGAACGTCCCAGGAGAAAAGATTAATTGATTTTATGTTGATGTTTGATTTTGAGAGCCAGCGCTGAAATTCGGCAGCAGATGCATAACTGCGATCCTTGGTCACGGAAGGTGTAGGAACAGCTACCACCTTCTCTGGTGCTAAACCCAGCTTTTTGAAGGTAGCGGCTGAAACTTCTGCAAAGTTTTTGTATCCAGTCAGATAACCTCCTCTCTCTATACTGCCTCCTGTAGTGAGAACTAGGCGATAAGAACCACTGTTAAATTCAGTCAAAGCTTCTTGTATTCCGTAGTCTGGTATCCATCCTTCAACAATCAATGCATCTGCTGCTTTGATAGGAGAATTGACGGCTAGGAAGGGGTGTACATGAGTAATTGTCAATAATATTAAATAAGCGGCAGTAGCGATAAATATTACCCATCCTTGAACCGTAAGTGTCCAGATTTGTTGGCGTTTTATCAGGCGGATTTTGGGAATTTTCAACCGCTGGCGAGATTTTCTCTGCATTAAACCTTTACTGAACTTTGTTCTTTCAAATAAGCAAAGACAGACTTATCTCCAATATCAGGAGGAATTGCTTGCACTACCTTACGCACAGCAAATACTAGAAACAAAATCGCCCAAACTCCTAATAAAACTTGTTCCGCCTGAGTTGGTAAAATTCCTACTAAATGTCCTAATAATAGTAAAGGTACAGTAATAGTTAATACCTTGGTTTCCAAACGATTAAAGCAAAAAGCTTCTTTGAAATAAATACCTGTCAAAGCAACGAAGGTGAAACCAATTCCGAATAAGGTAACGGGGTGATTGTAAACAGTAACAGCCAATGGTTCACTACTAGATAGTGCGAAGGCCACGGCTGCAATGCTACCGATCGCCAAAAAAACTTGCAACAATCGGTGTAGTAGAGCCATATAGATATGAATGGTAAATAAACTCACACCAAGTGCAATACTAAAACAGGCATATAGAGGCGTCAGCGTGGTGAAAACAGTCGGGTTATTGTTGAGCAAAACTAAAGCGCTGCCTATAGCAAAGCTAAGTGCAGCTACCATTAACCCAGCACGGTAGATAATTACGCCAGTGCGATCGCTCTGAGTAATTGTAAATTCTCCGAACTGACCTTGATAAACTTCTGGTGCGGATAGTGTTTGCGTAGTCATATAAAAGCAATGAGTGAGGATAGCCAGTAACTTGCACTGCTGGTGAACCGTAGACAGTGATCATGATTCCCTAGTAGAGTGCTAAGAAAATTTGCTGACTGGTTACTTTTATTATGATGGGCAATGAGACGAACTGAATACGAAGAAGGCAGAAGGCGGGTGCATCCCAATGCAAGAAAAAATACTTACAGCAGTTTTCTTTTGCATGAAGTACAAAGCTACGGGTTTTGAGGCAGGAGGCAGGAGGTAGGAGGTAGAAACTCTTTATAGCTGATGCGTGAGTCCGGAATTTTGTACCTCACTTACTTGCAAACTGCTGTGATCAATTTTCTCCGGTCTGGTTTTTTTATAAAAATAAGACTTGTAAGACATCTTGCCAGCTGATCTGCAACTGTAAGTGTGCATTACCACTATTAATGGCAATTTCTACCCAGCCATGACTGCCAACTAAAGCGATCGCTTCTCCAACATTGACATCACTGTAAGTTTCACAGCCCGGTATAGTCAACCCAGCGGTTTGCACACACCAGATTTTATCTTGCACGGAATTCCCTGGAATGTTGCTTACTAGGTTGCCAAAATGATCAATATATTGAATGCAACCCGCCACACCAGTTGTTGTCTCGTTGCAATAGCCTATATTTAGCTGTACCAGATCTGTAGGATTGATTTCTCGTCCTAGCTGTTTGAGAGCAACCCCACTAGCAAGATTAGCTCCCACTGGTGCAAAGATATCTCTACCGTGAAAAGTCTTGCTTGGTTCAGGCGTTCTCCAATAATCGGGGTTTGTAAGTTCAACAGCCGCGATCGCTGGACTTTGACTTAGTACCCCACTGAATATACCGTTATCTGGGCCTACCAGAAAACCTTGAGCAAATTCTACTGCGATCGCTCGTCGCCCACCACCCACACCCGGATCTACTACCGCCACATGTACGGTTCCAATCGGGAAATAAGCATAAGCATTCATTAGGCAAAACCTGGCTGCGGTGATGTTTTGCGGCGGAATCTGGTGTGTCAAGTCTACTATCGTTAGATTGGGGTTGATTTGGGCAATAACTCCTTTCATCACGCCTACATAGACATCGCGATCGCCAAAATCGCTCAGCAAGGTGAGGATACTTGCTTGTGGAAAAATGTCTAAGCGCTGGCTTTCGTCGGTGCTCATAACTTCTTCCAAGGGCGAACGGAGTGTTTACTGCTAAAGGCAAAGTGTCTGTCAAGGAGTGGTTAACTATAGGATTTTCTCACACGGCTTGACGACCATCTATATTAAAACATAATTTTCTGTATCGACAGCTACTAAATTTGTGCTATGTTAAGAAGAGAAGACATATAGAGAAAGATTAAAGAGGCTAATCATTATGAGCCAAAGTAGATTACAGATTGCCAGGAAAGCAAAAGAAACTCATAGAGTGAATATTCAAAAAAACCTAGAGCATCGCTTACAAGTAGCCAGATCTCAGGGTAACGAAAGCCTAGTTCGTCAGCTAGAAGCAGAGATGAAGTATTTCAGCTAACTCAAGTTTTCATTGTTCATAGTTTTGTTGTATTTAACCCGCTTTGGCGGGTTTTTTTGTTTTTAGGGGTGGGAAACTATCCTAGTGACGTGACAAGCCTAAAGTGATGCAAAAAAATCGTAGGTTGGGTTGACGTAAGGAAACCCAACACCCTTATCGATGTTGGGTTTCGCGTTGCTCAAATGCCAGGTGCTACAACTGCCGGAACCTCCCGTTCGCCCTTGGCGTCTCCCCTTGGGAGAAGTTCTGATGCCTTCGGCGGGCTACGCCAACGGAGGAAGCCTCCGCTCAGACTTCTCTCCGCAACGCACTGGCTCCCCAACCTACATACACCTAATGCAACATTTTAGCTATATAAGCATACATGAAAGCGATCGCCGTCAGACTCTACACAAATACCGACACCAAAGCTTTCTATTTTTTTAATGTAAATTATTATTTAGCTTCACCAATTGAATATCGGAAAACTTTACTTCTTTTGTGTAAAAAGCTGTAAATCAATATAGGCCCTAGCATAGAAGCAATATATCCAAGAGTGAATTGTATTAATGGGTCAGTTATGCCAATTTTTACCAAAATGGTTCTAGTAGCCGAGCCAACAAGTATGTGAAGTAAATAGATGCTCATACTAAGCAGACCTAAGTAAACAAAAATGTCTGCAATCGATTGTGAAAACAGATTCAACCACTGAAACATTGGAAATGGTTGATTCCAAGTGGCAAGTATATACATAAAGATAAAACCTATGATGCCATTCATAAATTTTGTAACTAAGCCATAGTCTGTACCTAGTAAATAGTTAATACTGAGCATCATACAAGGACAAATTAGCAGGAAGAATAAAGTTAAACTAGATGGCATTTTCTCTAGTCTTAAACGAATCTTGGCTATATGTGGAGCAATAGCAATTCCCAAAGCATAGAAGATATTAAAAAAGCAAATGTCTCCCAGTGGTTGCTTCAGGTTAAATGAAAGTAAAAACAAGATAATTGTGACTAGATAATATAGGAATTTTGAACCAAGCTTTTTAATTATAAAAAAGGATAAAATTGTCGCCAATAGTAATGCATGAAAAAACCAAAAAATAAAGTTAGGATAAATTACTGATTGAATCAGTCCGATGAAAGAGAACTTGATACTACCAGATAATGAGCGGAAAATATAATAAATTGGTGCCCAGCAGACTAAAGGAATAACTATCCTAATAAACTTAGAATTTATAAATTTTGCATAACTATTATTATTATTACTAAAAATCCTAAAAGAAATGCCAGAAATAATAAAAAAGATTGGCATATGAAAAGTGTAAATAAAATTATATATCCACCCTAGGTACAATATATCTTGTTCGTATAATTGACGTATACCAGAATCTCTATTGCCAATTACATGACCTAGAGCTACAAGAGCGATCGCAATCCCTCTAATAAAATATAAATTATTAGATAAAGTTTCTTGAATATGAGAATTAGCTTGTTGTTTGATAGCTGAGTTTTTTGTCATTTTTTTTATATTGAAGTGAGAAATAATTATTTTGAAGTGTAATATTTAATAGCTTGATAATTGAAAAACATTATTAGGTAAATAGCTTTGATATTGATAAACTACGGGACTAGAAAAAGATGCGATCGCTAACTATTAAAGAAGCGATCGCATCTTTCTAGTTGTACTTAGCTAATTAGTAAGCACCTGTCTTTTGCAGTACAACACTCACGGTTTTCAGCAAAATTGTCATATCTAGCAAGAGCGACCAATTTTCAATGTAGGTGATATCTAATTTCACCCCATCTTCAAAGTTCTCAATATCAGAGCGGCCGGAAACCTGCCACAATCCAGTAATACCAGGCAAAACTTCTTGTCTAATAAAGTGAGTTGTTTGGAACCTCTCTACATCTCTAACAGGGAGAGGGCGGGGCCCAACTAGACTCATCTCCCCAACTAGAACATTAAACAGTTGCGGCAATTCGTCCAGACTGTAACGACGCAGGAATTTGCCAACTCGTGTTACACGAGGGTCATCTTTGAGTTTAAACAAAACGCCATCTTTTATTTCATTCTTTGCTTCTAAAGATGCTTGTAACTTTTCCGCATTTGAAACCATTGTGCGGAATTTCCAGATTTTAAACTCCTTACAATGCAGACCAATTCGCTTCTGCTTGAATAAGATTGGCCCAGGAGAATCTAGCTTAATCAGCAAGGAAATTAGCAAATAGATAGGTGTCAGCAGCAATAGCAAAATAGTTGCACAACAAAGGTCGAAGCCACGCTTTACCCAAAAATCACTACCTGCAATAATTGGTGCTGGAATTGTTAGACATGGCACTTCACCAATCATCCACAATATAGTCTTAGGCGGAAGCACTTCCCTTTCTGTCGGCAAAATCCGCAGGGTAATGCCAGCACTCATGAAATGCCAGGAAATATACAAGCGGTTCTTAATTGCATTCCAAGAGACAAAAGCCTCGACGATGCCTTGTTTGCGAAGGAACTCCAAGGTTGATTCTCGCTTATATCTATCCAAAGAGCTAGCCTCAGCCACTCCCATAAGGTTGTAGCAATTCTCTTTTTCGATTAATCTGATGCTACTCTGTTGGTCTTCTGCATCCGTAATCAGAAAAACTGGATAACGAATTGCTCCTTTCTTTCGCACAAGGTTGGTAGCAACATCAAAGCTCAAACGAGCCACACAGATGAAGGCTACAGAAAACAACCAAAACAATAGAAAACTTGAGCGCGAGACATAGCGACTTGGTTCGTAGAAAAACGCAATCAGCAAAAGGAAAAATTCTGACAGGGAAACTGCTTTGATTAGGCGAGCATAATTACGTCGGTGGATGCCTGCCTCATATAGTCCTTGGGCTGCCATCATACCTATTGCTACTGCGAGAGTTAGCAGTTGAAAAGATGAGCGCTCTGTCCAAGGAGAGTCTAATGGAGTTCCATAAAATATTGCTAACTTCCATGCCAAGGTTAGAGAAATGGCATCAACTAGGATAAGTGTGATTACCCGAAGTACTTTGAGAGATAATCCTCTCTGTATCCTTGTGCCTTTAGCCGATCTTAAATCTGGTTTGAAATCTACTAATGGGAGGTATCTGGATGTCATTATTCCTATACTCTCTAGGTTTCAGATGGAACAACACTCTGGATTTGATAGAGAATTCAGTCATGATTGACTGACACAATTAAGCTAATGTACCTCCTAATAAATAAAGTCCGTTAAAACTAACTAAAAAACAGAATTTTAGTCAGTTATAACGGACTCCAACTAATAGGAAAACTTGATTACAGTAGACTGCAATACTTGAAAAAACTAGTTTTAATGTTTTAGAGCATGATTAAACCTTCTTGTAATAGCATTCCATGCCGATTTAGGTTTAGCGGCAAGAAAGGTACTAACAAATGATTTTAAAAAAGCTTAGCCTTTTACTGTTATAGCCAAGAGCATATAGATTGGGACATAATGACAAGCGTGAATACCAGGAATAGTAATGCTTTTACCTTCTGCACTTCGGCAAGCTCAGTGTGCCACCTCCTGCTATAAATAAAGCCTGTTAAAACCAGGACAATCTAAATCTCTGCTTTAGGACTAGCAGAACAAAAATTGTGTTTCCGATTAAATAACGTTGCCACAAACGTTTAGGCTCTACAATCAAGCGAAAAAACCACTCTAGACCAGCTTTTTGCATGAATTTTGGCGCTCTTGTTACCATACCAGCCACTAATTCAAAACTTACTCCTATGCCAATTGATACTGGAACACCAAGCTTTTGGTAATTGTTGTATATCCAATACTCCTGCTTTGGAGCACCTAACCCGACAAAGAGAAGGTCAGGTGTTGCTACTTGAATAGCTAAATTGATTCGTTTTAACTCGTCTGGATTTGACTCAAATCCGTAGGGTGGACAATAAGTACCAACTATTTTGAGATTGGGATATCTCGCCTCCAAAACCTGCTTAGCCTTGTTTGCAGCTCCTGGACGACCACCTAGCAGAAACACTTTCAATTCTCTTTGAGCACTGATTTTGCATAACTGCTCGAAGAGGTCTGTTCCATTTACCCGACCAGACAGTGGGGTCTTAAAAAACTTAGCTGCCCACACAAGAGGAACACCATCTGGTACTACTAGAAAAGCATGACGATATATCTCACGAAAACGAGCATCACGTTGTAGTGTCACAACATGTTGTGCATTGGGTGTTACTACATATTCAGGAGCGCTTCCTGAAATTGCACGATGTGCGATCGCTTCAACCACTTCATTAAAGGAGTATCTATCAACATCAATACCGCAAATATTCACCTTAGTCGAATAGCTCATAATTTCAGATTCATTGAAGTCAAAAAGTCCAATGTTTTGCCCTTACCATACTCCATACTCATCGTTCGGTAATCTACCAATTTTCTTTCTCAAAATAGTTTTTACTTTCATAATTATTTGCGGGTTTACAACGATTTTTAAGGGAAGAGCTAATAGCTCTTTCACTAACCAATTCAAGTAGAATTTTCGGCGCTTAATATTTAGATCATTGGATTCCTGCTTAACAAAGTTAGAGGCAACTTTCCAACTTTCACGAATTTGCTTAAATTTACTCAAGGGCTTGCCACTCATGCCATTAAGCGAGTAAGAAGCAAGAGGAGTTTCAATATATTTAAATTGAATGCTTGATATGTAAGCTCGAAAAATAAAATCGTAATCAGCCACCATGTCATAACTTAAATCAAATAAACCTACATTGTCATATACTGACTTTTTCACAAAACAGCTAGGATGATTAAGCGTAAATTTGATTACTAAATTTTTCAATTCTCCAGGGATAAAGGTGTTCAAGTATTTACCTTTCGAATAGTTAAATACAGGAGAGTAAACAATGGATAAGTTTGGTTCTTTATTAAAAACATCTTCGACAATTTTTAATGCTCCATCGTTATACCAATCATCAGAATTGATAATACCAATAATATCTCCTGTAGCGAGAGATATACCCTTATTCATCGCATCATAAACACCTTGATCAGTTTCCGATATTAAAATGTTTATTTTATCTGAATATTTATTAATTATTTCTAAACTTCCATCATTGGAGCCACCGTCAACAACAATGTACTCTAATTCAGATTGTATTTCTTGATTAATTACACTTAGTATGGTCGTTTCAACTGTATTTACTGCATTATATATAGGTGTAATAATTGATATTTTCATTATTTATTATCTAACTATTTTTTTGAGCAACACTAAGCAACCTGTAATCAATCACAAATCATTGATTGCACAAGCTATGTCATTAACGAATTTATCTTGTCGAACACGATACCAATCTTTTGCATCCTCAAAAGTTTTCTGTGTGTATGTTAACGAAACTGTTGAAGTTAGAAGATTGGCAAACTCTTCTGGCTTATCAGCTACTTGAACTGTTAAAGGTAGGTGAGAAATCCCTCGCAAACTTACTGGAGTTGCGACTATAAAAGACCCAGAGGCTATAGCATCTAGTGTTTTAATCTGTATACCACCTCCACTAAGAGTAGGAATAGCAACTACCTTTGCTTGAGCCATGAACTGTTGAGCATTAGGTACAACGCCACGATAGTAGATGTTAGGATATTTATCAGTTAACCAATCAGCACCTTTACCAGCTATATGAATTAACAAATTAGTGGGCAAATAAGGATAAATCACTTCAATAAACCATTGCAGCGCTTCTATATTCGCCTTCCATGACCAACTAGCCAGAAGACCAATATCGCAGCACTTACTTACTGCTTTATCTTGTAAATTTGTGAAACTAGGTGCTATTCCAAATGTTCTAACTTTAGCTGAACCCCCAAGATTAGAAAAGTATTTGTTATCATGCTCAGTCAATGTCCAAACCTGTTGAGACGCATTTAATAACCGTTCTTCTTGGAGCTTAATTAAGGTAGCTTCCCGTTTATAAATAAGCTTTGACAACAAGTTATTTGTTTTTTTGAGTATATCTTCATAAATTTGATACTCAATATTATGAGCAATAGCAATCAATTTGTTATCTGCTGTTATAGAATGCTTTATCCAACCTATTTGAGCATGATCAATGACGATTACATCAAACTTGTCTTTCGCTAAAAGCTCTTTTACTAAACTTATGTAAGCACTGGAATAGTATTTTGCAGATGAATATGGTAGACCTTTCAAAAAGGCTAGACCTAGCCAAAGCAGAAAGAAAAGCTTTGATTTACTACTTTCCGTATATCGTTCATCAACTACTAATGTTTGCTTAGGATTCTGCTCAAATTTATCACCTTTACGAAGATATCCAACAACTATTACTTGATGTCCAAGGTTTTTTAATGTATCAATAAAGCATTGTGAAGCAACTTCGCCGCCATTACAGTTTTTACTCAAGATAATATTTGTCAAAAAAAGGATTTTCATAGGAACTACTTTTTAGACTTACAAATATTTAATTTTTTATTAGTTTTATATCTGGATTTTATGCCATAAATTAAACTGTAAAATTATTTAAATATTTCATGCGATCGCTATTACCCCCTATCTAAACTTTGTGTAAGCAAATTATTGATTTACTTTCACAAGTTCTTGATTTTCTAAGACTAGTTTAAAGATATTTGCTAAATTTGATACAAAAATTTCAAAACTATATGTACTTTCACATAAACAACGAGCACGTTTTCCCATTTCCTTAGTCTCTTGCGGATGTTCTAGTAAATAGAAAATTGCTTGCTTCCATCCTTCAACATCCCCCGGTTCAACAAAAATTCCAATTCCTTCTTTTTGAATATCAATATCAATTTGTCTGTTTCTAGTCATTACAACTGCTTTTCCCATAACCATAGCTTCTAAAAGACTTGTAAGACCAATTTGAGTTACTGTTTGAGCATTCTTTGAAGAAATATCTAAAGGAATAGCAATTGCATAAGCTTTTTCATATTTTTTAATTAATTGCTCAAATGGTAATTGTTGGTTGTAAATTATTACATTGGATGGAATATCTGGAATACTAACAGTAGTATTGCCTGCACCATAAATTTCTAAATTACACTTAATTTCTTTGAAGGCTTTTTGAAGTGTATTATAATCTCGATAAGTTTTACCAGCACTGACAATAAATCCAGTCTCATCATTTATTATTAGTTCATTTCTAGATTCACTATTTAATTGGTAAAATTGTAAGTCCATTCCCCATTGAATTACACTTAGTTTAGTTTCGGGAATATTAAAAGAGCTATTTAAACTGTCTCGTATTGTAGAACTTAAACACAAAAAATGGTCGTGGTTTTTCATAAATGTGTTAAACCATACTTTTGTCAAAAAGTTTTCCTTAAAACGTCGGTGCATTACGGCAATAACAGGTATGTTAAATATGCCTATAGATCTCAAGAATGCTAACAAAGATGTATTCAAATCACATGCTGAATAAATCACATCATATTTATCTAAATCTTTTATAAATAAAATTCTTAACTGTTGATCTAAATCTCCTAACAGTTTAGTTTTTCTACTAATTTTCTTCAAGATTAAGTATTTTTCATGAGGTAGGATATCAACATCAATACCGTATTTATGTAAATGTGTAGCCCCCCATAAATGATGTGCGGGATATTCTTTTTGATTCCATAGTTCCCAAGCATGGTCCATCGGATAGTTGTTAATCAGTAATACTTTCATGTCAAACTTTTATTTTTGAGTAGGTTAAAAGCTACAACATAGAGTATTGCTCTATATAAGTCGTAGTAAAATAGAAGCACAGATTTTATTTTTAGGATGTCTCAATACTGCATCAAACTAGATAAATTTAGAAAGCTCTAATTTAATTTTTTATGATGATTATCAGTTCCTAAAATACTAGTAAAAAGGGAAGAGTAACGATGTGCTTGTTGTCTCATCGTAAATTCTTGTTCTGCCTTATCACGGGCGCGAGTACATAGATTCTGATGTCGCTCTTTGTTTTCTAGTACCCAGGCAATTCCTTGAGCTAAATCTTCAAGTTTATAAGGTTGAGCTAAATAACCATTTTTTTGATGTTCAATTATATCTGACATACCACCAATACTAAAAGCAACACAAGGGGTTCCACAGGAAATTGCCTCCACCATCGTATTCGCTAAATTCTCTTGAGTAGAAGGTAAAACAAATACATCTGCTGCTGAATACAATAGAGCTAAAGATAGGTCATCGTTAAGTGTGCCTAAATAGTGAGCCTTAAAACCAAATTCAAGCGGATTTTCAGGTTTAAACGCCCCGAAAATCACTAATTCTAATCTATCTTGCCAGCCAGATTTACTTAGCTCTTGCAAAGCGGGTTGAAGCAGGTGAAATCCTTTTCTACTATCGCTAGTTGCCTGTAGCGAACCAAAAAGAATTAGTTGTTTATCTGGGGATAAATTCAGTAGTTTTCGTGCTATAGATTTTTCGATAGGTTTATACTTTTGAATATCAAGCCCATTGGGAATGACCTCAATTCGGAAATTTTTCAAAAGGGAACTAGATTTGGCACACTTGGCTAGCCAAGTACTAGGTGAAACAATTGTCATATTCAAACCTTTCCATGCTTTGGCTTTACGTTGCCATACCCAATGGGATAAATCCCAGTTGCTAGTACTGCCAAGCTGAGGACAGGTGCCACACGATGCTGTGTAGCGATCGCACTCACCGCTGTAATGACACCCCCCAGTCAACGCCCACATATCATGAAGAGTCCAAACCACGGGCCGCTTCAGCTTGGCAATGGTTTCTATTTGGATAAATGCTGCATTAATCCAGTGCATATTAATAATATCTGGAGCAATTTCACTAATCTTGGAAACCATTTGATCTGGGAACCACTGTAGAGAGAATATGTTTTTACTCCGCTGACTATAAAACTTTAATGGCAAAGTATCAAATGTTAACTTTGATCGTGCTATAGCTTGAGAAAGCCTATACTCAGGTGCAAGGACTGTTTTGTCATCACTATATTTTTCTTGCACAAGTAATTGTGAATTGGCACCAATATCCTGTAATCCCTTGTGCAGACGATAGGAAGCACGGGATGCACCGCCAATAATATCAGAATTATTTATAAGCAGAATATTCATTGATATCTCTAAGTTTGCTTATTAATCTTTTTAACTTACTTGTAATAAGTATCTTCAGTTAGTTATTTATAATTTCTATTTAGCTAGTATCAAAAATACGCAATATTTCTCTTAACTCTATCTTGCCAAATACTAGTTGATAATACTATAGACACATAGAATGCACATATTGTATGGAGTGATATTAACGTTAAAGTCTCAGTCGCCTGCATTAAAAACGAAATAATCAGAAATTCAAGCATCCAAAAACTTTCTACTGTTTTAGATAAATGCATTAGTTCAACTAATCTTATGACTGTAGTGAAAAAATTAAATATAAATAGGGAAAATCCTATAATACCTAACTGCAAGAAAAGATCAATAAATCCATTGTGGGCGTGAAAACGAACATTAAGACCCGTAGAAGAAACAGCCCATGTATTCTGAACAATTAATAGACCCTCATTGGAAGTCCAAAAACCAGAATATCCATAGCCAAACCAAGGGCGCTTTAAACCACTTTCAATAGCTAATTTCCAAACATCAAAACGTCCACTAAGGTCGGGAGATTTCTGGAAAACATTTACTAATATATTTTCGTAATTACCCAAAAGAGTTACGGCACTTATACCCGCTATTAATACAAAAACTATATAGATAATTATGCGGCTTTTGTAATGCCACTTTACAAATTTCAAAAGAGGCAAGAGAATTAATGCAGTTAGAAAGCCAAACCATGATGTCTTACTTTTAGAAAGTAAAAGCAAGACTGCTGAAAGGCTAAAGCCAACCCACCTAATCGAAAGTAATTTTTTGTAACTCAAGGCATTCAACAAAAGTAGTAAGGTTGCGTGCATCATCATCCGACCAAGGTATTGCTTATGTGTTAAAAAGCCTTGCCATGACGGTTCACCGTTAGTATTAGTAATAGCCAGAGATGGTTGACCTATGGCAATTACGAAACCGATAAATATATAGTTTAAAACTACTGCTAATCCAAACATCCTAATCGATAGCTGCATTAGTTCTTTAGGATTATACTGGGCAGCTAAGTACACTCCAAACAAAGTTGCCCGGGTAACAGTCTTAGACTCTTCTAGAGTATATTCTGGAGCAGCAGACCAGAAATATGAAAGCATGACAAATCCTATTAGGAGAAGCAGAGATATGTTTCTCGTCGCAACATATATACATCGCTTCCACCGCAAAATCAACAAAAATAATAGAATTCCATAGCTTGCAACTTTGAAAATGTTGCCCCAGGTAAAAAGTTGAGCATCAAATAAGCCTATGAACAATAAAAAAGTTCCAACAATTTCTACCTTATTACATAACAAATTGAGGAATTTATTACCTTTGGAGATACTTAGTGAATATGCACTCATTTAGAGAACCATCTAAATTTAAAATTATTCTCAAAATCTTTTTTTAGGCTTCAGTATATTCTTAAGCCTTTGCTTAAGTATTTGGAGTTTAGTTTCCCTAAATAATGTTCTTTGAGTAAAACTATCTGCTTGAATATCACGGACTATAAAGTGTGGATGCTTGAGAGGAAACTCTATTGCTTCTGTTGGTAGACTTTCGTATTGATTTTTTTGGTTTGCTGTCACATTAGTCGAGTCTAAACCAAAACCAATATTAGAAATTAAATTCCCATTAGAGATAATACCTAGACTATTCTGTACCCAGCAGGCAAATGTCCATTGATAACTCCAAACTGTGGCTAAAGGGTTAGCATATATGAACTCAAACCTCCTACTCCAATAATCCACTGTCTGGCGCTCCATTAAGATATCATTTAGGAAACTACCTTCTTGAATCTCTGGCCAAAGTTTCATATAGATATCAAAGTTTTGCCAAGAACGTTTCCACGTTGCCCAGCCCCAGCAATGGTTGTAGCGTGAAAAGTAGTAGCTGTAGTTAGTTCTTTTGCGCCCAAACTGCACATTTTGTCCAGAAATTGAGGCAATTCGATTATCATATTTATATTTGTCAAGTAATTCTTCACAAAAAGGGAAAAATGTAGGATGAGGTACGCAATCATCCTCTAGTATAATTGCCTCTTCAACTTGCTCAAAAACCCAATTTAAGCCGCTGGAAACTCTTCTTGCACAACCTAAGTTGCTATCAGAGTAGTTTTTGATAACTTCACAGTTCCAATCAACTCGCTCAATAACTGCACGAGTAGCTTCGCACTTTTCTACCTCACCTGGACGGTCGGTACGAGGCCCATCTGCAATTACAAAAAGTTTTGTTGGTTTTGCCTGGCGAATTGCCTCAAACACTTTTTCAGTAGTGTCTGCTCGTTTGAATATGATGAAGACAATTGGAGTTTTCATTAGACTTAATATAAGAATCAGGTTTGATTTCTGTTCGCGCAGCGTAGCGTAGCCATACTTACTCGTAGAGATAGGGAATAGGGAATAGGGAATAGGGAAAAAGGGAGGTAGAGGTGTACAGACTTTTTTGACCGAGATTTATTTAAACTGAATTTATATTTATATATTCATCTCAAATTACTGCAATGCTCGCTTACAACTTTAGATGGTGAATTTTTAATACCTAAACACTCTTGATAAACGTTTAATGTTTTCTCAGAAATATAACTCCAATTCCATTTTTCAGCGATTTTGAAATTATAACTACCCATTTGTGGCAGCTTATCTTTATTCTCTATTGCACATTGCATTGCTTTTAATAGTCCATTTTGATGATTGGAATCATAAAGAAAAGAACCACAATCATCTAGCATATCTTGAAAGAATCCTACATTTGGAGCAATACAGGCTCGTGCAAATGACATCCCTAATATAGCTACCCCAGAAGTGGTAAATACTTTATAAGGAACTATAAGAGAATCACAGGCATTCATATAAATCTGAATTTCATCATTGGGAATTAATTTATGAATAAATATAATATTTTCATATCCCTTAATTTTATCTAGAATTATTTCTTCTAATTCTGGATCATAAGACTGACCTGCAACTAATAAAGATATTCCAGACTGCTGTAACTGCTTAAAAGCATCAATTGCTTCTAAAACACCTTTATAGCGATAAATTCCCCCAAATATCAGAAAAACTAAATTTTCTGCGGGGATACCTAAAATTTTTCGAGCTTCTATCTGACTGATTTCATTTTCGTAAGTACCTATATAATTACCATGTGGAACTACGAAAACTTTGTTTTTATTTTCTAGCTTAAATGCTTTGATAATCTCGTTTTTAGTTGTATCACAATGGGTAATGATAGCGTGAATAAATTTACCGAGAATTGCTGATTGGATTGAAGTAATATTGTTTTGGCTATCATCCAGCTTGTTATGCCATTCATGTACAGTCCAGACCACTTTGATGCCAAATAAGTTAAAAATTAGGATCTGACTAACGAATATAAAAAGTTTAATTAATTGGGATATTGTGTTTTTACCAACAATGAAAATGTGTAAGGTATGAAAGTGTAGAATATCAGGTTTACCTTGTCTCCAAACTAGTGGGAGTAAAAAAGTACGCCCCAAAAATTTTTCTATTTGGACTCTACATTCTTCAACTTCGACTCCTTTAGAGTTTAGGTGATTACTTAATAGTTGTTTATAGGGGTTATCTAGCCAATCAGATACGAAAACTACCTTTAAATGCTTCATCTCAATTATTTGCTCCTAAATCGCTGCGATCGCAGTTTGCCAAGCTCTAAACTAGACTGATTCGGTAGTGTTGCTTTTTGGTACTGAGAACTTTATCTCAAAATTTCCGCAATCATATCGAAGTTACTCTCAGCATCTTTTTTGATTCGAGGTAACACTTCTTTAAGTTGACCAGCTACTTCTTGACGTCGTTGCCAAGCGGTACGTATGGTTGCACAAGCTGAGTCAGAATCTGTGAATTGTTGAATTGAGATTAGTAAGCTGTCATGAACAGACTCAGTTCCTAGTAAATCAGTCATAATTCCTTCAGCTTTAACCGAGTAACCGACGACAACAGTGCAGACACTGCTGGAAAGTCCGGCGATCGCAGCATGCATACGCTCAGCAATCAACAGATCACACCTACTAATTAACCCCTTGAATTCTGAAGCTGAGTGGTCTGCACCCACAAGGTGAACCCTAGGGTGAAAATCAAGGCTTTTATGTAGATTGGTAGCAATGAAGCGATCGTCGTTACCCGGATTGATATTTTGTGCATGGGGAATGAGCAACACTTGGGCGTCGAATTCATTGAGGATCATATTGATCACCTGAAGCCAACTTTTCAAGTGCTGCTCCTCATCACAGTTAGAGAATCTAGTTATACCTTGACTAGGAGCAATAGCAATAACTGGGCGGTTTTCAGTAACTCCGTAGGATTTTAGTAAGTTACTGACCTTATCTGGTGGTGGCGGTTCAAGCAGAAATGCTACATCAGCGGTATGTTTTACTAGGTTTGGTGAAAGACCTAGGTCTTTCGTCAAATATTTGTAGGAAACTTCTTCTCTAACAGTAATTAACTTTGAACGATGGGCAACACGTAACCATTCCTGTGCATCATCATTGGTCTTAAATGCGATTGACTGGCCTAGAAAAGCCACAGGTACACCAGCATGTAATGCTAATTCTAGAGGGTGGAGGTGAAAACCGAGCGCTCCAGGATAATCAGAGGTGAATAGATCCCCACCAGAAGCAATGACAATTGATGCTTCTTTAAAAAGGCTATATTGGGGGGCTAAAGATTTGTTTAATTTAGAGCTTTTAGCACGTAACTTTTGCATCAAACCCTTGTTTTTGCTTGTCATATTAAGCAGCTTGACGTTATCTTGCCGTAATCTCAGTTGGTCATAATCAGGCGTCTCAGTAAGGATATCTATGGTCAGATTGGGATGTCTTTGGAATAATTGATCAACCGTAGTTGTTAATAGTGCTTCCACACCTCGATTTCGTAATCCTGTAACACCAGTGATAACTGCTTTCATGCGAAACTAACTTCCATAACTGGCTAAAGAGAATAGAAATGTGGTACTCAATACTTACTTATGTGCTGTTTTCATACTTTTTAGTGGGCTTTTCATAAACCCCTTAATACGCCAAACCATTCTCTTCCAGAAAGGATCGTCGTACAAGGCACGATACTTACGAACTAATAGCTCCATTTTTTGGACAAACAAGGAAAAATCACCAACTCTAATTGCATCTTTGAAGGCAGTGTGACTCTCTGCTGCCATTAATATTCGCAATTTCTGCCGCTTCTGAAAATTTCTACTGAGGCCCTTCAAGTCCGCCTTAACTCGTTTTGGTGGGTACCACTCACCCTTGTTTTTGCTCAAGTGTAGGCGGTATGCCAGACCCTCACGTCGATGACGGAATCCAGAGTTTTGTGAACGAGCAACCTCGTCAGCGTCGATACGCTCAAGATGTAAATCACCCTCAACTACAGCTTTCTCAAGCATGTCACGAATTACTGGATGTCGCGCAACAACCACATTCGTACCCTGGCTATCCTTAACGTATTGAGGCAGCCAAGCGTCACCAACAACAACATCTGCTGTCTCAGCAACTACATCGTCGCAGTAGTCACATGCTTTGTATTTGAAAAAGCCAAGCCCCCAATCGTAACCGTACATAGAATTAACAGGACTGGTTTTTGTGACTACTTGTCCATCTATGATGCCAGTAACCTCAATGCCATACTTACTAGCGTCTCTACCAGGCAGCTTTTTTCGGAAGTCAATTGCTAGGAGTTTCCCTGGCTCTATGCCGCACTGCCAAGCAAACATTTCTGCAAAGTGTATGCTCTTGAGATGTCCACAAATTAAACCCACACAGAACTGGATACGTTCTGCTATTACAGAATCCTGTAGCATTAACAAGCGAACTGCTTTAATAAAACAAGGAATGCCAACAATGGCATAGCGTCCAGGTTGAGCACGAACCAACTGCATTACTTCAGACATCTCGATGGGGTAATATCGAGACTTAGCACCATTTTGCGCCTCTTCTGGAGTTGTAGACAGATGATATTGGAATAGTCTGGGATCACTTTCTGAGGGGTTACGTTGATGAACGTGAATAACGCCATCCACCAAACCCTGGCTCAGAAGATTGCTGACTATCCAGGTTCCCATGCCGCCAGAACTGCCGCGATCGCGAAAATTACCCTCAGAGACGTAGCCTGCATAGCTTGCCAAATGGTAGCCAATCTTGTCATGGTATTCGCATTCCTGACTAAAAAGTTTCTCACTAATCTGGTCTTCATTTGGACTACTGCCTGAGAATGGGCATACACTTTGTACTGATGTACTTAAAGAAGACTGAACAGCAGATGGCTCGATGGTAGGTTTAAACTGACCATACTCATCTAACTTCATTTGAATAGGTGAGCCGATTACCGAAGCACATGCACCACAGCCGACGCAGTAGCCGCCATCAACTACGGTATTAAACAATGTGGCTATTTCTCCGAGGCGGTCTTGAGTCATTACATTGATCACTCTAAAGTTATGAAGACATGGACAGTTTACGTAGTAAGAACCGAAAATTATTACTATTAGATTTTAGATAAGTGATATCAACATCAAAGACTTTTTTTAGAAAAGCTTTTAATATTTTGAATCGCAATGATTCAAATGAATTAACATAAACTAGTTCAAAGCGACAGTTAGTATAATAAGACCATTTGTCTTCAGGATAGAATATATGGAATGTTTCTGTTGTAATGATTCTCTTGTGATCTATTGCTTTAGTTAGAGATGAAATACCTTCTGGAACCTCAATATCTAATATGCCACCTACTTTCATAACCCTCCATATTTCCTCAGTTAATAATTGCAGGAAATTGACATCGTATCCATATTCAGAAATATTGTGAGGAACATGTTCTAAAATGTGTCTGGCTAAAATATAATCAAAACTATCAGACTCAAAAGACCAGGGCAGCTTGAAAATATTCATTTGCTGAACATGCAGACTGCTGCTTACGCCATCCACGTTAATCCAATTTTTATGAGGTGGACGAATATCTTGTCCGCAACCTAGATTTAGTTTTTTTTGTGTAGGATCTTCCTGGATTTGAGAGTAAATGTTATCAATACCAATTTGATGTTCATTTCTTTTTTTCATATTTAAATAATCTTTTTTGAACTAAAGAATATCAAACAAAATTAAAATACTACAGTTATCAATAATTGCTTTTTCTAGGAAAGCTGTTTATCATTCAATTATTTATCTTCAACTTAGAGTGGGGCAAAAATGAACGAAAGAGATCTATAAATTGCCAAAATACTTTTGGGGCAATCAATCTAATTGTGACCGTATATACTATTGCCCCAACTAATATAGAGGTTAATAGTAAAATAGGTAAACTGATGAAGTTGCTAAGGAAGTATTTGGTACTTAAGATAGCAGAAACCATTACTAATGATGCGGCTAACGGAGCAACATATTGTTGCAGATAGGTAATTAAATTAATGTGGATAATCTTTTTTAGAAACCATATAGTAATAGTTGACATCAGATAACCAGTTAAAACATAACCTGCTGCAACAGCTACTATTCCCCATCGAACTGTTATGGCAAAAGCAATAAAGTATCCAATAGTTTTAATAAAATCTAATCCCAGTTTCCAAGAAGATTTGCCAGCAGCCATAATGACCGGGCCATTAAAGTAGAAGCCAGTGTACAAAATCCCAATGAGATTTAGAATTTGCATCACAGGTATACTTGACGCCCATTTTTCCTCAAACAAAACAACTACTAGTTCAGGAGCTAAAGCAGATAAACCCAAAAATATAGGAATACCAATAAGGTTGCTTAACTGAACTGCTCTATAAAGCGCTTGGCGAGTTTTTTCTATATCCTGTTGCAAGCGAGAAAAGATAGGCAGTGAGATTGGAGTAATCACCCCGATAAATAATTGTGTTACTATCTCTAAAATTCGGTAAGCAATGCTGTAATAGCCTAATGCTACAGGACCAAGGAAATAGGCGATCAAAAGGTTATCGCCTCTAGTGCTGATGAAAGAAAGTAGATTAATACCGACTATATTGATTCCGAAGGAAAATAGTTGGCAAAAGTGTTTGGTGGAAAAATTAAGTCTTGGTCGCCAATCGCTAGCCCACCAGAGAAGCAAAACCCGAACTAAACCATTTACTAACTGTTGACTAACCAGACTCCAAATTCCAAAACCCATGTAAGCCATAGTCACGCCAACTAAGCCACTAGCACATACCCCTGCTAGTTCACGTAGCGCTAAGGGTTTGAAATCAAGCTTGCGTTGGAAAATTGCTTCTTGTGTACTGCTCAGGGAAGTGATTATAAAGCTGAGAGATAACCAGCGAATGACTGGTGTTAATTCTGGTTGGCGAAAAAAGTTAGCAACCAACTCAGCAGCAGTAATGCTAAATACTGTCATGAGCAAGCCGATGCCAATGTTAGTCCAAAAGGCAGTATCTAGGTGTTCTGGCTCCAGTTCTTTGCGTTGGATGATTGCTGCGGAAAATCCTTGGTCAAGGAAAATACTTATCAACCCCAAGAAGATACTAGCCGACGCAACTAAACCAAATGCCTCTGGCCCAAGCAAACGGGCGAGTAGTGCAAAAACAATAAAGGCGATCGCTTGGCGACCCCAATTCTGAATCGCAGACCAAACTACACCTTTAATTGCCTTTTGTCGTAAATCTGATGACTCTTTAGGTGATTCCATTATTAGGGAAAGTCTCAATAAATGGGATTAATTCATTCTGTTTGTGCAGGTATAGCCACAATTATGGTTGTGGTTTTCTGACTAAAAAAGTTGTTACTTTAAGAGACAAAACCCTCTCGTATACGGCTTTTTACGAGACATAATCCCTGAGAATAACCCCTGATCAATTTTGTTTGATAGCTATCGAATTTCGCGCCACAGAAGCAGATTCACTCGATTCTCTGGAATAGTAAAAGTAGCTGTCAGGTTCACTTTTGACATTCACACCGTTAATTACCATACCTAACACTTGTTGACCTAACTGTTTGAGGAACTCTTTAGCAGCATTAGCACTGGCATAATTAATCACCCCAGGACGAACCACTAATAAGATGCCGTCAGCTAACTTGCTTAAGACAGCTGCATCTGCGGTTCCCGCTAGTGTAGGCGTATCGAAAATTACGAAATCGTAATCCTTGGCAAAAGAGGCAACTAATGCAGCCATCCGCTGGGAATCTAAAAGTGCGACGGGGTTAGGAGGTACAACCCCAGAAGGAAGAACGTAGAGGTTGGGCATTATTTCCTGGACGGCTGCATCACGAGTAACTTGGTCAACGATGACATTCGATAGCCCAACTGCATTCGTCATTTCCCAGATATGATGCTGGACTGGATGACGCATATCGGCATCTACTAGTAGCACCCGACGCCCCAACTGAGCCATTGTCATAGCTAAATTTGCAGCTACCTCTGACTTACCCTCTTTGGATACAGAACTAGTAACCACGATCGCTTTGAGTTTTTTATCCGAACTGAGGAAATTCAAGTTGGCTTGGAGCATTTGGTACGCGTCACCAACAGGGTAGTGGGGAATGTCTTTACCAACCACTCGGGGAATTTGTTGCTCTACTCCTGGCAAATAAAAACCCTTTTTGCCATTCCTACCTACTGAAGGAATTACCCCTAGCAGGGTGTATTGGAATAACTCTCTGGCTTCTTTCACCGTCTTAACTGAGCGGTCGATCAAATCTAAACTGAAGGCGGCAATTATACCAAGCATGATCCCGATAACTCCACCCGCCCCTATAATCAGGGCTTTGCGAGGGCCAGTGGGTTGATCTGGTACTAAAGCAGGAGAGATAACGCGAGCATTCCCAATATTTTGGTTCTCTGCTACTTGGACTTCTTGGAGTTTCGCCAAAAGTGTTTCGTAAGTAGTTTGAGCCGCTTTCAGTTTCCGTTCAAGCTGTCGCTGGATTTGTTCTAGCCTAGGTAAAACATTTGCTCGTTCTTTGTAAGCAGACCATTTGTTAGATAGTGTAGTAATTTGTTCGACTAAACCGACCCGTTCTGCTTCAGTGCGAGAAAACTCTTCAATCAGGTTTTGTCGCAGTTCTCCAATCTGTAAATTTCCCATAGAAACTTGCTGATTGCTGTCCACAAATTGCCCTATGCGCTCTTCTAGCAAGGAGTTGAGGGCGGTAATTTTTTCTTCTAAGTCGATGATGGTAGGGTGCGATGGCTCCAAACGGGTTTGCTGAACCGTTAACTGGTTTTGTGCTTCTTGGAGTTGAGTAAGCACTTGCTGAACTCCAGGTATTTGACTCAAGGAGGCAGAGGTGACGGCTCGCTGCGATGAATCAATACTCGCCTGATTTTGTAAATTTTGTGATCGAGCAGTAACATTATCTAGCTGAGCTTGAGCTTGAGCAATTTGCTGTTCTAAGCTGGAGATTGTTTGGACTGCTAGTTGTGATTCTGTTTCTAAAGCGATTATTTTATTTTGCTCTTTGAATTTACGTAGAGTTGACTCTGCTTCTCTTACAGCTGCTTCATTACTAGGGATTTCTTCCAGAATAAACTTACGGGCTGAGACTGCCTCAGCCCGATTTGCCTCAATGTTATTCCTGATATAAACTTTCATCAGTTGCTCGACAACTTGTGCAGCCAAATCTGGGTCTTTATCTGTATAAGAGATTTGCAAAATCTCAGTTCCTTTGGCATTTTGTATCTTAAGTTTTTGAAGCAAATTCTGAATTTTAAGGGGTTCGCCTTTGCTATCTTTTAAATTTAGTGTTCTAATGGTTTCCTCAATAACTGGAACAGATGTAACTATCTTTGCCTGAGTTTCTAAAGGATTATTTGTAGTAGTTAAAGACTCCAGGCGTCCTATAGCTTCCCCCAGATCCGTTACTGAGGAGGTACGATTCGTCCTAATCAACAAGCTCCCCTCCGCTTTATATGAGGGTTTTGATGAGAATGCAAACAAGGATGCAAGAGTAACAGCTACTCCAAAAACTCCGACTGCTGGTATCCAGCGTCGTTGCACGACAAGTAAATGTTTTTGAAAATCTATCTCTTCAAAGTTTGATTTAAGTTCCATAACGGCAGATATTAATTGATCATATTGATACATTCAATTGAGACTGCAACTGGCTTAACCTATCCACCGGAAATCCTTGGCGTTATTACTACCAGCCATCCCGGCTTGTCTACGAGTAAACTCTCCTACGGAAGGATTTCCCTCAGGGTGAATTACCCCACTGGCTTGTTGCCAAAGTTCTGGGGGGGCGACCGAAACTTCATAGGTGCGATCGCATTTTTTAATGTGATACCACTTTGTTTGCTCACACTGGTCACACCACAATGCTTCCAACCATTCACCGCTTAGGGAAACTGCGGTCTTGGTTGCTACTAAAATTAGTGCTTTCTGCCGCCCTATTCCTCTTGCTTGAAGTTGTCCAGCTTTATCAGCATACAAACTATATTTTTGACTCACACTATGCAGATAGCATCCATGAATTGGACAATAGATAGCCCGTCGCTTTGAACGTTTCCGATTTTGGTGACAATTATTCTGCAATTCGACCTCACTTATCAGTAGAAACACCACAGACAAGGACAAGGTTGCGTTGGAGGGACTGAGATCAAAAGATCATCAAAGCCCAACTCCTAAATCAAATATCCATTATTTAATTAAAGTCAGATATGTGATTAAGCTGAGATCAAGGCAACTATCCACATATCAGCGTTTAAGGTCTTTCCTACCTCCGTCTTTAGAGCTAAAACTTGATATTTTAACTCCCGTGTTAATTGGTAAAAGCACCTTATGGAAAAAAACTTGAGCGGCGTATAAATTTTGATGCTGACCTTTATTGACTATTCAGCCCACTCCTATAAGTACATGACGCTTGAGTACGGCTGGCAACTTATCAAAAGTAATGCTACAAAGCACTAGTCAGTAGGGAGACTTACTAACGCTGCAAAATACTGTACTCATACAAATTTTGCAAAAACCGTAATTGCTCGTTTCTTGAAAACTAGGTCATTCGTCAATAGAACTTTTCTGACACATGTTTCTCCTGATAGCAAAGGATTTAGGGTATGGTTTAGCACAACCTTTATGAAAGTCAACGGTCTTTGATATGTAAGTATACAACAAGATATATTTTTTTGGAAGTAGTTAAATAACTAAATGTTAAAAAACAATTCAGCAGTTACCCAAGAGATTACTAACAGGTTAATACGCGCAGTTTTGGCTATAGCTGGCGCTATCACGAGGTTAGTCAAGTAAAAATCCACGGCGAGTTTATCCAATTTCCTCAAGCAATGTCTAAAAGTTATACTAATTTACTGCTATTTTTCTACAGTACATTACGTACTTTTTAAATTTACTTATACGTACGTAATGTCTAAATATACTACGGAGACATAATTTTGTAGTTCAGAACTTATACAGCTGGTACACAGCGCCCAGAAATGTACAATGCGTAGGGGTAGCCCGCACTTCTCTACGAGACCAAGGCGTAGCTTGCTTCCACGAAGTGGTACGACAAGGCTCAGTGACCGTCGTAGACATCGCCACCAATAGTACAAATGCATTCCACAAACTGGAAGTCTCTGGCTACACGAACAAAGCCCGCAAAGGCGGGCTGAAATTCTTCAAACCTGACTTGTCCGGATAGGCGCATCCTTCAGCGTGTCGGCGATTAAGGTAAGGTGATATGCTCCCAATTATTTTGGGTTGGGTGCGTGATTTAAAATCATATTGGCTGTTACATCTTGGTCTGGCTAAGACTCAAGGATTAGAGTAATTTTTAATTGCTCTAATCCTCTATCATCTGATTGAGAATAGCTCCCCTAGTGGCTGACTTATATCAAGTCCGGATAATTAGTTATGATTCCCACAGTCATTGCACCCCACCCCCAACCCCTCCCCGCTTGCGGGGAACTCGGGCCCCCCTCTGGGGATTAGGGGCAGGGAGACGAAGCGTAGCTTTGGCTCTTTGGGCTTCTTAGGCTTTAATAAGTAATCAAGCGGACATGAGATTAAGACTTTGGCTTATGAGTCGAAGCAACGTGCAGCTCTTTCAACTGCTTGGCATCTACTCCCGAAGGCGCGTCAGTCAACAAACAACGTGCTTGCTGCGTCTTCGGAAAGGCAATTACATCGCGAATCGATTCTTCTCCAGCAAGCAACATCACTAAACGATCTAAACCGTAAGCGATACCACCATGAGGTGGTGTACCGTATTCAAATGCTTCCAAGAGAAAGCCAAATTTATTTTGTGCTTCTTCAGGAGACAAACCGATCGCTTCAAACACCTGCTGTTGAATTTCTCTTTGATAAATCCGCAGACTTCCGCCGCCAACTTCCATACCATTGAGTACCAAATCGTAAGCTTGGGCGCGTGCAGTCTTTAAGTCGCTTAAATCATCAGGATGCGGTGCAGTAAACGGGTGATGCAGTGCTTCTAGGCGCTTTTCGTCAGCATTCCACTCAAACATCGGGAATTCTGTAATCCAGAGCAAGTTAATTTTTTCTGGATCAATTAAGCCAAACTCTCTAGCGATCGCTTGTCGCAATCTGTCTAAGGTTTTATTAACTGTAGCAGCATCTCCAGCCCCAAATAGTAACAAATGTCCAGCTTTTGCACCTGTACGGCGTAAAATCTCTTGTTTTTGTTCTTCTGTCAGGTTGTCTTTAATCGCGCCAATAGTATCGATTTCGCCATCATCCCTTACCCGGATGTAAGCTAAACCTTTAGCACCAGCTTCGCTAGCTTCTTTGAATAAGTCGCCGCCTGGTTTAATTCGGACATTGGAAATTACATCATTACCGTTGGGAATGGGCAAGATTTTGACAATCCCACCATTAGCAACAGTGTCCCGAAAAACTTTGAAACCAGAGTCTTTGAGCACATCTGAGACATTAACTAACTCCAAACCATAACGAGTATCTGGTTTATCGCTACCGTAACGTTCCATCCCCTCAACGTAAGTCAGACGGGGGAAAGGACGGTGTAACTCAATGCCTTTAACGGTTTTGAAGATATGACAAACTAACTTCTCGTTCAGTTCGATAATTTCTTCTTGAGACATGAAACTCATTTCCATGTCCAACTGGGTGAATTCCGGTTGTCTGTCGGCGCGTAAATCTTCATCGCGGAAACAACGGGCAATCTGATAATATCTGTCTAAGCCGGATACCATCAGCAATTGTTTAAATAGCTGCGGTGATTGCGGTAAGGCAAACCACTCACCAGGATTAACGCGACTGGGTAGAATATAATCCCGCGCACCTTCTGGGGTGGAACGGGTAAGGATGGGGGTTTCGACTTCGATGAAACCTTCTAAGTCTTCCAAATAGCGGCGCATCGCTTTGATGACTTGATGACGCAGTTGGATATTTTGCGCCATGCGATCGCGTCGCAAATCTAAATAACGATACTTCAGCCGCAAGTCTTCCCGCACAGTCTCGGTGTCAGCGGTGGAAACTTGGAAAGGTAACTGTTTACGGACACCGTTGAGCAGTTGAATTTTATCGGCGTAGATTTCAACTTCGCCTGTAGGGATGCGGGTATTTAGAGATTCTTCGGGACGTTGGGTTACCCTACCAGTGATTTCGACAACGTATTCATTTCGGAGAGCGTTTGCCGACTCGTAGGAATCCGGGGTGCGTTGAGGATCGCTGACAATTTGGAGAATTCCAGAGCGATCGCGTAAATCTAAAAATATCACACCCCCATGATCGCGGCGACGGTCTACCCATCCGTACAAGGTAACAATTTCTCCAATATGTTCTTTTCGGAGTTCGCCGCAATAGTGAGTTCGCATAGTGTTAGGTCTGTTTTTCCGGGCTAGATTGGCAAGCAAATGTCAAAGCTTTCCCATTATCTAGCATCAATAGTAATTGTAATAGTTCTAGTGAAAGAAAAAATGCAATAATCTCACACTATAGCAGGGAACAGGGAACTTGTACTGAGCGACTCGTGCCGACTTGTACTGAGCGCAGCCGAAGTAGCGGAGCCGAGGTAAGTAGAAGTATAGGGAATAGGGAATAGGCTTGAAAGTGTACTTGGTGTTAGGGCGTATTTTCTTGCCTCGCCGACACCCTAAAGGGTGCGGCTACAGGAACGAAGTCCGCTTGCGCGGACTTCGTAAAATCAAGATTTTAAGCCTGCTAAGAGCAGGCTTTGTTCCTGTAGCCTCAGGCTTTAGCCTGAAGGCTTGTAGGGTTTGAAAACACGCCCTAGGATTGTTGCTTGGTAGGGTGATGTAATTTTAGATTAGCCCAGTAACTGTTATCAGCGGCATGAAGTTGTTAATACCGTTTCTTTGTGAGGCTGCGCTAAACTCTCTCAACTTTTCATTTCTTTGCGTCCTTTGCGTCCTTTGTGGTTCGTTGCATCTTCATACAGAACTGGTATAAGCGATTAAGAGGTTTGACAAATTGAAAAGTCATGGATTTGGCAAACTAGTTAAATTTCTCAATCAATTGGAACAAGAACGAATTAGTTATACTTTGGCTCATCATCGGGATGAAACCATTATGGTGAATGTGGCGTTGCCTGGTGAAAGATGGGAAGTTGAATTTTTTGAAGATGGGTCAGTGGAGGTAGAACGATTTACCAGCCGTGGAGAAATTGCTGGGGAAGAAGTTTTGAGTGAGTTGTTTGCTTTGTATTCAGAACCGGAGAGTCATTCAGCTGAATTCAGCCAAAAAACTAACTTTGCAAGCACAACCTGATGACGCGTACTTTGTTTTGCCTGGGAAATTGCATCTTTAGTTGAAGTGTGGTGACGACAACTTCAGCATTATTTATAAAAGCTTGAGTATTGGTGACCAATGTCGTAATGTTGGTGACCAATGACGTAATGTTGGTGACCAATGTCGTAATGTTGTTGACCAATGTCGTAACGTTGGTGACCAATGTCGTAATGTTGATGACAAATGTCGTAATGTTGATGACTACAGCTTAAGTGTGCTGGCGATAACTTCAATAAGTATTTAAAGGTGAGGGCGCACAGTTATGCTCTTATACCGCGTATTGCATCCAAAATTTTTGTATTTTCTTTATTTGGCTAAAATACAGAATATTGCACAGCAAACTTGTATAAAATCTCAGTAACACCAATTCTCATAAAATCCGTCAACAGATTCAAACCCCCAAACCCAGATTTAACCTGACTTTCTGAATTACGAATTACGAATTACGAATTACGAATTACGAATTAGTACACAATTATGCCGCCAGACTACGCCGATCAAAATCTCCGAGGTCGCTCTTTTAAAGGTCAAAACCTGACTGGAGCCAACTTTAGCAAGGCGGATATTAGAGGGACAAACTTTACCAACACGATTCTTAAAGATGCTGACTTCAAAGGTGCTAAGGCTGGGTTACAGGGACGTTGGGTAATTGGATTGCTTGTAGTACTACTCCTATTATCAGCATTGTCAGGATTTGCCTCTGAGTACGTTATGTACGCACTGTATCGCTTAATTAACCCTACTAGCGAACCTTATCTAAAAATATCTGGTGCTGCTACCTTGGCAGTGCTTATATTTTTCTTTTTTATTACTATTTATAAAAATTTAGATACATCTTTAAGTATATCAATATTTGTTAGTGCGATCGCTAGCTCTGTTGTAATGATTGTTCTTAGAACTTTTTCAAATGTAAAAGGTAACAGTCTTAGTGGTGGTGTTTCATTCGCTGGTGCTGTTGCTGCTGGTATTGTTGATGCTGGCGTTATTGATAGCGCTCTGATTATTCTTGGTATTAATCAAGGTAACATTTACAGTTTTATTCTATTTGCTTCTATTGTTGGTTTAGCTGCTTTTTGTAGTTCAATTGTAGTAAGTCAAACAAGACATGAGGATATTTTATATATTACTATTGTAACTAGCATACTTATCATATCTATTATATTGCTGAGTATTTATATTGCGCGGAATGCGATGAAAGGAGATGAAAGATATGGATTGATTCGTAAAATAGCGATCGCGTTTGCAGCTACAGGTGGAACCAGTTTTCGTAATGCCGATTTAACAAATACTAATTTTACTGGTGCAACTCTTAAGAACACAGATTTTCGAGACGCAAACCTGACACGCGCTCGTTTTCGTAAAGCCAAAAAAGTTGACTTTGCCAGACTTGACAACACCATATTAACTAACCCAAAAGTTCTCAACTTACTTGTCACTGGTAATGGTAGAGGAAAATCTTATGTTGGTGCTAACCTTAAAGGCGCTAATCTTAAACGTGCTGATTTAAAAGAAGCAAATCTAAAAGACGCTGATATTGGTCAAGCCACGTTCCAAGGCGCTTGTTTAGAAGGGGCAAATTTAACTCTAGCTCAAGCTGTAGGTACTAATTTTACCAGTGCTAAAATGACAGGCGCTTGTCTGGAAGCGTGGAATATTGAAAGTACAACTAAGTTGGATAATGTCGATTGTCGGTTTGTCTTTCTTCTCGAAAACCCCAAACCTGGAACAGGTGAGCAAGAGCGTCGTCCCAGTAGTGGCGAATTTCAACCAGGAGAATTTACCAAGCTGTTTGAAGAGGTTTTAAATACTGTTGATTTAATTTTCCGCGATGGCATAGATTGGAAAGCTTTTGTTACTACTTTCAAAAAAGTGCAAGACGAAAATGCAGACACAGAGTTAGCTATCCAGAGTATTGCAAACAAGGGTAATGGGGTTGTCGTCGTTAAATTAGATATGCCTGTTGATGCTAATAAAGAAAAGATCCACAGCGATTTTATGCAAAATTATCAACTAGCACTGCAAGCTGTAGAAGAAAAATATAAAGCACAATTACAAGCTAAAGATGAGCAGATAGTCGTTTATCGCCAACAAAGTGGAGAAATGACAGAGATTGTAAGATTATTAGCTAATAAACCTATTAATGTTCAAGTTGACAATAAAGTAGAGAATAAAAATATGACTAACAGTAGTGACGCCAGCCGCAAAATTGAAATTGGCAGTGTTGGCAGAGACTTTAATGCTAGTGGACAAGCTTTAAATTTAGGCGACATCAGCGGTACGGTAACAAACACCATCAACCAGTTACCAACGTCTCCCGAACCAGAAAAACCAGGAATTAAGGAATTGTTGACGCAATTGCAAGCAGCCATTGAGGCTGATACAAACTTACCTCAAGAAGATAAAGCTGAGGCATTAGAACAAGTGAAAGCCTTAGCAGAAGCCGGGAAAAGTCCCCAAGAAGGGGTAATGCAAAAGACAGCGAAAACGGCTATGAAGATTTTAAAAGGTACAGTTGCCAGTTTACCCACTACGGCAACATTAGTTGAAGCTTGTAGCAAACTTTTGCCGCTGATTTCCAAGTTTCTGGGTTTAGGGTGAGTTCAATAAACCTCTCCCTGCCTTGAACAAAAGTTCAAGTCTGTCCCTCTCCGAATCGGAGAGGGACAGGTTTTGCGTAGTAAAACCAGGGAGAGGTCTTTTTTTACAGCTAATTAGATGGACACCCTATAACTCTAGAACTCATTCACGTTAGCTTAAAGTTGAGAGCGAGGAGCATTGAAGGCATCCCAAGCGGCTTTAGTAGCCTTTTGAATACGAAGGCTGAAGTCTACCATTTCTTTCATTACCAAGTACCAGTTTTTCTCAGCTTCATCCTGCATTACTGCCCAAGCATATTCTAGGCGATGATCCCGTTCAATAGGTTTCCTCCCTTCAATCGCTTCTCGTGCTTGACGCACAGCTTTCAAATACGTTTCCCGCGTGAGAGTACCTGCTGATTTTGCCTCAGCTTGAGCGCGGCTTTTGAGTGCTTCAATCAGCGCTTTAGTTTCGCGTTTCACTTCATCAGTCTCACCAGCCAGTTCGGTTTCCACCATCTCATCAGTTTGAGAACTGATTTCTACTACTACAATCGATTCGACGGATTCGATTATTGTGGCTTCAATAGGTTCAATGTTGTTAGCATTCATAGTTAAAACATCCTTATTGCAAAGTTGACTATCGGATGAAAACTGCACCCTGGTATTGGTTAGTCAAAAGTAGAGACGCGATTAATCGCGTCTGTACAGGAGTCAAGAGTTAATAAGCTGTAGTTGGTAGTTGTTGCTCTAATTTAAGCAATGCTGCAACTCGTTCCTCAGTTGCTGGGTGACTGGAGAATAAGTTTCCTAAAAATTGTCCAGAGATAGAATTGACAATTAATAATGGTTCAAACGCTGGGTTAGCATTTAAAGGTAACTGCTTTGACGTCACTTCTAGCCGTTGCAGTGCCCTAGCTAAGGCGCGGGGATTACCAGTCAATCTAGCAGAACCAGCATCAGCAGAGAATTCTCGTGTGCGGGAGATTGCTAGCTGAATAATTGTGGCAGCCAATGGCGCAAGTATTACAGTTAATAAAATACCTAAAGGATTTCCACCTCTATTGTCATTTCGTGAACCACCGCCAAACCATAAGCTATAACTGACCATTTGTGCCAGAAACGAAATAGCACCTGCAACAGTGGCAGCAACAGCTTGCGTCAGAGTATCACGATTAATAATGTGCGTGAGTTCATGGGCGATGACGCCTTCGAGTTCGTCCTCTGGTAAAGTATTCAAAATGCCTTCAGTCACAGCAACAGCAGCATGTTCTGGATCACGCCCTGTAGCGAAAGCGTTAGCACTTTGACTAGGAACAATGTAAACTCCTGGCATGGGAATATTGGCGCGCTGGGACAATCTCTGCACCATTCGATATAGTCCCGGTGCTTCGGTTTCACTCACAGGCTGGGCACCGTAAACTGACAGCGCAATTTTATCTGATTGATACCAGGAAAATAGGTTTGTTACTGCTGCTAAACCAATTCCTACAATCAAACCACCAGTACCGCCAATTACCCAATAACTAATTGCAATTAATAAGCCACTAAGCGCAGCTAGCAAAGCAACCGTTTTCAACTGATTTGTCATATTTTCGCTCTCCTACTAATGCTGTATAGATTTTTTTTTAGCCTTTCTACACAACAGCATTACTTAAGCCGCACCTCGATTGTATCTAGCTAAACTCAGATAGATGGTGCAGAAAACCTGTATGATGAGTACGGATTTCCCACTTCAACTTTTGGAAATACTTTTTGTTTATACACAAGTTTCTTAAAAAGAAACTCTTTCTGTGGCTACTAATTAAGTAACAGGATATAAGCCTAAAGTATGAACTTGTGGCTTAAGATTTTTGAGCATCTACTGAATAGCCACAGTGAAGAATAATTAGTTAATGTACCTTTATTAAATAATCACCATTAGTTGTTATGTCAGTCAAAGTTGGAGATACCGCTCCTGATTTCAGCCTTCCGGCCCAAAACGGCTCGACAGTTAGGCTTCAAGATTTTCGTGGCAAAAAAGCTGTTGTCTTATATTTTTACCCCAAGGACGACACACCCGGATGTACAACAGAATCCTGTGCCTTTCGTGATCAGTATGAAGTGTTTAAGAACGCTAACGCTGAAGTTATTGGCGTGAGTGCTGACTCTAGTGAATCTCACCAGCGATTTGCCACAAAGTACCAGCTACCGTTTACTCTTTTGACCGACAAAGGCGACCAAGTACGCAAGCTTTACGGCGCAACAGCAGCTTTTGGTTTGTTCCCTGGTCGTGTTACTTACGTTATTGACCAAGCGGGAGTTGTGCAATACGTGTTTGATTCAATGTTTAACTTTAAAGGCCATGTTGAGGAGACGCTGAAAACGTTGCAACAGATGGCGGCTAAGTAAGAGCTTTTTAAACGCAGAGGGGCGCAAAGGTTAACGCAAAGGTTCGCAGAGTATTCTTTGCGTTCCTCCGCGGTTTGCTTTGCGTTCCTCTGTGTTTTAATTAGACTTTATTCGAGTGCGACTTTTCCGGCATGACAATATTAGCGTGGCTTGCCTTGCCATTTTTGCCGTTGGTATGACCGTTACTATTGCGGGGTTGAATTACACCATAACCACCGTGATTGCGTTCGTAAATTACATTAATCTCCCCAGTTTCAGAATTGTGGAACATATAAAAGTCATGTCCTACTAATTGCAGTTGCTCTAAGGCTTCTGCAAGGGTCATTGGAGGCATGGAAAAATACTTTGTGCGGACGACCTCGTTGGGTAGTTCGGGGGTGCGATCGCCAATTAAATCTGTTACTATCGACTCTGCAAGCACTACTTCATTCGTCGGTACGGCATGAGTTTTTTGATCTTGACGCCGTTCTTTGTATTTACGCAGTTGACGGGCAATTTTATCTGCAACCAAATCAATGCTGGTATATAAGCTTTCGCTGCTTTCCTCGGCACGGATGACGCTACCATTGGCATAAATAGTTACTTCAGCCGCTTGTCTTGGATTAATGCGGGGATTGCGGGCTACGCTAAGATGCACATCTACTTCATTTGTAATGTTCTGAAAGTGACTAACTGCTTTTTCAATCTTTTGATGCACATATTCCCGAATCGCATCGGTGATTTCTATATTTTTGCCGTGGATAACAAGCTTCATCTAAACTCTCCCACTGAATATTTTGATGTGTGAATTTGCTTTGTATGAAAAGAAGTTGCGGTAAGGTCTATCAATGCCGCCAAAACAAATTGTGAACTGTTTTTATGTACTGCTGGTACGCTGTCTCTAAGCTTGCTGCATCTAAGTTTTTGCCAAGTATACCCTTGATTGACTTTTTCATCTCTGCGCTGATCCCCAATTGGTTGCAAGGCAATTGGATGCCCATACAGAAATTTTGGCTTAGTCTGCTCGGTAGCTCCCGTGACTACCTTCTTCGCTAAAGCAACGCTTAAACAACTGTTGGTGTTTGCTCCTTCTGTGTTCCAAGAGGCTCGCTGTTGATAAAGAACACAAGTCATTTGTGCAAGTTTGATCCTGTTTAAGATGCAAACATATTATTAGAGTCATCAGCCAGTGCATTCATTCTTATTGTTTTGGCGTGATGCTGATTGCAGAGAATTCCTCCCAACACCTATTGAGGTTATACATTCAAGCTAGCATTTTGTCTTTTCTAATGTATGTTCCCTTGACTTTCCTTTAAAATCCTTTGCATAGCTTGACATTTGTTGACTTTATCCCTGCAATTTGAAATATATTTCCTCCTAATATCAGTTGATTTTTAGCATGATCCATAGTATAGAAATGCCTAGAAACCGTTGTTTGTTATATAACCAAGGATTGATACCTTACTTAGATGCTCATCGATGGCAGCGATCGCTCCTCACTGAGCGGATCAATGACCCAAGTTTAGATGACGTATTAATCTTGCTAGAACATCCACCTGTCTATACTCTGGGACAGGGAGCCAGTTCAGAGTTTCTCAAATTTGACATTGACAATAGTGAGTATAATGTGCATAGAGTTGAACGAGGCGGTGAAGTCACTTACCATTGTCCTGGTCAACTTGTAGGGTATCCAATTTTAAATCTGCAACGTTATCATAAAGACCTCCACTGGTACTTACGGCAACTCGAAGAAGTATTAATTCGCGTACTAGCAATTTATGGGTTGCAGGGAGAAAGAATCCCGGCTTTTACTGGTGTTTGGTTACAAGGGCGTAAAGTTGCCGCTATTGGTATTAAAGTTAGTCGTTGGATTACCATGCACGGCTTTGCATTAAATGTGTGTCCAGACATGACAGGCTTTGAGCGCATTGTACCCTGTGGCATTTCTGATAAACCTGTAGGCAGTTTAGCCGAATGGATTCCAGGTATCACTTGCCAAAAGGTACGTTCTGATGTCGCCAAGTGCTTTGCAGAAGTGTTTGGTGTGGAATTAGTCGAATCGCAGCCCGAAAAATTTTCCGGTCTGAGTAAATTTAGCTCGTAATTATGTAGTACTAACAATACCTTCGCCAAATCGAAAAATGCCTCGATTCGTAGGTTGGGTTGAGGCACGAAACCCAACAAATACGTTGGGTTTTGCTTCGCTCAAACGCCAGGTGCTACAACGGAGGGAACCTCCCGAAGTTCTGATGCCTGCGGCGGGCTGCGCCAACGGAGGAAGCCTCCGCTCAGACTTCTCTCCGCAACGCACTGGCTCCCCAACCTACAAAAAAATGGCGAAGGTATTGACTAAAATGATGAGTAGATGATCACATTTTCATATTAGTGGGATAGGTTCATAGAAAACGGGTGTACCAGAAAGAATGTCGGGAGAAGCTTGTATTAGTTGAGATTTCATATCGCATCTGGCAGTGTGATATTGAAGGACTGCATAAGCTGGTTACATTGTTAGCGATTAATTTAAGATTAACGCGATCGCCGTTGGCCTCCGGTCTCGTTGGCGCAGCCTCTCGTAGAGAAGAGAAGGCGGGCGCTCTGCGCGATCACATCTTTATCTCTCAGGAATCCAACAATAATTATAGTTGTTTATCGCCATACCTGAACCAGCATTAAATCGAAATGATAGTCATATGTCCACACTGGTAGCTTCATTTCCTCTGACAAAATGGCAGTGATAGCATCGCAGAGGGTAATCCGTTGATCTGGAAAATTTGCAGCTTTTTCCACTGCTGCTGTATATTGCTCCTGTGAAGGATTAACGAAATGAACTGCTTCTCTACACTGTCTAGCAAAGCTAATCGCTTGTTCAGTTCCAAGACGATATAGCAAAAGATTATATGTTTCCAGGTAAACAGGAAATGGAACTAGGATTATTAAATTTTCTGTATTGATCCGTTGTAGTTCAGCTTGCGTAAGCGAAGCTCGTCGTAGACATCGCTCATGATATTGGTCGTCTACGTCTACGGCAGCGTACAAAGGCCCAGTGTCAGCAAATACCGCTCTCAAGGTGTGTTTGGTGGTAATAACTGTGAAAATGCTTGTTCAGCTAGAATTTTATCGTGATTTAGCGATGTGTCTTTAAAGCCACTTCCCTTTGGTGCAGGAGTAAGAGATAGACCTTGCTTTCGTGGAACTAAATAGCCACGTTGGCAAAGAAAATCTTCTAAAGCAATTTCTGCAACGACATTAGCGGGTATGGAAACTTCCTGATCTTTGATATAAGCATTGAGAGCGTTAGCGATCGCATCTGGCAGTGTAATATTGAAGGACTGCATAAGCTGGTTACATTGTTAGCGATTAATTTAAGAGTAACGCGATCGCATCTTTCTTATCTTCATCGCATCTGCTGTCTGGGCAAGCCAACAAAAATCATTAAGATGTAATCGCGATCGCATCTCTCCTTATTCACCCATCTAAACTTGACTGGGGTCAAACAACCACCCATCGCCGACTATCTCCTCTAGGCGTTGATTGAGTCGGGGAAGGAAATAATCTGGATCGTTGAGCCGTTGCTGGACATACCAAACATCAAATTCTTCCTGCGTTTCAATTCCTTGGGCATCCGCCGCACCTAATAGAATCTCGAAACTATCCTCTTGAAATTCCTCTAACTGGGGATGACCTTCACCTCGGTAATTGCAAAAAAATATTGCCGTTGCACCTAGCAAAGCTTGTAGTTCATCACCTTGAGGCACTCTATTATATAAATTACTAATTAACCGAATGGTTTGTGCTAAAGGCGCTTGAATCCTCAGCGTCAGCCAGATTGCTTGAGCCACGTAAACCAAACTGTCGCTTTCATCTGCTATGCCTAAATTATTCAGAACTGTTACCAAATCACCATAAGCACGAACTTGTGCAAGAGTGGAAGCAACTTCTTCTAAAAGTACGATCGCTCTTGCTATGTCTCCTTGGTCGGCGATTACTCCTGCCATGTTGCCCAGGGTGGCGGCTTTACCTTTGACATCGCCTATCTGCTGTTGTATTTCCAAAGATTGCTCCCACAGTACGATCGCTCTTACTATGTCTCCTTGGTCAGCGAATATCTGTGCCATGTTGTTGAGGGTGGCGGCTTTGTTTTTGACATCGCCTATCTGCTCAAATATTTCCAAGGATTGCTCGTACAGTGCGAGCGCTCTTGCTATGTCTCCTTGGCCGGCGATTATCCATGCCATGTTGCTCAGGGCAGCAGCTTTACCTTGGACATCGCCTATCTGCTCAAATATTTCCAAGGATTGCTCGTACAGTGCAATCGCTTTAGGTATGTCCCCTTGGTCGGCGATTATCCGTGCCATGTTGCCCAGGGTAGCAGCTTTACCTTGGACATCGCCTATCTGCTCAATTATTTCCAAGGATTGCTCGTACAGTGCGAGCGCTCTTACTATGTCTCCTTGGTCAGCGATTATCCATGCCATGTTGCTCAGGGCAGCAGCTTTACCTTGGACATCGCCTATCTGCTCAAATATTTCCAAGGATTGCTCGTACAGTGCGAGCGCTTTAGGTATGTCCCCTTGGTTGACAAATATCTGTGCGATGTTGTTGAGGGTGGCGGCTTTTTGTTGCAATTCCTCTTCTGGGCAAAGGTCTAAGGCTTGCTGATAATGAGCAACAGCTTCTTGCACGAAACCCAAAACCCCTTCGGCACGGGCGATGGTTTCCAAGATGCGGTAGTTTTGATAAACTGCCAAGATTTGCTGACATAACTCTAAAGCTTCCACAAACCGGGAATTATTCACCCAACAGTTTGCAATCCTGTACCCAACGCTGACAGCAATTTCCTGCTCTTTTGCTAACAATCCCAACCGCACAACTTCCAGTCCTTCTGCTTCTTTACGTTGTTTAGACTCCTTCCACCAAACTTGATGGATTTTCCTCACCGCTTCCTGTTGCGTTGCTTGCCATTCTTCATCACTCAACACTTTTTCTAGCAAGGGTTCTAAAATTGTCGTCACTCGGTAGTTAGCTGGCTGGGTGGGGTGAGTGGTGGCGGACTCGACTAGGCTGAGGCTAGTTAGCTTGCCTACAACCGCTAGGAAATCAGTTTCCTGGCTTATAGCTGAAGTCGGCTCAAGCGGCCTAGAAATTCCCTCCGCTAATGGCGATAGTTTTCTGAAGAGGTCTGAGGATTCAGCCAAGAACTCAGAGTCTCTGGCGGTAGGGTGGGAAGTCGAAGAAATAGCCCTCACAACATCCTCGGTCACGGGCAAGTGAAACACACTCAACCGTGCGACAAACTTTTGTTCTTCCGGTTCCAAGGCATCCAGCAGAGTTCGTGCCAAAATATTTTCGCGGAATTTCTGCTCAGTTTTCTCCAGCCGGGTAAGTAATTCATCTGTCGCTAATCCTGGTTGCTGAATCACCTCTAACAGCCACTTCAGCAAGCGAGGATTACCATCAGCAATGTGGATAATCCTCTGAGTTCTTAACTGTTGCCTAACTTCTTTATCTAAGGGAAAGCAGATTTTATCAATATCACTGCTGCTCATCCCCGCCAAAGATTCCAAGTGCAAGCGGTGAGGTGGTAAAGTTTTTTCTTTCAAATAGCGACAGGTGACAATCAGCCGACTTTCTGCCCCGGTTTCTGCCAATGCTGCACAAATCGCTCTTAAAATTTCGTAAGCCTCTGCCGTCATCCGCAGTGAGCCATCTTCAACGTTAACTGTGGGGATGTTTTGCTCAAAGTCATCCAGCACCAGCAGCAAGGGTTGATTGTGGACGTTTTGTATTACTTTAAAGAACTTTTGCAACCGCCCTTTGAGAGTCATATTTGGTTCGTTTAAAATTGCGGGCACATCTGCAAACTCCTCATACTTGCTGGAAAGCTTATTCAGCAAACCTTTCTCATCCAGAGGCCCAATCAACACGACTCGCGCAAAATTAGGACGCTGCGCCTGCACCCGCGTACATAACCGCGCCGCCAAGCTACTTTTACCGAGTCCCCCCATCCCGGCAATAAACACGCCAATTTGGTCGCTAGTTTTCCGCAGAGCTTTGAGACACCGTTGCAAAGGTCGTCTGCGTCCGACAAATTCAAACCGACTGGCAACCTTGACTTGATTATTCTCATCAAGAAATTCTTGCTCTGACGCCGTGAAATTCCGATTTTCTCGATTTTCTGTGTTTAGCGGTGTTACCAGTTCTGCAATGGGGCGCGTATCCCGATACATCCGCAACAGATGCCAGTCGGTGCATTCTTTGTCAATCATCTCCTGCTGCGCCGCTTTGACTGCTTCTTCAACAGTTGCCCCCGTCGCTAAAGCTTGATAAAGTGCCTGTGCTGCTACAATACCTGTGCGGTCATACACCGGACGCGCCCAGCCTAAAACTATACCTGCCCCCGCCTTCACCAATGCCTGCGCCATTGAGGGTACTGTCCCCTTGTTAGAAACCTGTCCCGTATGACAACCAGAGAGAAAAGTTACACGGGGCCAGCGTCCGCGAAAGGCTCTAGCTAAGTTATTGACGGTAGTCAGTTGCATATTTCCCACCTCATCTTCAGTGATGAAGCAAGGGGTATTGTCTGGCAGTGTTGCACCTTCTGGCAGCAAATAACCGTAGCCTTTTTGGGTATAAATTATCCCGTGTCCCGTGAGATGAAAGACATCAAAATAGTCTTTTTGGTAGGATTGCACCAAATTAGCTAACTCTGCAACCGAGCCACTTTCTTCGACAATCAACGCCAAAGGCTGATCTTTAGTTGCTTGCAGGATGTTCGCTTCTTCCCGCTCAAACTCTAAGGTTGCAACTCTGGAGTCTTCGGGTGAAGTCGCCATGAACAGCAACCGCAATGGGCGATTTTGCACGCCAATCACTTGGGTTTGACGCTGCTGCACAGAACGCACTGGCAAAACTGAGATATTTTGACGTTGCAGCAAAAACCCACTGCCATCATGTAGTAATTCCCAAGGCAAATGTGCCAATCCCAAGGCTACCCGTTCTGTTTCTGGGTTCAACCCCTGCGCTTCACTGGTTTGAATCAAATCTAGATAAATCGTTTGCTCATCCGCCTCATCCAGCGACTTTCTCAGCCATCCCTCTTTACCATCCAGCCATTGATAAAGTTGCCGTCCCAATTGGGTGAGATAGGGTAAGCTATCTTTTTGTTGAGCATAGTAATTTTGCTCACACGAATCAATCAGCGCTGCCAACTCTGCTTTATCCAGGCGACGTGAGCCATAGTTACAGCGCAGTTCAAAAGTTTGCTGCTGACTGAGGGCGAAGGCAAAGTTTAGGGGCATGGTTTGCAGCAGTTGTTTGCACAATAACCTTCACCGTATTATCACCCAATTCCTCAAATTATCGCCGATATTCGTCGCCACAATCGCCGATAATCTGATATAAATCCCGTGATTGGCGAGATACAGCATCGATGCGATCGCGATCGTCATCATCCAGACTAAAACTAAATACTTTGGCGTTATCTTCTAGATGTTCAGATACACCAAGTCTTGCACCAACAATTACACCTCCCACAGATGGTTTATCTAAAATGTAACGGACTGCCACATTGGAAATGCTAACTTGATGCTTATCAGCAATTTCTTTGAGGATAGCAAGCAACTCTTGAAATAATTGCCAACCGCCCCAACCATCGACCATGTTTTTGTATTTTCTCAAGCTAACAGTAGCCAATTCCGAACCACGTGGTTCAGGTTTCCCCAAATACTTTTCTGATAGCAAACCACCGCAAACCGAGCCGTAAGTAAAAAGTTTTATATCATGCTGTTGACAAAAATGAATCATATTTACTTCAGGACGGCGGTCAACAAGAGAAAACTGCACTTGGTTAGAAACAATTTTGATACCTGCTTCAATAATAATTTTCAAGTGTTCAGTATCAAAGTTAGTCAAAGCTAAATGCTTAATTTTTCCCTCAGTCTGAAGTTCCGCCATATATTTGAGCGCATCAAGATAGTTTTTATCCTGGTATTCCCACCAGTGAAATTGCATCAAATCTAAGGATTCCACATCCATCCTTCTCAAGGAGATATCAATATTTTCTTCGACTAGTTTTTTCGTCATTTTCCCAGGACGAGGAACCCATTTTGTGAAAGCTTGAATGTTAGATAAAGCTTCTTTGCCGCGAATAGCGATTATTTGACGACGAAACTCACCAATCAAGTCTTCTGCGGGCCCATAATGGTCTGCTAAATCCCAAGTTGTAAAGCCGGCATCCAGGTATTTGAACATAGCTTGAATGGCGGCTTTTTGGTCAATGCGTCCGTGTCCACCAGACACTTGCCACATCCCATTTAAAATTCGGCAAATGTTTAAATCAGGGGTAAATTTGAGACGGCTTGTTATAGGAAAATTCATGTTTTAATGTTTAATTAACGCCAGTTATTTTCAGCTTGTTCGAGAACATAAGCTGCAACATCTTGGATTTGCTGTTCACTAAGGCGGTCTTTATAGGCTGACATATTATTTTTACCATTAGTGACAATAGATGTAACTGCATCTATTGAATCCATACCATATTTCTTCAGCGCTTTCGCTTTCAGGTTTTTACCCCGCCTGACGATGTTACCGCCGTTGATATGACACCCAGCACAATGAACACTAAAGATTTGGGCACCATTAGCTGTATCTGCTGCACTAGCCGGGAAGGTAAAAGTACTTATCAATAACAGAAAAGTTATTAATACCAATGTTATTATTTTTTGCACTTAGCTTTTCTCAATTCTGACATGCTGTTTACAGAAATAAATATCAGAAACAATCCTACAAGGATTCAAAGTCAGTTGTGAATCCATCAAATTTTGCACAATCTTCCTGAAAGGCTTCCGCATCGCTTACGTCCTCAATTTTGTATGACATAATCCGTGTACCATCTGGCATTTTTTTAGAACTAATCACTTCGCCTTGATACTTCTGTGCCATTGTTTTAAAGTCGATGGCATGAAGTTTCCAAGCATCACCCGAACAGGTAATGTTTACTCGCCACATATCTTACTCTCAATTACTAGTAGTAAATATTAATCATCCCACAAATGGGCAACATGTTATCACTGGCTATAGCAGATAAGTATAAAAAAGACTGAGCTAAATTGCTGTGGTTTTCTATCTAAAGGAAGTGACTTGTCCGAGAAGCCTACGTCATAATATGTATATAGCATCATGTCTAGAAAATTTTATCCCAATTAGTTAAATCCCCAGAGTTGAAAATGGCTAACAATATCAAACAACAAATTCAAGCAGATCTGCAACAAGCTAAAGAAACCGGACAGTTAAGAACTGAGAGAATTCGAGAAATTGTCAAAGCCGCAGTTTCTCAGGTAGCTTCGGAGTTTAAAGAAGGTTCAAGCGACATTCGTGGACTTGTTAAGGATGCTGTTTCTGCTGTAATTGAGAACTTTCAAGAAAAAGGTACCGAACTCAAAGAAGAAGTGACAGCTTCCATTGAAGGTGCGCTAGAAGGGGTTAATAGTAAAAGACACGAAGCTATTGTTAAAACTCAGACAGATTTGAAGAGACTACAAGCTCAATTAGATGGTGAAGAAGAACAACTTCAGCAAGAAGTTGATGTAATTTTGGCAGAGATTGAAGAGACAGGCAAAAAAGAACCTGTTCAAACAAAAACCGCAATTGATTCTGCTGTCAATTCTATCAAAAACAGTGAAGAAGTATCATTGTTACAAAAACGCTACGCTCAACTGCAAGCACAATTAGCTATTGTCAGAGCTAACTTAGCTGCACGCTACGGCGGACGTTCTCTAGAGGTTCAAGATTATCTAGACGAAGCTAAACACTGGTATGATAAAGCTCGTCCTCAAGCTGAATCTATGGTTGTACAGGTAGAACAGAAGCGATCGCAGCTAGAAAACAAACTTGGTGAAGCTGGTACATCTGTAGCGAAAAAAGAACGCCAGATCAAACAAACGTTGAGAGAGTTACTCCTTACAGCAGCTGACTTGTTCAAAGAAAAAGAACCTGCTGATAAAGAGCACGATATTGTTCGCAAGTAGACTGCATCTAAAAAAAGTAACTAGACATCTCCAGAAATTAAATATACGTTATCCACAACCCTTGTAGAGGCGTAGCAGTGCTACGTCTCTAGTTCATTTTTGGAGATGTCTACTCGACATGGTGTTTGTCAAGACGGATGCACACAAGGTTCACATAGTTAACTTAGCAGATAGCACAAAAAAGTAGGGTGGAGATTACCCACCCTATTTTAATTTGAGAAGAAATTTTGAACTCAATTTAAGAGCTTTTACTGTAACTCTAAAAATTATAAATGGGTAATGGTTTTAGCAAAAATATCCACTACCCAAATTAACATTGGTTATTAGTAAGTCCCTGGCTGTCTATCAAGTTGTTCTTCATGCTTGGCAATTACCCAAACTGCATGAATACTACCGGGAAGCCAACCTAAAAGGGTCAGCAACACATTAATAAATAACGTTGGGCCAACTCCAACTGTGAGAAAAACGCCTAAAGGAGGCACTACCAAACCTAGAAGAAAACGAACTAGTTTCATAATTTTGTTACAACTTTGTGCTTTTGTTTAATTACATTCTCTTGAAGATACCGAATTAGAAAATCCCTCTAATGAATTATCTTGATTCGGATATTTTATTTGGAGTAGAGACATGAAGTTATAAACATGTTTAGCGTTTCTACTCCCAATGATATTTACCTGGATGGTAATTCACCTTGAGTTTTGGCATCACCACCGCTGGTTAACAGATTTTTTTCAACAAAATAGTTGTTAATGAACGTGTTAGCAAAAGTTAGAATCACTGGACCGAGAATAAAACCGATAATTCCCCGAACTGAGAACCCAGGAACTAATACTGCTGCTAACCAAAAACATAAACCATTGACGATGAGCGAAAATGCTCCAAATGATAGAAAATTAAGTGGTAGAGACAACGCAGAAAGAACCGGCTTTACTGAACCGTTAATCAGACCAACTACTACAGCAGCAATCATAGCTGCTGGAAAGTTAGCAATGTTAACGCCTGGAACAACTAAATCAACAATCAACAGGCTTAAGGCTGTAGCTAGGGCGGTTAAAAGTGGTGTCAACATTCTTTTTTACCTAATAACTAAAGAGATTTACTTTGTAAGGTGCTTCTCTCATCTTCAGCTATGTGCTAGGCTTTAACCTCCCTTGGAAGATAGAATTTGCTTCTACCATTTGGTCGATTTTTAGAAAAACGTAGTTTTTAACGTCAGGTGCGTTAAGCGCTAGCTAATTAAGAAGACACAATATTTTCAAGCTGTACATTACATTTATTCAACGTACCCAGCAGATTTTAAGATTAATTTAATAATATAGTGCGTAAACTACTCCGATTTTCCGGCTTCAGGTTTATAATAAAGGGCTGATTTATACAACACTTGTTCTTGATGGGTTGCTAAAGTGCAATCAGACAAGGGATAGGTTACACAACTAACAACATAACCAGCCTGGATTTCATTTGAGCGCAGAAATTTTTGCTCACTTTGATCAACTTCACCATTAATGAGTTTAACAACACAAGCTGAACATTCACCTTGCTTACACCCAGATGGTAGACGGATACCAGCTTCTTCCGCTATGTCAAGAATATATTGGTCGTCTGGTACTTGAATGGTGCGATCCAATTCAAGTGCAGGATTGATGAGTCGGATTTGATAAATTGCCATCAACTGTCTCTAAGTAAGTCAATATCATTAGCCTAAAGATATTTTACGACTTGCAGTTAGCGCTTTAGCGAAGACAGCACTAACTACAAATTTTATAAACTTACTGTTTAACTGCTTTCATCGACAGACTAATCCGCTTGAGTTTTTCGTTAACTTCTAACACCTGTACTTTGACAACTTGTCCGACTTTGACAACTTTTTTGGGATCATCTACGAATCTGTCTGCAAGTTGGGAAATATGCACCAAACCATCTTGATGCACACCGATATCAACAAACGCACCAAAGTTAGCCACATTCGTAACCATACCCTCTAGTTCCATCCCTACTTGCAAATCCCTAATTTCCTTGATTCCTTCTCTGAAGGTGGCATACTTAAACTCTGCACGAGGATCTCTACCTGGTTTTTCCAGTTCACTGAGGATGTCGCGCAATGTGGGTTCACCAACGGTATCGGTAACGTATTTCTTCAGGTTAGTCTTTTTAAGTTTTTCAGCGATTTGTGTGACTTGATTTAATGGCACACTCAAATCTGATGCGATCGCCTCTACTACAGAATAACTCTCTGGATGCACCGCTGTATTATCCAATGGGTTTTCACCCCCACGAATTCGCAAAAAACCCGCCGCTTGTTCAAAGGCTTTTGGCCCCAACTTCGTAACCTTCAAGAGTTGTCGGCGATTTTTAAAGGCTCCATGCTGGTTGCGATAGGCGACAATGTTATTAGCAACCGTTCCTGTAATCCCAGAGACGGAAGTCAAAAGTTCCTTAGAAGCAGTGTTCAAGTCCACACCGACGTAGTTAACGCAACTTTCTACAGTTTCATCCAACTTCTTTTTCAACAACTTCTGATCGACATCGTGCTGATATTGTCCCACCCCAATCGATTTAGGATCGATTTTCACGAGTTCCGCTAGGGGATCTTGCAAGCGGCGACCGATACTAATAGCGCCGCGCACAGTAATATCTAAATCGGGAAACTCTTCTAGCGCTACTTTGCTAGCAGAATATATAGATGCGCCAGACTCATTCACCATCACTTGAATCGGCTTACGTTCTGATGTTTCCAGCAATTGGGAAACGAATTCTTCTGTTTCACGCGATGCTGTACCGTTACCTATAGCAATTAACTCAATTTTGTACTTTTCAAGCAAATTTTTGATAGTTTGTGCAGCTTTGAGTCGTTGTTCAGCAGCTTGGTGAGGAAACACCGCCTGATATTCTAAGAATTTTCCTGTTTGATCGAGTACTGCAACTTTACACCCAGTTCTAAAGCCGGGATCTATCGCCAGTGTTGGTTTCATTCCTGCTGGTGCAGATAGCAGTAACTCCCGCAGATTAGTTTCAAAAGTCTTAATTGACTCAATATCTGCATATATTTTATTTTCAGAAATTACCTCCCCCATTAGAGAGACTTTCATCAAACGATTGAATGCATCCTTGAGCATCGCCTGATAAAAATCCCGAATTGTACGGACTTTCGTTTTAATTTCTTTCGTCTCCAAATACGAAAGTACTACATCCTCATCAAAGGTAATTTCAAAGTTTAAGATTTTCTCCGTTTCACCCCGACATAACGCCAGCATATTGTGGGGAGCTATATTTTTTACCTTAATTTGATAATTACGGTACATTTCAAATTTTGTCGTACCTTCAGGATGATCATCTTTGATGCGAGAGACAAATATCCCTTCATCTAAAAGATACTCGCGGATATATGCGCGTAACTCAGCTTTTTCTGCCACCTCTTCCGCTAAAATATCAGCAGCACCTTTGAGCGCCTCTTCTGCTGTTTTGACTCCCTGCGTTTCTGAAATATACTTGGCTGCTTCCTCAGTCAATGACACCACCGATATAGCATTTTTCCCATTTAGTGACTTGATGAACTCTGCTAGGGGTTCTAGTCCTTTTTCTCTGGCGATAGTGGCGCGGGTACGTCGCTTTGGTCGATAGGGTAAGTATAAATCCTCAAGTTCCGTTTTTTGTAAACAGGATGTAATTTTCGCTTTAAGTTCATCTGTGAGTTTACCTTGTTCGGCGATCGCATTTAAAATCGCCGATTTCCGTTCTTCTAGTTCTGTTAAGTAAGTATACCTATCAGCTAAGTCACGCAGTTGCACTTCATTCATCTCGCTGGTGCGCTCTTTGCGGTAACGTGCAATGAAGGGAATTGTTGCACCCTCCGCCAAAAGTTCTAGCGCGTTTTGCACCTGATGAGGCTTGAGATTTAGTTCAGTTGCAAGTAGTTGAGGAATGTTCAGCATCGGCTGTCTTATATAAGTTAAAAATACTACTCCTAAAGGTAATATACTAGAGCGTTCTTCTGGCGCAAGCCTAAAGTTTTAAGCTAATCTACCGGATGATTGCGTAATCTAGAATAATTACATTGTTATTTCAAATGGAGTATTGTCGCTAAAACCTTCTAAGAGGTAAAATAAACGACGATTCCAAAAGCAGTATCAATCTGCTTTATAAACCCTTCGGACTTTAGTTCAGAGGTTAGTAAAAATGCCTTTGTTTTTTTTGATTCCACTGTGTACTGCTTTAGTAACTGGTTATTTTTTTACAAAGTCTACTGATGAAATCGCATACCTTGCGGGTGTGTTTGCATGTATCAGCCTGATTCTGAGTTTGGTGTTAGCACCTTGGCAAATCCAATTTGTGCTGTTGATTATCGTCCTCATTACTACTAACAAACTCTTACAAAAGAATGAGTACAAGCAAACTGAAGCTACAGGAAAACCACCAAGATAAACTAAATGATACTTAATACCACGAACTAATTTTTTCTCAAACTTACACTACCGAGTTTAAATTATACATAAGCAGACTGTCTTAGCTAGGAAGTTACAGATAAAATATCTGCATTTACTAGGCGATAAATTGCGGTAAATATCAAAAAGCAACCACCACATTTATAATTGTAATGTGCACACGGTGGTAATTATTGCAATTACAACAGAAATTAGAAATTAGGGGGAAACAGGCTTTCTAGAAGGCTTTTATACGCATGCTTCTATACTTCCCTAGGTGACAAAGCACTCTTAAGTCAAATAAAAAACTCTATCTTTGCAAAAATTAATAGTGTACTAAGCCAGGAAGGCGATCGCCTCTCTTTTGCTAAAATAAATGGCAATTAAAAATTACGCACATACCAATTCTCTTCCTTAGTACAGTATTTCATCAATTCGGAGCAAGTTAAATTTAGCAAGACTCTGCGTCACTCTGCGCTTACTTTGCGTTCCTCTGCGTTTAAAAACATCGAGCGATCATATTTGGCAATATCTGCAACTCTGGTGTGATTATTTACAAATTTCACTAGCAGATGGAAATTTTCTTATATTCTGATTGCTTCTAAATTTAGCATCAACCATCACAATAATATAGCAGGGTTTTTGTAAAATCTATTTAAAAACGAGCTAATGGTTATGAATAAAAACAAGTAAAAAATTTATAATTTATTAGCTCTCAGTGTTCATTGATAATGGTTAAAGACTAGTGACGGTCATAAGAAGCTTTTAAGTTTATTCCTGTCTGTATCTTTGTGCTCTATATACTCAACTTAACCCTTAGTTTGGTTATCAAGTCAACGCCATAGAGTTTAAATTTGCAGCTTTTAGGCTTCAGTATAGAGTATTGAAACTATTACTACGCCTTGAGAGATTGAGAACTGGTATTATTAAAAGCTAAAGAGTTAGTCTTATAGACAAACGTTTACACTTGATTTCTTAGAAACAGTAATGAAATGGGCAATTGCATTTAATAAATGTACAAATTTTCATAAAAATTTATATAAGAGAAAGTTGCTATCATGTGAAGATTTGATTTAAGCAGAATTTACATACATAAATTTTCTATGAAGTATCACAGTCAATTTGAAACCTCGTTTTCTCGTGGTATTCTAGTAGGTAATTACATGTAACAATAAATCTTGAACATAGTTCTATAGTTAAAAACTACATGTAGTTAAAGAAAAATTGATTAAGACAGATAGAAAACGTGAAAACATCCCAAATCAGATTTAACAATCGTAAAGTCCGAATTTATCAGCTGATGTCAGTTTAAAATCGCTGTTACTACCGTTAAAGTCTTTTTTTGGACACCCAGTAAAATTTACTAGAAACCTGTAAAGCTGCTTGCTGTAAGGTTAGTCATATCCTTATACTTGTTTGTGGGTGAACAGACTGCTTTCTTCCTCATTTTGTTCCCCTGTCCAATGAAGATAGCGTAAATAAACCTGAATAAATACAAATTGTTATTAATCGTCTGTATTACTAGCAAAGCTTGCAGGCTAAATTTGTGAGGCTGACAAAGCTTTTGTATACCGATTGACTAATACATTAAGCTGGAGCAAACTGAAAATATTTAGCACTCCAAGCAAGTATTTATTATATGTAAATTAATGGCTTGAGTCGTTTAAACATTGATTTTTCTACAAAACAAATTTCAGACTATGAATATTGGTATTATTGGTGGTGGAATGATGGGGCTAGCGTTAGGTTATCGTCTTTCGCAGCAAGGTCATAAAATAACTATTTTTGAGAGCAACAAGCAACTCGGTGGGCTGACTACTTATTTTGATTACGGCCCCTTTGTTTGGGATCGTTTTTATCATGTTCTTCTCCCGTCAGATACTGAGCTAATCAATTTTATTAAGGAAATTGGACTTGGGGACAAGCTGCGTTGGCGTCGAACTCTGACAGGATGCTATATAGATCAGAACTTATATTCGATTAGTAACACTGTAGAATTTCTGCGTTTTCCGCCGCTGACTCTTATTGGAAAGCTCCGCCTAGCATTTACTCTCTTGTATGGTTCACGGATTAAAGACTGGCTGAAACTTGAGAAAATTCCTGTTGAAAATTGGCTTTTGAAACTTTCAGGCAAGAATACATACGAAAAGCTTTGGAAACCCTTACTATTAGCCAAAGTTGGGGAAAACTACAAGCGTGTTTCAGCCGTCTTTATTTGGGCTTATATCAAGCGTCTATTTTCAGCCCGTGATTCATCTTTGCAGAAAGAACAACTTGGTTATGTTGAAGGTGGGTACAAAACTGTTTTTGACCAGTTAGAAAAATTAATTATTGCTGCCGGCGGTAATATCTGCACAGGTGCGAAAGTTGAATACATTGCACCTTCTCCAGAAGGTGGGATGTGGATTGAGCACAATGGGAAAAAAGAGCATTTTGATAAAGCAATTTTTACTGGACCAGTTAATCTTCTGGAACATATTGCTGCTAAAGAATTAGTCAATTTTGCAGGTGCAGGTGGCACAATAGAATATTTGGGTGTCATTTGCATGTCACTGATTACCCGTAAAGCTTTAGTTCCTTATTACATAGTCAATCTTGCTGACCAACGTATTCCTTTCACAGGAGTAATCGGTATGAGTAACTTAGTTGCTTTACCGGAAACAGCAGGACTGCACATCACCTACTTTCCAAAATACATACATTGCGACGATCCGCTTTTTAAACAATCGGATGATGAGTTACTAAAGATGTTTTTCCAAGGGATACGTGTGATGTTCCCAGAACTTAAGACAGATGAGATCGTAGTAGCACACATTAATCGTGCAACAAGAATACAACCGCTACAGGTCTTAAACTACTCAAAGCTGGTTCCAAAAATTCTCACTGAACACGAAGATTTCTTTATTCTCAACAACTCCCAGTTTGTGAATGACACGCTTAATAACAATACCGTTGTTAGGCATGTGAACGAGTTCATGAAAGAAATGCATTTAGTGTAATGTTATTTACATCGTTGCGGTATTCGCCTAACGGACTATTTACGGGTTGAGTACCGTGATTCCCCATTCAACGAATCGCACTCTCCTTAGTCATTGATAATCAGGTGTAAGGGTAAAACTACTTGACAATACTTCAATACCTTCGCCAAATCGAAAAATGCCTCGATTCGTAGGTTGGGTTGAGGCACGAAACCCAACAAATACGTTGGGTTTTGCTTCGCTCAAACGCCAGGTGCTACAACGGAGGGAACCTCCCGAAGTTCTGATCGGAGGAAGCCTCCGCTCAGACTTCTCTCCGCAACGCACTGGCTCCCCAACCTACAAAAAAATGGCGAAGGTATTGAATACTTGCGATCGCAGCTGTTTTGCTTTGGCTATAGTTTGCAAATACGTCCTAGAGAAAAACTACAGTGCAGTTAGAGCCAAACGCATTCGATGAGGGCTAGATAATTTACGTGCTGCAAATGTCATCATCCTCTCAATACCTGTCAAGCTCTGTAAGCTTGGAGTGACATGAAGCTGTTGCTGATGGGTGTTCGCATCAGCTTCATAAATGTGTTCCGTAGTGCCACAGCAAAAGGATTATTCAATTCACCCATTTTTCCTGACCGCAAGGACTGCTCCACGATCAACTTCGTGCGAGGAAACCGCAAAAATTCATACTCTTGGAACGCGGCTATCGGGTCTGGTTGCTCTTTAAGACACTTAGCAACCACGAAGGCATCCTCTAATGCTGTACATGCTCCCTGTCCCATAGTTGGGAGCATTGGATGTGCAGCATCACCCAGCAGTGTAATATTCTGCTTGCTCCAAGGCTGAGTCGGAACACGATCATACAAATCTGTCGTTAGAATATCAGCCTCATCAGTCGCTCTAATCAACTCAGGAATCGACGCAAACCAATTTTGAAACATAATTTCAAGCTCTTTTCCACGACCAAGTTGGGTATCCTTCTGTGCCTCTGTTGCAATTGCTGCTGCGTACCAATACATCCGCCCCTTACCCAGCATCATAAAACCGAAGCCTTTGCCACACCCTAAAAACTCCTGAATGTAGCCAGGACGATATCCGCTAGGAACGTAGTCTGTTAGACCACGCCAAGTCTTAAAATTGCGATAGATCGGTGGTTGATTACCCTTGAGAACGGCTCGTACTCGTGAACGCAGACCATCAGCCCCGATTAAAGCATCCCCTATGACAGTTAAGCCGGAGGTGAAGTGAGCACAAATTCTCTTTCCTTCCTGCTCAAATCGCTCGAAGGTTTGCCCTAAAACAAATTTTTCACTGGATACATTACGCCACAATAGCTGATGCAATTGTGCCCTGTGGATACCAACAGTGGGCAACTCAAAGCCATCAACGGGTATATTCACCAACTCCTTGCCGCTTTGTGAATTGAATTGGTAGTTTGTTGTTAGACAGCCAACACTGATCGCCTCCTCCAACAAACCCAAATTTTTCAGGATGTGTGTCGCATTCGCCCAAAGTGCAATCCCAGCCCCTACCTCTAGTAACTCTTTTGCTTGCTCATAAACAACTGCTTCAAAACCAGCCTTATAGAGAGCAAGTGCGGTTGCAGCACCGCCAATTCCACCACCTACGATGATAATGTTCTTTGCTTGTTGCATCTTTGAGAGTCCCCAATTGGAAAAATGTTAGATGTCTGTCCTATAAAAAATCATCTTATGATTGTTGATATAGATAGATTCCCAGTAAATTATCTTTAACGAAACCAGTAATCAAAAATTTATGGATAAACAAACGATACAAGTAATTGGAGGTGGACTAGCTGGGACAGAAGCAGCGTGGCAAATAGCTCAGGCTGGAGTGTCGGTAATTCTGCATGAAATGCGCCCAAAACGTTTTAGCCCGGCTCATCATACAGAGCATCTGGCAGAATTGGTGTGTAGTAATTCCTTTGGAGCAATGGCAAGCGATCGCGCTGCTGGATTATTGCACGAAGAACTACGCCAACTTGGTTCTATAGTTATTTCTAAAGCTGATGAACATGCCGTTCCCGCTGGTGGGGCCCTAGCTGTAGACAGGGGACAATTTGGGCAAGACTTAACCCAAACTTTGTCTAGTCATCCTTTAATTGAATTCCGCAGAGGCGAAGTGCAAGCCATTCCTGAAGGAATTGTGGTTTTGGCGACTGGGCCTTTAACTAGTCCCGACTTAGCGGAAGATTTGCGCCGCTTGACGGGGATGGAATACCTTAGCTTTTTCGATGCAGCTAGTCCGATTGTCGTGGGAGAATCAATTAACCGCGATATTGCGTTTATGGCATCGCGCTATGACAAAGGTGAAGCGGCTTATCTCAATTGCCCAATGAACAAAGAGCAGTACTTGCGGTTTCGGGAAGAACTATGTAAAGCCGAACAAACAGAACTCAAGGATTTTGAACGGGAAACGGCGAAATTTTTTGAAGCCTGTTTACCCATTGAAGAACTGGCACAACGGGGGGAAGATACTATGCGCTACGGCCCCCTAAAGCCAGTCGGGTTATCTGATAGTCGCACTGGGGAGCGTCCTTATGCTGTGGTGCAACTGCGACAAGAAGACAAAGCAGGTCAACTTTGGAATATGGTAGGATTCCAAACTAACCTGCGTTGGGGTGAGCAAAAGCGAATCTTCCAGCTAATTCCAGGGTTGGAGGGGGCTGAGTTTGTGCGGTTGGGCGTGATGCACCGCAACACTTTTATCAATGCTCCTCAGCTAATGCATCCTACCCTGCAATTTAAGCAGCGCCCAACTCTGTTAGCTGCTGGGCAGTTGATTGGCACTGAAGGCTATACCGCAGCGGCTGCGGGTGGCTGTTTAGCTGGCAGAAATGCCGCAAGGTTAGCTTTAGGTAAAGAACCGTTGGCTCTACCACCAACAACAATGATGGGGGCACTGTTTGAGTTTATCAGTTCCGCTTCGCCCAAACATTTCCAACCGATGCCACCCAACTTTGGCATTTTTCCAGAACTGGGTGCGAAAATCAAAAATAAACAGGAACGTTACGGACGTTATCGCGATCGCTCTTTATGTGATTTAGAAAGTTGGAAAGCCCATAATTAACGGGTATGGGGCATTTGTTTAATAGTCACTAATCCATGTATGCCTAAAGCTGCGATCGCACCTCCCAATAATCCCCAAGTGCCATCAGCAAATACATTGATGCGATGAACGTAGGTGCGATGATAGGCAAACTCTAACGGTCTATCATTAACTTTGCCTTCCTCAATACCTTCGCCAAATCGAAAAATGCCTCGATTCGTAGGTTGGGTTGAGGCACGAAACCCAACAAATACGTTGGGTTTTGCTTCGCTCAAACGCCAGGTGCTACAACGGAGGGAACCTCCCGAAGTTCTGATGCCTGCGGCGGGCTGCGCCAACGGAGGAAGCCTCCGCTCAGACAACTCTGGGCAACGCACTGGCTCCCCAACCTACAAAAAAATGGCGAAGGTATTGCTTCCTCTACCAGCTTTTCCACATATTTTTCAGCTTTTATCAGTGCTGCGTAATCTAGGTTGAACCAATAAAGCGATATTCCAACCACGCTTAAACCAGGAAAAACCAAGGTAATTAAGAGAATTGCTTTGCTTACGTTCATAGACCTCATCAATATACTTGCTCAATGCTGGCATAGCTAGAATCTTTGTGTTACAACTTGGCAGACTAATTTGACACATACACGTTGGAGCAAGTGGGATTTTGGGAATAATCCTCATAGTGTTTGGAAGCAGCGTTTTGGTTGGGCTGCACACTATGAGAGCACCATTCTTAGGAAAAAATAAAATTTTATATCATTTATATATTGCATTTTGCTGCATTTTGTGCACTTTTTTGGTTTTAGTCTTGCCAGTACATGCAACACCCACAGAGTCAATTGACACTTTACGCCAACAGCAGCAACAAATGAATCAGCAGCGTCAGAGTGTAGTTAAAGAACGCGATCGCTTAACTAATCTGCAACACGACGCCCAAAATCACCTGACTGGTTTAAAGCAAAATGTACAAACCACAAACAGCTACATTCAAGACAGCGAATTGCGGTTACGACTTGCTACCCAACGCCTCCAGCAGTTAGAAACTGATTTAGTTGCGGCGCAAAGTTCCTATGAAGAACGTCAGATAGCCACAGTAGCACGATTGCGATATCTTCAGCGATCGCCAGCATCTGTAGGATGGGCAGTTTTGCTCCAAAGTCAAAATATCAGTGACTTTATCAGCCGCCGTCATCAATTGAAGTTAGTGTATCAAGCAGATCGGCAAATTTTGGCAAAACTCAACGAACAAGCCAAACAGATCAACAAACAAAAAACGGACGTAGAACAGCAAAAAAACGAAATTGCCTTGATTCGTGAGCAATTGCTAGCCCAAAAAGCCGATTATCAAATGCAAGCGCAGTCACAGTCAGAATTGATTCAACGCCTAAATAGCGATCGCCTCGCCTTAGAAGCAGCACAAAACCAGCTAGATAAAGATTCCAAAAATTTGTCAGTCTTGATTCAACAAAAGGTAGCAGCAGCACAAGCAAAAACAAACAGCCGTACAAGTGTGATCATCCGGGGAACTGGTGTAATGGCATATCCTAGCAATGCACCTACTAGCAGTCCTTTCGGTTGGCGGATGCACCCAGTTCTCGGCTATCGCCGCTTTCATTCAGGTCTGGATTTTGCCGCTAGCTATGGTAGTACAATTCGGGCAGCCGATTCGGGAACAGTGATTTTTGCTGGGTGGTATGGTGGCTATGGCAGAGCTGTAATTATCAACCACGGCAAAGGCATTACTACACTGTATGGACATAGCAGCGAGTTGTATGTTTCCGAAGGGCAAACAGTGGAAAGAGGACAAGCGATCGCTGCTGTTGGCTCCACAGGTTTATCAACTGGGCCCCACCTCCACTTTGAAGTCCGGCGGGATGGTACACCCGTAAACCCCGCCGATTATCTCTAGTAAACAAAAGTATGCTATAATTAAGCGGAATAAGGGCGCGTAGCTCAGTGGATAGAGCAACAGATTCCGGTTCTGTGGGTCGGGGGTTCAAATCCCTCCGCGCTCGTTTTTTGAAAAATTACCACACCTTGCTAGTGGTTCATATTTAGCTGTGAAACTCACTAGTTTTCACAGCTAAATATGTATTAATTGGTCGGTGCTACACTCACACAAAGCTTTCAGCGTTAGCGTAGGGCTAGCCGCAGGCATCGCGTTGCTAGAAATATAGATAAAGTCGAGCTTAAATGGTATGCTTTTTAGCCTTTTTGCCACTCATTCTGGAACTTTACCTATAAATTTCTGCAACACAATCGCATTAATTATTAATAATTAAATCGGAAAGGTCTTAATAAAAACCTGATCTGAATTGTCTATCGAATTATAGTTATTATCGTGAGTGCCGCCTACACCGCGAGTGTTAGCTTCTACACGATTTATGCCGTCATGAATACTTGATATATAACCGGCAGTATAGGGATAACCAGATGCGATCGCACCACCCGATACAGTGTCTGCTTGTGCTAAAACCAGTTCATGTAAAAATGTATCTACATCACTAAGATGAAAGTCTAAAATTACTATTTTAGCCACAATTTTACCTTTAAGTTGTTAGTTAATTTGACTCTTAAATTCTACTTTATGAATCAGGATTTTATCAGACTACATATGAAGCTTTAATATAAAATATTTGCTTTTTTAGGACACAATTAAATTATTAATAACAAAATATACGATTACTTGACTTATAAGACATCTTCTAGGAGGATGTCTTATAAGTCAAAATTCAAATTAATGCAGTCAGGAGCTAAAATACAAAAAACTCCTGACTCTGTAAACTTCTAAACGGCAAAAGTCACACAAGACAGTTTTATCTGAATTCTGACTTTTAGCTGCTTACAGCAGTTTTCAAATGAATAGAACCACGCACAAACCTCTCTCCAAACCTCCCTCCTCTCAGGAGAGAGGCTTTGAATTTCCCCCTTCCCTAGTAGGGAAGGGGGTAGGGGGTTAGGTCTTTTTCTTGTAGTCTACTTAACTGAAAATCGCTGTAAGCAAGAGCCTATCGCTAGCAATTAAGAACTCCTATAATTAGGCATCAAGAAGACTAAATAGATGGTCATTCTAGAAAAGTCAACGGTCAAAATCTCATTGTCATGTATACTGTGAGGGCCATTAGATGTAGATGATGTATTGTTTATACCATCATGAACAGTGGTTAACTGGAGACCGTCGTCACCACCCCACAAATACTGAAGACAACTATCTAATGTGGTATTTATTTGTGCTGAAGTTAAGTCATGCAAAAACGGCTTTGCATCAACAGGATGTAAGTCGGAAATTACTATTTTAGCCATTGTCTTAATTTCTTGGTCAGGTTATGAAAAGTTTTGCTACTTTCGTGGAGCCAAATTGTCGCTAAATAGATTGATAAAATTATTTACTTGGCTCCCAAGAATAAAGCGAGGTCTTCACTGGGTTGTAACTATGAAATTTTGCACAGGTTGAGCATTTGAATTGATGCGACTGAAAGTTTCTGCAACACAACCGCATGAATTATTAATAACTAAATCCCATAGGACCAAATGTAAACCTGATCTGAATTGTCTACCGAGTAATAGTTATTATCGTTGGTGCCGCCTCCAGCGTTATAGTTAGTTTCTACACGATTTATGCCGTCATGAATAGTCAATATACGAGCAAAAGTGTAAGGAGAACCAACAGCGCTAGCATCACCCAATGAACCAACAGCGCTAACACCACCCGATACAGTCTCTGCTTGCCTTGGAGTCAGATCATCTAAAAATGTACCTACATCAATAAGATGAAAGTTAGAAATTACTATTTTAGCCACAACTTTACCTTGGAATGGTTTGTAAATTGGACTTCTAAATTCTACTTTATGAGTCAGCTTTTAATCAGACTATATATGAAGCTTTTATATAATAAATCTAGTTTTATCGGACATAATTAAATGATTTTTGTCTTTGAAGCTGATGCTATTTATAGTAATTTTTAGCCTAGCTGTTTGCCGAAGAAAAAATTAATACAAGATTACATTTAAATGTCCAACGTAAAGAAAGTCTTTTTGCTTTCTTTCAGTACTAAAAACTATCACTATAGGGATATAGCGGTTCTCGGTTAAGTGAGGTACAAGAACCCCACCCCCAACCCCCTAAGAGCAAGCGAGGAGGGGACTATGATGTACCTCATGTGATTAGGAAATGCTATATATGTGAATAATAAGCTTGAAACTGTAGGACATTGCAATTACTTACGACACCCTAGAGAGCAGTTCTTGGCTGAGGAGAATAAACAGGAATATTTCGGAAAGCGAGGGTTAATCAACAGAAAGTAGTATACTTTTCTCGGTTCTCGTATTGCCTATCAAAAGGTTTCGTCTACAAACAAATAATTTTAGGATTGCTCTAATGTTAAGCCCTGTAGCAACAGTTAGTATCTTTCAAAAACAACCCGACCCTCAAGTATTTTCCGCAGGTCAAGTCATCTTTGAAGAAGGACAGCCTGGTAATTTCATGTATGGCATTCTGGAAGGAGAGGTGAATATATCAGTCAATGGTAAGGTTGTAGAAACAATTCAGACAAGCGAAGTTTTTGGCATTGGGGTACTTGTGGGGGTAAAAAATAGAACTTATACAGCCATTGCCAAGACAGACTCCAAACTTGCCTTCTTAGATGAAAAAGAGTTTCTCTTTGCCGTTCAGGAAACACCCATGTTTTCCCTAAAGGTGATGAAAAGTTACTCAGAGCGCTTGAGTCGCGTGGAGCACATGCTCTAAAGCATCTTAACCAGCTTCCTAAGTTTTGCCTATCGTACAGACTGCTTTTGTTAAAGCTGGAACAAAAATCCTAAAGCAGTTCTGTAATAACAGTTCATTAACCTACAATTAACGTTGAAATTAAACAATTCATCTAGCCGTTGCGCTTATGCCGTTTTTTAATTAAAAAAAGGCCTGACTTTTTAAATCGAACCATTTGATAATTAGCTAAATATTTGGCTAGGTTCCATCGACTTTTCAAACATCCTGGAAGGGTTAAAAGAAAGAATGCGATCGCACTCCCAAGTTATCAAGTAAAATAAAAGCTCTACTTAGTTGGATTTGCCAATCAACGAAAACTCAAGGCTTTCGGGTGCTGTGAAATTTTTTACTGGTTGTGCTGTTTGGGCATATAAAGGTTGGGTGGGCGAACTCTATCCCCAAGGCAGTCGCACCACTGACTTTCTCCATCTCTACAGCCGTCGCTTCACCACTGTAGAGGGTAACACTACTTTCTACGCTGTGCCTAACCAAGAAACTGTCACTCGTTGGGCTACCGAAACACCACCAGGATTTGAATTTTGCTTGAAATTGCCGCGAGATATCACTCATCAAGGGTTACTGCAACCATATATCCCTGCTGCTTTAAAATTTCTGGACGGGATGCGCCCTTTAGGTAAGCGTCTCGGCCCGATGTTTGCCCAGTTACCACCCAGTTATGCACCTACATTGCTTAACGATTTGACCACCTTTCTAGAAGCTTGGCCACGCACAGACGCAGCTTTAGCGTTAGAAGTTCGGCATCCCGACTGGTTTAGGGAACCCCATGCTAGTAATTTGACTGCGCTTTTAAAGAAGCTAGGTGTGGGACGAGTACTATTAGACTCGCGCCCTATTTACACTGGAGATGATGACCCCCAGTTACAATCAGAACGACGAAAACCCAAATTACCGTTGCAATTCAGCCTGACAGCGCCTTTTAGCTTGATTCGGTTTATCTCTCACCCGAATTTATCAGTGAATCAGCCTTTTATGGAAGAGTGGGTGACGCAGATTCAACAATGGTTGCAGGCAGGAGTGCGAATTTATTTCTTTGTTCATTGTCCCATAGAAGAGCGATCGCCCAGCACAGCGCGTTACTTCCAACAGCTATTGGAACAGAGTGGTGTAGCAGTTCCGCCTCTTCCTTGGAATAACCTTGAGCATCCCCCCAATCAGCTCAGTTTATGGTAAGAGTATTTAGTTATTAAGTAATTAAAATCACCGAAGTTTTCTCCAAAAGCGAGTGCGGTAGTGATAGAACTACTCAAGTGTCAACCGTACCTTTATAGGAAAGCTAGCTAAATCAAGGTCGCAAGTGGTATCCAAACGTCTATTGCATCCACGGATTCTCTTTTGAAGTACTCCCAGAGAATGAAATTTATGATTTTTGGACTTTTGCAATATATCTAATGTTTACTGATTTCAAAAAGAGCGATAATTGTTATTGCAATACTTTTCTGATAAAGCGAGATTAGCCTAAATACACCTAGCTGTCTTTTTGCAAAAGAGGATATAGGCCTCTTTACGAGAGTGTAGTGAGGGTGTAAATGGGTCTAAAAGTGACTCACAGAAATGTATTAATTTTTAGTGTGTGATTCAGACAATTTTTTTGAGAGCAGTTACACCAAAGGAGGTTGAGATGAGTCGTCTTCTTTATGAAAACTCAGTCTCGTATCAAGGATATCTCATCATTCCATTTGTTTTTGGCAAAGCGGATAATTACGAAATTTATTCGTATAGATTGCTATCAGAAGTTGGGCAAAAAAACTCATTTCACAAAGCAGAGAATCCAGCTAGAATCTATGGCAGTAGCATCAGTAATATTGTTGATATTGCCAAAGAACATATTGACAAAAATTCAGAATTTATCAATAAAGAGGATAATTTTAAGTTACGTTACATTTACCGCAACAATTTGATTATTGTCTTCCAAGAGGGGGGTAAATATTTTTACGACCATTATCCACCGGAATTATTGAATAATATTGCTGCACCAAAATTATTCAAATCCGAATACGAATGTCTGAGTTGGATTAAGCAAGGGCTTGATGGACGACATGCACGGCAAAGAGCAAGATAAAGGTTGTATTTAATTTGACTAAGGATGGCTAGGTTGGTTAGGAGATATTTCATCTGCAAAAAAGGGCACGCCTGAATCAGCCAAGCCATCTTTTAATATTGAATGCTGATTTTTCTAGAACACGTTATAGCGTTTCCTAGCCGACTGAGATACAAATGTATCTGTGTTTATCCGTGTTCATCTGTGATTTTATTTTCATAACATTGACTTTTGCAAAAAACTTCATTATCTGCGCTTACAACGAAAGATGAGAGTAGACTTTCAAAGCAAATTTATTCAACACTGATTACGGCAACCAAAAGTTAGGCAAAACAGATTTGCCCAAATCACGCACTGTTTGGTTAAGTGTTCTTGCCACTTGTATATGCACTTCATCCTCCTCAACAGGTAAAATTTCCGCAGTTGTGCCCTCTCCCAAATAGGACACCGCCAAATTTGCCGCCTCCAAACCCGTAACGTAAGCCTTTTCCTGAGACCAAGAACCGTGGCGGTTCGCAATCCAATCCCCACTCATAAACACATTTTCAAAACTTGTCTTAGCTTGCAACATATAGCGATAGCTACCAGGTGCAAAGTGAGATACTGCATTTGGTAGCCGTATCACACTACTATCAATTACTTTTGCTTTCCCAAATACTGGCACACAAGTTGCTAAATAACGCTGAACTATTGGTAAAATCTGCTCATCACTTAAACTTAGAAACTGATTTGCGTGATAGAAATCAGCTTCAATAACTGTTCCTGGTTCATCCTGATATTCATCATGTAAGGCGTTCAAATCAAAAAACGTCCATCCTGTAGCGGTATCGAACCCAAAGCAAGCATTAGAAGGACGAGGAATATCAATTTTGCGGTCAAACCACAGCCGAGTTGCTAAAACATCAATTGCCCCTAAATTGCTCAAGTTGCGGAATTCTTCACGGCTTTGCAAGCTAGGGCTAGTTGAGACTATTTTCTTCATCCCTGTGATACCGACTGCAAAAATCACGGCATCGGCATCAAATACTTCATCACCGCAAACTACACCCGTCGCCCGCTGATTACCATCAATAATTAAGTCTGTAACCCGACGCTGGGGAATAACTCGCGCACCAGCTTTTTCAATAAGTTTTACCCAAGGACGAAATATCTTTTCCCCAACAGTTCCCCGACACCAAACCACATCGAAATCAGGTTGATGCGCCAGAATAAAAAAGTAAAGCATTCCTAAAGTCGCTGCGGCTGAACATTGTTCACCAGGGGCAAACAAGCCCACCAATAACATTGGTTCAAAGGCTTCTCGGTAAAGTTGGGCAGAGACGCCAAAATCTTTGAACAATTCACGGGCAGTCACAAAGTCATAACGTCGCCAAGCTGCATCAGAATTGTCAAAATCAACCACAGCGTAAAGTAAAGGCAAGGCGCTGAGACGGTCAATTAGTGGTAGCCGCTTAAACTGAGTGTAGAGAAAAGTGCCAAGGGGAGAGGGGAGTCTAGGTAAGTCTTGAAAAATCGGTGATTCAACTTCCAAACCTGCTGGTGAATATTGTGAGGAACGAGTCCAAGTAGTAAAAGGGCTAATTTCTAGTTGATTAATTAGGGAAAAAATATTTCTGTAAGGATACCAGAAGCCATGAATACCAGCTTCTACAGATTTTCCTGCCCCCGTCTTCCAACCTGCCACTAGTCCACCAGGATAGGGGCCTGCTTCTAAAAGTGTCACATCGTAACCTTGTTTTGCCAAATGGTAGGTTGCTCCTAAACCAGCCCAACCTCCACCCACAACTACTACCCGTTTTTGTTGTGACCTTTCTGTCATCCCAACCTCCAATTGTTGCAGCCCATCAACTAATGTATCCGAACTTGCGTTCAGATAAGCCTTTAGGCGGTCATTAAACTTTAGACAAAGGAATAAAATAATTTTTCCTTTTCCCTTCCTTCTCCTTCCCCAAAAGAGTTCCCTTATTGCCTTATCCTAGGCAGCTAAACAAATGACACTTGCTGATAATGCTGAGTTGAGAGTATAACAGATAACATACTTAAATCCTCATAAGGCATAATCCTAATGACCCAATTAGCAAATTCTAAATTCAGTCTGAATGACTTTGAATTGCAAGATGGTATTTATTTTCCTAGTGACTATGAACAGTTAAACAAGACTAAACACAAACAAACATGGGACAAAATTGGTAAGACATACTATGGTTCCCAAAAAATTGAGCAAGTTGCCGATTCATCGCCTATTAAACAAGATTACACTCTGCTATCTGGCCGACCTGGAGGTACTTGGAATAAATTTCCCCTGAATAAATATGTTGATTCTATTTTGGAACTAGGTTGTGGTTACGGTCGCGCTCCTTTGCATCTCTCCAAAGATAAAAATCTGAGATGCGATAAATATTATGGCATTGATATTTCTGAACCTTTATTACGTCGTTTAATTAAAGTTAAACAGGAATATAATTTTTTCCCGGAATCTGAATTTAATTTAATTTGCACTTCTGCGGAAATATTGCCTTTAGAAGATAATTCTATAGATTTGGTGATTTCTAACTGCGTTTTTATGCATATACCAGATGCACAATTAAGAAACCTGTTAGCTGAAATAACTCGCGTCCTTAAACCTGGTGGAATTTTTGTTTTCAATCATTCTTTTCACAACAAATTTTGCCCTTCTCATATTATCCATAACTTTATCAGAAGGCTGAACCCATTTATGAGAAACGCTGTTTATCTTCAGCAATATTCAGCCACTGAAATAGAGGCAATGTTAGCTGATGCCGGAATAAAAACGAAGTGTCCACAATACACTGTTGAACCAACGGAAGAATATGCGATTTTGCCGGAAACTATTAAAGGAATACCAGTGCCATTTGCTAAGACTTTTAACAGGAGCCTTAAGCCATCAGATGCTCTGAAAGCAACTCTGGCTTATGGTTTTAGCGCTTACAGTACTCAGCTTGATTAACTAAATAATTTGCTCTGGCGACTTTTGATTGCAGATTCAAATAAAGAGACGTTGCATTGCAACGTCTCTACAACGGTTTATCTGTCGCATTCTTTTTTGAAATTATTTGCGATCGCACTAATGTCAGTGATAGATAATATCATTACTTTTGCGATCGCTCACTTAAATAATAGTGCCATAATAAGCGAGTGGCTAATGCTCTCCACGGCCGCCAGCTTTCAGCGATAATTTCTATTTCCTTTGGTGTGGGCCGCTGTTCTAATCGTTTTAGCTTCTGTATTGCCAATGCTAATCCTAAGTCTCCCTTTGGCAAACTATCTGGTCGCCGCAGTGCCATTAATAAATATATATCAACTGTCCAGTCTCCAATACCTTTAATCTTTTTAAGAACAGAGCGGACATCCTCATCATCCATTTTGTTAAGGGTAGGCAAATCAAGTTGTCCGGTAATTATAGATTGTGCTAACAAGCGTCCATAAAGAGCTTTTTGTCTACTGAACCCAATTTTTTTTATTTGGTCATCATTTAGAGCCAGAAATCGCTCTGGAGTAATTGTTAATATACTTTGTTCCAAACGCCCAAACACTGCTTTAGCTGACGCTAGAGACACTTGTTGCTCTAAGATGATTTGAATGAGCGTTGCGAAGCCTGGTTCGCGTACCCAAAGAGGTGGAGAACCCAGAGCTTGGAGAATATCTGCTAAGTCTGAATCATGTGAGGCAATAACTTTCAGACCATAAGCAAAGTTTTGATTAGTCAATATTTCTGGCATTGTTGTAGAGTAATAATACGGTTAAATAATCTCAGTATCTCAAGTTTTTATAATTTACTGAGCTACTTTTCTGAACAGTCAAATAATTTATCGGTATGCTACTTCTTGAATACCTCAATGAAGTGTTACATCTTGTCAAGAGTCAAAAGTCTAAGTTCAGCTTTGACTCTTGACCCCTGTACAGACGCGATTAATCGCGTCTGTACTCTTGACCCTTGACGACCTAAACAAGAAAATGTGCTTTTTTAGAGCGATTCAGCTGATCTGTATTGCAATTGAGGTGCAAAAAGGCGATCGCATCACCGCCGAACTCAATACTTGGGAAAATTAACTCCAACAAGGAGCGATCGCCTTTCCAAAACCAATTACTTTGCCTAAAATCAGTTGTGGTCGGATACCTTACAACAAGTTTACTCTGTGCCAAAACCGTCTTCTATTGAGTTAGATATATTACCAAGCTGTGTAATACACAATCATCAAAGGGTAATAATTTTACAAGTTTTTAAAGTATGTCTTTAGGGAGTGCATATCTTTCACCGCAGTGACAGATATAGATAAGTAGTGACTATTGCAAAAGCATTGAAATGCGAGTCAGCAAGCATGAGCCAAAACTTATCAGAAAAGCTATCACTTAAACTTTTGTTAATTGATTGTCACGAGATCTGCCTAAGTGGAACAATCAAGGTACTACGCTCTCAGTACTCAAATGCTAAAATTTTTACTGCTCAAGCCGCCGAAAACGCTTTAAATCAAGTATCGATTTCGCAGCCTGATCTTGTTGTAATTGATATTAATATTCCAGAAAAACCTGGAGTCAAGGCATCAACCAATACAGGTATGCAACTCCTCAAGAATTTGATGGAGAACTACCTTAACTTGAATATTGTTGTTCAAAGCGCCCATATTCGGACACTGATGCGGATGAAGACTGAGATTGATGCCCACAAAGGAGGTTTTACAGTCGCTGATAAAAGTCTTTCTAGCAAAGAAATGCTCGCTAGAGTTAATTGGGCATTACAGGGATTAACTCATACAAAAGATATCAAAGAAATTTATACGGAATTAGAAGTAAAACCAGAGTGGCGAAGACTCCTGACTCTAGCGTTTCAAGAAGGATTACAAGATAAGGCGATCGCTCAAAAAATTTGTGTGTCTGAACGGATGGTGCGTCACTACTGGGATAGTCTTCATAATGCTTTAGGTATTGATGGTGAAGAATTAAAAATTCAAGGGAAAAATCTACGCATAATAACTCAGATTCGAGCCAGAGAAGCAGGTTTAATTGATTGACAAATTACTCAATCTGTATATAAAAGTTATTAGACATCTTGCAAAAATCTTGGTTTATTATGTAGCTTGACGAATTGGAATCTGGATTAAAAACTCTGTTCCTTCTCCAGGAGTCGAGAAACACTCTAATTTGCCGCCATGTTTTTCTGTGATGATCTGATAGCTGATAGACATACCCATACCTGTTCCCTTTCCTACAGGTTTTGTTGTAAAGAATGGATCAAAAATGCGTTGGCGAATCTCTTCTGGCATCCCAAATCCGTAAAGATTATTGATTAACCTAGATTTAAACCAAGGAGTATAGGGATTATTGTTTAACCGAATTATTCCTCTATACCCACAATTGGATTTCAGATAAAATTATTCGACAGTAACACTTTTTGCCAAATTTCTAGGCTGATCAACATCCAAACCACGACGGGCGGCAATGTGATAAGCCAGTAATTGCAGAGGAACCACTGTGAGGATGGGAGAAAGTAACTCTTCCACAGGTGAGACGAGAAGAAGATCGTTAAAGATTTCTGCTGCTTCACCATCATTAACTGGGGTGACGCCAATTAAACGAGAATCTCTGGCTTTTGCTTCCTGGGCGTTTGAAATAACTTTTTCGTAAACATTACCAGGAATTGCGATCGCAACTACTGGAACTTTCGCATCTAATAAGGCAATGGGCCCGTGCTTCATTTCGCCAGCGGGATATCCTTCAGCATGAATATAGCTGATTTCTTTTAATTTTAATGCTCCTTCCAAAGCTATAGGAAAGTTAATTCCTCTTCCCAAAAAGATGAAATCTGTAGTTTCCGCGAATTCATGGGCTAGCTGTTCGGCTAAACCTTCCTGACTTTCCAAAGTTGCTTCAATGTCTTTGGGAATCTGCTGCAACCCGTTGATAATCTTATCTAATGTGTCTTTTGAAACCGTCTGGCGGCGATAAGCTAAATCTAATGCCAAAGCATAAAATGCCATTAGTTGAGCGATAAAAGTTTTTGTCGCCGCTACCCCAATTTCAATTCCTGCCAGGGTATTGATGATGTGCGATACCATATAACCGAGACTGCTTTCTGGGCGATTGGTAATGCCCAGCAATCTGGCTCGATATTTGGGTTCTTTCCCTTGGCGACGTTCTTTTTCCATCGCTAAAGCTGCTAGGGTATCAGCAGTTTCACCTGATTGAGTAACACCAATAATCAATGTGTTGGGTGTCAGGGGTGATGGTGCATAGCGATACTCAGAAGCGTAATGTACCTGAGTCGAAATCCCTGCTAGTTGTTCGATTAAATATTTTCCTACTAATGCTGCGTGCCAACTTGTACCGCAGGCGACAATCTGAATTTGTTCTAAATCGGTGTATAAATCCCCAGGCAAACCAAGATTGACAGGCGATTCATTAGATTCGCCAACTGGATTCACATCAGTGTTAAAGTAAGCTTCTAAACTAGCTCTTACTACCCCTGGTTGCTCGTGGATTTCTTTGAGCATGAAGTGTTTGAATCCCTGCTTTTCCACCATCGTGGGATTCAATTTAAGCATCCTGGGTTGTTTTTTCAACCTGTCGCCAGCAAAATTGTAAATCTCAACGCCCAATGGTGTCAGGCGAGCAATTTCGCCATTGTCCAGAGGTAGCACTGCACTGGTATGGGAAATGATCGCCGGTGTGTCAGAAGCACAAAAGAATTCCCCTTGACCAAAACCAATTACTAAAGGTGCTTGTTGGCGAACAACAATCAATTCATCGGGGTAGTCAGCAGAAATAACTGCAAGTGCAAACGCCCCTTTTAGGTGACTAACAGCTTGACGAATAACCTCTAGAAAGGGAGAGGGGGAGGTGGGGAGATGGGGGAATGGAGGGTGCTTTAAAAATTCAGCGATGAGATGGGGGATGACTTCGGTATCTGTTTCTGAACGAAATTCGTGTCCTTTTCGTTTAAGTTCTTCGCGTAACTCTCGGTAGTTTTCAATAATCCCATTTTGCACTACCGCCACTCGCATTGCCGTATCCATGTGGGGGTGGGCGTTATACTCTTCTGGCTTACCATGAGTCGCCCAGCGTGTATGACCAATACCAATTTGGGCAGGGGTTTCTATTTGTTCTAGTTTAGAACGCAGGTTATGCAGTTTGCCCTTTGCCCGCACACAATGAACCTCATTTTCCCAAATAGTGGCGATTCCAGCGGAATCGTAGCCTCTATACTCAAGTTTTTCCAGACCAGCTAGTAAGATTTCTGTGGCCGCTTGAGTGCCTATATACCCAACGATTCCGCACATTGCTCACACCACCTTGTTTTCAGGTTCATTAAATCCAGTATAGTTCTTACCACAAACGTAGCGTTTTGACAAAGAAAAAAGGGAGTCATTTGCTCCCTTTACCACTAGGTATTGTTATGGATTTTGGGCGTTTACAACGGATTTTCCGCTTTTGACCTACGGTACAAGTGCGGCTTCTAGGATTTGAATACCCAGAGATTGCATCCCTAATCTAAAAATTCGATTGATATGTAAGATAGGAACTGCCTACCCTACGATGCTAAAGATGTTTGCTATTGAGATACTTTAAAAGTCTTGAGTACTGAGTTTTGAGTTCCGAGTTCCGAGGGAAGAATCAAGAAATTATTTGATTTTATTCACTTCTTTCATCTTCTTGCCTCAGCACTCAGCAACGCCAGTCGCCTCAACGGGGGGAACCCCCGCACGGCGCTAGCTCCTCAGCACTCAGCACTCAGCACTTTAGTAAGCCAGACCCATACTGCGAGTAGTTTCGGCTCCCAGGTAAACCCGGATGCTCAAAAAGTCGGTGGGGCAAGCGGTTTCACAGCGCTTGCATCCCACGCAGTCTTCTGTACGAGGTGAAGAGGCAATTTGAGCAGCTTTGCAGCCATCCCAGGGAACCATCTCCAGCACGTCAGTAGGGCAAGCGCGAACGCACTGGGTGCAACCAATGCAGGTATCGTAGATTTTTACGGTATGAGACATTGAAAAAACCGCTCCTTCCGAGTGTTCTTCTCTGCGAAAGATTCATAATCAAGGCATAGTTTACCGCAGTGGTTGCTGGGCCGTAATCAAAAGGCTACATAACTTTAAACAATGTAATGGGCATTTAGGAAAATTGTTTCTGTGGGATCGTCCCTATTTCCCTACCAATCAGCAACATCACAGGCTGGTGTTTACCCAATTGACTCACTATAACGAGGGCGAACTGTAAAGTTACATGAAGTAACAGTCAATCCCAAAGCCTAAATTAGGAGGTTATCTATAGTACTTATTGCTTGGCAAGCATACACTGTCAAATTAAGCAGTTTTATGACGAAATGTTAACTATCAATTCAGATATTCCAAATTAAACTGAAAGTGTGATCCAGTAGCAAGCTAGTGATAAAAACCTGATTTTGCGATCGCGAAGCGCAGATCGCAAATTCCCAGTGTGGACGGGCAAAATGTCAGATATCCAGGTTAGATAATCTGTCGCTATTAGGGAATATTTCTTTCAAGCTTTTGCTATCTAACGATCAATGTATCAACTGCCATGCTCCAGGGTAGCCGCTACACGATTGCCCAAGGGGCAGTGGCAAAGCCAATCGCAATTATTATTCTGTATATTCAGGGACAGAAGAGACAATCTACCTAATTTCTACTTACATCTACTACAAACTAAAACAATAGCAAATATAAAAATTCCTCAAGAATTTGTGACTCCTGTAGCAGTAACAACAAATAAATTACTCAACAATAGGAAAAGCAATAAGCAAGAAGTTAGTATGAACAGCATTGGTAGGTAAACATGCTGACTGTGATTTCGTCGCCATTTGCATACACTCTCAGCTTAATATAACTCCTGATTGCATCACAAGTTGTACTGATAAAAGCTGCGTCCAAAGCAAGTGATTTTATAGTTAAGGTTATGGTGGGTAGAGAATAAATGGTTGCAGAAATTCAACGTACAGTTGTGGTTACAGGCGCATCAACAGGAATTGGTGAGGCGTGTGCTTTGCTTTTAGATAAGTTGGGATTCTCTGTTTTTGCTGGTGTACGTAAAGATATCGATGCTCAAAAACTCCAACAGAAAGCTTCACAAAAACTCATTCCTATTTTTTTAGATGTTACTGATGCAGAGTCGATTGCATTTGCAGTTGAGACGTTAACAAAAGCAGTCGGTGGTGGGGGGATTTTAGGCTTAGTAAATAATGCCGGAATTGCCGTTCCAGGCCCGTTAGAATTAATACCAATTGCTGAATTTAAACAGCAGATGGAAGTTAATGTCACCGGACAATTAGCAGTGACACAAGCATTTCTTGGACTATTACGCCAAGGTCGGGGAAGAATTGTCAATATGGGTTCGATTAGTGGTAGAAGTGCAGCCCCGTTGCTTGGAGCTTACAATGCTTCAAAATTTGCGCTCGAAGCACTCACCGATGTTATGCGTATGGAGTTACGACCTTGGGGAATCTCAGTTTCAATTATCGAACCAAGTGCGATCGCTACTCCAATTTGGGATAAGTCTTTAACTAAAGCTGACATAGCAAAGCAGAGTCTCCCTGATTCAGCACACCATCTCTACGGTCATGCCATGAATACTGTACGCAAGAGAATGGGGATTATAGCGTCTAAGGGAATTTCTGCGGATATTGTCGCTCAAGCTGTTGTCCATGCACTAACTGCAAAGCATCCAAAAACACGCTACCTCGTTGGACAAGATGCCAAAATCGCAGCAGTCCTCAAGCATATTTTGCCCGACAAAGTTTATGACCGCATAATGTTATATTCGATGGGTTTGTAGATTCACTCCAGGAAAGAAAAAAGTAAGAAAGCCCGCATGTGACATAGAGTAAAACTAATCACATGCGGGCTTTTCGTGAGCTAATGCTGTTTACCTTTCTTGTGCGATCGGGGCTATCTTCATGAAGACTGTTCAAGGTAACCAGACAACTTCATACATTTCAACAAGACCAACAAATTCAATGTATCCTTAATGCTCGCTTTTATCTTGAGATTTTTTCTAAATTAAACTCCTTCGTTACCATTGACTTGAAATTAACTTCATGAAATTTTGTTTTGTGATTCAGTAGATGCTGTTTTAACAGTTCAGTAGATATTAGGTTATCACCTACTCAAAAAAAGCTTACATTTATCTTAATGTTTTCTGATTAGCTGTAGCGCCGAAATACAGCACTGAATAGTTTTATCTCATTGAGAAATTTAATTTATGCATCTACTATCAATTTGCGAATCCTCAAACAAAGAACATTTATATAAAGCTTTTAGAGAGCGACTGTCATGCATTTAAGAAAACATTAATTTTGCTGCCTTGGTGAAATGAAGCAAAGGGCAAAAAAGTTTCTGAACAATCTGTATTTTACAACAAATCATCATTCTTTTTCAGGACAATGGCATTAAGCCATGCGCCATTATGATGGAAAAACCTGGAAATAGAGAGAGTAGCCAATATGACATCAAGTGAATCGAATTACAGCAACGCTTTTCAAGTGGATGGTATTCATCTAAGAATCTGGGAACCCAATCTTATAGTGTTACCTATCCCAGAAAATCGCTCTGATTCCAGTATCTCTGTAGAAATTGTGGAAATTAAGGTTTACCTTATTAATAACACGCCAAATCCTTGTCATCTCAACCCCAATCAAACCTTAATTCCAGAGCTTTTGACATCAGATGGTCAAGTATTACAAGGGCAAATAAGTTTAGATGAACCTGTTAACAAACTTCAAAGGAATATACCTCCCCAGGCAGCTTTTGCAATTTGGTTGAGACAGTTCGTATCAAACTTAGCCCAATGGCTAAAGCAAAGTGAGACTAGAGTATTTGATCCTCGTTTAGTTGCTCCGGGAAAAGGCATATCTATGACTCTGGCTCTAAGACTCATTTGGCAAAATAATCGGCTGCAATTTCAAGTTATTAACAGCCCTAGATATTCACCAATCATTTTTAGCCTTCTTGACAAATCCTGGTTTTTTGATGGTTTCCAACTAGGAAAGTATCAGCTTCGGTTTATATGGGGTAATCTCAGTAACAGTGAATCTAGCTCAGATCCACAAACGAGAGAAACAGTAAGTGCGGTGCAATTAACGACTCAATTCGTAAATCTCCGCCTTGTTGAACCCGTGGGATCTTATAACAGTGCAATAGAAGTAGATGGTATCCGCTTTGAAACCTTGATGCCAGAACGAGTGTTGACACTGCCAGAAAAAAAGCGCGGTATTGAGACTCGTATCCAGTTAGGGATTCGCATTACTAATAACACGTCCACGGCAGTCCGCTTGAGCTTTTTTGCTACTATAATTCCCCAACTTGTGGGAGCTAATAATCAAGTATGTTTGCGGACATACTTCCGCAGAGGCACCAAAAGACCGTTAGTATCTGATTTTCCACTAATTATGCCAGGAGAAGATATGAGCTTATTTCTATACGCCAGTTTTTCTTGGTACAAACGCGATCAATTTACCCTTACCATTGATGCCGGAGATGGGGGTTATTGGAGATTTGAAGCTCTTAAAGCGGGTGTCTATCAAATTCAGCTCACCTATAACAACAAAAATGCAACTGAAGAAATATATAACCGAGAAAGTATGAATACGAACTTAGTAGAAGCTATTTGGATGGGGATGGTGTCTACACCTAAAGTAGAGTTTCGTTTAGTCCAGCCTTGAACTGAAACAACATCAAGATTGCTATTCACAGATACAGAAACATAATCTCATAGCAAGTTCATACTTACAAAAGGTACAACCATGTTATCACGCTTAAATCCTCTTCTTTTATTGGCAACGACTCTGCTTGTCACGCTACAAGGTCAGTCAAGTTCTGCTGTCCAAGTTAACAATCCATATGGAAGACCTATAATAAAGAGCTTTGAAGATCCAAGCGGGTAATCGAGAAAAAGCGATCGCCTTTCTGCAATCAGAAGACGCTGATGCTCAAAGAAACGCTCACACCTTGGGAATTGACTTTTATTCCGGCTTTACTCTCAAAGGTCAAGTCCGCAAATACTTCTACTTTGGTAAATATCTTGACCCAAATTATCGCCAGCGCATGAAAAAAGCGATGGCGATTTTGACCCAAAAAGACCCACTGACACGTACCTTTCTTAGCCCTCGGAAATTTTGGTCGGCTTCAACTGATAACTGCGATACTTGGGTTGACTGCCGCAACACGGATAATTTAAAAGCCATGCGGGAAGTAGCGGTCTATTTATTTGCTGAGGAAACAGGCAACGAAGAGACACGCAAAATATATAAAGAGCGTATCAGGCGCAATGTTCGCACTCTCTACCAAATTGGACAAGGTGAGTGGGATTCGGAAAACTACCTGGGACACGCTGTTACTACTTATGTAAATCTCTACGATTTTGCATTAGATCCAGAGGTTAAATCTCTGGCTAAATCTGCACTTGATTGGTTTTTCACTTCGGGGGCGCTGAAATATTGGCGGGGTGGTTTTGGTGGCCCTTCTAAGCGCGATTATAGTCAAGGTAACTGTGTTTGGTGTTCTCTGGCAACTCATGAATTAGGTCTATACTTTGGGGATTCGCCACTGTCAGATCCCAAACCAGACGCTGAAGAAGTACACCTAATTACCAGCAGTTACCGTCCACCCAAAGCTATTGTTGCCTTAGCACGCAAGGAATTTAAAAAACCTCTAGAACTACTCAATTCTAAACCAACTTACGAAAACTGGAAACCAGGAGGCGACGCAGCACCCCAGTTTCACGAAACCCTTTATTTTGGTAACACGTTTCAACTGGGGACATTAGCTCAAGGTTCTGGTGGGGACTGGAACGGTTTTAAAATGATGGCGTTCAATTCTCGGCGGGGGGTAGATTACTTGATCGCAGCTACCGGAACAGACCCGACTTTAATATCTACTTCATCCATTGGTGGTGACAACGTTGCTCAGTACCGTAATTTAGTAATCTGGCTTAATAATAAACCACTAGCACCGTTTCAATTTTTCTTACCTAAATCAGCTTTGATTGAAACTCGCAACGGTGTTACTTTCATCAGTTATGAAAAGACATGGTTGGCGTTAACACCAATTAATTTGGTTCTAGAGGGGATTAATTTCACAGCAACACAGAAAATTCACGACCCATATCCTGATGACCAAATTCTCACGGCGGTGGGTACTGGGAGAACAGTAAGCGGATTTGCCCTCGAAGTTGGTGAACAAGAAACCTACGGTAGTTGGGAGCAATTTCAGCAGTCTATAGTGAAAAAGTCGCGTTTAACTCTCTCTGAGATTAATCATGGAGTGATTGGGTATCAAGGGGTTTTCGCTCAAGTCAAACTGCAATATCAGGGTAATAATTTACCAAAAGTTTGGCGGAATGGAGACTACCACGATTGGCGTCAGCATTTCGCCCTCTACCAAAGTGCTGATGGTAATAAAACCCCGATTTATTCAGGATGGAAGTCAGGTAAGCTGAGAATTGAGGCAGGTGGGTATCAGTTTCAGAGTCAGAGCGAATAATATAAGCTGCCACTTTTCACATCTTTGAAACAAGTTATGTAAGCAACGAATAATATAAAAAAGGGGCGACCTAGCAAGGAAGTTGCAAAGAGGTGGCTAATGCTTTTCCCATCTGCTAGCTAATGCTGGGCAACAGTAGTGCGCGGTCTTATCTAAGAAAACCGTTTGCTAGCAATGAATTTTCAATAGCTAATCCTTATCGTTTCTTTCTTTTAACTTATTCAGGCTACTACAAATTCCAAATTACACGTTATGAGGATTGTGTGAAATACCTTCTGTTAACAACCACATAACGTTTTTCAAGAGATGTGTTTCTGGGATCTATTTTTGATTTTCTAAATACCAATTATGCAGCGCCAACCGCTGAATTTCTCGCCAGGGCATATTATGTTTTAGCGCTAATTCTGCACAATCTTCATATTCTGGCTGCACATTAGTAATCAGTTTTTCTTGTGATTGTCCCCTCCACGCTACCTTAACGCGCACTTTCCCATATTTAGTTTCCACTTGTTGAATTTCCCGTTGCAAGATGGCACGTTGCCCAGTTGTGCGCCGAATGCCTAAAGTAGTGGTTTCGCGGAATAAAACCGTCTCACAACTGAGTAAATTTTCTGGATGACAGATTACGGTTAGCAAAATTCCCGGACGCGATTTTTTCATTCCTATCGGCTGGGTAAAAACATCCACCGCACCAGCGGCAAACAATGCCTCAAACACATAGCCGATCGCCTGGGGATTTAAGTCATCAATTTGGGTTTCTAGTACTGATATGGTTTCCAGATTTGGGCTAGCATCTAAATCAGTAAAATTAGACTGGAGACTGGTGCTTTCTCCTAACCAGAGACGTAGTATATTGGGGATCGGCAAACTTATAGAACCTGCTCCCAGTCCTACTTGCTTGATGGCGATCGCGGGTGGCGCACCAAAATCACTTGCCAAAGTAGTGGCGATCGCGGCTCCTGTTGGTGTCACCAGTTCTCGTTCAATACCGTTGCTATAAACTGGACAACCCCGCATTTCCCACAACTTCAACACTGCTGGTACTGGTACCGCCATTTGACCATGTGCTGCTCGAACAGTTCCACCACCTGTCGGGAACGCCGAGCAGTATAGTAAGGGCAATCCTTCGTTATTACTCTCAATACCCAACCAATCCAACCCTAAGCAAGTACCAACGATATCCACAATCGCATCTACTGCACCCACCTCATGAAAATGAACTTTTTCTGGGGCAATGCCATGCACTGCCCCTTCTGCGACTGCTAGCTGTCGGAATACTGCCAAACTCCAAGCTTCTGCCCGTGATGGCAACTCCGCTTTTAAAATCATCCGCTCTATTTCTGGCAGGTGGCGTCCATGATGGTGACTATGTTCACGATCGTGGTGAGCATCATGTACTAAATCTACATGTACTTTAGTTGCTTCCTGACCATTACGTTGAACAAGTTCTGCTCTTAATTGATACTCCTGTTCAATCCCCAACCTATTAAGTTTTTCAATTAAATACTCTACAGGAACACCTAGACTTACCAAGGCTCCCAGGCACATATCACCAGAAATTCCTGTCGGACATTGAAGATAAGCTATTTTATTCATAGTTATTAGTCAATGGTCATTAGTCATTAGTTATCAGCTATTATCCCCCAGCCTCCAATCCCCATTCCCCATTCCCCAATCCCCAATCCCCAATTCCCATTCCCCATTCCCCATTCCCCATTCCCCAATCCCCAATCCCCAATTCCCCCGTTCTATGGCAAAAATTTTCCCCGTTCATCCGGACAATCCTCAAATTCGCCGAATAGAGGAAATAAAGTCGGCGCTCTTTAGTGGCGCAGTCATGCTTTATCCTACTGATACAGTTTATGCGATTGGTTGTGATTTGAATGCTAAGTCGGCAGTAGAAAGAGTGCGGCAAATTAAGCAGCTAGCGAATGATAAACCACTAACATTTTTATGTCCCTCGCTTTCAAATGTGGCAACTTATGCCTCCGTAAGTGACACAGCCTATCGGATTATGAAGCGCCTGATACCTGGACCATACACGTTTTTGCTACCAGCTACCAAGTTAGTACCGCGATTAGTGCAAAATCCCAAGCGGAAAACTACTGGGATTAGAGTGCCAAATCATAATGCGTGTTTAGCTTTGCTGGCGGCGTTAGGTAATCCGATTATTTCGACTTCAGCACACTTGCCACCGGATGAGGTAGATGATGAGATGGATCGCGTAGATCCAGAACCTATTCTATCGCGGGTGGAGCTATTTGACCGTTTGGACAACTTGGTAGATGTAATTGTAGATACTGGCGAGGAACCTACATATGAAGTGTCTACCATTTTGGACTTGACAGGAGACGAAGCAATGATTACACGACGAGGTTTAGGTTGGGAAGCAGCAGCAGCATGGGTATAAAAATTAAGCTTCACAAGCGCGTCCCTCAATTTCGGAAAATGTTATAAAAAGGCTCCAGTTTTAAAATTGTCATATTTAAAGGCAATGTCTCCGACGGGCACAGATGCAGCAACGGATAGAGCAAGATGACGGCAAAATACGTCACACCTTGGCATTTGACAACTTTGAGAAAATGGTGGATACCTCTGTACCAGCATAGATATAGTAATTTGTGAAAAAACTGACACACTTGCATACTTATAAATTTTTCAGATTTACTACAGTCTTAATATATGAGCCTTATATTTAAGCACTATGTGCAGCTGGCCTTAACGAATGAATGCCAAAAGCTTCTCCAGCCAAGACCGCTCTTGATTGCTGTGTCTGCGTTGTAATTACGGTGCAATACTACTCCCTAGAAAAGTCATGAAAGCTAACGTCGTCAATCTACCAGACTCTACACCCGCTTTTGAAAACCCCGTTTCTACCGAGGATTTGCCAACTAGTAGCACTGACAGCTTAATCGAACTGCTGTGCCAGGAAGTACCAGACCAAGTGAAAGCAGGGCCTAGGTGTGTGCAAGCTTTGGCAGGGCGCATAGCCAAAGAAGTAGAACGCATTTGCGATAAAAGCTCACGTATCCAAACATCTGGGCAAATCAAATCTTGGCAGATTACTTTGGGAAGGCATCGTCTGCAAAAGTGTCTGCGTTACTACCAATTAGGTTCAAAACAAGGGCGCGTGGAATTGCATAGCAATTTGGGTGCTATGGTTTACCGTCATGTGACTATAGCAGGCTCGGAATTAGGGTTTGAAGCTCGTTACAACCTGATTGAAGATTTCCTGCAAGCATTTTATATCGAAGCCATCAAAGCTTTCCGCAGAGAAAACGAACTACCTGAAGATCACACGCCGCGCACTCAGTTGCAATTGGCGGAATATATGGCGTTTACAGAGCAATATGCCAAACGCCGCATCAATTTACCAGGTGGTGCAAATCAGCAATTGATTATCCTGCGTGCTCAAGGTTTTGCTCGTCGCCAACCCCAGGAAACCACTGTGGATATTGAAATGGCGGTGGAGTCTGCTAAGGGTGAAGAAGCAGAATCTTACCAGCGCAATTCGGCGGTGCAACAGCTCAGAGCACAAATGATTGCACAGACTAATTTCGATCCGTCTGAAGAGTCAGAACGCGATCGCGTGATCTCGGAATTAATGAAATACCTGGAGTCTCAAGGTCAATCTGACTGTATGGACTACCTCAGCTTGAAACTCCAAGACCTTTCAGCACCAGAAATTGACCAAATTCTCGGTTTAACTAGCCGTCAGCGCGACTATTTACAACAGCGGTTCAAATACCATGTGGAAAAATTTGCCAAGCAACACCATTGGCAATTAGTACATCAATGGTTAGGCGCAGGTTTAGAGCAAAAATTGGGTCTATCTTCCCAGCAGTGGGAAACCTTTGTAAATCAACTCACAGAACAGCAACAGCAAATCTTACAATTGAAAACTGCACGACAAAATGATCAGGCGATCGCCAAAGACATCAAATGCACCCCCAAACAGCTGCAAAAGCGCTGGACTCAACTATTAGAACTAGCATGGTCTATCCGCAACGGTCATACTGACGTTCAAGCGGGATAAAATCAAGTGAAAATCGCTGAGTTTATCTAGGCTTGATCCCAGTTATCACAGATTTTGTTAAAGATAAATTTCTCCATAGCTCGATGACAAAAAATCTCGTGTACTTCTTTTTCGGTGTAGATCCTGATTAGCGATCGCGAACTCGATAAAATACAAAACCTTTTCCCTATCTCTTTACCCAAGAGAGTAGTCAAAGTGAGGTCAATCCAAACTCAATAAATTGCGCTTTATTTAATCCATAATCTTTTAACAACTCATTTTTTATCTAAATTATTAATACATTTGTATTTATTTAGTACAAAAGTACCAAATTTTTGCAATTTTCTACCTATTAATCAAGTCTTTTACATCAAAAATCAAAAATTCATATTAAGCAACTGACCATTTGCTACTACTTCCGTGGAATCCTAGAATCAGAGGAACTTTTGGCAAAGGGATTTAGGATGGCTCTGACTCAAGGCGGACGAGCAAATCAGGCAGGAAAAATTTTAGAAAGTAATGTAGAAGCAATCTTGAACGGGTATCATTATTTCCAAGTAGGAAACTATATCCAAAAAGAATTTTTATTAACTGCTAGTTTATTACCAAAACGCTATGCTAAACAGGTTTGTATTGGAACAGGAATTTATCAAACAACCCTGAAGGTTGACTTTTATATTGTTGGTTTACCTGTAATACCATCTGGATTAATTATTGAGTGCAAATGGCAAGAAAGCGGTGGTTCTGTTGATGAAAAATTTCCTTATTTAAATATGAACATTCAATACTCTTACCCTGCACCTACTATCGTAGTTATAGGAGGTGAAGGAATGAGAGAAGGAGCAGTAACATGGCTAAAACAACAAGTTACATATAATCAGAATTTATTAGGCGTTTATAGTTTAGATAGATTTATTGCCTGGGCAAATAAACATTTTTAATATGATGTAATTAATAACTCGTAAATCATTCCCCTTTTTTTTATATTAGAATTTATTGAACGTGCTGCTTCTATCAGGTGGATATTAAAGTTAATTTGCTTATATAAACTTCTAATAAATTCACAATCAGAATTACACACCATAACTTTGACACCACGGCTTGCCAGTTCAACACAAATATCTCTCAAACATTCTTGGTCTTTTTTATCAAAAGAATTTTGACTGTACCCAGTGAAATAACTAGTATTACTTATAGGATGATAAGGTGGGTCACAGAAGACAAAATCATCACTGCTTGTCGCATAATTTAGGATATCCGCAAAATCTGCTTGTTTAATCTCAGATGTAGAAAGTGCTGCTGAGGCTGCTCGTAGTAAATCTTCAGGACAAATATTGGGGTTTTCATATCTACCTAAAGGTACATTGAATTTTCCCTGTGAATTGACTCGATAAAGACCATTAAAACAGGTTTTATTGAGATAAATTAGACGAGCAGCTTGTTCTAAACCAGTGAACTCAAAATTTGCGCGTACACTATAGTAATAATCTCTATTATGTCGATTTTTATGTTCTTTCAGAATATAAATTAGTTCTTCAACGTTATCTCTAACACAGCAATAAGTAGTAATTAATTCGGCGTTGATATCAGTTAATAATGCTACATTTGGTTGTAGATGGAAAAAAACAGCACCACCACCTAAGAATGGCTCGTAGTAATTCTTATAACTTTTGGGTAAATAAGGAATATATTGTTGAATTAACCTACTTTTACCGCCTGCCCACTTCAAAAATGGACGTGGGCAAGTTTCCTTAGGAATTTGAATTACCATTTACTTTCGATTTAACTGAAATAATTGCGACTAAATATAGCCAATATAACTGACGAACCATATTTTATATTAACTGGCTAATTTTCCAGCCACATATATTACAATTGAGTAGATAAAGCATATCAAAACAAACGTAAGTATATAACAAGGCAGTTTAGATTCAAATGTTTGACGGATTCTGGGATAACGTCTTTCGCTACCCCCGCTACTTCATTACTGTGCTCTTAGGCGTGTTTTTGAACACTTTTGAGCCATTAATGCCGCTATTAAAGCGCCCAATCACCCTGATCGCCATCTTGGGTTTTTTTGCTAGCACTCTAGTATTTATTACTTTCACCTTACGTGCAATGCTGGGCTTGAGTACAATCTAGAATAAGGCTGTGTCTCACGGACAGTTGCTTTTAGTATTGCGTAGGCAAAGCCCAACCGAGGCGTTGCCAAACATTGTCTGCCCAACTTGCATTTACTTATGTTATTCAACCTCTGTAAGGAGGCGAAATTTTTATGGCTACAAATCGCCGCGTTTCCCGCGTTGCTGAATTAATAAAACGGGAAGTAAGCCAAATGCTGCTCAATGGCATCAAGGATGACCGTGTGGCTACGGGAATGGTGAGCGTTACCGATGTTGATGTTTCCGGCGATCTCCAACACGCCAAAATCTACATCAGTATCTATGGTACAGAGGAAGCTAAGGCAGAAACAATGGCAGGCTTAAAGTCGGCAACGGGTTACGTCCGTAGCGAACTCGGTGCGCGGGTAAGGCTACGTCGCACACCAGAAGTAATTTTTATCGAAGACATCTCTATAGAACGAGGTAATAAGGTACTGTCGCTGTTGAACCAACTCAAGCATGAGCGTCCACCAGAAGATCTGGCAGAAAATTTGGCTGCGGTAGAGGACAGCACAGATGAAGATGATGAGTAATTCCCTGAATTAAGTAATCTAAATAACAATGTAACTTCGGAACAATTAATCTCTAGGAATTCGCCAAACACTTTACAGACGTGACTAGATTGCGTCTGTTTTAATGTAACTATACTGCTTCAGGAGTTGCATATACAGGCTTTCGTCCCGACTCGACTACAAGGGATGCGTTCTTCAGGCGGTTAACGTACTAACTCTTCTACACAGATACTTAAATTTTGTGGGTATCGCGGTAGTTTATAGTAAAACGTTTTCGGATATTGCCTGATATAAGCCAAGCTTTGCTGATTTGTGGTGCGAAAACTGCTTCTGTAGTGAACGAACAGGTAGAGGGCAGAGTAAATAGGGGAAAATTCCTTGCCTGCCTTGCTTCGATTCCCCTATTCAATGCTGAGATTTTACAACCAAGTCAAATAACTAATAGCAAAAGTAAAAAGTTCAAGAAAAATTAACAATTATGTAATCACTAATTTACTCAACCTGATTGGGGATTACTGCATCTTGTTACAAGTGTTTATCCAGATAAATCTATGTAAGACTAGTATCAGAATAAACTAAACAATTACGGAATTGTTGAAAAAAATGTTAACAGATGTTAGGCTAAAAGCCTTTATAGTGTAATTTAGCCATTATCTTTGCAACAATTTATACCTTCGCCAATAGCACATATTTCTAGCTTGTTTTCTCTCCCAGAAATAGCAGTAGTTCTAAACAGAGTTTTACAGTGATTAATTTAGTATATTAAGCGATCGCCATATGAATTATTCTCGCGCACCGAATTGTGTTTTAAAGCAGTTACTGCAACACTTTCAGACCTGTTGAATAGAAGTCACACACCCAGTCAAACAGGTTAAGTTAACTACTTTCATATTCTTAATGTGAAGCTAGGTTGAGGATAATGTCAGGAAACGTTGACTAATTTAACATATCTTTAAATAATTTTAGGATGTGTAGCGTCAAAATGAAAACAGTTCCGTATAGCAAACTACAAAACCCTAGCCACAAGTCTAATCTTTGCTATGTTTGTTCTCTGTAAATCGCGGGAACACTATCTACGTATAAATTTGTGAGTAAAAACCATGAGCGTGAATACGGTGCCCTCTATCAATTACTACTCTCTAGACGTGATCCAGGACGAAGCACGCCGACTGGTGCAAAAGGGAATGGTTAGCCGACAACAACCAATATATTCACTCTGCCAATACATTCCAGCCAGAGAGTGGGTTTGCGTTGAATGTGAATTAGAGAAATGTGACTTTCTATTACGCGATCGCATTGGTGACCTGATTGGTCGCGAACAATGGGACAACGACTAATCAAAGTCTGATTTTGGATTGGGAGTTTATTTTCGATATCTGGATTTCAGAATAAAAGATTCAACGCCCAATCTGAGGGATAATCTCTGTTTTTGATTAGCATAGCCTGATGCAGAATCTTCGATTTTCTATAAACATAGAAGCATTAGAGTCTGAATTTATACCACTTATGAACGTCGATGGCACACATTATTTAGGGAATATATTTGCCGTCTCCCTAAGTTGGTAGACCTTGCCTAGCACTAAATCCGCCCGTGAGTGCATGGACTCTTGTATGCGTGGTAAAAGACTTGTTTTAGTTAGCGTGGGCTTCTCTACGAAACCGGAGGCGAACGCCAAAAGCAAACGGCGAATGCATCGGAACCAGTGGTTGTGTGTACCCAGTGCTACAAGTTGACTATAGTTATGTAGATTACCTGCCTGGGGCAGTTTCCAATGTGAAACTGCTCCGTTTATTTTTATGGGAATATTCCCATCCGCGTCGCCTCAAGGTTGAAGCAGGGGGGCAGGAGGAGAATTTATAGCAGTAATTTAGTAAGTTGATATTTAGTGATACCATTTCTTGATGAAGACGCGCCTAATTAGCCTGCCTTCACAGGCTTCGTTCGGGTAGCCCCAGGCTTCAGCCTGTGGAGAATATAGCGCAGCCTCACATAGAATTGGTATGACTCACGAATCAAATTTTGGAAAGCTTATCCCACTTGCTCTAAATACTGGTTAATATCTTCGATGATCCGAGTAAGTTCAGCTTCTGTAGTCAAGCGGATACTGGCATCGCGGACGGTCAGCAGCACTTTCGCAGCGAAGGGAGTTGGCCAAATATTAGGATTACAGAAAATTTCTAAAAATACCTCACCAGTGTAACGATATTCTAGAGGGGGCTGGGGAGTGACTTTACCGCCTCCAGGAGTGGGTTTAGCGGCGACAATTTTTAAGCGCTCCATCAATTTATCCGTCGCTGCCTTTAATTCCCGTGCTGCCTGGGGTGAAAAACCGAAGGAGACAGAACCTTCAACTAAGTTAAGTATCAGAGGAGTTGAAGACATGAGCTATTGATTAAAATTTCTTGATAATTACTAATGTTACCGGAATCGGTGGTCAAGCCTGAAGCTTTCATATTAAAGGTAGAGATGATTCAAAAAGTGTTTATCCAAGAAAAAAGTAACGGACGTATGAAACCGGAAATGTCGGACTTGCTTGCTGAGTTCCAAAACGGGGAATTCTATAGTACTCATATTTGATTTTTGAAACACACGTAGTGGCGTGACCGGGCTAAAATAGTGCATTAGGTGTAGGTTGGGTTGAGCAACGCGAAACCCAACATCGATAAAGGTGTTGGGTTTCCTTACGTCAACCCAACCTACAATTTTTTTGCATCACTTTAGGCTTGTCAGCGTAAGTCCTGATATATAGTGGCGCATATCTGTGCGCCACTACTAAAACCTACTTAGCTGCAAAGTAGGCTTCTAGCGCCTCAGAACCCCCAATTAATTTACCATCGATAAATACTTGAGGAACTGTTGTTGCACCTGTAACTGCCCGTAAAGAGCGTGTGGTAATATCCTTACCCAAGGTAATTTCTTCGTAGTCTATGCCATTTTCCTTGAGCATCTCCTTAGCACGGGCACAGAAAGGACAACCCACTTTCGCAAACAGGGAAACTATTTCGGGCTTCACTGCTTCGGGGTTTATATATCTGAGCATTGTCTCAGCATCGGACACTTTAAAGGGATCTCCTGGCTCGTCTGGCTCAACGAACATCTTGTCAACTACGCCATCTTTGACCAGCATGGAATAGCGCCATGACCGCTTACCAAAACCCAAGTCTGATTTATCTACCAGCATTCCCATGCCTTCAGTAAATTCACCATTTCCATCGGGAACGAGTGTGATATTTTCTGCCTCTTGATCTTTTGCCCATTCGTTCATCACAAAGGCATCATTGACAGAAATACAGATAATTTCATCTACACCGTTTTCTTTAAAAACCCTAGCCAACTCGTTGTAACCAGGAAGGTGAGTTGATGAACAAGTCGGAGTAAAAGCACCTGGTAAGGAGAAAACAGCCACTGTTTTACCAGCAAACAGTTCATCAGTCGTCACATCCACCCACTGGTTGTTCTTACGAGTACGGAAGGTAACTTTGGGAATTCTTTGTCCTTGTCCATTAGGCAGCATGAATTTGTCTCCTGAGAAAATCTGATGATATTTTAGCTATGCATTTCTTAAACAAGCGTACTCATTATGACTATGACTTGTCAAGCATTTAGGATTTCCGCATGAGAACGAAAAATAAAGGGTTTGGGCGAGGAATATAATGGTATGGGAATGTTAAGTATGCAAAACAAAACCTTTAAATCCTGCGTCTACGAAAAATTTTTTAACCTGGTTTAATTTCCCCAATAAATCAGGAGTTTTTCAGTAAAGATATGAATACAGGCCTACTTAAAAATTTAAAAGCACTTCATTAATAAATGGTGCGATCGCTGCAATAAATTCAGTAGTTGATTCATATGGTAAGACATTTCGCCCATTCATTTTAATCCCTCGACCTTGAGGCAAATAGGCAAGGTAGTCAGCTAAGCGTTCATCTAGTGTTTCTTTTTTACCTTCTTGGCTAATACTCGATGCTGTTTCTCCCAAAACTACCAATGTTGGTTGCTGGATAGAGGCAATAGTACTAGCATAATTCTGTCGCCAAAACCCTGCTAAGAAAGAAAATACTGCATGGCGACTGGCAAGATTTTCTGCACCTCCCACCAAAGTATTCAACCACTCTGCATCGACACTATCACTTGAAGCGAAGAGTTGGCGAGTCGAGAAAGAAGTTAAAAACTTTGGGGTGCGTGCATAGCGATAAAAAACACTCCCAAAAGGCGAATCTAAGAGATTCCAAAGAAGCTTTTGCTGCCATTCTGGTGATTTTTTGCTAATCACAGCCCAAGCTGGCGGCCCAGCGAGTACAAGTCCAGCGATTAAATTTGATTCCTTCTGGACTAATTCTATTGCAACTGGCAATAAAGCACCTTGCACTACTACAATCACAGGTTTTTGCACTACTGTCTGCAAAAAGTATTGTAATTGTTCCGCCCAATCACTAGGAGTGTAAGCCACATGAGGCATCTCACTTTCACCGCATCCCAATAAATCAGGATTGTAAATTGGATTGCGGTGACCTGTGTTATGCCATTCGCGGCAAAAACGCCGCCAAAATTGCCGCGATAATCCCACGCCAATAGGATGAATTAACAGCAAAGGAATATCCTCAGGCGTTGAATTAGTTTGTTGATGAATTTCGTAAGCGCAGCGATAATCCTGCCAAGTGTAAAACTGGGTGGGAGATGTTGTTAAATCGAATGTGTTAGTTACAGCAGATGGTTGCATAATTCCAAGTTCTTGAGATCTGCTAAAAAATCATCTGTGGATGGATAAGCTCATACCCGGCATCTTTAATCTTTTGATTCGATACCCAGACATTATATGGACGGTTACTCTTGATAGAAGCATCCCAGATAACTTTGGGTAAACTGTGCTTTTCAAACAGTGTATCCAGGAATTCTCGGCTAGGGAGATGTGCATCATCCACTAAATTATAAACGCCTTGCAAGCGGTTGCGACGGGCAAACTCTATAGCACCAACAATATCATCCAAGTGAATCCAATTCGTGACATCCTCGCCATTACCAGGACGGGTTGTGCCAGCATATCTACTAAATATTTTTATCAGTTCTCTATCAGGCCCATAAATTCCTCCGAGGCGCAAGATACAAACGCGGAGATTTTCATTAGATGCTGATAGTAAAACTTCTTCGGTTTTCCGGAGAATTTGGGCATTAACATTGGCAGGTGCAAGCGGTGTTTCTTCATCTACCCACACACCGTTTCTGTCACCGTATACCGCATAACTACCTGTATATATTAACTGTCTGACGCTGGGAGTTTGCTGCAAAACTGAAACTAAAGTTTTGGCAGTTTGCAAATAAGTTTCTTCATAGACATCTGCACCTTTTGCACTCACGCTTAAAAGTACAACATCTTGATTCTGCAATACTGTTTTTAGACCATTTGGGTCGTTGCCTAAAGTAACTACAACTCGTTGGGCTACTGGTTGTAGTGCTGGGACACGCTCAGGAGAAGTTGTCGTTGCGCTGATAACAAAAGCCATATTTTGCTGCCAATATTGAGCAACCACATAACCAACATAACCACAACCAATAATTGCAATGTTCATGACAAGTTAGACACAAATAAATTAAACTGCTTCCTGGAATCAATATTCTAAATTAAGTAACTGGGCATAAGTAAACTTAATAATCCAGAACCAATAGTCAATAGTACAAGAGTTTTTAACTATTGCCTATTGACTATTAACCCCAGTTGCTAATTCTTTCTCAATTACGGCAATTACTTCTGGTGAATATGGTTGAACACTACTCTTAAATCGAGCTACCACTTCACCTTGCTTATTGACTAAAAATTTTTCAAAATTCCAAGCAATAGGTTCCGTTGGTTCAACTGCCTTGGTAAGTTGAGCATAAAGTGGATGTTGCTGCGAACCTTTGGCATGGACTTTATCAAACAGTTCAAAAGTAACGCCATAATTACTCGTGCAGAATTGCACAATCTCTTCATTGCTTCCTGGTTCCTGCGCTCCAAAATCATTGCAGGGAAAACCCAGAATACGCAACCCTGCTTCCCCATACTCCTGGTTCAACTTTTCTAATCCCTCGTATTGGGAGGTATAACCGCAGTGGGAAGCTACATTCACAATTAAGAGTACCTTTCCGGTGTACTCTTTTAGCTGCTTATTCTCACCGTTGATGGTCTTAACCGCAATATCAGCAATTGTGCTACTCATCTTAAATCTGATTTTTAGGGAATATTGCCAAGTTTCCCATATTGCAGGTACTACAAACTCGGTTTTCCGTGGGGAAATCAAGTTTGTTAGTCTTGTTTTCAACTACTGATGAATTGAGCCATCAGGCATGATAGCCCCAGTCAAGTTAGCACCAACGAGTTTAACTAGCAAGCGATCGCCTGAGCGAGTCCGCGCTCCTGTGAAGTCGGCTCCCCGCAAGTCGGCCCCACTTAGATCTGCTCCAATCAAGTTAGCAGCACGCAAATTTGCTTCCCTGAGATCGGCTAAAAGCAAGTTTGCCCGAAACAAGTTTGCTTCAGATAAATTTGCCCCTCTGAGGTTAACTTTGTGCATAAAAGTATCGCTGAGATTAGCGCCACTCAAGTTGGCATAACTCAGGTTTCTGCCAGATAAGTCTTTGTTGCTCAAATTTGCCCGACTATAGTCTTTGCCACTCAAGTCCGGGCTTTGCTTTGGTGGTTTATGGATTGTTTCCTCTGATTTTTTGTGCTGGTGCGATGGCGGGGAGTTAGCCGTGGTGTGATGTTTGACTTTTTGCGATCGCAATTTATCACGAGCTTCATTAATTGCTTTAAGCTTGTCTTGTGCTTTCTGTTGTAGACGGAGATTGTCTTTTGGAATGCGATCTGGATGCCAAACAAAGACCAAATCTTTATAAGCCTGGTTCACTTCTTCAAGTGTTGCTCCAGGCTCCAACTCCAAAACTCTATAGTACCGCTCCAGCTCGCTCATACGACCTTTTAATGGACAATCAACTTAATTATGAGTGATGCAACCCTATATCGGCTGCACCTTTTCTCTAATCTCTTTGGTGAACCTGCCTTTTGGCGGTGGTTAAAGCTAATTTTGCTCCCCTCTCCAACTTCTACAACAGCCTACTAGTCCGCTGCATAGCAACTAATCGCATACTGAAGTGATACAGAGGAGAACTTGAGCCAGACATTGTATAAGCTTATAACAACAAGCGGCAAACTAAGTCTATCAATAATTTTAAAGGGTGGGGCTACATAGCTTGCTTCGCATTCACGGAGCGGAGGATCTCCGGCAGGAAAAGGGTACCAAGTACAATACGCTTGGGTTAAGAATAATTGTAGGTTGGGTTGAACGGAGTGAAACCCAACAAAGGCTTGAAAATGTTGGGTTTCGTTCCTCAACCCAACCTACATAATTTTATTTTTTGGGCTTAACTTGTGAGTTTTATGCATTTACAGAGTTGTTAAGCGATCGCCATTCACAAAAATGGATAAAGTCGAGCTTAGAACTTTTTAGTTTTTAGTAGTAATAATGGAGGGATAAGATAACAATAACAATACCCTATGCTTTCAAAGTTTTCCACCAGTGCAATGTTCCACTGGTGAGGGTTATTATCAAGGTGTTCAGCCATATCCATCTGGTGATTTTGTACCAGCAAGGAGAGATAACAAACCTGTATATATAAAAAATTTCTATAGAGGAAATTTAGTACAAGATAAAAACCTTGTATTAGCTTGCAATCTGCGAAAAATAATGGATTTACATTAAGATGACCTATTCCAAAATTATGATAATAAATCAATTTATCTGTATTGAAATTTTGTAATTACTTACTGAACATCAAGCTTAACATTAGTGTCCAGTAAAATAATCATTTTTTGTTTTTTCATTGCAGCCCACACGCCAGATGATCCACTTGTACAGACAAAGCTACGCTTTCACGAGGTGAGGTTCTTAGGGTTTAATAATTAATCAAGCGGACATGATCTAACTTGGATGTCTGCATAACTCCTAAGTAATAGACATCTCCGATAATGAATGTAGAGACGCGAAATTTCGCGTCTCTACAAGGGTTTCAGGTTACGCATATTTAATTTATGGAGATGTCTAATTTGCAGTCTACTTTTATTGACTGTTTGTTATCTTTAACCTTAGAAGTCTGCAATTGCTGCAACAGAGAATCAACTTCAGCATTCAAATGCACAAACTTTGTCTTGCTCTAAAGATTTTCGCTCCAATTCTCCACCACTTGCTTTAATTGATTGTAATTGGACAGCGATCGCCTGAGTTTGTTGGTCTAACTCTCAATAGGTTAGGTGAGCTGATTCTGTCTAGTGACCATCTGGTAGTTCTTGCCACACTATCTCCCCATAACCCCATTTCTCCATCGACTTATAGCTCTTAAATAAGCCGCAACTGGAATTTGATATACCTCAATAAAAATCCAAATAATAATTGATAAATGCGACAAGAAAGTTAATATCGTCCAAATATATGGCATCCAGCTAATGGGCGTTTCTGGAGTAGGAGGAAAATAGTAAGCTACTACGCCAATTAGAGTAGTGGGAAGAATTACAAAAGCAGTAGATGCCAGTCCATAACCCCAACCTAATTCAACACCTTCCAACTGGGCTTCTGTCCAACCAAAACCACTCCAACGCCAGATTAAGGGAGGTTGCCTAGAAGGCATCTTGATTTGCTGTAGTTCTAGGTTGACAGTAAAAATTTCTTGGCAAAAGTCACAAGACATAGCCTCCATCAACGGCATATGAGAAATCTTACCTATTCGACAGACTGGGCAGGGGTAAACTCCGTGATAGTCGAAAGATGTAGCTAAGATTTTGGAACTAGGCATAATCAACTGGTGATCCTAAAAACTTGATCGGGTCAACGAGGACTTGGGTAAGAATGATGAATTTTTAGCATTCATTTTTGATCATTCAATTACGCGTTAGCCATGACCTAACAATTTTGGTAAAGTTATATAACTCTGGCAATATCTGATAACAAGTCATCTTCTTCGTCTACGCAAACAAGCAACTAGTCTAGATTCCCACAGTTGTACTGAGTCTATCGCTTTTTTTGGGGATTGTGGGGGTCTTGACACCGCCGACTCTTTCTGTTAGGTTTTTGATAAAGGTGTAATTTAAAGTTTTCAAGTAAGCGTCCCGCAAATGTTCAGCGAAAATTCCTACTTTTATTTTTGGTTTAGGGTGGTTCACCGGGAGTGAATCGAGTTTCCTAATGGAAACTGCCCGGTGAACCGCAGAGCGAACTCTGCGGTTTTTGTTTTTTTTAAGGAGCATAATCTCATCGTGATGACCTATTTCAATAGCTATTTTTATGGCTTTTACTTTTGGCCCAGAATAAGTTCCGGGTAAATTGCGTCATGCCGATGAATCAGAACGCGCCCGGAACTTTTCTAAGGTTCCGGGCTTTGTTGTTAATGGGGACTAGAAAGGGTCAAGGGTAGAGACGCGATTAATCGCGTCTGTACAAGAGTCATTGTCAATTGTAATTTTTCTTCCCCTGCTTCCTCTGCTCCCTAGTCCCCAGTCCCCAGTCACCAATCCCCAATACTCAGGAGAATAAAACCATGATTAACGCCAAACTTGCCGCACAATCCCATGCTAACCACCAGACAATCGTTAAACTTTCAGAAAAAGTCGCTTTCGGCGGCGAAGAATTGGTAATTATCGGCGGCCCCTGCACTGTTGAAAGCTTAGAACAAATGGAGACAGTCGCCCAAAAGCTAGCTACTGCACCCGTGCAGGGATTGCGTGGGGGTGTCTATAAACCCCGCACATCTCCCTACGCCTTCCAGGGTATGGGAGAGGAAGGATTGGAAATTTTGGCAAGGGTGCGATCGCATTACAAAATTCCAGTCGTCACTGAGGTGATGTCAATTTCCCAAATTGAAGTAGTTGCCGCCCATGCTGATATGCTTCAAATTGGTAGTCGGAATATGCAAAACTTCGACTTGCTCAAAGCTTTAGGGCAAGCTGGTAAACCGATACTGCTCAAACGTGGTTTAGCAGCGACAATTGAAGAATTCGTTATGGCAGCTGAATATATCCTCAGCCACGGTAATGCTGATGTGGTGTTGTGTGAAAGGGGTATCCGTAGCTTCGATGGTTATACACGCAATGTCCTGGATTTGGGAGCTGTGGCAGCACTTAAGCAAATAACTCACCTGCCTGTAATTGTAGATCCTTCCCACGCCGTAGGTAAACGAGAACTGGTAGCACCTATGGCTAAGGCTGCGATCGCTTGCGGTGCAGATGGATTAATTATTGAGTGTCACCCAGAACCAGAAAAATCTGTTTCTGACGCACGTCAGGCGCTTTCCTTAGAAGATATGGTGCATCTAGTTGATAGTTTAAAGCCTGTAGCAGCTGCTGTTGGGCGGAGCATATCAGAAGCAATCGGGGCAGGTTCCAAACCCACCCCGATTTTTTGTGCTGCTTAAATATCGGTGGCGATCGCTCCTGATTATAATTTCTGATGGCAACCATATAAATGAGTAGATAACAGGTGAGCAATCTCACCTACAATTTATTCTTGACTCTCAAGCTTGGCTAAAAATCTATCAAAGCCAGCATTCAAAGCCTTATATCTTTAGCATTCGTAAAAGGTTAGAATAAAGCGTCTTTTGCCAATCAGTTGGAATACTCAAAGTATTCTTAATAAAGATGATAATCATGTATGGAGAGAGGGGGCAATAAAAATTTTGAAAACACGTCTTAGCCATGATATGCAATATTTCTTAAAAGTAACGTAGTTGATCACAAGTTACTATACAGCAGTGATTCAAATACAAATAAAGCAGGATTATGGCAAGAATTATAGGCACTGATGGAGACGATACTTTAATCGGAACTGCCGGGAATGACAGATTTATCGGCAGTGCAGGTGATGATATTATAGAGGGTGGAAATGGTAACGATGTTGTTGACTACAGCAATTTAGCACAACCTGTAACAATCAAACCAGCGGTTATTCAAAAAGGTGCGATTGGAACTGACACGTTTAAAGATTTTGTTGAAACCGTCATTGGTGCTACCGGACAGGCTAACACTATTGATGCTACTTCTAATATTAAAAATGTATCGATAGTAGCTGACTTATCTAGAGAAAGACTAGAAATCAGAGTTGTGGATTCGCCGCCAATAATAGTCAAGGTGAAGAATTTTGTAAATGTAATTGGTACAAATCAAAATGACACCATTACTGGTGACGCTCAGGATAATGAATTATCTGGTAGGGGCGGCAATGACATTATTAGAGGCAGCGCAGGTAACGATACCTTAAATGGTGGAGGTGGTAGTGATACGGCTGATTACAGCAAAATAGGTGTAAGCTCTACCATCTTCATTGATGGAACTCTTAAAAAAGGTGGCGGACTAGGTACAGATTTCCTGGACAAGTTTGAAAAGCTTGTTGTCGATGCTAGTGCTGTAAATAACACTATAGACGCCTCAATTGCCTCTTCAATACCCTTTTTAGGGACTGATGTATCAGTCAACGCCAACCTTGAAACTCAAAGTTTCGTAGTGAATAATCTTCCTGATGAAAATACAGCTAAGTTCACATTTATAAACTTTGATAATGTCAAAGGTACAAATCAAAGTGACACCATTGTTGGAGATAGGCAAGATAATCTGTTATTTGGCAATGGCGGTAATGATATACTTTCTGGTAAAAGTGGCAATGACACACTTTCTGGTGGAAATGGCAACGATACTCTCATTGGTGGATTTGGTGCAGATAAATTTGTTTTTACCAACGTATTAGAAGGTGTTGACATTCTCAAAGACTTCAAGGCTGTTGAAGGTGACAAAATCCAGATTTCTCAAACAGGGTTTGGTGCTACTTCAATTAGTGACTTCAGTTATGATCCCCTAAATGGTTCTTTGTTATTCCAAGATTCTAGATTCGCCATTATTGAAAATAAGCCTACTGGTTTTTCACCCAATTTAGATATTCAATTAGTTTAGAGAGAACTCTTGATCAAAGTGCAATTACCTAAACCTCTCGTCGATGTATTTTAAGATATTTGGTGTATAAAAACTGATGGCGATCGCTACTAACTGCCCGATGAATTAGCAACAGTGCATAAGTATTCAGTCTAGACAAAGTTGCACTGATCAATATGAAGATGTTAGTTCACGGATCAATATTGATTTCTGTGTCAAGGAAGCGATCGCCTCAACCAATGTATCTATGTCAACAGGTTTAAGTAACCAGTGGTCAAACTTCAAATCCGACCCCAGAAATCTAGTAGCTTCTGGCTCATCCAGTGCCGTGATCGCAATAACGGGAGTGGATTTGTCAAGCCTATCTTCAATCTGTCGAATTTGGCGTAGCAGCGAATAACCATCTTCACCAGGCATAGCAATGTCACTTAGCACTAAATCTGGACGAAGTTGGACAAACGCTGCTAAGGCTTGATGTACTGTGAAAGTTGAATGAACTTCTATCCCATACAACTCAAGCACACAAGTCATCCAGGCACAGGAATCGAGGTCATCATCGACCACTAATACTCGCAACCCGCTCAATGTAGAACCCTCAGCAATCGCCATTACTAGGAGCCTCTCTCTAAGTGGATGAAATAGTGTCTAACGAGAATTTAATAATTGGTACATTTTTTATGAAAAAATAAGATTTATGTAACTTTACTTAACATTCAGTCGGATAATTTCTCAGAATTTAGTTGAGCCAACAAACAGCGTAGGAATCTAAAGGAATAATATACTATATGGTTTCCATAAACAAAGCGCCGTCTCCCGTAATAGTGGAAGTCCAGCGCTTTGCGATCGCATTTATAAGTATTGATCGTTTGGGTCTTTATTTAGCTGACCCTAATTTATAGTTCTTCTCACATTGACAGAAAAATTAGAAATAAATCTTATTTCTTAATATTTATTCATATTTATCTAATATTTCCAACAAATGTACAGTTTCATGGCTGCCTACTTTACTTTGGCTGTTTGCATCTTGTGTACCAAATGTCATGCTTGAAAAATATAATATGAAAGCGATCGCGGGATTAAAAGTGTGGAAACCCCATGTCTTACCCAGTGACATTGAATTACCGAAACGCAACTAGCGCAAAAAGTCCAACCGAAATTACCCTGCACTTGAGCTGCATCTTCTGATTTTTGTTTGCTTGAGAACTCGACCTTAACGCAGCTTTATCAGATCATGAAGAATGATTAAGAAAAATCGCTGTAGACAAACATGATAAAAATGCTAGCTGAAAACTTGATTGCGATTGAGGCAAAATTACAGATTAATTGGGTTTTGGTAAATGCCTGCTTGCAGTTCGCTAGTTGGGGATTATTCTCACTTTTACTCGCTGAGGTTTTAAGAGACAGCTACCATGCTTTGTGTCACCAGGTTAACTGGCTTGCAAAATGGCACAACAAGCACCACATGGCATATCGCCGGGATTTATCGGTAGTTTCCATGAAAGCATACCAAGATTCTCAACTATATCACGACATTTTAGAGTCGAGTTTACTGGTAGTAGTACTGATGGTAATCGCCTTAATTGTCCAGCAAATAGGGTTATGGTTGGGAGTAGCCTATGCTTGCACCTTCTTGTTTGGCGCATCCCTGCGATATGTCCAAGGAACAATTGATACAGACTATAACCATTTACCCGGCCCTTTAGAGACAACTCCATCCGTTTGGTGGGTGAATCGTTCTTACCATTGGCGACATCATTTTGATGATGTTAACGCCTACTACAGTGGAGTTTTTCCCCTAGTGGATAAAATATTGGGAACAGGACTTTCTCTCAAGGGTAAAACCGTTGCTTTAACTGGAGCATCAGGTGCTTTAGGACAAGCCTTGGCTGCTGAACTTCTAAAGAATAATGCTAAAGTCGTTGCACTAACCACTAACCCAGAAAAATTACTAGAGCAAGCTGGGGTGAAAGTGGTTCCTTGGCAGTTAGGCAATGAAGCAGATTTGAGGGATAGTTTAGAGAAAATTGATATTTTGATTATTAACCACGGAGTTAATGTTTACACTAGTCGCACATCGCAGGCAATAAACTCCTCTTACGAGGTGAATACCTTTTCAGCATTGCGGTTGATGGATCTATTTTTGACAACTGTAACAGGGCCACATGCAAAAGCAACTAAGGAAATCTGGGTCAACACTTCTGAAGCTGAAGTTTCCCCAGCGCTCAGTCCGCTTTATGAACTCAGCAAACGAGCACTAGGGGAGATTGTTACTCTAAAGCGATTGGACGGAGATTGTGTAATTCGCAAGTTAATCCTCGGCCCGTTTAAGAGCCAACTCAATCCTTATGGAGTCATGTCAGCACAGCAAGTCGCTCGTGCTATCCTGTTTTTGGCACGGCGAGACTACCGAAATATTATTGTGACGATCAATCCTCTTACCTATGTGCTTTTCCCTTTGAAAGAAACTAGTAATTGGCTATATTATCGAATTTTTAGTAAGACAGCGAAGGAGCATTCATAAAACCATAAGGCAGAGTTCTCTCTGCCTTATTTTGTAACCGCTTCAAGTTCTGCAACGTGCTTAAAAATAACACGGTGTTTATTGATGCTTACTTTGAAGACGATAAAATACCATCGTTAAGAATAGATAAAAAATATGTTGTAGGAAATATGGAAATTGTTGAGAGTGAATACCATATCAAAAATGTGGTTTTAACTACGCTATTTTGTTGAATTAGTAAGATAAAATTGCCGTATACATGTCATTCAACTACTGAGTTTAATCTAGTAGCAAAAAAGGGGAGAACCAATGAGTAAAGAAGTAGTCAAAGTAATCTTATGGGAAGAAAACCAAAAAGATTTTCTAAAAAAGTTCTATGATTTACAATTTACTCCCAGAATTGGAGAGGAAGTTTACCTAAAAAAAGAGAGATGGAAAGTAACCAGAGTTGAGCATGATTTAGAAATTAGTGAGGTTAATGTCTACATGGAATTAATCAAAAAAGCAAAGCAGGAGAAATCATCTAATTCATAAATAAAAATAAATACACTCAACTACTATAAAAGGGAGGTTATTAGCCTCCCTTAATATTTATAAACTTTTAATTGCATCCAGGTTATCTTAAAATTTAAGTAGTTGCTATATTGCTCACTTACAATCTCATTATGTCTCAAAATTTCTCTGCTGAAATTAGCTCGCGCATCTGCAAGCATATGAATGAAGATCATGCTGATGCCATAGTTCTTTATGCTAAAGCTTTTGGTGGTGCAACAGATGCGCTAGCAGCACAAATGCTCTCAATTGATTCTGAAGGTATGAATTTAACAGCACAAGTAAATGGAGAAGCTGTACCAATTCGCATCCAGTTTGATCATGTTTTATCAGATGCGGAAGATGCTCATCAAACTCTAATTGCAATGGTGAAGCAGGTGCGGCTTCAAGCAAAGTAGAAATTGGGTTGGTTGTGTAAATTAGAGTTAGGCGATCGCTCAATTTGTAGGATACCAAATAAACTGTCCCACCTGATTTATATAGCCAGCCTTACCGCCAACATATACTAATGCCAACCCTGAATTGAAACTAAGAGCTAAATCAAACTGGGGTGGAATAACCATTTTCCCATTGGCATCAATATAACCGTACTTATCGTTAATTTTCACAGCATGTTGAAAAACAAATTATAGATATTAAGATGTGATTAGCGATCGCTTGCTCAATCTTCTGCCCGTAACAACCAAAAGCCACTGTAAGTTATCCCCGAATCATCAGGCTGCACTAGCAAAAAGTGCAATCCCTGACTAAGCTGCTTACGCTGTTCATATGTTTGTGCTGCGGCTGTAACTTCTGGATCTTCAAATGTGGCAACTATCCACCTATCCACTAAACCAGCTTCTAACACTAAGCCATCTGGGGCACCAGAAATGTAATTTAATGCCACGGGACGAGCTTGATGCAACCACCGTGCTAAACGCATCGATTGTCGTCCACCATAGATTATGATACCTGGGACGCGTATTGTTGATGCCAAACCCAGATTGATGGGTTTAAGAAATTCTGGCATCTGCAAATGAGGAATGGGGCGATCGCTAAATCTCGTTTGCACATCAGTAGCAGCGAGAGTTGCAAACCGCCATTGTTCTCCCCAGAGGTTTTCTGGCAATGGTGTAGGAGGTGGTTTATCCAGTGCTAAGGGATATTGTTGTTCCTCCAACCACTGCTTCAATGCCAAAGTGCGCCGTGTAGGTTCGACGTTAATACCTAAATTGCGTCCAGCTGCTTCAATTAAACTCAAAGACTGAGGACGGAACACCTGAATTGCATCTGGCAGTTTTTCACCAGCTGCGAATTCAAGTTGAGCTGCAACCCAACTCGAATTGGCTTCTGATTGTAGACAACTAGCCTTGTATTCAAAGCTGCGAGTGGGGTCACAAATTAATAAATCCCATAAAATTTGCCCTGCGGCATCCCGCTGCGGACTACGATAAAAATCAGCTTGCCAAATTTTCATATTTTTTACCTCACGCAAAGACGCAAAGACGCAAAGAAGAACGCAAGCAGCGGTAAATGTGAAATATGTTACAACCACTTGCCCATACCAATAACATTACTATCTGAAAAGCCAAGTTTTTTGTAAAAAGCAATGACAGATTTCTTTGATGATCGTACTTGAAGATTTACTTTTAGACAGCCAAGCTTTTTTAATTCAGCTTCAGCAGCCTGTATCATCAGCTGACCGATAACTTATCTCTAAATATAGAGGTTCTTGATTAATGCTATCCGCCGTTATTTGGAGAGTCATGAGAAATATATATCCTGATTTCTGACTCCTTTTAGTTAGGTGTATTTTATTTCTTGTTAAACTTTTGTATTGCAGATGTAAGTTTATTTTGGGTTTGTGCAACGGTTTACCCAGTGTACCGCCTCAATAGCAGACGTGATCCTGAGAGGTACCTTAGAAAAACGCACTTCACCCGTACTGAGATTTATCGCTTTCAGGAATTGCATGGGCTGGATATTAATTTGCTTGACGACACGTAACAACTTGTATTCTTCCCACGAGTCAATTTCGACCGTATTGATTTTTTCTAATAGGGGTGCCCAATCTATATCATTGATTGGTTTGCGTGTGCGTTCCAGTTGTATTTTACCGTGATGTGCGTACAGGCTATACCCATCCGTAAACGCGATCGCAGCTGCATCTTCAGCGTGGAGGTGGCTGTCGTTATCAATATTTATTTTGGTAGGATGGTCGGAGATAATTGCGATATCTTCAAAAAAGAAAGTCCAGCCGCAATTCCTCACGAATTCTTCTAAAATCGCTACTTGACCTTGAAATTGGTGGTAGTTTAAAGCACTAACATAAAAGTCAAAATAACTACTCCCTGCGATTAAACTTTCGGGTTTTCGGCATGAGGAGAATATATCTTTAATCAGTTTGTGATAATGCTTGTTAAGGTGTTCGCGAAAAATATCTTGCCACTGGGTTTCTAGCTGGCGTTGTAGTAAATTTGCACACTCATTTGCAAGATGGTTTTCAAACAATGAATGTAAATTAGTTTGTAAATCAACGGGTAATTGCACGAGCAACTTTGATTGCAAATTACTGTATGGTCTACGCCAGTAAGAACTATCTATGACATTGCCCAACATTTTATAAGAACCGACTTTGAGCAAATTCCAGATATACTCGAACACGGCGTTAGGGCTATCAACGACAATTATTTTAGGTTCGCTAAGTTCGAGTGCGGTATATATTACTCGAACTGCATCCGTGGCGAGTTGTTGATTGATGCGTTCGGTGGATAGGCCGATGTGTTGCCATTTTTCCCGATAGCGGGATATCAACGCACGTTGTTCTGGTGTCAAACGGTCAGCGGCCATAACGAGGATGCGATATAGTGGCTATCTTGTATTAAACCAGGTTAGTTGAGTTGGTTTGTAAAAATTTAACGCTCTAGAAAAAAGGGGTAGGTAACCCACCCCTCTGTAAAATCAGGAAATTTAAAATGCTCTAAGCGCAAGCGCACTACGAAAAATCCAGATTTTAAGCTTGAAGAAGCAGGCTTTGTTCCTGTAGCCTCAGGCTCTAGCCTGAAGGCTTGTAGGGTTTGAAAACACGCCCTACTCTTATAATATCAAGTTCGGGTGATTACTTATAATAAAATCTCTCAATGTAGGTTGGGTTGAACGGCAGTGAAACCCAACATGAACAAGGATAACAAGGATAAAATGTTGGGTTACCCTGCGGGAAGCCGCCTCCGGCGTCTACGTTCCTCAAACCAAGTTGCTTTAAGTCGGCAGAGCCGGATGCCAGTCACCTGCGACGGGAAACCCGTCTTCAGTGCTGGCTCCCCAACTTACAGATATTATAAGTGTTTAACCGAACCTGATATAAACTATCAATACCTTCGCCAAATCGAAAAATGCCTCGATTCGTAGGTTGGGTTGAGGCACGAAACCCAACAAATACGTTGGGTTTTGCTTCGCTCAAACGCCAGGTGCTACAACGGAGGGAACCTCCCGAAGTTCTGAATCTCTTTCAGAGAGGCTGCGCCAACGGAGGAAGCCTCCGCTCAGACAACTCTGGGCAACGCACTGGCTCCCCAACCTACAAAAAAATGGCGAAGGTATTGAACTATGAAAGACCATTTCAACAGAAATACGCTCAAGAGGTTGATTGAGAGCCTTGAGAAAAATCGCACATCGCGCTAGTCTTCATTGACGTAACTGCACGCTGTGATATTAGGCGATGACAAATCAACTCTCCCCGAAAATTCCCTCTTGCACTTGGAGCCGTCCCATCGGCTTAGGCTGGGACAAACCTTATACCGTCCGCTACACGAGTAATATCGATGATGGTCCTTGGCACGGTATGCCTTTAGGTGGCTTTGGTGCAGGTTGCATCGGTCGTTCTTCACGGGGAGACTTTAACCTGTGGCACATTGACGGAGGCGAACATACCTTCAAAAATATTCCCGCCTGTCAATTCAGTGTATTTGAATCCAGTAATGCATCTTCCCAAGCTTACGCTTTGTCTACGCAAGCCCCCGATGATGGCACTCTCAAAGCTTGGCACTGGTATCCGACACTTCCTGGCACAGAGGGGATGGGCAATTATCACGCGCTATACCCACGTAGCTGGTTTGTGTATGAAAATGTATTTCAAGCACAGTTAACTTGTGAGCAATTTTCTCCAATCTGGGCAGACAATTACCAAGAAACTAGCTACCCTGTGGCGGTGTTTCTCTGGAATGCTCACAATCCCACAAATGCACCTATTACTCTTAGCATCATGCTCACCTGGCAAAATATGGTGGGCTGGTTTACCAACGCCCTCAAATCTCCCCAAGTGCGGGTGCGCGATGATGGTAGTCCGGTTTACGAATATCAGCCGCGTTGGGGCGAAAGTCAAGGGAATTATAACCAGATTGTTGAAGATACACAACAGTTTGGTTGTGTTTTAGGTCGGGTTGGTAATGATGCTTTGCAGGAAGGGGACGGGACGTGGTGCATTGCTACGCTCAAACATCCGCAGATGGAAGTGTTTCACCATAGCCGCTGGAATCCTGTTGGTGCAGGTGAGGATATCTGGCAAAGCTTTGCTCAAGATGGCTCTTTGCCTAATTATATAGATACAAATCCAGCAGTAGAAGGTGAACAGTTAGGGGCTGCGATCGCAATCCGTTTTACTCTCCAACCAGGCGAAACTCTCGAAATCCCCTTCGTTCTCGCTTGGGATTTCCCGATCACAGAATTTGCTGCTGGAGTTAACTATTACCGCAGATATACAGACTTTTTTGGTAATGATGGCAATAATGCTTGGGCGATCGCATCTACTGCACTACAACAATATCAAACTTGGCGATCGCAAATTCAAAGTTGGCAACAACCCATTCTTGACCGGCAAGATTTACCCGACTGGTTTAAAATGGCTCTATTTAATGAGCTTTACGACCTCACCAGCGGCGGTACTCTCTGGAGTGCTGCATCAGAACTTGACCCCATCGGTCAGTTTGCAGTATTAGAATGCTTAGATTACCGCTGGTATGAAAGTCTAGATGTGCGGTTGTATGGTTCTTTTGCCCTGCTGATGCTGTTTCCAGAACTGGAAAAGTCGGTGATGCGGGCATTTGCAAGGGCAATTCCCCAAGGTGATGATACTCCCCGGATTATTGGCTATTATTTGACAATCAAGGCAGAAAGTCCCATCGCCGTTCGCAAAGTCGCAGGTGCAACACCCCACGATTTAGGCGCACCCAATGAACACGTTTGGGAAAAAACTAACTACACCAGTTACCAAGACTGTAATTTATGGAAGGATTTAGGTAGTGACTTTGTATTGCAAGTATACCGAGATTTTCTACTCACGGGTGCTGACGATGTGGAATTCCTCGCAGACTGCTGGGATGCAATTGTTCAAACCCTCGACTACCTAAAAACTTTTGATCTAGATGGCGATGGGATTCCCGAAAATTCCGGCGCACCTGACCAAACCTTTGATGATTGGCGACTACAGGGCGTCAGCGCCTATTGTGGTGGGTTATGGTTAGCAGCGCTACAAGCCGCGATCGCAATCAGCAAAATCTTATTAAATCACAACCTTGGCGACCTTGGCACGCCAGTCGCCTCAACGGGGGAAACCCCCGCACAGCGCAGGCTCGTCTTGGCGGTTCAAAAATCCGTCTATGAAGCTTGGCTAACACAATCTCGCCCAATCTACGACGAAAAACTCTGGAATGGACAATATTACAAACTCGATAGTGAAAGTGGTTCCGATGTGGTAATGGCAGATCAGTTATGCGGACAATTCTACGCGCGTCTCTTGGAATTACCCGATATTGTACCAAGCGATCGCGCCCTCTCTGCCCTGAAAACTGTATATGATGCTTGCTTCCTAAAATTCTGCAATGGTGAATTTGGTGCTGCTAATGGTGTTCGTCCCGACGGTTCACCAGAAAACCCCAAAGCGACTCATCCTCTAGAAGTTTGGACGGGGATAAACTTTGGGCTAGCAGCTTTTCTCGTGCAAATGGGAATGAAGGACGAAGCATTTAGGTTGACACAAGCTGTAGTCAAGCAAATTTACGACAATGGGCTACAATTCCGCACACCTGAAGCTATCACCGCAGCTAGTACCTTCCGTGCTAGTACTTACCTGCGGCCAATGGCAATTTGGGCAATTTACTTAGCCATTGAGTGATTGAGTATTAACTAAGATTATCTTGAGGATCAACAGTGGTCAGTTGTAATTGCTACTAACCACTGCTGATGAACCTCTTTTAGGGTACAGATTTTAGCTATTTGCTAACAATGCCTTTAATAGTGACAGCTACGTTATTATTGCGCTCTATCGTCAGGTAATCTAACTGGAATTTTGCAACTTTAGATACAAACAGATATACACAAATATTTTAATATGTGCGTTTCAAAATGTACCTTGTGTTCACCTGAGATAACGGAGGCTACATTTGAAATTTTATTTTCTGCGTGTTTCCGGAAACGAAGAAAAATTTAAGTAATGGTAAGAGTTGAAAGATTTAGAACCTAAGACTAATGGTTAAAAAAATGCCAATATTACCAGATATAGCTATAAAAAATCCTGATATTTCCCACATTATGTTCGCAATTGACAATTTACAACCGAGAAAAATTGATTTTTCGGCAATTTTAACGTAATAATACGGTTAAAAGTGATTTCTTTGTAAAAAGAATAACCCTAAAATCACTGTATTATCAATTTGTTACCATCAAATAAAATGTGCTTTAAAACACATAATTAGGACAACTCAAGGAATGAACACTGGATAAAGAGCAAGTAAAACTTTGGATAAGGTATGAGATGTTTATTGACGACAATATTTGAAGCTTTGTCAGAATGCATCAAAAGATAATTAATACTTTGGTGCAAACAAGAATTTGGTTTTGCTAGTAAAATTTTGTTTGATAAACTTTCACTATACGGAAAGGCACTGAGAGATGATGCTTAAGCTATGGGTGATTAAAAACACGATTAATTGCGTTTTACAGCGGCTGTTGTAATCAAGCAAAACCCAATCAGTGAAATAATTAGCAACTTTTTTGTCTTCTAACTGCTCGCCTCACACAAGTTAAGAAACTTACCCAAAAAACCAAAATTAAACCATGAACTCCTCTTCGTCATTAAGAGTTCAGGGAGATCTGAAATATACAAGTACCCAGCAGTCTCCCACTCTAAAAGTGGCTATCCTCAAATTTTTGAGGATAGTTGCAGGGGATACAAGCCTAGAATCAGAATTTAGCCAAGTTTGGGTTCTCCGTGAGTTTCAACTTGGTGATGATTTGACTAGCTACGGTCTAGATGGGGAAACTGAAGACAGTAGCAATTTTATTTACTTAATTTGTCAGGGCCGAGTACGCCTACTTGCGTTTGATGCAACTATTGGGCGACAAGTTTCAACTCAGTTACTCTTGACTGAGCAAAGCTTTGGAGCAGATCATTTATTTTGCAAAGAACCTTTAGCATATCGAGCGATCGCAGCAAGCACAAGTTTTATTGCTCAAATTTCCATTCTTGACCTGAAACTGTGGTTGCAACGCATACCTAATCTAGAAAATCATTTACAACGGTTCGCGCTTGAGCGACAAACATTGATTTTCTTTAAAAGTTGCACTGAATTGCGATCGCTAAACAGTCTAACTCTGAGACAATTATTACCCTACCTGGTAAAAACCAAGATAAGTGCTGGCTTATCTTTGATGGAAGCGACTCCCCCAACAAAGGGGCGCTTTTGGCTGGCGAGTGGCAAAATTCAGAACTTATCAGTAGGAGAAAGCTGGGGATATCCAGATGTGTTGACGCAGCCTAACCCAAACATCGCTCAAACAGATTTGTTGGTTTACCACCTACCTGCTGAACACTGGGAATCAGTAATAGCTGTTGCACCGCAATTGTTGTCTAACAAATCTGAACCAGCTACAGTTAATTCCTTGCAAATATCACCAACACCGTCCCGTCTTGCCAATTTAACTAATCTGCAACCGGACAACCCAAAATCAGACATTTCAGCATCGATTCAGGCTGCACCAGAAGTTGACTTTTCCCAACACAGGCATAAGCCTTGGTCAATATCTAGTTTATGGCGTGCCTATCCCTTTATTCAACAGCAAAGCTCATCTGATTGTGGCGCAGCGTGTTTGTCCATGATTAGCCAATATTGGGGCAAACGCTTGAGCCTCAACACCTTGCGTAACCTGGCGCGGGTAGACCGTATGGGTGCATCTCTCCAGGGTTTAGCAGAAGCGGCGCAAACCTTGGGATATGAAGTGCTACCGATAAGGGCAAGCTTAAGTAAGTTGGACTCATATTATAACCCGTGGATAGCTCATTGGCAAGAAATTCATTATGTGGTTGTTTGGCGAGTTAAAGGCGATCGCATATTGATTTGTGATCCAGCTATAGGCAAGCGATGGTTCTCGCGTTCAGCATTTGAAGCTAGCTGGACAGGATATGCTCTGCTTTTAAATCCTACGGAAAATTTGAATGCACTCAAAAACGAGAAAGTCTCTTTGGGTCGCTATTGGCAAATATTGTGGCATTACCGGAAGTTACTTAAGCAAATTATTCTCGCCTCTCTGTTGATGCAAGTTTTTGGGCTGGCGATTCCCCTATGTACTCAGGTCGTTATTGACCAAGTGATTTCAGTTAAAAGCTTCGTTACCCTGAATGTCTTTGCCGTCGGCTTTTTAACTTTAGGCATCTGGCGCATTGCTTTAAAAGCACGGCGTCAATATCTGCTGGATTATTTTGCCAACCGCATCGACCTTACCTTGATTGGCGATTTTATCAGCCACACATTGCAGTTGCCGTTGCAGTTTTTTGCATCGCGCCAAGTGGAGGATATTCTTAGCCGCGTTCAGGAAAACCGCAAAATCCAAATGTTTCTCACGCGTCAAGTCGTCAACGCCACCTTAGACGCTGTGATGGTGCTGATCTATTTGGGGCTGATGGCTTATTACAACTTGCAACTGACTCTTTTGGTGCTGGCTGTGATTTTACCCATCGTCATCTTGACTATGCAGACAAGTCCATTCCTTAAAAAAGTATCGCGGGAAATCTTTAAGGAATCGGCAGAGCAAAATTCCTTAGTAGTAGAAATGATCACTGGTATTGCCACAGTCAAAACTGCCGCTGCTGAACGTTTGGTGCGACGTCATTGGGAAGAGCGTTTTATGAGTATGGTGAAGGCGCGATTTCGGGGGCAAAAGTTGGCTACCAAATTGCAACTTACTAGTAATTTGATTAACCACCTTGGTAACACAGTTGTGTTGTGGTTTGGAGCAAATCTGGTGATGCGTGAGCAGATGTCGCTAGGTCAGTTTATCGCTTTTAACATGCTCACAAGCAATGTTATCAACCCAGCTTTAGCATTGGTAGAAGTGTGGAACGAGTTCCCAGAAGTAGTGATTTCTCTAGAGAGGCTTAACGATGTCTTGTCCTCTGTTCCAGAAGAAAATCCCCAAAAACCGCTACAGGTAATCTCCTCTGTTCACGGTGAGATACATTTTGAGAATGTGACCTTCGGTTACAACCAAGATGAAGAACGCAACACCTTACAAAATATTTCTTTTAAGGTGAAGCCTAGACAAACTATTGGCGTTGTCGGTCACAGTGGCTCAGGTAAAAGCACTTTAGTTAAATTGCTGGCTGGTTTATACCGTCCTAACACTGGCAGGATTTTGATTGATGGGCATGATATTTCTGATGTTTCTCCCCAGTCGTTGCGAAGTCAGTTGGGTTTAGTGCCGCAAGAGTGTTTTCTGTTTTCAGGAACCATTTTAGAAAATATCACTTTATATAGCTCGGAATTTACTCTTGAGCAAGCGATCGCATCTGCCAAGCTAGCAGAGGCACACGACTTTATCCAAGCACTGCCTTTAGGGTACAACACCCTCGTAGGAGAAGGCGGTTCGATGCTTTCCGGTGAACATAAACAAAGAATTGCGATCGCTCGTACGCTGATTAGGAACCCTGGAATTCTAATTTTGGATGAAGCGACTAGCACCCTAGATCTAGAGTCAGAACGTCGATTTCAACACAACTTAAGTCATGTTGGTCAATATCTCACCACCTTTATCATCTCCCACCGTGTCTCCACCGTTCGTCATGCCGACTCTATCCTCGTTCTTGACCGGGGTATCCTTATTGAGCAAGGCACTCATCAGGAACTAATGGCAATTCACGGTCTTTATTACCACTTAGCCCAACTGCAATTACATCTGTAATTTTTATTGTCATTAGTCAGGTAAACATTAGGCAATATCCGAAATCTTAAGACTGAGCTTACTTAGCAATATTTCCTGCTAATTAACTTTATGCTAATTGCTAAATTGTTTAATTTTGTACATACTTAATAAGGTTCTATCTAATTAGGACACTATATTTATATTTATTAAATAATCATATTAAGGGTATTTTACTATACCTTAATTAAGTTGATATTAAATTTTTAATAATTATAGCGTAAATCAACCAAACTAGCCATTTTTATCTATATTTAATGGCTAATAATCATTAAAAACTTATGATAAAGTTACTATAAATTTATTAAAGATTTATAGCCATAACCCTTGCCTATAAAAGATTACCTTCATACATACAATACTCAAATCAGGAAAAAGTTATTTTCAAAAGCTATGTGTGATAATAGATTTTTTAATATTAACTATATTGCTACCCAATTGAAGGGTGTAACACCCCATAGTTAATAGTGATTTTCCTAGTATATTGAGAGTAATCAAGTTTGTAGAATAATATTCATCGAGGGGTAATACCCCCATTAAATACTACAAAGGGACAAAATTTAAAGTTGCACAATCCACAATGTAAATTTCAAATGTATTCAGTAGATTTGATTTATGAGCTTGCTACTTTTGCAGATAATACGAAGTGCAAAATCAGAGTAAAAATACTAATATATCTCTGGATTTTCAAGCGCAAAGAATTCTTCTACTAACCTAAATCAGTATGCAAATTTACCAGAAAAATTTTAAGTAGGAGGTAAAAATGTATATGAGTAAATCAATACCGAGATTTTTATCTTGCCAGGCATATGAAAGGACAAAAAGTAACCTTTTACCTTTCACTCAGTAACAAACCCTACAGCTTATAAGCAAGCAGCAGCAATTTCCTCGAACAATCAGAGGGAATCTTAAAATTACAGTTAACTAGTCAACAAACTTAATTAAAAACAGCAACACCACTAAATACTATGAATCAAAACGTTTCTAGCATTAACAGCAACTTAGACAAGACCATGAAAAATCAATATTTTGATAAAGTAGTTGAAGCAATTCTTGCCGGAAAGTATTCCTGGGCATGTGTTTTAATGCTACGATTTGCTGGCTACAATCCTCTACATTACATTCCGTACAGAACCTATAACCGATTGCTCAAAGAAAACTCTCAAACTTGCCGGTCAAACCAACAGCAAAATGAAAATATAAAAATAGTCAAACACTCTAATGATTTAAGGTGTGATAGTGATGTTTCATCAAGCTGTTTAAGCAAAATTAAAGACCTAGCTTATCTTGAAGTAGTTGGAAAGCAAACAACAGAAATCCGTGGTGGTAGCCTGGATAAGAGATTGGCAAAGCAAATTGACGAATATGAATCAACAAAATACCAATTACAATCTGAAAGTACTCAAGATATTTCCTTGAAATTCTGTGGGTTCAATTAAAAAATATATTAAATCCATAGATTCTACTTTACAGCCGAATAAGCGATCGCTTTCATTGAAAACGGTGATGTCTACGACGGGCTGTTCGTTGACGCACTTTTAATGATGAGGTTTATGTCGGCGATGTCTACGACGGGCTACGCCTACGCTCTGTTACCAACTGTCTCAAAGAAGCGATGTCTGGCGACAAGAAGCGTAGCTCCTACACACTTCTGGTGATGGAGTTGATGTGGGCGATCGCTCAGTTCTTCTAAAGAAAAGCTATCTCCAGCATTCTTTTCCAATTGTGTTTTAGCTTTGGCAGTTTGAAGTTTATCACAGCCTTTGAGGGTCAAGATTACACCCCGATTGCGTCGAGCTTTTTGCTGTTGCATTCGTTTTGCTAAGAGGATGTTTGAAAAGTTGGCAGTTGAGTAAAAAAGCTTTCAGGGCATAAGCCGTAGATATGTACGTACAGCACCATTGAGAGCACTGAGTAAAGCATTTCTAATATTACTAGATTAATATTCTATATAAGTAGTAATAATTATTACATTTTTTTAGGTGTAATTTTAATAAGTAGCGATAAATTACACATCGGCATGACATGTAATAAATTTCATGAGCTATCTTCAAAAATCTGCCAAAATGGCAAATATATATTGATGAAATCTTTTATGTTATTAATAACGACCTAAACAAAAAAAACAGAGGTGCTTGGCAAGCAAATTAATTTCTTAGTTATTACCATGAAATACATCAAACTAATTGTTGAAACATTCAGCATTTCATGGATTAGATAGTTTCTACATCAAAACTAATGATTTAACCGTTGCTACTGGTGGTTCTTTTTCCGAGGAAGTCTAAGCAAAAGGAATTTGGAGCGGTTGCTTCCAAGAAGTCCGGGCGGAACTTCAAAAGTCAATCCAAACTTTGTACGTCTTCTGCTGGTGGCAAACGGTGGGAGCAAAGCTTATAAAACTTCCTATACTGGGGTTGTTGTTGCTTTTCATAAAGCTCACTTTTAACACCAGCACTCAGAACGGAAATAGAAAAGTTACGGTGAAATCGTTGTTGTGGCTGGTAGAACATGGAGCTAATACGCTTCTCTTTTGGCTAACATAATCCTAGTCCTCCCAACCGGGATTATGTCTGTTTTGTAAATTGGCAATTTATATAGCAACTACTGGAAGTTAAAAACTTGAATAGCTTCCAGTTTTTTATGTGTAAATAAATATTGATTTAGTCTCGTGTCCAGATTTTTCTGCGTGGAAATAGGATCAATGAAAATAATGCCGTATATTGCGATGCCTACGGCGGGCGCTCTGCGCCATCGCACCCTTGCTAAAACTGAAAGGTTGTTCATAATTAATTAAATTTATCAAAAATATTATAAATTCGTAGTAATATACCACAGGCATTAACTATCTTCAGCTACCCCTGATTGTTGGCGCTCCTAAATTCACAATCGGTGAGAATATACCGTGAGCCTAACTCTTTATTTCCTCCGTCATGGACAGACAGAAGCCAGCCGTAATAATGCTTTTTGCGGTTCTATAGACTCAGAACTTACCCCAGAAGGCTTGGAGATGGCAGAGGCTTTTGCCGTTGCATACAGATCTACACCTTGGACAGCGATATTTTGCAGTCCAATGAAGCGAACTGTGGCGACAGCAAAACCTCTATGTGCAGCCATAGGGATGGAACTAGAACTACGGGATGGTTTGAAGGAAATTAACTATGGACAGTGGGAAGGAAAAACGCCAGAAATAATTAGCCGTGAATATCACGATGCTTATATTCGCTGGTCAACTGATCCGGCTTGGTATGCCCCGACTGGTGGAGAAATGGCAGTTACAATTGCTGCTCGTGCCTTGCAAGTAATTGAAGAAATCAAGCATCTTTACAACAGTGGTAACGTTTTAGTTGTTGCCCATAAGGCAACTATCAGAATTATTCTGTGTAGTTTGCTAGGGATTGATGTGGGACGCTTCCGGTTTCGTTTAGGATGCCCTGTTGGGTCGGTCAGTATTGTAGAATTTGGCTCACATGGCCCACTATTGAAGGCTTTGGCAGACCGAACTCATTTGGATGAACGCTTGCGAAATTTGCCGGGAACATGAGGGGAGGCAAAAGGCAGGAGTCAGGAGTAGAGACGCGATGAAATCGCGTCTTTACAAGATTCAGTTATTCTCCTCCTGCTTCCCCTCACTTACTGGCTCGGTATATTTGCAGAAAACGTTTATCCCTACAATTGTAGCTATGTCTACGACGGGCGTAGATGCAGCACCGTCAACAGGTATTCCATGTACTGCTGCAACGGCAACTAATGAGCCAATAATACTATTAAATAAAGAAGCACTACCAGGATTCTTTGTGTATTCTTTGATTTTACCGCGCAAACCATCATCACCGCATATTTCTGCGCGAATTTCGTCGAGGGTTAGTTGTAACAGAGATTTGCCTTTACCATAATCTGTTTTGCCAACTTTCTCCTGCCAGAGTGCATCAAAACTAGCTTCCAGGTAGCCGTTATTTTGTTGCAGGGTAGTAAGCGCTTGTTGTGCTGAGGCGTTATCTTGGATAAGTTGCTGAATTTCTTCGATTTCGGCAGGAGTTAATTGGGTAGTCATATCAATACCTTCGCCATTTTTTTGTAGGTTGGGGAGCCAGTGCGTTGCGGAGGTTCCCTCCGTTGTAGCACCTGGCGTTTGAGCGAAGCAAAACCCAACGTATTTGTTGGGTTTCGTGCCTCAACCCAACCTACGAATCGAGGCATTTTTCGATTTGGCGAAGGTATTGCATATATATAGCGTTTCCTAATCACATGAGGTACATTCATAGTCCCCTCCTCGCTTGCTCTTAGGGGGTTGGGGGTGGGGTTCTTGTACCTAACTTAACCGAGAACCGTTATTGATAAATAAATGATAATACTTGTATACTATTGCTGTAGAAAGGATGGCGTTCAAGAGCAAAATCCAGAATTATATTAGTATCTAACAAGACTCTCACAGATTATGTTTCTCCTTCAAATATTCCCATTTGGCTTGGTCAGGGTCAAAATCTGAAGGAGTTTGCTCTGTACTTTCTAGCCACTCTTTCAAAATGGGTATAGAGCATTCCACTATTCTTTTTTGCTTTGCAGGCTGGGACTGAGTTTGAGTTTCTGTAGAACTTTCCAAGGATGGAACTGGTTGTAAAATAATAACTTCTACTGTTCCTGGAGGAATATTTAGAGCTTCGTCAATAATTAAATGACCTGATTCATCAATTGTGGCGTTCAGCTTGTAGGCTTGCATACTTTTGCCCTTTTTGTTTCTAGGATAGAACACTGCTGCTGTAAAAGGCGCGTAGGTGTAGCCCGTCGTAGACATCGCGCTTCCGAATAACTAGCTTGTCATGACCAACATTACAAGGTTAGTCATTAACATGACGATGTTGGTCATTAACATTACAAGGTTGGTCATCAACATGACGACGTTGGTCATCAACATGACGACGTTGGTCATGAACATTACAACGTTGGTCATCAACCATTACGACATTTGTGGCAAATGCTTATGCGATCGCTAGCAATGCTTAAACAAAACTTATAAATGACTCACACGCGCTAGTTGAAGAGCTGCGAGATCCCCGACTTCTTCAAGAAATCGGGGATCTGAATCAACCTAGCTTATCCCGCTCCTGCCAAATTGCCTCACGCATCTCTCTGGTGCACTCTTTACCCGTCGTCTCACGCCAAATGGCTTGAAACAGGCTTTCCCCTAACTGCTTGAGCATAGGAGCTAAGGCATTGATATAATAATCAATCAAATCTTGATTATGATTATGCTCTTGTTCAATAGGTAAAGAACGAATGTAAATTTTCAAAGCTTCAGCGTAATTTCCTTGAGCTTCTAAAACCCTTGCCCATTTAGCCATTCATATCCGCGTTGCCAAGAAAGTTGGATTTTGTCGTCTTGATGCGTAATCTGCAACCAATTCTGTGCCATAGCTACTGCCAACACTAGTTAATGTGATGCTACCTTATCCTAGTCATTCACGCAGAGGTTAGCTGATTACGCAAATGAAATCAGCAAATTCTATTGGGCTAGGCTTTTAATTCAGTACAGATACAGCGATAATTTACTCAAATCATCACCGAGTTATTTCATGCTGCCAGTTATTGAAAGCATTGTATTACGTCAAATGGCTTCGGGCGATCGCCTACACTTACAACTATACAAATTCATCGGCACTCGACCTGGCAAAAAGGTTTACATTCAATCTAATCTGCACGGGGCAGAAATTGCTGGTAATGCCGTTATTCACCAACTCATTGAGTTTTTCCTGACTCTTAATAATATAGATTTAACTGGAGAGATTTGGCTAGTTCCTGTTTGTAATCCAATGGGTACAAATGAACGCGCTCAACATTTCTCCCCAGGACGATACTGTGTTTATGAAGCCAAAGACTGGAACCGGATATTTTGGGATTACGAAAAAGAAACTGATGATTTAGTAGCTTTTGCTCAATCTAAACTTCATATTGATCAAGAAGTCGTTCGACAAAATTATCTAACTATAATTCAGGAACAATTTGCCAAACTTCTAGAAAAACTTAATTCTCCTAGTGGCGTCCCTTACACTGAACTTTTTCGCTACCAACTACAATCTCTAAGTTTAGATGCAGACTACTTAATTGACTTACATAGTTCTACAAATCAAGCGTTAGACTACCTTTATTACTTCCGCAATCGAGAAGACAGTGCAAAATACTTTCTGCTTGATTTCGGAATATTACTTGATAAATATGATGGTGATGCTTTTGATGAAGCGTTTATCAAACCTTGGTTAGCACTAGAAACTTCTTTTAAAGAGTTTGGTAGAGATATTAGGTTTGATGTGGAAGCTTGGACACTTGAACTAGGAACAGGAATGCAAATGAATCCTGATTCAGTTTCTAAAGGTGTACGGGGTGTGAAAAACTATTTAATCCAAAAAGGTGTATTGCAAATTCCTGATTACTCGCATGACACAAAAACCCATGAAATGACTTTTGCATCCAGCAGCAATAGGAAAAAATATTATGCGATCGCAGGTGGCATGATTCAATCCAGAATTAAATTAGGTAGTTCTGTAAAAGCTGGCGAAAGACTGTATCAAATTCTCAGTTTTAATAAAGAAGGTAAGTTACCTAGCGTAATTGATGTCTGCGCTCAACAAGATGGCTTAGTTTACGATGTCGCAACCAATCAGGCTGTAAATCAAGGCGAGTTTGTACTGGGTGTTATTAGTTAAGAGTCAAGGGTCAAGGGTAGAGACGCGATTAATCGCGTCTGTACAGGGGTCAAGGGTAGAGACGCGATTAATCGCGTCTGTACAAGGGTAAATTGTAATTTTTCTTCCCCTGCTCCCCTGCTCCCCCACTCCGCACTAACTTCAGTCGCCTAAATAAATACCCATACCACGGGCAGTTTTTACTAAAGTACCATTGGGATCGACGGCACTATATTGAGCGATCGCTTCTGCAATTGGTACACTTAATACTTGGCGATTTTGCCAGGTTACCATGCGATCGTATTTACCTTCTGCAATTAGATTAACTGCCGCAACACCAAAAACAGTTGCAACTAATCTATCTAGTGGTGAAGCAGTTCCACCCCGTTGAATGTGTCCTAAAACTGTGACTCGCGTTTCCACACCAATGCACTGAATAATTTTATCGGCTAAATATTCACCGATTCCACCATATCGAGATTGACCTAAACGATTTGTAATCGTCACATTCTCCCCATCTTGGGTACGAACTGCTTCGGAAACAATAATTAAACAATAGTTTTTGCCTTTTTCTTGGCGTTCTTTAATTTTGTGGCAAATGTGCTCAACTGTGTAAGGGATTTCTGGAATTAAAATTACATTTGCTCCCCCCGCAATTCCCGCAGCTATTGCTATGTGTCCGGCGTCACGTCCCATCACTTCTAAAATCATGACTCGGCTATGACTTGCAGCAGTAAAATGTAACCTATCTAGTGCTTCTGTAGCGATATTGACCGCTGTATCAAAACCGATGGCATGTTCAGTAACGCCAATATCGTTATCAATAGTTTTGGGAATACCAACTAGGTTAATACCTCCCTGTTGGGCGAGGCGGCGGAGAATTGCTAAACTACCATCGCCGCCAATACCAATCAAAGCGTCTAAACCAAGCTCATGATATCCTGCAATGATCTCTTGGGAGCGATCGCATACACTTCCATCCGCCATAGGAAAAGCAAAAGGATCGCCTTTATTGGTTGTCCCTAACATTGTGCCACCCGCAGTTAATAGCGGATCAACTTGATCAATTTCCAGGTTTGTGAATTGTGGCGGACGCGCCATTAATCCCAGAGTAGCTTGACGAATGCCAAGAACCTCCCAACCGTAAGTGTTCACAGCACAATGTACTACAGATCTGATTACAGCATTTAAACCAGAACAATCTCCTCCACTTGTAAGAATTCCAATGCGTTTGCGTTCTCCCATATCTTTTGTTGACATTTTGATCCAAATATATTTAGTAGTGGATTAAACTTAAGCCAGGGTTAGTAGTAGATTAAACCTCAACAAAAGTACTCCATGTAAATGCCAAAGTAATTTTATGTTTGTTTTGTGCCTAAAAACAAAACCAAGTTATCTCAGCTGTAAAATATAAGTGTAGAGCCAGTAGTAGATTAAACCTTAGCAAGAGCAATCCCCGAAAATGCTAGGGTGATTTTATGCTTGTTTTGTGTCTAAGAAAAAACCAAGTTATCCCAACTGTAAAAAATGAGGGTGGAGCCAAAGGTGACTAGTATTGATAATTACAACTTCTCTTTTTCAGGAGAAGTAACAATTCCTCAGGCTCCTCCTGAATTCCGCTCAGGTTTTATTGGCATTATTGGGCGTCCTAATGTCGGTAAATCTACTTTGATGAATCAATTGGTTGGACAAAAAATTGCCATCACATCACCAGTAGCGCAAACTACACGAAACCGTTTGCGCGGCATTTTAACCACACCAGAAGCACAGTTAATTTTTGTAGATACGCCAGGAATTCATAAACCTCATCATCAATTGGGGGAAGTTTTGGTACAAAATGCCAAAATTGCCATTGAATCGGTAGATGTAGTACTGTTTGTGGTGGATGGAGCAGTGGCTTGTGGTGCAGGCGATCGCTTTATCGCCGATTTGCTCAGTCATAGCAAAACACCAGTGATTGTGGGTGTAAACAAAATCGACCAACAACCTCCAGATTCAAAGCTTCTAGATGATAGTTACACTCAAATGGCCGAGTCCCATGAATGGGAAATCGTGAAATTTTCTGCCAAGACTGGTGCAGAATTACCGCAACTTCAACAATTATTAATTGGACATTTAGAAACCGGGCCACTATACTATCCCCCAGACCTGGTAACTGATCAGCCAGAACGCTTCATTATGGGCGAATTAATCCGAGAACAAATTTTATTGTTGACTCGTGAAGAAGTACCCCATTCAGTAGCGATCGCCATTGATCAAGTTGAAGAAACTCCCAGTATTACCCGTGTACTAGCTACCATCAACGTCGAGCGCGATTCCCAAAAAGGCATACTCATCGGCAAAGGCGGATCAATGCTCAAAGCAATTGGTAGCGAAGCTCGCGAACAAATCCAAAAGTTAATCGCTGGCAAAGTTTACCTGGAACTATTTGTGAAAGTCCAACCAAAATGGCGTCATTCTCGCGTCAGGTTAGCAGAATTAGGCTACCGCGTGGAAGAATAGGATAAATCCGTCAAAGGTCAAGGGTAGAGACGCGATTAATCGCGTCTGTACAAGGGTCAAGGGTAGAGACGCGATTAATCGCGTCTGTCTGTACAAGGGTTAAGGGTAGAGACGCGATGAATCGCGTCTGTACAAGGGTCAGTAGTAATGTATTGTGCTCTCCCTGCCCCTCTGCCCCCGTGCCCCTCTGCCCCCCCTGCTCCCCCTGCCTCCTAACTCCATGCCTCCAGATAACTATCCCTTAAATCTGCCTGCCAATGCTCCCCCGTTGCGAGTGTTAATTATCGAAGATGATCCGATGATGCAACTAGGATTAGAGCAATCGTTGATTGCTCACCCTCAGTTGGAGATTGTTGGACAAGCAGAAGATGGCTATCTAGGAGTCCAAGCAGCACTAAAACTGAAACCTGATTTAGTTGTAATGGATATTGGGTTGCCGCGACTGGATGGGATTGCAGCGACACAGCAAATTAAGGCAGCGCTTCCAGAAACTCATGTGGTGATGCTAACATCCCACCAAACGGAGACGGAAATTATTGCTGCACTCTCTAGCGGTGCAGATGCATATTGTATCAAAGGTGCGAGTGTAGAAAGACTGTTGAGTGCGATCGCAGCTGCTGTTGATGGTGCAGCTTATCTCGATCCTCAAATTGCTCGGCGAGTGCTTGATAATCTCAAACCGCCCTCACCCACCAATAACGCCGCTAAACTGTCTGGGCGCGAGTTAGAAGTGTTGAAACTCATGGTAGACGGCTTGAGCAACCCAGAGATTGCCCAAAAACTCTATCTCAGTCCCAACACCGTCAAAACTCACGTCCGAGGGATTATGAATAAACTAGCAGTTGACGATCGCGTACAAGCAGCAGTTGTCGCCCTCCGTTCTGGTTTGGTTTGATTATCTGTAAATTAAACACAAAGCAAATGCAGCAGAATACACACACAAACCTCAGCAAAGGTAAGATTACAGGTGTATCCAAACTTAACAATGAATTCCTCACCTTCTGCCCCACAAGCCGTGAAGAATGGCGGAGATGGTTAGAAAAAAACCATCGTACCTCTTTAGGTCTATGGCTCATCTACTACAAAGTAAAAAGTGGTAAACCAAGTGTTCGATATAGCGAAGCGGTAAAAGAAGCCTTATGCTTTGGTTGGATTGACAGTAAAGTCAAATCCTTAGATGAAGAACGTTATATGCAAATATTTACACCTCGAAAACCGAAAAGCGTGTGGTCAAAATTAAATAAGCAATATATTGAAGAACTCATAGAACAAGCTTTGATGACTACAGCTGGTCTAGAAAAAATTGAAGCTGCAAAACAAGATAGCTCATGGAACTCCTTAGATGCGATCGAAGCATTAATTATTCCCTTAGATTTAAAACAGGCGTTAGAAGCAAACACAACTGCTAAAGAGTATTTTGAGGCATTTAATAACTCATCCAAAAAAAATATCCTTTTTTGGATTGACAGTGCCAAACGTCCAGAGACAAGGTTGAAGAGAATCGAACAAACCGTAGACTCAGCAGCGGTGAACAAAAACCCATTAGTACGATAACAAAGCCTACGTGATTCTTTGACATAGAACTTGTCCATTCAGGCATCAGAACTTCTCACTCGGGGAGACGCCTGCCTTTTTGTTGCCCAAAGGGCTGTAGGGCGAACGGGAGGTTCCCCGGAGTGAGACCCCAAGACCGCACTCCTCTTCTTTGTTGTAGCAACTGCCGTCCAGACTTATAGTCTGCGGGCGATTCGCTTTCATCGGGATGCTTTTATAAACCCCAAAACTCTAGAAAGTATTAGGGTCTAAATTAACAGGAAATAAGAGAATTTCCTTACCTGCTAGCTTTGCCTGATGATATAACAAAATCGCCTTTTGCAAGGAACAATATTTAATTGGAACCCAGCTTTCGCTATAAAAGTAGACTGTCACTCGGCTCATTGCATACTCTTTTGACGGCAGTGGAATGTACCAAGGCGAGTCCACGATTTCAACCTCACTTACTTGCTAAGCATAATTACTCTCTCTCATAGAAAGTAATCATAGTAACTCTCGTAAGTAACAACATTGTCTCTATCATTTGGACTGTATTTTTGTATCAATACTTGCAAAGTCAGTATAGGTTTTACCGCAGAAGAATAACTGATTACCAACCTTAGCGCTAACCTCCTGTGTGTTAGCGGCTTGGGCTAAACGCAGGTATAACCTGGTTAGTGAAATCACCGTTGCAGAGATAAGTAGGGATTTGAGAGAAAAGAGCGATCGCACAACGCCGGTTTTATTCGCACCCTACCAAACTCAACACACTTAGTTTTTATGCACTCGCTCAAGCAACCACAGCGAAGTAACAGTACCCACGAAGTGACCAGCAATACCATTAACATTTGCCACCGCTACAAAAACATCCAACGCGCGAATAATTTTACTGGGGTCGGTGATTGCTACTCCTGGAGGTTGAGATATAGATTTTGCCACAAGTACTGCCACAGTTGATTCAGCACCCACAATAGTCAATAGTAGTCCTACCAAACCCAAAAATATTCCCAGTCGGATGACTCTAATAGTATCCGCCTTACTGGGATGCAGCGCCGGATTAGGATTGTCTAGACTTCTGCCTATGCGTGTGTAACGAAAATCCCAATATATACAAAATAACAGCAATACAATCCCGCATATAGCCCAAAATATGCCGATCCCAAGACTGGTATTTGGTTTGTCAGTAAAGCCACGACCACTAGAGGCAAATAACAAAGGTAATCCAGAAACTACCGCAAGTCCCAATTGTACCCAGAAGGCAATCCACCCTGTAAAGTAAAGAGTATTCCCGATTCCGCGAGTCTCTGGTGTTAGCGATCGCACTTGTGATTCGGTATGCATATTAATTTCCATTAAGTCAAATTGGCACATCCCTTAATCACAAACAATATTTCCCCGGTTCTATCTATACCCCCATCCTCAGACAGAATCACAAAATCTTGGGGAATAGAATCTCAGGGGGGCAGGGGAAGAAAAATTACAATTGACCAATGACCCTTGTACAGACGCGATTAATCGCGTCTCTACCCTTAACCCCTGTGATCAAACTCAGGGATGATCAGAAATTAGCAATTAAATTGACAAAATTGCACCATAAAGCGTGATATTTAAGCCATAGGTAGTGATGTCTGATGACAAGTTGCTGCGCGTCTACGCAAAGGATAAGGGGCAAGCATGATTAAATCTTGGATGGTGATTGGGGGCGTGGCTTTCTTAGTTGCCCTGGCGGCTAACTTCATTACACCAAGCGATCGCCAATGGTTCAAACGCTTACAACGACCTCGATGGCTAACTTTTGAGGGAGCGATTCCAATTATTTGGACTGTAATCTTTATTTGTGGTGCTTGGTCAGCTTATATTGTCTGGGAAAACGACCCAGGAAGCACTACAACTTGGTTGATGATGGGTTTATACCTGCTTTTGGAAATTGTAACCATTGCTTATACGCCCGTAATGTTCCGGCTTCGCAGTCTTAAAATCGGGACAATTCTTGGTGGCACAGGTTTTATCATCAGTGTTTTGTTGATACTTGCAGTCTTAACTATTTCTGGTTGGGCAGCACTGTTGCTAGTTCCTTATTTGCTTTGGAGTCCCATTGGTACTTATACCACTTGGCAGATGGCAAGTCTCAATCCTCAAGATGCTTGATATTCCAACCAGCGAATGATTCAACTCATGCCCTAAATTGTCAAACTTGCAGTGTATAACTTGACAAAATACACAGGCAAGAGTGCAACATGATTAAATCTTGGATGGTGATTGCGGCTGTAACTTTATTAATCGAGTTTGGTAGTTTCTTGATTACGCCGCGTGATGTTAAATGGTTTGCACAGTTAAGACGCCCTCAATGGCTAGTTTTTGAGCCGCTTATCCCTGTCATTTGGACTGTAATTTTTATTTGCGGTGCAATTTCAGCTAATATCGTTTGGCAAAAAAATCCAGGAAGCCTAATTACCTGGCTGCTAATGGGTTTGTACCTCCTATTGGAAATTATCACCGTCGCCTACATACCCCTAATGCTGAGGTTTCGCAGTCTTAAAACTGGGGAAATTATTGGGCTAAGTGGTCTAATCTTAGGCGTTATCCTGACAATCTGCGTTTTGCCAATTTCTATACCAGCGGCGCTGTTACTCATACCTTATCTAGTTTGGAGTCCAATCGGAACTTACACCACCGACGAATTAAAAGAGCTAAATCCTCAAGATGCGTAGTCAATGGTCAAGGGTAGAGACGCGATTAATCGCGTCTGTACAGGGGTCAAGGGTAGAGACGCGATTAATCGCGTCTGTACAGGAGTCAATTGTAATTTTTCTTCCCCCACTCCCCCACTCCCCCAACCTCTATACAAGACGCCCATAACGTGCTGTAACCAGATTAGCTGGATTGGATTGATTATTCAGCCAAGCCCACATTTGATCGCCAAAGGAAAAATGCCACCATTCTCTGGGATTGCGTTGAAATTGAGCCTTTAACATTACATCCCGCAATAACTGGCGGTAACCATGATACTGTTGTGCTTCTGGATGATCATTATTCGCATAATAATCGGGATGCGATCGCTCGGACATTTCATCAATCGGCGAACCCATATTCACTATTTGCCCTGCATCATCTACCAGCGTCACATCTACCGCTGCACCCGTACTGTGGGGAGGGGGAGTTTTTTCATCCAAACTTGGTACAGCCCAAATTTCATAAACAGCTTTCCAAATCTCTAAGCGTTGGTTTGGTGATAACACCGCCTCAGTCAGTCCCCTTTGTTGCATCGCTTCCACGAAGCTGTAATCTACCATAAACTGCTGGACTGCGATCGGGCGATAGGCATCAAAGATTTGGATGCGCCAATTGGGATACCATCGATGGAGACAATCCTGCGCTTGGAGCAAATTGTCAACAACACTTTGGCGGAGATAATAGGGGGAATTTTCCCCATAAGGCGCACCTAGTTTTTCATAAGGATGAGGAGATTCCACAGCAAACAGTTCTAAAGGAATCTTCACCAGGGGTTCACCACACTCACAAATAGGGATTTGGTGATAAGGTCTCATTTACTTTGCTTCCCCTGCTTTCCCTGCCACATCGGGAACTGGATCATAACCACCTGGATGAAACGGATGACAGCGCAAAATCCGCCAAACCGCCATCCACCCGCCACGAAATACTCCAAATCGTTCAATTGCTTGGATAGCATACATCGAACAAGTTGGTTGAAAGCGACAAGTCGGGAGATACAACGGCGAAATAAACATTCGATAGCCCCGAATCAGCCAAATTAATAATAGTTTCATTGCGTCACCCAAATCTTCTAAATTAGTAACAATGGTAATAATTTCTATTTTGTTACATCTTTGTTGACTACATTTCCTGGTTTGACCTCAATTCCGCTTTTATGGCTGCAAATTGGCATTGTTGCAGTTTGGGTGTTACTCATCCTCCTAATCGCATGGTGGGTAAATCGTTTTGCCAATCGCGATCCAGAAATCGTGCGAAAAATAGTTCATATTGGCACTGGTAACGTAATTTTGCTCGCTTGGTGGCTAGATATACCCGCAATTCTTGGGATTACCGCCTCAATTTTAGCGAGTGCTATCACCTTATTGTCTTACCGATTTCCCATTCTTCCTGGTATTAACAGCGTCGGACGCCAAAGTTTTGGGACATTTTTTTATTCTGTCAGTTTTGGCATTTTAGTTGCCTGGTTCTGGCACTTGCAACAACCCCAATACGCAGCACTAGGAATTTTGGTAATGTCCTGGGGAGATGGACTAGCAGCCTTGATTGGTCAACGCTTTGGTACACATAAGTATAAAGTCTTTGGGAGGCAAAAAAGTTGGGAAGGCTCCCTGAGTATGATGCTAGTTAGCTTTCTCGTCAGTAGTTTGATTTTACTTGGAACACAAGGAAATTATTGGCAAACTTGGCTTGTATCACTTGTGGTGGCATTCGTCGCTACTGGTTTAGAAGCTTTTTCGTTTCTAGGCGTTGACAATTTGACAGTTCCTTTAGGGAGTGCAGCACTGGCTTTTGTATTAATTCAACAACTGCCGCTTAACTAAGTTTAGCAGTGCGTCACCGAACAGCCCGTCGTAGCGAAAAGTGTATCGCGTCGTTTTCCGCCGTACGCCTCCAGCCTCTGAAAGAGATTCTGAACTTTTCAAGCTAGACATCGCCTACTCTCATTCTCACAGACATGCTTCACCCACCACTTAATCTTGAATCTGGACTCGATAGGTAGAAACCTAATGACCGCTTACTACATGTAATATTAGTATTTTATTTATTTAAAATCTGTGAATATCTCTTCAAATACTTCAGATAGCTTCAAAAACATTGAATATCGACCATACCTACTCTAGGGGGATTGGTTTATCTCAAAAAAATGAAAGATTGTATATCTACTTTGAGAAGTAATTATTTAAGTCCGATTTCTATCTCTAGATTTATGAATTATTGATAAACAGTCTTTATAGTTGAGTACTTAGGTGGGCAGACCACCTAATTGCATTGTGAGGCTAATAGTCATGTCACATCAAATAACTGCATCTAAGTTGTTTGTCGCGTTATCTAAATCAGCCACAGGAGATTCTAGCTGGCTGTACCGATTTTGATCTGATTAACAGCAATTTTCCTCTAACAACTAGCAGCTTTACAGGAAACAACCACTTCTGAGTTCCTAGGAAGCACTAGTAATTTCCTCGGTTAGAATAATGCCATAAATACCGCACCACCAGACTTATTAGGCTTGGTTAGAGCTATTTCTACAGACATTATGGGCTTCTGAGGTTCTGCACCTATTCTTTAACGATTGTCATATCAAGTCGGTTTAATTACTTATCAAAAAATATCTTGGTCATCCTATAGCAAGATCCTGTAGGGTACAAAATTTAGTCGAGCGTAAACGAGACGTGCTTTGCGCGGCTTTCTCTTCCCCAACAGGGAAGTAAGCTATATGCAGCGTCTTTGCTAAGAGAAGGATGGGGTAGCATCTCGAAGATTCTTCTCTTCTGTGGTCGATGCTTTGCTTAGAATGAAAACTATTTAACCTGACTTCAAATCACAGGTGATCTGGACAATCATCTGTTACAACAAAAAACTTTGTACATCTAGGTAAAAATTATTTAAGTGGGGGTTAACAATCATTCAACAGTGAAGAATGAATATATTTTTGCGTCAGACTGATTATTTCTTCCTTCTTTCCCAAACGAAAATCTCTAGGTTAGTAGTTGTGGCGCTTAGCAATTCTAGAGCTTTCGTATCATCTTCCTCTTTGGATACCTAATGCTTTAGCTAAATATTTAGGATAAACGTAACATCCGCAACTAAATTCTTGGAATTCTTTTTGTTGGACACAAGAAAGAGGGCGGGAGGAGGTTATTAAGAACTCGCTCAACGTAAGTGAGGACTTTGAGGGAGTTTGAGCTTTCTCCTCCGTTTTCTCAACGTGTTGCCCACGTTTGAGATATGAGAAAGATAATTTCTGCACATCGCGTGTACCCTTCTCGCCCCTCTTTACTGATTATATAGCATTGCAAAGTATGATTGTTGCTGCTGTTAGCAACAGATGTTAGCGTTTGACCATTTAGCGCACACAATACAGACCTATTTCTACAAGCTATTTTGTAATGCTTGTTACTTTACTATTCCTCCTGACTTATTACCAAAGATAGTTATTTTTCCGCTTCGCACGATTTGCAATCAAGTTATATAGCAGTTGTCAGTTAGCGAATGACATAAACTCATCACAAAACCCGGACACCAAAGAACTTTCAAACCTATTCCCTATTCCCTATTCCCTATTCCCTGTTCCCTGTTCCCTACTATATATGTCTACCTGTTCTAAAAATCTGCTTTGCATTGTTCTTCCAGAATCAACAGGTGCGACATCAAATAACCCTACTTATCCACTCCAAACCAAAGGTGCAATGCCGTGAGCTTCTTACGCCCTGAGGAAAACAATGTTTGGCAGAGGTTTAATGAACCTAATCCAGAGCAGCTCAATTTAGTTGAAGCTAATGAGTTTCTCCCCCGGATCAGCAAATGGACTAACATCGGAGGGGGGGTTCTGCTTACTACCTTTGTGGCAGGAGTTACTCTTACATCTGTTCTGAATTACAACGTTACAGTCAAAGTCCCTGCAACTATTCGACCGGTGGGAGAACTGCGAGTTGTTCAGTCCGCCATTACTGGAATTGTTCAAAAGATTGAGGTTAAAGATAATCAGGTAGTAAATAAAGGAGAAGCTATTGCTTACATTGATGATTCTCGTCTTCGGAATCAAAAGAGCCAATTAGAAAACACTATTCAGCAGAGTCAATTACAACTAAATCAAATTTATGCTCAACTCGGTGAAATTAATACTCAGATTGCGGCACAGACAAACTTAATTAACCGCACAGTTATAGCTGCACAAGCTGAACTGGGTGGTACCCAACGCAACTATCAAGATCAGCAAATTAAAGGTACAGCTGATATGGCACAAGCAGAAGCAGCCTTGACGTTAGCTCAGATACAACGAGACCGATTACAGCGAGAAAAACTCTTAACAGCAACTGTCCAAGAAGCAGAAACGGCCTTGACGTTAGCTAGGGTGCAACGAAACCGATTGCAGCAAGAAAAAGTCTTAACAGCAACTGTCCAAGAAGCAGAAGCAGCCTTGAAGTTAGCTAGGGTGCAACGAGAGCGTTTGCTGCCAATAGTCGCATCGGGGGCAATTTCTCGCACTTTGTTTGAGGAAAAAGAACAAGAGGTTAAATCTGCTGAGGCGAAGCTAGAACAAGCTAAAGCGAATGCCAAAAATCTTTTGGAGGATAAAGAACAAGCGGTTAAATCTGCTGAGGCGAAACTAGAACAAGCTCAAGAAAACGCTAAAAATCTTTTGGAAGAAAAAAACCAAGCCCTTAAGGTTGCACAAACTAACCTAGAAAAGGCTAAAACTGCTATTAATCTTAGTAATGCTACTGTAACCGTGGCATCTGAAAAGATTAAGCAAGAACAGGCACAAGGTAAAGCTACCTTAGCAGCTTTGAAAAAAGAAAAAGAGACTTTGCTCCAGCAAAGTTTAGAATTCCAAAAGCAACTTGTTACCACTCGCAAAGAACTGCAACAGGTACAAACTGACCTGAATCAGAGTGTGATTCGATCGCCAATTGAAGGTATTGTGTTGCAACTGAATCTTCGCAATCCTGGACAGGTAGTACAACCAAGTGAAGCTATTGCTCAGATTGCTCCCCTTAATACTCCAGTGTTGATTAAGGCTCAAGTGCCGGCTCAAGATATTGACAAGGTAAAAACGGGTCAAAAAGTCCAAATGCAGGTTTCTGCTTGCCCTTATCCAGACTACGGGACTCTCAAAGGGACTGTCACAACAATTGCACCAGATGCCCTTTCAAATGTAAAAAATGCTGTATCTTCAGGCACACAGCAAACTATCCCACAGGCTGCTACCTATGAGGTAACTATTGAGCCACAAACTCCATATGTGGGTAGAAGCGATCGCCAGTGCTATCTCAAGTCAGGGATGGAAGGTAGAGCAAATATTATTTCCCGCCGAGAAACAGTACTTCACTTCATTCTTAGAAAAGCAAGATTAATCACGGATTTTTAATCCCCTTGATTGGGAACTGGGTACTAGGGACTGGGGACAAGGTGAATAAATTAGGACTTACCCAAAAATCGCTCAAAAGCTTAATTTATCAAACCGCCAAGACGCCAAGAGGAGGACAGTTGCGTGGGCGGGTTTCCCGACTTGAGCAAACTGTCCGTCGCCAAGAATTCGTAGAGTGTGCGTAAGTCCTATAAATAATCAATACCCAATCCCCAATACCCAATCCCCAATACCCAATCCCCAATACCCAATCCCCAATACCCAATCCCCAATACCCAATCCCCAATACCCAGTACCCAGTACCCAGTCCTTTTGTATACCAATTTGATAGGTTTGGTGACGATGTTTAATCTATTCCAACCCCATAAAAATTACCAGTGTGTTTTACAGTTGAGTGAAGAAGACTGTGGAGCAGCTTGTCTAGCTTCGATTTCCAAACATTATGGACGGTTCCTAAGTATCAATCGCAGCCGAGAAGCCGTAGGAACTGGACAGCTAGGAACAACCATGTTGGGTCTAAAACGTGGGTCTGAAAATCTAGGTTTTAATGCTAGGGCAGTTAAAGCTTCACCAGCAATTATAGACAGAATCAAAGAAGTTCAATTGCCAGCGATTATACATTGGCAAGGCTATCACTGGGTTGTTTTATACGACAAACAGGGCAGTAAATATGCGATCGCTGATCCATCTGTGGGCATTCGTTATATCAGTAGAGAAGAGTTAAGCGAAGCCTGGAATGGGGTAATGCTCTTACTGGAGCCAGACCCAGAGCGCTTTTCTGAGCAGCCTCAAGAACAAGCACAGGGTGGTCTAGGACGCTTTTTTAAGCGCATCTTGCCTTATCGTGGGCTGCTAACTCATGTTTTAATGATCAACGCCGTCTTGGGTTTACTCGCTCTGGGTACTCCCATCTTGATCCAACTGCTCACAGATGATGTCTTGGTGCGTGGAGATACCCAGTTACTCACTGTTATAGTGTCAGCCGTTGTGGTCATGACCTTATTCAGTAGTAGTCTGCAACTATTGCAAGCCACGATGATTGCTCACTTTGGTCAGCGGCTGCAATTAGGACTAGTTTTGGAATTTGGGCGAAAAATTCTTCAATTACCCTTGAATTACTACGAAGCTCGTCGTAGTGGTGAAATCAGCAGCCGACTCCGAGATATAAATGACATTAACCAGTTAGTATCACAGGTTGTGGTTCTTTTACCCAGCCAGTTTTTTGTTGCAGTGGTTTCTTTCTGCTTCATGTTGTTTTATAGCTGGAAATTGACACTAGCAGTTGTCCTCATCGGCGCTTTGATGACCCTATCTACCCTGCCCTTTTTACCTGTTCTTCAACAAAAAACCCGCAGTCTTTTAGTTTTAGGCGCAGAAAATCAGGGCGTTTTGGTAGAAACTTTTAAAGGCGCACAAGTTCTTAAAACTACAAATGCTGCTCCCCAATTCTGGGATGAATTCCAAAGTCGTTTTGGTCGCCTTGCTAATCTTACTTTCAGCACTATTCAAATCGGTATTATCAACAATACCGTTGCTAATTTTCTTTCCACTATCGGTGGTGTAATTTTACTTGGGCTGGGGAGCATTTTAGTTATTCAGGGGGAATTAAGTATTGGTCAAATGCTTGCTTTTAACGCCCTACAGATCAATGTTTTAAATTTAATTGACTCATTAGTTAGCTTAACTGATGAATATTTTCGCTCCCAAACAGCAGTATCTCGCCTTTTAGAGGTTATAGATGCTACGCCAGAAGTTGTTGGAGGTAGTCAAAAGCCAATCGCCCAAATCTCTGGTGATGCAGACATTCGTTGTTCTCAACTCAATTTTCATCATGCTGGTAGAGTTGACTTACTAGAAGATTTTTCTGTCAAGCTTCCTGGAGGAAAAGTAGTTGCTTTGATTGGGAAATCTGGCTGTGGTAAAAGTACCTTGGCAAAACTGATAGGAGGTTTATATCAGCCGAACTCTGGTAATATTCGCATTGGTTTTTTGAACACACAAGACATTTCTTTGGATTGCTTGCGACAACAAGTGGTTTATGTACCCCAAGAACCTCATTTCTGGAGTCGCTCGATTTTGGAGAATTTCCGCTTAGGAACGCCTTACATCTCCTTTGAAGAAATTGTCAAAGCTTGCTACATAGCTGATGCAGACGACTTTATTAGCCAACTTCCTAATAACTATCAAACTGTCTTAGGAGAATTCGGAGCAAATCTCTCTGGTGGACAAAGACAAAGATTAGCGATCGCTAGAGGAATCCTCACCGATCCACCTGTATTGATTTTAGATGAAGCAACTGCCGGACTAGACCCAGTTAGTGAATCTCAAGTGTTAGATCGGCTCTTGGAATACCGAAAAGGCAAAACCACGATTTTGATCACCCATCGTCCTAGCGTAATTCATCGCGCTGATTGGATCGTACTACTAGATAAAGGTCAGATGAAAATACAAGGTACGCTAGATACTTTTCTCTCACAACAAGGAGAGCATTTAAAGTTTTTATAACTGTGAAAAATACTTTCTATGCAAGGATATCATAATCTAAAAATACCATCTCCTTATACTTTTCATTGCTCATAACTCCATCTAAGTAATAACAGCAAGTTTTGTTGCAGAGATAAATTTAATTTCTGCAACTATTAATCAGTAACATAAAATTTATAAACAATAGAATAACTGATATCAATTAAACAAGAGTAAATAAATTGTTTAATTGAATGTTGTTTGTCTTAATAATAAATAACTAATTTTAGCTATCACAATCTATAATAAATATTATTATTGATATTTAACTCTGCCTAGAGAATAATTTAAAAATCAGGATAATAGTTAATAATAAAAATATAGGTTTTTAACACCTATTTACGTAAGTGAGGTAATCAATTATGTCTGTTAAAATCATCCAAACTGAGCTAATTGTAGAGTTATCTATAGAGCAACAACAGCTTTTATCGGGGGGACAAAGAAGATATCTTACAACAGTGTCAAGTCCTGATATTCTCGTTCGTGGTAATCTCACCACTAAAGAGGGCGAAAGTTTTCCCGTTGATATTGTGGGCATTAGGCGTGATTCATAGTTGATTGGCAAACTTGTATAAATTGTAAGACTTTATAAACCCGTTTTTTTAGAAAAAACGGGTTTTTTTGCTTTTGTTGACTATTGAATATTGCTAGATGTCTAACTGTAAATAATGGCATTAAATAAAAATTAATAGATTAATACATCACTACTAGCACACTAGTTATTTGGGAAATTATTACCACTAATAAATGGTTAAAAATAGTCAGATTTTTTATATCAAATAAAATAAAGTTTTCATGTAACTTTAGATAGTATCCTGTATAAGCCAAAAGCAATATTCTTAGCTTATCAATCTCTGGCTTTGGGATAATTTAATTACTAAGAGATATCTTTATAAATGAAGACATAGGTATCAAATACCTATGTACGTAAGTGAGGTAATTAATTATGTCATCTCAAATCATTACATCTGATTTACTTTTGGATTTATCTACAGAGGAACAGCAGTTTATATCTGGTGGATTCTACAAAAATGGCGAAGATGATGACGACGACAATGGCGACGATGACGACAAATGCAAGAAGGAAAAGAGTCCTTCTAAAATATTTGTAGTCAAAATCTTCAGAATCAAGACCCCAAAACCCTCTTGTAGACCGAAACCCCGCTGTCACTAAAAGCTAATAACTGGGTAGTCCCGTAGTTTAAATTTTGCCATTGGTAGGGAGAGGAGAAGACTTACATAATTCACTCAAGATAAATCAGGTTTTGAGAGAGTCTAGGAAGTCTTCTATTTCTTTAAGGCATTAAATTAACGCTTTAGAGAGCAGAAAATAAACTGCTAAGGACAACGTTTACTTTTCTGCTCTCCTCTTACTCCGGATGCAAATAGTTTTGACTACTTGACGAGCATATTTTCACAATACAACTAAAGGCAGTAGGTCTAGCTCTATATCTATAAAGGTATTTTCCAGAAGAGAGACGTTGCTTATAGCAGTTCTATTCGATTTGGAAAAATTGCAAGACCTTAGAAACCCAGTTTATTTGAAAAACTGGGTTTTTAATAATTATTAATCTAATTTTAAAATGTTATATTTATACATAAGTCTTAAAACGAACGTTAGATTAAAAATATAATTCACAGACTCATAGAATAAAATCAAGTCAAAATCAAGTTAAACAAAATATAAAAATATGTTAATAATTAAAATTTCAAAATTTTTCATCCGTAATTGGATAGAATTTATGTTAGCTAAAAGCTATAAATTTAGTTTTTTAATTTATAGCCTCAGGCTAATTTAATCTATAGACAACATGTTTATAAGTAGAAACATAGGTGTTACATACCTATGTACGTAAAGTGAGGCTAACAATTATGTCAGTTATGTCAATTCAAATCACCAAATCTGAGTTTTTGAGAGAGCTATCTTTAGAGGAACAGCAGTTTATATCTGGGGGACAAGATTCTTACGAAGATAAAGACGACTACAAAGAAGACGACTACAAAGACGACTACAAAGGAGATAAACAGGACAGAAGACGGCGTTACCGCTGCTGCTACTACTCTTGGCGTCCATGTAAAAAATACTAAGTCGGTAAAGTCAGTAGGCTAGGTAATTCTGTAGTTTAAACTTTGTAATTCGCTGGTGCAGCAGAAAACTCACATAACACGCTCAAGATAAATCAGGTTTTGAAAGAGTTTGGGCAATCACCTATATTTTCTTAGGGGAGCAAGTTTATGACCCAGAGATAAGAAAGTAAACCTGCTAAAGTAGCCCTTAGTTTTCTGCTTCCCCTCTTCCTCTAAACACCAATAGTTTTAACTACTTTGCCAGTGCATATTTTACAGCTAACACTTTATAAGTATGCTGTAAGATATGCATTTTTTGTATAATTTTTTATTTATTTAAAATTATTGCTTAGTTATTGATATCAAGTTTATAGCCTATGAGAATACTGTAAAATAATCAGTAACTTAGAAAGCGATCGCCAGCCTCAAAAAGCGAAAAACAATTTAAATTATTCAATCAAAAAGAGTAATATTTCTAGTTGTACTCTAGAAAAACTTCCTTTAACTAAAGACTGAATTTTTTATCAGTCAAAAGCTATAGGTTTAGCATATTTGTTTCTAACTTTAGGAGAGTTTAATCTCTAGTAAATATGTCTAAAACTAAAAGCGTAGGTATTACACACCTCAACTAAATTGGTTGTACATATGTGTGTAACATCTATGTACTAAATCGAGGTAAATAATTATGTCAGATCAAGTCATCAAATCCGATTTGCTTGTGGAATTACCCCAAGAAGAACAGCAACTTCTATCTGGAGGTTGGGGCCGCGGAGGTTGGGGCCGCGGAGGTTGGGGCCGCAGAGGCTGGGGCCGCGGAGGCTGGGGCCGCAGACGCTGGGGCGGCTGGTAGTAAGTCAGCAAAGCCTAGAGACTAGGTACGTCTCAAAGTTGAAATTTTGTACTTAGTGGGGGGAGAAGATAACTCACATAACTCACTCAATATAAATCAAGTTTTGAGAGAGTTTGGGTAGTCTTCTCTATTTTCTTGAGACATCAAATTAAATGTCTAGAGATTATACAGTAAACTGTTAGGAATAGTACACAATTTTCTGCCCCTTCATTCTAGATATAAATAGTTATCACGACTTTACGAACAAAATTATTACGGCTGAACTAAAGGCGATCGCTATAATTTTATATCTATAAATTTATTTTCCAATATGGAAATGCTATCTATAGCAATACTATTCGGTTTGTCAAAATTGTCATATTTCAAAAACTCAGTTTTCTTCGCTTCAAGGAGCCATTTTATAGAAAAACACATCAAATTTAAATTCATAGTTACTAGTAAATAATTGAGTAAGCTATTACCAGCAAGAGTTTGTAAAAAAGTCGAAATTATTTAAACGAGAAACACAACATTCTTTATTACACTCAAGAAAATATTTCATTCAACTTAAGACAGTTTTCGGCATCAGCCGAAAGATAGATATTTTGCTTATTATTATCTAACTTTAGGAGAATTAAATCTTTAAAAAAGATATCTATAAGTTAAGCATAGGTGGGATTACACGCCTATGTCTTTCGTTCATACGTGGGTAACACCTATGTATCAATACAGTTTAGATAAACCATGATTTCCCTAGCCCTTTTTATCAAGAGGATTGCAAGGATATCTTAGTAATAAACATTACTAACTGAACTGTATGTATCTATGTACGAAGAAAGTGAGGTAAATAATTATGTCAGATCAAGTCATCAAATCTGATTTGCTTGTGGAATTATCCGCAGAAGAGCAGCAACTTCTAGCTGGGGGTCATGGAGGACATTGGGGCGGTCACGGAGGACACTGGGGTGGTCACAGGCGTCACTGGGGTGGTCACCACCGTCGCTGGGGTCACCACCGTCGCTGGGGTCACCACTGGTAATCAGTCGGCAAAGCTCTGAAACTGGTAGTCTCGTAGTTCAAATGTTGTAATTAGCGGGGGGGAGGAGATAACTCTCGTAACTTGCTCAAGATAAATCAAGTTTTGAGAGAGTTTGTACAGTCTTCTCTGTTCTCTCAGAACGTTTAATCGATGAACGGCTGAGAAACAAGAAAGAAAACTTCTATGGGTAGCGCCTACCTTTCTACTCCCCCCAAACTGATGAGTGAAAGGACTTTGACTAGTTAAGAAGCACATTTTTTAAGCCAGAGTTTAAGCATACGCTCAAATCATTCTTGAAATGTGCAACCCCCAAAGCCTTGAGCATGGGGGTTGTTGAGTAGAAATTATGCCTCTAATTTTTCCGCATCTATTACTGCTAATCGCTCCCAAATCCAATCCTGTAAAATTGGATTGACTAGCTCAGGAGCCTCATCTTGGGGACAATGCCCCACTCCTTCTAGGGAAATAAATTTAAGTACTTGTGGGAAGTTGGCTAATTCTTTCCCTAATTCAACTGGTTCCCAAGGGTCGGCTGTTCCCCACACTATTATTGCGGGACAGGGTAGCAGTGGTAAAAGGTCTTCTGGCAGAGGCCCTGTAGAATAACTAGTAAAAGCAAGAAATACAGCTACAGCACCTGGATCGCTTACTGGTGACATGAGGATATCTACCAACTCATCTGTTACCACTTCAGAATTAGCATAGGCTTGTAATAGAATTTTGCGTACTGTTTTTGGTTTGGCGATTTGATTGAAAAAGAAATTGCCAAATGGTTTGATAGATAGCAGGCGTTGCAACAGAGGCGCTCCGACACGACGAGACCAAGGTAAAGTTGCTCGTTTGCGATCGTGCAACAGCCGGAGAGAACAGTTGAGTAAGGCAAGTCCCAAGGCAATATCTGGGTTGCTTACTGCGGCTTGCATGACCACAATACAACCAATAGAATTACCCACTAGAAAAGCTGGCTCACCCACCACTTCGCGGCAAAAATCTGCTAATTGCTGTCCCCAATTTTCCAGTGTATAGGCCATTTTTTCACCCGGTTGAGGCTTAGCTGAAGCGCCAAAACCAATCAAATCGATAGCATAAACACGGCAATTCTCTCCTAGTATGGGGATGTTTTTCCGCCAGTGCCACCAAGAAGCACCAAAACCATGCACTAAAACAACTGATGGTCCAGTAGTTCCTTGGGTTTGATAGCAGATGGGGAAATCTTGCCAAATCCAGGTTTTTGTAGAGGCAAGTGTTGTTTTTGAACTAGAAGGTGTCATAGAAAATTTTATGAATAATTTAGACTTAAGTGGCTTGCCCCAGGCATCATTGTTTTTATTTTGATGTAATTTGTAAAAAATTTAAAATTATAAATATTTTGCTCCTACAATCCCTTAGACATTTTGCACGATATTCTTGAGGCAGGTAGCACCATCATTCGGCTGACAGTTTAATTCAGTCAAGGCATTCCAGCAAGGATATTACTATGAATAACTGCACAAAGAAAATGGTAGCGATATTGACATATACACCAGTGAGTTTATTGCAAACACTTGTCAGAGGCATAGCACCTCAACTGAAGAAATATAAAAAACACCCGTCAGATACTATAAAAGTTGGTTGATAATAGCAAATTTGTGATTTTTTTAGATAGAAAACATAGTATTAATACGCAAATTTTAGAAAGTTATTTTAAAAATTATACAAATCAACCCTTTATAAAAGTGCAAAATGATACATCCTGTGATTTACGCTGTGAGTATGAAGGCTCAATTTACAACTATACTTGTGTTATGCAGTAGGTTGTAGATTATGGATTTCACAACTATACAAATTGGTATTAGTGCGATTTATAAAGAAAAAGCTGATTTAAATAAAGAAAACAACTAGCGGTGTTCACATCCCGATAAATTGCTCAACAACCACATGAGATAAAACGAGCGATCAAGGCTAGTTCTGCTGAAAAAGTCTCTCTGACCAATGATTTAGGCAGCATCAATCTCGTCCTGATTACTGGGGTTAGTATTCTAGAACTAGGTGGCTTTAGCTGGAATGCACTCAACACTTTTTTGCCGCGTGTGTGTCACAGTTACAATGTTATCTGCTGTATGTAATAAAATTAGCACCAGTATTAGATTCAGTAGTTTTACAATTTACGACAGGCAAATTGGTTTATAAAATTATTGGATATCAAGCATCGGCTAAGGGATGGTTTGCATCTGGAAACTGACGCTAAATTTGACGATATTTTGTTTATTACTAGTTCCTTCAAGCCAGAGAAGATGACTATACTAGAAGCAATTGGTACTCCTGTTGGAGCCTATGCACCAGATTTTGAACTGCTAGGAATTGACAATCAAGTACATCATCTGAGCCGTTATCTAAAGAAGTTCCGTGCTGTCGGTGTCGTTTCCATATGCAACCACTGTCCTTATGTAGGGTTGCATTTAGATAGACTAAAAAATATTCAAGCGGAATTTGCCAAAGGCGGCTTCACACTGATTGGCATCAATGGCAATCATGATCCTAGGGAAAGCTTTGAAAATATGAAAGCTTTTGCCCAGCATTATGAACTGAACTTCCCCTACCTGTGGGACTCAACCCAAGATGTCACCCGCAGCTTTGGTGCGATGAAAACACCAATGACTTTCTTAATAGACAGTGATGGTATAGTCCGCTACAAAGGGCGAATTGCCGATCATCCTCAAAATCTATCAGATGAGGGAAAGGATTATCTAAAAACCGCGATCGCATCTTTGTTTAAAGGCCAAGAAATACATCTACCAGAGACAGAACCAGTAGGGACTTCATTGATTTGGCGTAATTAGACATAGATAGTCCCTGTAACTGCTATCTTAAATTGGAGGCAATTGCAACTTTTTTGATAAAGCGTAACTTCATGGGAACGAATTACCGACGGGTTTTACTCAAACTGAGCGGTGAAGCCTTAATGGGCAACATGGGCTATGGCATTGATCCAGAAGTGGTCAAAGAAATAGCACAAGAAGTAGAAGAGGTGGTAGCCACTGGCGTTCAGATCGCCATCGTCGTTGGCGGCGGCAATATTTTTCGTGGCGTCAAAGCGGCGTCGGCGGGGATGGACAGGGCAACCGCTGACTACATTGGGATGATTGCCACGGTAATGAATGCCATGACGCTACAAGATTCGCTGGAACGAATAGGGGTACAGACGCGGGTGCAAACTGCGATCGCTATGCAAGAATTAGCGGAACCGTATATACGTCGTCGTGCCATCCGTCATCTTGAAAAAGGGCGGGTGGTAATTTTTGGTGCTGGTTCTGGAAATCCCTTCTTTACTACAGACACCACTGCCGCCTTAAGAGCAGCAGAAATTGATGCCGAAGTGATTTTTAAAGCCACCAAGGTAGACGGAGTGTACGATGCTGACCCTCATATTCATCCTGATGCCAAACGTTTCACCAGCCTCACCTACGCGCACGTTTTGGCTAAAGATTTGCGGGTAATGGATAGTACTGCAATTGCCTTGTGTAAAGAAAATAATATCCCAATTCTTGTATTTGACCTAACGGTGCGAGGTAACATCCACCGTGCAGTCATGGGAGAATCTATCGGCACTGTTGTGGGAGGTTCTTGTGAAATTAGCTGAAGCTGAAAGTACAATGCAAAAGACCGTTGAGGCAACTCAACGAGCTTTTAACACGATTCGCACTGGTCGCGCCAATGCGAGTTTACTAGATAAGGTATCGGTGGATTACTACGGTTCGCCCACGCCCCTGAAGTCACTGGCAAACATTAGCACGCCAGATGCTACGACAATCCTGATTCAGCCCTATGATCGCACCAGTTTAAACATAGTTGAAAAGGCGATTTCCCTGTCGGATGTGGGTTTAACACCCAGCAACGACGGTTCTGTAATTCGCCTGAATATTCCGCCCTTGACAAGCGATCGCCGTAAAGAATTTGTCAAAATGGCTGCTAAGTATGCTGAAGAAGGTCGTGTCGCTATTCGCAACATTCGTCGCGAGGCCATAGACGCCATTCGCAAACAGGAAAAAAATGCTGAAATTTCTGAAGATGAAGCACGGGATCAGCAAGACAAACTGCAAAAATTGACAAACAAATACACCGCCAGAATAGAGGAATTGCTCTCAGAAAAAGAAAAAGATATCACAACCGTTTGATAAAGGTTAGACAAAATGGGGAGAGGGATTCACGCCCTCTCCCTAGCTGTTTTGGTTGCTAAGTGTTGCTCTTTGGTTGTAGATTATCAAAGTAAATAATAATTAAGCATATGAATACTCTTTCCAATACCCGGTAATCGATCTCTATTAAAAATTGATTACCAGAATATTTACTAAAAATTTATAAAAAATTGGAAGCATTTGCTTAAAAATTTGTAATCGGTCGAAGTAAAAAATTGTACTGTAGTAGCGATCGCGTAAAATAAATGATGGAAATAAAATCAACTGACACATTTAAATAATCGGCAAATTTGCCACAAAAAAGCCCATAATGCAATTAAACTAAATCTCAATTAATGAAGGCAGAGGTTTTACATACAAATATTTACTGAGAAATAGCTAAGTAAAACTGAATGCTATGAAATTTTCAGCAGTAAATTTTAAAATCAATTAAATTTTGGTCAGGCTGTATCTTTAGTAAAGTACAGAGATACACTGAAAGATCAACTAATTCAGGAGCAAAAATTCAGCCATATGTACGACTGCATCATCATCGGCGCTGGGCCATCTGGTGGAACAGCCGCATATCATTTAGCCAAGCAAGGTCGCTCGGTATTAGTTTTAGAAAAAGAATCACTACCGAGATATAAACCTTGTGGTGGTGGTGTATCGCCAGCGATCGCCCAATGGTTTGACTTTGACTTTAGCCCAGCAATTTCTTTGAAGGCAGATTCCCTTCGCTTTACCTGGAAATTGGGCGACCCCGTGGAAGCGAAAATCGCAACTAAAGAACCAGTATGGATGGTGCGGCGAGATGTTTTTGACCATTTCCTAGTGCAGCAAGCGCAGAATCAAGGGGCTGAACTACAAGACAATACAGAAGTAACTGGCATTGAGTTTAAAAGCGATTATTGGCAAGTTAACACGGCTAATGGCCCGGTTACAGGTCGCTACTTAATTGCAGCTGATGGTGCCAAGGGCCCAATGGCAAAATGGCTAGGCTTCAAAGAGCGTAAACGCCGTCTAGCAGGAGCTTTAGAGGTAGAAGTTCCCGCGACTGTGCAGGACAAATCCACAATTCACTTCGAGTTTGGCTTGGTGAAAAACGGCTACATCTGGAATTTCCCCAAAGCGGAAGGTTATTCAATTGGCGTCGGTACATTCATTGGTGGTGAACCCCAGGACTTCAAGAAAATTTTAGATGAATACGCCCAATCATTTAATGTAGATATCAAAACTAGTAAGCAGTATGGTCATCCGATTTGCTTGTGGGATGGCAATCAAAAATTGCATACTCAAAATGCAGTTTTGGCTGGAGAAGCTGCTTGCGTAGTTGATCCCATGACAGCAGAAGGCATTCGCCCCTCAATTTTTAGTGGTTTGCTTGCAGCAGGAGCTATTAATGAGGCTCTTGCTGGTGACATCAACGCTTTAGAAAAATACAGCGATGCCATTAATGAACAATGGGGTAGTGAGATGGCTTGGGCACAAAAATTAGCTGGAGCATTCTATCGCTTCCCTGGCATTGGCTATAAAGTTGGTGTTAAACGCCCCTCCGGTGCCCAGATCATGGGTAAGATACTCTGTGGTGAATTGCGCTATGGTGATGTTGCTGGTCGTGCCTTGAAGCGTTTAATTCCTGGTTTTGGGGGCTAGTACCCAATACACTTGGGTTAAGCCCAAAAAATAAAATTATGTAGCGACTGTCTTAAAAGTCAAGTGATCGTTAACAAAAAACCGGGACTGTGAACATTGACGCAACTGGGGAACGCTGCGCTAGATTCGGTGGTGGCTGGTACGGGCATTGAGATTTTACATTGGTAGCCAAGCCAAGAGAGTTGCAGCCCGCACCAGCCACTCCGCTACGCCACCGAATCTTCCCCAGTTGCTGGACTTCCCGTGTCGGCAAAAAAGAGCATGAAAAATTGTTCGCATGGCTGCGACGCCGAATAGCCCGCATTTCTCTGCGAGACCAAGGCGTAGCTTGCTTCCACGAAGTGGTACGACTTGGCTCAGTGACCATCGTAGACATCGGATCAGTAAAGATGCGATCCCATCCGCTCAAAGGCTAATAGAAAGTATAAAAACGTTTGCAAGCCTTACGCGTTAACAATTGGTTTAAAGTGCTCAGAAATGCACCAAGGCAAATTATCTCGAACCATTGCATTTAAAATGACTAACATTTTATGAACGCAAGCGGTCAGAGCAAGTTTTTTGGATTTACCACATGCTTTTCCACGAGCGCGTGAACGGCGATTTTTTTCTGCCGTCTGCATTTCGACTAATTAATTCGCTCAATTGACGCGCAGTTGTAGCTTTACTGACATCAATGCCTACCCATTGAGCAATGTTTTCCATTTTTTTTATTCTCAACTACTTTGTCAAGAAGTTTTTGATTCCTCCCCTTGATTTCACTCATCCTTGCCCGATACGGACTGTATACTTTAAATACTGAGATTTCAAGTTTTGACCCCGGCGACTGTTCGAGTTCTGTCAAAGAGATTGTTGTAGTGACCCATGCTACAAAGCGGTCTATTATGACCAAGGTTGGGACGGTCTACTACTATTTCTCAGATACAAGGTTGGGTTAAGCGGAGCGAAACCCAACAAGCGCGCAAACGTTGGGTTTCGCTCCGCTTAACCCAACCTACAGTTAGTATTTCCAACCCTTATTAATGGTGAGATGCACTAAGTAAAACTAGGCTGGTTTGTACAACTACGAGCTTCATCTCCCCAAAACCGAATCTATTTAACTGACTTTTGCAAGAGATTTACTGTTAATGCTAAAATTTACTATGGCACTATTGCGTGGGAGATGCCTATTCTGTCAGTACTCCCATCAAAATAGGAGTTGAATAATGAAGCTTGCCGAAGCTCTAGTCGAGCGCAAAGCTGCTCAGATCAAGATTAGCGAGTTAAGTGATCGATTGGGGCGCATCATCCTCGTCCAAGAAGGTGAGCAACCTGCGGAACAACCGACCGCCTTACTACAAGAACTCGACGACGTAGTTCATCGCTTAGAGGCTCTGATTGTCGCAATCAATCGTACCAATGTACAGGTACAGTTGCCTGATGGACGCACTATCATGGCAGCAATTGCCCAACGCGATGTCGTGCGGATCCAGATCGGCGTGCTTGACACGCTTATCCGGTCGGCAGGTAGCCCACAATTTCGCACACGCGGCAGCGAGATAAAGTTTGTGGTGACACTCGATATCGCTCAATTGCATCGTGAGCGCGATCGCCTAGCCAGAGTCTATCGCGAGTTGGATACTGCTATCCAAGCGGTGAACTGGAGTACTGATTTAGTGGAATAGCGCAGTGAGAGGGTAGCGTTGGTGTATGGGTGTATGCCAAACCCCGTTGCGGACGCGGGTAATCGTACCGCAAATGCTGTTTCTTTGGCTACCAAAGTTCGACTACGTACTGGGTAAGCAGCATCGTGTACGTGGGTACACTAGATAGCGTAAGCTGTACAGACCAGGCATAAACATACAAAAGCGTGAGGGTGGGAAAGGGGTTTTCTCACTGCACGACTTGGGAATCAGCTTTGCTTGAGAACAAAAACCAAGACTACAAAAATGGAGGCAGTTGAGAACCGCCTCCTTATGAAATAAAGCTTGAATGGAATGATAAATGCTTAGACAGCAAGTTGAAATCTTTGCTATTTACTGCTCAAAAACATAGTCAAGACCACTCCCAGGATAATTGATCCACCGCCGAGAATGAATGACCAGAAGCGATGGTAACTGTTGACAATGGTGCCATTTTCACTTTGGATTTGGATGAGATCCATCCAAGGTGCAACACCCCGGCGGAACCAACCTACAGCCCCGACTTGTTCACCAATTAAGCTTTGAACTCGTTTCATCCCAAATAAGAAATTGCCGATGGGGCCAAAGCGTGAGGCGTAGTGTAGATAAAGTATCCCGCTACGGTCTTGAATTTTCAAATCGGAACCAAATTTGTAACCAGCGTCGCCACGACCAATTAATTGACCTTCAAGTTTTGCGGGTTGTCCGCGCAAAGGACTGGCGTAGGGGTCTGACATCAGGGTGAGAATGTCGATTTCTGGTGCTTGTTTGTAGTTGGGGAACATCACCAAGGCTTTAATTAGAATTCCTATTCCTAAGCCGATGAATGGCGCACCCAATACTAAACTGGAACTGGGTGAACTTGACCACAGAATCACACCCATTACCAAGCCAGCAAAGAAACCGATGGTTTCCGCACCGTAGAGTACAACATCTAAGAAGAAGTTACCGTAAAGCCTACTCTTACTCAGACTCTTACCTTCGCCGATAACTCGCCCCATATCGAACTCAGTCGGTAAACCCAGCTGTTCGGCATAGGTGCTGAGGGCGCGGACTCGTTTGCCAGTCAAGGGGTGAGTGGAATTTAACTCCATCCACCAACCCCACGGGTTAAACATATCCCACAAAAAGACGCGACCGATTTTTTCGGGGTCGGATGCAATGCGGTAGGCGGTTCCTGTGGAAGCAGCGGCTTTATGGTCATAGATACCCAAGGCGCGAGTACCTTCAATCAAGCGGCTGGGTTCTTGTGACCGCGAACCTTCTTCTAAAATTCCGTAAGCAATCTTCACCAAAGCGCGAGATAATCCATTAGGGTTCCCTGTACTTTCTGCTGCAAAGTGGTCAGCAAAGTACTCCCTGGTGCGGGAGAGATATAACAGTAGATAAGTGCCGAGGATGTAAAACACGTAAGCAACTAAGGCAGCTGTTTCCATAGCATCTTTGATTTTGCTACTACCACCACGTCCAAACCTTCTGGCTGTGCTGTAAATTAGATAGCAAATTTGCACTAAGGTAGAAGCTACTGTCATTACTGCAAAGTCCCAATGGACGATGTGCCCTAGTTCGTGGGCGTAAACTGTAGCAATTTCATCATCATCTAAGTAAGTGAAAAGTCCTTGACTGACTACTAAGCGGGCGCTGTTAGGCAATGAACCATAAGTAAAAGCTGTGGGATTTTGGTCGTTAATGATTCCCAGTCGGGGCGTTTTGAGATTTTTCTGCTGACAGACTTGACGAATAACTCTAGCTGTCTCTGGACTAAGGCTTTCAACTTCTGCCAATTCTACCCAGCGAGTTTGGTATAGCCAGCGTTGGGTTAAGTCCATCAGGAATGGAGACAGGAAAAAGGCAGCGATATTAAAAATTAGGGTAATACCAATTGCGATCGCTAATCCTTGGAGTGGATCGTTACTACCCAAAATAAATACTAAGCTTAAACCTAAAGCCAAGACCATACCAAACAGCAAGGTCATGGTGACACCAGAAGCTAACATCAAACTACCACCCACACCCCCCATTGCTAATTTCACACCAGCAGTAGCAGCACGGCTGGCTTTTTGAGCGGCGCTAGACTCGGTTGCTGGCGGTTGGGAAAAGGATTCACGGGCTTGTTCTGCCCAAGTGCGAACCTGTAGATTTTCGCTGAACATTAACCTTTGACACAGGAGCTTGGCTTTTTCGATTTCGCCTGTAGCTTGGTAGGCTTTCATTAGCCACATCTGTGCAGAAAGATAATCTGAGGAATTGTAATCAACAGCATTCCGGCAGAACTCTTCTAGTAATTCAACCGCTTCCTGATAACGTTTTTGTTGAAAGGCATCTAATCCAGATTGTAATGACATAATATCTCCGTAGCACAGGAGTGGTCTTTTATCCATCAATACTCAATAGATCCATCACTCGTCATCGCAATTTCGGAAATGACCGAAGTATAAATTATTTTTATAAGTAAAAGAATATAAAGATGCTGTTCTTTGCTTCTCTTTATGCTGTTGAACGCTGAAAACTCTTCTTGAATTCTAAGTCAAAATACGTAATTTATATGTATTTACAACACTGAGCAATATAAGTATAATCTTGTGAAGCGATCGCCAAGTTCTGATCCCCAACAATACAATCCTCCATCAGAAACCGATGATCTTGAATTGAACTGCTGTTAAGTATTACTTGTTGAGAATTTTCTCAAAAGACTCTGTTAAATAAAAAAGTCATAGTCAAACCAGAGCGTTATTTTTAGCAAGTAAACTCAGCAATATTGCGGAAAACGAACCAAGTGCGATCGCGTACAACTCCATTAACAGGCAAATTATGAAGACTTTTTTATTACCTAAGTGATTTATCAAATAGCAGGAAGGCGAAATGGGGGAGGGGAAAGATGAGAGAAAATAACAAATGACAAATACTTCGGCTTCTCTGCGAAACCGGAGGCGTAGCTTGCTTAAGAGTAGGGGTACGCTCAGTACAAGTTCCCCATTCCCCATTCCCCATTCCCTATTCCCTATTCCCCATTCCCTTGACTAATAACTAATTAAGGTTGATAGGATTGGGAAAAGGTCAAGATTGTTGCTATATTTAGAAGTCTTTTTCTGCCATGACTATTCTCGACATTGCTTCTCCCCTAATTGGAATCGCCCAACGAACCCGCCAAGCGGCAAGTAAGCTGGCACTTCTCTCCACCGAGGCGAAAAATCAAGCGATCGCAGCGATCGCCGAAGCTTTAGAATCAGCTAGAGATGAAATATGCCGAGCAAATGTTGCTGATTGTGAAGCAGCGGCGGTGGTGGGAATTCCCAAACCACTTTATAAACGCTTGCAGTTGGATGAACATAAGTTAAGAGATGCGATCGCTGGGATACGAGATGTCGGTAAGCTAGCTGATCCAGTGGGTAAAGTACAGCTTCACCGCGAAATCGATACTGGCTTAGTTCTCAAGCGAATCACTTGTCCTTTAGGCGTTTTGGGGATTATTTTTGAAGCACGTCCAGAGGCAGCAATTCAAATTGTTTCTTTGGCTATCAAGTCGGGTAATGGCGTTATTCTTAAAGGTGGAAAGGAAGCAATTCGTTCTTGTGAAGCAATAGTCAAGGCAATAAAGCAAGGATTATCTAATACTGCTGTTAACCCTGATGCGGTGCAGTTGTTGACAACTAGAGAAGAAACTCTGGAACTGTTGAAGTTAGATAAATATGTGGATTTAATTATTCCTAGAGGTTCTAACTCTTTTGTACGGTTTGTGCAAGAAAATACGCGCATTCCAGTACTAGGTCATGCAGATGGAATTTGTCATCTTTATATAGACAAAGCTGCTGATATTGATAAAGCAGTTGCGATTACAGTTGATGCTAAAGCACAATATCCGGCTGTTTGTAATGCAATTGAAACTTTGCTAGTTCATCAGTCGATTGCCACAGAATTTTTACCCAAAGTTGCCGAAGCTTTGCAAGAACGCGATGTAGAATTAAGAGGTGATAAAGGTACTCTGGCAATTTTACCTAATATTGCAACGGCAACAGAAACAGACTGGGAAACAGAATACAGCGATTTTATTTTGTCGATTAAGATTGTGGATTCTATAGAAGATGCGATCGCTCATATTAACGAATATGGTTCTCGTCATACTGATGCGATCATCACTGAAGATTTAACGGCTGTTGAAACTTTCTTTGGACTTATAAATTCAGCTAACGTATTCCATAATTGTTCCACCCGTTTTGCCGATGGTTTCCGCTACGGTTTTGGTGCAGAAGTAGGGATTAGTACGCAACAAATGCCACCCCGTGGCCCCGTCGGTTTAGAAGGATTGGTGACATATAAATATCAAATGGCTGGCAATGGTCATATTGTAGCCAGTTACACTGGGGCAAATGCTAAGTCTTTTACTCATCAGGATTTAGTGTAAAAACCCTCACATAATATACTTTTGAAAAGCTAGAAATACACCAGAAAACTTGGTGTATTTTTTCATGCCAATATCAGGATCTCGTTTAATACTTCGGGTGATTGACAATTAATGCAGGAACTAAGACAGAGGTATCAAACAAGACTCTCATAAAGCCATTTGATTCCGAATGCGTTCTTCTCTCAACTTATCTATAAAGGTATTCAAATCAAAGTTTTCTGGTAATTCCGCCAGAATTTTACCTGTTGGTAAAAGACTCATTTAAGGCTTTCAGCGACAGTGACATAGAGCGCCGATCAGATAAAACCGTGGCTGCTGATACCTTTAGCTAACAGCCAAATTATTTGGTAATGTGTCCGCAATACTTGTTCTTTGAATTGGCGATAACCTCTCTCCAACTCTTCCAGGCTCAGATGTGGCTCAATTTTTATGATTTTTGGCATTGCGAACTGACAAGTCAGCGCTTGCGCTATCGCACCAATTCATGCACCTCTATCTATATTATGGGTGATTTGCCAGACATCATATTACTTCTGCATATCAAGTCATGACGATTGTTGGCGAAGTTTAAAAATGTCATCATCTAAGCTTGTCAATTTAGACATAATAGCTTTAGGAGACAACAACCATGACTCATAACCTGTACGCTTTGCTTGTTGGTATTGACAATTATCCTGATTTCAATCACCAACTCCAAGGCTGCGTAAACGATATAACAGCAATAGAAGAATATCTTAACGAACGGTTTGACAAGAAAGAATACCAACTGCATTTACAAACACTTAAGAATAACCAAGCAACCCGTAAGGCAGTCATTGAGGGCTTCCGGGAGCATCTTCGTCAAGCTGGACAAAGTGATATAGTTCTGTTTTACTATAGTGGTCATGGTGCTCAAGAGTTGGCACCAAAAGAATTTTGGCAACTAGAGCCAGACCATCTTAATGAAACACTAGTATGTTATGACAGCCGTACCGAAAACGGCTGGGATTTAGCAGATAAAGAATTAGCAAAACTCATTGCCGAAGTGGCAGAAAAAGAACCGCACATTACCATTATTATGGATTGCTGCCACTCTGGTTCTGGAACAAAAGACCCGCTACAAGAAACAAGGATACGTCGTTTCCCCACTGACAAACGAGAACGTCCACTGGATAGCTTTATTTTTTCGCTCGATGAATTAAAGCAACTTTCAGATTCCCGTGACCCGGAAAAACACCCTACCGGCTGGAAGATACCCAAAGGTCGTCATGTTCTTCTAGCAGCTTGTCGAGACTACGAAACAGCGAAGGAATACTACGGAGGTGACAAACACCGGGGTAGTTTCTCTTATTTTTTGATGGATACACTTTCCAAAGCCAACGGAAAGCTGACTTATCGAGATTTATTTGGGCGAACAAATGCCATCATCCGCAGTAAAATTGCAGATCAGTCTCCTCAGTTGGAAGTTAATAATTTAGAGGATGACAATAAATTTTTTCTCGATGGCGCGATCGCAGAACGTCACCCCTACTTTATTGTTAAGAATGACCTCACCTATGGCTGGGTAATTGATGGTGGTGCTGTCCACGGAGTGCAACCACCCAAAGAGGGCGAAACTACTTTACTAGCAATATTTCCCTTTGACGCTAATATTGACGACCTGCGCGACCCATCAAAGTCTGTGGGTACAGCAAAAGTTACTCAGGTATTGTCAACGCAGAGTCAGGTAGATATTCAAGATGTGCAAAGCCTTAATGCTGATTCTTTTAAAGCAGTTGTCACCAGCCTACCGCTACCGCCTTTAGGAGTTCACTTTGAAGGGGATGAGGCGGGCGTCACTCTGGCACGCCATGCACTAGAAATAGCTGGATTTGATGGTAAGCAAGCTTCACCCTATGTCCGCGAGGAGCAAGAAGTCAGCAAAGCCGAGTTTCGCCTGCTGTGTCGCCATCAGCAATATTTGATTGCTCGACCTACAGATGACCGACCCTTAGTAGCTCAAATTGATGGTTATACTCCAGACAATGCAAAAAAGGCAATTCAACGGCTAGAACATATTGCCCGTTGGACGACAATTGCTGAACTCTCAAATCCTCTAACTGACATTAAAGCCAGCGATGTAAAGATGGAACTCATTTTTGAAGGTGAGAAGTTATCTCCATCAAAACAGATGCGTGTACAGTACAAACATCAGAATGGTAAGTGGCTACCACCTGATTTTCGACTTAAACTTACCAATAAAAGTCAGAAACCCTTTTACTGTGGCTTGGTCAATCTTTCTGACAGTTTTGCTATTAGCGCCCCATTTTTTGAAGCAGGTAGCATTAAGTTGAAAGCAGGAGAAGAAGCCTTTGCTTTAAATGGAGAATACTTTGAACTCATAGTACCAGACGAGTTATGGGAGCAGGGAATTACTGAGTACAAAGACATTATTAAATTGATTGTTAGCAACAACGAATTTGATGCCAGATTGCTAACTCAGAATAAACTTGATGCTCCTCGTCCACCTGCAACCAGAGGTTTAAAATCTGTAAATCAAAGTAGCCTTGACCGTTTGATGAATCGAACTCAAAATCGTGAAATCAGAGCTAAAAGTGCGGTGAAGTCTGATGATTGGTACGCTGAGGAAATTACAATTACCACTGTGCGTCCCTTGGATTCTACCCCAGTTTCTCAGACAGAAGAAAAATTATTAGGAGCAGGGGTAAAGTTACAATCACATAAGAGCTTGGTGGCGAATGCTCGCCTAACTACGACATCACAAGTCAGCCGAGATTTGGGGAATCAGATTTTGCCTCCAATTTTGCGGGAAGATGCAGAAATTGTTCGACCCTTCCAATTTACTACCAGTCGAGGTACTGACCCAGGATTAAGTGTATTGGAATTGAATGAGATTCAAGACTATACAGTTGTCACCCCAGATACACCTTTGAAATTATTAGTAGATGCACCTTTAGCAGACAATGAATATCTGCTGGCTGTCGGCTATGATGGGGAATTTTTCTTACCATTAGGTCATGGTAAAACAACCCAAGATAGCAAAACAGAAATTGAAATAGAACGATTACCAGCCCCAGTTAGCCAGGGAGAACGTAACTTACAAGGGTCGATTCGCATCTTATTTGAAAAAATAATCAACCAGAATTTTGGGCGGGAATTTAAGTATCCTATTTTAGCCGTGGTTGAGGTGGGAGACGACAAGAAAGTAAACTATATAAGGGACATGGTTGATGTTCAACAGCGAGTAATACAAGCAAAGCGAATTGCTCTCTACATCCACGGCATTATCGGCGATACTGAAAGTTTAGTTTATAGCATTAAACAACCCATATTGCAAGCAAATGGGCAAAAGCTTTCTATTAGCGAACTTTACGACGTGGTTCTCACCTTTGACTACGAAAGTCTGAATACTTCAATTCAAGAGAATGCTGAAAATTTGAAAAGGCGGCTCAAAGAAGTGGGTTTAGGAGCAAACCACGGTAAAGAATTACATATTATTGCTCATTCAACGGGAGGTTTGGTTTCCCGTTGGTTTATTGAGCGAGAAGGAGGTAATAAAATTGTCCAACATTTGATTATGTTGGGTACACCAAATACAGGTTTTCCTTGGTCAATTATTGAAGATTGGGTCAAACTAACTTTGGGTATTGGACTCAACAGTCTTTCTACAGTTGCTTGGCCAGCAACAGTTCTGGCTGGTTTGATGGGAATTGTCGAAAAAAATATTAGAGTAGCGCTAGCCGAGTTAAATCCCAATTCCGATTTTCTCAAATCTTTGGCAGCCAGTGAAGATCCTGGTATTCCCTACTCGATTATCGCTGGCAATACATCTATTATTCCGGCAGCATTGGAACAACAGCTAGAGAAAAAATCTAGTATTCTAGAACGGCTACAGCAAAGTTTATTTAAGAAAGTTGTATATTTACCTTTTTTTGGTATATCGAATGATATTGCAGTCACTGTAGATAGTATCCAGAATATTCCAAAAGGGCGATCGCTTCCCCCCTTTGTTCAAGAAGTAGCCTGTGACCACTTAAGTTACTTTGGTAGCGAATTAACAGAAGTTGGGTTAGCGGCTTTGATTGCAGCGATACCTCCGGTGAGCTACGCTAACGCACAACATAAATAGACCAGCTTGGGTTAAGAGACGTTGCAATGCAACGTCTCAGAGCGAGGTTATCGGTCACTTTTATATTTATCCCAGAGGAGATACATTAATGTCTAAGCATCAGTTCAACCGAAATTTTGCTGTTATTATCGGCATTAATGACTATATAAATGGGATTAGAGAGTTAGAAACGGCGGTTCCCGATGCCCACAAACTTGCTCAAATTATCCAAGAACAACATCAAAATCTCAAACAGCAATATCAAGCCCAAAATAAATATGAAGTCCAGTTGCTATTGAATAAACGGGTTACCCTCAGCAAACTCAAAGAACTGATTGAAGACTTCAAACAAGGACAAATACCTTTTGACAACGAAAAAGTTGTAGTTAGCGAAAGCGATCGCGTCCTCTTCTATTTTGCTGGACACGGTATTGCTTTAGAGGCTCTAGAAAATCAAGAGGGGCCAGTAGGTTATTTGATTCCACAAGATGCCACTTTAGGAGATAGCAATACCTACTTACCGATGCAGGAGTTACATGATGCCCTGAATGCACTCCCTTGTCGGCACATGTTAGCAATTTTAGATTGCTGTTTTGCAGGCGCTTTCCGTTGGGCGAGTCTCAAGCGAGAAATTTTGCCCAAAGTCACAGTTTATAAAGAACGCTACGATCGCTTTATCAGTGATGCAGCTTGGCAAGTAATTACTTCCGCAGCAGATGATCAAAAAGCTTTGGATTCTTTGGGGATACGTGGGGAAGTAAAAGAAGGTAACGAGCTTCACTCTCCCTTTGCCAAAGCGCTTTTTGATGCCCTAGGGGGAACTGACAAAAAAGCTGACTCGAATGATGATGGCATCGTTACAGCAACTGAGCTTTATTCATATCTGCGAGATCAAGTTGAAGTTGTCACAGAAAAGCACTACAAACGGCAAACCCCAAGTCTGTGTCCACTCAGAAAACATGACAAAGGGGAATTCATCTTTCTGCTACCCAACTTTGACCGAGATAAATTGGAGGATGCACCACCACTGAACCTCGAAAATAATCCCTATCGAGGATTGCAATCTTATGACGAAAAAGACAGTAACTTGTTTTTTGGTAGAGAAAATCTGATTGAGAAGCTGTACCAAAAAGCAGTTGCTAATAAACAAGCATTAACATTAATTTTGGGCGTTTCGGGAACAGGAAAATCCAGCTTAATGAAAGCTGGGTTGTTGAAGCGTCTGCGAGATTCCCAAGAGCAGAAGTTTCACATTTTAGACCCCATGCGTCCAGGGGAAAGTCCTTTGCAAGCTTTAGCACAAGTGTGTTTACCAATTGCAAATACAATCACTGCTGCGGAATTAGCAAAAAATGAGCAAGCTTTAGCAAACATCGTTGAACGTTGGAGCCAGGCTAATCCCCAGATTAAACTATTGCTAGCAGTTGATCAGTTTGAAGAATTGATCACTTTGTGCAAGAGTGATGAAGAACGAGAGCAGTTCCAGAAACTGATTAGAAATGCGATCTGCGCGGAACGCAGCAGCGAAGCGATCGCTAAATCTCCTGATCGCATCCATGTAGTTATCACCCTGCGACTCGACTTTGAGGCTCAGTTTCAAACTTCCATACTCAAAGACTTCTGGAATGATCATACCCGGTTTGTCGTCCCACCAATGACTCAGGATGAATTCCGGGAAGCAATTGAGAAACCAGCGTCAGAAAAAGTAGTGTACTTCGACCCTCCCAGCTTGGTGGATGAACTGATCAACGAAGTCGTACAAATGCCAGGTGCTTTACCCTTGCTTTCTTTCACACTCAGCGAATTGTACCTGAAATATTTGGAGGACCGAAGGGACAACCGCGCTTTAAAAAAAGAAGATTATGAAAATTTGGGAAGAGTAGTTGGTTCTCTAACCAAACGTGCTAACCAAGAATACGATCAACTAGTTGCAAAAGACCCCGCATATGAAAACACAATACGTCAGGTAATGCTGCGAATGATTTCATTGCAGGGTAGCGACTTAGCAAGGCGACAGGTTCCCAAGTCTGAACTAATTTATGGTAAACAAGAAAGCGATCGCGTGCAAACAGTCATTCAACGCTTTTCTGAAGCCCGTTTAATTGTTGAAGGTTCTAATTCTCAAGGCAAACCCTATGTAGAACCAGCCCATGATGCTTTAGTGCAGGGATGGGATAAATTACTCAAGTGGAAAAAAGAAGAAGACATAATTTTACAACGGCGGCTAACACCAGCCGCCGAAGAGTGGGAAAGTGTCGCTAGCAAGGAACAGCCATCAGGTTTGCAAGCCAAAGCTGGAACCACAATAGATTGGTTAGATCGCAGACTCGACGTTGCTGAAAAATTATTTAGCAAAATCATTACTCGGCTTGCTCAAGGGTGGCGACAAAGACAGAATAAACAAGAGGTTTCGAGAGAAAAACCTGTACAGTTTCTTTGGAATAGTAATCCTTATCTTGATGTATTGAATCAGGAATTACAGTCTCATGACAATTGGTTTAACCAGTTAGAAACAGAATTTGTCCAACAAAGTGTTTTACAGAAACGCCGGAATATTAGTTGGCGATGGCGGATTGCGATCGCAATCATGCTGGGTTTAAGCGGGTTAACTTTTTGGGCGCTAATTAGTCAAAGAAGTGCAAAGATTGGTGAAACCAGTGCTTCTAGAGAAACGGCAGAAGCAAAGCTACAGCAGCAAGGGTTAGATGCCCTGGTTTATAGCCTACGAGCAGGAAGGTCACTACAACACCCACTGTTGCAATTATTTAGTCCAGGTGAGCAGCTACAAAATCAAGTGAGAGGAACGCTGCAAGAAGCAATTTATTCAGTCCGAGAACGTATCCGCATGGAAGGGCATAAAGGCACAGTCAGAAGCTCTCTTAGCCCAGATAATCAGCTTTTGGCTAGTGCTGGAGCTGACGACACTATTCGCCTGTGGAATTTAAAAGGTCAGCTTGTCAAAGAATGGCAAGCAGATCAAGGCTTGGTCAATAATCTTACTTTTAGTCCAGATGGTCAATTAATAGCTACTGCCGGCCGCAATGATACCGTCCACCTGTGGAACTTACAAGGTCGCCTTGTAAAAGAATGGTCAGCAGAGCAAAGATTTGTCAAAAGTATCAGTTTTAGCTCAAATGGTCAGCTTTTAGCTACCGGAGGAGCAAACGATACTGTCCGCTTGTGGGACTTACAAGGCAACCCCATTGGGCAACCCTTCACAAGGATTGTGCCTCAAAAACAAGAAGAAAAGCTAGTTTGGGGCATAACGTTCAGCCCGGACGATAAAATCATCGCTAGCGCTGGCGATGACGGTCTTGTTAGCTTGTGGAACTTGCAAGGTAAGCTGTTGAAAGAATGGGAAGGGAATCAAAAGGATATCAGCAGCATCAAATTTAGCCCAGATGGCCAGCTACTAGCAACAGGAGGAGGAGACAATACTATCCGCCTTTGGAACTTGCAAGGTCAGCAATTGGGAGAGCCATTTAGCGGGCATCAAGGCAGGATATGGGATGTGGCATTTAGCCATGATGGTCGGCAACTAGCCAGCGCTGCTGGAGATGGGACTGTCCGTGTGTGGAACTTACAAGGCAAGCAGTTAGATAAATTTCAAGGGCATCAAGGGCCAGTCAGAAGCGTCAGTATCAGTATCAGCAAAGATAGCCAGCTAATAGTTAGTGCTGGCGATGATGGTACTGTCCGTGTGTGGAACTTAAACGACCAGCAGGCAGCACAATTCACAAAGCATCAATACACAGTCCGCAGCGTCAGTTTTAGTCCGGATGGTCAGCGAATAGCCAGCGCCGGAGATGATAATACTGTCCGCTTGTGGAACTTGCAAGGTCAACAGTTAACACAGCCATTTCTAGGTCATCAAGGCAAAGTCTTCAGCGTCAGTTTTAGTCCGGATGGTCAACGCATAGCTAGCGCGGGAGATGATAGTACTGTCCGCTTGTGGAATTTGCAAGGTCAACAGTTAGCACACCCATTTCAAGGTCATCTAGGCAAAGTTAACAGCGTCAGTTTTAGTCCGGATGGTCAACGCATAGCCAGCGCGGGAGATGATAGTACTGTCCGCTTGTGGAACTTGCAAGGTCAACAGTTAGCACACCCATTTCAAGGTCATCAAGGCGAAGTCTTCAGCGTCAGTTTTAGTTTGGATGGTCAGCGAATAGCTAGTGCGGGAGATGATAGTACTGTCCGCTTGTGGAACTTGCAAGGTCAACAGTTGGGAGAGCCATTTCAAGGTCATCTAGGCCCTGTTTATGCTACAGCGTTCAGTCTTGATGGTAAGCAAATAGCCAGCGCCGGAGATGATGGTACTGTCCGCTTATGGGACTTGAAAGGTCAACCAACCCATCAGCCATTCCAGGTACCTGGCATAAAACTAAAAGCGGTGGCGTTTAGCCCCGATGGCAAGATGATTGTCGGTAGCGGGGACAAAGGTAATGTACAGTTGTGGAATTTACAAGGTGAAAAGTTTGCAGCTTGGATAGGGCATCGAGGCTTTGAAATCGAGAACGTTAGTTTTAGCCCCGATGGGAAGTTACTAGCTACCGCAGGCGATGATGGTATCGCTCAACTGTGGCACATTGAATCATTCGATCAGCTGATACAAGGGGCTTGCGATCGCATTCGTGACTATTTGCAGAATAACCCTAACCAGAGCGATGTCTACGACGGGCTACGCCTACGCCATCTTTGTGACAATGTACCATCAACCGCTGCAAATCCCAACAATCGCCACTAAAAGACCAACTGACGAGGTACGATTTTTCCTATCAGGCGATCGCTGTACTTGTATAAATAAAAAACCCCGTTACTTGTAATAGAAAAAGTACCCGTGAGGGTACTATCTAAACCTAATTGTATATTTCATGCTAAAGAGCAAGCTAACATCCACGAGTAGTATTAAAACTAAAATATAAGCTAAATACAAGATGATTACTGTACTTGGAATTATGCCATTTTCCTTCAACTCACAAGTTACTGTGAGAAGTATTTTTGTCACAGGATAAAAATAGGGCAAAAGTAAAAGGAGTAAGGATTTTCAAGAATGTCATTGTACCTAGTTAGTGATGAAGATGCATTATCTAAGCATCAATTCAACCGTAATTTTGCTGTGATTATCGGCATTAATGACTATATAAATGGGATTAGAGAGTTAGAAACAGCAGTTCCTGACGCTAAAAAACTTGCTCAAATTCTCCGAGAACAGCATCAAAATCTCAAACAGAAATATCAAGCACAAAATAAATATGAAGTCCAGTTGCTATTGAATAAACGCGTTACCCTCAGCAAACTCAAAGCACTGATTGAAGACTTCAAACAAGGACAAATATCTTTTGATAACGAAAAAGTTGTAGTTAGCGAAAGCGATCGCGTCCTTTTCTATTTTGCTGGACATGGTATCGCTTTAGAGGCTCTAGAAAATCAAGAGGGGCCAGTAGGTTATTTGATTCCGCAAGATGCCACTTTAGGAGATAGCAATACCTACTTACCGATGCAGGAGTTACATGATGCCCTGAATGCACTCCCTTGTCGGCACATGTTAGCAATTCTCGATTGTTGCTTTGCAGGCGCTTTTCGTTGGGCGAGTCTTAAGCGAGAGATTCAACCCAAAGTCACAGTCTACAAAGAACGCTACGATCGCTTCATCAGTGATGCAGCTTGGCAAGTCATTACTTCAGCGGCTGATGACCAAAAAGCTTTGGATTTTTTGGGACCGCGAGGGAAAGTCATCGACGGGAACGAGATTCACTCTCCCTTTGCAAAAGCTCTTTTTGATGCCCTACGTGGGGGAGCTGATGAAGGTGCGGACTTGAATAAAGATGGTATCATCACGGCAACTGAGCTTTACTCATATCTGCGAGATCAGGTTGAAATCTTTACAGAAAAACACTACAAGCGACAAACTCCTGGTCTGTGTCCGCTTAAAAAACATGATAAAGGGGAATTCATCTTCCTTTTGCCGAACTTTGACCGAGATAAATTGGAAGATGCACCACCACTTAACTTAGAAAATAATCCCTACCGAGGATTGCAATCCTATGACGAAAAAGACAGTCACTTATTCTTTGGTAGAGAGAACCTGATTGAAAAGCTTTATCAGAAAGCCGTTGCCAACAAACAGGCATTGACATTAGTGCTTGGTGTTTCTGGAACAGGAAAATCTAGCTTAATGAAAGCCGGGTTGTTGCACCAACTGCGTGATTCCCAGAAGCATAAGTTTAAGATTTTAGACCCCATGCGACCAGGGGAAAGTCCTTTGAAGGCTTTGGCACAGATGTGTTTGGCGATCACAAATACAATTACCGCTGCGGAACTGGCAAAAGACGAGCAAGCTTTAGCAAACATCATTGAACGTTGGAGCCAGACTAATCCCCAGATTAAGCTATTGCTGGCAGTTGATCAGTTTGAAGAGTTGATAACTCTGTGTAAAAGTGACGAAGAACGAGAGCAGTTTCAGAAATTGATTAAAAATGCGATCTGCGCGGAGCGCAGCAGCGAAGCTATCGCTAAATACCCCCAAAACATCCATGTAGTTATCACCCTGCGGCTCGACTTTGAAGCACAGTTTCAAAACTCTGTACTCAAAGACTTTTGGAATGATGCTACTCGGTTTGTCGTCCCACCAATGACCCAAGATGAATTCCGAAAAGCAATTGAGAAACCAGCATCGGAAAAAGTGGTATATTTCGACCCTCCCAACTTAGTGGACGAACTGATTAACGAAGTCGTACAAATGCCTGGTGCTTTACCCTTGCTTTCTTTTACCCTCAGCCAATTGTATCTGAAATATTTAGAGCAGCGAAGGGACAACCGCGCCTTAACAAAGAAAGATTACGAAGAGTTAGGAAGAGTCGTTGGTTCTCTAACCCAACGTGCTAACCAGGAATACGAACACTTAGTTGCAGAAGACCGCGCTTATGAACAGACGATACGCCAATTAATGCTGCGGATGGTGGCTGTAGAGGGTGGGGAGTCAGCACGGCGACAGGTACCTGATTCAGAATTGATCTACCCAAACTCTGAAAAAAACCAGCGAGTGGCGCAAGTGATTGAACATCTGGTGCAAGCTCGTCTAGTTGTCAAAGGAAGGGAAACAGGGGGTGAATCTTATACAGAACCAGCCCATGATGTTTTAATCACAGGATGGAAAATGCTTGTGAAATGGATCGCAGATGAGCGAGAAACTCTGTTATTGCAACGCCGCCTCACTTCTGCTGTTAAACGTTGGCAATTTCAGCGTTCATCAGAATTTGATGAATTGAGTTCCTTTAACCAAGCTCAAGGTTATTTGAATCGTGAAGAGTATTTAAACACTCAGACTACATCAAATTTTCTTTGGCATCGTGACCCATACCTTGAGGGCTTGCAACAGGTGTTAAATTCTGGTGACAAGAACTGGCTGAACAAAGATGAGATGAAGTTTGTGGATCGTAGCCTTAAGCGAAGACGTATAAACCACTTGCTAATAACTTTGGAAAGGATTCCTTATTGTACAAGTGCTTTTGTTTTGTCTTTACATCTTATTATTTATTCTTCTGGACTCATCAGGGTGTTAGGTCTGATACTTTTTGTATTGTCATCATTGTTGTTAAAGTCATTGTTTAGGTACTAGAAATATTAAAAATTATAGCTGTTCACGCTTTTGCTTTATTACTGAAAATTACAAGGATTTGATATGAATAGTTACCGATTTTCCCAATTTTATACTTTCTTCAAGGTTTTAGGCTACTCTCTTAGCTTATTGTTTTGGGCTTTAGACCCAACCTACAATAATCTGATAAATCTAATCATGACTATAGCTTTCATTAGATTTCCTGAAATATTGTTTCTTTCATATTTTCGTAACCGCAGAACTAAAAAACTTAAGAAAATTGCCGATAAGATGGGTTTAGATTTTTATAAAACGGACAAAAATAAACTTAGACCTATTCTTGAAGGGTTACCTCTCTTTGAAGAAATCAGACCAAGAACGAAAAATATTTTGAATGATCTTTTAATAATTTTAGAGGTAATGGTTGCACTGCTTTTCTCAATAAGAGAGACAACAAAATTGAAAAATATTTTAATAAGTAGGCAAGAAAATCAAGGTAGTTTTTATGCCATATTTGATTTTAATAGTCACATATGGCGTCCTGATAACTCTCAAAATAGCGGATTCTCTTCGCCTGGTATATCAATAAGCAATAAGTCGCAAACTATTATTATTTTTGCTTATAAAGATTTACACTTACCAGAATTTTCAGTAAAAGCAAAACAAAAGAGCATTTTGTGTAAAATTTTTGAAAGTATTGGTAACCTGTTTGGACATCAAAGAACACAAGGAGAGCAGATTAGTCAGATTTTTAATTCACAAATTAATGACTTCTATAAAGTAGAGAAAAATCTCTGCACGGCGGCAAAAGGATACAAATTAATCTGCTACCGTAATAACTTGATAATTAAACCTAGAAAGATTCAGTCATTTCTGTCTACAGGATTTCATGCGTTAGATTTATTGAGGGAAACTGATAGTATCAGTTATCAAAGAGATTTTGACTATACTAGGCTACGAGATTTGCTAGAAGCAGGCAATTGGAAGGAAGCTGACCAGGAAACTACTGCTATCTTACTGAAAGCGAGAGGTAAAAAAGTCGAAAACACAAATACTAATATCGCTGTTATTCTTATTGATGACATCTTTCTCAGTCCGGTCTTACACAGCATTGATGCGCTCTGGGTAGAATACAGCAAAGGGCACTTTGGCTTTAGCGTGCAGAAGCGTATCTGGTTAGAGGTTGGCGGCGAAGTAAACTACAATACAGAGCGCTTGTTAGCTGATAGAGTTGGATGGCGTATACAAAGCAAGTGGTTATATTACTCTAACCTGACCTTTTCCCTAAATGCACCTCAAGGACATCTGCCGACTACAGAGTTATCAGAACAGCTTTTAGGTTGGCTTTATATGTGTAAGCGCCCATTATTTAAGATTCCTGGAGGAATAAGCTTGGCACGGTTCATTGCATTACAGGGGTGTTTTATCGCATCAAAACTTTAGATTCTGTATTTCGATGACGCCAGTTGTCAAAATAAATAAAAAAGGTAGTTTTACCTACCTTTACCCAAAAAAAGCATTTTGTAACCAAATACCAAATTAAATATCACATATGTTTCTGACGAATCTATTGCAAAAACATGACGATCCTGTGACGCTTAATTTGAAGTAGACTTCGCTATTGCCCCCAACTGTAAACCTGACGGATAACTACCTTCCTCTTTGATTTTCTTAATTTCAGCATCCGTTATCAACAAATTTAACTTTTGTGCCAACACCCGTACAATGTCCCCGCGATCAATTACACCAGCTACAGCACCAGCAGGAGAAAGCACCGTAATCCTAGGTAACTGCTCATTTTCCAACTTGTTAATCACCTCAGCTAAAGAAGTTGACTCAGAAACTGAAGGTATTTCTGTTAGGGGATGCACAATACTGCGTAAGGTTTGGGTTTCCCATTGACTTCTCTCAGTTAAACGCAAATCATCAATGGAAACCATACCTCGGTAACGTCCATCAGAAGCAGCAAAATAAACCTGGGAGGGGGCGGTTTCAAATAAGTATAAATCGGCAAAGGAACGCAATGTCTGGTCAGCATCGATAACGCGAAACTCACGAGTCATAGCATCGGCCGCCACCACCTTGAGCAAGGTTTCCTGCAATGTAGTCATGCGGTCATAGGTGTTGGCATTGCGGATAGCAAACCAACCCAACAAAGCAATCCACAAGCCAACCACCAGTTCCCTAGTGGCGAAATCTATAGCAAATCCTAACGCGATCGCAGCATAACCCAAAATTTGCCCTGCTCTGGCAGCCCAGTGTACAGCTTTATAGCGATTACCTGTTGCTTGCCATAGTGCTGCTTTTAACACTTGTCCCCCATCTAAAGGTAAGCCGGGAATCATGTTAAATAGCGCTACCACCAAGTTAATTCTCGCCAAATCTCCAACCATTACACTGAGGGGGCTAGTATCAGGTATAACAGTAGCTCCGAGACTCAACAAGAAAAACAGTACGATACTTACTAAAGGCCCAGCGATCGCTACTTGAAATGCCTTTGCTGGAGTTTTCGATTCTTCTTCTATAGCAGCAATCCCGCCAAACAGAAACAGGGTAATCGAGTTAACTTTAATGCCTTGCGATCGCGCTACTAAGCTGTGACCTAACTCATGTAATAATACCGAACCAAATAGCAGCAGCGCCATCACTATTCCAGCGCTCCAAGCGATGACATTCCCCCATTCTTGGTAAGCTACCCCAAAGTTAAGGGTCGCCAGCCCTAAAATCACAAACCACAACGGGTCTAAAAATAGGGGAATTCCAAATAAAGATCCTATTTTCCAATTTGTTTGCATTACATTACTGCCCTAAAACTAAATATTCATTGCAGTCCCACATTTAAACTACAAGTATTATTTAATACATTTGTTTTTAGCTTATTAATACTGTCTAAAGTGCGAGATCGTCCAACTTCTAGATTGACATTCTCTCGCCTGCAATCTGAATACAAATAATGATAATTAACGTTCCACCCCAGTTCCATTAGCTGCCAGTTTTGATAAGTAGTAGCTTGGACTGCTAATAACATCGACGACGTTATGGTTCTTTCTCCTGCATGAATAAACTGATTGAGTTTTAGACAAGGTATTAATCCCGTCTCTAAAGCCACGTAGATACTCCGTTGATCAAGTAGTTAAATCATCTCTCAAAGGGAAGGTTAATACTTCCCTCCTCAGTTAGAGCAACTACACGGAAGTTGACTAGACTAATGCTCAACAGTTATCTTGCTGGAGAAAAAACCAGAATTGTTTTTGAGAGTTGTGTTTTGATGGTGACGTTACAAGTAACGTCCGTGTAATCTCAAAACTACAGACGACCGATGTTAGTCAGCCCTAAAACGATGCCAACGCCGATAATATGACCAAAAGCCATCGCAGCGATGAATGTTGGAACACTGACCGGCAGTATAGGCAACTTGGGGCCAACTTGGGGTCTTTCAATTCTAGTACTGAGCAAAAGAACTACTATGCTACTGATGCTGATGATAATCGCCACTGTGGGATTCCATGCAGGTGTTGCGGGAACAGTTGGAGCAGCTGCTAGTAAGATAGATGAAATCAAGATCTTGTCTCCTTGAAAAATTAATCTAAACCTACAAAATTATAAAATCCCCAAGGTACAAAAGTTTTTTGGATAGTTTAGACTTTTTGCATTATTGTTTTAAATTTGTCAGATTTTCATGCGAGTTAAGATTTGCGGCATCACTCAACCACAGCAGTCTGTAGCGATCGCCTCTCTGGGCGCAACGGCACTAGGATTTATTTGTGTGCCTACCTCACCTCGCTACGTTACTATATTACAAATTCGGGCAGCAGTGGCACAACTACCAGAAAATATTGACAAAATCGGTGTTTTTGCCAACGCCACTATCCCCGAAATCAACCAGACAGTTGTTGACTCTGGCTTGACTGGTGTCCAGTTGCACGGAGATGAACCACCAGAATTTTGCTACCAATTGCGTCAATTTCTACCCAACGTCGAAATTATTAAAGCGCTGAGAATTAACAATCTTGAACAGCTTGACATGGCGGCTAATTATAGCCAATACACAGATACTTTGTTGCTTGATGCCTATCATCCCCAACAACTGGGTGGGACAGGTAAAACCTTAGATTGGACGATGCTAGAACAATTTAGCCCCAGTTGTCCCTGGTTTTTAGCTGGGGGATTAACACCAGATAATATTGTGGAAGCATTGAGTCAGGTTAATCCTAGTGGCATTGATTTATCTAGTGGTGTAGAACGTACACCTGGAGATAAAGATTTAGACAAAGTAGCGAAGTTGTTTGAGCGGCTAGGGACTAGGGACTAGGGCGTGTTTTCTTGCCTTGCCGACACCCTAAAGAGTGCGGCTACAGGAACGAAGTCCCTTCGGGTTTGCAGTCGCCTGGCTGTCGGGAAAACCTACCAAGAGCGCTGTCTCACCGCGCAGGCGGACTACGAAAAATTAAGATTTTGAGCCTGCCTATGCAGGCTTTGTTCCTGTAGCCTCAGGCTTTAGCCTGAAGGCTTTTGGGTTTTGAAAACACGCCCTAGTGTTTAGGGACTAGGGACTATAAATTAGAAACTAAAGATAATAGGGTAAAGAGTAAATTTGTCCCAATCCCCAATCCCTAAAAGAATGACGCTTGGTGACGAATCAAGTTAAAGAATTCTTCGCGGGTTTTGTGATCCTCTTGGAATGCACCAACCATTGCGCTGGTGACAGTCCAAGAACCAGGTTTCTGGACGCCTCGCATCACCATGCACATATGGGTAGCTTCCATGACAACAGCAACGCCCTGAGGTTCCAGAATGGTCTGAATTGCTTCTGCAATTTGACGGGTTAGCCTCTCTTGTACTTGCAAGCGGCGAGAATACATCTCAACAATGCGAGCCAGCTTACTCAGTCCCACAACTTTTTGGTTGGGGATGTAAGCAACGTGTGCTCTGCCCATAAATGGCAGCATATGGTGTTCGCACAGACTAAAGAAATTAATATCTCGCACTAATACCATTTCGTTATGTCCTTCATCAAAGATGGCATCGTTAACGAGTTCTTCTAAGGATTGGTTGTAACCACTAGTAAGAAATCGCATTGCCTCAGCTACGCGCTTGGGTGTTTTGAGGAGTCCTTCGCGTTCCGGGTCTTCTCCGACACCTAATATTAGTGTCCGCACGGCATCTGCCATTTCTTCCATCTGTTCCTCTTTTGGCGGGAACACATCTGCTTGTCGTCCGTTATGAGTATTGCGATCGGGTCTAGGATTGATGGCTTCTGCCAAATCAGGAATCAGAGGCGATTGAGAGCGATTAGAACCGTTGGAACCAGCGATAGTCATGATGTAGTCTTGGTTGTGGTTTGAAGGTTGGTCAAAAGTAGAGACGCGATTAATCGCGTCTGTACAGGGGTCAAGGGTACAGACGCGATTAATCGCGTCTGTACAAGGGTCAAGAGTCAAGAGTTAATATTAATTGCTCTGGACTTTGGGGTTTTCATCTTAAACTCTGCACAGCAGTGATTAATTAGAGTGCGCCAGCACTAGGCATTAGGGTCAATTCGTCAACGACTGCCTGTTGTGGTAACAGAACCGTGTAGAGAATTGACTGAGCCACAATTTCCGGGGTTAACATCTTTGAGCGGTCAAGGTTGACATGGACGGTTTCTGCATCCCAAAGTTCGGTATTGACTGCACCAGGACAAATAGCCGTGACCCGAATGCCATGAACCCGTTCTTCTTGTGCCAGGGTTTGAGAAAGAGCTATCAGACCAGCTTTACTGACACTGTAGGCTCCCCAACTGGGAAAGGGTTGCTTGGCGGCTATAGAAGCGACGTTGATAATTGTGCCACCCTGATCGCGCATGAGAGGCAAAATCCCTGTAATGCACTGAAACACGCTAGTGAGATTCAAGTTTATTACTTGTTGCCAGTCTTCTAAGGGGGTTTCGCTCAAAGTGGCTGTGTACGCTATGCCAGCGTTGTTTACCAAAATGTTTATGTCGCCAAAGTCAAGGGCGATCGCCCGTATCTTTTCTTGTACTTGCGAGATACAAGCTAGATCCACAGCGTAAGCTTTCGCTTCTACCCCAGTCTGCTCTGCTGCTTCTGCAACTGCCTCCAACCTATCCAAAGAACGGCTGACTAAGGCGACATCTATTCCCGCCTTTGCAAATGCCAAAGCCGTGGCTTTCCCAATTCCACTACTTGCCCCAGTAATTAGGGCACGTCGTTTTTGCTCAACACTCATGCTATCTCCCAATTTTTTGGCAGTTCCGAAAGCCTATTCCCACCCAATTATTCACATTTCCTTGGTTGGATAGATTAAAAGAAGCTAAAAATATGTTAAATATTTTGACACCTGCTGTACTTAGTGCCAGGGTGGGTATCTTGTCAGTTGGGTTTTTTCCCAGTGAGGACAACAAATTATCACTTGGGAAATCATACCGTACACTCAAAGTTGATCATTTAATAATGCACAAGCTACTCAATCAAATTGAGTAGGATTGCTAAACATGCAAATGCCTATGGCTGAGAAGATTGTTAAAAATCTTTAAGCAACCATAGGCAATTATAGCACTGCTGCTAATCTAATCAATCATCTCAAATGTGTTAGTGGGCAACTTCAATGAAGACACCGATTTTGCGGAATTTTTCATAGCGTAGTTGGCGTCGTTCTGGAGCGGTTAGGCGATTGAGTTCGTCCAAATTGTCTATCAACGCTTGCTTGAGAGTTGTAGCGGCTTTCAGGGGGTCGGCATGAGCGCCACCAATGGGTTCAGGCAATATCTCGTCGATAATCCCCAAGTTTTTTAGGTCAGGAGAAATAATTTTTAGGGCTACCGCTGCTTGGGGAGCCTTAGCAGCATCTTTCCACAAGATAGCAGCACAACCTTCGGGGCTAATAACGGTATAAACGGAGTGTTCAAACATCAAAAGGCGATCGCCCACACCAATACCAAGTGCACCGCCAGAACTGGCTTCACCGATGACTGTGCAAATGATTGGCACATCTAAGCAAAACATCTCTCGCAAATTATAGGCGATCGCTTCTCCCGCACCCTGTTGTTCTGCTGCTACTGTCGGCAAAGCGCCTGGGGTGTCGATAAAGGTCAAAATTGGCATACCAAATTTATTGGCATGTGCCATCAACCGCAACGCCTTGCGATAGCCTCCTGGGGAAGCCATGCCGAAGTTTCGGGCAATATTGTCCTTGGTGTCGCGTCCTTTTTGTTGACCCAACATGACTACGGGTTGTCCACCCAAACGAGCAACACCACCAATTAATGCCGGATCATCACCACCACTGCGATCGCCATGCAATTCCATCCATTCATCACTAATTGCCTGAATGTAATCGAGAGTACTGGGGCGGCGAGGATGCCGAGCGACTTGCAGTCGCTGGGATGGTGATAGACTACTGAAAATTTCCTCACGCAGTTGCATGGCGCGTGCTTCAAGTTGCCGGATTTGACCAGAAACATCGACGCCATTTTCTTCTGCAAGTTGCCGAATCTGTTCAATCCGGGTTGCAAGTTCTGCTAGTGGCTTTTCAAAATCCAACAGTAGCGGTTTCCGCTCGGTAGTTGCCATAGTTAGGGATTAGGGATTGGGTACTAGGGATTGGGTACTAGGTACTGGGGATAAAGGATTGGGCATAAGTTATGAGGGGTTAGAAATTAGGGATTATCAATTGAAGATTGGGGCAATGGGCATTATATCCTAGTCCCCAATCCCCAGCGATGCACTGAAGCTCACCGTTCGCGGAGCGTCTCGTTGGCGCAGCCTCTCGTAGAGAAGAGAAGTGTCCCCAGTCCCCAGTCCCCAGTCACTAAACTAGCAGTGGTCTAAATCCGTGCTTAACTGACACCCGACCAATCTGCTCCATTTTGTCTACAGTAATCTGATTGCGCCCCCATGAAAAGTTCGTGTACAACTTCTCAAATTCCAGCAGCATTGATTCAGCAAAGCAAGCAAATAACTGGCGTGCTGGCACGTCCATATTGACTATTTTCATAATCTTCCAGTCAATATCCAGAGAATGCTCTACAATCCCACCATTTAGCACATGTACACCGGGATGCTGAATTTTCATTCCTAAGTTTTTAGGATAGCCACCATCGATCAGTAGACAAGGTTGCTTCAAAACAGTGGGGTCAATTTCCACACCTTTCGGCATACTGGCAACCCAAACTACAATATCAGCTTGGGGCAGCGCTTCGTTCAAAGCCATGATTTTTCCCCGTCCCAGTTCGCCTTGCAACTCTTGAAGACGTTCTTGGTTACGGGCTATCAGCAAAAGTTCTTTGACATCAGTTTTTGCATCTAGCCAGCGTGTAACCGCACTGCCAATATCGCCAGTTGCGCCACATACTGCAACAGTCGCACTCTTGAGATCGATTCCTAGTTGTTTCGACGCTTCTTCAACCTGCCGACAAATAATATAAGCAGTATGAGTATTTCCTGTGGTGAAGCGTTCAAACTCTAGTTTAATGTTGCGGACTTGGCTAAACTGCTCCAGCTTAAAGTTTTCAAAAATAATTGAAGAAAACCCGCCTAAAGCCGTAATGTTGATGCCATGCTTCTGAGCATGGGCCATAGCGTTAAGGATTTTACGTGTCGCTGCTTTGATACGACGAGTAGCTAGCATCTCTGGTAAGAAGCAAGATTCTACATACCGTCCTTCAATTTTTTGCCCAGTCACACTGGTAACAATAATGCTATCGACAATTTGCGGCGGGGCGCTGCACCAAAAATCTAGCCCTTGATCGGCATATTCTGGGTATCCCAATTCTTGAGCTACCGATTGAGCGTGTTCCAAACTAGTCAGATGTCCAATTAGACCAAACATGTAGTGATATATTAGGCTTATACTGCCTCGAAAACGTGGAATTAATTTGTTCCGCAGTAGTGAGTACTGAGTAAAAAGAAATAAGTAAAAAAGAAGCAAGAATATCAGGTATTTTCTTCACTCAATAACTCAGCACTATTTTAAGCTGCTGTCAGTCCGTAGGCTGACATCCGCATGATGTCACGAGTAGTAAAGCCGATGTTACTCAATGCTTCACCGTACTGAATCATGAAATCTTCTACCAAAGCATCTTTTGCCATTGCTAAGGTGTGAGCATCGTCTGCAACTTGATTAAGCATTTTCCAGACAATGGGCAGGTTTTGGCGATTTGCTTCTTCTAGCTCAGTTTTGGATTCTGAATAGTGTTCTTTCAACCAAACTTCTCCAAAGTTGAGATGACTGTATTCGTCTTTTACTACTCCTTCCGTGATTTTACGTGCAAAATCGTCAGCAACTGGGATGTAAATGTTATATGCTGCTATAGCAAAACATTCAATAATCAAAGACTGAATCAACAGGCAGGTAACGACTTGACCTTCTGCTGCCGCTTTTTGGAAATTTTGGTGTAGTCCGGCAAAAAATTCTTTGGCGAATTGCAAATCTGGCGTTACCTGCAAGTTGCGTGCACAAGCTTCAAATCCTTTTTTATGGCGACTTTCCATCTTCGATAGACGAATCAGTTCATTTTGATGTTCCGGCAGCAGTTCAGCCAATGTAATGTAATTCTCATGGGCTTCTTGTTCCCCTTCAATGACGATCGCATTAATGCGGCTGTAGGCATCTTTATATACTTCGCTGTGAAAATCAATTTCTTCAAACTGTTCTGCAAGCTGCTGCATGGTATGTTTACTCCTGTAAAACTGAATCATTTAATACCAGAGTTGAATTTACTCTATAAATTTAGGGTAACAAGCACTGTGGTTTAATTTAACTTAACAAGTAACTATGTTATTAGATTAGCTTTTGCTGGGGGCGATTCTCTAGTATTTAACAACAAATGCTTTGCAGATCAACTCATGTCCAAATCAAACTGGAATCTGAAATCTGGCGATTTTTTGAGCCTAGGAGTGCTACTATTCGGAGCATTTATCGTCTTACTGCCGCTGTTTGTGGTTTTTCTCACTTCATTTGCACCTCCGGGAGCAAGTTTAGAAGTTTTACCCAAAAATAACTGGTCATTAGCAAATTACCGCGATGCATGGCAGCGAGGTAAATTTTTGCTGGCGTTTGCTAATTCTACCTTGGTAGCGATCGCTGTGACGGCGTTTCAGATTGTGACTTCAGCATTAGCAGGATACGCCCTAGCACGGCTGAAATTTCGGGGACGCCAAGCACTGCTATTGATTGTCTTAGCAACTTTGGTGATTCCCTTTCAGTTGCTGGTGATTCCCATCTTTTTGGTGTTGAAGTGGGGAAACTTAATCAACACCTACGGGGCGCTAATTTTACCCACTGCTGTCAACGGCTTTGGCATTTTCTTATTACGTCAGTATTTCCAAACAATTCCCGTGGAGTTAGAGGAAGCCGCAGCTATAGATGGAGCGAACCGACTGCAAATTTTATGGCGGGTGATGTTACCTTTAGCGCGCCCAGCTTTGGTGACGCTGTTTCTCTTCACCTTTATCGGCGAATGGAATGATTTATTTAAGCCTTTGGTATTTACGACACGCCCGGAATTGAGGACGGTGCAGCTCGCTTTAGCAGAGTTTCAGGAGCAATTTACGAATAATTGGCCTTTGATGATGGCAGCGGTGACTATAGCGACTGTCCCAGTGATGGTACTATTTCTCATCGGTCAGCGTCAGTTTATTCAGGGTATTGCCGCGACGGGAATTAAGAATTAGCAAAGGAAGCTGGCGGGAGTAGAGGTGGAGAAAATCAAAAGGAGAGAAAATCGTAACAGGATGTTTGTGTCTGCCATGTAAGGCATTAGTTCGTTGCATACCAAAAACCCTGTAGAGACGCGAAATTTCGCGTCTCTACTTCTTTGTCTCAATTATGTTATTGTCCATGTTTTTTTCACTTTCATGCTGTAGGTGCGATCGCCTATCACTCATACTTGGATTAATCACAGCGCCAAATCTTAATTGCACCATCATTACTACTACTAATAATGTTCCTCCCATCTGGACTCATGACAACCGCATGAATTAAATCTAAATGTCCAGTGAAAGTATCAATCAGTTGTCCATTGCCGATATCCCACAACTTGATAGTTTTGTCTCGACTCCCGCTAAGGAGCAGCTTACCTTGAGGGTTAATGGCAACAGCCGTTACCCAGTCGGAATGCCCAGTTAGACTGCGAATCATTGTGCCGCTGTCTATATGCCACAGATGAATTGTCTTGTCTCGACTGCCACTAACTAAAGTTTGACCATCTGGACTAATGGCGACACCATAAACCCAGTCTACATGCCCGGTGAAAGTGCGAATAAGCTTGCCGTTAAGTAGGTTCCAAACTTTAATTGTGTTGTCCCAACTACCACTAGCTAGGGTCTGACCATCAGGGCTGATGGCAAGGGTAGAAACTGAATTAGAATGCCCGGTAATATTGCGAATTAGTTGATTATTAGGTAAGTTCCAAACTTTGATCGTATTATCACGACTACCACTAACTAAAGTTTGACCGTCTGGACTAATGGCGATCGCATTTACTCTATCAGAATGTCCTTTGAGCTTGCGGAGTTGTTTTCCACTACCCCAATCCCATAATTTGATAAATTTATCTAAACTACTGCTGACTATTGTCTGACCATCTCGGCTAAAGGCAACGGCAGTAAACCAGGTTATCTCGCTTTTAAAAAATCCTGATGGGGAAGTTAGAGTACTCTTAAGAATACCACTATTGAGATGCCACAGCTTAATGGTATTGTCATCACTGCCGCTGGCAATAGTCTGACCATCGTGACTGATGGCGATGGAACGTACAGAAGCTGCATGACCTGTGAGAGTGTGGATACATCGCCAACCTTGGGAACTTGGGGTTTTAGGTGATGTTGTCGGCTTGCTAATGATTGTTGATGGGATATTTGCACATGAAGTGGTGCTATTTAAATCTTTTAGCACTTCATTGGCTGATTGGTAGCGATCGCCTACTCGGTCTTTAACTAATTGATCTAAAATTGCTACTAACCGCTGACTGATGGTTATACCTGCACTCTGTAGATGTTCTTGCCATAACCAGCGAGACTCCCAGGCATTGTAGAGATTAGCAGGGTGCATTCCCGTTAGCAGATGTATGCAAGTTACACCCAAAGCATAAAGGTCACTAGCTGGATATGCTTCACCAAAGCGGAGTTGCTCATCTGGAGCATATCCTGGTGTACCTGCCATTGTACCTCTTGAACCACTAATCATAGTGCTGCTTGCTTGTTTGGAAATACCAAAATCAATCAGGACTAGCGCGCGATCGCTCTGGCGACGCATAATGTTTTCAGGTTTGATATCTCGGTGAATCACCCCGTGTTCGTGAATGAACTTCACCACTGGCAACATATCAGCCAAAAGCAGCCAAATCAAACTTTCCTGAAAGACTCCATGCTGTTCTAATTCTCTTAATAAATTTTGCCCATCGACAAACTCTTGCACTAGATACAGTTGTTTGTCTTGTTCAAAATAAGCCAACATATTGGGAATGCGATCGTGTTTCCCTAATTCATATAGCCGAATGGCTTCTTGGTTAAACAGTTCAATTGCCTTGTTTAGCGCCTGCGAATTTCCTTGAATTTCTAGCGATGGAGAAAATTGCTTAATTACACATGCTTCGTTCAATCGGTCTTGATCAACTGCGCGGTATGTTTTCCCAAATCCACCTTCACCTAATTGACTAATAGCTTGATATCTTTGTTTTAGCAACAACTTTGACCCGCAGCTAAGGCAAAAATTTCCCTGAACGGGATTTTGGGGTTTGTGGCAATTGGGATTGAGGCAGTAGCTCATACTTGGAGAGGTAATTGGGCAATGAAGTACTGTGAACCTTCCATCGAGCCGCTAAACATTAGCAGTAATCTGATAATACTCGATTGAGTACAAATTTTTATACATTACTATAGGCTAAAAACCCAATTATTACTAATAACCATAAAATTACACCAAACATAATCCAGAGAATTTCTCTACCAGTAAAAGATTGATTTGTTAGCAAGGTTGGCTGTTGCTGTGCCCAATAATAATTTATGGCTCTGATAACTGTTAACAATGGCAAAAAAGTAAATAATGATATTAGCCATAGGGGGTCTGGCAATCTTGTTAATATAATCAATAACCAATAAAAAAATGTTACCTGAAAAGGTGAAGGCTTACTTCTATATCCTTGTTCCTCAGCTAGGGCAAAAGCTTTTTGGCATAAGCTGTATAAATAAAAAGGTAAAAACCAAGCCCGTAACCAAGGGCTGATGTTCAAGTGATCGCGTTCTTTGATAAATTTCCATTGTTTATGTGCCCACGGTAGTTGATAAATCCCCAAAGTAAAAATATATAAAGTACAAAACTTCCAAATTGGAATTGTGTTTGAAAACTTAGCTTGATTCATAGTTTTGTATATACTATCAAACGTTATTCGCATTATTAGCGCACGTCTAGCAACAAAGAAAGAACGAAGAGATTATGAAGAATTCACAGGTTTCTGAATCCCAGAACAATGCAGACGATGACTTACTACCAGAGTATAACTTTGACTATCGCAAAGCCTTGCCCAATCGATTTGTCAGCCAACAAGAAGACAGCAGGGGAAGTGGGAGAGTTCCTAATACTTGACTCTTGTACAGACGCGATTAATCGCGTCTCTACTTTTGACCCCTGTACAGACGCGATTAATCGCGTCTCTACTTTTGACTCTTCTAATTCGTTTCTTGAATTTGCAGACGTACAGTGTGTTCAGTTGCGCCACTAAGTTGCAATTCCATGATTTCACCGCCAAGAGGTTCCAAGCAATTGAGGAGCGATCGCAAGTTTGGCGTACTTGCACCTGTATCTACATACAACCGATCTGCTAAACTGCCGATACGTTTCCAAGTCATGTATAACTTGGCAATTGTTTGTTCTATCTGAGATGCTTGATTTACCAAATCAGCAGCTATGCTCAGACAACCAACTCTTTGAGCTTCTTCTAAGGCTGTTTCGATGTCAACATCTTCTTGGGTTAGCGCTTGAACTTGGGCGGCAGATTTGAGATATTTTGCTAAGTAACGAGCCTCTGTAGTTACCTGTTTGAGAGTATCTACATCAGGATTGGCAGCAATTTCTTTTTGGATAAACTTTTGATGCGATTCTGGCAGTTTTTCCATTTCCTTCACCAGGGGGGCGATGTAGCGCGGGGGAAGGGTGTTATCTGCGGCTTTTGCCCTGACTGGTTCAGGCAGTAAATCTGAGGACATTGCCGTCCATTCGTCAGAAAGTTGACGCACTTCGCGCCTAGTGATGCGATCGCCTTTTTGGGCGGCTTCACTTACCATCTGTTGCACTTCGGAGGATGCTTTGGAAGTTTCGATAAAGGCTCGTTTGCTAAAGTTGTTGACAGAGCCTGGGTCAAGTTTACCGTCTTCTATAAGAGTATCGGCACTATTAGCTAGTTGAATCCAAGAATAAGCTTGACTTTTACTAATTTCCCGTTCTTTCAACCATTTGAGAAAGCCAGTACCTCGACCATCACCACCTTTTTTTTCTCTGTCGCGTATGGCGCGTAAAATTCGCCCTCGCCAAATTTCGGTTTGCAGATCAAAGCGATCGCATACTTGCCAAGCTACATCTAGTTGCTCTTGAAAATCTGACTCTAGAATCTGTTCGTCTTCTGGATCTGGCAGTTCAAAGGAGAGGTCTGCTGGCTGTTGTAAAGCAGCAGCAAGGTCGTTGATAGAGTCGGTATCTTGCACGATTGATAGCTGAACTAGTGTGTGCGATCGGCTTATTATGCCACAATCTGTATCCTTCAGTGGTGAGGTAACTCAAATTTAATCTAGTTCATTTGTATTAGGTGCCGCTTCTTCTGCTGTCGTTGCACTCTCAGAAGTGCCAATAGCTTGTAGAACCTGTTTAAGAACGAATAAGCCTTTCAACCGCGTGTTTTAAGCATAGCGATCGCTTGCAATTATGACATAGTGCAGAGGGGCGATCGCTATTCTCAGATGAGTGCAAAAGAGCGATCGCTACCTTGTTGGTTACAAAGCAGTAAAAATATCTCGCTTGGATGAGTTGGGACGACAAAATCAGTAGAAGTTAGTGTTAGTTTATATGGGCGCAGAGCTAGCTCTGCGCCTTCACAATATATTAGATACAAATGAGAACTGATATAGTTTCGTTTTTACACCCAAGGTAGGAAGGGGTAAACCACCCTAGTAAGTTATCTAACTGATCGAACACAATAAAAGTAAAACGATGAACCAGGTAGACTACCTTCGGATTAGCTTAATTGATCGCTGCAATTTCCGTTGTCAATACTGTATGCCAGAAGGGGCTGAACTGGACTATATCCTCAAGCAACAGATGTTGACTGATGAGGAACTGCTAACCCTAATTCAAGAGGTATTTATCCCTGTAGGTTTTACCCGGTTTCGTCTCACAGGGGGGGAACCTCTGTTGCGTCCCCGTGTGCTGGATTTGGTAAGGGCGATCGCTTCTCTCCCCCAAACCGAAGACTTATCGATGACAACTAATGGGTTTTTGCTTGCCCCGATGGCACAAAACCTCTACGATGCAGGTTTGCGAAGAATTAATATTAGCCTGGACTCTCTCGATCCACACATCTTTGACGAAATTATTGGTAATCATGGTCGTCCCCGTTGGCAACAAGTTTGGCATGGTATTCAAACTGCCTATAACGTTGGATTTGACCCACTGAAGCTCAACGTGGTGGTAATTCCTGGTGTCAATGACCATGAAGTTTTAGATTTAGCTGCCCTAACAATTGACAAACATTGGCACGTGCGATTTATTGAGTTCATGCCCATCGGCAATTTTGATTTATTTGGCGATCGCGGTTGGGTATCTTCAGCCGAGTTGCGGCAACGTATCCGCGATCGCTGGGGCTTGACAGAATCGCAAGTTCGTGGCTTTGGCCCCGCTGATGTCTTTCAGATTCCAGGAGCAAAGGGGACACTGGGATTTATTAGTCAAATGTCAGAATGTTTTTGCGATCGCTGTAACCGGATGCGCCTCAGTGCTGATGGCTGGCTGCGTCCCTGTTTATTGAATGAAACTGGTCAAATGAACCTGAAAACTGCTCTACGTTCTGGTATCAGCACCACTCAATTACAAGAGCAGGTGAGGAAGTTACTGGCAATCAAGCCAGAAATTAACTTCAAAGAGCGCGACTCTGGTATTGCAGGTACATACACCCGTACCATGTCGCAAATTGGCGGGTAGTCAATAGTCCAAAGTCAAGAGTCCAAAGCTTTTTGACTCTTGACTGTTGACTTTTGACTCTTATCTTAGGCTTGCCGCGAGTAGTATTCCACCACAAGTAGTTCGTTAACTTGTAGTGCTACCCATTCCCGCTCAATAACGCTGTTGACTTTGCCAACCAACTTGGTTTTGTCAAACTCCAGATGACTGGGGAGATTGGCTAAACCAGGATATTGCAAGTTAGCTTCCACTAACTTCCGTGATTGTTCTCGATCCCTGACAGCAATTACCTCTCCGGGACGGCATTGGTAGCTGGCAATATTAACTACACGACCGTTAACAGTTACATGACCATGATTCACCAGTTGACGAGCTGCTGGAATGGTCGGAGCTATACCCAGGCGGAAAACGGTATTATCCAAGCGCATTTCTAGCAATTGCAGCAGCACTTGTCCGGTAGAACCAGTAACACGTCTGGCTTTTCGCACATAGCGCAGCAGTTGCTTTTCTGTCAGACCATAGTTGAAGCGGAGCTTCTGCTTTTCCTCCAAACGGATAGCATACTCAGAGCGCTTCTTGCGGTTCTGACCATGCTGACCTGGTGGGTAAGCGCGTCTAGCGCTTTTACGAGTTAATCCTGGCAAGTCGCCTAAGCGACGTACAATTCTGAGGCGTGGCCCTCTATATCGGGACATGTGTTTCCTTAATCTAATCCTGTTTAAACTTTACCCAGACATTCCATTATAAATAAGTAGAAATCATAAATCCAGAAATTATAAATTTAATCATTTGAGTTTTGTGCTACCAACTGCTGGATTTGGCTTGAATGCTACAGCCGAAATTATCCTGTTACAGAGGATTTACAGGACATTTGAGTTAGCATAACTTTGGGTGTTTGGAGAACAGCAATGTTAGAAAGCAAAAAAGTGGTTAGCAAAGGTAGGAACAAACAAGGCGGTTCTGCCTCCAGAATTTTGGCAGCACCAGTTTTAGCTGTGGCTGGATGGTTGGCATTGACCCTACCTAGTATGGCTATTACAGGTTCCTATAGCAATGATTACCGTGTCTGTGCTGCTCGACTGTTGGGCGCGGGCGTAACGACACAAGCTGCATCACAAGGCTGTGCAACAGCACTGCGACCCAGGGACTTGGCTTCCTGTGTGGTTGATATAGAGAAAAATACGCAAATTGCAGCTACGGATGCCCTTTCTTCCTGTGGACAAGCCCGCCGTCCCAGAGATTTAGCCTCTTGTGTAGTTGGTATTAGCCGGAATACTGAAGAAGCAATTAACCCAGCAGTTTTAACTTACTGTGGTCGTAGTTTGTTGCCTGTGACCTTTGGTCAGTGTGTGGTTGGCTTGCGTAGTGAAATCGACGAATTGACCCCCGCTCAAGCTCTGGATACTTGTATCGATGCCAGTGACCGAGTTAGCGGCATTTCGTCTTCGCCTACACCACCATCTAGATTACCTGGGGGATCAAATCCAGGTTTTGATATTATCCCACTTCCTACGCAGCCAAGTGTTCCAGTCCAGCCCAATGTTCCAACGCAGCCAAGTGTTCCAGTCCAGCCAGGCACTAGGTAAATGACAGCATTTTACAATTGATTGAAATCTAAATTAACTCTGGGGTTGGCGAATAGCTAACCCTTTTTAATGCCAAAGTGCGTAGATACTTAGCACACGTCACTCTAAAAAAGGGTCGAAATTTAATTTTTTGTAGGTTGGGGAGCCAGTGCGTTGCGGTGAATCAGCGCTCTTGGTAGGGTTTCCCGACAGCCAGGCGACTGTGTTCGCCCTACAGCCCTTCGGGCATCCTACGGTAGGCGTGCCGGAGGCATCACCCGTTGGCGCAGCCTCTCGTAGAGAAGGGAGGTTCCGGCAGTTGTAGCACCTGGCGTTTGAGTCACGAAACCCAACGTTTGCGCGCTTGTTGGGTTTCGCTCCGCTTAACCCAACCTACAGTTAGTATTTCCAACCCTTATTAATGGTGAGATGCACTAAGCAGTCAAACAGCGCTGTAAAAAGAAGTCTGTGCGTAGGCGTAGGGGGTGTTTTCAAACCCTACAAGCCTTCAGGCTAAAGCCTGAGGCTACAGGAACAAAGCCTGCTCTTAGCAGGCTTAAAATCTTGATTTTCTTAGTCCGCTTGCGCGGTGAGACAGCGCTCTTGGTAGGGTTTCCCGACAGCCAGGCGACTGCGTTCGCCCTACAGCCCGAAGCGGGCAACAAAAAGGCAGGCGTGCCGGAGGCATCACCCGTAGAGCCGCTTCTCCCAAGGGAGACGCTGCGCGAATGGGCATGGCTTTGCTTACCGCATAGCGTCCCGTAGGGAAGGGACTTCGTTCAGCCGCACCCTTTGGGGTGTCGGCGAGGCAAGAAAACACGCCCTAGCCCGCCCTAGGCATCGCTTGTCTTCTGTTGTGGTCGAAGCTACGCAAACGACGAACAAAACTACGGGGAGGCTTTACCGATCCAGCCAACTGCGTTAGGGCTAACGTCAGGGCTTGTCCTGGGATATTGCATTAACCTCTTTAACCTCACGAGGTTTGAGCTTGTGGTTTACCATTTCCACAATCGGCGAACATCGATAGGCAGATGACACAGAGATCAGAAAATATGGTTCAGATAAGATAATTTGCACGCCGATAACCTCGCTTTGAGACGTTGCATTGCAACGTCTCTACACGCATAAAATCTGTACAAACAATCCTTAACTGAACTGTATTGGGCTATAAGAGTCTATTTTAGTTAAATAGGGAATTCTTCTACAGATATTTACATGGCATTATTAACAGCCATCAAAATTATCTGTGTCTAGATCCCAAAATAAAATTTTAGGGCTTTAGCGCAAATACTTTGGTAAGAGTTGTTTATTCAAGAGTCACCGATAGTTTTGTGACTCTTGAATGATCAATCTTCTTTTTTGCCAAAAGCTGTCTGTAAAACTACTGCGATGCCACCATCTTGGTGATATTTGTCTGCCCAAGCACGGATAATTTCATCCAATTCTTCCATAGCCTGCTCTAATCGGTCTGGTTGGATATCAAACTCTTCCAACAAGCGCATGGCATTTGGTCGCCTTTCTGCCCAGTTTTTCATCATCCGGAAATACCGAGCAGTATCTTCCACCATGATGTAAGTGCGCTCCTGATCGTCTGCTGGAGCATAAAAAGGACGAGTCAAAGCGTAGAAGGGCATTCCCCAAGGAGAATCAATGCGTGTCACCGTGCCTGAATAAATCAGACGGCGCTTGATATGCTCACCTAAGGCTTCACTTAAAGGCATTTGATGCTCAGGTGGTAAGTCTTCTTGCGATCGCCTGTGCAGAAACTCAATCAAATCCAGAAACTCAAAAGAGCTAACTAACTGAGCATCTGGCAGATTACTTGGCAGTTTCTGCTCAATTTGTCTTTTTTCATCGCTTGTCAGACTGGTACCGGGAACACGCGATCGCCCTGGTACCCAAGGATGTTTCTCTAACCAGATATAAGGCAATTGAATTAGATAGCGAGGCTCCTGAGAACCCAGCATCTTCAGCAGTTTACCCTCTGTTAGCGCCTGTCTAACTTCCTCTACAATAATTTTTACCCGCTTCGGCTCCAAGTGGTGCAAATGTCCCGTCATTCGCAGGTTTTGTCCCTGCTCCAGATAGGTCATGTAAATGGCACACTTTGCTGCCGTTGCTGCTGCATCTAGAAATGCCCCATGCCTGTGCCCACTCGTCCGCATGGCACTAAAAGCCAGATAAAGCATGATCTGATCCATCGCACTGGGGCTAAGACGTTTGATCAGATCTATGTCGTTACTCATATTACAGACAATTGAATAGCACGTTTACGCGGTTTTTAGTCAAGTGAAAATAGGTAGTATACACCCTCTTTAAGGCGATGTCTCTACTTGAGACTATTTAGTATGGAATAACTATGAGATTTTTGGTAGCCAAAATTATTATTTACGTATATTTTCTGGCAAACAGGTAAAAGCAATATTATTAACATAGCTCTTCCTGCATCTAACCCAAAAATCACGGACATCGCCAAAACTCGCTTGATGACAGTTTGCATCTTACAAGCCAACTGTATTGCCAGTAACTCACAAAGCCTGTTGGTTTCTCCGGTTTTCACCAATGTCTACTACTCAAATTAAGGTTAGCTTTAATCGACCGGAATTTTGGTAGTACAAAGATGGGAATAGATAACGAATGAGTGAGTTAGAGGAACTCTTTTACTGGATGTAGCAACATTCACACAGTATGTTGTGAATTATCATTCCGTTTACAATCTCCAGTAATATTTCGGCAGTTGACTTAAGGGCAAATTGTAGACATCAAAGAAAGCAGGTAATTCCAATTTCAAAGTACCTTTGGATTTTTCTAACATTATTAGCTTACCATACATAGCCTTTTTTCTCTTAAAGAGGTATGAAGTAATGTTGAATAAGGTATAAATTCATCTGTTATTAACTTAACAAGCGACGATTAAGTTAAAGAATTTTTACTCAAAATCAATCAAGGTTTCCTGATATTTTGAAATCTCCTGAAAAGCCAAAATCCATCTACTGTTTTGTCTTAATAGTCTGTTACAGAAATGGGCGGATCATTAAAAGCAATTGTGAGTTTAGCATTAAAGTTGCTTGTCATCCCAATCCTTCAGATATTTAAAGATAGTAGATCATCTCTTCGATTTTTAAATTGCACCTTTTTTTGTAGAGGTCGTCAACACTCAACAGTTACCAATCAAGATTTACTCTCAACTGAATGACGTTTGATTATTGACAGCCGTAATGCATAATTATGTAAATTAAACAAGTAACGGCTTACTACAACACAATTATTCCTAATTACAACTTATACTTACGTGGTTCTCTCACGCGGATCAGGATAAATATACAAAAATCTCTGATGAGTGGTGAATATTAATAACTTATTTACAGGATTGATTAGTTACTTAGCTATCGAAAGGCTACAACTGCAACGATTTTTCTGGTGTAGTTGAAACTCAATGCCATTGACACAGACTGTTCTTAAGTACCGCTACATAAAAGTTAAAAAAATTGTATTCCTGGCTCTTGTGCTGTTTTGAATGGTAGTTTGATGTCCGCAGTGACGTACTATAGCAGGTGATAGGGAACAGGGGAGAGGGGACAGGCTTGAAAGTCTTTTAGTATCAGGGTTTTATGATCAGTTGATGTCATAAACTACCTAGAAACAGGCTATAGCTTCTGTGTGGCAATAGGAATTTAGTTCTTGATATGTCTATGGAAAACGTGGTTAAAAGTGGTGGGAGGTAAAGTAGCTCCCACCATGCATAGGCTGATTGGGACGTATCATTCAATTCGTGGAACTAGAAGATTTAACCTGCTGATTGTGTATTTTTTCCAAGCTAAAAGCAGCTGCGCCAAAAGTCACTAACAACACTCCTAGAATTTGTATAATATCCAAGTTTTCTTGAATAATCAGCCCAGCGAAAATTACGGTTAAAACCGGGACACTAGCACCGATAATTGCTGACCGTGATGCACCTAGGTTGCGAATCCCAAAAATATTGAACAAATAGCCGGAGAGGGTCAACACACCCAAAATAAACGCGCTTAAAATCAGCTCCAGCATCTTAGAGGGGTCAGGTCGCAAGTCCCAATCACCTGGTAAAGGTAGCATCAAACAGAAAAAGCTCAACAGCAACATGGTAGCGAAGTTAATTAAAGTAAAAGTTACAGGATGTAGCTTATCAGCGCATATTCGCGTCAGAATTATGTAACCAGCAAAAGCGACTCCAGAAATAATTGCTGCGCCACTTCCTAGGGGAGTACCCATCCCAGTGCTGAGAGAACCTACCAAAACCAGCAATTCACCGCAGCAAATTGAGGCGATCGCACTAGCACCCAATATGCTTGGGCGATCGCGAAACAGAAACCACGATAATAGTCCGCTAATAATTGGATAGATAAAGAAAAGTGCGATCGCCATCCCAGTCGTAACTTGACCGAGAGCAGTGTAGATCAACACCTGAGATACAAACAAAAAGCATCCACTCACAACTGACATCACCAAAATCCGCTGTGTCGTTGCATTAGCAGGTGTGGGATTTCCTCGGACTGAATCAACTAAGTTTTGGATATCTTGCCATACTCTTGGATGTAGTATGGGAGCTAAAAGTACCATCAGTGGGACTACGACCATAAACCGCATGGTCAAAATCAACAGAGTATTACCCAAAGTTGGCGAGAGCAAGCGCTCTACCTCTACCACGCCAAAAATCTGGGAACCTTCGTGGAAAATTATTCTGATAGCTACGTTGTAAAGTGACGAGATCACCGTTGAGAGCACGACCAGCAAGAAACCTATCTGGATAGACGATAAGCTTTGGGAACTAGGCGATCGCGAGGGTTTTGCTCCCTGGCGTGACGAGAAAGGTGCGATCGGAGGCTCTAGCGTAGTTTTACTCTTTGACAAGTCCCTACTAAGGACAGGAATTGGTTCGCTCTGGTTTCGCCTTAATGACGGTTGTTTTCCTCCCAGCTGCGGTGTTGGCGTAACAGCAGGCGTGGATACAGTTTCGCTCTCTGATAAGTCCTTGCTGAGCCGAGAAATTGGTTCGCTTTGATTTCGCCTCCGTGACGGTTGTCTTCCTCCCATCTGCGGTGTTGGCGCAGCAGCAGGCGGGTATACAGTTTCACTTTCTGATAATTCCTTAGGGATAACAGAAACTGGTTCCGTGGCGTTTTCTTTTGGTGGCGTTGGCGCAGTAGCAGGCGGGGATACAGTTTCGCTTTCTGGTAATTCCCTAGAGATAATAGAAATTGGTTTGCTAGGGTTTCCTATTGGTGGCGTTGGCGCAGCAGGAGGTTTTGATGTCGTTTCGCTTGCTGACAATTCCTTAGGGATAACAGGAATTGGCACAATAGCGTTTTCTACTGGTGGCGGGATCTGAGCATCAGGAGGCTTTGACGTAGTTTTGCTTTCTGACGATTCCTTGGGGATAACAGAAATTGGCTCAATAACTGTTCTTGCTATTTCACCAAGCGGCAAAGGTGTTTCTAAGGAAATCTTCTTTTCTGGCTCAGTCGGTTGCAACACAGTAGGCAAACCTACCGTTGCTGCTTTTTGTGAAGTTTCTTCTATTGTCTTTTCGAGTTTCCCCTGTAGGCGATTAACGAACTCCGCCAAAATTTCTTCCCCTTGCTGCTGTTGGCTATACATCCGAGACAACTGTTGGGAAAGATTACTTTGGTAGTTCTTCAGTTCTTGTTGCAGTGAGTTAAAGGTGATGGTAACAGTGTCATCCAAGCTACCAAACATGTGTTCAACATTTTCATTAATCTTACTTACTACGTGGTTGCTCACTTCAGCTGACTTGAGTGCAACTCGTTCAGGAGAGTTGTCATCTGCTTGCTTCGCTAGAGTCGCTAGAGAGGATTGCAGTTGTGAAGATATATGCTTCGCCAGAACTTCTGCTAGTTGACGGATTAACACTTGCTGCTCGGTAATTTGCCGTACTTGTTGCAAATGTTCTTTTTCCTCTAGCAAGTGTTGAATGTCATCAGTTAATCGGTTTTTCTCTGCCTGAAGCCGCGTTACGTCTTCCTGCAACGATCTGATGACATTTTGCTGGAGATTTTCTAAATCCTCAACTACAGCCCAGAGGGCATTTTCTGCTGCTCTGGATAGCTCGCCTCTGACTCGCGGGTTTTCTGGTTGCTTCTCGAATCGCCCCATTAGCTTCTAACCTCTAACACCTTGACGATAAAGCTGCTTCCCGTACACTTGATTGGCGCTCATACTAATTTCCTGTATTTTGTCAGATAAACTAAAAATTTTAACAGGACTTCCGCATTTCAACGTAATTATGTCTCCCTAAACACAGGGTTAGCAAAGTGTCAAATTTTTCCCAATACTCACTACAGGGTGTTCTCTTCAGCATCAGCAAGTATTCGGTTAGTTTGGTTTCCATCCACTACTCGCCAGTGAGATTTTTGCTCATAAAAAAATCTCACACCAAATAAATATTTATTGTTTGAATGGCAATAGTAATTATCAAAGACTTGCAGATGCGTGCCTCGTTACTACAAAATTGTTTAAATTGTGAGACTATTTGTAAATTCGTGTGAAATGTAACTTGCGTGACAGTTTACATCACTAAATCGAGATTAAAGTATTTTTCTAGGGAAATTTAAAGTATTTTCATTCCCTGCACAACATTTTAATAAATGAGCAGCCATTCTGCAAAAACACGCTTGACTTTGGCGTTGTAGCAGTCTTAGCTTTGCTGTAACCAAATGCAGTAAAGGGGATAAGTTAGGAAAATATTAATAATTTTTAGAAGGAGAAAATTCGGGCGATGCTAAAGATAGTAGCGCTGAGAATAGCACTTAGGGGAACTGTAATTAAGCGTGCAGCGGTAATACCTTTTAGAGGTTGAAGAAGACAAGGATAAAATTCTATCTTGTCCTCCTCATCTCCCCAGAAGATTTTACGGATAAATTAAGATTTTGTAAGTTTCCGCTGTGGGTGCGATCGCCTGGGCAACTGCTGCTGATAAATCTTTTAATGGATAGCGATCGCTAATCAATGCCTCCACATTAATCTGGCGATTAAACACGATATCAGCTGACAGACTTTGAAGGCGGTAAGATGAGCTGTAGCTACCCATCAAGTCAATTTCCCGGCGATAGAGGATGTTGGGGTTAACGGGAATTTCCACCTCGTCGGGGAATTCCGCGAAAAACAAAATTTTGCCACCTTTGCGGGTACAGTCAATTGCTTGAAAAAAAGCTTTCTCACTAGGGACAGCCAGTAGGGTAACATCAACACCTAATCCACCAGTGAAGGCGTGAATTTTGGCGGGTAAATCGGGATCACGAGCATCAAAAGCCGCCTCTGCACCAACATTCAATGCTTTATCAATTCTAGAAGGTAGTAAATCGGTGGCGATCGCTTTTGCTCCGAAATACTTCACCAACATGATAAACATTAACCCAATTGGCCCAGCACCAGTTACTAGAACAGTTTGTCCTGGGGCAATTTGGGCTTTTTTCACTGCCTTCAAGCAGCAATTTGTCGGTTCTACAAAACTCGCCTCTTCAAAACTGATATGATCAGGGATGGGAATCAGCCCGCCGTTTTGCACAATATGTCCTGGCACTTTGACATAATCGGCAAAGCCGCCGCCACTGGCGTTAAAGCCTGCGGTTGTGGAAATGTTTTTGTAAACATCACACATCGAAAAGTTGTCATTTAAACAGTAGGCGCAACGCATACAAGGGATGTGATGCATCACCGCCACCCGTTGTCCTATTTGCCAACCTGTGACGTTATTTCCTATTGCTGCGATCGTACCAGCAGTTTCATGTCCAAAAATGCGTGGCGGTTCATACAGCGGATAACGAATTTTTTTAATATCTGACTGACACAACCCCACTACCCGCACCTGTACCAGCACTTCATCTGGTTCCAGCGTTGGAACTGGGATATCTTCGTAAGACAGTTGATTGACGCCTCTAAATACTTGTGCTTTCACGTTGGTTTTTCACTGCTCAACGATACTAGATGTAACATTAGCGCTCAACGTTAGGCTATCAGGTTTGCAATTTTTGTGTCTTAGCTTGTTCTAAGCTTTATTCATGGATAAAACCTTACTAGAAAATTCCGGTACTTCTTTGCTCAGCAGCTCAAGTAGTTCGACAAAAGTCAGCGGTGGCTTTTTTAAATCTTCAGACCATCGCTGTATTACTCGAAGTATGGAGTCTGGGTCAAGATCGTAAAGGTGAGTAAGAAAAGTATCCGGGTGTTGCGCTTCTATTTTCCAACAAGCCAAATCCTTTATGGGAAAATGCCTAAGATTTGAGGTGACAATTATATTAGCCTTAGCCGTTACAGCAGCGGCCAGAACATGGCGATCGCCAGGATGATTTGTCATAATTTCAGCTAATCCATCTGGTACTTCCACCATTGCTTCTGGAAAGGCTGCTGTAATTGTCGCTTCAAGCTTTATTGCTCTCTCAACTGACATCTTTCCTGTACTTACAAGGTTGCGAGTTGCACCATCAAGAATTTCCTGTGACCAATAAGGTAAATAACAACCAGCTCTAGCACAACGAAGTAGAATGTCACGCAGGTACATAGGGAACATGACACAGGAGTCTAAAAGAACAAGCTGCTCAGGCATTTTATTGGTTGAATTAATCCTATTCGTAGAATCCTGCTTCTTGGCTCATCTGAGTTAGCTCAGTCAAGAGTTGATCGCGCTTCTCATCCCGGTGTTTCTTGTAATTCATTAAATCCTCAAAACGAACACGGCGATGTGAACCCACCTTAATATAAGGAATTTCTTCTTGTTCTAATAATTTAATTAAGTATGGGCGTGATACATTCAATACATCAGCCGCTTGTTGTGTTGTCAGTTCTTGCTCGTGGGGGACTATAGATACCACTTTGCCTAATGCCATTGCATGAACGGCTTGAAGCAGCACCTGATAAACCGATTCAGGAATCGTAATTTGCTCTCCGTCGGCTCCTACCAGCTTCGCCTGGGAGCCTTGAACGCTAAGTATGCGCTCTATTTCCTTGATAGCTTGGGCTTCTAGTTTTGGAGATATTACAGAATTTGAAGACACGTTATGTCCTAACATCATAAATTTGTCTCCTACTTTGTTGTGAGGGTTGTCGTCATCAATGGGGAGCATCCCGATTTTGCCAAAAGCACACAGGACTGGCACAAAAACCCTGTACAAACCTCTTTCCTTTGCGCTCTTTGCGTCCTTTGCGGTTCGTCATTTCATTCTCCGCTTAAGTCCAAATAGCGTATAAAAATAAACTTGCACATTTGGGATGCTCCCTCATTAATGCAATTTACAAACTGTCAATCCTATTTACAGTTTATCTTACACACTACATAAACGAAATATCCGAAACATAAAATAAATTATCTTATCTGATGCCAAGCTCTATTTTCATGATTTTGCGTCAATCCTGCTTACCAAAAGGGGATACCAATAGGCGGTAGTAAATTTTGTGTTCACAGAAAAATAGTATTGCAGTACTAACAACAATATTTGCAATAAATTCTCTGATGTTGTAAGCTTTTCTCAAATATATTGAATATCTTTATCAATAAATTTTTACAGCAGGTTTGACATACTGGCTAGCCTAGCTGGAATTAAACATGGCAATTCGTAGTTATTAGGTACAAAAATTCTTAATTAGTAAATTGAGAGTTTATTCTATTTACAGGAAAATTAGAATGTCGAAACTGCCGGATGTTGTTTGGTTAAATACAAGCCCTAGTTTGCAATGCTTTTCTCAACCGTTGCTTTGTTACCTGTCATCTCAAGTGACAATGCAAGAGTGGAAATATCGCCAAAGCCAAGATGAGGTAAGTTCGCTAGATGCTGCTGTTGCTCTACTTCATGACTACCTCAAATCCTGTAATCGACCTGTTCACCTGATTGGTCATAGTACGGGAGGATTATTAGGGCTACTCTATAGTCGTCGCTATCCAGAAACAGTCAAGTCTTTGACGCTATTAGCCGTAGGTGCTGATGCAGCGGTTGATTGGCAAGCTCATTACTATACTCACCGTCAGTTTTTAAGTCGTCAAAAGCTCTTGACTGATATGGTTTACAACTTGTTTGGTTATCAAGATAGATGCACTCTCAAGAGTCTGACTCATCTTCTAGAGCAAGACTTAGATTGTTCGCTCTCCCCTCATTCTCTTTTTGAGAGGGTGAGTATGACTCCAAACAAAGTTTCAGTACCTTTGATGGTTTGTGGTAGCTTAAACGATATTGTTGTCAGACCTGATTCACTGCAAGGATGGCGATCGCATTTGAAGGATGGCGATCGCTTATGGTCTTGTTTGGAAGGATGGCATTTCTTTCACTTTTTCCAGTATCAGCTTGTAGCAGAACAGTTACTTGACTTTTGGAAGTTTATACGTGTGTCAGATTCGCTGTATTCCTGTTTGCAACGTTAGAAAAAAATAACTGACAATATATCTCAAGAAAGATTCGTTGAGCAAAACAATTGTGAGAGGTTAATCGTGTCCTAAATTATTTGAGGCAAGTCTAGAAATGGTTGTGGCTTTAGATGATACCAAGCGTAGCGCCATTGCTACAGAGCTAGCAGATTTGAAAGCTATACAAGAGTTGCTAATTGCTAATGAACAAAAAGTACTACCTGTTGTCAGCAACGATCAAGAAATTAGCCAGCGCCTAAACGACTTTCTCAAAGATGACCAAAAAAACCTCAAAGTAATCGAGGAAGTTCTTTCTAAATTTGGTGGTGGCTCACCCCAGCCTAGAGACACAATACGGCAGTATGTTGAGCAAGTGAACCGTTTAATAGATGGGAACGAGTTGACACTGTATCAAAAAGTTTCTGCCCACGAAAGAATTAAGCACCAAGCCGTGATGACTGGTTTAATTATCCATAAGGCTTCTCAGGTGGTTGGTGATGACGTGAAAGAAGCTATTGGGCCACTGAATCAAGTTAACTTTGAAAATCGCGCCCATCAAGAACAATTGAAGGGTGTGCTGGAAGTGTTGGGTACACGAGAGCTTACAGGCAAAGACCCAGATCAAGGGGTTTGGGCGCGGACTCAAGATGCTGTTGCGGCTTTGAGGGGTGTGTTTGACGGTCTAACAAAGTAAATACTCTGTCCCCTTCTAGTTGGATAAGTTCCAATTGATAAATAATCTTAATAATCCCTTTTGATTTAACGTGAGTTCGACGGCTCATGTAGTAACCGCCTAATTAGCGTAAATATTGAAACCTCTCCCTGCTTTTACTACGCAAAACCGTCCCTCTCCGATTCGGAGAGGGACAGACTTGAACTAAAGTTCAAGACAGGGAGAGGTTTGTCGAACTCACGTTGATCTAAGGAATCCAATAGCGATCGCACTTAGTTTGAGATAAAAACTGGTATGCGATCGCTTTTTTTAGGAGAATATGTCGGAACGCCAGTGAGGTTGAGTAATGGTTAATCAGACATATACAACAGATATCTTAGTTGTCGGTGGAGGAACTGGAGGTACTGCTGCTGCTATCCAAGCAGCGCGACGGGGAGCCAAAACTATTCTGGTGAGTGAATTTCCTTGGTTGGGCGGAATGCTAACGTCAGCCGGGGTGTCTGCACCAGATGGCAATGAATTAGTTGCTTTTCAAACGGGGTTATGGGGCGCTTTTTTGCAGGAATTGCGGCATCGACAGCCAGGTGGATTAGATAACAGCTGGGTCAGCTTTTTTAGTTATGATCCCCGAATTGGGGCAGAGATATTTGCCGATTGGGTGCAAGAGTTGCCTAATCTGCAATGGATTTCTGGACAAGTACCAATAGAAGTTTTCCGCCAGGGTGATTCTATTACTGGTGTCAGTTTTGCTGATTTTACAGTCACAGCTAAGATTATTCTCGACGCCACAGAATTAGGAGATTTATTAGCTTTAGCTGAGATACCTTACCGCTGGGGTTGGGAGTTGCAATCTGAGTGGGGAGAACCTACCGCACCACTGACTTTTAACTCCTTCACCAAAAAATATCCAGTGCAAGCACCCACTTGGGTAGTGGTTATGCAAGACTTTGGCGAAGCTGTCGCCCCAGAAATTCCTGCGGCTCCTAACGAGAATCCATCACTGTTTACAGGTGCTTGGGATAGCTATGGCGCAGAGACATTTTTGAATTATGGACGTTTGCCTAGTGGCCGATTCATGATTAATTGGCCAATCTGTGGCAATGACTACGGTGAAGGAGTAGAGCGTCTGATAGATTCAGAGCTAACCAGAAGGGAATTCCTCCAAGAATCTCGCTGGCATAGCCAAAATTTCGCCCGTTTTATCCAAAATCAGCTTGGTCGTCGCTATGGTTTAGCAGAACAACTGTTTCCTTGTCCCTCTACTGCTTTTGCACTACATCCCTATTACCGGGAAAGCCGCCGCTTAGTGGGACTAACTACTGTCCGAGAACAAGACATTTTACCAGTGGCGGAAGGTAGTGTTGCATCTATATCTAATGATGCTATAGCTTTTGGGAACTACGCCAATGACCATCATTATCCCGGCGTTCAGTTCCCACTGCAACCTAAATCTATCCGCTGGGGGGGACGTTGGACTGGAACTCCTTTTATAATTCCCTACAGTTGTCTAATTCCGGCTGCAACAGATGGTTTCTTAGTTTGTGAAAAGAATATTTCTGTCTCCCACATCGCCAATGGAGCTACTAGATTACAACCTGTGGTTATGGGCATTGGTCAAGCAGCGGGAATGGCAGCGGCAATGTGCATTGAGTTAAACTGTCAGCCAAGAGATTTACCTGTTAGGGCATTGCAAGCCTCTTTATTAAAAGATCATCGTGCAAAAGCGGCAATTTTTCCTTTATTTAATCTTCCACCCAATCATTCGGATTGGCTGCACTGGCAACTGTATTACTTAGATAACCCACAAGCCTATCCAGCTAGTGGCTATTGCCCTTACCCATCGTGGGATAAATCCCATAACTCTGCTTTTGACAAGGTATTAACACGAGAAAGTGACTGTTTCCAAGGTATTTTCCATCGCTTGGATCAGCAAAACTACAAATTTACTATCACTGCACCAGCTGCAAATCAAGGGCAAACTTGGCAGCTTGTGACTTTGCGATCGCATATTAATGAGCAATTGCAAATTTGTCCCCACGATCAATTAATCACAGTATGGGGTCGTCAGAATCACGTCGGTAACTGGTTATTAGTCGAACATCTAGACAGAGTATAAAAGTAGTTTATTTTCAGTAAAGAACAATACTTTTCTGCAAATTGTCCGGATATTCCTAAAAAAGCTAAGTATCAGTGAATTGGAGAGTTCCAAAATAGACATCTGCTATGCGTGCTGCCATTTCACTTTTAGTATCAAGTCTGGCGTTCGGCCCCTTAGCTTCTAACTGCCAAGCAATGGTCAATCAATTATCTGATCAACTGCTTTCCACACCTGGTTCGCAACAGTTGCTTTCGGCGAAGAAAACTAATCCAAAAGATCCATCGCATCGGGGTAGTGGACGCAGAGATTTGCCAGAAAATGTCGCAAATATATATTCTGCCGTTTAAGTAATGTAGGGTAATAACCTCTTCTGGCAAGGGAATCAAAGTACCAGAAAACAGAGTGTTGTAATGCTTAACGTCTTTTACACTACCTCTTTAGCAGAGATACAACAATTGACACAAGAAAAACTTTAGCGATCGCTAAGTCTTTTAACTGTAAGCTCTGTATATATCGTTGGCACGAACCCTTGCAATCAAAACGCGCACCAAATTGACTCTTTGTATCTAACGCATCACCAACTTCTAAAAAGCTCTACAACTGTTGCTCCTATTTCGGGTCAGTTCTGCGTTTCAATCTTCAACCAATCTAGAAATAGATGCGACTTAGAATATCAGTTAATCTAAAGTACATCTAATTCGGATATTTTGCTTGCATGGAAATAGGCTTGAAGCAACTTCATTTTACTTCCAAACAGATTTTCCCATGTGTCAAGTAGCTAGTTATCTATATCAGGCAATAATTAATTTTAGCTCTGACAAATATTTTGCGTTTTCTGCCGAAGCATGAAATTCCTGTCGCCTCATTAGAGCTTGTCTAGTGCATGAATCCGCGGAATTGTCCCCATCCCCTATGGGTTGATTGTTTTGCGTTGGGGATTTTAACCCCAACACAAAACATAATTACGAATTACGTTGGCATAGCCTGCTGGAAGCATTATTACGAATTACGAATTATTAATCATTGCTACACCCAAGGGCAGATGCAAAATTTTGCATTTGCCCTTTTTAGATGAATTTTACTTAAAGAAAGGGAGTGGGGAGCAGGGGAAGAAGAACTATTAATTATTTCAATGCCTAATGCTTACTCCCCTTTAAACTGTTGTTTTCTTACTCTGATTTTCTCTTCCCTGGATACCGTTGAGAAACATCGGCACAAACTTCTCAATAAACATCTGTGGATCGCGCTGCCAAGCTTTTTGTGCAGCCTGAATTCTAGTAAATTGCAACTCAGGCGCTAGCAAAGTCTGGGGTAAGCGTTCTATCAGGTACTGGGGACGTTGCCAAAGCGGCATGGTATTTGCTACTTCCACTAGGTTGGCAACTCGTCGCAGTTCTGCACCTAAGGTGATATCCATCCCAGATTCAAATGCTGCCTGTTCAATTGCAGCATACTTGAGTTTAGCTTGCTCTACCTTTTGGCAATGTTCTGGACTCTTATCTGCTATTTTTGCCAGCCAACGGTTACCCCAACGGACATGCCCTGCTTCTTCTGGCAGAATTTTTTCAATAGTTTCTCGGATTTTGATGTTTTCTTCTGTCTGCGGCGCTTGCTTGAGGGCGTGAATGTGTGCAGAGAAATATTCACAACCTCGCTTTTCAGTAATGTTAATTGCTGCTAAAGCAGCTATCATACCGTCCTCCAGGTTGCGTTTTGGGCCATAGGTGTCTTTGTCGAGCAGCCGATCAAATTCATCGATATAGGAAGTTCCAGGAGGAGTTCCTATATCGCTTCCTAAATCAATCAGCAAATCAGTTAGCCACATGGCATGACGAGCTTCATCCGAGATGTGATGAGACAAATCCCGCACCAGTTCCCGTGGCTGTCCATTTAGTTGTTCAACGACGTCAGTCAGGTCTTTGCAACTGCGTTGTTCACTGTAACGGTAGCGGTTGAGGGTAATTAGATGGATTTCGCGATCGCATACCACCCGTTTCAATATCTCTCTAGCACCCAAAACATTCTGAAATTTTCGTGGGTAGGTAACTGTCATAGATTATGTAAATTTTTGTAAATTTATATTTGATCGTAACTAAGTTTTTTGCAACTGCTGTATTTGTGCCAAGTCACCGAAAAAAAGAGTAAAAGTTCCAACAATTAATCACTTGAGTTGAACTTACAGATCAGACCTTTTAACTGTAAATAAAAGTAACGAATAAATGTTCTGTCTTGGGAAAGGTGTGTTTTTTGAGGTCAGACAAATCTGAAGCCAGATGATTTTAGTCATAAAAGGTGGATTAGGTAGATTTTTCAGGTTTTTGGGAAACAAATACTTGATATGTGAGTAAAGGCAAATATAAATTTTTATAAAAAGTAGCTTATGCTACAGAATTTTTGCTATATTAGTCTGGTAAAGAACAAAGAATTATATATTTACAAAATAGAGAGGACTATGGTTATGTCTATCACAGATAAATCTCGTGCGTTAATGGTGCGTGAACATCAGCAAGTCAAGAATCGCCAACAATCAATGTTGATGCGTACTGCACAGGAACTTGGTCTACATGAAGAACTAGGCCACTACTGGAACCCCACTCAAGGAAAGATAGATCCCACTACTCGGATGATTTATGGACGCAGCAACGCCACCATGAGCTAACAGACGCGAAATTTCGCGTCTCTACAGGGTTTTTGGTATGCAACTAACCGTTAAAATTTAATTGACAGACTACTAGACTGAATAATTCTGAAAAGATAGCCACCCTAGAGGGTGGCTAAACTTATATTCTTAGATTTATAGCTGTTGCCAGGTAGTTTAGGACATCAGCTAATCATAAAACCCTGATACCAAGCGAAAAGTCAGAGACTTTCAAGCCTGTCCCCTCTCCCCTGTTCCCTGTCCCCTGCTATAGATACGGCTGTTAATTAAGCATCGTAATAGAGGTTAAACTCGTAAGGATGAGGACGCAGTTGCAATTGCTTAACTTCATTAGCTAGCTTGTAGTCAATCCAATTTTCAATGAAGTCTTCCGTAAACACGCCGGATTCTGTCAAGAAAGTGTGATCGTTTTCCAGTGCTTCCAAAGCCAGTTCTAAAGAACCTGGAGTTGAAGGAACTTTCGCCAGTTCGTCTGGTGAGAGTTCATAGATATTTTTATCTAAGGGTTCACCGGGGTGAATTTTGTTCTTGATGCCATCTAAACCAGCACAAAGCATGGCAGCAAATGCTAAGTAGGGGTTAGAAGTAGCATCTGGACAACGGAACTCTAACCGCTTGGCTTTGGGGTTAGTGCCAGATAGAGGAATACGGACAGAAGCAGAACGATTACCTTGAGAGTAAGCCAAGTTCACAGGAGCTTCATAACCAGGAACTAGGCGTTTGTAAGAGTTGGTGCTGGGATTGGTAATTGCTAAGAGCGCTGGTGCGTGTTTGAGAATGCCACCAATGTAGTATAATCCCATGTCGCTCAAACCAGCATACTTATCACCTGCAAACAGAGGTTTACCATCTTTCCAGATTGACTGGTGACAGTGCATACCAGAACCGTTATCACCAAAAATCGGTTTTGGCATGAAGGTGACGGTTTTGCCATATTTCTTAGCAACGTTTTTGATGACATATTTGTAAATCATCAACCAGTCGGCTGCTTCAATTAACTTACCAAAGCGGAAACCCAGTTCGCACTGACCACCAGTAGCAACTTCGTGGTGATGCTTTTCAATGGGTACGCCGCATTTTGCCATAGTCAACAGCATTTCTGTACGGATATCTTGGAAAGAATCCGTCGGCGCAACTGGGAAGTAACCTTCTTTGAAGCGTGGTTTGTAAGCTAGGTTGGGTTTTTCATCTGTACCGAGTTTGCCGGAATTCCAAGCACCTTCTACAGAGTCTAAGAAGTAATAGCCTTCGTTGGCGGTTTGTGCAAATCGGGCGCTATCAAAGATAAAGAACTCAGCTTCTGGCCCAAAGAAAGCTGTGTCACCAATACCAGTTGAGACTAAATAATCTACTGCTTTTTGGGCAATAACGCGTGGACAACGGTTGTACCATTCCCCCGTACGGGGTTCTTTGATGCTACAAGTTATGCTTAGCGTTGGCACTGCCATGAACGGATCGAACCAAGTGGTATTTGGATCAAGTACCATCGTCATATCCGATTCATTGATTGCTTTCCAACCCCGAATGCTGGAACCGTCGAAAGGTACACCATCACTAAATGCACTCTCATCGATTTGGTCGTAATACACTGTGAGGTGCTGCCAAGTCCCTACTGTATCAATGAATTTTAGATCAATCAGTTCAATTTTCTGATCTTGGATCGACTTTAATACTTCTTGTGGGGTTGTCATTGTTACTCCTTATGTAGCAAATTACCTAAAGTAAAACTAGAATCTTTAAAGCATCCTAACCCTGTTGAGCTGAACCAAGTTGTGACACACCTAAAATATCCTCCTGGAATATCCTAGATATAGGAGATTGGTGGATTTTGTATTTTTTGTTACAGATTATCTGGTTTACAGGTTAGATTAACCTTTCCTAACCGTCTGCACAAAACTGTAAAGTTCATCTCAATAGGGGTCAACTTTGGCATAGAATCCTTAAATAGCAGATGGATTGTTTTTGTGCCGAATCTATATTTAAATAGCACAAATTTTTGTTAGCGCATAAAAGCAGCCAAATAAATATCAAACCATAGATAACAATGATTGGGAGAGAAAGGAATGCGCGATGCAGTGACAAGCTTAATTAAGAATTATGACGTAGCGGGACGGTATTTTGATCGGAATGCGATCGATAGCCTTAAATCTTATTTTGATAGTGGTACAGCACGAGTACAAGCGGCGGCGGCGATAAATTCTAATGCAGCGGGACTTGTCAAACAGGCTGGTTTGAAGTTGTTTGAAGAACTGCCAGAATTGATTCGTCCTGGTGGAAATGCCTACACAACTCGTCGTTATGCAGCTTGTCTGCGGGATATGGACTATTACCTGCGCTATGCTACTTATGCGCTGGTTGCTGGTAACACAAATGTTTTAGATGAGCGAGTGCTGCAAGGATTACGGGAAACTTACAATTCTCTAGGAGTACCTATTGGGCCGACGGTTCGTGGTATCCAGATTATGAAGGATCTAGTCAAGGAACAAGTGGCAACAGCAGGTGTGGCTAATACTGCTTTTGTGGAAGAGCCGTTTGACCACATAACTCGTGAGTTGAGCGAACAGGATATTTAGTTATCCAACAATAAGCATAAAATATAGCGATCGCACATTCATTTTGTTAATAGGCGATCGCTTTTGTATAAAAAATAGCCCCCAGCGGATTATGGGCATAAGATGTTGGCAGGAGCGAACTTCCAATCACCAACCTTAGCAGATAATGCACAACACAAAAAGATAGCGGGAAAAGTCAGATATATATTTAAGTCATTAATTTTATACAATCCCGAAAATGCGAGCGAAAATACGAAATACAGAGATTTTCTTTGATGTGGAAGGTTCTGCATTGGTGGTGGATGGAGATCGCATCTGCTCTAAACCTGTCGCCTTTCTAATTCACGGGGGACCTGGTGCGGATCATACTTCCTTCAAACCAACCTTCTCGGCTTTAAGCCGAAAACTACAACTAGTCTATTTTGACCATCGCGGTCAAGGAAGGTCTGCCCGTGGGCCTAAAGAAACCTATACTCTAGACAATAATGTTGAAGATATGGAAGCGTTGCGCCAACACCTTGGTCTGGACAAAATTGTTGTGATTGGCGGTTCTTACGGTGGTATGGTGGCTCTAACTTATGCAGCTCGCTATCCTCAGAATGTCTCTCATCTGATTGTGATTGCCACGACAGCTCATAGTGGCTTTTTAGAACGGGCTAAGGAAATCCTAGCATCAAAGGGAACTGAGGAACAAAAAGCAAGCGCTCAACGACTTTGGGATGGGAACTTTGAAAATGAGGAACAGTTAAGACAGTATTTTCAAGTGTTGGGACCAATGTATTCGCTAAGATATGATCCCACCACGTCAGGCATTGCTTCGCAGCAGAAGATTATCTCAGTTGATGCGATTAATGTTGCTTTTGGCGGTTTTCTCCGCAACTACAATATTCTTGACCAGTTACACAAAATTACCGCACCCACTTTAGTTATTGCAGGTCGGTATGACTGGATTTGTGCCCCAGAATTTTCTGAAGAAATTGCTCAGGCAATTCCTAATGCTGATTTGAGAATTTTTGAGAATAGCAGTCATTTGATCCGCGCAGATGAGCCAGAAGCACTTTTGGATGTAATCACGGGTTTCTTGGTTTACAAACGTTAGATTAATTCGTAATACCCTAAAACAGATTTAGTTTGCATATTAGACCTCTTGCAAAAGTACCCTACGACTGAAGTCGCACGCCAGGTGCTACAACGGAGGGAACCTCCGCAACGCACTGGCTCGGCTATAAAAACAAAGTCCGCCCTTGCGGACTTCATGCCTAAAAGACTGATAAAGCAAGCTTTTTGAGACTTAACGGGAAAAGTCAGATCAATGGTTCTCTAATTTCCCATCAATTTGTTGTCAAATTATAGAAAAATTATTAACTCTACAAGACTTGTTTCTCGTAAATGAAATTGATCAGGCTTCACTAGAAGTATAAGAATCAGAAAAACTGGTTAACTGTGAAAAATTATAAATCGTGCTTTGGCTTTAATATTATTAAGTTAGGAGAGTCAAGTTAATTGACAAAACAACGACTCGACACACTATTAGTAAAACTCAATTTATGCCTTTCCCGCCAACAAGCGCAGCGTTTAATTCAAGCGGGAGAAGTTACCGTTAATAACCAGGTAGTTGATAAGTCTGGTACAGAAGTTGATGTTTCGGCTCAAATAAAGATTAAGGAGCGATCGCCTTTTGTTTCTAGAGGCGGTGAAAAACTTGTCAAAGCTTTGAAGGTGTTCGCCATTCCTGTAGTAGGGCGCATTTGTTTAGATGGTGGTATTTCTACGGGTGGCTTTACTGACTGTCTTTTGCAAGCTGGGGCAAAACAAGTTTATGGTATTGATGTTGGTTACGGACAAGTTGACTGGCGTTTGCGAAATGATTCGCGGGTGATTTTACGCGAACGTACTAATTTGCGACAACTACGACCAGATCAGTTGTATGGAGAGGATGACCCTATTCCTGATTTGGCTGTGGTGGATGTATCGTTTATTTCCTTAAGCAAGATTTTGCCTGCTTTGTGGCAGCTAACTCAAGCTAATCGGGAAGCTGTGCTGTTAGTAAAGCCACAGTTTGAAGTCGGGAAATCCCGTGTAGGCAAAAAAGGGGTTGTGCGCGATCCTAACGACCAAGCTGATGCCATTTTCCAGGTGTTGCAGATAGCTCTAGAACTGGGATGGAAATACAAAGGCTTAACTTGGTCGCCGATCACTGGTCCTGCTGGGAATATTGAATATCTTTTATGGTTGGGAATGGAAAGTGAAACACCACCGCTTGATTTAGACGCAATTAAGCAAATAACTTTAGAAGCAACAGCTGATTTACGAAAGAGTTAAACATCGTAGATTAGACATTCTACTGCTTCTGGATGGCGATCGCAGTAGCTTTCTAGAGAGTTTTTACTATGTTTTGCTTGCTGTTGATGAGCTTTTTCAGCTTGCAATTCTTCCACAATATCCCAAGCAACAGCACAACCAGCAGAGTCAGTACCGCTTTGTTCACAGGTTGAACGGGCTTCAGTAACAGCTTCTAGAATAGCTTGCTCAAGAGTTGTAGTTTCAGCAGCTTGATTTGGGTTTAAGCTTGTCGTCATGATACTTTCACCTTTGTTTTTTGAGATAGATATTGACCGTAAGAAGCTTATATTTCCAGTTTAGACAGGCTGCACAAAAAATGTTGTAGTAAACACCGCCCACTGAAAGATGAAGTATAAATTTTCGCCTTTAGCCTATCCTTCAGGAAGCTGCCCTTCGGCGTCTACATCCTTCATCTTTTCTTGGGTTATTTTCTCAATTTTGCATCTCAAAAATAGATATGTAAATCAATTGTCAGAGGAGCTTGATAGAAATTGATAAACTCTAATAAACGGTAACAAGTATTATAAAAAAAGCTAAAATTATTTATGATTTAACTCTACGCGATAGACGCAAAACTCCATATTTTTAAATTGGAGATGTAACATCAATGCTGATTTTAATCAGCGTCAAGAAACGGCTAGATTAGTCGTATTAGCCTGTAGACTGGATAGTGCCGACACTTCCAGTATGAAACAGGAAAAAAATGTGAGCAATTGTTAGCATTTTTGGATCGGAGAAAAGAATATGTCTAATGTGAACATTGCAAAAGGTAGCTGCCTGTGTGGAGCGGTAAGTGTGTCCACAACCAGGATGAGTAATCAGGTGGGAGCGTGTCATTGTAGTATGTGTCGCAACTGGGGTGGAGGGCCTTTGTTAGTAGTTGAGTGTGAAAGTGATGTTAGCTTCTCTGGTGAAGAAAATATCGGGGTTTATCAATCTTCAGAATGGGCAGAGCGTGGATTCTGTAATAAGTGTGGTAGCCATCTATTTTATAAATTGAAACAAAATAATCAGTATTTCATGCCTGTTGGACTATTCGATAACTGTGAAGGTCTTATTTTCGATCATCAGGTCTTCATTGATGAAAAACCTAAATATTACTGTTTTGCCAATGAAACCAAGAACCTGACAGGGGCAGAAGTATTTGCACAGCTTGCACCTCCATCAGAGCGGTAAAGAGTAGAGTTACTTTTTACCAGTTTGAGTTAGAGGCTGTTTTAAAGTATTGGGCGAATATAATTCGCTACTACACAGGCAAAGTCCCTTCGGGTGATGCCTCCGGCACGCCAAGGGCGAACGCAGTCGCCTGCGGAGGAAAACCCTCCCGCAGCGCTGTCTCACCACCTCCGTGGACTAACGAAAAACCAAGGTTTTTAACCCGCGTAGGCGGGTTTTGTTTGTGTAGCTAAGCCAGTGCGGTCTTGGGGGTTTCCCCCATGAGCAACTGGCGCGCGACTTCTAGTCGCCAGGGCTAGTAATAAATTAGACTTTATAAACATCCTCTTAGGTTAGGGCGATCATCAGTTATTTAGTTATTCTCAATACTTGATTCCTAATTCTTGGCGCAAACGATACAGAATTGTATTCTGGTCAACTTGAGAAAGAATTTCTTGAATGACGCTGCTAGCGCCTAACTGTCCCCAGGTGCAGCCTTTTTCGAGATACACTTGGGCAGCTTTACCAACAGAGTATGCTCCATAACCAGCGATACCAGCTTGGGCGATCGCACTGCCAGCATAAGCAGTAATATTGGTGGGATTATCACCGCTGGTTAGTGCAGCTGTACTTTTACCTAAACCTAACAGGAAACTACTGCCTAATTCTCCCAACAACAAGCCACCAGAACTAAGTAAAATAGTTTTGAGAATTTTGCTTGCTTCATAGCTAGTCATCGGTAAACCGTACAATCTAGCTAAAGAGCGAATTAACGCTAAATCTGCAACTGTTCCACCGAGGATATCTAAGAAAGCGATGGGATTTAGCGCCACTGCCAAAGCTTTGTATTTAGTAAATTGCCAGATAATCTCTTCAGCTTCTTGTTCGCGTAAGTCAATGGTCTTTTGAGCGATCGCCTCTTCTGCATCCCGTGCTTGGATGAGTGCATTTAAGGCGAGAAGCGATCGCCCCTCCCGATTGAGAATATTTAGAATTGTCTGCTTCAGTTCGTCTACTTGAATCGGTGGTGTTTCCCATTCATAACTGACACGACCATCTGGCCATTCAACGCGCACTTCCATTGGTGCTGGTTCCGCCGCCACCATCACAATTTCATCAGGTAATAGTGGCTTTGCTTGGTGATGTCCTGCACCTAATTGTTGCAAATTTTCGTAAATCGCTGCCTGGTCTGTATCTGGGTATAAATCAATCTTGTTAAATACCAAAATCAGGGGTTTTTGTGCTTGGCGCAATTCTAGGAGTGCTTGATACTCAGTGCGCGTGATATCACCAGAAACGACAAATAAAATCAAATCTGCCTGACGCACTACTTCTCGCGCCATTTGCGCCCGTGACTCGCCCTCAATTTCATCTAATCCAGGGGTATCAATTAACTCCACTAGTACCTTACCTCCTGGCTGCCACCGTACAGAACGGGGCCATTGGGTGACACCATTCAGAGGCCCAGTTTGTAGAATTTTGTCTCCTAGCAAGGCATTCAATACTGCTGACTTACCACGACTCACCAAGCCAAAGGCAGCAATTCTAATCATGTTAGAGTCTAACTTGTTGAGTGTGGAGTTTAAAGTTTCCAACTCTGGTTTCACCAAACCTATTAATTCAGGGTTCGATGACAGCTGTTTTGACTTGCGGAGATATCCATACCAAGATAGCGCTTGTCTAAGACTGGCACGAGCGCGGTTTAAGTGGGTTTCTTGCAGATTACGCACAAAGTTAGATTGATTCAAGTTTGGATAAACAACAGGCTACATATCCATTTTGCTCTAATTCCAAACTTGATTAAACTAAATACGTTAAAGATTATGGTAGTGGCATAGGGTGATTCAAAGTTTAATCCCAGCCAAAAATTAGATTTTCAGTCAATTTCAATCTCAAGAGAGACTGTCGATTGAGTGTGATCTTCATTTAGAACATAGGATTGTGTTGATCATCCCAACACTTGCGATCGCGCCAATTTCTGCCAGTATATTGACATTCGTATGCATTATCTATCCAAGGAATCGATGTAGAGTAGTGCGAAGATTCTAGGGAAGTGAATAAGCGGGTAGTGAATAAAGATAATACTGAGGATAAAGTAATCCAGGTACAAATTGATAAAATTATTAAATATCCAGTGATTAGCATAATGTTGCTATGAGTCCAAAAACCTCTGCCTATTTTATATTTATGACTATTCTTTGAGCTAGGTTTTAAATTGGAAAAAAACATGGTAGATGACCTGCCCGATGAATGCCAGTTTCTATTAGTCCGTATTCTTACGTAAAAATATTATTGAGGCTATACACTCTGGTGTCAAAGGTGCAAGGAACGACTTTTTTAAACTTTTACTTTCTATAGGTTAAAAAAGGTTTTTAATGAAATTATGTTGAAGCTACCTACGTGATTTTTAGTAAATTTAAACCACAGCCTTCTCTCGCCGATGCTGTAAAAACCACTCGTATAGTTCTGGATTGTTATATGTCTGTGTCCACGAGTCGTGAGCGGCTTCCGGGTAAACCGTAAATTTTACATTCCCACCACGGGTTTTCAATGCAGAAACCATTATTTCGGACTCGCTTAAGGGAACGACATTATCCTTAGCTCCGTGAAATGCCCATATGGGGAGATTTTTCAATTTACGTGCTGCTTGTGGGTTACCACCTCCGCAGATAGGCGCTATGGCAGCAAATTGTTGTGGCTGTGCTGCTGCTAAATGCCATGTTCCGTAACCACCCATGCTTAAGCCGGTCAGGTAGAACCGATCTGGATCAATAGGATAGGATACCATTGCTTCATCCACAAGGGCACTCAACCGTTGTACAGACCAATATTCACCGCGTGGACATTGGGGAGAAATGACAATGAAAGGAAAGTCAGGCTGTTCCTCTACAATTTTGGGCATACCTTGCCTTTTCACGTCCTCTAAGTTTGAGCCTCGGTCACCCGCACCGTGTAAAAATAGGATCGTTGGTAAAAGCTGCTCTTTTGCTTTGTTGTGTTGATACGTTTGCAGAGCGTCTCGTAGAGAAGTGTCTTGTCGTAAGACATCGGGGAGATACAGCAAATAGTTATAGCTATCAGCACTATTAACTTGTCGTTGTGTTGAGTGCATTGCGTTTGGAACTCCTGTTAAGTAGCTAGGTGGAATTAAATAGAAGACCCCCTGTAGTCCCCCTTGGTAAGGGGGACGGCGACAGCCGGGGGTTCTATCTTCGGTTTAATTAAGCCCACTTACTTAGTTCAACGTTTACGAACAGCAATTGTGTAACTCGGTCGCTGTGTAGCTTCTCGTTGACTTTTAACTAGTCGAAACTCACTATCTATATATAGATGCTCCAGAATAGAAGTTGCTAGATAGGCTTTCTCAAATTTCTTGACAGTATTTCTGTCCATAGTTTCTAATTCGAGTTCTTGCTCTAAGTCTACTTTTGATGCAGATTCCTTAAATTTAGAATCCACTATTGTCGTAAACCACTCGTCTGCAACGTCAATCGTCAGCGGAATTTCTCTATTTCGTAATGCCTGGAATATCCCAACATTTTGGATGTACCACTGCTCATTTTGAACTGAATACTTTTGCATCACCATTAAGTCATAAGCTGGTATCCTCGATGCAAATTTTCGCCAAAAAGCAAACTGGTTTCCTAATGCATAGCGGGCAATATTTGCATAGTAACCATTGTCATGAAAAATTTGGTAAGACTGCTCGTATATCCTACCGGGCAATATATCTTGAAATGGTATAGTAGACCATACTGGTGTCCAGACGCCCAAGACAATTGGTACTTGCTCAGCAACGTTTGGAAACGGATTGCGTCGGCTCAATTCGTCAAAATATGGTGATAATTGATTTTTATAAAATTCTACTTTGGTTTTTAAAGACTCTATATTTCGCCCTTTAACAAGTTCTAAAATCTGGTTTTTAATTTCAGTCGTACTACAATGTGTTAGTTTTTTTTGAACACTGATGATATTTACCATTACCGTTCATCCTGAATGGATTCCCAGTTCAACTTGTATAATAAATTTGTCTAAATATTAGTTTATTTATAAATTAATTTTTCGGGGAAATCTCATCTTGAAAATACTACAGTGTGTAACTTCTAATCTAAGTAGAGACGCAATCAAGCGCATCTCTACTTAACTAGCATTTTTTGTGACTACCACCAAACCCGATTTCCATTTTCATCGAGTCGTGCTTGGCGAATCACATCAGAAATTTCTTCAGCATCTTTAACGTGGTGAAGTGCCTTTTTTTCACCATCGGGTTCATCTACTACGAAGTAAGTTGGAACTGTAATGTGGTCGCCTGTTATATCTGGTGAATCAACAGCAACTTGTTTAGCCTTCTCTTCAACTGATTGAGGATGCTCGGCGATTACATCTCCAGGATTTGCGGTTAAGTTTCTTTCCTTGACGTTAGGCTCTTCTCGCAAATGCGTATCTTCGCTCACTGGTTGATTAATTTGATTTTCTTGATTATTTTCGGTCATGGCTTTACAGGAGTAAAAAATCTGCATTGGGTAAACTATAAGATCAATAAAGGTAAAATGAGTTCTTTCTCTAGAGAGAAATTGAGAATAAATTGAATAGTTATATATCTTAAGTTAGATATTAGATTCAGGTTTTGCAAATAAACTATTACTTCCGAAATAAATAATAATAGTCAAAAGAATCTTGACCTGAGACGTTGCAATGCAACGTCTCTACATGTATGAAATCTGTACAGGCAATTTTTAACTGAACTGTATTGGACTATAAGATGGCCAAGAAAAAATTGAAAATGTAGAACTTTGCCAGGATAAAGGGCAAAGTTGCCGCTGAGTTTACTTGTTTGGTTGAAAGGGTGTATATTTTCCCCCTAATGCTTCTACAATGCTGCGGGTGTTTGCCTCCATCATTTTGATGTAAGAATCCCCATCGCTACCCTTGGCACCAATTGAATCAGAGTAGAGTTGATGTGGCGCTAATTTTATGCTTGCTTCTTGAGCAACGGTTTTGATTAATGCGGGGTTAATTGTAGTTTCGGCAAAAATTGTGGGAACGCCGATCTTTTTAATTGACTCTACCAATCGCTGGACTGTTTGAGCGCTGGGTTGTTCTTCGGTGCTAATGCCAATTAAAGTACCTGCGATCGCAATCCCATAAGCACGTCCATAATATTGAAATGCATCATGAGTTGTGACAAGTTTGCGTTTATCTGCTGGGATAGTTTGAATCTGTTGATTAATCCAGCTATGCAACTGCTTTAATTCATTTGTAAGTTGCGATGCCTTTTGCGTAAATTTATCTCTATCTTCAGGTGATAACTCAATCAAAGCATCGCGAGTTGCATTTAGCATTGCGATCGCATTTTCTGCACTACCCCAAACGTGGGGATCTGGCACAACTTCGCCTTTACCTTTGTCTAGCTGCAAAGGTTTGACAACTTCTCCCACAGCTAACTTTCGCGCTTTACCGCCAGAAGCATTCATTAGCTTAATCAATCCCGGTTCCAGATTGTAACCGTTATACAAAATTAAGTTGGCTTCTTCCAAAACTCTGCTGTCTGCTGGTACCGGTTCGTAAACATGGGGATCAGTACCTGGTTTGAGAATTCCAGTTAGTTGAATTTCGTCTCCCCCAACTTCTTGTGCTAAATCAGCAATGATGGTGCTAGTTGCAACGACTCGCGGCTTATTCTCTCCCTTGGCAGTGTTAAGGTTAGAGCCTTTCTGTGTACAACTAAATAAAGCCAAAGGTAAAAGTATTCCCAAGCAAAGCCTAGAAACCAGGCTAAAAAGAATTTTTCCCTTCATCCTGTTGATTGTTGCCTTACCGTAAGGATTACCGCTCTCCATCTCAAGTATTAGTTTCATTTATCTTGAACATTACTTCTAATTATAGATTTTTTCATATTTCTCTCATTTTTATAGTAAGCTCAAGAAATTAATATTGCAGTATGGTTATGAAAAACGTCTCTTTTTCCCCAAAACTTAGCCTATACCAGAAAAATGCCGGGGAATTGCCTGCACAAGTTATCAAAGCTCTTGATATGAGTTCCACAGCAGCAATTAGTATCGCTCATGTAGGGGTACATTACCGTACAGAAGAAGCCTTGAGAGACGTTAACTGTATTGTCAAACCGGGAAGACTGACGGGCATTTTTGGCCCTAATGGTGCTGGCAAAAGTACGTTGATGAAAGCGATGTTGGGCTTGGTTCCCGTTAGCAATGGTACGGTACTGTACCAAGGCAAACCCCTAATGCAGCAATTAGAGAAAGTTGCCTATGTGCCACAGCGCAGCCAAATTGACTGGACTTACCCCGCCACTGTCTGGGATGTAGTGATGATGGGACGAGTAAAGAAAACAGGTTGGTTGCGTAACTTCTCAGCAGTTAGCCGCCAAGTAGTCAAAAACGCCCTAGAAAGAGTTGGGATGATTGAATATTGCGATCGCCCTATTGGACAATTGTCAGGAGGACAGCAGCAACGGGTATTTTTAGCCCGTGCTTTAGCACAGCAAGCAGAAATTTTCTGCTTTGATGAGCCTTTAGTAGGTATTGATCAGAAAACCCAATCAGTGATTTTTGAAGTCTTCCATGAACTCACCGCCGCTGATAAAATTGTGCTAGTAGTCAACCATGACTTAGGCGAATCAATCGCCCACTTTGATGACTTAATATTACTAAATCGTGAATTAATCGCCACAGGTTCGCGTCAGCAAGTACTCACACAACAAAATTTGTATCAGGCTTATGGTGGTAAAGTAATGTACTTTTCTGATGCCGCTTAAATAATTCGTAATTCGTAATTCGTAATTCGTAATTCGTAATTAAAGACAGTTTATGGTACAAGCATTAATTGAGCCATTGCAGTATGGTTTTATGCAACGATCGCTAATAATTGCCATTTTAGTTGGCTTGTTGTGTGCAGTTGTTGGCAGCTACTTAATGGTGCAACGACTAGCTTTATTAGGTGATGCTATCAGTCACTCAGTTTTACCAGGACTGGCGATCGCTTTCATGGTGGGAGGGAATATATTTATTGGGGCATTTATTGCAGGGGTTTTGAGTACAATGGCGATCGCCTGGATTAGAACGCGATCGCCTATTAAAGAAGATGCTGCAATGGGCATAGTTTTTTCAGCATTCTTTGCACTTGGCATTACCCTAATTACTGTCATTCAAAAAGATAACAAAATCGACCTCAATCACTTCCTTTTCGGCAATATTCTCAGCGTTACTGTTGATGAAGTCCGGGACACCACTATCATCGCTGCTATTGTTTTGATAGTTGTTGTTTTGTTATATAAAGAACTTTTATTTTACACCTTTGACCCCTTGGGCGCTCAAGCAGCGGGTTTGCCAGTTAATCGGCTTAACTTTGGACTGATGGTGCTGATTGCTTTAACGATTGTCGCCAGCATGAAAGCTGTCGGTGTGATTTTAGTGCTATCACTTTTGATTACACCAGGAGCCACCGCCTATTTATTAGTTAAACGCTTACACGAAGTAATGATTTTGGGTGCAGTAATTGGAGTATTTTCTAGTATCAGCGGTATGTACCTCAGCTACTTCTATAATTTACCCTCTGGCCCTGCGATCGTTTTAGTTGTATCAGGATTATTTCTGTTGGCATTACTATTTAGTCCCAAACACGGTATATTTACTTCTGGTAAAAAAGCATTGACTCGGCTGGAAAATTAAATAAACTTGGTTATGTTAACGTGAGTTCGACGAGTCATTGAGTCAATTTAATTAGCCATAAAAAAAAGACCTCTCCCTGGTTTTACTACGCAAAACCGTCCCTCTCCGACTCGAAAGGGACAGACTTGAACTTTAGTTTAAGGCAGGGAGAGGTTCGTCGAACTCACGTTATGTTAATGTAAGCTTCTAATGAAAAGAAGTTCTCAATGCTGTATTTTATCAAAGCCTTCAGTAGAACCCATCAATAAGAGTTGAAACTGTACTTCTTCAACCCTTAGTTGCGCCCCCTACTGTGGTATTCTCGGTTGGAATTGCTATCATAAACTCGGTTCCCATACCTAAACTAGAATTTACTTTCAATGTGCCATTGTGTTTTTCTACGATAATTTGATGAGCTATGGACAAGCCAAGTCCAGTACCTTTGCCAACGGTTTTTGTGGTAAACAAAGGCTCAAATAAACGTTGTTTAACCCGTTCAGGAATACCGATTCCATTGTCAGCAATCCGAATTACAACCAATTGTTCAGAATCTATTTCTGTTGTAATCTGAATCTGAGGAATTAAATCTATCATTTTGCCTTGCGTTATAGCTTCATCAAGAGCATCAATTGCATTAGCCAAAATGTTCATAAATACTTGATTTATTTCCCCGACATAGCAGTTTACCTGTGGGAATGTTCCATAATTCTTAATAACTTCAATGCGGGGACGATCGCCATTGGCTTTAAGGCGGTGTTGTAAAATCAATAGTGTACTATCCAGTCCTAAATGCAAATCCGCAGGTATTTTTGCATCACTATCCGAGCGAGAGAAGCTGCGAAGTGAAGTAGAGAGGTGTTGAATTCGTTCAGATCCTAGCTGGAATGAGCTTAAAATTTTTGCTAGATCTTCGAGAACGAAGTTCAGATCCAAGTCTTCAATAAAAGTGGTAATTTTCGCTGTTGGCTCTGGATATTCTTGTTCATACAGTAGGAGAAGCTCAGTTATTGAGTCAATGTATTCCTTTAAAGGCGGAATATTGTTGGTGATAAAGCTGATGGGATTGTTCATTTCGTGGGCAATACCAGCGATTAACTCTCCCAATGTTGAGAGTTTTTCTTGCTGTACCAGTTGGACTTGGGCTTGTTGCAAAGCAGTGGTGCGATCGCTAACTTTTTGTTCCAAAGATTCAGTCAATTGTTTAAGTTGTAAATGCACGCGCACTCTAGCAATAACTTCCTCTTGTGCAAATGGTTTGGGGATATAGTCTACTGCACCCAAAGAAAATCCCTTCGTTTTGCTTTCCGTATCTGCTAAGGCAGTGGTGAAAATAATTGGAATGTTTTGAGTAACAGGATTAGCTTTTAGGCGACGACAGGTTTCAAATCCGTCAATACCCGGCATTTGTACATCCAGCAAAATCAACTCTGGTTGATTACGTTCGGCTTGTGCTAGAGCACTTTCTCCATCGACTGCAACACGAAAACGAAACCCCTCACTATTAAGCGCTTCGCACAGCAAAGACAAATTTGTGGGATTATCATCCACAATCAAAATAAATCCGGTATTTAAAGTCTTGATCGTCATGGATTTATAAGTAAAATTTATCTAGAATTAATTGATATATTCTTGAATAAAAGTTTCCAAACGTTTGAGTTGAAAGTTGCTGGCAAGCTGGATAAGTTGCTGGGCAAAAGTGTTTAGCTGTTTATTAGATTTAGAAAGTTGCTCAGCCATTTCTAAAATTCTTTGAATATCGCCATCTTGTACCAGTTCTAGTAGCTGTTGTAAAACCTCGTTGGCAGGATAAATTATCTCGGCTTGATGATCCAGATTACCTGCATAGGTTTTTTGAATTGTGTCTGACTTGCCGTCAAAAATCCATTCCAGTTGCAAAAATTGTCGCAGCAGTTCTAGCAGCGTTTCAGCTTCTATAGGCTTTGGTAGAAATACATTTGCGCCAGCATCAACACTCTGGTGCTGATCGCTTGCAAACACACTAGCTGAAGAAGCGATGATAGGAATCTCTTTAAATGGGAAAGACTGACGCAAACGTTTGATGAACTCAAATCCATCTATTATGGGCATTACTAGGTCGCTGATAATCAAGTCTGGTTTGTGAGCTAGAGCCTGTTCCCATCCTTCCTGGCCCTGGCTAGCTTCTATAACAGTAAACCCAACAGGCTCTAGTAAATTTACAATTACCGAGCGGTTTTCCCATCTATCATCCACAATCAAAATGGTGCGCCTTTGCCCTTGATAACCAATAATGGTTCCCTGCTCAACCACCCTAGAAAATTTTGCCCAGTCTTTAGATTCTGGCAATTGCACCTCAAACCAGAAAGTACTACCTTTGCCAAACTCACTTTGTACTTGAATTTGACTATTCATTAATGAAACAATTTTTTGACTGATTGCTAATCCTAAACCCGTACCTTCAGTTTGTCGTTTCTGATTTCCTACTTGCTCAAAGGGCAGAAAGATTTTCTCGACTTGCTCAGGGGTCATACCTGTGCCAGTATCTGTTATTTCAAAACTAATTTTGTAGTTTTCGATTTCTCCATTTTCAAGCGAAGACTTGTCTGTTTGTTTTAAATATTTTGATTCATGACTAATGACTTGAACCTTGAAAGTAACACTGCCTTGATTGGTAAATTTAATGGCATTACCAAGCAAATTAATCAATACTTGCCGCAAGCGTTTTTCATCAGCACTAACGCCTGTTGGCAAATCAGAATCGAGTTGGACATCAAATGCGATTACCTTTTGTTCAGCACGGATGCGGCAAATTTCAATCACACTGTCTATAAACGCAGGTAAGTAAAAATCAACAGGATTCAATTCCAACTTTCGGGCTTCAATTTTGGAGAGATCCAAGACATCATTAATTAGGTTTAATAGATGAGAACCACATTGATAAATGGTGCCAACTCCTTTACGTCCTTTCTCGCTTAAAGATTCTGTGCGTTGAAGGATTTGTGTATAGCCCAAGATGCCATTGAGAGGTGTACGTAGTTCATGGCTCATGTTGGCGAGAAATTCACTCTTGGCTTCGCTAGCATTTTTAGCAACTTCTTCAGCAAGGCGTAGTTCTTGCTCAATGCGCTTACGCTCAACAATTTCACTTGTGAGAACTTGATTGATAGCTTCCAACTGTGCAGGGCTAGGTAGTGTTAGAGCCTGAGGGATGAGATAAACTAACGCAAATGCCGTATATATTGAAATAATGGCAGTTAGAGCTTTTAAACCACCTGCAATCCAGTAATCTGGATGCCAAAGCGTCCAAATGTCCATTAAGTGACCAGTACCGCAAGCAATGATAAAAGCACCAAATAACAGAAACACTCCGTTGAAAGGAACGTCTTTGCGCTTAGAAATAAAGTAGATCAGTAGGATGGGAATAGAATAATAGGCGAGGGCGATCGTGGCATCAGAAATAATGTGTAGCGCAACTAGTCCAGTTTTCCAGAGATAACAATGTCCGTGGGGAACAAAACCGTTTGAGTGAAAAGGATAGCTCAAAAGTGTCAACATAATGCTAGAGGTTAATGAATTGGTAAGATATTCCTATAACCTCAGTATTCCCAAACTATTAAGTGATAAAACGCGAACACGGTTTTTTCATAGTAGGGGTCAGCATATTTAGAGATGATGTCTTGTTTATGAGGGCATGAAAAACTCGCTTTCTCCTTGCCCTAAAACCTCACCCAATCTTAAACACAGCCGTGTCCTATAGGATGGAGTGAGGTTTTTTGTATTTCATGCAAATGAGAACTGCTCTATTTCAGAATTGCATAGTATGTTGCTTGCCATCGTCTTGGAAGCGTTGCTCTCCAATACCGACAAGTTCCACAATCACTTTGCGAGATGGAGGTGTCCAATTCCCTTCTCTCGCGGCAATTTCTATTACTGTTTGGTCTTTAGCAGTAGATACATTGATGTTTATCAACGAATAATTTTTGTCTTGATACTCGATTGAATGTCCATCATCTTCAAAAAATTTATATTGATTATTACCGCACCAAACCCGTAATCGCAGTTCGTCGAGTGGGTATTCATCAACATATTGCATGACAGGTTGCATCGGAATTATTGCACCACTACGGACATAAAGTGGCATTTTTTCCAATGGTGCATGAGCGAGAATGTGGATAGGCCCTTCATAACGATCGCCACTCCACCAATCATACCAAGTGCCTGCGGGCAAGTAGACAGAGCGATGCTCAACTCCAGGGCGGTAAATCGGTGCAGCCATCAGCGACGCACCTAGCAATACCTGATCGTAAAGGGTGTAGGTTTTAGGATCATTGGGGAAATGGTAGAGTAATGGTCTTAAAATCGGTGCGCCTGTTGTTGCCGCTTCCCAAAAAAGATTGTAAATGTAGGGCAGTAGTTGATAACGTAAATTAATATATTCTCGACAAATCTTTTCAGTGCGATCGCCAAATACCCAAGGCTCATGACGCGCTGTACTCATTGCCGAATGACCACGCATCAATGGGTACAGCATTCCTACCTGCATCCATCGAGCGAACAATTCAGCCGTAGCGTTACTAGCAAACCCGCCAATATCGCAACCCACAAACGCCACACCCGAAAGCCCCATATTGCAAAGCATTGGCAAGGACATTTCTAAATGCTCCCACAACGAATGGTTATCCCCCATCCACACAGAAGACCAGCGCTGCACACCAGCATAACCCGATCGCGTTAACACAAACGATCGCTCTGTAACCCGATGCCGTTGTAACCCCTCAGAGCAAGCTTTAGCCATCATCAACCCATACAAATTATGCACCTCTGTATGAGTAGAAGAAGAAGCAGACAAAGCCTCCCCTGCTCCCCCTGCTCCCCCTGCCCCTCTGCTCCCCTGCTCCCCTGCTCCCCTGCCCCCCTGCGGTGCATCTAACGGAAACCAAATTTTTTTACCATCATCGCCGAAAGGGCGATCATTGATAGCAGGTTCGTTCATATCATTCCAAATGCCCGCCACACCAATATCAGTTAGGCTTTTGTGTAAATCACCCCACCAATTGCACACATCAGGACGCAAGAAATCAGGAAAAACAGCTTTATCAGGCCAAACGTAGCCGTGGAACAACTCGCCATCAGCTTTACGCACAAAATAGTCGTTTTTTATTCCTTGCTCAAAAACGTGATAATTAGCTTCTGGCTCATACTTCACACCAGGATCAATGATTGTTACTGTTTTAAAACCATCCTGTGCTAAGTCACTGATGAGTTTTTTTGGGTTGGGAAAGCGTTGGGGACTCCAAGTAAACACCCGATAACCCTGCATATAGTCGATATCGAGGTGGATGACATCGCAAGGAATCCGACGTTGGCGGAATTCCTGCGCTAGTTCCCGCACAACGGTTTCTGATTCGTAACTCCAGCGACATTGATGATAGCCAAGCGCCCATTTCGGTGGTAACGGCATTCTCCCGGTTAGCTGGGTGTAGGTATGCAAGATTTGAGCAGGTTCAGGCCCGTAAATAATGTAATAATCTAACTCATTGCCGCGAGTTTCCATCTTGCAGACACCTGGTTGTTCTGCGCCGATATCGAACTGACTCCAAAAAGTGGTGTTTAAAAAGATGCCATAACCTATATCTGGACGCAAAGCCATAAAAAACGGGATGGCTTGATACATTTCGTCTGTAAGTGCATCGTAATCTAGGGAATCAGTTGTCCAGTTGGTTTTTACCTCGCTAAGTTTATCCAGAAAGCCTGTGCGTTCGCCAAAGCCATAGAAATGCTCATCGGCTGCAATTTGCTTCCATCCTGCAACTGCACCCATGCGCCAACCCATTCCCATTTCTGCATCTTGGGCAAATGGACGATTAGCTTTGTCGAAACAGGCGACGCGACAGTTTTGGCGCTGTACGGACACGCGAATCTGTTCTGTTTCAATTTCCACCGTTGCTTCAGTTTCTTGAATTGCAAAAGGTGTTGTTGCCCATTCTGCATCATCCAACGTCACCGCCCAAGAACGCCGGGGCATAAATTCCCCAGTTGGTGCTAGACGCACTCGAATTAAATTGGAGGCAAGTATACTGATTGCCAGACGTGAATTGCCACAGTCGAAATTGATCGCTTGAGCACTCAAGTTTACGGCTTTTACTTGATCAACTATTGTCCAAGGTTGGTTGGTTGTGGGCAGTTTTCCGAAATATTGTGGCATATCACTTGTCAAACAGGTAAAAATCTTTCCGCATTCATAATTACAGACATAATCAGCTTCAGGCTCCTTCTTTCGCTAGAAGTTGTCTGAAAAATTAGCAGATATTTTTAGTAGGATATAGCAGTTCTCAGTTGTCTAGAATAAGCGATCGCAAGGTTAAGTCAGAAGAATTATATAGGGTTCCTATTTGATTGCGTGTTGGCGTAGCCTGCGCTTGCGCTTAAAAACTCAGTACACCTTTATTACTTCTTAAGAGTTCCCTGTTCCCTATTCCCTATTCCCTATTCCCTGTCTCTACAAGAGATTCAGGAATCAAATCGGATTACTATATATTCTGACTCCTGTCCCCTTGTTTATAAATTATTTCAGGAATAAAGCACATTGATACCAAATTTAATTAAGCAAGTAACTCTTTTTTTGGCAGTAGGAGTTGAAGCCTGCGCCGCTTTTGTGATCGGATTTGCTGCTGTAGAAGCGACGATAACAGCATTTAAACTTTTCTTTTTCCGGCGTCATGTACCAGAAGAAGCAAAAGATGAATTACGATTGCGTCTCGGTAGGTGGTTGACAGTAGCGCTGGAGTTTGAATTGGCTGCGGATATTCTGCGTACAGCGGTTGCACCAACATGGGATGAAATTGGTAAGCTGGCTGCGATCGTGGTTTTGCGGACTGTTTTAAACTTCTTTTTGCAAAGAGAAATTGAAAAATCTGCTGCAAATAAAAGCAATGTTCGTAAGTGATATTTTCCATTTTGATTTTTGGATTTTGCTCATTGAGCTAGTTGGTTCAGTGCTCCTAATGAGATATGTAATCGCTGCAATAATTGTGCTAATTCGTGGTGAACGCAACATTGAACACGCCCAGTATTTGATAGCGAATGGTGCTTTAATAGCGCTGAATTTTAAATTAGCTGGAACTTTGTTGAAAACAATTGAGCTTAAAACTTGGCAGCAAATATTTACTTTTAGTATTATTTTTTGTTGAGAACTTTCCTAAAAAGGATTTTTACTTGGGAAGCTCATCAAATCCAAATGAAACAACTATTTACTAAAGGATGGCAGGAAGATTAAATTCTGCCAAATTACTCTGCACCTTGTGGCTGCGGGTCTAATGACTTTAATTCGTCTAAACTACAACGCAGATAATTGTAGGTTGGGTAAAGCGATAGCGAAACCCAACAAAGCCGCGATAATGTTGGGTTTCGTTCCTCAACCCAACCTACGCAAAATCAGGTTTTTAGCTCTAACCCAAGCGTATTGATTTATAATTAAGTCATCTATAGTAAGGAGTTGAATTCCTTACAAAATAAAATTATAAGTCTTTAAATTTCATCCTTAAGTGTATCATTACCTCTACCAATATGCAGATACACTATTTATAAATAACAGTCTAAACTGACATGATTACAAGCCGAAATCCACATCTAAAGCTAATTTTGGCAAGGATTAAAGATCATACATAAGCTGAAGGATAAAAAGAAAAAATACTTTGGCTGTTTTCTTTTCATTTCTTATTCCCCATTACCCTTCTCTTGAGCAGATAAATTAGGCTTGGGACTCTACAAAACGATGCAAAACGACTCTGGAAAAACAATTTCTATTTGGATGACAACGGCAGAAGTGCCAGATCAACCAGTTCTCACCGAGAACATTCATGCAGATGTGTGCGTAGTGGGTGCTGGGATAGCGGGGCTGTCAACTGCTTATATGCTCAGCCGTGCAGGTAAGTCGGTGGTGGTGCTAGATGATGGTGCAATTGGTGGTGGTCAAACTGCACGGACAACGGCTCATCTATCAAATGTATTGAGTTATCGCTACTACGAACTGGAGCAAATCCACGGTGAAGAGGGCGCAAAACTTATTGCCCAAAGTCATACAACAGCTATTGATACTATAGAAGCGATCGCCTCTCAAGAAAAAATCGACTGCGACTTTGCACGACTTAGCGGTTATCTCTTTCCCCCAGATCTTCAGTCCACAGATGAAATTAAACGGGAATTGAAAGCAGTCCACCGCGCCGGACTAACCAATGTAGAAATTGTAAACAAAGCGCCGATACTTGACTTTGATACAGGTTTATGTTTGCGCTTTCCCCAGCAAGGGCAATTTGATCCGCTAAAGTACCTGGCTGGATTGGCTAAAGCAATTCAACGTAATGGCAGTAAAATTTACACAAATACCCATGTAGAAAAAATTGAAGGTGGTTCAACTACCCGCGTTGAGACAAGTAATGGTCAAGTGGTGACAGCGGATGCTGTAGTTGTCGCAACCAATTCCCCAATTAGCAACTTGGCTACTATGCATTTTAAGCAGGCTGCTTACATCACTTTTGTCATTGGTGCAAAAGTGCCTCGCGGCTCTGTTCCGAAAGCGCTTTACTGGGATACCCTTGACCCATATCACTACGTGCGATTACAAAGCCTTGACGAACAATATGATGTCTTGATTGTTGGGGGCGAAGACCACAAAACTGGACAAGCTGACGATGCTAATGCACGGTATACTAAGCTCCAGACGTGGACGCAAGAACGTTTCCCAATGGTAGAAGATATTTTGTTTCGCTGGTCAGGTCAGGTGATAAATGCCGACGATGGTATTGCTTACATCGGCAAAGCTCTATTAGATCAGGAAAATGTCTACATGGTGACAGGCGATTCAGGTTTGGGAATGACCCACGGCACGATCGCAGGTATTCTTTTGACTGATATGATACTAGGGCGAAAAAATACCTGGGCTGAAGTCTACGACCCATCGCGGATTAGAATCGGTGCAACAGGTGATTTTATATCCGAGAATCTCAACGTTGCTACCCAGTATTTAGATTGGGTGACACCAGGAGATGTTGATTCCGTCGAAAAAATCCCATCGGGTACAGGTGCAGTAGTGCGGCGTGGTTTGACAAAGGTCGCAGCCTACCGGGACGAAAATGGCATTCTGCATGAGCATTCCGCAGTTTGTACTCACCTTGGCTGTATCGTTGCTTGGAATTCCTCAGAGAAAACCTGGGATTGTCCCTGTCATGGTTCACGGTTTGATACCCAAGGCAAAGTGATCAACGCACCGGCAATTAATCCTCTTGCGCCTGTGGATCATAGCTAAAAATTTGACATTAATTTATTCACAAGTATTATGTTGAGTGGGCGAACAGCCCACTTTTTTATTGTCAATTGGGAGAATATACAGGAACTACTTGTTCTAGGTTATAGTCACTGATGTCAGTACTTAAATGAGCGATCGCAGCGGTATATATCTGCTCTAACTTACCTTAATTCTTCGGGAAGCTGCTGTTTGCTTTTACATCTATGTATGGTTGCTGCTGTACGTTATCAGTTTTTTTGAGTTGTTTCTATATATACGCCAATTTTAACTGGGTAGTTATCTTAACGCAGACCTCAAGTACTTTCAACCCACTAAATTAGTTCTTTGTTAATGGGAAATTTCGAGATAATCACCTAAATTTAGCATTATTGCTGATATTTTCCCTAAAACTTGAGGATAGCTATACTAAACCATACCCCACACGTTTTGTAACCAAAAACCTATATACTAGACTTGAATTTGATAAATGTGAAAGTTTTGTTAATTGTGATACCAAAACCTATTATTTTTTAGATGATGTTTTAGTGTATCTATAGTTTTAAGGTTTAGTAAAAACTATATCCAGTATTATCAATAAACTGGAAACTGCATGTGGTGCAAAAATCAAGTGGGGAGTGGAAACATGGATTTACGTAGAGATGCATTGCAAATCCTCAAAGAAACTAGCCGAACTTTTTATATCCCAATTAGTATTTTACCGCCAGGATTGCAAGAGGCAGTTGCATCAGCGTATTTGTGTATGCGTGCCATTGATGAAATTGAAGATCATCCAGAACTGGATAACGCTACTAAAGCGAAGCTGTTACGAGCTATTAGCTTGACATTACAGGCAGGGGTTGATGGGTTCGCGCTAGATGCTTTCTCCGCTGGATTTAGCGGCTATGAGAACACTTTAGCAGAAGTCACCGTTGGTATTAGAGAATGGTCACTATTAGCACCTGAAACTATTGCACCTCGGATTTGGGATGCCACTGCCGCAATGGCAGATAGAATGGCTTACTGGGCAGAAACAAACTGGAAAATTTATACAGAATCTGATTTGGATCGTTATACGTTTGGGGTTGCAGGTGCGGTGGGCTTGTTGCTCTCAGATTTATGGACTTGGTACGATGGAACACAAACGAACCGTACTCAGGCGATTGGGTTTGGTCGAGGCTTACAAGCAGTGAACATCCTGCGTAACCACACTGAAGACTTGAGGCGTGGGGTAGACTTTTTCCCAGAGGGTTGGAGTGCAGCGGATATGCAAGAATATGCGCGGCGTAATCTCGCACTAGCAGAAGCTTACACCAACTCCCTTCCTACTGGCCCAGCTTTAGACTTTTGTCAAATTCCTTTCACCTTGGCTTATGGTACCCTTGATGCCCTAGCCAATGGTAAAGAAAAACTCAGCCGTAGTGATGTTTTTGCACTCATCAAACAACTGATTGATGTGAACGTGAAAGCCAGTTAGAGAGATGGAGAGCAGGGGGGCGGAGGGGCAGGGGGAGCAGGGGGAGCAGGGGAAGAAATTATTGACTCTTGTACAGACGCGATTAATCGCGTCTCTACTCTTGACTCTTGTACAGACGCGATTAATTGCGTCTCTACCCTTGACTCTTGTACAGACGCGATTAATCGCGTCTCTACCCTTGACTCTTGTACAGACGCGATTAATCGCGTCTCTACTCTTGACAAATAACAACTAAAGGAGAGATATCAGTGAAGAAAACTTTATTCCTCAATCCTCCTTCCTTCGATGGGTTTGATGGTGGTGCGGGTTCAAGATACCAAGCTAAACGCGAAATTACTTCCTTTTGGTATCCTACATGGCTGGCGCAACCTGCCGCCCTGGTGCCAGGTAGCAAGCTAGTGGATGCTCCTCCACACGGTCAGACTTTGGAAGATGTGCTGAAAATTGCCAAAGATTACGAACTAGTAATCATGCACACTAGCACACCGTCACTGGCTAATGATGTTAAGTGTGCTGAGGCAATCAAAGCTACAAACCCAGATGTGCAGATTGGCTTTGTTGGGGCACATGTGGCAGTATTACCGGAGGAGACACTGCGCGATCGCCCAGTTATTGACTTTGTGTGTCGCAATGAATTCGACTATACCTGCAAGGAACTAGCCGAAGGCAAACCTTGGGACGAAATCAAAGGTCTGAGCTACCGCGATCAGAACTCTAACATCCGCCACAATGAGGAGCGGCCACTGATTCACGATTGGGATGCTATGCCTAGTGTCCTCCCAGTTTATGGGCGTGACTTAGACATTAAAAAATATTTTATCGGCTACCTGCTGCACCCTTACATTTCCTTTTACACTGGGCGCGGCTGTCCGGCGAAATGCACATTCTGCCTCTGGCCGCAAACAATTGGTGGTCATCTTTACCGCCATAAAAGTCCCGAAGCTGTGGGACGTGAGATGGAAGAAGCCAAAGCCATCTTCGGCGACAAGGTGCGGGAATATATGTTTGATGACGATACCTTTACGATTGACAAACATCGCGCGATCGCCATTAGCGAACATATGAAGCGGCTCAAGCTCACCTGGAGTTGCAACGCCCGTGCTAATTTAGACTACGACACGCTCAAACAACTCCGCGACAACGGTTTGCGATTGCTGCTTGTTGGTTTTGAATCGGGTAACCAAGATATTCTTAACCGAATTAAGAAAGGCATCAAGCTAGAAGTGGCGCGGGAATTTATGAAAAACTGCCACAAACTTGGCATCACCGTCCACGGAACCTTTATCATTGGTCTACCTGTAGAAACCCAGGAAACCGTAGAAGAGACAATCCGCTTTGCTTGTGAACTCAGTCCGCATACAATTCAAGTCTCCATCGCCGCGCCTTATCCGGGTACAGAACTTTATGAACAAGCCAAAGACAACGGCTGGTTTACAAACCAAGCTTTAGTTGCTGAGTCCGGTATTCAAACCTCAACGCTGCAATATCCAAATTTTTCTAGTGCGGCGATTGAGGATGCAGTTGAGCAAATGTACCGTAAATTCTACTTCCGTCCCAAAGCGATTTTGCCCATTGTGCGCGAAATGCTCACCGATCGCCAAATGATGGTACGTCGTCTCCGCGAGGGTGCAGAGTTCTTCTCCTACCTGAAAGAACGCCGTACTCAATCTGCGGCCAATGCACAAAATCAGACGGCTGCTGTCTAGATTTTGGGTATTGGGGGCTGGGGGCTGGGGACTGGGAAAATTCTTCGCTAATCCTTAATCTCTAATTCCCAATCCCTAGTCCTAATTCTTAATACTTAATGCCTTATATTCAATACCTACTGGCGTGGCAAGCCTAAAATAGTGCATTAGGTGTAGGTTGGGTTGAGCAACGCGAAACCCAACATCAATAAGGGTGTTGGGTTTCCTTACGTCAACCCAACCTACATTTTTTTTGCAACATTTTAGCTGTGCCACGCCACTACTGTGTACACACAAGTCTTTTAGAGTTGCTGTGTAATGTAAGGTAAGTTAATTTTTGCAGACCGACGTATTGGCATAACAGACCGACGTATTGGCATAACAAGCCGACGTATTGGCATCACAGACCAACGTATTGGCATAACAAGCCAACGTATTGGCATAACAAGCCAAGTATTGGCATAACAGACCGACGTATTGGCATCACAGACCAACGTATTGGCATAACAAGCCGACGTATTGGCAACTTTAGAAAACTTGTGTGTATACCGTAGATGGTCAATACTGAAGAAATCTCGCGATCGCGTCGTCGTTTCGTCATTATCAATGGTGATGACTTCGGCAATTCTAGCGGCGTCAATCAAGCAATTATCAAAGCGCATGAACAAGGTGTGCTGACCAGTACTAGCCTGATGATAACGGGTGAAGCAGCCCAAGAGGCGATCGCCTTAGCACGTACTCACCCCAATTTAGCAGTCGGTTTACACTTAGTATTGGTGTGTGGTCGCGCGGTTCTACCCCCTGACCAAATTCCCCACTTGGTTGACTCAAAGGGTAACTTCCCAGACAGCGCCCTGTTGGCTGGGTTACGCTACCAATTCCATCCCGCTGCTCGTGAAGAACTGCGGCGAGAAATTTGCGCCCAATTGACAAAATTCCGCGAATCTGCACTATCACTTTCTCATGTAGATGGACATTTACACCTGCACATGCATCCAGTGGTACTGGGTATCCTGGTTGAGTTGGCACAAGAGTTTGACATTCAGGTCATCCGTTTGCCATCCGAAGAACTGGGAATGACCTTGAAGCTTGACCGTCGAGGGTTATTAAATAAACTAATTTGGTCGGGAGTATTTGGTAGATTGCGCCGTTACGGTGAGGGTTTGCTGACATCTCAGGGCATTAGCTTCGCTCAACGGGTCTACGGATTACTGCAAACTGGCAATATGACTGAAGAATATTTGCTCGGTCTGATACCCCAAATTCGGGCAGACTTAGTAGAGATTTATTCCCATCCCGCATTAGTTAACATTGGGGAACCACTGAATGACTCGCTAGGAGCGGGTGAAGCAGAACTCGCTGCTCTGTTAAGCAAGCAAGTACAGGATGTACTGATTGCTAATGGTTTTGAGTTGACTAACTATGTGAAAGCTAGCCATTAGACCTCTTGCATTAATATTTTTTGTCTCACGCAAAGGTGAGCCAGTGCGTTGGGCGGGCAATGCCCGACTTGAAGCACCTGGCGTCGCAAAGACGCAAAGAAGAACGCAAAAAGAACGACTTTTGCAAGAAGTCTATTTATTAAGAGGCGTTGCTGATTGAAGGGATGAAAATTTACTTTGCTGTGGCGGTGTGTTTTTTCAAATCCTCCAGGTTACAGACTTCCAAAGCTCTAGCATGGGTTGCTGAGAGGACGACGGGTGGAGCAACACCAGCATCAAGTGCTTCTTGCCAACGAGCAGCACATAAACACCAGCGATCGCCTGGCTTCAATCCAGGAAAATTAAAATCAGGAACAGGAGTGCTCAGGTCATTCCCTTGCGATTTAGTGAACGCAAGGAATTCTGCTGTTACTTGGGCACAAACAACATGCATCCCGAAGTCCTGACCACCTGTATTACAAAACCCGTCGCGGTAATACCCAGTCATGGGAGAAGTACAACAAGCTTCCAGATTTGTACCTAGTACGTTTTTCGCTTCTGTCATAAAAACCTCAATTGTTGGTCATTTGTCAAGAGTCAAGGGTGGAGACGCGATGAATCGCGTCTGTACAAGAGTCAATAATTTCTTCCCCTGCTCCCCTAATGCCCTTTACCTGCTCCTAGATAAAGTTCACCCACTTTAGGGTCATTCAATAGTTCTTGGCCAAGTCCGGAGATAGCATCGCGTCCAGACTCCAATACATAACCGCGATTGGCCATTTCCAAAGCCTTACGGGCATTTTGTTCTACTAGTACGATCGCAGTACCCGCTTGGTTAATTTGTTTAACCTGCTCAAACACTTGCGTTACCAAAATGGGGGATAAAGCAGCAGAAGGCTCATCCAAAAGCAGCAAACTGGGTTCCAGCATCAAAGCTTTCCCCATCGCTAGCATCTGCCGTTCTCCTCCGGAGAGTGTGCCAGCGCGTTGACGACGGCGATCGCTTAGTCTAGGGAACATAATAAATATTTTATCCTTAAGCGGTTTTAAGGGAATATTCCGGACAAAAGCCCCCATTTCTAGATTTTCTTCGACACTAAGGGAGGGAAAGACATTAGCAATCTGCGGTACGTAGCACATTCCCCGCTGAACAATTTGATTCGACTTTAACCCCACGATATTCTCACCTTTGAAGCTAATTGTGCCTGTGTGGGGAACTAAAAGCCCAAAAATGGCTTTTGCTAAGGTAGATTTACCAGCACCGTTGGGGCCAATTACTGTTACTAATTCTCCTTGTGCAACCCGGAAATTCACACCTTGCAGAATATCTACATCTTTGATGTATCCGGCGTGGACATTTTGAACTTCTAGCAAATAGTCATTTGTCATTTGTCACTTGTCAACAGCTAAGTCAACTATAGTAATCCGATTTGATTGCTGAATCACTCGTAGAGGCAGGGAATGGGGAATAGGGAAGAAGGAATAAAGGTGTACTGAGTTTTGTTCAAAAATCAAATAGGAGTCCTATATTAGTTATCAGTTATCAATGAGCAGCTTGTTCACTGATAACTGTTTACTATTACGGAGTTTTTTGCAACTCTGGTCGTTCTTCTGGGACGATCGCCCCTTCTACTGGGCAAACTTGGAGACATATGCCACAGTCGATACAAGTGGCAAAGTCAATCCAGTACCAATCGGTTCCTTTGGCATTTTTGCCTGGGCCTTCATGAATGCAAGCTACTGGACAAGCATCTACGCAGTCAGCCACGCCTTCACAGACTTCAGTAACAATTGTGTGCGACATATTCTTGATTCCCTTTCTTCTGTATCGGCTATTTCTAGCCTAGCAGGGGAGCAGGGAGTGGGGAGGCGAAGGGGCAGGGGGAGCAGGAGGATAAAATAATTAATGACCCTTGACTCTTGTACAGACGCGATTAATCGCGTCTCTACCCTATTCCCTATTCCCCATTCCCTATTCCCTATTCCCCATTCCCTATTCAACAACTAACTTAATGGTTCAATTGTGGGTGAGCCATCGGCTTTAATCCAGGCAATTTGGGCAATATCGCGATCGCGTGCATATTGGCGAATAGCGTCTACATCTCTTCCCCCCAAATCCATTTCTACCCGCATTAGATGAGTAGAATCTCGGAGTTTTTGTGCATAGGCAAAGGCATTATGGTCAGCATTTGGTGTTTCTGCTACAACTAACCAGGTGCTAGCTGGAGTTGATTGCGGTAATTGCTGAGTAGACAATAAAACTTGGTATAAATCTTCGATGTTGAGGACAAAACCAATTCCAGGGATGTTTTCTCCTTGAGGATGATATAGCCCCAAAAGTTGATCGTAGCGACCACCTCGCCCTAAAACTCGGGCTTGGGAATCGGTATTATTAACAACTTCAAAAACAATACCCGTGTAATAATCTATGGTTTGAATGAGGCTGAGGTCGAGGATTAACGGAAAATTTCTCTCTGATTCCAGTAACTCTACTAGGGATTTGAGGTTATTCACCGCCTCTTGCTGCTCTTCATCTAAATCCAGGCTGGTGACTTTTTGGAACACATCCGCACTCTTCCCGCGCAGATCTAACATGGTTCTGGCACGTTCGCGTAGTTCGTCGCTCAGGGGCAAACTATCTATGGTAATGCGATCAAGATGGGCGATCGCACTGCGAACTTTATCTTGTAAATTAGCAGGAAAGGCACTCAGGAGCGATCGGGTGATTCCCGCTTCACCTAAAATTACATGCCACTGCTTCAAACCCAATGCTGCCAAACAATCTGCTACCAATAGCAATACTTCCGCATTTGCCAGCAATCCGCCAGCACCCAATAACTCAACCCCAGCTTGATAAAACTCTTGTTGGCTATTGTGTCCGCTTCCCCAAGTGCGGCGAAACACATTGGCGTTGTAATACAACCGTTGCGGATAAGTTCCACCTGCCATGCGAGTGACAACGGTACGAGCAATGGATGCTGTCAATTCTGGACGCAGCCCTAATTCGTCATCTTCAGCATTTTGCAGTTGAATCACCATCTGGCGCTGAATGGCTTCCCCTGCCATTAGGGTATCCATACGCTCTAGCGTCGAGGTAATAATCCTGTGATACCCCCAACGGTGAAACACCTGCTGTAACCTATCTTCAATCCAGCGTTTTTTAGCCACATCCAAGGGCAATAAATCCCTGGCTCCCGCTGCTGGTTGATACACCATTATTTTTTCTTCCCACCAAACAAACCACCGAACAAACCACCGCCCCCAGATTGATCTGGTTGCTTACCTCCATTATCAGGAGGCGTAGTCACTTTAGGATTACTAGGTTGTTGTCCTAAAGCTTTATCTATTTTAGGTTTCCATTGCAACGCTATTTCGTCTTTAGGATCTAATTTCAGAGCATTGTCAAAATGGATTTTTGCCATTTTTAGCTGATTTTGCTTTAAATACACCAATGCAATCAAGCTATGGCAATGACTATTTTTAGGTTCTAGCTTTAGGGCATCCTGCAACTCTACTTTGGCTTGGGCAAATTGATTTTTCTCAATCAAAGTTTGAGCGCGGCGGGCATACTGTTCTACAACTGAGTCTTCTTTTGCTGGCTCTGGCGCTGGTGGTGTACTTTTTCCTGTATTTGGCTGAGGCGTGCCTGAGTTAATTTTAGTTTGAATATGCGGCGGCGCTGCGGATAATTTGCTTGCACTCCGCATTAAGTACACTAAATTCAACTCACTAACTTGGGCGATGACTTGCAGCGCTTGCTGTAAAGAATCATATTGGGTTTGGGCGATTTTAGCGATCGCACTTTTATAAAAGTGATCGATATTGGGCGCACCAGCTAACTGTCTAGCCAAATCGGTGTTCAGTTCCACCGAGGAAGATTCTTGTACTAGACGCCTACCTATTTGCGACAAAACTAAAATATATTCCCCGCGAGCGGATTCTGCGGAAAGTTTTTCATAAGCTGGGTTAACCAGCTTTGATAACAAATCGTTGGCTAGCTGTTTTTCCGCAGCACTTTCAGTAACACTACTATCAGGGTGCAAGCGGCGGGCAATTTTGAGATAGCGTTTGCGGATATCTTTGACATCTGCATCAACTGGAATGCACAAAACTGCGTGATGATCTATGAAATCATATTTAAAAAGTCCACGATCTATCTTAAAAGACATAAAGCGGTGTTGCACCAAAGGAGCAGTTAGATTTTTTCTAGTTTACTTCGCTTGATCAGTAATTCGTCAGTAGTTAGGTGTCAATTGTTTAAACCCAAGGATCAAGACTAAACTCCAGTGAAAAAGTAACTGACAATTAGGCGATCGCTCTTTGGCTCAATAGGAGAGAATAATCGCTGGATTCTGAGGAGTGAAACGCGATCGCAGATGAATAAAAGTTCGTCCGTAGAATTTTCCACAGCGCTCATTATTTAACACAATCAAGCAAATAACTTTTAGCTTATACCAATTCTGTATGAAGATGCGCCAAATTATCTTGGTAAAAACTCTGCGTACCCACCGTTCGCGCAGCGTGTCCGTTGGCGTACTCCTACGGAGAAGCAAGCTACGCCTTGGTGTCGCAGACAAGCCTCTCGTTGGCGCAGCCTCTCGTAGAGAAGAGAAGGACTCAGCCATGCCTGAAGGGCTTTACAGCGGAAGCCGCCGCTCCGACTTCTCTCTGCGTTTAAAAACGTGAAGTTATTTAAGGACACCACTATGGGTGCCCTTAAAGAAAAAATTCAGAATTGTAGGTTGGGTAGAGCGATAGCGAAACCCAACAAAGCCGCGATAATCTTGGGTTTCGTTCCTCAACCCAACCTACGCAAAATCAGGTTTTTAGCTCTAACCCAAGCGTATTACACTATGGGTGCCCTTAAAGCAAAAATTCAGTGAATTCTAGATAAATCCAAAATTATTTGTTGCCGTTACCGTTACCATTACCGTTCTTTTGAAGGACACGTTCAGCAAGTTTTTCCGGTACTTCCTGGAGATGAGCGTATTTCCAGTGGAAAGAACCAACACCAAGAGTAAGCGATCGCAATTCTACAATAAAGTTTTGCATCTCTGCTTGCGGCAAATATGCAGATACATTATCCCAGCCTTGCCAATCGTTTTTGCCCTCATAACCCAAAATCTGCCCCCGTCTACCACTCAACAGTTGCAACACCTTGGAGGTAAATTCGCTAGGTGTTGTCACCTCCACCCGCAGAATCGGTTCTAGAAGGGTTGGTTGCGCTTGGGGTATCCCCGTTTGCATAGCTAGGCGCGCAGCTTGCTTAAACGCTTGTTCAGAACTATCGACGCTGTGATATGAACCATTGGTTAGAGTTACCGCCACATCTACTACTGGGAAACCCAAAGGCCCATGTGCCAGAAATTCCCGCACGCCCATTTCCACACCAGGAATGTATTGTCTGGGAACTACACCGCCAACGATGGTTTCATTGAAGTTAAAACCTGTACCACGAGGTAAGGGCTTAATATCGAGAAAAACATCACCAAACTGTCCGTGGCCACCGCTTTGGTGCTTGTAGCGCCCATGAACCGAAGCCACAGTTTTACGGATGGTTTCTTTGTAAGGCACTTGTGGCAAGTGGGTTGTCATCGGTAGGTTATATTTGCGGCGTAGTCTATCTAAGGCGACTTGCAGATGAATTTCGCCTTGTCCCCAAAGGATAACTTCATGGGTATCGCCATGTTGCTCCCAAGCAAGTGAGCAGTCTTCTTCCAACAGCTTGGTGATGGCACTGCTCAGTTTAACTTCATCGTTGCGCTTTTCCGGTGTAATGGCCAGAGCATACACTGGTTCCAATTTTTCAGCTTTGGGTAATTCTATAGCCAACTGCTGATCTGTGGAAATTGTATCCCCTGTCTTAATTCCCTCTAAGCGGCTCAAAGCGACAATTTCACCAGCATCAACTTCATTAACTGACTGCTGTTGTTGTCCCATGAGCCGATAAATTCCACCAGTGCGAATGCCGTTGAGGACAATGCCATCAGTTAATTTGCCTTGCCAAACACGCACTAGGGATAGTTTGCCACCTTGGGGAGTGTAGTAAGTTTTTAGTACCTGCGCTAAAGGAGCAGTATCTCCATTTAAGTTTTTTAAGCGACGTTCTGCTGTGGTTTCTGGTTCGGGAGCTTCCCGTAACAAAGCTTCTATTAAAGGTCTAACACCATAATCTTGTTCTGCCACACCAAAGAAAACGGGCACTACCAAATCTGCCCCTAGTTCTAGTTTTAAGTCTTTGAGAATTTCCTCTTGGGGTGGTTCGATGTCTTCTAAAAGTTCTTCCAATAAGTGATCATCAAAATTTGCCAGAGCTTCAAGCATTTCTGCCCGTGCTATATGTTCTTCTTCTTTTAAGTTTTCGGGAAAAGGGATGAGATCAGCAGGTGCGCCTGGATGATATTGATATGCCTGTTCGCTCACCATGTCGATAAAGCCGGTGAGTTGCTCCCCATTCATGATGGGATATTGGTGCGCTACTAAAGGACGGCTGGATACAGCTTTGAGAGCGTGCAATGTTTCCAAAACGTGAATATTTGCCCGATCCATTTTGTTGACAAAGACGAGGTGGGGAATTTCCCAATCGTCTAGGAATTTAAATAGGGGGGCGAGGGTGAGGACTCGTTCCCGTATGGGTTCGCAAACTACAATTGCCGCATCAACTCCCATCAAAGCATTATACGTTTCTTGGCCAAACTCCACACTTCCCGGACAGTCAATAAAGGTGAAGCGAATGCCGTTATACTCTGTGCTAGCGGCGCTTACTTCTACACTCATTTGGCGATCGCGTGACTCGGCGGCACTATCTCCTACTGTGTTGCCATCCTTAACACTGCCTTTGCGGGAAATCGCCCCTGTGACAAATAATAAACTTTCTAGTAAAGTAGTTTTTCCACTTAAATAAGGCCCAACAATTGCAACATTCCGCGAACCCGATTTTACTTTTTCGTTCATAAAACCTCCCTTGCGGTCAGTCTCTCTAACCGCATGATTCTGTTTATTTCAGGGATAAAAAATGGTTCTCTGGAGTCAAAATTACCCCTTCTTTAATTTGTTATTATCCTCCCTTTAATCAAAAGTAAAAAAAATTGTAGTCTCTTGTAAGATTTAGCTTAATAAAAGTTAACAGTTACGCTCTTAAATACCGAATCCAAAAGTTTTGTAACAAGACTTTATGTGAAGTAAAACTAACTACAAGTATTGCAAGTCAGAAAATCAATGGGATCATTATTCTATAAATATCGCATAGCAACGGTGGCGAGTTTGACTTTGCTGGTTGCTCTGATCCTCTCCCCCTCTCCCTCTCTCCCCCTCTCCCCCTCTTCCACTCTACTTGCACAAGCAGGTGGTCAAACTGCCACAGACTTATTAAACCAAGGCTTACAAGCAATTCAGGCGGGAAAGGTACAAGATGCGATCGCTGCCTTTAAACAAGCAACCCAATTAGATCCAAACCTGGCAGCAACGCACTATAATTTAGGGCTAGCACTGCGACAAGTGGGACAATTACAACCATCTGCTGATGCATTTTATCGAGCAACGCAAGCTGATCCCAAATTTGCTCCAGCCTTTGCCAATTTAGGCGGAACGTTGTTAGAAGGGAATAATTTACAGTTAGCAAATGATTACTTGCAGCGAGCGCTGGAACTTGATCCCAAATTGGGTTTTGCCCACTATAACTTGGGGTTGGTAAGAGAACAGCAACGAGATTGCAAGCAGGCGATCGCATCTTTTAAAAAGGCAATGGAATATAGTAAGAATGCGCCTGAGCCTGCCTACCACATAGGAACATGCTATCTTCAACAAAGCAAAGTTGATCAAGCAAAAGATGCATTTCGCCAAGCACTAAGAATTAATCCGAAATATTCAGAAGCTCACTACAATCTCGGCTCTATTTGGTTTAGTCAAGGCAAATTACAAGAAGCGTTAGAAGCTTTTAGAAAATCAGCAGAAGCCAACTCTAATTATCCCAATGCCTATTACGGTGCAGGGTTAGTTTTTATCCAGTTACGCCAATACGGAGATGCAATCCAAGTATTGCAATTTGCTAGAGATTTATACAATGCTCAGAGTAATCCTCAATGGGCGAAAAATGCCGAACAATTGTTGCAACAAGCACAAAATTTAAATTACCAACCTCGCTGAGGCGCGATCGCTTCACATTGCGTAACATAAGATTATTGGGTTGATTCGCTGGTGTGGTGTGAACTTGTCCCGATTGGAATAAAATCTACATGCAAAAGCGTTTCAAGAGTCGATTTTTATTTTGCGATCGCTGGCTTGATCGGCAATCAATTGTTCGTAACATGGAGGCTTTCCAAGACTTAATTGTGATTGTTCTGTGTTTAGGTTTGTTTGCCGTCATGCTGATACAGTTATGGGGGATAGCTATCGCCCTGACTCAGCCACTAGACTATAAACATGTGACGGCAAAAATCCTATTTGTGTTGATTTTGGTCGAGTTATTTCGACTATTAATGGTGTACTTGCAAGAACATAGTATTTCTGTGGGAGTGGCAGTTGAGGTAACAATTGTATCTGTACTGCGAGAAGTAGTTGTCCACGGAGTAATGGAAATCTCTGCGGTTCAAACAGCTGGAATTTGTGGCTTATTGTTTATTCTGGGTGTGCTATTAGTAGTGTGTGCTAAAACGCCACACATGGATTGCATAAGTGCTAACACTAAGTTGTGTCCTATTGTGTATGAAGGACGTAGGGAACGGCAAAATGATCTGGAATTCCAGTATTCACGTCACTATGATGAGAATCAACCTATTGCATAAATAATCCCAAAGGTGGTCATTCTGTAGCTAGATAAACCGAGCTAGAAATAACAGTGTGGAAATCCTAATGCTTGAGGCTGCGTAAGCAGCCTTTGTACTTTTTTCTACGCTTTTGGGCAGATGAATCACTCTTTTAAAGTGAGTATAAATTAGTTAGAAACCTAAAAGAGGGCAAATTTATGACTACAGGTAACGGACAGTCTCAACAACCCATTAGTAATCTGGAATACGACTTTATCACCGTGTTGCACAATAAAGCTGAGGCAGTTAAGGCTTATGATACTTACATCCAAGATGCTCAACAAGTTGGTTCCCAGCCTTGTGTAGATTTGTTCCAAAAATTGCGGCAATCTGACATTGAGCATGCACAAGAGATTCGCCACCATCTGCAAGAAGTCATGCAGCACGGTAAAATGTAACGCTAGATAATCGGGTGCGATCGCTTATTTCTTGCTTGTGTATTCAAAGATAGGAAGCGATCGCACTTTAATATAAACAAGAATTTATCAAGAAAGTTATCTTTATTTGGAATTTTTTGACTCTAGGTTGTGATTAAAAAAACCAAATAGTATAATCAGCCGACTTTACTAAAACTCTAACTTCCTTAAAATTACATCTATCAAAAGTCAGAGAACTTATATATATTCTCTTAATGCTTGCTTTTTCATACGTAAGTATGAGATACTTCATTTCATAAAAAACGGTAAGTCAATCAATATACTGGAGTTACTTCCATAAAATAGCGCTATATTGAAAAATTATATATCTCGACCTTAATGTTTTGAGGTGACTGAGGCAAGGCTTGTTAGTCAATGTTTGCGTCGCATTAATAATGCGAATAAATCTGATAACTTCTTTAACGCTTCTTTACTTTGGTATCACTTTTTGCGATCGCAGTACAGAAAAGAAGAACTAAATCAGGTTGGGAAATCAAATATCCCAGAAATGGTATTGTCAGTAAATCTGTAGCTGCGATCGTCACTCGTAAAGATAATCCCAAAAACATTCAAACTTGGGCAGACTTAGCCAAAGATGGTGTGAAAATAATTGCAGCTAACCCAAAAACTTCTGGTATTGCTATCTGGGAATTCTTGGCTTTCTGGAGTTCTGTGAGTCTAACAGGTGGTGATGAAACGGTAGCATTAGATTATGTCACCAGAGTTTATCAGAATATTCCTGTGTTGACGAAAGATGCCCGTGAAGCGAGTGATTTATTTTTCCAAAAAGGCGAGGGAGATGTCTTAATTAACTACGAAAATGAGGTAATTTTGGCGCAAATAGGCGGATTGAAACTGCCTTATGTTGTACCACAAGTCAATATTTCTATTGATAATCCTGTAGCTCTAGTTGATAAAAACGTTGACAAACACGGCACAAGAGAAGTCGCACAAGCATTTGTTAATTTTCTTTACTGGCTCTATTAGCTTAGATGCTATTCGAGCAGTTCCACGTTCTTTGCGAGAAGGTGCTTACGCTTTAGGTATCACTAAACTGGAGACTATTTTTAAAGTAGTTCTTCCAGCCGCACTTTCGGGAATTATCGCCTCGATTATTTTGGGTATTTCTCGCGCTGTGGGTGAAACAATGACTGTCCTCATCGCTGCGGGACTACAGCCAAAGCTGACTATTAGCTTTGCAGAATCAATAGCAACAATGACAGCTTACATGGCACAAATTTCTGGCGGAGATAGTCCCCGTGGAAGTCTCAATTTTAAGACTTTATATGCTGTAGGTGCGGTTTTGTTTGTGCTTACCCTATCTTTGAATATTGTTAGTTACTGGATTGCTAATCGTTATAAAGAAAAGTATGAGTAATAGGTATGGCTACTAGTTATCAACAAAATGATTCCTTTGCAACTGCGACAGATTTTACTGATAATGTTGACAAAAGGGAGAGCTTAGGAAAAGTATTTGAAGTAATTTTTTTAATCGGGTTGCTGATTGGGATATTTGTCCTAGCCTTGCTACTTTTTGATATTTTGGGAGATGGGTTAGGTAGATTTTTGTCCCCAGGCTTTCTCACAGAAACCCCTTCTCGTTTTCCTGACCAAGGTGGTATCCGTCCTGCTATTGTTAGCAGCATTCTTTTGGGACTTGTTGTGATTTTTGTCACTGTCCCAATTGGTGTAGGTGCAGCTTTATATCTTGAAGAGTATGCACCTAAAGCTTGGTGGACAGTGATTATTGAAATTAATATCAGTAATCTGGCGGGTGTGCCTTCTATCGTCTATGGATTGTTGGGTTTAGGAGTTTTCAATTATTTACTTGGGTTTGGTCCCGCTTTGATTTCTGGTGCATTGACTTTATCTTTACTGTCTTTACCAGTCATTATTGTCACTTCTAGAGAAGCAATTCGCGCCGTCCCGGATTCCCTGAGAAATGCTTCTTATGGATTAGGCGTCACAAAATGGAAAACTATCAGCAGTCACGTTTTACCCTATGCTGTTCCTGGTATTTTGACAGGGGTGATTATTTCTGTATCCCGTGCTATCGGTGATGCAGCTTCTCTAATTGTTGTAGGTGCTGTGGGTTTTCTCACCTTTAACCCTGGTTTGTTCCAAAGATTTATGGCATTACCCATTCAAATTTACAGTTACATCACTCGTCCTGAACCGGGTTTTGCTAGTGCAGCCGCAGCGACAATTATTGCGTTGTTACTTTTGATTTTAGCTCTAAATGGTGTAGCAATTTATATCCGGCAACGCTTTTCAATACATTAGATAATTAAATATCTGATTGGATATATTCACGGTTATTAGGAAATTATGAAAATGACTTATAGCAATAGTAGAAGTAAATTAGATAGTGCCACAATCGACCCAAAATAATGACGTCTTCAATGTTGAAGGTGTGAAGGTATTCTATGGGGAATTTCTGGCACTTTTAGATGTATACTTAAAGATTCCTGATAAGGAAATTATTGCTTTTATTGGGCCTTCAGGATGTGGTAAAAGTACCTTACTGCGTTGCTTTAACCGGATGAATGATTTAATCCCCGGAGCTAAGGTTGAGGGTAGGTTGAATTATCGCGATCGCAATATTTACGACCCTAAGATCAATTCTGTAAAATTACGACGCCAAGTCGGCATGGTTTTTCAAAGACCGAATCCTTTCCCCAAGTCAATATACGAAAATATTTCCTTTGGGCCGCGTGCTAACGGTTATAAAGGTAACGTTGATGAATTGGTAGAAGATTCCCTCAGACGCGCTGCTATCTGGGATGAAGTCAAAGACAAACTCAAAGAGAAGGGTACTGCATTATCTGGCGGACAACAGCAACGACTTTGCATTGCTCGTGCGATCGCTATGAAGCCAGATGTATTATTAATGGATGAACCATGTTCTGCTCTCGACCCGATTTCTAGCCGTCAAGTAGAAGAACTCTGCTTAGAACTCAAGCAGCAATACACCATCATCATGGTGACTCACAATATGCAACAAGCTTCCAGAGTTGCAGATTTGACAGCTTTCTTCAATACAGAAATTGATGAACATGGCAAACGTCGTGGAAAATTAGTCGAGTTCAGTCCTACAGCCCAAATGTTCAGTTCTCCTCAAACCAAAGAAGCTGAGGATTATATCAGTGGACGCTTCGGTTAAGCAATATACCGTACAGTATTCGCAACAGATTAAGCGCAAGATACAAGCAGTTGAAAATCAGTTTGGCTGATTCTCAACTGCTTGCTGCACTTGCTCCACCGTCAAATCTAGAGCTACTGCTATTTGTTCCACACTCAATCCTAGTGTCAATAACCGAGGTACGGATTCCAACTTAGCTTGCTGCCTACCTTCCTGTCTACCTTCCTGCCTACCTTCCTGTCTACCTTCTTCTAACCCGTCTTTTTTGATTGATTGATACATCCTGCTCTTTTTAAATTCGTCATCTATCCCTAACATATCAGCCAACTCCTCTCGGCTTAACCGGGTAAATTTGTATAAAAGGATGGTTTCTATCAATTCTACAATTTGCTTCCTGGTTATTTCATCTGCCAGTTGTTGTCTTGCCTGCAAAATTAATTCTCTACCTCTATCAATGGCTGTTTCTTCCTTTTCGATAATTAATTTAACAATTGCCACTTGAAGAGAGTTCTCTGTCGTACTTAATTCATCTATAGCGGTTATCAGTTGAGTGCAATACAGACCTAACCCCCAGCCCCTTCCCTACAAGGGAAGGGGAGTAAGATTCAAAGCCTCTCTCCTAAAAGGAGAGAGGTTTGGAGAGAGGTCAAACTGTATTGCATCCAAACGAGAACCGCTATAGATAAATGCGTTGCACTTGTGGACTGTTAAGCAGCAGTTGATACGGTAGTCGGTCGTCCGAATCTAAACTGCGTTGGGGATAGATGACGACAGCACGCCAAAAATTGACGGATTGGTTTTGACGCAGGTAAAGAAAGATTTCAGCAAACAAGCGTCTATAAAAAGTTGAGTCTAATTGAAACTGAACTTCAACAAAGTACAGCGGTTGGTCTGGGCTTTCACTTGTTGGGATAAATACCCCATCAATCCGAAAGGCCGTTTCTTTTAGTTCAACTCAAACAAATTCATAGGCATTGGTGTTAACAGTTGTATCACCAATAATTGCAAAAAATATGTTAGGGAAAGCTTGAAATATGCTATAGAATATTTTGTCAGTTTGCACCTGGATTTGACTACAGCGAAAATTTTATATTAAAAGTTTATCAAGAATAGCGATCGCCTTCTAATTCAGTACTCAAAAAAAGAGTTTCATAAGACGCTTAGCCCAATGCAAAATTCGGAAAAATAGCGATTTAATTTTATGTAATTCTTAATTACCTTGCATTTCTGCGCCAAGTTTTTCCAGGTTTTGACTGACATTGACAGTACGGGGATGATTTGCGCCCCAAACCCGCTCACAAATATCTAAAGCTTGCAGATAAAGGGGTTTTGCTTCGCTGTAGCGTCCTGTTGCACGATAGATTTCTGCAAGATTATTAAGACTTTCAGCAACATTGGGATGGTTATCTCCCAACAGATGTTTATCAAGTTCTAACGCTTTTATACACAAAGGTTCTGCCTCATTGTAGCGCCCTTGACCTCTATACATATAACCAAGAGCGTAGATAGTGTCTGTCAAAAGGGGATGAGCCTTTTGTAGTAGACGCTGCTTAAGTTCCAAAGATTGTAAAAACAATAATTCAGCTTCACTGTAGCGTGCTTGAGCGCGGTATATCAATCCCAAATTGTGAATATCTGTAGCAACATCAGGATTCTCTTCTCCTAAAAAACGCTTATCCAGTTCAATTGCTTGCTGCGACAACGGTTCAGCTTCACTGTAGCGTCCTTGATGATAATAAAGTAGCGCTAGATTATTCAGTATGAGAGCGAAAGAGGGATGGTTTTCACCAACCAGGCGTTTTTCGAGTTCTAATGATTGCAGATATAGAGGTTCAGCTTCGTCATAACGTCCTTGTTCATCGTATAGTAGTGCCAAGTTGTTAAGACTGACTGCGATATCAGCATGGTTGTCTCCCAATAAGCGTTTTCTCAGTTCTAAAGCTTGTTGATATAGAAGTTCTGCTTTGCTGTATTGTCCAGTCGATTTGTAGAGTCCCGCCAAGTTATTTAAGCTAGTAGCAACATTGGGATGGTTATCTCCCAACAAACGTTTTCTCAGTTCTAAAGCTTGCTGATATAAGGGTTCGGCTTCGTTGTAGCGTCCCGTTGTACGGTATAGTCCTGCTAGATTGTTAAGACTAGCGGCTAAGTCTATCTGCAAACCTGATTCATTTTGCAATTCAATCGCCTTACGCCAGTATTGTATTGCTAGTTCCTGTTCTTTTTGATAATTCTCAGACTCTCCCCTATCTAACCTGCTGTGATAAATATCACCCAACCTTGAATATAAAGTAGCCAAGCTAGAGTCTTTAGTTCCCCGTTCCTGTTCTATCTTCTCAATTAAGCTTTGTAAATCTTGGATGGGTAAGAAAAAGGAGTTATTTTCATGAGTATCTGTGCTGGCTAATTCCGTGTCCCTAAAAACAAAGCGTATAGGTTCTAATTCTTTACAAGCAATAGCATTCGTTTTTTTAGATACAAACCGAAAGACACCGTTGCGCCAACTCCAAAAATCAGGGGCTTTTTTAATTAAGTTGACTAAAATTTGATTAGTTACCCAAAGCACAATCGCAAAAGGAAACTCGCGCAATCCTTCCCGTGTCCACTGTAAGTAACCAAAAAATTTTTCCTGTTCCGATTGCTCGTTTCCAAGCCTGAGAAAATAAAGTTGTTCAGCACCTGTTACACTAATCACTGCTGGGTTACGCTGACGGAGATATTCTTCTTGTTGTACTAGTTGATTAAGAGCAGCTTTCAGACTCGGTTCCTGACGTGCCAGAATTACCCGATATGCACGAAATATAGGTTCTAGTTCAGCTTCATACTGAGCAATAATCTCATCACGAAAGTTAGCGTCATCGCAAACTGCAATCAATAAATTTAATCCCTGTTTTTGAGCTTCAATAGAAACAATTAAATCATCATAAGCATCTTGATTTTCCTCGTCATCTATAAATTCTTCATTCAACATGGATGGCCCCCTGTCTTTTCAAGCTTTCTATAATAATTGGGTGAACATCGTACCAGGTTTCATCAGTGCGATATTCTAAAACATACAACCCATGTAGCAAATCCAAAAACTCTGTTTGCTTCGGGTCATTGGGCATAAATTGCTGATAAACACTTTGCAAAATATCTATATCAACTTTTCCTAAACGTATAGAAAAATCATTACGAATTTTATTAATTGCTTGAAGCAGAATTTTATCATCAATAATCACTTCTGCTGTTGGGTTTCTCCGAATCATCCGCAAACAAATTCGGCAACATTCTTTAGAAATCCGAATTAGTTCTCGTAATACACCACCACTATAAATAACAATTTTTTCAGCAGTTTCTGCTGCGATTAATTCATTATGAATTCGCTTTTGTAAAACTGCACCGAGAATCTTTGTGGCATCAGGGCGAGGCTGAGCACTAGGCAGCCGATTTTTACCTTTATCAAATATTTTCAAGACAGGCATTGCTACAACTTGGTCGTTGGTTTCAGTGGCAATTATTGTACTGATAAATGTTTCCCGAAGTACAGCAATTGGGATAGTATAAATAATCCGAAAGTTAGGCTGACAAAGAGCTTTAATATTGTCTTTATAAATTTCGTTAACTCTTCCTAAATCGAGTTTATCTAAATCATCAATAATTACTAATACATCTTGTTTAGTAGCAGTTTGAATAAGAGCAGCTATTTCGTTAATTCTGGCAACTAAATCTGATATTTTACGTTCAAACTCTTGCTTAATTTCATCCCGAACGGTAGCGTCAGCTTTTAATTTCGAGCTAATCAACTTTAGTAAATCGAACCCTATGCTAGCTTCTACTTGCAAATTTAATTCTTCAGTGCGAGTGCGGGTAGCAAACCAGTTATAAAGAGCTTCTTTAGTCGATTGAGGAATTTCAACTCTACGTGCTTCCGCTTCGGTCATTAAATTAACTGCGATCGCAAACAGAATATTAATATGGTTAACAGCCGACATTTCAATTTTGTCAGCAATAGAAAATAGAACTACAAAATACTTTTTTTGAATTTGTCTGCTAAACTCAGCTAACAAAGTTGACTTACCACATCCTCGATGCCCTGTAAAGACAATTTTGCCATCTCGATTGGGGCTGTCTTCCACTAATTGGTTGAGATCTGCAATCAAATCATCACCATATTCAACTCTAAATCTTTCCATTTCGTTCTGTTCCATTAAGGGGAACAGTTCAAGATTGCTGTATGCTTCTTGAAAGGAGTTTAATAATTCTTGAGACATTGGATAGTGCCGTAAACGTGCTAACTATTCATATAATGGCTCATCCTTTTTGTGCTAAAAGTTTATGCGAATATAGTTGCTCTAATTCGGCAAATTAATGATTACTAAGTGGCTAATATTTTATCTTTATAAGAAGGAGGCTATAACTCCTGTAATGACACGCGAAAAACAAAATAATACAAATGAATAATCAACAATAATGAATAAGAGATTATACATGCAAAATAGTGAAAGCTACTGAGCAAATTTCTAAAATTAAATTTCTAATTAGAAAATTAAATTCTCTGCTTGCATTTTATCTACCTCTTCTTCTTACCCTCTGAAGAGTAGGTTTTAGTCACTGCACCCCAAAGAGCCAAAGCTGCGCTTTGTCTGCCCTCCCTGCTTGCGGGGAGGGGATTAAGGGGTGGGGTTCTTGGGGTTTAATAAGTAATTAAGCGGACATTATATAATTTATCGTTCGCATAGCGTGCCGGAGGCATACCGCCAAGACGCCAAGAACGCCTTCTCTGCGAGAGGCTTTGCCAACCAACGCGAAGCGTCTCGTTGGCGCAGCCTCTCGTAGAGAAGAGAAGAATTTGTAGAGCGTGCGTAAGTCTCACTAGGGCGCGTTTTCAAACTACAATCATAAAAGAATCGAGGGGATGACTACGCCAACACGAACGGCGATCGCAATCATCGCTGTATAATTTCCAGCAAGTCTTTCATATCGGGTAGCGATACGGCAAAATTACTTTAGTCGATTGATAACACGTTCAACAATGTTACGTTGATGGTATGAGTTCTTCTCCTCACCTCTCTAACTCCTCATCTCCAATTAAAATGTTGGCAGTTTACAATACACAACTGAGCAAACAAAGGTAAATATGCGCTTACTACACACGATGCTACGAGTGGGCAACCTTGAAGAGTCCTTGAAATTCTACTGTGAAATCCTGGGAATGAAATTACTTCGTCGAAAAGATTATCCAGGGGGAGAATTTACCCTTGCTTTTGTTGGTTACGGTGATGAAAGCGATAATACTGTACTAGAACTAACCTACAACTGGGGGGTAGAAAAGTACGAATTGGGTAATGCTTACGGTCATATTGCTCTTGGTGTCGATGATATTCACGCTACATGTGAGGAAATCCGAAATCATGGCGGTAAAGTTGTTCGGGAACCAGGCCCGATGAAACACGGTTCGACAGTAATTGCTTTTGTGGAAGATCCAGATGGGTATAAAGTTGAACTGATTCAACTGGGTACTCAAGGCTCAGCAGCCAAACAGCAATCACAAGAACAACTTGTAAGCCAGTAATTCTTAAAAAAGAATACTAAGTAATTGAGTTGAGCGTGAAACAATAATGCCTGCGGCGAAGAATCAGTTTGCAAAAATTGTTGGCTAAGGTTTAGTAAGTTGCATCATTAGCATCTAAACACAATTAGCGATCGCTCCACTTGACACCATCTGGCAAAGTAAAACCAGAACAGTATTTTCGTTTTAAATTAGGGATATGGGTAATGGTTCAAACTATCACCAATTATCAATCCAAAGTTGTCACTGGAGATATACGCGCACATCCGCGGATAATGTTTGGATAATTTGGGAGTAGGATTATAACCACTCACCAATCCCAATCCCTAAACTAAAAATCCCAAATCTAAAATCCTAAAGATGCAACCTACAGATCCCAATAAATTTACTGATAAAGCCTGGGACGCAATTGTCAAAGCTCAGGATGTAGTCCGCGCTTATCAACAACAGCAATTAGATGTTGAACATTTAATCATTGCCCTGTTAGAAGAACCTACTAGTTTAGCAATACGTATCCTCGCTCGTTCTGAGGTTGATCCGATCCGTTTGCAACAGCAACTAGAAGCCTTTACCCAACGTCAGCCTAAAGTTGGTAAAAGCGATCAACTTTACCTCGGTCGCAGCTTAGATATTCTACTAGACCGAGCCGAGGAAATTAGAACTAGGATGAAAGATTCCTACATCTCTATAGAACACATACTTCTGGCTTTTGCGGAAGATGAACGCATTGGACGCCGCGCATTCAAAGGCTTCAACGTGGACATCACTAAGCTAGAAGCTGCTACTAAAACCGTTCGCGGCAGCCAAAAAGTGACAGATCAAAGCCCGGAAGCTCGCTATGAAGCTTTACAAAAGTTTGGCAGGGACTTGACAGAACAGGCAAAAGCTGGAAAGCTAGACCCTGTGATTGGACGCGATGACGAAATTCGCAGGGTAATCCAAGTATTATCCCGGCGCAGTAAGAATAATCCGGTGTTAATTGGCGAACCTGGAGTAGGTAAAACTGCGATCGCTGAAGCTTTAGCGCAACGCATGGTAAACGGTGATGTTCCCGAATCCCTGAAAAACCGCCAGCTGATCTCTTTAGATATCGGCAGTTTAATTGCTGGAGCAAAATTGCGGGGGGAATTTGAAGAACGCTTAAAAGCAGTCCTTAAAGAAGTTACGGAATCTAACGGTGATATTGTTCTGTTTATTGACGAGTTGCATACCGTCGTTGGTGCTGGTTCTACTCAACAAGGGGCGATGGATGCCGGGAATTTACTCAAACCGATGCTGGCGCGGGGAGAACTGCGTTGCATCGGTGCAAGTACCTTAGATGAATACCGCAAACACATCGAAAAAGATGCAGCCCTAGAACGCCGCTTTCAGCAAGTATTTGTAGATCAGCCCAGCGTGGAAAATACTATTTCCATTCTCCGGGGGTTAAAAGAACGCTACGAAGTTCATCACAACGTTAAAATTTCTGATTCAGCCCTAGTAGCAGCAGCAACCCTGTCAGCCCGTTACATTTCTGACCGCTTCTTGCCAGATAAAGCTATTGACTTGGTAGATGAGGCAGCGGCAAAGTTAAAAATGGAGATTACCTCCAAACCAGCAGAATTGGAAACTATTGACCGCCGCCTAATGCAGCTAGAAATGGAAAAGCTGTCATTGGCTGGAGAAGAAAAAGGTACTTCCCAAACTAGAGAGCGTTTGGAGCGCATTGAGCAAGAGATTGCCAAGTTGACGATCAAACAGCAAACATTTAATGAGCAATGGCAAGGTGAAAAGCAGCTATTGGAAGCTATTAGCGCTTTAAAGAAAGAAGAAGATGCCTTGCGTGTGCAAATTGAACAAGCAGAACGCGATTATGACCTCAACAAAGCTGCCCAACTAAAGTATGGCAAATTGGAGGGAGTGCAGCGCGATCGCGAAACCAAAGAAACCAAACTTTTAGAAATTCAAAGCAAAGGTTCAACCTTACTGCGCGAACAAGTCATTGAAGCCGATATTGCCGAAATCGTCGCCAAGTGGACAGGAATCCCCGTTAATCGCCTCTTGGAATCAGAACGGCAAAAATTGCTGCAACTAGAACACCATTTGCACGAACGAGTCATTGGACAACAAGAAGCTGTCGCAGCAGTATCAGCGGCTATTCGTCGCGCCCGTGCTGGGATGAAAGACCCCTCTCGTCCCATTGGTTCATTTTTGTTCATGGGTCCCACAGGCGTGGGTAAAACTGAACTCGCCCGCGCTCTAGCTCAGTTTCTCTTTGATTCTGACAATGCCTTAGTGCGTCTGGATATGTCTGAGTACATGGAAAAACATTCAGTTTCCCGGCTTGTGGGAGCACCTCCAGGATATGTCGGCTATGAAGAAGGCGGTCAACTTTCCGAGGCTGTTCGCCGACGTCCCTATTCAGTAGTGCTCCTGGATGAAGTTGAAAAGGCTCACCCCGATGTGTTCAATATTTTATTGCAAGTGCTAGATGATGGGAGAATTACCGATTCTCAGGGGAGAACGGTAGATTTCCGCAATAGCGTCATTGTCATGACTAGTAACATCGGCAGTGAGTACATCTTGGATGTTTCTGGTGATGATACCAAGTATGAAATGATGCAGGTTCGAGTCACAGATGCATTGCGATCGCATTTCCGCCCCGAATTTCTTAACCGCGTCGATGACACTATTCTCTTCCATACCCTCAGTCGCACAGAAATGCGGCATATCATCCGCATTCAACTCAAACGCGTAGAAAATCTCCTCCGAGAGCAAAAAATCTCTTTCGACATATCCCAATCTGCTTGTGATTACCTTGTAGAAACAGGTTATGACCCAGTTTACGGCGCTCGCCCACTTAAACGAGCAATTCAGCGAGAAATAGAAAACCCCATCGCCACCAAGCTATTGGAGAATACTTTTGTCTCTGGAGATACAATTGTTATTGACAAGGCTGAAAACGGTCTGTCTTTTAGTAAAAAACTGCTAGTGAAAGCGATAGTGCCACAGATTGCCACATAGCATCTAACTAATAGACATCTCTAAAAATAGAATGTAGAGACGTAGCAGTGCTACGTCTCTACAAGGGTTTTGGATAACGTATATTTAATTTCTGGAGATGTCTAATAGATTTCGCGGCTACAAAGACAAAACCAGAATGTTCGATGAGTCCGCCTAGCCTAATGTAGGCTAGGCGGACTTGATTCGTATAGCCACAACTTCAGTCGTCGGGTTTGTTAGTTTTATTCTTTTTGCGGGAATCCTGTACTTGTATACCCAAAATGGTTATTCAGTTCATTAGTTTAGATAGGCAGTTTTTATGGAACTTATCACTTCTTTAGATATTAAGAATTCAGAATATTTATCAAAAGATAGACTGATTAGTTACCATCACCAGTTGCGTCTAATATTTACATTGGGTAATCAGGTAAAAAACATTTTAGAAATTGGGATTTTTAATTCCCTATTAACAGACCTTTTGAAAAGTAATGGATATAACGTCACGACAGCTGATATTGACCCCAGCTTAGAGCCAGAAATAATTTTGGATCTAACAAAGGATTTTTCACTGCCAAAAGATAAATTTGATGCGATCGTACTGTTTCAAGTACTAGAACATTTCCCTTATGAGCAATCAGAACAAGCTCTGAAAAAACTCGCACAAGCAACAAAGAAATTTTTGGTAATTTCGATTCCCTATTCTACCCAATACGTAACATTTCAGATAAAAACTTCCTTTTCGAGAAGATCAAGGCATTTATTAATTAATGTGCCGAAATTCTGGACTACAAAGCCAGTTTGTGACGAACATTACTGGGAAGTGGGGCTGAAAGGATATCCCAAAAAACGAATTTTAAACTCAATTGCCAAAGCTGAGTTAACTGTTAAGCAAGAATTTATCGATCCCAGCAACCCATATCACTACTTTTTGGTGTTGGAAAAAAAAGCTAGTAATACTTAGACACTAAGCTAAACTAGGCGAATTTGCAGTTAACTAAGACAGTTCCCAGTTGTACAAAAACTCGTCAATAACTACCTAACCCTACTTCTTAGACACCCCTGTTACTCGAACAAAGCAAAATTGTTGGGTAAAAGTAGGGAGTAGGGGGTGGGAAGAAAACTTCAGAAAATATTAATATTAATATATTATGGATCGGAAATCCGAATCACAGCATGGGGGCAAACAATGCTGACAAAAGGAGCGTAGGCGCAGCCCGTCGTAGACATCGCTTAAGCTATGCTCTTACAATCCTAATTGGTATCATCCCCTCTGTAATCTCTGGGCTTACCCTTGAAAACAGAAGGCTAGGTGTATTTGCCACAATCATAATTTCAGATACTAACATCGAAGATTACCAATCATGCTAGAACAAGGCACTATCAGTATTCATACTGAGAATATTTTCCCGATCATCAAGAAGTCGCTCTACTCAGACCACCAAATCTTCTTGCGGGAACTGGTATCCAACGCTGTAGACGCCATCCAAAAGCTGAGAATGGTATCCAATGCCGGGGAGTATGCTGGAGACATCGGCGAACCAGAAATTGAAATCGCCATTGACAAAAATAACAAGACCCTCTCTATCTCCGATAATGGTATTGGGATGACGGCAGAGGAAGTGAAGAAATATATCAATCAGGTTGCTTTCTCCAGCGCTGAAGAATTTATTCACAAGTACGAAGGCAAATCAGATCAACCGATTATCGGTCACTTCGGTCTTGGCTTCTACTCCTCGTTCATGGTGGCACAAAAAGTTGAAATTGATACCCTTTCCTACCAAGAAGGGGTGCAAGCCGTTCACTGGACTTGCGATGGTTCCCCAGAATTCACCCTAGAAGATTCACCCCGTACAACTCGCGGTACTACCATTACCCTGACTCTGCAAGGAGAAGAGGAAGAATTTTTAGAATCAGCACGCATTAAAAATCTTGTCAAGACCTACTGCGACTTCATGCCAGTGCCAATTAAACTGGAAGGTGAAGTCTTAAATAAGCAAAAAGCGGCCTGGCGGGAGTCACCTAGTAGTCTGAGTCAAGAAGATTATTTAGAGTTTTACCGCTACCTGTATCCTTTTCAGGAAGAGCCGCTATTGTGGGTACATTTAAATACTGACTATCCCTTTATTATCAACGGCATTCTATATTTCCCAAAAATGAAGCCGGATGTAGATGTTACTAAAGGGCAAATTAAGCTATTTTGCAATCAAGTTTTTGTCAGTGATAACTGCGAAGAAATTATCCCGCAATTTTTAACACCGATGCGGGGTGTCATTGATAGCAGCGATATTCCCTTGAACGTGTCGCGTAGCGCATTGCAAGGCGATCGCACCGTGCGGAGAATCGGCGACTACATTGCTAAAAAAGTAGGCGATCGCCTCAAAGAACTTTTCCGCGACAACCGCGAACAATACATCAGTGCTTGGAAAGACCTCGGCACTTTTGTGAAATTTGGTGTTCTCAACGATGAGAAATTTAAAAAACAAATCGAAGACATCATCATTTTTCGCACCACCGCCAAGCTTGCAGAAAAACCTGCTGCCGAAACTCCAGCGGTTGAGGTACAGTCTTCAGAAGGGGATGTTTGGCAAGATGTCACAACTGCATCATCCAATTCTGAGAACTCAACACCTAGTGCTCCCTACACCACACTGAAAGAGTATTTAGAGCGCAACAAAGAACGCCACGAAAACCGGGTTTTCTACAGCACCGATGAAGCAACGCAAGCTACCTACGTAGAACTGCACAAAAACCAAGGTTTGGAAGTCCTGTTTATGGACTCCTTCATCGACACCCACTTTATCAACTTCCTAGAGCGGGAATATCAGGATGTCAAGTTTACGCGAGTAGACTCCGACTTGGATAATACCCTGTTAGAACAAGACAAAGCTGCGGAAATTGTTGATCCCAAAACCAACAAAACCCGGAGTGAGGTGATCAAAGAGCTATTCGAGAAATCCCTCAACAAACCCAGACTCAACATCCGCACCGAAGCCTTGAAATCCGACGATCCGCAAGGAACACCACCTGCGATCGTGCTATTACCAGAGATTCTCCGCCGCCTGCGGGAAATGAACGCCATGATGCAGCAGCAAACAGCAGATTTTCCCGAAGACCACATTTTGCTAGTGAATACCGCTCACCCGCTGATTCAAAACCTGACGAATCTCAGCCAAGGTAGTATTATTCAAGGTGATGGTCAATCGCCTACAGATCAGTTGGTGAATATGATTTGCCAACACGTCTACGATTTGGCGCTGATGTCCCAAAAAGGGTTTGACGCTGAAGGGATGAAATCTTTCGTCGAGCGCTCAAACGAAGTACTTACAAAGCTAACGGAACAAGCGAGTAAGTAAGACAAGTGAGGAGACAGAAGTCAGGAGTAGAGACGCGATTAATCGCGTCTGTACAGAAGCCAGGAGACAGTAGTTATTTATTCCCCTTGTCCTCCTTGTCTTTCAGGTGTATCTCAATGAATGCGCCGACACCCTAAAGGGTGCGGCTACACGGACAAAGCCTGCTCTTAGCAGGCTTTAAGAATTTCAGCCCGCATCTGCGGACTTGGTTTGTGAGCCAGCGACTTCTAGTCTGTGGGCGAATTTACATTCATTGAGATGCTCCCTGTCCTCCTTGTCCCCCATTTCCCCTCTCCTTCCTTTCCTACTTCTGTTGCCTAAGTCCTAAAATGGAAAGGCTATATTAAAACAATCTGGAGATAGTTGCTATGTCACGTCGCTGTGAACTAACTGGTAAGAAGGCAAATAACGCCTTTGCAGTTTCCCACTCCCACCGCCGTACTAAACGGCTTCAACATGCCAATCTGCAAATCAAGCGCGTTTGGTGGCAAAGTGGAAATCGTTGGGTGAAATTAAAGCTGTCTACTAAAGCAATCAAAACTCTAGAAATTAAAGGGTTGGAAGCAATGGCAAAAGAGGCTGGGCTGAACCTGAATCATTACTAAGCTTCTTAGCCAACGCACCGATACCCAACCCTAATTCCTGAACTGAAGAATATTCTCCCCAGTCGCCTCCCCATTTCGGGGAGGTTTTAAATTAAGCTAACCAGCATTCAAATTGCATATACAGACATAATTCAACGTGAGTTCGACAAACCTCTCCCTGTCTTGAACTAAAGTTCAAGTCTGTCCCTCTCCGACTCGGAGAGGGACGGTTTTACGTAGTCAAACCAGGGAGAGGTTTCAATATTTACGCTAATTAGGCAGTTATAGCAAGCGAATTAAAGGTTAGGACATAAGGACAAGCGTGGATGTTAGGAATAGTAATGTTTTACCTCCTGCCTCCTGCCTTCTGCCTCCTGCTGTACTACATAAGCCGTCGAACTTACGTTAATTCAGGAAGCTTCTGCATTCTGACTGCTGATTCTCCTAGTTGAGAAAAGTGCAAGTTACAGTGGTTTTCAATTCAATAGACCACACACGTAGGGGCACAATATATCGTACCCCTACAATGACACACCAATTCGACGCCACTTGCTACCCTGCGGAAACGCTAAGAGCGAACAAGTCGGGAAACCTGCTCACGCGACTGGCTCCCATATTCCACGCCTTAAAAATTGCTGTAAATGCTTACTGCATATCATTTTACAGCCAACTGATATATTTCCTTTAACAGATGGGTACTATAAGCTTACTCTGCTAACAACATCTTCATGAAGTTGCCTTCAGATCAGATAGATGTCCGCAAACTTACTGTGAAGTTATGGTGTTATTATGCTTTCCCATCCCATAATTAATAATTTTGAAAAAATCGGTACTTCCCGGATTAAATCTAACAATTTATCAATGATATAACTTTAATAAATTGTTTTTCCTTGTACCTATCTTTATTAGAAAAATAGTAAATCAAGATGGAGTAGTTACATATAAACTCAGCTTTTGCCTGCCTAACATTTTTTTACAGGCATCCTTAATTGTGTCCAAAATATTCCCTAATTTACCACAAATAACTTGACAGGAAAGCAGCTATGTCTTGGAAACGTCGAACAGTCAAGGCAATAACCAAAATATTCAAACAAATTAGCAAGCAGTTTTTATCTGCAATTAAAAAACAAATTATTTGGCTTCTGCGGACTTTTGTTGTCACGGGAAGAAAACGAAACTCGGTAAATGCTGGTTTCGTATTGCCAACAGTGGCAATGGTAGCTTTGGTAGTCGTACTATTAACAACTGCAATTTTGTTTCGGTCTTTCGAGCGCTCTAAAAATGCTAGTAATGTCCGGGTGAATGAGGCGACAATGCAAGCCGCCATCCCCGCATTAGAGAGGGCTAAATCAAAAATAACTGAACTGTTTGCTGACCCCACTCTGCCACGTTCTGTCCCATCAAACGTTACGTTATACAGTACCTTAATCAATAAGCTTCCTGTCTATACATTGGGTGATGAAACTCCCATAACCCTGCCTTATAACATTAATGGAAATAGTACGATTGAAGCAGGTAGTAGTATCCTTTTAGAAGATAAAGAAAACTTACAAACAGCCTGGAAATTTCCTGCCGATACAGATAATAACGGTAAGTTTGATAGCTTTATTCTCTACGGTATTTACTTCCGCACTCCTCCCCAAAGTGGTACAACCCAAACTAGAAAAAGAAGCCCACTAGATGCTAGAACCCCCCCTATGCTACCAGCTAAGGCAGGTGGAGCTTGTGATATAGCTGGTGAGACTAGTGCCAGCTTAGTAGGTAATTCGGGTTGGTATAAGTTACCAAATGGCGAATTGAAAAAAAGCTTTTTCGTATATACAGCAACGGTTCCGATTACTAGTCAAGCTAGTCTTGATACCAAATATGAAGTATATCGAGGTAATAAAGGCTTCTCGGCTTTAGAAATGCAACAAGATCGTAGTCAAGTTTCTATTACTAATAATGCTGTTGTATATGAAGATGACTTAGATATTACACCTGGACCTAGATTCCGTCTCAATGGACGCATCTTTACCAACAGTAACTTATTTACTGCTAAAAATGATCAAGATATAACCCTATTTCAGGTCAGTAGTAGGTATTCATGTTACTACGAACGAGAAAATGGCAAGATAGTTGTTGGCGGTAATATTGCAACTAGTAGCCCAATCAGCGCAAGTAATACAGGTGGAACACGCGTAGACTTATTTGTAGAAAATAATGCACCTAATACAAGTAAATCTTTGGGATCTACTAATAAAACTACCTCAAATAACTCGAATGACATTGCCTATAACAGTCAGGCTTATGCTCAACGCATAGACTTATTAGTGAACGCACAATTTAACAATGCTACTACTACTGATCCTCAAGAAATCCAAACCAATATAACCAAGCGGACTGCAAACGATCCAAGCTTAGACGCGAATAAAGTACGTAAGCAAGAATTGGAAAATTGGTTCCGTAAACGTACTCGGCGTGTACCATTTAAAGAAGTTGGTTATGGGACTTCTGCTATTCAAAAATCTGCTGGGGTGGACTACACAATAGCAGATGCAGGAACCTTTATGAAAGGTTCTGGTAATACGCTACGTCCAATGGATGCCTGGATTTATCCAACAAATACAACACTAACACTAGATACAGCGCAACTACCTACAAGAGATCCAGAGATTGTAGATGACACTCCCGTAACAGAAACAGAGTTAGGCGATCGCATTGTAGTAGGAAACAACCTACCTGAACTAATATGGGACGACACAAAAGGAGAGTTTGTAGGAGAGGATGATCCCCAAACCATCACTCCTGCTGTGAAATGGACAGGTAGCACTACCAAAGATCGTACTCGTTCCACTCGCGTCAAACAGTTATCAGATTTAGGGGTGACTGGACGTGATGGTTTTTGGGAAATTTCAGCCGCTTCACCCCGAACTAATATCCTTGATGTGGTCGGTGGGCTGAGGGTAATTACAGGTGCGGGAGTATATAGACCTACAGGTTCTAACCTCCCCACACCTCCTGCGGCAGTCGATGACTCCAGTACAACAGGCATACTAGAAAATAGTACTAGCGCCACAGTAGTGTGGCCGGACACAATGCCCATGCTTGTGCCTAATTCTGCCGATCCTCTCAATGGTACGCCAACACGTGGTCATTTAGTAATGCGTGCCACGGCAGTGTATCACTACAATTTTGATTCTTACGCTCCTCTGGCGACTACAGCAGACGATTATCAGACACCGATGGCTTGTGTAAGTAGCTACTATGATCCCACAAACAAGGATACGGCAAGAAATATAAGTACACTGCCGGATGTGAGCGGTGAACTAGTTGGTGCCAGAACTGCTGAAGCCAGATCAAATAATGGGGTTGTTTACGCTGCTCCCGCTACTACATCTGCTGGTATAACTAGAGGACAGGCAGTAACCAATGGCTTTTTTACACTTGCAGCTAACGCTGATGATGTGACTAACACTAGTGTAACTTTGTTAGATCGCTTGAAATATCAAGCCAACTTGGTATTTCCCAATGGTCGCCTTGTCAACCCGCTACTACGGCAAGCACTGGAAAAAGCAACAACCAGCAAACTCACTCTTTCTGAGCAATCAGCAATTGACTCTACTATCTGTGCAATCACAATTGCTGATGGCTCTCTGGCTCAGAGTACTACCTACATTCCTGATGGCGCAATCAAAGAAACTGCATTTCTTGATGCCCGACAAATTAAGGCTATAGATAAAGGTGCTGCATTCACTGGAAACTATAATCTGGAAGTTGAACAGCGTCAGCCTCTAGAAATTCGTGCCACTACCATAGATTTAGGTCTACTTCGTACACAATCAATCACTGGTACATGGGCTAACGAATATCTATTGCCCAATAGTGGCATTATCTATGCCTCTCGTGATGATGCTCAAAAAGATCGCAGTCAGTCAGACAGTGAAAATGTCAGCGCCAGTGACTACAAGCTCGATCCAGAGCGGCGACCCAACGCCATTATGTTGCGTAACGGCAGTGATTTAAGTCGCCAGACTAATTACAGAGCAGAAGAAAAAGGCTTAATTTTAGCAACTGAGCTACCAGTGTATGTTCAGGGCGATTTTAATCTGCATACTAAACTTGATGCAGGTAAAACTATCGTACAAGAATTTAAAGGTGCGGGTCTTTTACCTGCTCCCAGTGATTCTAACTACGATACTAACTTTTACACTCGCGCTGCGGCAAATCGCGATCCTGACTTTGCTTGTCGGCCTAATGACTCTAGACTACCTAATTGCACAACAGGCGAAACCTGGCGACCAGCATCAGTCATTGCCGATGCTGTCACCTTGCTGTCTGCTAACTTCCGCGAAGGTTTCCGCAATGAGGGTGATTACGACTTGCGAAATAACCAAGGCAGTGACCCTAACCTGGTACTCAAACGATTGAAGGTAGGTTTCTGGAATAACAACTTCGTCACTTCATCTAATTTCTTCACTACATCTAATGATGATTCCTACTATAAAGGTACCCCCACTAGTACTGACTCAACAGACTATAACAGTTCTTACTTGAACAACTTCGTCACACCCATTCAGCGGCGAGGGAGTTTCCCAGAGTATGTCATGGAGATGTGCTTTATAATACCAGTTTCGGAATGTGGACAAGGTGACTGGTATGTGGGTTTAGATAGTGATACTGATAAAATCAATGCTTTAACCTCAGCAGAAATCTTTAAAAGGTCTAGTGAGGTAATAAATGCAGATCCTGAGAAACTCTTAGCTGGCACAACTAAGTGGCGATCGCCAAGGGCTGGTTTTGAACGATTTGCCCGTAGGGTTGCGTTCAAACGGAAATACGATGTAGCAACGACTAATGCTGATTTTGCCAAGTTGGTTAAAGCTGGTAATGCTGCCATGACTTTTAATGAGGTTGCTCCCATTCCACTAGGTATCAAATCAGGTGTAGTAAAAGAACTTCCGCTAATTATCACAAGTGGTTCGGTAGACTCAGCTAGCATACCTGACATAGCGACTAATGCCCTATGGTTTACAACCACAACAAGTACCTCTACTACTTCACCAGCGTTCGACACCAACCAGATAAATTACAACAACATTAATCGTCTATTCTCAAGGTATCCCCAAGCACCAAGTACTAGTGCTTCTTCGCAGAGGGATTTTCCTGGAAGTACGGTGGCAACGCCAGCATTCACTTCGTCCTCAAGAGATGCGTTTTTACAGCCGCTATTAGAACCTGTATTGCAATTACAGGCAACAACCGCAACACTACCTAATACTCAAGATTATGCCAGTTTAGATTCTGGCTCAACCAGTCTCGTTAAAAATACTAGATGGTTGTCTAAGGCAAGTGAAACAACTTTTAATCTAGTAATTGCTGCTGGTGATACTCCTACTCGTGTGGGTTCAAGTACCTACGAAATCAATGGAGGTTTGCATAACTTTGTGCGCTTCTTAGAAAACTGGAATGGGGTTAATGCCAATATCAACGGTTCATTCATCCAATTTAAACGCAGTATCTATGCCAGTGCACCATTCCAAGTTTTTGTCAGACCAGGACCAGCAACTGCTCCTGCAACCTGGACTTCTATTGACGTTAATGATATTTCCGCTACTGGCAATAACAGTATTTTTATCAGACGTCTATCTTCTCAAAGACCTGGTTATACATCAGATAGTACTTTCACTACTAGTGCTGCTGGTGAAGCGCCTTATTATATGCCTCCTAATCGTAACTGGGGTTTTGATGTGGCCTTACTGGCGCAAAATCCCGACTTGTTCGCCCAGCGTTTTGTAATTCCAGCAACAGATCCTCCAAATGAATACTACAGAGAAGTCGCTCGGGATGACCTTTGGGTGAAAACTCTTTTGTGTGCTGTCCAAACTCAAACAGCGGATGGGTTTGAGACTGCGGACAGCGCCTACTTTGGCAGCAGTTTAAAATTTGCACTACCTGCAACTGAACGTCCCGGTGACTGCAAGCTCTCACCCTAAAGTGTCAGAAACCTAACCCCCAGCCCCTTCCCTTGTAGGGAAGGAGTGTAGTATTAGCCTTTCATCTTGTAGAAGAAAGTCACGAATGTATTACATTTGTTCGCAAATCGCTGTAAGACATAGCCCTATTGAGTAACTGACTATGAACCCACACCAACTACAAGAATCATCTGCCCAGTCTAACGAGTCTGGTTTTACGATCATTGAGTCGCTGGTGGCGATCCTCGTGGTTAGCATTTTGCTGGTAGCGATCGCACCTGTCCTAGTAATGTCAACAGCAACTCGTGTGCAAGCTAGACGGGTGGAATTGGCAACAGGAGCGGCTAAAGCCTTTGTTGATGCTATCAAGTCTAAAACAGTTTCAGATCCGACAATCACCGTTACACTCGCTGCTGCAACTGCTGCCGCACCTAAAACTCTTGCAACTGCAACAACCAGTAGCGATTTACAGCGCTATTTACTAGACACTGTGGTTCCTACAAGCAGTACTAGTTTGTATTGCTTTAACAAGAATGGCAGTATTGCTAATCCCGGCTGTACTAGTAATCTATTTTACATTCATGCCATTAGGTTTGCAGTAGCAGGCAATGATCCTGATAAAGGACAAGGCTATCGTTTGGGAATTCGGGTATATCGTTCAGATGCTGAATTTGGTTCCTTAACTGCCAGTAGCAGTGGAAAAAAAGCAGCAACATTCACAGGGGGACTAGGCGATCGCAAGGCACCACTAGTGGAAATAACAACTGAAATTGTCAGGGGTCAAAGCTCCTTTAGCGCTTTGTGCGATCGCCTTGGTGGTTGTCAATAATAATTAACCCAGCAAACATAAATGATTTCATGACTCAGTATCTGTCGCTAATGACAAACTATAGCAAAATGAATATATTGAGGTGGCTGTTAAGTACTCAGCTAAAACCCTCTCACGAGCAGAACAAAAATAGTGGCTTCACTCTGATTGAATTATTGGTGGCTATGCTCATTGCATTCCTAGTAATTACGCCGTTGCTAGGTTTTATGATCAGCGTCTTAAACACTGACCGCCAGGAACAAGCCAAAGCCAACTCTGAGCAAGAAATTCAAGCCGCGCTTGACTATATTAATCGCGATCTCCAACAAGCACTATATATATACGATGATACGACTGCCACAGGTATCATTTCCAAAATTCCTACGGTGACAAATGGGGTTCCAGTTCTAGTGTTTTGGAAGCGAGAATTTACCAAAGAAGCTACTGAGACTAAAGATGCTGGCGGTGTGGTTCAATTTAAAGATGATTCCTTTGTCTATTCATTGGTAGCTTACTATTTAATACAAGACGCTAATACTAATTGGTCTAAAGCTGCCCGCATCGCCAGATGGCAAATTAAAGATGGCGTTACAAATAGTAGTGGTAGGAATGATTGTGCTGGATTTGCTGCAACCGAAAAATATAGTCTATGTCCAGATAAAGGTTTTAAGCCTTTTGATCTATCACAAAAAGGCAAAACATTACAAGAAAAAATGAATAGTTGGACAAATAGTTTGGCAACAGGGGAAAGTTACAATCAAGTTCCAGTGGTTTTGGTTGATTTTATAGATCAAACAACAACAGGAGCGCCAGCAGCAACTTGCTCTAGTGGCTTTCAACAATTTCCAGCAACCATTGCCAGAACAGGCTTCTACACTTGTGTAAATTCAGTAAGCGCAGATAATAGAAGTGCTGCTGAAGTTTATTTAAGGGGTAACGCACAAGCTCGCCTAATAGACAATGATGAAACTAAAGTACGTTACGCCCAGAGCAAGTCTAGTTATTTTCCGAGTGGAAGCATAAAGGTGCAAGGACGTAGCTTCATCTTTACCAAATAGCTTCTATCTTTGACAAAGATTACTAAAAGTAGGGTAGTATGCGGAATATTCTTAGTTTGAGATTATTAAATTCTTTCCAGTTACACAGCCCTAAAACAAAACTAAAGCAGCAATATTTACAAAACAGACGCTATATCGATGGTTCTAATCAACTAGACGCGGGGTTTACCCTGATAGAAGTTCTGGTCGTAGTCCTTCTTATTGCAATTCTAGCTGCGATCGCAGCTCCTGGTTGGGTTGCCTTTGTAAATCGGCAGTATGTAAATAAGGCTAACGACGCCGTTTTCGCCGCACTACAGGAAGCACAGCGCGAAGCTAAAAATAAAAAACTTAGCTACAGTGTGAGCTTTAGAAAAAATAGCACAACTCAAGTTGTAGAAGTTGCTATTTATCCTACCAAAAAGAGTGATGGCACTGATTTGAGTTTTGCTGACATCACTACATGGAAATCTTTAGGGACGGATGTAGGAGCCAACTCTAATAAATTTTTGCTAGGCGCAAATCTTAGTAGTGAAAACAAAGCTGTTACTACTGATAATGCTCCTGTTGATTATACTTTAACTGCGTCAACAAAAATTACTTTTGATTACATGGGAACTCTTGGCACAAATGCCACCTTTGGCACAGCGTCAGCAGATCCAACAAACCCACCTGGGTTAAAAATTGCTGTAGCTGTACCAAGTACTGGAAGTCCTACATCGGCTAGTAGCGTAAAACGATGCGTCATTGTGAAAACTCTTTTAGGCGCGATGCTTCCAAAAAGAGATGATGAATGTAATTAGATGCTATTACTAGCATAAATGGATAAATATACGCAATAATACTGAACATAAAATTGCACATTGATAGCAAAATTGAAGCATCTGGTGCGGTTTTATCGTTTGATATATTTAATATTTAGTAACAATTAGCCATTGACTGGGCAGACAAAAACATCATAAAAATATCAAAATCTAATTTTTGCCAAATGACTAATTGCCTTGACTTTACTGTAGCTATACCAACTTACAACGGTGAAAGTCGTTTGCCTGAACTACTAGAGCGGCTGCAAAATCAACTATACACAGAAAATTTCTCTTGGGAAATTATAGTTGTAGATAATAACAGCACTGATAACACAGCTAAAGTTGTTCAAAATTACCAACAAAATTGGCACTATCCTTATCCTTTAAAGTATTCCTTTGAAGCAAAACAAGGAGCAGCTTATGCTCGAAAACGGGCAGTTGAAGAAGCCCAAGGTAGATTAATAGGCTTTCTAGATGATGACAACTATCCAGTATCAAATTGGGTAGCCGCAGCTTATAATTTTAGTGAAAAGTATCCCAAAGCGGGAGCTTATGCTAGTCAAATCCATCCTGAATGGGAAGTAGAACCACCAGAAAACTTTCAGCGAATCGCTCCATTTTTGGCAATTACAGAGCGAGGAAATTTACCACTACTATATGAACCAGCAAAAAAATTGCTCCCCCCTTCAGCAGGACTTGTTGTCCATAGAAAAGCTTGGTTAGAAAGTGTACCAGAACAGTCTATTTTAACTGGTAGAGCTAATGGTAATATGCTTACTAGTGAAGACTTAGAAATGTTGTCATACATCCAAAAAGCAGGATGGGAAATTTGGTATAACCCAGAGATGGAAATTTCTCACAAAATCCCAAGCTTTCGGTTGACAAAAGACTATTTAATTCCATTCTTTCGAGGTATTGGGTTTAGCCGTTATGTTACCAGAATGGTAAATATAAAGCCTATATATAGACCAGCTACTTGTTTAGCTTACATGATAAATGATCTACGTAAAATTATTTTTCACTTCATTAAATATCAAACAAAGTTAAAAAGTGATTTGGTCGCTACTTGCGAAATGCAACTATTTTTAAGTAGCTTCATTAGTCCTTTTTATCTTTGGAAAAACGGATATTTAAACCCAAACAATAAAAATTAATTAAATGGATATTATGACTGAGTTAGTAATTAAAACTTTAGACGTTACCTTAGCCATTCCTACATATAATGGAGCAACTCGTTTACCTAAGATTTTAGATAGACTTTTTGCCCAAACAAGAATAGCAAATCTCAATTGGGAAATTGTTATAGTTGACAACAATAGTTCCGATAATACATGTGAGGTAATAGAGAACTATCAAAAAATCTGCAATAGTAACTTTCCATTAAGGTACTTTTTAGAAACCGAACAGGGAGCCGCCTTTGCAAGATTACGCGCAGTACGCGAAGCCAGAGGTGAATTAATTGCATTTCTAGATGATGATAACTTGCCCGACCCTGATTGGCTAGCAGAAGCTTATGCATTTGGTATTGAGCATCCTCAAGCGGGTGCTTGGAGTGGACAAATTCATGGTGATTTTGAAGTAAAGCCACCAGAAAAATTTGAGAGAATTCAAGCTTTTTTAGCTATTAGAGAACACGGGCTAGAACCACATTTATTCGACGCTGATAATTTAAGACTTCCTCCTGGTGCAGCACTTGTTGTTCGTAAACAAGCATGGTGTGAGAATGTTCCACAACGGCCTAAACTAAGTGGAAAATTACCTGGCATTTTGGTTCAGGGTGATGACTATGAACCATTGCTTTACATCCACTATGCAGGTTGGCAAATTTGGTATAACCCCACCATGCATACTTATCACCAAATACCACATTGGCGGCTAGAAAAAGATTATTTACTAACTTTAGCTCGTGGCTGTGGTCTGTGTACTTGTCAGCTACGTTTTATCAATACTAAAAACTGGCAAAAACCAATAGTCTTTGTTAGGACTGTTTTAGGTAATTTACGCCGAGTTTTAGAGCATTTTATTAAGCACAGAGGTAATTTAAAAAATGATCTAATAGCACTTTTTGAAATGGAATTTTACTTGGGTAGTATGATGAGTCCTTTTTACTTCTTAAAATGTTACTTTGACAAGTTTTTTACAAAAACTGTATAGCCTGTGATTAATGTAAATTAAGCCGTGCCAAAAATTTCTGTAATCATCCCAGCTTACAATAGCGAAAAAACTATTAAAACAACAATTGAATCTGTTTTAAAACAAACTTTTGTGGATTTTGAGCTAATTATAATTAACGATGGGTCACAAGATTCAACTCTAGATATTATTTCACAAATTCAGGATTCCAGGATAAAAGTTTTTTCTTTTGATAATGCGGGAGGAAACGTTAGTCGTAACCGTGGACTAAACTATGCAGTTGGAGAATTTGTTAGTTTTTTAGATGCAGATGATATCTGGACAGATGATAAGCTGGAAATCCAGTTGAAAGCTTTGCAGGAAACCTCACAGGCAGCAGTTGCTTATAGCTTGACTAATTATATCGATGAAAATGGGGATTTTGTAGTTTCAGGTACACACATTACTGTAAATGGAGATGTTTATGAAAATTTGTTGATAACTAATTTTTTGGAGAATGGCTCTAATCCTTTAATTCGTAGAGAAGCTTTAATTGATAATGGCGGCTTTGATAAATCCTTAAGTGCTGCTCAGGATTGGGATATGTGGCTGCGATTAGCCTGCAAGTTTGATTTTGTATGCATACCTTCTGTACAAATATTATATCGAATAAGTGCTAATTCAGTTTCTTCTAATCTTGTCCGGCAAGAAAAAGCCTGCTTACAAGTGCTTGAACGAGCGTATCAGGTAAGACCGTCGGCACTTAAAGATAGTTGGAATATAAGCCTTGCAAATTTATACAAATACCTGACCTGTAAAGCTCTACAAAAGCCATTTAATCGACAAAAAGGTCTAGTGGCAGCTAAATTTTTATGGAATTATGTTTTGAATGACTCTTCAAGACTCCAGCGTACAGCTTTTAACTTAAAACTATTATTGAAAATTGTTATAATTCTTTTCCTGCCTACCTCACTACACAGCATTATTAACCAGCGCAAAAACAGAAGTTAGGAGGCTAAAAACCGATCAGAAAATAGAAATGGATACCCAGGTGCATTTACCATCTCCAGTTAATGCGAAACGTTTCTTGAATAACCACTCTAACAGTGGCTTCACGCTGCCAGAGATGTTAGTAGTTGTTCTATTAATTGGTATATTAGCCGCCCTAGGGATACCCAATTGGCTAACTTTTGTGGACACTCGTCGCCTCAACACTGCTCAAAACCAAGTTTACCTTGCTATGCGTCAAGCCCAAAGCCAAGCCACTAAGGAAAAATTGACTTGGCAAGCCAGCTTTCGCGAACAAAACGGCATTGTTCAATGGGCAGTTCATCCTGCTACAGTAAATCCATCGGTTGCTAACTGGAATAACCTAGATGTTAATGTGCGCTTTGATTCTGAAACAAACTTCCAACCCTCGCTAAGTGATATACAAAAAGTTTCATTTGACTACAAAGGTAATGCTAAAGACCTAGGACGCATCACGCTATCCAGTAAGTCTGGTGGTAAAGTTAAGCGTTGTGTTATTGTTTCAACGCTTTTAGGGGAAATGCGAACGGCAAAAGAGCATGCTACAGCCGAAAATCACAAGTATTGCTATTAAGATATTTTTAGTTTATTTAAATAAGGTATTGTGTGCTGAACTCAGAACCAAGCCCAAAACAGCACCTGATTATTTTCACTCGCTATCCAGAACCAGGGAAGACAAAAACCCGACTAATACCTGCTTTAGGTACTCTCGGTGCTGCCGATCTTCAACGACAGATGACTGAACATACGATATCTCAGGTTAAAGAGTTGCAAAAGGCATCTGCTATATCTGTGGAAGTGCGATTTGCAGGTGGGGATACCCAACTGATGCAAGACTGGCTGGGGTTTGGCTTGGTTTACCAGCCTCAAGGTGAAGGGGATTTAGGCGATCGCATCACCCAATCACTACTCAATGCCTTTGAATCTGGTGCAGAAAAAGTAATTATCATCGGCACTGATTGTCCTGGGGTGAATGCTCAGATTCTAGCGACAGCCTTTGAGCAACTGCACGCCTTTGACTTAGTGCTTGGCCCTGCGATCGACGGTGGTTATTACTTGATTGGTTTGCAGCAACCCATCCCTGAGTTATTCGCTAACATCGAGTGGGGAACTGCTCAAGTATTCCAGAAAACTGTGGATATTGCTGAGGTACTTAATTTATCCAATGTGTATTTGCCTACTTTAGCTGACGTTGACCGCCCAGAAGATTTGCCTATTTGGGAACAAACCCTTGGGGGGATATGAGGATTGGGGGAGTGGAGAATAGAAACTAAATTCTTCACAACCCTCAGTATTACTTATGTAGTTTAGTATTTTGCGATACTACCAGGAATTTCCTGAAGACAGTCTACATTACAGATGCTACTGTGGTGTAGTTTAGAACCAAGAGGCGAAGATTCTTGACTAGTCTTGAATCTGCCTTGTATTTATATACAACATTTAAAGTTATGTGAACAATTTTCAAGTAACTTGAAATATGAAAATCACTCTTATTCACCGCAAGTTTGAAAAACTATGGTCAACCGTTTTGCTGCATTGAATACTGCTCTAACACTGAAGGTCGTTGGAATAATTTGCATTTTGTCCTTTTTCGTGGACTTTTTGATTCTAATGTTACCCTTTCAACCAACTGATCGGGGGTGGCAAATTAGCTTGGCGACAGCGCTAGTCGACCGGGGAATTGTACCTCTGGTGGGCTTGGGTTTGCTGTTTGCTGCATATTGGATTGATAGTGCTGATGCTGGAAGCGATCGCCCACCAGGTATCGATTTAAGATTTCCCGCCCTAATAATATCCAGTATTTTAGGGTTAATGTTCTTACTGATTTTTCCGCTGCACCTCAATAATGTGCGTCAAGCTAGCGCTCAAACAGTAAATCAAATCTCTCAGGAGGCGGATCAGGCAGAGAACCAACTGAAAAACCAGTTATCTCAATTCCAAGCACAACTAAATAACGATCAGGCAAAAGCTCAGATAGAACAGCTACGAAACCAAGCCAAAGCTCAGTTTTCTGAACTACTCAAAGACGATAATAAGTATAAGCAAGCACTTGCAAATCCCCAACTTCCGGCTGAGCAGAAAGAATTACTCAAGAAGTTTAAAGCAAATCCCCAAGAACTTGACAAATTCATCGCGCAGCGAACAGATCCTCAGGGAGTTGCAAATCAAAGGCTAAGCCAAATTCGCCAGCGCCGGGACGAAGCTGAGAAGCAAGCTAAAGATAGCGCTTGGAAGTCTGGACTGCGAATTGGTATTAGCAGTTTGCTGTTGTCTATTGGCTACATTATCATCGGCTGGACAGGCTTAAGAGGTATGGGTAGTTTACAAGGTGGTGGACGTAGAGCTACTGCACGTTAATCAACTATCGGTATGGCAGTAAGACGTATCAAACATCTGTTGACGGTTTATACTGCCACACGCCTTATAGCTAATAACAATAGAAAGATAATTAACAGTTAGTCAAATCGCTATAAAACCTGAGAATGTTCTCAATTTACATACTGACATATAACGAAGAGCTAGATATTGCTGCTTGTATTGAGTCGGCGATGCTATCAGATGACATTATTGTTGTGGACTCATGCAGCAGCGATCGCACTGTAGAAATCGCTAGTTGCTATCCTATCCGCGTTGTCCAACATCCTTTTGAAAGTCACGGACGTCAACGCACCTGGATGTTAGAGTCTATCCCTCCCAAGCACGAATGGATCTACATTCTCGAAGCCGACGAGCGCATGACACCAGAACTGTTCGCTGAAGGCGAAAAGGCAATTCAGAATCCAAACTACATTGGCTACTATGTCGCTGAACGCGTCATGTTCATGAATCGTTGGATTCGTTATAGTACCCAGTATCCCCGTTATCAAATGCGCCTTTTCCGTCAGGGTAAAGTATGGTTTACAGACTATGGTCATACTGAACGAGAAGTTTGTGACGGTGTTACTAGTTTTTTAAAAGAAACCTACCCCCACTACACTTGCAGCAAAGGCTTGAGCCGCTGGATTGAAAAGCATAATCGGTATTCCACAGATGAAGCTCAAGAAACGCTGTATCAACTAGAACAGGGAGAAGTTAACTGGCGAGATTTGTTCTTTGGCAAGTCGGAAATCGAAAGACGCCGCGCTCTAAAAGATTTGTCTTTGCGTTTACCTGCTAGACCATTGCTACGCTTTTTGTATATGTATTTTATCTTGGGTGGCTGTTTAGACGGACGCGCCGGAATGGCTTGGTGTACATTGCAGGCGTTCTATGAATACCTAATTTTGCTCAAAGTCTGGGAAATGAAGTATTTACCCAAACCCAGGTTAGATGCAAAAGCAATTCCTCCAGAGGCGAGTACACAACAGGTGCACTGCGCGGCTTCAGAAACTACACAAGCTGATGCGGCTTAGAGAAATTCCGAATCTGAAGCTGCGATCGCGAGATTTAGAAGTCAGGAACCAGACGAAAAATTTTCCTGACTTCTGACTCTTGACTTCCCAAGCCCTCAAGAGTGAAATTTTATATTCACATTAGCTGATTACAACCGAAATTTGATAAGTTAATATTTTTAATACAAATTTTTCAGAAAATCCGCTCTTTAACAATGTGTTACTTACTCACCAGATAAAACAACTCCTCAGTTTGCCTGGTGGTGCTTTCACAATTATGAGCAGCTTTTGACTGAGCGCGGTAGATTAGTAATACGTAAGAGACTTGCAACAATCATTTACAAGTCTGACAAAGAAAAGTAACACCCTCTGAGACTAACCCCCATTATTTGGTTGGTACAAGTCTATATGGATGCTTGTAGAAAAATAGCTGATTTCTAGCAACAAGTACGTGTTTTTGCGGCAGCAGCCAAGCTGCTTGCCTTTTGGACAATTACTTGCGGTATATTCTACCTCAAGTCAAGTCTTCGCAATTTGACGAATTTGCTGGTATGAATACCAATAATAAAAGTTCCTCTAGCCTAAAAAAGGAGAATCGGGGCTTGGTAATCGAACGCCTAAAACAGGACTTAAAAAATGACCTGATTGCTGGTTTGTTGGTAGTTATTCCGCTAGCAACCACCATCTGGCTAACGATTACAATTGCCACTTGGGTAATCAACTTTCTCACCCAAATTCCCAAACAACTGAATCCCTTTGATGGATTGCATCCCATATTAGTTAATATACTGAATTTTGTAGTAGGGCTAGCTGTGCCGCTACTAAGTATTTTATTGATTGGCTTGATGGCTCGGAATATTGCTGGACGGTGGTTGCTCGATTTTGGCGAACGGGTATTACAAGCGATACCCTTAGCTGGGCAGGTATACAAAACCCTCAAACAGCTTTTGGAAACACTACTAAAAGATTCAAATGGCAAATTTCGTCGTGTAATTTTAGTAGAGTATCCCCGTAGAGGAATTTGGGCGATCGCCTTTGTCACTGGTGCAATCAGCGGTGACATCCAAGCCCAGATGTCTCACCCAATGCTGAGCGTTTTCATCCCCACTACCCCAAATCCAACCACCGGATGGTATGCAGTAGTTCCTGAAGACGAGGTGGTAAACCTCCCAATGTCCATTGAAGACGCCTTTAAAATAGTTGTATCTGGTGGCATTGTCGCCCCCAATACGCCTCTAGTTTTACCCCAAGAGTACAAGCTGGAAGTGAATCACGACGAAACAAAGCAGGCAGTTATTCCCGTCGAAGAAACTTAAAATCAATCAGGCAAAGTTACAAGCAATTGGATAATGTTGTTGTTTGGCTGTGCCAAAATTGATACACTTTTAAGTCCGTTCCTCCTAGTTAATCAATTCTCGCACAATCACCCATCACTTTTATGCAACCTCGTAAACCCCAGCAAATTGCTCGTGAGTTGGCGCTTTTAAGCCTCAGCCAACTGCCAGTAAACCCAAAGAAATTGGATCAATTACAAGACGACCAACTAGTATCGAAGTTGGTACTAGGCGCAGTACGCACCTTGACATCAGAAGTGCAAGATAGCCTGGATAATGCCGCAGGTGAATTGCAACGCAGTAACGATCGCCTCTTAAGTAGCCAAACTCGGGCTTCAGACGTCAATACTGCTAGAACAATGCTCCAAGAGGCGATCGCATACACTCAAACAGCAATCAATCAATTAGGCACGGCAGTTGATTTCCCAGAATTGATTCAGCTAGCTAATCAGGACAAGGGAGTCCGTAATTACGCCAAAGAGATTGTGATTACAGTCAACGAAAATCGAAATATTATAGATAAACTCATTTCCACTGCCTTGGTAGATTGGCAAGTAACTCGCCTCGCCCAAATCGACCGGGATATTCTGCAAATCGCTGTAGCAGAAATGACGTTCTTAGGAGTTCCAGATAGCATCGCTATCAACGAAGCAGTGGAGCTAGCCAAACGCTACAGCGGAGACGAAGGTCATCGGTTTATTAACGGCGTTTTGCGCCGAGTTACAGACCAGAAAAAAACCGCATAGTGTTTCAACCTCACTTCGTAAGCCGTATGAGTGTTAAGTTTTGAGTTAGAGAGTGAGGAGCAACCAGGTGCGGGCAGAGAAAAGTCTAAAATCGGCTTCTGGCGATAGCTTGTCTCCTCTTTTGTAGTCGAACACGTTAAGCGAGAAGCTATGCCCAAAAAGCTTTACGTCGAACAAAACTTTCGGGAGTCCGAATCTAAGCGCTGGGGTTGGGCGTTGGCGTAACCTCTGGTAAAGAACCGCTTCTTGCAGAGTAAATCGGCTTCCAACTCTTAGAACTTTGGCAGGTGCTCCTTGTTGTAGCGGCTCCTGTCAAACTGGCATTGTGAAAAGTGAGGATAACCTGGGGGTTTTCACCCCAGGAAAGAGTGCGAAGTTAAATTAAACTCATAACTTATAACTCAATACGGTTCAGTTAAGCCCAAAAAATAAAATTATGTAGGTTGGGGAGCCAGTGCGTTGCCCAGAGTTGTCTGAGCGGAGGCTTCCTCCGTTGGCGCAGCCCGCCGTAGGCATCAGAACTTCGGGAGGTTCCCTCCGTTGTAGCACCTGGCGTTTGAGGAACGTAGACGCCGGAGGCGGCTTCCCGCAGGGTAACCCAACATTTTCAAGCCTTTGTTGGGTTTCACTCCGTTCAACCCAACCTACAATTATTCTTAACCCAAGCGTATTGATTCATAACTCATAACTTAATAACTCACATAACAACTAATACTGCTGCAATGGTTTTTAATTGGTTCCGTCGTCAATATAACGATTCCTCTGATAAAAAACAGGAAGAAACTCTTCCTGTAAAAGAACCCCAAACAGAGCCAGCCGAAACGTCAACGCCAACGGCAGAGACTCCAGACACAGGGGCAGATTTGTTGGCATTTGCTAAAGCCGCCTACAAAAATATCCAGCAAAAACAACAATCTCAGGCAGAAGAAACTTCGCCTGATTCAGCAGATGCTCAAGACTCACTAGAACAGCTTGAAACAGCAACTTCTGAAGTAGAAACTGTACAAGCACAGGTAACGGAAACGTTACAAGAAGCAACTGAGGAATCTGCTGCTACAACCTTAGAAACTGTAATACCTGAAGAAGTAACTGAAGCCTCACAGCCGGAAGCAGCAGTCATTATCGTTGAAACTACTACCAAAGAACCTGCTAGCACAGATGAAGAAAGTGCAGCAAACTCCGATGAGCCAGATGCCTCTAGCCCAGAACTAACTGCAAGTGAAGAACCAACAGCCACCAAATCACCAGCCACGCCAGAAGTAACACCGCCAACCTTATCCTTTTTAGAACGAGCGGCAGCAGAACGGCAAGCTAGGCAGGAACGACTGATAGCCAGCGCAATTGAAGTACCAGAACCAGAGGTAGTACAGTCAGTAGCTGCCACTACTGCGACATCACAAACAACCGAGGAAATTCCCGGATTGGTATTTGATGATGGGTTTATGTGGTCAGCAGAAGTTTTGGCAGCTCAAGGTAGGCGTCCAGAAGACGTTTCTATTGAAGAAATTACTTGGCTCAAAAAGCTCCGCCAAGGTTTAGACAAAACTCGACGTAGCATCCTCAACCAACTGAAGGCAATTGTCGGTCAAGGGCCTCTCAACCAAGCGGCTGTAACGGAAATTGAGGCATTGCTCCTACAAGCTGATGTCGGTGTAGAGGCGACAGACTTTATCATCAATGCTCTACAGAAAAAACTTCTAGAAGAAGTCACCCCATCAGAAGAGGCGATCGCTTATCTCAAAAAAATTCTCCGGGATATGCTGGATACACCGAGCAAAACATCCCACAAATCTACCTTTACCCCAGATAAAGAAACCCTGAATATTTGGTTAATCACAGGGGTGAATGGTGCTGGTAAAACTACTACCATTGGCAAAATCTCTCACTTAGCCCAGAAATCCGGCTATAAATGCTTGATTGGGGCAGCAGATACCTTCCGCGCTGCTGCTGTGGAACAGGTGAAGGTTTGGGGTACCAGAAGTGGTGTGGAAGTGATTGCTAATCCTGGGAAGAATACAGATCCGGCGGCAGTGGTGTTTGATGCGATCGCAGCTGCCCAAGCACGTCAAACAGAATTACTTCTGATAGATACTGCTGGGCGACTACAAAACAAGAAAAATTTAATGGACGAGCTCAGTAAAATCCGTCGAATCATCGACAAGAAAGCCCCAAATGCCAAAGTAGAATCACTGTTGGTTCTAGATGCCACTTTAGGCCAAAATGGGTTGCGCCAAGCCGAAGTCTTCTCCCAAGCTGCCCAACTCAGTGGTGTTGTGTTGACTAAGCTGGATGGCACTGCTAAAGGAGGTGTTGCTCTTGCCGTTGTGCAGCAGTTGGGTTTACCCATTCGCTTCATTGGTGCTGGCGAAGGCATCGAAGACCTACGCCCCTTTTCCAGCTATGAGTTTGTCGAAGCGCTATTGAGTGGTTAACTGGCTAGTTAAAAAATTTGGAGTTCAGATTTTTTCTTGACAAATTAATAAATTTAGGGCTTACTGATCTGGTATTATCACTTGGATTAACTACACAAAAATACTGGAAAGGGCGTAAGTCCTAAGTTAATTAAGTTTGTCACAATTTGCTGATGACTTTGCTAGAATTTCAGACTAATGCCAATTTTTTTAGATTTCAAATGGGGGATTTTAAATATAGCAGTACTAGCATTTAGTTGCAACATAGAGAAGTCAGAGCGGAACTTTGGCGAACTTTTCTCATTAGTAAATTGAAAAAGTGAATTAATGTAAGTCAGATAGTTAAACACTGATATGTATACTCTCAGCTTCTACTAACAAAAGTATTTACCCTCCTTACTTAGTCCAAACACTGGCTCTCAAAGGGCTAGGCATTATTCTTTTCCTAAAGTATTTTTGTAACTTTGGATATATGATTTGGTAATTAAGTTATGGAAGAATGAGAAGTTTTCAGGAGTCTCACTAAAATTACTGATTTTTATAGCTTGAATTTTGATTAAAAATACATTACTTGAAATTCCTAATATTTAGCAAGAAATGCAATAAGCAAATGCAATACTCATAAAAGTTACACCTTACGTCTTTATACTCTTGCTAAAGTGACAATGCTTGTCTCAATATGGTTTAGCAATGCCAAAGCCCAAGGATTTATAAGTCTAAAAGCTGCCAATATTAAGTGCAATAGTACCTGTGCCTGTGTCTCAACTGCCCTCTCAACCCACTGACAGCAATAGTAGTGCCGCGACGGATGTCACACCAGTCGTGGCGCTCAAAGAACTCGTGGCGCGGCTGCACCGGGAACAAAATAAAATTCAAGATTTACTAAGTTCTTTAGGATTTGCCCTGAGAAGCTTCAATAATTTGAATCAATTTTTGGAGCTAATTCCGCTGATGGCAACGAGAGTGACAGACGCGGATGGCAGTGCCCTGTTTCTTTACAAACCTAATGGTCAAGTCAGATTAGAGCAACTACACTGGCAAGATAGTCACCAGCGGAGAAATATCCGCAAAGCTCTAGAAACAGCTAGCAGCCAGATTACACTTATACCCAACACTGCCCCTGTAGCAGCTGCTACAGGGATGTTGGATGACCAAATGCATCGTTATTTGGGGCCAGATGTGCAAATCTTTGGCACGGCGATTCTGGTGAAGCATACTGAACGAGGCTGGCTCTACGTCTTGAGCCGTGATCCAGAATATAGCTGGACAGAAACCAGACAAAAATTAGTGAGGTTAGTGGCAGACCAAACAGCGGTAGCGATCGAAAACGATGAACTAGCTGTAGAACTAAGGAAGAAAGAACGCCTAGACCAGGAACTAGAAATTGGTGCGGAAATTCAACGGCGACTTTTGCCACGTCAATGTCCCATCATTCCTGGTGTAGCTCTTGCTGCACGCTGTAAACCTGCCAATCGTGTTGGCGGAGACTACTATGATTTTATTCCTACCAATCACAATCAGATTCAGCCAAGTACCAAAAGCAGTGTGGAGACTGGGCGCTGGGGTTTGGTAATTGGGGATGTCATGGGAAAAGGCGTTCCAGCAGGGCTGATTATGACAATGATGCGGGGAATGCTACGGGGAGAAGTATTACATGGTAATTCCCCAGCAGGGATTCTACAAAACTTAAATCGCGTTATGTATGCGGATTTGGAGAATTCCCACCGCTTTGTAACCCTATTTTACTCAGAATATAACCCCCAAAGCCAAATTTTGTTTTATAGCAATGCTGCACACAATCCTCCTTTGTGGTGGCACGCAGCTACAAAAGCTGTCACCCGTTTGGATACCTTGGGAATGCTGATTGGTTTAGATGCCAACAGCCAATATGAAGATGCCCAGGCCCAGTTAGAGCCTGGGGATACAATTATTTACTATACAGATGGCTTGACTGATGCCGCTGCCGCAGGTGGCGATCGCTTCGACGAAGACAACTTTATTACTGCTTTCAACACGGCTTGTAAGTATTGCAATGGGCCACAGGAGATTGTGGATTACCTATTTGACCAAGTTCAGCAATTCATCGGTTCCGATAAGCAAAATACCGATGACATGACACTAGTTGTTCTACAAATTCTCTACCCAACAGCAACTGGTGAGTAGTCATTAAACTTGGGATTGTTAGATTGAATTTTTTGCTTAATCCCAAATTTAAAATTAGCACGATCAAGTCCCATCAAAACATTACCGTCCATCCCTGGACTTTCGCATCTTCTTTAGTATAGGAAACGCCATCAACTTTAATACCTTCTTGATCAAGAAGGGTGATGATTCCACCATTATTGGAAAGCTGAATCTTTTCTTTATTTAAAGGCACGATGACAAGTGCGCCAGGCTCGATGCTGATTCCTGCAAGAGATTGCTTTTGCTTGAGTTTATCAGTGAGCGCCCAGCCGCTCAAGTCTACTTTTTCTGGTGAAGTATTAATTAAAGTGGCTGACTCTTTGCCTGGGTCTTCTCCTAGAGGATTCACCAAAGCAGCGGCAATTTTCACCCGTGCTTTAATCACTGGAGTAGTGGGATCTATTGGTTCAGTTCCTACCTTCTTATCGATGGGATCTCCAGTGCGATCATCAGTGTGGAAAGACTGCGATTGAAATGCAAAGAATGCTGCCACCCAGCGTTTTTGGGATGCGATAGCGAAGCGCTGCTGCGTTCGCGGAGCGTCTCGCAGAGAAGCGCAGATCGCCGATGGAAAATGAATTAACAATCCTCCATCTTGGTAAACTCCGTTTTCTTGGGCAAACTTACCGCTATTGCCTTGATTCATGTGCAAATTATGAACGCCACGCCCCGGTTGGAACCCAAAAATTTTATCAGGCTTATTTTCCAGTTTTCTAACTCCCCACGATTCGCCAAATGCATACACAACTGCTTTAGTTTCAATTGCTCTTTGAATGTAGGAGTCAATCAGCTCGTTCAGGTCGTTGTTTTCTCCAGGCACATTGAACGGCAAGGGTTTCATATCCTTGACTTGAAATAAGTTTGCCCTAATGTAGTCCAGTGTAATTCCCCCAGCTTTTCTAGCTGACTCCTCAATCTCCGTGAAGCCAAAGTCTAATTTCTCCAGCTGATCGGTGATGGGATGTTGAAAATTATCATCGATTAAATACAACAAATCGAATGGCTTTAAGCTTGACCTAACGTTAATTGCAAGACGATACGATAAATTTCCATCATTTGCATGGACTTGATAGTGTGGAGTATCTTTGTCAAGTTCCATTTTGGCAGCGATCGCCCTAGCTCTTAACACACCATAACCTTGATCTAAACCCATTAAACTTTCTCCTTTTTTAATTAATTTGATTGAGATTAATGGGACAAGACAAACACTGCAATTACAGGTATGCCCTCTAATGGATACAGCCAATCGGTTGCCAAGGTAAACGATTCGTTATTCAGCAACTCGTTGTCAAATTCAGCACCTTTGTAGTCAGTCATTAGTGATGCCTTCTCTACGAGACGCTACGCCTACGCCGCAGATAGTCTAGTATTCTACTCGTGCAGGCCATTTAGATTATTTAAGTTAAAGTTAAGACTACGTAATTGTCAGGTAAATCTTTATTACATGCGATCCTATCCCCAATAACCGCTCAGTATTATTAGGCATAGCAGTTATTTTTGCTTGTCTTGTCAGTAATTACCGATAAACAAGTTCTAGCCAATGGGGATAAGCATAAGAATCCGCAGCGACCAATGTTGACCCCCGATAAGTATTGAATACCCAACTGGCTGTTGCTTGAAGATTTTCCATTAGAGGTGCATCCTCGCCGGAGGCTTCAAAGCCAATAGTCCACCAAGCATTCTCTCTAATCACCACACCAGTGATTTCCACGCTACAAGGGTTATTTATAGTTTCATTGCCTACAACAGGTTGTACTGAAAAGTCAGGTAAGACTTGATAAAGCTGTGAATAACGAACTTTCTGCACACTCACCCACGAAGCATTGCCTAAAACCGTTGCAGGCTGGAAACTTTCTCCTGTGGAATCGCAACACAGCCACTTACCCCATTTTTCTGCCTTACCCTCTACTGATTTCCCAAAACGCACTAAGTCTAATTCGGCTTGACGCCATTTAACCTCCAGCCTTCCTTGTCGCAGTTTTATCCCCAGGTAATCACACCCTGGTGAGTAGAGATATAAATCTTCTCTAGATTCTGGCGCTTGTAATGGGTCAATGAGACAACTTTGCTGAAACCAAAGTTTAATGTCTTTCGGGATTGTGCCAGGGTAGAACCAGCGCAATTCGTTAGTTATCAGCATATATTTGTTTAGTCAAGAGTCAAAGGTCAAAGGTCAAGAGTCAAAAGTGACAAATTCTTCCCTTGCTCCCGCACTCCCCCACTCTCCTCATCTTCCCATCTCCCTATTTAGTGTGTCATCCGAAGCGTCCCTGATGATGGGAGAATAAAAACGAGAAATAACGCTGGCATCGTGTTGCTTCCAGCCCAAAGGAATCTGTAGAAATGTGGAAACGAATTGCATTGATTTTGCTATTGGTGTTTAGCTTCAGCCTGAGTAACTCTGGTGTAGCGGCTGCGGCTGGACTCAAAAGCTTTGTAGACACTACTGATGGCTATCAGTTTTTATATCCTAACGGCTGGGTGCAAGTTAAAGTTGCTAATGGCCCAGATGTGGTATTCCACGATTTGATTGAGGTATCAGAAAATGTTTCTGTGGTGATTAGTCCCGTTCCAGAAGGAAAAACTTTGCCCGAACTGGGGACACCAACAGAAGTAGGATATAAGTTGGGAAAAGCTGCTCTTGCGCCTCCTGACTCTGGTCGTTCAGCTGAATTAGTTAACGCTGGGCAAAAAGAAGTTGACGGTAAAACATACTACCTTCTAGAGTATGAGGTTAAACTTCCCAATCAGCAACAACGACACAACATTGCTAGCGTCGCTGTTAGTCATGGTAAACTTTTTACCTTAAACGCCTCAATTCCCGAAAAACGTTGGCAGAGAGTTAAACAGATGATTGACGGTGTTGTGAATTCTTTCTCTGTTTATTAATTAAGGATCAAGGGTAGAGACGCGATTAATCGCGTCTGTACAAGGGTCAAAAGTCAAGAGTCATTAATTATTCTGTCCCCCTGTTTGTTTATGGGAATTCCACCCTTTGTACTTGCTTCTGCTTCTCCAGCACGACGCCGTTTGCTGCAAACTGTTGGTATTGAACCGATAGTTAGACCCAGTGATTTTGACGAGTCACAAATTCAACTCAGCGAGCCAGGGCAATTGGTCAAAACTCTTGCCCTGCGTAAGGCAGAAACTGTAGCACCGCAGTTTGAATCAGCTTTAATCATGGGTTGTGATTCAGTTTTGTCTCTCAACGGTGAGATTCATGGCAAACCAGTAGACGCCTCCGAAGCGATCGCTCGTTGGCAGGTGATGCAAGGTAACTTTGGCGACTTGTACACAGGTCACGCTTTGATTGACCTTTCCCAAAACCGCACCATAGTCAAATCTCAAGTGACAAGGGTTTATTTTGCTCAAATGAGCGATCGCGCCATTCAAGCCTATGTTGCCACAGGTGAACCTCTTAAGTGTGCTGGTGCTTTCGCCCTTGAAGGTTTTGGTAGTGTATTTGTGGAAAAAATTGAAGGCTGTCACAGTAATGTGATTGGCCTCAGTTTACCCCTGCTGCGGCAAATGCTAGCGGAACTGGGATACGATGTCACTGATTTTTGGCAAGAGTCTAACCGCTACGCGGAGTCCAGAGTCCAAAGTACAAATATTAACTTTTGACCCTTGAACGCTAGTCGCTCATGGGGGAGACCCCCAAGACTGCGCTAGCTCCCCTTGACCCTTGACTTTTGACTCTTAACGAAATTGCCTAGTATGCAGCAGCGCTTCCCCATGATCTGGAATCCAGACTAGCCACTCATCTTCAGAAACCGGACACAATAAAAGTGCTTCGTCAAAACTAAATGGGTTGGGAAGTTGCAAAAGCTTTACCCAAGTAGAGGCTTTTAATTGTTGCAAACCTTCCAGAGTCTGTCTTCTTGCTTGTATAGCAAAATCTGGTCTATCAAAATCTAGTTTCATAGCTGTGTATTAGCTTATGCTAATGGGCTAATTAAAAATTATTTCTGTAACCTAGACTACAAAATAAATAATGCCCTTGAAAAGTCAATGTTTCATAACTTTACGTTGGCTGGGTGTAAGTGTTTGCTTATATTGCAAGCCAGAACAGGTATGGTACGGCAGGCTGTAGACTGGCAACTAGATAACATTTCTTAGTAGAACATGTCATTTACTTCTATTCCCTCACTGCGTGAGCAACAACATCCCCTAATTCGTCAGCTAGCTGATTGCATTGAGGCAGCTTGGCATCAGCACTTGGAACTGTCGCCTTACCAGTTGCCTGCTGAGTTAGGGTATGTGGAAGGTAGACTAGAGGGCGAAAAACTGATGATTCAAAACAGCTGCTACCAAACGCCCCAGTTTCGGAAAATGCACTTGGAACTGGCAAAAGTAGGAAATATGCTGGATATTTTGCACTGTGTGATGTTTCCCCGTCCAGAATATAACCTGCCGATGTTTGGTTGTGATTTAGTTGCGGGTAGAGGTCAAATTAGTGCGGCGATCGCAGACCTTTCTCCTATTCACATAGAGCGCGCTTTACCAGAATCTTATACTTCTGCACTGAGGGCGCTAACAACCCTTAACTTTTCCCAACCCCGTGAATTACCTGAATGGGGAAATATTTTTTCTGATTTTTGCATCTTTGTGCGCCCCACTTCTCCAGAAGAAGAAACGATGTTTCTTTCCCGCGTACAGGAGTTTCTGGAGATTCATTGCACTCAGGCGATCGCCTCTAGTCCAGTTTCACCTGAACAAGTGACGCAAAATCTGGCTGGACAACACAACTACTGCACTAAACAGCAGCAAAACGACAAAACCCGCCGCGTATTGGAAAAAGCCTTTGGCTCAGCTTGGGCAGAAAATTATATGACCACAGTTTTATTTGACCTCCCAGACTAATCATCCCCTCATCTCCCCTCCTGCTAGACTCAGAGTTCCCTATCTGTAGGCTCTGTTACGTTTTCCCATAACTGATGAATGTAGAATTCATTCAACGAGAGTTTGATGGAGTCTTAAAACAACGGTAGGGAGAGCAGCAATGTTTTTGGCGCAAATAGCCAAAGATGGTTTGTTGCCTTGGTAGATATAAGCAACCAACGCTGCTAATCGGTTGATCCAAAAGTTAAGGAAATTATGATGTTAGGAATGCTCAAGTTGACAAATATTTTTTAGTTGGTCATTGGCTTACTGAAGGAAGACTTGCTTTGGCAGCAAAATTATTTGAAGCAATGGCCATAGCGTACTGATTGGATATGCGCTCTCCCTTGCTTACTGCTGTAACCGGTTTTGCGCGTCAAAACAGTACCTTTACTTATTTCAATGTGTTTGTATTATCACATAATTAAGGGCTTTGTCCAACATATTTGACAGCTAATAAATTCACCTATGGCTTACTACCCATAGTTTAAAGCTAAGGGTTACGTCACGAAGATTTTTGGTGGATTCTCCTAACTGCCATCGTCCTCACGTCTCAATAAAATTCAGAAGCTACTGAATGCCAGCTACTAGAAAGCGCCATTTTGCAAAGCTATAGTGTTGAGCGTTCATTAAGCAGTGGACTTTAAGCGATATCCAGCTTTAAACCACTGTTGTATTTCCTATGCGGCTGGTTGTTTACTAAACCCCTTTTTGACTCATTTAACTGAGCCTAACTTACTTTTTTACTGCCATCACCACAATTCAGATAAACGGGCAACATACCATGTCAAGGGTGACTGAGAAGCCAAAGCCAAGCGAGCAGCCACTTAATCATGAACAAGCTAAGATTTGGTGGGGCATTGCTGTAGCTGTGCCAATAGTAATCGCCGCCGGGATGCTAGGTACAGCCAAAATTGAGCAGTTAAGAAAACTAAGTGCACCTGTACCCGTAGCGCCAGTTGCCAACAGTATTAGTGCTATTGGGCGTTTGGAGCCACGAGGAGAAGTCGTTAAACTGTCTGCCCCAAGCTCAGGATTGTCACCATCGTCACGAATTCAGCAAATTTTTGTGACAGAGGGACAGCGTGTCAGGCAAGGTCAAGTGGTTGCGATTTTGGACAACCGTGATACCCAAGTAGCAGCAGTGGAAGAGGCAAAAGCCAAACTACAAGAATCCCGTGCCAATTTAGCGCAGGTAAGAGCTGGTTCACCGAGAGATATTCAAGCTCAAAGAGCAGTTATTGCTCGCCTACAAGCCCAATTAAGAGGCGAAAGAGCTGCTCAACAAGCAATGATCGCTCGGATTGGAGCGCAGTTAAGTGGAGACAAAATTGCCCAACAAGCAACGGTAAATCGCATAGAAGCTGAACTTAGTGGGCAAAGAGATACTTTAAGAGCGACGATTACGCGTATCCAAGCCGAGCAACGCAATGCCCAGGTCGATGCTGGACGCTATGAGATGTTATACCGAGAAGGTGCGATATCTCAGCAAGAACGGGATAGGAGACGCCTAAGTGCAGTCACTTCTAATCAGCAGGTTGTCGAAAGCCAAGCTACTTTGAAGCAGACACTGGCAACTCTACGACAGCAACTTGCTGAAGCCAGAGCCAACCAGATAACAAATTTAGCAACTTTGCAACAGCAGCTGATCGAAGCCAGAGTTAACCGCGACAAAACTGTAGCAACTTTACAAACGCAAATCGACGAAGAAAAAGCCAAATTGAGCAGAATTCTCGACGTTAGTCCGACTGACTCGCAAGTGGCGCAAGCCCAAATTAGTAATGCGATCGCAAATGTCAGAAAAGCAGAAGCACAACTGAAGTTGAGCTATGTTCAAGCACCAATTGCTGGAGAGATTTTAAAAATTCACACAAAGTCAGGTGAAGCCGTAAGTGCAAATGGCATTGCTGAGATTGGACAAACTAATCAGATGTTTGTGATTGCGGAAATCCCTGAAGACAGTATTGGTAAAGTTCTTGTTGGTCAAAATGCCAATATTACCAGTGATAATGGGGCATTTAGCAGGGAATTAAAGGGAACCGTCACCGAAATTGGCAGAAAAATTGGCAAAAAAGATGTGTTGAATACAGATCCAGCAGCAGATGTGGATGCCAGAGTAGTAGAAGTTAAAATTGCTTTGTCTCCAGAAGATAGCCAGCTAGTCTCTGGTTTAACCTACGCCAAAGTCCTTGTTGAAATTAATATCTAATCAAGTTATGGGTGAGCAGTAATGGTCTAATCTGTGCTGCAATACTTATATTATTGTAATGCAGATAATAGCAATCAATAATGATTTTTACTAATTACCCCTAATCAAAATACTATCGCCATAGTAATTTGAAAAACACTGTATTAATTAATGTTTTAGAACTTAACTAATAAACTGCTTGGATGCCGAGAAAATGAATCAGAAAATCCCTTTGTCTTGGCTACAACTGACAAGAGAAAAAACACGTTTAGCTGTGGCTCTTGCAGGAATTGCCTTTGCTGATATTTTGATGTTTATGCAACTTGGTTTCCGAGATGCTCTATATTATAGTAACGTTCGATTCCATACAAGCCTGGAAGGCGATATTGTTTTAATCAATACTCAATCTAGTGCTGTACTTTCGATGAAAAGCTTTTCCCAACGGCGGTTGTATAAAGCTTTAGATTTACAAGCAGTGCAATCAGTACATCCTATATATTTGGACTATACAAGTTGGAAAAATCCTATAACAGGTCGTCCTCGTAATATCCTGATATTTGGAATTAACCCAGAAACTAATATATTAAACTTGCCTGGAGTTCAGGAGAATTTAGATAAAGTTAAACTTCCTGATGTCGTTTTATTTGACCGTTCTTCTAGGGTAGAGTATGGCCCCATTAAAGATAACTTTGAGCAAGGAATAGGTGTAACAGCAGAAGTAAGAAGGAGACGAATTAAAGTAGGAGGACTATTTACTTTAGGTGCTTCATTTGGGGCAGATGGGAATTTGGTTACAAGTGATGTTAACTTTTTCCGAATATTCAATAATCGTCAACGAGGATTAATTGATATTGGGCTAATTAGATTAAAGCCTGGAGCAAACGCTACAGTTGCTGCTCAAAATTTACGAAACTTTTTACCTAAAGATATCAATGTTTTAACTAAGCAAGAATTTATTGACTTTGAGCGTAATTATTGGGCAAGTAGTACAGCAATTGGGTTTATTTTCACACTAGGGACAATCATGGGTTTCATTGTAGGAACTGTGATTGTTTATCAAATACTTTATACAGAAGTTTCAGATCACTTAGCTGAATATGCCACTCTCAAAGCAATAGGCTATACACAAAACTATTTATTGATTGTTATTCTACAAGAGGCTTTCTTTTTGGCGATTTTAGGATATTTACCTGGATTTGCTTTCGCCATTTTTATGTATCAAAGAGCTAGGGAAGCAACATTATTACCAGTTTTTATGAGCTTTGACCGCGCGATAATGGTGTTAATTTTGACTATTATAATGTGCTTTGTCTCTGGTGCTATTGCTGTACGTAAATTACGTTCTGCCGATCCAGCAGATATATTTTAGTTATAAATTACAAATAATTTGGAACATAAAATATTATAAATTATTAATATCAAATTTATTGATTAACAATTTGAAATTAAGAGATTATAGTTTGAAATATTTACTATAGAGTATTCTTAAAAAAGCTAATTTATAGTTACCGAAATTATGATGAAAAAAGAACCTGTAATTGCCATTAAAAACCTTAATCATTATTATGGCAAAGGCGCACTGAAAAAACAGATTTTGTTTGATATTAATCTGGATATTTATGCCGGAGAAATTGTAATTATGACTGGGCCATCCGGGTCAGGTAAAACAACATTACTGAGTTTGATTGGCGGTTTGCGCTCTGTACAAGAAGGAAGTTTGAGCTTTTTAGGTGAAGAACTATTTGGCGTCAGTCAGAATAAACTCGTGCAGATGCGACGCAACATTGGTTACATTTTCCAAGCCCATAATTTATTAGGGTTCTTGACTGCTAGGCAAAATGTGCAAATGGCAGTGGAATTGAATAAAAGTATTTCTCAAACTGAGGCAGTGGCTAAGTCAGAAGGTATGCTGGAGGCAGTTGGTTTAAAGGATCGAATTAGTTACTATCCAGATAACCTTTCTGGTGGGCAAAAACAAAGGATAGCGATCGCCCGCGCCTTGGTGAATCGTCCCCCATTGGTGCTAGCAGACGAACCAACAGCCGCTTTGGATAAACAATCAGGACGTGATGTTGTGGAAATAATGCAGAGCCTTGCTAAAGAGCAGGGAACTACTATCTTGCTAGTAACCCACGATAACCGCATTTTGGATATAGCCGATCGCATCATAGAAATGGAAGATGGTCTTTTAGCCCGTAATTCTCAAAGTGCAGTTATCACTTAGGATTCTAGAGTGATAAATCACAACTCATAACTATATAGATTTACACTCTGAAGCTATAACTACTAGACCTCTTGCATAAATATTTTTTGTCTCACGCAAAGGTGAGCCAGTGCGTTGGGCGGGCAATGCCCGACTTGTTCGCGCAGCGTCTCCCCTTGGGAGAAGCACCTGGCGTCGCAAAGACGCAAAGAAGAACGCAAAAAGAACGACTTTTGCAAGAAGTCTACTGTCTAGCCGAGCCTGATTTTTTCATTCCAGGCTGCTGAGGTTGAGTTGGGGCATTTGGTTGGCGACTAGTGCGAAAAGTCACATTCACGCCTTCGTTCGATTGTTCTAGCACTAGTAGAGGCGTAGGTTTAGCCTTTTGATCCCAATGCATTGTCGCAATCCGGCCTTGAATTGTCGGTTGCCAAGTATCTTCGTCTTCTATTGGGCTAAGGTAAGTTTCAATACACTCAATAATTTGGCTAATAGTCGCAGAAGTTGCTTGCGTCGGTAACTTCATTAACCGGATTTGAATGCGAAACAGCACCCGTTTAGCAGGGTTCGCTGGGCTACCAGTCTCATACTCTACATCAAAAGTTTCATCCACCTGTCGTCCGGTGCTATTGGCAATTCCTACTGTTCCTTGTTGGGCTTGATTTGGACGCAGAGCTTGAGAAATTTTATCTTTAACTTTGATCTTAACTTGATTAAGGATTGCAAAATGAAACACCTCCTCTGACATCCGCATTCGCAGATAATCCAGGTTAAAGTCCCGTGAGTTGACCAAATCGGGATTAGTTTCCATTTTGCGAATTGTTTGCAGCGCCAGCTTAAACTTTTTATCTAGTTCTCGCACGCGGAATTTTTCAAACCTGATTTTTTTCTCCAGCTGATTCACCTGGAGTTTGCTATACACAATCAAAGCAATTACGGCTACAGCCAGCCCTCCAGAGGTGACTACCAAAAATGGTGGTGTTTGAGGATCGCTTGCTGGCACTTCCTGGGATGCCGTTTTAGTTTTTAACCCTGAAGATTGGGCAAGAAACATCGAAGTGAGCATGGTTGACAAACTGAAAAACTTGACTCCTGATTTTTAGGATGCCCAAATCTTGAATGCCATCTTGCTGTACTATTAATATTTTTTACAGCTTTTTTCAAACCACATATGTCCAGACACTTGAGCGTCCCTGCTGAGGGGTCAACAAACCCAAGACCACTGTCTGAGATTTCATTTACTTGCTTGAGCAATATTCGTCTTGTAGCCACAGATATGGATGGCACTCTAACTAGACGAGGAAAATTTACTGCTGCACTGCTGCAAGCACTGGAGGATTTAGCCGCAGCTGGTATCCAAGTGCTGATTGTTACGGGACGTTCGGCAGGTTGGGTAAGTGGACTGAGTAGCTTGATGCCCATCGTTGGGGCGATCGCCGAAAACGGCGGTTTGTTCTTTCCATCTGGGAACCAGAAACCAGTAACCTTAACGCCCATTCCCGATTTAGCTGACCATCGCCAGCATCTGGCTACAACTTTTAAGCAATTACAAACCAAATTTCCCCAAATCCAGGAATCTGCTGACAATTGCTTTCGCATCACCGACTGGACTTTTGATGTAGCTTCTTTGAGTTTAGGTGAACTACAAACGTTAGATAATCTCTGTCAGCAAATGGGTTGGGGATTCACCTACAGCAATGTGCAATGCCATATTAAACCCCAAGGGCAAGATAAGGCTGTGGGCTTGTTGCAGGTATTGCGCGGATACGTGCCTGACTATTCATCGGAACAAGTTGTCACTGTTGGCGATAGCCCCAATGATGAAAGTTTATTTGATCGGCGCTATTTCCCGGTTTCTGTAGGCGTGGCGAATGTGCAGGAATATATGAATCAGTTGCGACATCAGCCTGCTTATTTAACTGCATCTGCTGAAGGAGAAGGATTTTGTGAGTTATCTAGTTATCTTCTGAAAAGCTTGGAAATACACAGAAGTTAGGGAGCGCCAGACTTGCTCTAGAATAGGTTGGTAGCACTGAATTTATAACCATGACAGCTATTCTACCTGTCAGTATCGAATCTCAACCCTTCTACCCTAGTGCTGATGGTCAACCAGTGGCGGAAACCTACGATCACCTTTATGCCTTGCTCACCACCCTGGAAGTGCTGAAACAATATCTAGCAGATCGTCAGGCAACGGTGTTGGCAAATCAATTTCTTTACTATGCACAGGGGTTTCCCAAGTTGCGGGTTGCGCCAGATGTGATGGTAGTTTTTGATGTAGCACCTGGCGGTAGAGACAATTATAAAATCTGGGAAGAGGGTCAAGTACCCGCAGTTATTTTTGAAATGACATCTTTTGGTACTAAAGGACAAGATGAAATCTTCAAAAAAACCCTTTATGAGCAGCTAGGTGTCAAGGAATACTGGTTGTTTGATCCCAAAGGCGAGTGGGTAGAACAACAGTTGCGTGGTTACCGCCTAAGGGGAGAAACTTATGAAGCTATTCAAGATGGCCGTAGTGAACCTTTACAACTGCGCTTGGTGCTTGAGGGTAGGTTGATTGGGTTTTATCGAGAGGATACGGGTGAAAAACTGTTGATCCCCGATGAACTAGCAGAGGCGTTACGGCAAGAAGTTGCAGCAAGGCAGCAGGCAGAAGAACGGGCAGAACAAGAACGCCAACGGGCAGAACAAGAACGCCAACGGACAGAACAAGCACAATTGCAGATAGAACAATTAAAGGCAAGGTTGCGATCGCTCGGCGTTGACCCTGATACTCTGCAATAAGAGTCTTATTAAAGAGTAATGCAGAATTAGAAATCATCACCTAGGCAGAGGTTTTGCCAAGGTAAAGGCTTTAAATTGTCAATTTTACTGTTATTGCTGGTTAACAGTGCGATCGCTATATTTCTTTTTTACTCCTGACCTCATCAGCTAGTTACAAAGTAGGGTAATTACGCCATTCACAAATGCGCTCACTAAAAATATTTTTTTTATAGGAACATTTCCACTAGTAGCTTTGTCAGCACATATTAGTAAAACAACGCTCTAGCTTTTCGGTATTTTTTAGGTACAAAAACAGTGTTTATACTACATTTTGGTAACAGATTTACCCAAAGTTTGAGTTACTTGCATAAGTATATTAGCTTCTACTTATCAAACAATGTTTTGCTACTTATTAAATAATATCCAGGTGAGCTTATGTAACATACATGACATTTTATTTTATACTCAATACCCTAAAATTTATTTTCATTAGGGGCTAATCCTAAAAATCTCTAGCTATAGTCAGAGTAAAACCGCATTTTTGTCTGCAAAACTACATCTCAAGGTACTATGTAGTTTCAGAACCAGGCATTTATATTTAATATATGAGATTGCTATTCTTAATATCAGCAATCAATAAGTTAAAGAAATACCATTTTTATATTTTCTTTGTTATTTTGTATTTAACGGGACAGTTCTTCATCATTTGGTGGGTTTAAATATCAATTAGTTGAACCATCTTCCCGCTACAAAATTCTATGCTAATTCTTTGCTCTGTGCTTGTCTTAGTATTACAAGCACAAAACAAATGACCTAAATATGTTGCATAGTAACATCTCAAATTGACGAATAGTTCATCAACACAAGGAAAACCTTGCTTACAACAATGCTCAAAACAAATAATCGTCGTATTGTTTTCCCTGCTTTTATTAATCCTGTAGAAGCAAACCAAAAAGTAGGGACTAAAAACAAGTTTTCTCAACCTAAATTTGATTTGCTGCAACCATTACGTACATGGCTCGACGAACTCGAAATTCAGAATCGTAAATTAGCTAAATTTCTTGCTAAACTGATTCCTGCTCAGTGTCCCTTCGAGCGTGATGTTATACTGTTTGGTCGCAAAATCGGACATATTCCCCCCATGTGTAAGCTCAATCCCTTGTATGATCAACTTGTAGGCTTGCGTTTTCGGGCTTTGTGTTATTTAGTAGATCAGTGCGGAGAAGATATTCAGTCCTACTGCTGAAAATAACTAGAGTAAACACGGCATGGAAATTAAAATTGAGCATCAACCCAGTCAAGAGCGTCTTAATCAATTGGGTGTGTCCAAATGGGCAATTTGGAAAAAGGAAATCTCAAAATTCCCTTGGACGTATGATTCTCAAGAAACTTGTTACTTTTTAGAAGGTGATGTAATTGTTACTCCGGATGGTGGACAGTCAGTGCAAATGGGTAAAAGCGATTTGGTAACTTTTCCTGCTGGCATGTCTTGTATATGGGAAATAACAAGTGACGTGAAAAAACATTATTACTTTGATTAGTCAACAAAAGAGATGTACTGGTTCCCCAGCGTCTTCGTCTCTTTTATTTTCCAGAACAAAGACATCTCATAACTCAATTAGCTTTTCTTTTATCGGGAGGTTCGCAACGAGAGTCGTAAGATAAAGAGGCAGAATTAGTAAATGGATTATATCCATATCTTACAAAACTCGTTGCAACTCCATCCCCCAAACAATATTTATAAAAATAAATAGTTTCATTTTCCCCAAATTTGGTAGAAATCTCTTACCAAATTGGTGGCTGATATCCAAAAATATAGTTGTAAAATTTTGCGGTTTCATCTCTATCTTAATACCGATTCAATTAATGATTGCAACAAATCCTTTGGTAGAGACGTTGCAATGCAACGTCTCTACAGTCGTGGATATTCATTAAAATCGCCGTATTTGATAGTGGATATTCATTAAAATCGCCGTATTTAATAGTGATTACTTCCGTGTGAAAGAAAGGGAGTTCATAATCATGTTAGTGGGGAATTAATTATAGAAAATGCTATCCAGCAGCAAAAGGTTGCTTCCCACCGCAATTTTAATGAGGAAATTCATCAAAAATGTTACTTCATTTAAGTACTTGGCAGGAAGTTGAAGCTTATCTACAGCAGTCTCAGGGGATTATTCTCCCTATTGGTTCCACAGAACAACATGGGCCAACGGGATTAATTGGCACTGATGCGATTTGTGCAGAAGCGATCGCTCGTGGTGTGGGTGATGCAACGAGCGCGATCGTTGGCCCTACAATCAATGTGGGGATGGCACTGCACCACACCGCCTTTCCTGGCACAATCAGTCTGCGTCCCAGTACTTTGATTCAAGTAGTGCGAGACTATGTAACTTGTTTAGCCAAAGCTGGTTTTACCAAGTTCTACTTTATCAACGGACATGGCGGCAACATTGCCACCCTCAAAGCTGCTTTCTCGGAAACTTACGCCCACTTAGAAGATTTGCAGATTGCCAATGCCCAACGGGTGCAATGTCAAGTAGCTAACTGGTTCATGTGCGGTTCTGTCTATAGGCTTGCTAAAGAATTGTATGGCAACCAAGAAGGCTCGCATGCTACCCCAAGTGAAGTAGCGCTCACTCAATACGTCTATCCAGAGGCGATTAAGCAAGCACCCCTCTCACCAGAAATTGGAACTGGACACAGGATTTATGGTGCTGCGAACTTTCGAGCGCATTACCCAGATGGACGCATGGGATCAAATCCCGGCTTGGCTACACCAGAACATGGAAAGCAGCTTTATGACTTGGCGGTTAAAGAACTCAGCAATGATTATTTGGAATTTGTGAACGCAGATTAAAGAAAGGCAAGAGCTACTTAGTTTTTTCGCTTGTCGGGCGCATCATCACGGGTACTAGAGTTTTGACTAAACCCGTAATCGCAACTATCACAGTAGCAATTCCCCCAATCGATAATGAAGTCAAAATTGCCATTGCAAGGATGATTTCAGTAGGACTGTACCCGTCTCGCATCCAGGTAGATGGTTTCTCTAGCGATGTTGACGAGACGGGGATCAATTGGGAAGTCTGAGTGGTTTGATTGGAATTGACTGGAGTTATTAGGGCTGTTCTCATGGCTCGAACCTCTTTTAAATGTTTCTATGCAAATGATATTTCTGCGTTGAAGAGAGAAGATTCCCAATAAGTAGAATTAAGTAGAAATCTCACAAGCTGTCTATGCAATGGCGTGATTTTCTTGAACAAGAAGCCGCAACTCATGACTTATCCTGGGAGGAAAAGGCAGCTTTTGTAGAGCGGTTGAAGACTGAAAACTCAAGCAATAGTGAGGCAAAAGTTGCCAGCGAATTGCACATCGGTATTGCTGCTGTTAAAAAGCGGATGACTGAGGTTTATAACAAGTTCGCCCAGAGTTATCCTGAGTTAGCCAATTCTGAAAGCCGGGGTAAGTTAGAAAAGTTACGGGCTTACCTCACAGCGAAATATAATGGCGGGCAAAGTGCCCAACCCACAATTAAAGATATTCATCAAAATATTCCCCCTGCTGTCCCATTTGAAAAATTTGTGGGACGTGAGGCGGAACTACAAAACCTGCACCAGCAATTACAAACATCTCAGCAAGTTGCGATTGTAGCTGTGGCGGGTATGGGTGGTGTCGGCAAAACTGAACTCGCTACCCAATACGCTAAACAGCATTTGCAGAATTATCAAGGTGGGGTTTGCTGGTTATCTGCACAGGGAATAGATGTCGGAATTCAGATTCTCAGATTTGCTGAATTGAAATTTAAACTCATTGCACCGGACGATTGGGAATTAGCAGATAGGCTGAGATACTGCTGGCAAAATTGGTTTAGAACATCCTTATGTCGCCGCTAGCCTGAACAATCTCGCAATACTCTACCATGCTACAGGACGCTACAGCAAAGCTGAACCCCTGTTTGAGCAAGCTTTGGAACTGAGCAAACGCTTACTGGGAGACAACCATCCCAATGTCGCCACTAGCCTGAACAATCTCGCAATACTCTACCATGCTACAGGACGCTACAGCGAAGCTGAACCCTTGCTTGAGCAAGCTTTGGAACTGAGAAAATGCTTACTGGGAGACAACCATCCCGATGTCGCCCAAAGCATGAACAATCTCGCAGAACTCTACCGTGCTACAGGACGCTACAGCGAAGCCGAACCCCTGTATCTGCAAGCTTTGGAGCTGAGAAAATGCTTACTGGGAGACAACCATCCCGATGTCGCCCAAAGCATGAACAATCTCGCAGAACTCTACCGTTCTACAGGACGCTACAGCGAAGCTGAACCCCTGTATCTGCAAGCTTTGGAACTGAGAAAATGCTTACTGGGAGACAACCATCCCGATGTCGCCCAAAGCATGAACAATCTCGCAGAACTCTACCATTCTACAGGACGCTACAGCGAAGCTGAACCCCTGTATCTGCAAGCTTTGGAACTGAGAAAATGCTTACTGGGAGACAACCATCCCGATGTCGCCCAAAGCATGAACAATCTCGCAGAACTCTACCGTTCTACAGGACGCTACAGCGAAGCCGAACCCCTGCATCTGCAAGCTTTGGAACTGTACAAACGCTTACTGGGAGACAACCATCCCCTTGTCGCGACTAGCTTGAACAATCTCGCAGAACTCTACCATTCTACAGGACGCTATAGCGAAGCCGAACCCTTGCTTGAGCAAGCTTTGGAACTGAGTAAATGCTTGCTGGGAGACAACCATCCCGATGTCGCCACTAGATTGAACAATCTCGCAGCACTCTACGAATCTACAGGACGCTACAGCGAAGCCGAACCCCTGTATCAGCAAGCTTTGGCAATTTATGAACATACTTTAGGTGTCAGTCATCCCCATACAATAATGATTCGAGAAAATTATGCAATCTTTTTAAGAGAAGCATATCGCTAACGATCGCACCTCTCCAACAAATCACACCATAACCCTTCACTTGTGGAAATCTTTGCCCAACTGCAAGCAATAATTGATGCGACACAACAGTTGTAGTTTAAATTTTAGCAGCGATCGCCCATCAATTGTAACTTCAAAGGGCGATCACTCCCTCTTAATTTCTTTCTCCGTGTCCTCTGCGCCTCTGCGGTTCGATTCTCATGCCCCCACATATCCAAAGTACAGTAAAGAATAGAGCGTAGGCGTAGCCCGTCGTAGACATCGCTAGCTGTTTCGAGGTTCAAAGGGTCAATATTAACGCTGTTGACTCTAAGCAGAAGAATGCTCTCTAATAAACTGAGGATAAATTTATGCGAACAGTACCAATCCAATTACCAGAAACAGTATTTTCAGCACTTCGGAAAAATCCTGAAGAGTTTATCCAAGAAATGCGAATTGCAGCAGCAGTTAAATGGTATGAATTAGGCGACATCTCACAAGCTAAAGCAGCAGAAATTGCTGGGCTAACTCGTGGTGAATTTATTAACGCCTTATCACGCTACCAAGTAGATTTTATGCAATATACTGCTCAAGAGTTAGCCGAGGAACTGGCAAATGTCGATTAATTGTGTAGTTATTAACTCTTCACCTTTGATTGTTCTTTTAAAAAGTCAACAAGCAAAATTAATTCCACAATTATTCACAGAAATTTTAGTTCCATTAGGTGTTTTTGAAGAAGTCACCACAAAAGATGATGTCGCATCAACACAATTACCCAGTATTTCTTGGATACAAACAGTAGAAGTTAATGCTATTGCTCCTGTTGTAGCAGCTTGGGATTTGGGAAAGGGAGAATCGCAAGTATTGAGTTTGGCACTAAAAAATTTAGACTGCGCCGCTATTGTTGACGATAGGGCAGCACGGCGTTGTGGTCAAGCTTTAGGTATTACTACTATCGGAACAGGAGGTTTGCTGATATTAGCAAAAAGGCGTGGACTAATCCCAAGCATATCTCCTGGAATTCAAGCTTTGCGTGACGCTGGTTTGTGGTTATCCGATACTTTGGTCAATTTGCTCAAACAACAAGCAGGGGAATAATGATCGCACCCTTTTCACAAAATCACACCAAATTGATGCCACACAACAGTTGTAGTTCAAATTTTAGCAGCGATCGCCTTCTACACACCCAATAGTAAAGTCAATAATACTGCGTCACCGAACAGCCCGTCGTAGATATTGCATAGCCATTTTGAGTACAAAACTCGAAACTTGAGGTTCAAAGGCTCAACCTTCAGCCTCAAAGGCTCAACGTTGAGGTAAAAAGGCTCAATTGTCAGCCTCAAAGGCTCAACGTCGAGGTTCAAAGGCTCAACGTCGAGGTTCAAAGGCTCAACGTTGAGGTTCAAAGGCTCAACTGTCACCCTCAAAGGCTCAACGTTGAGGTAAAAAGGCTCAACTGTCACCCTCAGAGGCTCAACGTCGAGGTTCAAAGGTTCAACTGTCAGGCTCAGAGGTTTAAGTGGCGCGCATCAAAGTAATTCAAAATAGAAAAGTCAGTTACAAGTCCTAAACATGAAAATAAAAGTCCTATTGGAACCCAGTGATGAAGGCGGATACACCGTTTCTGTTCCCTCACTTCCAGGCTGTATCAGTGAAGGGGAAACCATCGAAGAAGCATTAGAAAATATCCAAGAAGCAATAGAACTCTACCTAGAATCATAAAAAAGCAGTCGCCTGATATTATCTCTTCCTTAGCGTCCTTTGCGTCCTTTGTGGTTCGATATCCCCCTCTCCAACAAAGAAGAAGGGGTGAGATTTTACTTACATCCTAAAGACTCGCGAGTATCGACACCCGTTTTAGAATTCACACCACTTGCTTTAGCACAGAGCTTGTTCACTTGCTGTATATCTAAAATTGCATTCGTGAAATCAGCACCCGTAACATTAACATCATCGAAAATAGAACGTAGCATCATTGCATCTGTGAAAACTGCATCACTTAAATCAGCGTTCTTAAACCTTGCCAGATAGGCAATGCCATTACCAAAATCTGCACCATGCAGATTTACTCCCTCCAAAACGCTACCGTTAAACACAACACCGCGTAAGTCAGCATTGCTAAAGTTAGCATTCTCTAGACTGACATTGGTAAACTCAGTGCCAATTAAACTTTGACCAGAATAATCCTTCGCCTTAAGTTCATCATTACCCGCAGAACGGGTAATACTGGAAGAACTTGCAGCTTGCGCCGATAGGGGAAACAAGAAAAGAACCAAAGCTAAGACAAAGCTAGCCAGTAGTTGCCAATATTTCATAATATTTTCTTAACAAAACTCAACACATGCACCATTAACTATTAAACCTCACTGGAGAGTGCTGAGTTTGGCAGGATTTGTTTGTTACCTCAAAATATCAGTCTGTCAAACTAGAAACCATCCCGTAGGATAGATAGATGTTGAGGTGCGATCGCAAAATTACCTGTGGCTAATCAAGAAGAAATCATCCAATCCTTGGCGCGAACCCATTTATATCAATTAAGTTTAGAACTCAAAGCACGCCTTACCAGCTTTGGCGGTTGGGAAATGCCCGTGCAATTTAGTGGTATCAGCCGTGAACATGAAGCTGTAAGAAATACAGCCGGGATGTTCGATATTTCCCACATGGGTAAATTTACCCTCCAAGGTAAAAACCTCATTTCTCAACTCCAGCCTTTAGTGCCTTCAGACTTGAGCCGATTGCAACCCGGTCAAGCGCAATACACCGTATTGTTGAATCCCCAAGCGGGAATTATTGATGACATTATTGTTTATTACCAAGGTGAAGACACTGGTATACAGCGGGCATTAATTATAGTCAATGCAGCAACCACGGGTAAAGACAAAGCATGGCTATTGCAACACCTCGACCTAGATAAATTGCAATTCCAAGACATTTCCCCAGATAAAGTCTTAATCGCTGTGCAGGGGCCAAAAGCGATTCAATATCTTCAAACTTTGGTGCAAGAAGACTTACAACCAGTCAAAGCATTCGGTCATTTACAAGCAACAGTACTGGGTAAACCAGGCTTCATTGCCCGCACGGGTTACACCGGGGAAGATGGCTTTGAGGTAATGCTAGATCCGAACGTCGGGGTAGAATTGTGGCGAAAACTGCATGATGCTGGTGTCATCCCTTGTGGACTGGGTGCGAGAGATACCCTGCGGCTAGAAGCAGCAATGGCACTTTACGGGCAAGATATCGACGACACCACCACCCCTTTAGAAGCAGGCTTAGGGTGGCTGGTTCACTTGGACACCAAAGGTGATTTTATTGGTCGGCCAGTTTTGGCGCAGCAAAAAGTTGCTGGAGTACAGCGCCGACTTGTAGGTTTGCAAACTCAAGGACGTAACATTGCCCGTCATGGCTACCAAGTTTTATCCGCAGGCAAAATCGTCGGAGAAATTACCAGTGGCACTTTATCGCCTACACTTGGTTATCCCATAGCCTTAGCCTACGTTCCTACCCAGCTAGCAACTATCGGTCAGCAGCTAGAAGTAGAAATTCGTGGCAAAGCTTACCCATCTGTTGTAGTTAAACGTCCCTTTTATCGCTCAAAAAATCGTGTCACTAACTGATAACCAGCGATGTTTTTGAGGATAATGTGTTGTGAGTTACTCAATCTACAGTATGGTTAAGTACCAAATATGACCAGAATTACTGTTGGGGCGATAAGTTTTTTGATAAGGGAGGGGAAGTGATATGTCGTCTTTTGAATATCCTCAAGATTTAAGATACCTGGATACTCATGAATATGTCAGGATAGATGGCGAGATTGCCACCATTGGCATTACTGATTTTGCGGTAGACCAATTGGGTGACATCGTATTTTTGGAACTACCAGATATTGGCGACGCTCTTACCAAAGGAGAAAACTTTGGCTCAATTGAATCAGTCAAAGCAGTTGAAAACCTGAGTTCGCCCGTAACTGGCACAGTCATAGAGCGCAATGAAACCTTGATTGAATCTCCCGAACAAGTAGCAGATGACCCCTACGCCGAGGGGTGGTTTTTGAAAGTGCGTGTCAATGACCCTGGTGAAGTTGAGGACGCCTTGACAGCGGATGAGTATCGCGCGCAGGTGGAAGGGGAGTAGGAGCAGGAAGAGTGGGGGCATAAGCGGGACAAGGAGGACAAGGGGGACAAGGGGAATAAATACTGACTCTTGACTCTTGACCCTTGACCCCTGTACAGACGCGATTAATCGCGTCTCTACCCTTGACTCCTGACTCCTCCCTCCTGCCTTTTTAAGAGTATTTGTTGCAAAATATGAAATAGTTGCGTCTGGAGTTGAATTTGTGGTATCGTACGCCTCTATTCCTAAGTCTAGCGATCGCCAAGTGCTAGACCAAAAGAGTCAAAAGTTTAGTGATTTTACGCAAAGGCACATTGGGCCTAACTCCGATGACATCCAGCAAATGCTTGACGTGTTGGGTTTTTCCAGCTTGGATGCCCTGATTGACCAAACAGTACCGCAGGCGATTCGGCTGAACAAAACATTACAGTTACCAGAAGCCCAAAGTGAGTACGCAGCACTAGCCAAGTTAAAACAAATTGCTGCCAAAAATCAGGTTTGCCGCTCATTCATTGGTATGGGATATTACGACAGTATTACCCCACCCGTAATTGGGCGTAACATCCTAGAAAATCCTGGTTGGTATACTGCCTACACCCCTTATCAGCCAGAAATTGCCCAAGGGCGACTAGAAGCGCTGCTAAATTTCCAAACAATGATTATCGACCTAACAGGTTTGGAAATTGCCAATGCTTCATTACTCGATGAAGCCACAGCAGCAGCAGAAGCGATGAGCTTAAGTTACGGTGTTTGCAAAAATAAGGCAAATGCCTATTTTGTTTCTCGTGACTGCCATCCCCAAACTATTGACGTGTTGCAAACACGGGCTAAACCTTTAGGAATCAACATCATTGTTGGTGACCATCAGACATTTAATTTTGATCAACCAATTTTCGGGGCAGTTCTGCAATACCCTGCAAGTGACGGCACAATTTACGACTACCGCGCTTTTATCGAAAAAGCCCATGCTGAGGGTGCATTGGTGACGGTAGCAGCAGATCCCTTAAGCCTAACTTTGCTAACACCCCCCGGAGAATTTGGTGCTGATATTGCCGTAGGTAGCACCCAGCGCTTTGGTATTCCATTAGGGTTTGGGGGACCTCATGCGGCATACTTTGCCACTAAAGAAGAGTATAAGCGGCAGATTCCAGGGCGAATTGTGGGTGTATCAAAGGATGCTCAAGGTAAGCCAGCATTGCGTCTGGCCTTGCAAACCCGCGAACAACACATCCGCCGCGATAAAGCCACCAGTAATATTTGTACAGCACAAGTACTGCTGGCGGTGATGGCGAGTATGTACGCTGTTTATCATGGTTCTACTGGACTCAAGAACATTGCCGAAAACATCCACCAGTTAACTTTAATCTTGGCGGAAGGATTGAAACGCCTAGATTATCAGATAAGTTCCCAATATTTCTTTGATACATTGCGGGTAGAGTTGAGAACACGCAACTTGGAAGCAATTCTCGAAGCTTGTCAAGCACGAAATATTAACCTACGAATTTTTGACACAACTGCTGTTGGCATCTCACTAAATGAAACCACTACACCGGAAGACTTGATTGACCTCTGGCAGATTTTTGCACAAACAGATGATTTACCTTTCACGATAGAAGAATTAACTTCCCCCCCTCTCCCTGTCTCCCCCTCCTCCCATCTCCCTCTCCCTCGTCAAAGCAGTTATTTAACTCACCCTGTCTTCAACCGCTATCACTCAGAAACTGAGTTGTTGCGCTATCTACACAAGCTAGAAACTAAAGACTTGTCTCTAACTACATCGATGATTCCTTTAGGGTCATGCACGATGAAGTTAAATGCGACAGCCGAAATGATCCCGGTGAGTTGGGAAGAATTTGGCAAGATTCATCCATTTGCTCCCTTGTCGCAAACACGGGGTTATCAAATCCTGTTTCAGCAACTTGAAGCATGGTTAGCTGAAATTACTGGATTTGCGGGAGTTTCTCTGCAACCAAATGCTGGTTCTCAGGGCGAATATACAGGACTTTTGGTGATTCACCAATATCACGAAAGTCGTGGGGAAGCACACCGCAACGTCTGTTTAATTCCCCAGTCGGCACATGGGACAAACCCTGCAAGTGCGGTGATGTGCGGGATGAAGGTGGTGGCAGTTGCTTGTGATTTAGAAGGTAACATTGACGTTGGTGACTTAAAGACTAAGGCAGAAAAACATAGTAATGAACTTGCTGCCTTGATGGTGACATATCCCTCGACTCATGGTGTATTCGAGGAAGCAATTCAAGAAATCTGTGCTGTTGTTCATGCCCACGGTGGACAAGTTTACATGGATGGGGCGAATATGAATGCCCAAGTGGGAATTTGCCGTCCTGGAGATATTGGCGCGGATGTCTGTCACTTAAACTTGCACAAAACCTTCTGTATCCCTCATGGTGGGGGTGGCCCTGGTATGGGGCCAATTGGTGTCGCCTCCCATCTTGTGCCGTTTCTTCCTGGACATCTTGTGATGGGGACTGAGGACTGGGGACTGGGAACTAGGAAGAAGGAAATTCCCAATACCCAGCATATTGGTGCTGTGGCTGCTGCGCCTTGGGGTAGTGCCAGCATCTTGGTGATTTCTTGGATGTATATTGTCATGATGGGTGCAGTTGGTTTGACGCAAGCAACTCAAGTGGCAATTCTCAATGCTAACTACATCGCCAAGAAACTTGAACCTTACTATCCCGTTTTGTATAAAGGGAAAAATGGTCTAGTTGCACATGAGTGCATTTTAGATTTGCGATTACTCAAAAAATCTGCGAGCATCGAAATTGATGATATCGCCAAGCGTCTTATGGATTATGGCTTCCACGCGCCAACTGTCTCCTGGCCTGTGGCGGGGACAATCATGGTGGAACCTACAGAAAGCGAATCTAAGGAAGAATTAGACCGTTTCTGCGATGCACTGATTGCCATCCGGTCCGAAATCGCTGAGATTGAATCAGGTAAGGTGGATGCCCAAGATAATCTCTTGAAGAATGCACCCCATACCGCCGAAAGTCTCATCGCTGGAGAATGGCCTCATCCCTATTCTCGTGAACAAGCTGCTTATCCTGCGCCTTGGACTCGTGAACATAAATTCTGGCCTGCTGTTGGTCGTATTGATGCCGCTTTTGGTGATCGGAATTTTGTTTGTTCTTGTCTGCCAATGGATGCTTATTCGTTATAAAGCAATAAGTTTCAGTTAAGAATTGATCCTCTCAACTTCTTTTACAACAAGCAACAAGATCCCCGACTTCTTAAAGAAGTCGGGGATCTGTGACTTAAAAAGAATAGACCTCTTGCAAAAGTCCCTAACACCCCACCCCCAACCCCTCCCCTTAGCAAGGGGAGGGGAGACAAAGCGTAGCTTTGGCGAGGTGGGGTTCTTATATTTTTGATTTATGCAAGAGGTCTAATATTTATGCAAGAGGTCTAATGTAAGCAGCGCTATTCAAACTTAAGGTAATTACCCCAGCTGCCAAGCGATCAAAGTTAAAGGTGAAGCCAAGTTCTTGTGCGATCGCAGGTAACCCAAAGTAAATCATAAAAATTTGCACCAGTAAAGGTGTTCCCCGGAAAAAATCCACATACGCCCGCGCCAGCCAACGCACAAGTGCAATATGAGAAAGGCGTACAATTCCAATCAAGGAACCCCCAACTAAACCCAGCATTTTAGCTTAAGGTGTTGTGGCAGAACAAGGCCCAGCTTACGAAGTTATTACTAATCCACAAAGCGATCGCCTACGTATTTTCCTCAGTCGCGTTAAAATAATTCGTAATTCGTAATAATGGCTTCCTTTAAAATCATAATTTTCCTACTAAAATTCAACTGGGCACTCAGCACTATTTCAAAGATATTCGCGCAAGAAATCAAAGGGGTCATCTTCCCAACATGGTTCAGGTGTTAGCCACAGCAAACTACTGTTGATATCGGCTTCGATTTCATCACAGTCATCCCTGTCAAACAGATCTACCAAAGCTTTCCAATCACGCTCATTCAGGGACATTAACGATGGGGCATACACCTGTAGATTATTTAGGTAATTCACGCGCGAAATTATAGTTGACTGCCGTAAAAGATTAGTCTCACGGTTTGTAAATCATCATATTCTAGCTTTGACAAACGCAGTCTAACAGCTACGCTAAGACTATAGTAATCCGATTTGATTGCTGAATCACTCGTAGAGGCAGGGAATGGGGAACTTGTACTGAGTGAAGTCGAAGTATAGGGAATGGGGAATAGGGAAGAAGAAATAAAGGTGTACTGAGTTTTGTAAGCGCAAGCGCAGGCTACGCCAACAAAAATCAAATAGGAATCCTATATGAGCTATAGACGACTCTGAGAACCTATCCCACTAATATGAAAATGTGATAATCTACTCCTCATTTGAGAAGGGTGTATCACTGTATGGCTGGACGTTTTGTTCGTAAAGCGTTCCGCAGGAAAGGGATAGGTTCATGGAACTCGCGTACCAGTACAAACATTGATTGATTATCTCGAAGCAGGCGAGAGTGCTTCGCACACGCTTCTCTACGAAAGGCTGCGCCAACGCGAACGCCTCGACGATTTTCTAGAAGATTTTCCCACTGTGAGCCGCGCACAGGCAACAGATTTTCTCAAGCTAGCTCTGAAATTGGATTGCTGAGGAGAGATGCGATGGCGCAGAGCGCCCAGTTAATAGTGTCTTACCCTACTTCATACATCTGTTTATGCTTGGCTAAAAGCTGGAGATATTTCTCATTTGTCTTTGCTTGCACCCACTTGGCTTTAAATATTGCTGCTGATTCCGCTTTAACTGAATCTACTTCGTAAGGTAAAATCTCTTTTTTAGAGCTTGGATTTTCCGAGTCTTGTTTATATTTTCTGCCACTTTTATGATTAGCATAACGCCGGGAGCGGGTATAACCCATTTGGATAAATTTCCTTGCCATATCTGCGCCGACAAAATCATCTTGCTCTAAATAAGCAAGAAAAAGCTCATAAATTTTTTCGCTCGACTCTTTGGCAATGTCAGGAGTTTTGAACCGCCAGTAGGGAAGAATTTCTGATTTATATGGTTCTACCAAAAGCACACCCTGCTCACCTTTACCAACGCGATATAGTTCAGGATGTTGTCGAAAATCGATATTTGGAAAGTCTAAAGAATAATCAAATGGCATGAGAACTGTTTATGATAAATAATAAACTTTAAGAAAAAAGTTTAACTTCTATCTCAGTACAGAAATTTGGTTCTACCATGCTATCTAGCCCCAAATCTGTTAACAGTGTCCTAGCTCCGGGTAATCTGCGTAAAGTGCATCACATTGCCCTCAATGTCCAAGATATGCAAGCTTCCCGATATTTTTATGGAACTATTCTAGGTTTGCATGAACTTGTTGGCGACGAAGTACCCGCAACTCTGCTTGAACTTGTCGCAGCCGGGAAAGTCGCCAATTTTGTTACCCCGGATGGTACAATTCTGGATCTATTTGGGACACCCGATTTGACACCACCAAATCCAGACCCAGAACGGAGTTTCACCAGAGCATATCATCTTGCTTTTGATATCGATCCGCAGTTATTTGAGCAAGCAGTGGCAGTAATAAGAGAAAATCAAATAGCGATCGCACATGGCCCAGTCACCCGTCCTACTGGTAGAGGTGTATATTTTTACGATCCTGATGGCTTTATGATTGAAATTCGTTGCGATCCAGAAGTTAGTACCGCAAGGCGGAATTCGTAATTCGTAATTCGTAATTCGTAATTCTTGTACCGCAAGCGTTTCATTGATTTGGAATGGGTGGTTTATTTATACCGTGCTGTGCTAGTTAAGTTAAGGGTAATAACAGGAGTATCTACTTTGAGTGCTAAACTCACGCAAATGTTTCAAGTAATTGAACAGACAATTACAAAACCACCAATTCCACACGAACCATATAAGCAATCATTGAAAGCTTGGGCGATGTATTGCTTGCGAGACAAAGGTTTTAAAGTCGTTTATGCCCAAAATGCTGACTTTGCTATTGAAACTAAAGGCGAAGACAAGCTGTATTTCAAAGTCACAAATAATGCCGTTGATTTAGACAATACTATTAACTGGATAGTCTGGGATAGTACAACGAAAAATGCTAGCCTTATTCTGCAAAAATAGATTTGTGGCAAAATCAAAAGTAGAGACGTTGCATTGCAACGTCTCAAAGCGAGGTTATAGGTTGCTGTTCGCTGATTTGAGACTACCGCCGATTCTCTAGAACTGAAACAAGTTCAAACTCGAAAGAACTTATTAAACGGTTATCAATGTAGACCTCGATTTTATACTTACCCGGTGGATCACCAGGTGCGACTGTCCAAAAATTTTCAATCACACCATCTTCAGCCGACTGTATGCGCTTTGTCTCCGCCGTAGTACCATCTCTTGATATTGAGAAATCTTCACCATTATCTGTACCCCATGTTTCTGGCGGTTTTGGCAAACGCAAGACTTCACGCCATTTCACTTCACTTTGGTAGTCTTTAAGTTGAATCCGCCACCCGTAGATGTTTCCCTCCCGAAGTGGCACTCTAGTTGTAGGAATAACGTTAGTTCTACCTCTAAAGTCAACTCTCTTCAGCCCAAACTCAGCTTTACTAACACTAATCTGTTTCCCATTCGTTAACTGAGAAAGAACTGTGGTCTTTTTCACTAAAACAGAAGTAGCATCAATCGGCTCAGAAGCCTTGACTCCAGATATTAGACAAGAGGAAGCCAGCGCAAATATAGTAACCCAAATTCTCATTAGTATAATTTTCCTATTAAACATTTTGTACTTATTCAAGTAATCTGACATGTTTTCCGGGTCAAGATAACTTACGAGTAGACAGAAACGAAATTGTTTATATAGCTAACAGTTAGATTTTAAACACAAGGTAGACAAGGTAAAAATAAGTTTCTCGCATTAGAAACTGCATCTGGCTGGAGAAACTGCGATAGTGCATCCGTTCCTAAGAGACGCGAAATTTCGCGTCTCTACAGGGTTTTTGGTATGCAACTAACTTTTACCTGTTGTGCGATCGCTAACTTTGCCTGTAAAAATGATGGTACTAACATCTCCGTTTTTATACAGATTAATCGCGTGGTTAATTCGTTCTCATTTATCGTTCGCCTTGGTGCCGGAGGCATACCGCCAAGACGCCAAGAACGCCTTCTCTGCGAGAGGCTTTGCCAACGCGAAGCGTCTCGTTGGCGCAGCCTCTCGTAGAGAAGAGAAGAATTCTTAGAGTGTGTGTAAGTCCTAAACTAATTAAAGTCAGCAAAACATTATGTACTGAATTTGATTAGTAGCAGTCTTTGACATAAATTGTTAAAATTTTTACTTGCGACAAAGAACGCACTTAATCTTGTAAGGTTGTTATAGGAGCCTGAAAAATTGGTGAAAAAAGCAATTAAACTAGGCTTTGCCATCACAGTTTCCGCAATTACCTGGGCTAGCTTAGAGGTGAGATCTGATGCTGCTAAGGTTAATCTTGAGGGCAACAGCGCTAAGAGTATCGAAGACTTACAAATTGGGAATAAGTTATACAATGTGGGCTTTATTTACGATTCAGCTATAAATTTGTTTGACCCAGCGAAACCCAATACTACATCTTTATTGGATGATACAGATGCCTTGGCGGCGACGAGTACAATCACTAATTTATTAAATAGCCAAACCCCAGTACCGCTTCTAGCTGGAGGAAAAAATGCCTTTTTCGTGCCCATCGCCCCTTATGATTCAGGTGTGATTGCAGAGTTTGGGTCACTTTATAGCCCAAATAGGTGGAATTTAGATGAGCGATCGCAAGCTGGCGTTCCACAGCCAATTATGTCTGAAATTAGTTTAAATTACGCCACCTTTACAAGAGTTACTTCTGTGGCGGTTCCAGAACCCTCGGAAATTCTGGGTAGCTTGACGGCGTTTGGGTTGTTGATTGCTATGAAAAGAAAAATGGTATCTTCTCAAAAGATGAACTAAACATCTAGTTAATTGCCTTCTACTAAAGTCCAGAAGTAACTATCGGGTGCAACAAACGAGAAACTCATCTCGCCAAACTCATTGCTAACAATAGTTGTCAGCTTTTGGGCGGAACTTGCTTTGATGCGATCGCAATATTCTTGTATTCCTTGTACACGATAAGTATATAGGCAAATTCCTAAGCTGCCTGGTTGGGCTGCCTCAAAACGCGATTCTAAATTGATATCATCTGGGAACCGAATGATATAAAGTCTACCACTGCGTGCAGCCATCAGGTCAGACTTGGAAGAACGCGGATCATCAAAGGTAGTGACAATAAATTTTTCACCAGGGTTAAGGTCAAAAATATCTCGACCGGCTGCTGAAGATTCATAACTAGTTTCGACATCATCACGCACACGCAACAAACCCAAAACTTCCTCATAAAACTTCAGGGTTTCTTTGCTGTCATCCTGAGTGATTATTCCCATGTGGGTAAACTGGCTAGTCTTGAGTGCAGCATTATGGTTGATTTGTCCGTAGTGTGGTAGTGTGTAGCCAAACCTTTGAAATAAAACCTGTCTAGCTAAGGGTTGCAGTAGCAACATTTCTCTCACCCCAACCGCCTGCTCAACAAAAGGACGGCTTTTCCTCTCTTTGTTATAGATGACTTCCCAATGAGGGTTGGTGTATCTGATAGGCCAACCTGCTGCTTTTGCATCTTCTGCATGATTTAAGATATTTAGCACATCAGCAGTTAAAGTTGTTGCCCAACGATTTCCCTTAACTTTCATCGACTCTGTACCCAACCCTTGATGTGTGGGGTTTTGCCAAACCATTAGCCGAATCAAACCATGATCTGCATTTTGGTGATCAAGGCGAATTGAGCGTAAAGACGAATTCACCCCATATAATTGATTGGCTTGATCTGCGGTTAGTTCACCCACTTGACCAATGCGATAGCCAAATTGCTCCCAATACTGAATTGCAGAAATTGGCTCTGGGATGCCAATGCAAACTTCATAGATCCCTTGAATAGCAGTTTGTTGCTCTTGAGCCATAGTAAGTGCTGAGTTTTGAGTTGGGGTTTTTTACTTATAACAGTTGCTAAGTACTGCTTCGCAAAATCGTAGCGTTTTTAAACGCAGAGGAACCCTGAGTAAAGCGCAAAGGAACGCGGAGTCTTGCTGGAAATTTGGCTATGAATTTATGCAATGTTGTATTAAGTTACCAAGTGCAATAAAGTGATTGCAAAAATATTAGGGTTTTTGTGTAAGTTAAGTAATGTGATAAATGAAACATTAGCGAAGCTGAGGCATTTGAAACTTAGAAAAATCGCCAGCTATCTTGATATTCACAAGATGCGGCGATTTGTAAAACGGAAACTCCAAATTAAGACTCCTCAAACAAGCGATCGCCTTTGTGCAAGCGATGAGCAATATCATAGGTTTGTCCTTGCGATCGCATTGTCGGCGCATGTGCTGCCAGATACCGAGATGCGGCAACCAATACGTGGACTCCAGCAGCAGTTTGGCCCAGCAGGGAGTATTGCCGGAAAGCTGCTTCTATTTCTTGAATTACATGAAAGTCTCGGTTTTCCCGCAACATCAATTTACCCAACATTGCCATTAGTCGCTCAGAAGAACCTCCACTGTATAAATAATCAGCAACTAACTTACCTGTCTCATTTACCTGTTGCTGACGGTCTAACAAATCTGGTAATTGCTTGAGCAATTCTTCAGGATTTTGAGCGGGGTTTTTTGGTTCTGGGAGTCGTGCTGGTGGCACATTCAAAAAACGATTCAGATACACGCTCATGGCAGCATCAAACACACCTCGTAGTAGTTCTAGTGATGGTACTCGTCGGATTCCTTGATGCACTGCATTGGCGTAGGTAAATGGATGATGTGCGGAATTCCAATCTCCAAACTCATTGTTAGTATGGAAGCGAGCTACACGGAGGGCAGCAGTGTAAGTAACTACACTCGCCAATTGTTCTTCAGTACAACCTGATTGTAGGGCAGTTAAAAGAGAGTTAGCGATCGCCTTTGGGTCTTCCCCTAACAAAATCGGTACCAATTCATCTCGACCTGACCAGGTTCCTTGTTGAGGTTTTCCTGCTGCCAAAGCTGCGGGTAACTGCTCAAAGGCAGACTCTAAAATTGCCACCAAATCCACAGGGTAGCGCCAGGAATTAGATTCTTCCATGCGGGAAGCACTTGCCAAACCAGAAACTAGACTCGCCAAAACTGACTCCGCTCCTTGCCAACCAATAGCATCGAGTGCTTCCAGCGCCTTATTAATGAAGTCGAGCGTATGACCAACATCAATGTAGCGGTGATCTGTGGCAGCTGTGAACAGCATATCTGCAATTTGCTCTGAATTAGCCCCCGCCCGAATTGCAGAAACTAAACACCTTTCGGCTGCTTCACTATCTCGCACTTCAACAAACTGACGAAACCAGCTTTTAAGAGTATTCAAGTCAACGTTGGAATTGGGTAAGGGGTGAACCACAAAGTGAGGCGGCGCACCAGCGCTATCATTAGCTACTGCTGAAAGTCCCTGAAAAAGGGCGCGGGGTTTGTCTTCCGCATCTAGATAAGGCAGCAAATTCATCATACAAGTGTGGATGGTTAAGCCTGAACTCCACCCTGCTTTGTTGTAACGAGTGCCAAATTCCAGTCCCATCTGGAATGGTTCAGTAGCATCCGCCCCCATATCTAGCAAGGCGATCGCTGATTTGGCAATAACTAACGAAATACCCTGTTCTAAGCCATCCTGAAGACGCTGCTGGTGGTGAGCATGAAGGTCAACTGGTGGAGCTAAATTGACCCACACTTCCCCGTTGCGAATTTCTACAGGAAAGGCAGGAACATCATCTGCCCAAGAGTCGAAAGTTCCGCCACTAGCGAGGTCAAAGCGGGCATAGTGCCAGGGACAGGTAACAATGCCATCTTTGCATGTGCTGCCGTGGAGGGGAAAACCCATGTGAGGGCAACGGTTATCAATTGCATAGACTTTATTGTCTGAGTAAAACAGAGCGATCGCATGTTTTTCACTCCGAACTAACAAACTACCCGTTGCTTGAACATCTGCAAGTTTAGCAACGCGGACATAGTTGTCTATATGGGTTGGGGCTTCAAATATTTGAGTCATTTAAGCTTTTTGAAAAAGTGAGGTAACAACTCCTATCTCCACTTTGACGAATTTTCAAGCGTTTGAGCAGCTATCGAACCCTAATTTTTGTTAACTGAATAATGGAATGATGATGCGATCGCCTACAACTAGACATCTCCATAAATTAAATATGCGTAACCTGAAACCCTTGTAGAGACGCGAAATTTCGCGTTTCTACATTCATTATCGGAGATGTTTACTGCTTATCTTACCCCACTCCCAAAGATAGAAAACCAATTTGTTGCTAATCATAGTCATACCGCTTATGATTTATATATATACTCGGCATGACTACGACTTAGCTGACTCGATCAATAAGCGTCCGTTTGTCTGCTGACCAAAATATACTTTGGGCGATCTGAGTAACTTAACGGAGAACTTCTTTACCCATGACTGAACCCCAAAACTTGACAACTGCTGACGGTATCCCCGTTGCTGATAACCAGAACTCACTCACCGCCGGGTCGCGTGGGCCTGTATTAATGCAGGATTTCCACTTGATGGAAAAATTGGCTCATTTCAACCGGGAACGTATACCTGAGCGCGTTGTCCATGCCAAGGGTGCTGCTGCTCACGGCACTTTTACAGTCACCAATGACATCACTGGCTACAGTAAAGCCAAACTTTTTTCTGAAATTGGCAAGAAAACCGAAGTTCTTCTACGTTTTTCTACAGTCGGAGGAGAAAAAGGTTCAGCAGATGCCGAGCGTGACCCTAGAGGCTTTGCAATCAAATTCTACACCGAAGAAGGCAACTGGGACATCACAGGCAACAATACGCCTATTTTCTTCATCCGCGACCCCCTCAAATTTCCTGATTTCATCCATACCCAAAAGCGCAATCCCCAAACCAATTGCAAAGACCAGAATGCAAAGTGGGATTTCTGGTCACTCAGTCCAGAATCGCTCCACCAGGTGACGATCCTCTTTTCAGACCGAGGAATTCCCAAAACCCATCGACACATGGACGGCTTCGGTAGCCACACCTTTAGTTTGATTAATGCTCAGGGTGAACGCATCTGGTGCAAATTTCACTTTAAGACTCTGCAAGGACATCAAACTTTGACGGAGGAAGAATCGGCCAAGCTCAAGGGAGAAGATCCCGACCATGCGACTCACGATTTATTTGAAGCGATCGCTCAAGGAGATTATCCCAAGTGGCGCATGTGTATTCAAGTGATGACCGAGGAGCAAGCGTCAAAACATCCAGACAATCCCTTTGACTTGACAAAAGTTTGGAAGCAAGGAGAGTATCCCTTAATCGAAGTTGGGATATTAGAGCTAAATCGTAACCCTGAGAATTATTTTGCCGAAGTTGAGCAAGCTGCTTTTAGCCCTAGTGCGGTAGTTCCTGGCGTTAGTTTCTCTCCAGACAAAATGCTTCAAGCTCGCATCATGTCTTACCCAGATGCTCAACGCTATCGCTTGGGTGGTAACTATCAGCAACTACCCGTCAACCAGCCCAAATGTCCCGTGATGCATTACCAGCGAGATGGCTTTATGGCGTTGGGAAACAACGGCGGTAGCGCTCCTAACTATGAACCAAATAGTGCTGAGGGTACGCCCAAACAGAATCCAGCCTATGCAGAGCCACCCACCCATTTGGGAGATGTCACCGTTGATCGTTACGATCATCGTCAAGGGAACGACGATTACACCCAAGCAGGTAATCTCTATCGGTTACTGACTCCTGACCAGCAAGAGCGTCTTGCTCATAATATCGTCGGCAGTCTCAGTCAGGCAAGACAGGACATCCAGATGCGTCAACTTTGCCACTTCTTCCGGGCAGATGTTTCCTATGGTCGTCGTGTAGCTGAGGGGTTAGGCATTTCAATTGATCCATCTATGCTTCCCACTACTCCTCAAGCTGTAGCTATCTAGCAGTCCAAGCTCGGCTTTATCCATTTTTGCAGAACGTGACCACATACGCTATAACCCTTATGTAAGTCAGGCTTTGACTTTTTCGATTTCATCAAAACTAATCATATAGGGAAAAGTTTTTGCCGCAAAGCCAAAACTTTTGTAAGATTTCAAGGGTTACGTTCTTTGATTTGGATAAAGTCGAGATTATAAGTTTTATTCGACAGCCAGGAATTATAGTTAAGCAGTTCCTCGAAAACAGATGAACTTAGAAATAAGCAATGACTACACAAGGCAAGAATCAACGGATTCAAATAAATTTAGATTTATCACCAGAACTTTATGAAACATTAAATAATTTAGCTCAAAAGATTAATGGAGATAATGCTGAGGTATTTCTAAAGGCGATCGCACTCATGGAAGTAGCAGTAGAAGCCAAGCAAAAAGGCAAGCATATCTGGATTACAGACGAGAACCAAAATCTGGAAACTGAAATTATTGGCATTTAGCACCATGGCAGATGTAACAGATTTATCAAAAATAATTGCCAGTAAAGGTGACAAGCCATTAGTTGTATCAATAGTAAACTTAAAGTCGGAAAAAGACGCAGAGCTTGAGCGAAAGCTGCGAGAACTCAAGTTTAAACAAGAACTAAGAAAAGATTGGATTTTATTTCTTGCCAGGGATGTGGTAATCTTTTCTGCCGCCATCCTTTTTATCTTTGCTATCAGCGGCTATTCTTTATTTACCCAAATTAATCGGTAACTATAGCAGTCCTAAATCATTAGTCAATCTTCTCTTTCTTTTCTTCTCTACGAAACCAAGGCGTTGGCGGAGCCTCTCGCAGAGAAGGCGTCCTTGGTGGTATGCCTCCGGCACACTACGCGAACGTTAAAAAAAGTAATGTATGCCTACGGCAGGCCACACCAACACAACTCAGATAGGATTGCTATATGAGAGACTTCTTGCATAAGCCGAGATTTGTTAAACCGAACCACAGATAAATATCGGTGTGCATTTGTGTTTATCTGTGGTATTATTCGGATTTTTGCAAGAAGTCTAAGAGGATGTTTATAAAGTCTAATTTATTACTAGCCCTGGCGACTAGAAGTCGCGGCTACACAAACAAAACCCGCCTACGCGGGTTAAAAACCTTGGTTTTTCGTTAGTCCACGGAGGTGGTGAGACAGCGCTCTTGGTAGGGTTTCCCGACAGCCAGGCGACTGCGTTCGCCCTACAGCCCGAAGCGGGCAACAAAAAGGCAGGCGTGCCGGAGGCATCACCCGTTGGCGCAGCCTCTCGTAGAGAAGGGACTTTGCTTGTGTAGTAGCGACTTCTAGTCGCCCAATACTTTTAAAACATCCTCTAAGGAATATTGCTAGCAGTAAATTTTCGTAATTGATTTTACAGACGACAAAGCAAACTTGCTGAAAGTAGACTCATTCTTATATCAAGGAAAACTTTACTAAATATATTCAATCGAAGGTACTAAATTTAACCGACAAAATTAGATGATAAAACAGCACACTAGTAATATTTGTCAATCTTTTATACTATTCTTTTCCGTGGCTTCAGATAGCTGTTTATCCAGACAATAATCTGTCTGATATCCTCTAAACTTGCAGGCTAATTGATTTGTTTTAGTTTTCACCACTTGAAAATATAACCAGTTATCTTAACCAAATAGTATCAGATTGTACAAATATCTATTCCTTGCTTATAAGTATTAATTTGCTTGAAAATTTTTGGACAAAACATCTGCTTGCGGAGCAATCGAGAAATTTGATTGCTATATTATACTAAATAACTATTCTGTCAAGGATTTGAAAGCTGTGCGGGATGATTTACAGGGCTTGGAGATAAATCAGAAAGAACTACAAAAGCTGACTAATTTACCCGTCAATGATAAACTTGTAATTATTATAAATCCTCTAAAGAATTTGGGTAGTAATTTGATAAAAAGAATTAAAGGTTCTGAAGGGGCAACTGTAGTTTTTATTGCATTTTCTACATTTGTTTTTAGCTATCTATTGTTTGATCTAATTATTAAATTATTCGCTACATGGATAACAATACCGTCTTGGATATTGTTAATAATATTAGGTCTATGGGGTGGTGGAGTTACACAAAGTGTCTTATATTTGACGTGGAAAAAAAGAACTAAATTTGTTAAAATAAACATGACAAATTCTTTACTAGTTCTTTTAAATGATGTTGATAGATATAATAGTGTTATTAAAGCAATAGATATCAATGATCAAATAGAAGAAGCTGGTAATCCAGAAGTTAGTATAAAAGAAAGAGAGAGAGTCATCGAAGCGTTGAAACTCACAAGAACCGATTTAGTCCGCGCTTTAAAGACAGAAAAGGTTTTAAGAGAAAATAAAAGTTTTATTCTCAGTAATACAGAACTATTTGTGAATAATTTAGCAACTTTAACAGCCATGCAAGTGAGTGAACAGGCTACTGAGCATGGAAGGTTACTTAATGAAGCATTGCAGATTGCATTAGATGTGCAACATGAAATGAAAAGGTTGCATAGTCAGCGTTAGAATCAGTACTCCGGCGAATTGCTGGCTTAAGTGAGTTGGAAAGAGCGGACGTTTCTACACTTGATATCCTCAATTGCTTTTTTCATAATCCTCCCCACGGTTACAATCTCCGGTCTAACATAAAGAATATTCATGAAGTGATCGCTCATCGACATGGACTGGAAAGAAATCAGAGGTAACTGGGTAATCATTCCCCGAAATCCCATCGGTATCATCCATTTCTTGGGAGGCGCATTCGTCGCCACTGCACCCCACATTACTTACCGTTGGTTGCTAGAAGAGTTGGCAAGTAAAGGTTATGTTGTAATTGCTACACCTTTTGTTAATACATTGGATCATACTGCGATCGCCAAATCTGTACTACTAAACTTTGATCGCACTCTCGAACGTCTACACGACACTGCGGCATTACGCAAGCTTTATCTCCCAATCTACGGTATTGGACACAGTATGGGCTGTAAACTCCATTTGCTGATTGGTAGCCTCTTTAAAGTAGAACGCGCTGGCAATATCTTAATATCCTTCAACAATTACGCTGCTAGGGAAGCTATCCCCCTAGTCGAACAGTTCAATTCTACCTTTGCGATCGAGTTTACCCCTACACCGTTAGAAACTAACAAGCTTGTGCAAGAACGCTATGATATTCGGCGCAATTTATTAATAAAATTCAGCAATGACACCATCGATCAATCGGCAGCTTTAACCAAAATATTACAAGAACGCTTTCCAGAAATGGTGACAGCACAAACTTTACCTGGAACTCACACCACACCTTTAGGTCAAGACATCAAATGGCAAACTGGAACATCTTTTACCCCCTTTGACGCCCTAGGACAATGGTTCAAGCAAGAAGCGTACCGCGACTTGAACCAGTTAAGACGTACTATTCTCTTGTGGCTAAATCCTCTTTCGCCGCCATAAGACTTAGAACTTACACATTGACAAAAAGAGAAGTCTATGGGTAATTGGAAATAAGTTAGTAGTATGAATACAGAGATACTACTAACCTCTTAGCCCTAACTATATTTTTATTTTTAAACCAAATTATTGATTAGTGCTCCATGCAATTTTCTATGTTTCAAATACTAATAATTGATGACGACTATTCAATGAAAATACTCCTGAAAAGGATGTTGGAAAAACAGGGTTATAAGGTTGTTACTGCCAGTAGTGGAGAAGAAGGAATAAAGAAGGCCCTAGCTTGCCATCCAGCACTAATTATTTGTGATTGGATCATGCCAGGCTTGAATGGACTAGAAGTCTGCCACCGCATCAAGAGAGACCCCAGATTATCCACCACATTTTTTATTTTATTAACATCGCTAGATTCAGTCGCCGATTGCGTCAAGGGGTTAGATGCTGGAGCCGATGATTTTATCTCCAAACCCATCGAGCAAAATGAGTTACAAGCAAGGGTAAGAGCAGGATTGCGCCTGCACCAGTTAAGTCGAGATTTACAAACTCAAAAGCAGCTTTTAGAAGCAGAAATGACAGAAGCAGCAGAATATGTGCGATCGCTTTTACCTCTCCCCACAACTGAACCCTTCAATATCAATTTTCGATTTATTCCCTCGCGACAACTTGGCGGCGATTGTTTCGATTACTACTGGCTTGATTCCGATTATCTGGCAATTTACTTACTGGATGCCGCCGGACATGGACTCAAAGCTACTCTTCCCTCCGTGTCAGTGTTGAATCTGCTTCGTTCCCGTGCGCTCAAAAGTTTGAATTACTATCAACCTAGTGATGTCCTGAAAGCTCTGAATGATACCTTCCAGATGAGTTATCAAAATGACAAATACTTTACAATCTGGTACGGTGTTTATAACCGAGTTAAGCGCCAGTTAATTTATGCTAGTGCAGGTCACCCACCAGCAATTTTAATATCCTGTAAATCTCAAAAAATCTCTGAAGTTAAATACTTGAAAACACCCGGTATGCCAATTGGTATGTTTCCAGAGGCAAAATATGTTGATGGGTTTTGCGACATTGAAGAATTCAGCAGTCTTTATGTTTTCAGCGACGGTGCTTATGAAATCACTAAATCTGATGGTACTCTTTGGAGCCTGGATGCTTTTATTCAACTATTAGTTAGCTTAGAACATCCTTTTGATTACCAACTCGAGCAGATACTGAATTACCTAATCGCTTTGAACTCCAAAGAGGCTTTTGATGATGATTTATCTATACTTCAGGTTCAGTTTGATTAATTTTTGGAAACTAATACTTCATTAAATGCCTCTTGACTCGGAAATATCTCAAATACCTTATCCATATTAGTCAGTTCAAATAATATTCTGACTTGCTCATTAATTGAGCAGATAACGAGTTTACTATCTGCGGCTCGCAATGTTTTAAAGGCTAACACCAGAGCACCCAAACCCGAACTATCCATAAACGTTACATCTTGAAAATCAACTAAGACAATTTTTGCACCACTTTCTAGAATCGTAGTAATATTTTGCCGAAACTCTTGTGATGTTGTGGCGTTTAAATTTCCGTTGAGCTTAATAACTTTCACTTGTTCTCTCATAATACCTGGCTTTGATTTATGTAAATGATGCTCTGTTTCCGTTAGTATATCCCAATCATAGAGCATTTAAAAAATGCTTACCAGATAAAAAATAAGTAATCGCTAACCATCAATGCTTTATAAGTCCTTTTGAATAAGGCAGTGGAAATTTCCAAACATTTAATTTTTTTGAGAAAAACTAATTATTAAATCATAATTATTGTCTGACTGCTAGAAGTCACTGATTGCAAATTAATATTATGGGATTTGTCGTAATTAATGAGTGAAAAGCCGTCGTATCAAGTAAATTAAGAGTGGCGATCGCTTCTCAAACCCATAAAAATACAATTACCAGAATTCATTAACCATAAAGGCTTTGCTTACATACTTGAAATAAGTCATGGATGGATTGGGAAACTCTAGCTAAACAATATTCTTCGGTAAATCCGTTGATAAGGGATATTTCTCTGGAGTCCCGTTAGTAAAAGTGTAATCATACTTACAAGTAGCTGAAGCGGTAGTAGATACAGTTTTTTCTGGAGTAATTGTCCTTATTTCCATTTCTGTATAAGGCACTTTTTCTCTTCGATGATTAGTAAAAGGCACTGGTCTTTTTGGACAAAAGCGCCCTCCACATGTTTTCTCCCACCTTACATCAGGATAAGGAACATCTACCCAGCGCCATTTATCGACAGGAACTTTTGTTCTCACAGCAGGAATTGTTTCTTTCCAAGTATGTTTAGCCCGAACCTTTGCAATCAGAGAAACTATATTGCCTGTGACATTGTATTCAAGCTTTTCAATATCATTCTCACCTTGATTACCTATCTTGACTCCAAAGTGCGATCGCATGAAGTAATTCGGTTATAGAAAAGTGCGATTTCTCTAACCAACCTATATTACTGTGTTGCTCAACTGGCTCTAGAACTGACTGTAAATGCCTTTAATTTCTGTTACAGCTTCCTTAGCAGTGCTTAGCCAAGACCGCCATCTATCTCTTGGACTATAGGACTAATATTTGATTTCTGAAAAAGCTCCGTACATTTGAAGAGTGGCAAAATCACTCGTTTGTGTGTCGGATAAACCACTTCTTCCATCCACTTCAGATGAGAGAACGAAGGAATCAAAGCACAGAAACGCCGCACCCATGTTTTAGCTTGTAACCAAATATCCTCAATTGGATTTTGTGATGGGCAATTAGGAGCAAAGCGGACGCATGTACCTTATCCACTGCTCTTGAGATAAACCTTAAATTCTTGTAGTTCTGCGTTAGCAAAGCTCACCGAAGGTATCGCCGCTTGTAGATGCTGGTTGATCATTGTTCGCTGTTAGACAGAGATAACCCTAAGTATTATCTCGTAGTTTTTTTCAGAAATCAAATATAATTCCTATAGTATTAATACGTAGATTAAATGACCGTTGAAGAAGCGATCGCACTAGTCGAGCAATTATTGGAGCGCGGACGTTTAACAAAAGTTCAAGACATTGTATTTCGCCACGCCTGGGAAGGAAAAACTTACCTAGAAATGGTGCGAGAAGTTAAATACAATCTCGGTTATGTTAAGGACGTTGGCTCTCAACTTTGGCGATCGCTCTCTGAAGCTTTAAATTAAAAAGTTACCAAAAATAATTTACACGGAGTATTGAAGCGAACTGCACGACGGCAGAATGGTAAAAATTTTTCCTTACATATTGACTGAGGCTGAGGTGGCAACGTTCAAAGCTTTGGGAGCATTACAGAAAGGTGAAAATTTGCGTCCTAACTCTCTCCAACAGGACTGACTTTAGCTCGATAAAGCAGTTTGTCGCCTTGAAGATACCCAGTGTAGCGTACCTTGACTATTTCCCCAGCTTGTGCTTTTCCCTCCATCAATTGGTGCAACTGAGGATCGTAGGGTATTTCTGCTCCCACGGGTGCGATCGCTTCCACCCCCCACGCCTGCAAAAGTTTTTCTAGGGGTTTTTGCACCAAGGGCACTATTTTGACTGCTGCTAACTGTGGATTTTCCTGCGCTTTCTGCACTGCTGTGGGCCATTGCAATAATAGAGACTCCAGCAGTTGCAAACTCGACTGCTGGAACTCTTGCAGCAACACTTCTCGTTGTTCTTCTAGCTGAAGTTGCGATCGCTGGTACTCTGTTTTTAAATCTGCAATCTCTTTGTTAGTACTAAGTGAGGAGTTATGAGTAGAGACGCGATTAATCGCGTCTGTACAAGTGAGTTCTGAGGATACTTGATACTCAACATTTGATACTAAAAAAGTTGCCACTAATTCACTCAATGGCACTTGTAGCACTAGCGACAGCTTGAGCAGCACCTCCATCCTTATCTGCTCTACCTTTCCCTGCCGCAACCGCAAAATTTGACGCTCTGAGACACCAGCAGCGCGACTCAGCGCTTTAAAACTAGAAATACCTACCTGTTGCATTAAATCTTGCAACTTCTGGGTGAAATTAGTATTGGGCATAGGGGATTGGGGACTGGGTATTGGGGACTGGGATTGAGAAGAGACAAGGAAAAAACCTATTCAATAATTCCTCTTTGTCCCCCTTCCCCAGTCACTAGGGCGTGTTTTCTTGCCTCGCCGACACCCTAAAGGGTGCGGCTACAGGAAGGAACGAAGTCCCTTCCCTACGGGACCAGAGGCGGTAAGCGTACAGCTAACGCATCCGTTGGCGTTCGCGCAGCGTGTCGCAGACAAGCCTCTCGTTGGCGCAGCCTCTCGTAGAGAAGAGAAGGACTCAGCCATGCCCGTTCGCCTTGGTCTCCCCTTGGGAGAAGCGGCTCTACGGGTGATGCCTCCGGCACGCCTGCCTTTTTGTTGCCCGTACCCCTGAGGGGAAGCAAGCTACGCGTTAGCGTCTCCTCTCTTGAGAAGGGCTGTAGGGCGAACGCAGTCGCCTGGCTGTCGGGAAACCCTACCAAGAGCGCTGTCTCACCGCGCAAGCGGACTACGAAAAATCAAGATTTAAAGCCTGCTCTTAGCAGGCTTTGTTCCTGTAGCCTCAGGCTTTAGCCTGAAGGCTTGTAGGGCTTAAAAACACGCCCCAGTCCCCAGCCACCAATCCCCACTACCTTTATTCTTCCAGTAAACTTCTCAGCATCCAAGCTGTCTTTTCGTGAACTTGCATCCGCTGGGTTAACAAATCGGCAGTGGGTTCGTCGTTGACTTCTTCCACCACAGGAAAAATAGACCGTGCAGTTCGCACTACGGCTTCTTGTCCTTCCACTAATAAGCCAATCATTTCCGTAGCTTTAGGAACTCCCGGAGTTTCTGCAATCGAACTCAGTTTGGCATATTCGCTGTAAGTTCCTGGTGCTGGGTAGCCAAGCGCCCTAATCCTCTCAGCAATTAAATCAACTGCTAAGGCTAGTTCTATATACTGTGTCTCAAACATCAAATGCAACGTTTGAAACATCGGCCCTGTAACGTTCCAATGGAAGTTATGAGTTTTTAGATATAGTGTATAGGTGTCGGCTAACAGGCGAGATAACCCTTCGGCAATTTTAGCCCTATTCGTTTCGTCAATGCCGATATTTACATTTTTGACTGTTGCTTTAGATGACATAATTTTCTCCTAATTAGGTTATATGTAATTGTGTATCGGGCATTGGTTAAAGTTTTTTGATTTTCTACCATGCCTATGACCCATATCCTATACCCTATGCCTATGCCTCATTCTCTATGCCAGGTGCATCTTCAAAACGCTGCGGTTAGCTCTACGGACTCTGGCTAAAATGGTTTCTTTGCCTAAACGCTGGCAAGCTTCATAACGATGGCAACCAGAAAAGCCATAATACTGTCCATCTACTTCTAAGACATCAATGGGTTCTTGCTGCCCGATTTGGGCTATCGATTCCATCAAGGCTTGCACTTTATTGGGATCGTTTACACGGGGTAACGGCCGCTGTATTTGATTTAACGGAATTTCTTGGACTCTAACCATAAAGAGTTTTTCCAACTAGTTCTGTTTTGTGCCTCTAAATAAATCATAATCATTATGACTTCGTTTTGCAACCTATAATTTGGGGCAAAATAGGTAATGGTATCGTTGGAGCACTAATGCGACAAAAACACCGGACTACAAAGCAATTAGAAAATCCGCCCCAACGCCTCATTGAGGGGCAGAATCAGGTAGCTATGAAATTTTCGTTCTGGCGTTTTTCCTACACTTTTCTGACAACATTTTGCTTGTTGGGACTGACTGCTGCATCAGGCCCTGCGAGTAAAACAAAGGATGTAGAACTTAAGATTGGGATTATACAACGATTTGGAGAGAAATCTACAGCAAAGCTGCAACTAGAACCGACAAAAGGCGATCGCTTAAAGCTAATATTTAAAGCGCGTAACAAGCAGCAAATCCTGGTTACCCAAAACCCGGTAAAGCTGGAAACAGTAATGCAAGCTTTACCCCAGCCAGTAGTTGAAGAAGTAGTAGTTTTGGGCACCTACCGCACCTTTGAAACTGCCGAAGACAGTGCTAAAAACTGGCGTTCTCAAGGAATAGAGGTGGAAATAGCCCAGCCAGAACGCTGGCAAGTTTGGGCAAAACGAGATGTTTATAGTACCCCCTTACTGCGACGCTTGCTATTCCAGAACATCCAAGCTTCTGGAAAGAAAATGGCATACCTTGATACCAAAATAATACAAAAAGTACCGCGAGTGAGTTGGGTAGTAAATGGCCAGCGCTACAGCCCAAAGAATCTGGAAATTAGCAGTGATAAAAACTTGATTCGGGTAAATAAAAGCGAAAAACCTGAAAATGCTCGTCTTTACGCCGGGCGTCTAAACTTACAGCCAAATGCCTACGGTACATACACTATAGTTAACCAAGTGCCCTTGGAAACCTATTTGCGTGGGGTTGTGCCTTACGAAATTGGTACAGATGCGCCAACAGCCGCAGTAGAAGCCCAAACGATTCTGGCTCGGACTTATGCCTTGCGTAATTTACGGAGGTTTGCCGCAGATAATTATCAGTTGTGTGCTGATACTCACTGCCAAGTTTATTATGGGCTAAATGGAGTGGCTCCCGTCACAGATCGGGCGATCGCCTCAACAAGGGGTATGGTACTAACTTATGAAAACCAGCTAGTAGATGCCCTTTATTCTTCTACTACTGGTGGCGTCACCGCTTCCTTTAGTGATGTCTGGAATGGTGAGGATCGTGCCTATCTGCGCCCAGTAGTCGATGCTCCGACTAATTTTTGGAACTTGTCTAAACAGAGTTTAGCCGATGAAAAGAATTTCCAGCGGTTTATTAATCTGCAAAAAGGATTTAATGAAAGCAGCTGGGATATGTTTCGTTGGCGTAAAGAAACTTCTCTAGAGGATATTACTAAAGGCTTGCAGAAATTTTTGCAGGTGAAAAACAATCCTTATGCCAAATTTAAGACAATTCAGGCTATGGCTGTAACCAAGCGAAGTCCGAGCGGACGCATTCTTGAACTTGCTGTTAAAACTGATATCGGCACTTTTACTCTGCAAAAAGACGAGGTTCGTAGTGCCTTTGCTGCTCCTAGAAGTACGCTTTTTTACCTGGAACCTTTGAATAAAGGCAAACAAAATCTGTGGGGATACGCCTTTGTTGGTGGTGGATTAGGACATGGAGTCGGCTTGAGTCAAACTGGCGCTCAAAATTTAGCTAAATTAGGTTGGTCGAATCCGAAAATTTTGCAATTTTACTATCCCGGTACTCAGATTAAAATTCTCAGCGACAAGATTAAGTTTTAAGGCAATACGGTTCAGTTAAGCATTTCTTTCTTCTCTCTGCGTCCTCTGCGCCTTGGCGGTATGCCTCCGGCACGCTACGCGAACGTTAAAAAATTGACTTTGATAATAGAGTTTCAGCCTTAACTGAACCGTATTGAGTTTTAAGGTATTACGCAAATACAGGACTTACGCAAAAATTGCCAAAAAGCTTTATTTATCGTTCGCGGAGCATGCCAGAGGCATACCGCCCTTCGGGTTCATCAGTCACCTACGGCGGGAAACCCGCCTACAGCGCTGGTTCACCAAGACGCCTTCGCGCAGCGTCTCGTTAGAGAAGAACGCCTTCTCTACGAGACACTACGTGAACGCGTTGGCGGAGCCTCTCGCAGAGAAGCGTCTCGTTGGCGCAGCCTCTCGTAGAGAAGAGAAGAATTCGTAGAGTGTGCGTAAGTCCTAAAATAAACTTACATATTTATCAGGGTTGTCCTTTGTCATTGGTCAATAGTCATTAGTAAATACAAATGACTATTGATATATACAAAAAATTGTGATTCTACTATTCAGGTAGGGTAAGAATTTCTACCCCATCTTCAGTCACAGCTAAAGTATGCTCACATTGAGCAGAAAGTTTGCGATCGCCAGTTAAAGCAGTCCAACCATCACTCAAAACCTCGACTTCCCATGTACCTTCGTTAATCATCGGCTCAATAGTAAAAACCATCCCTGGTCTGAGACGTTTACCTTTGCCGCGCGTGCCATAGTGGGGAATATCCGGCGCAGTGTGGAAAACATTGCTGATGCCGTGTCCAACGAAATCTCGCACCACAGAAAAGCCTTGTGCTTCAGCATACTCTTGAATGGCTGCCCCAATGTCCCCAATACGTGCCCCTGGTTTAACCTCAGCAATGCCAAGGCGGCGGCACTCCTCAGTCACCTCCACTAGCTTTTTTGCCTTGGGAGAAGGCGTACCGACAAAGAATGTATTAGATGTATCGCCGTGATAGCCCTCAACAATCAACGTCACGTCAATATTGATGATGTCACCTTCTTTAAGGATCTGCTTGGCATTAGGAATGCCGTGACAAATTACTTCATTTACACTGGTGCAAATTGATTTGGGATAGCCTTTGTAGCCAAGAGGTGCGCTTTTTGCTCCGTGAGCTTGTGTCCAACGTTCGGCTTCATCATTAAGCTCGAGAGTACTAACTCCTGGCTTCACCAATGGTTCAAGATGTTGTAAGAGTTTGGCTGCCAAGCGTCCCACATAACGCATTTTGTCTAGTTCTCGTGTGGATAAAATAACGATTGGTTCAGTTTTCATAAACTCATATCTAGAGAATCTTTCATAAATATAGTAGTCCCTGTCTGTGCCGCTCTTTTTGCAGCATCAGCAACCTTCAGCGCGTACAAGCTTTCCTCTGGGGTAACGTATAAAGGAGTGTCATGAAGAAGATGGTCTAACACCATACTTGTGTCTTTAGCGAACAAACCCCGGCGAGTCCCAACTTCTATAGGTGTTGTTTCCCCAGGCTGAATGAAAACTCCTGTTTCGCCATCAAAAATTAAACCACCTTTTTCGCCATGAACTTCAAATTTGCGTTCTGGCTGCCAAATAGTTTCACCTTTGCCATAAACCACTTGCGCTAGAAGTCCACTGGTAAAGTACAGTTGACTCATACAGAAACAGGTTTGGTAATACTCCTGTTCAATTTCCCAATATCGCTGATGACAGTTAACAGTCAATACTTTACCAAACAGATCGGTGAGACGATGTAGGCGAGACAGCGCACCTATTAAGGGAAAGCCAAAAAGCTCATGGTTATAAGTCCACTTCCGGGGTGCGGGATGCTGGGGATTGATCGTACTGTAGCGGACATAAAACACATCGCCAATTTTTGCTAAATGTTGCTTCAAGGCTTGATGCAATCCGCCCAAAAGTTCAATGTGTTCAACGTGCAGGAGTTTTTGTTGTGCTTTGGCTAAGGCGATTAATTCTTCAGCCTCTACCACATCTAACGAAAGGGGATACTCGACAATTACATGTTTGCCGTTAGTGAGTGCAGCACGAGCGATCGCACCATGATCTCGATTAATAGTGCAGATGACTACTAGATCTATATCTTCACGCTCTACTAGCTGTTGCCAAGAATTTAAGGTTTCAGTCTGATATTCTTTGGCAAAAGTTTGCGTTTTTTCTGGGCTATGACCAACAATCGCGATTAGATGCGATCGCTCGTCATTTTGCAAAGCCTCAGCTCGAAGCTTTGCTGCATACCCAGTACCAACCAAACCCACACGCACTCTTGCTTTTTCCAAAGCTGCTTCTGAATTATACATGATCCTCAACAGTTGTGTTTTTGACACTTTCACGGTTAGAAAGCATGGGATTCTTTTTTATAGTTCAATAAACTTGCCTAGCTTTGGCAAGGTTTCCAAGGTTACACCGTAGTGAGCCAGCCAGAACTTCCACACAAAGAGCTAATGGCGTTTCCCTACAAGAGACTTCTTGCAAAAGTACCCGACGACTGAAGTCGCGGCTATAAAAACAAAGTCCGCGAGAGCGGACTTCATGCCTAAAAGCCTGCTTTAGCAGTCTTTGTTCGGGTAGCCGAGGCAGCGCGTTGCGGTGAATCAGCGCTCTTGGTAGGGTTTCCCGACAGCCAGGCGACTGTGTTCGCCCTTGGCGTGCCGGAAGCATCACCCGTTGGCGCAGCCTCTCGTAGAGAAGGGAGGTTCCCTCCGTTGTAGCGACTGCCGTCCAGACTTCAGTCTGAGGGCACTTTAAGACTTTTGCAAGAGGTCTAAGGTTCATCCTCGCACCCCTCATTGATATATGAGATTCAATATCGAGTCTGTATAGTGGAGGATTTTGAAACTTACTGTCACATTTGTCCAGCTATAGAGGCTATGTTTTCCGGCTTCCCACAATCTTTTAGCAAACCGCTTAATTAATTACAGGTTATGTCAAATTCATCCGCATTTTGTGGGATTTCCTGACCAATTAACGTTTTTTACCCTAAAGATAGTTTTTTCTTAAAACAGCGTTGCTAGGGCGATATTTATATAACTTAAACTTATCAGTATTAACTAACTAAATTTCATTACTAATCGGGGTCAATTTCCAGTCACATCCATTAGTTTTTCTCGTAGTATCAGAATTGAAGCAAATTTAAACCAGCGGCTAATCCCATCAGGACAGCCGTACCTTTTGCTTTAGCATAACTTATACTGCCGTTTGCAAAAGAGAGGATTACTAAATGCCAACTTACAAAGTTACACTAATCAACGATGCCGAAGGGCTAAACCAAACAATTGACGTTAATGATGATGAGTATATTCTAGACGCTGCTGAAGAAGCTGGTCTTGACCTGCCTTACTCTTGTCGCGCTGGTGCTTGCTCTACCTGTGCCGGTAAACTCAAATCAGGTACCGTTGATCAATCTGACCAGTCATTCTTAGACGACGATCAGATACAAGCTGGATATGTGCTGACCTGTGTCGCCTACCCAACATCTGATGTGACAATTGAAACTCATAAAGAAGAAGAACTCTACTAAGAGTTAGGCGCTTCAACAATAAATCTCTTGCAAGAGTTCCCGATGTTGGATAAATAAAAGCAGTGCATTCAAGGGAGAAGATCTCCCTATATTGTTTGCCTTTTCAAGCTACTTTGCAAAAAGTCTAATTTCACATTAGGCAGGAACATAATAACTTTATGTGTTCCTGCTTCATTTATATATTCCAACGTTGCTGAAAAAATTTCCTGAATTATAGGGTGGTTAGTACCTCCGTCATAGCGCTACTTCGTTTGACGGGAGGTACTTCACCTATCGTCCCAAGTTATTGGGAATGCCTTCACAACCACCGGGAATAGTGCCTCTCGTTTTTTCACCACCCCAGGTGCAGCAGTAATAACGTGCAGACTCAGACATCCGTAGCACATCAGTGAAATCGGCATTTTCCACTACAGCGCCAGTATTTTCGCCGGTTTCGTAGTTTGGCGGTTCCGTGCGACTGCGCGGTGATGCAATAGCCACTGCACCGTAAAAGAGGCGAATTCCGTTCAGGTCAGCACCACTGAGATTGGCATTATATAAGATGGTGCGGGAAAGGTTGGCTTTTACCAGGTCACAACCGCTCAGATTAGCGCGGACAAGATTAGCTTCGCTGAGATCAGTCCAACGTAAATCAGTATTAGAAAAGTCTGCGGCGGCTAGCATAACGCCTAAATCGATGACGCGCACACCTGCAACGCGGTCTTCAGCATAACCGCCAAAGCCGTTGAGAATAGCTCGACCTAAACGGGAATCGCGTTTTAGGGGTGTCAGCAACTTAGAACGTGAGAGAAAACGGAGAATTTTTGCTTTACCAGTGCCATCAACACTACTCAAAATTGCCGCAGTGCGTCCTTCGGCGATCGCTCGTTCTTGGGGCCAATCTTCTAATAGTCCTTCTTCATCTAATACCAAATCTGAGACGCCTTGGAAATAAGAATCAATCGTTTGCTGCTGAGTGATAATATTTTGCTGAACCGTCAGTAGGTTTTGCTGAATTGTCAAGTCTTTGGAAATGATATATTGTCGCCATGCTACGTAAACAGCGATGATGGCGATGAGAATTTGCCCCAAAGCGCCAAACCATTCTGCCAAAGTACCAGCAACGTCCCAATTAATCTGGCGTCCCCAAACAAGCAGGCGATCGCTCACCCCAGTAAACTTAAACAAGCCGATGATGGCTACTGCTAGTGCCAAAAAGGCAACAATCAGTGTTCTCTCTTCGGGTGAAAACCACTCATATACTGCATATTTCAACCAAGGCAATAGTATCGCCAGGGATAACACCAAAGTCACCAGCGTTCCCAAGATGCCGATGATCCAGTTATTCAGAATAAATCCGATGAAAGTAATGGCGATCGCTACTACAGTAATCAGCAATGCCCTTGGCTTAACTGTAAATTGATTGCTAGTCTGTGGCTTGACGCTAGAACGCGCTTGTTGGAGGGCCGCTGTATGTTGTGGAGATTGCAAAGACGAAATTGCAGCTAAAGCTTGTTGTGCTGCTAGCGCTTCTGAGCTAAGGTTCTTCTCACCTGCACCACTATCAAAGTCATCCGGTTCCAAGTCGTTTTCGGGGAGGGTTTCTGGAGTTGGTAGATTTGGGGAGTTAGGTTCAATCGTCATGCTTTCTATTTTGCCCCAGCAGATTCAGTTCAACAGCTGTTTTATGTTAACTGCCACTAGGTAGGGTCAGGCAAGAGTCAAGAGACCACAATCAACTACTATCCTTTATAGCAGGAGGCAGGAGGAAGGAGGCAGAAGGCAGGAGGTAAAAACATTACTGTTCTTGACATTCACGCTCTCAAAATGTCCTAATCCATATGCTATGAGCTATACATCGGCAGTTTGTGTGGTTCCTGTTTCGCCTATTCACTTTTCTATAAAAGGTCTATTATTTAGCAACTTCATTTTTAAATTTCAAAACTTAGTAAAACACGAATTTGAGCGACATTCATCAGTTACAGATTTTGTCAATATAGTCAACAAATTAATATTTTGTAACTAGCGTTTACTCAAGCGCATTATTTTCCAGTGACTTTGGCGTCTGGGCAAAGTCATTACAAGAGATTGATAAGTAAGCTTTGAGAGAAGCAATTGCTTTATATGTATTTGATATGATACTATAAGCGATACTTTATACAATAGAAAGTTTATGCACCATAAATAGTAAAGTTTTTTCAGAAAATCCCCAGAAAATAATTGATAAAAATCAGTGCATTTTGATACGATTTTAAAATCTGAACAGGTTCTAGCATCACATTATCAATTTTATAGGTACAGCATGGTCTTTTGGCGCTGCTTCGTTGCCTCTGGCTTGATCAGTTTCTTTGCATTTGGCTGTGGTGATGGGGCAAACTCATCAATAGAAAATACCAAACAAGTTGTACAAGAAAGTAATGTAGCCCAGCTGCTTGTAGAAGCAAAAACTAGTCAAAAAGCAGAAGATTTTTTTCATCAAGGCAATAATTTGCTAGATGCACACCGCTACGAAGCTGCTATTGCATCCTACGATCAAGCGATCGCCATCAAACCGGAAAGTCCTGAGACTTGGATTAATCGTGGTATTGCTTTAACATCTTTGCAAAGCTATAAAGATGCGATCGCATCCTACAACAAAGCGATCGCCATCCAACCTGACAAGGATGAAGCTTGGTATAATCGCGGCATTGCCTTAACATCTTTACAACGCTATAAAGATGCGATCGCATCCTACAACAAAGCGATCGCCATCAAACCTGACAAGTATGAAGCTTTGATCAACCGAGGTATTGCTCTCACAAAGTTGCAACGTTATGAAGATGCGATCGCGTCCTATGATAAGGCGATCGCCATTAAACCGAGTAAGCATGAAGCATATTACAATAAAGCTTGCTCTTATGCTTTACAGAACAATCTGGAATTAGCAATTGAGAATCTCAACAAAGCAATCCAGTTTGTTCCTGATAAATACAAAAAGTTAGCGAAAACTGACCCAGATTTTAATAAAGTGCGTAGTGACAAGCGGTTTCAGGAACTACTTCAATAGTCTGTTGTTACCACCATTAGTAGTCTGTCAATTAAATTTTAACGGTTAGTTGCATACCAAAAACCCTGTAGAGACGCGAAATTTCGCGTCTCTACGACTATTAGGAATGGTAATTAGACATGAAAAAATTATTGATAACTGGAGCTAGTGGTTTCTTAGGATGGCATCTTTGCCAACTTGCTAAGCAAGAGTGGGAAATTTATGGGACTTATTTTTCTCATTCTCTAGAGATTCCTGGAATCAAAATGTTGAAAATCAACTTAACAGATTTTCAGAAATTGCAGCACGTATTTAGTGATGTCAAACCAGCAGCAGTTATTCATACTGCGGCACAATCACAACCAAATTTCTGTCAAACTCATCCTGAAGAATCATACGCAATTAATGTGACAGCATCCTGCAATATTGCTGGACTTTGCGCCGATAATTCTATTCCTTGTGCTTTTACATCAACCGACTTAGTTTTTGATGGTTTAAATGCTCCTTATCGAGAAACAGACTCTGTGTCTCCTGTCAACCTTTACGGTGAGCAAAAAGCCAAAGCAGAAGCAGGTATGCTAGAGCGATATCCCATGACCGCAGTCTGCCGGATGCCGTTAATGTTTGGCACAGCTACACCTACAGCTAAAAGCTTCATACAGCCATTCATCGAAACTTTAAAAGCAGAAAAAGAACTAAATTTATTTATAGATGAATTCCGCACGCCAGTAAGTGCAATAACTGCGGCAAAAGGGCTGTTATTAGCATTAGAAAAAGTTAACGGGCGCATTCACTTAGGCGGAAAAGAGCGGATTTCGCGTTATGATTTTGGTCGGCTATTAGTCGAAGTATTTCAACTACCCACCACTGGACTTCAAGGCTGCCGACAGCAAGATGTGAAAATGGCAGCACCAAGACCAGCAGATGTTTCTTTAGATAGTTCTAAAGCTTTTGGATTAGGATATCAGCCTCTATTTTTGCGAAAAGAATTGCAGAAGTTAGTTAATAGCCAAGAGTAAATCTGAAGAACATTGCGCTATTATATTTTAGGGCTGCTACAGTTGCTAATCTTATGTCTTGGTTGTATAAAAACTATAGCGATCGCATGGTAAGGATTGTTTAAGCGATCGCTTTTGTAGGTAATAAACCTTGATCTGTTTCCAAACCTTTCTCCTGCAAGAGGAGAGGGTTTAAGCCTTACTCATCTACAAAAAGAAAGGCTTTGAGTCTTACTTCCCTTACCTTGTATGGAAGGGGCTGAAGGTTAGGTGTACATTAAACTTTTACTGTCTAATGTAGTATAGTCTTATTGTAACACGTACGTATGCAAGGAAGTAATCATGAAATTCAAAATGCGTTTGAATGTGATACGTAAGTATATTATGGTTTTATTTGGCAGACAACGAAGTAAAATAAAAAACACTTACTTTTTGGCTGGGATATTTTTAATAGCGATGTTTCTGATTTTAGGTAGCGTTGAATATTCCAAAGCTACTGATAGATACGACGCTCGAAATAATTATACTGGCAATCTACAGCAAAGACATAAAAAGGATTCAGTGTTTCAACTTTCCACAGGCAATGCCCTCTCCTTAGGAGAGTATGACGGATATTTGACATTCAAGAACTTGAAGCGTCACGGGAATTTTGGTTTAGGTGCTCCTGATGGTCTTGATGGAGAAATAGTTGGGTTCGACAATGATTTCTATCAGATAAGAGCAAATGGAGTGGCTTCTCCTATTAATGATAAAGAAAAAACGCCCTTTGCTACAGTTAAATTTTTTAAACCTGATCAAGTCTTTACTTTAAATAGTGAAGCAATCAGTTTTGAAAATTTGCAACAAATTTTAGACGGTTATTTACCCACCCAAAACATAATTTATGCTATAAAAATTCAAGGGCAGTTTGAATATCTAAGAGTACGAGTTGCTCCCAAACCAAGTAAGCCGTATCCCCCTCTTAATGAAGTTGTAAAAACACAGTTACTATTCGATTTTCATAATATAGAGGGAACACTTGTAGGCTTTAGATTTCCTAAGTATCTGTCTAACTTAAATGCTTCACCGTATCACTTTCATTTCATTTCTCAAGATAAGAAGACAGGGGGACACTTGTTGGATAGCCGAATGAGAAATGTCAATGTGGCAATTGATTATACCTCAGAATTTTCTATGGAGTTGCCCAACACCGAGGAATTTTATTCAGCAGAGTTGAACTAAGCTCGACTTTATCCAAAATTAAGAAATCGGTTTTCTTTATCCGGCAAAACCTTGGCTTTTTGGCAAATACTTTTTCCACTTCATAGATTACTGATGAAGTTCAAAAAGTCAAACTAGCGTCCCACATTTCGCTCTTTGGCAAACGGTTTATTACTATTTCCGCAAATGGCGAGTAGCTGGTTAGATGGCGTTTTCCCTCGTGATGTAATTATTGTGCTGTTCTATTTTGGATCTGCTACAGTTGCTAATCTTCTGTCTTGGTTATTTAGTAGCGCTTCTAAATCAGCATCAAAACCATAAACACAAATCATCAGAAAATGTGACACACAGAATAATTAAGATCTGGGTAATGCCCACCACAAACAATAATGGTAAGCATTACCCATCCTAATTTGCTATCTTGTTAAAAGTGCGATATTCCCAAGGATTGACAAACCTAGAATCACTCCAAATACCAAGCCGTTGTTGTCTCGCCTCAGCCTCCGCCTGTTGCACTAAATTTCTACTGGGACATTTGTTTAAATAAGGACGATACACCTTTGCTAAACCTTCTTGTAACAACACTTCTTGCACAAGAGTCCCATCTCTAAGGCGGACTTCTGCCACTTTTCTCCCATAGCGATCGCTATCAGTGATATTCAAGTTCACGCGATCGCCTCCTTGTCTCACCAGTTCCCTCACCCGTTCTTGCGCTTTCACACCCCAACTAAATTGATTGCGATCTCTAGTGCGTCTACTTTGTCTTTCCTTATTAGAATGGGCTACTTCCGGCGCGTCAACACAAGCAAAGCGCACAGTGAAATTTTGGCCATTAGCATCTTTGACTACTAAAGTGTCGCCATCACTAACTCGCTCAACCACGTCTCCAGAATTACCAATCAGGCGATCGCAGCTGATCAAACCCAACATGATGATAGTTGCACAAAGCCAAAATTGTACTTTTTTAGTTAATTTCTCCATCCAATCTCACCAAACTATCTCTGTGGGATGATAGTAGCAAAATGAAAATATCTTTTTGTTAGGTGTTGACATACTGCCACAGGCAATTAACAAACAGTTATCAGTTTTTTTATTTAGCTTCTGAGTGAGTGAGAGTCCCTCACCTATGTAGAAGGCTTTACTTAAAAATTTAGACCGGATCAAAATTTAGCTGTAAAAAAGTAAAACACAGGGGCATTAGAGCCAGCAATAATCCTTCTGTTTCCTTTATCCTGAGTAATATATAGCCTTAATTGAACTGTATTGTATATTTTTAGCTACTAGACTTATGGATTTTGTTGAGATTGAAACAGGTGTGCCTGCTTCTCTAGAAATTGCCTCGATTGCCTCACCATCAACAACACTCTCTCCTACCTCAACACCCAGCACTCGTATTTCTAAAGATGCTATTCGCACCAGTTTGAAGGCCTCTACTGTCGATGGTATTTTCGCAGCCGTTTTCTCTATTGGCACTGGCGGGGTTTTGCTGGGTAATTTCTTGGTGGAGTTGAATGCCAGTCCGATAGTGTTTGGTATGCTGGCTTCTATCCCCATGTTGGCGAATCTTTTTCAGCCAATAGGTGCTTACTTGTCCGAACGCAGCACTAGCCGCTTTCAGTATTCCCTTGGCATTTATGGGATTGCTCGGCTACTGTGGCTGATTTTAGTAATTGGCATTGTTAGCTTTAGTTGGGGAGGGCTTAATTCAAACCAATTAGTGGTATTGTCGCTTTTGATTCTCGTATGCAGCCATTTTTTAGGAGGACTAGGAAATGCATCGTGGTTTAGTTGGATAGCAATGTTAGTCCCACGGCGATTGCGAGGCAGATATTTCGGGCTACGTAATAGCCTTGCCAACTTAACCGAGTTAATTGGCTTGCCTCTAGCAGGTCTAGCTGTATCACATTGGTATGGGGGGAGTATCCAAGGTTATGGGGTGATTTTGTTGGTGGGCATTATCTTTGGCATTGTGAGCTTGGGGTGTCAGTATTTCCAAGTAGATATAAATCCCCAATTACAAAATACTTATTATGCTAACTCATCTCAAACCAGTCAGATTCAGTCAGACTCGGCAGCAAATGAACCTGGTGAGATATCTGAAACAATCTGTTTGCCGCAAATGCCAACTCCCCAAAACCAGATAGATAGCAGCATTTGGAAAAACTCTAATTTTTTGGTGTTTCTGCTTTATTTCGGCTCATGGGCATTTGCTGTTAGCCTGAGTGCCCCGTTTTTTAACCTCTACTTGCTAGATACGCTGAACTTGGATGTGAGTTGGGTAACCTTTTACAACAGCCTGCGAGCAGGAGCACATATGCTGATGCTCCTTGTTTGGGGTAGATTTGCAGATAAAATAGGCAATCGTCCTATTCTAATTTGTACTGGAATTCTAATTGCAGTCATACCCTGGCTGTGGCTGAGGGTTGGTTCTAGTCCCCTCGACCTCTGGCTGTGGTTACCGCTGTTACACATTTTCATTGGGGGTAATTGGGGAGCAATTGACTTGTGCAGTAACAATCTCCAGATAGAGATTGCACCAGTGAAAAATCAGTCTATCTATTTTGCAACAGCAGCAGCTGTTGCTGGGGCGAGTGGTGCTTTAGGAGCAACTATAGGTGGCTTCATTGCTCAATTTGCTGGGTCTTTTGGCATAACGGAAGTGTTCATTGTGTCTGGTATCTTACGATTAGCGGCACTTGTGCCACTCATTATTAAAAAAGATTTGGGTAAAATGGCACGCGCTATAAGCGCAAACCCTTAATCTAATAGGCTTTTGGATGTAAGGGAAAGAACTAGCAAAAAATCAGCCCCTCACAAATCGAAGCTTTTGAGCCAGACGGCGTTATCTGCTTTAAAAATAGACTTCTTGCAAAAGTACGACGATTGAAGTCGCGCGCCAGTTGCTACCCTGCAAAAACGCTCTTGAGAACAAGTCTCTTAACCCACAAGGGAGCGCTGGCTTGGCTATCAAAACAAAGTCCGCCCTTTTGGGCTGGACATTTTTTCGTGTCTTGTATCTAATCAATAAAATTAAGAGTTTAAACTTAAAAAATAATAACTATCATTACTATTCACTGGTAATTTTATTTGTTGGAAGTCTCTGAATGCTTTGTTAGATATATCTGCTATATAACACATCTATCTTTAGAGATACTTTGGCAAAAATATTTTTGCTCAAATACACTTCACATGGTAGATTGACTGAATTTTATATACATATGTTATGATTTTTGCTATTGTCATGTTATGATTTGTGTCGTACTTCTAAGTTACTGCTCAGTAGATTATTTGCTGGTCAAAGCTAAAATAGCCTAATTTAAAACTAAAAAGCCAATTTAAGCAAATTTAGAAATTTTTTAACACACAACCAATCCTTAATAAAGTTAAAGTTTTGTTACTAGTAACTCAGATATACTTAAATTCCAAGTTTTCAGGAGTTAGTGAGGAAGGTATGTTGAATACTAATCAGTAACTCAACCGAATGAAAGAGGAATTCTACTGTCATTCTGAATAGAGTGTAGTGAGTCATCTTCGTTTTTAGCCATTTTATGGTTTGAGACTAATGCCAAAAACCAGCGATATGAGGATTAATCATTGCCTATAATCTCAAATATCGGCCTGAAGATAGATTATATGAGTAGTTTACTAAGATAAGAGTTTTGCAAAGTTGAACGCTCAGAAAGTTATCAGAGATAAACATAGTAGAAAATTTAGCTAAACTTCCTAAAAATCCATTGTAATTCTGAGCCAAATAGAATGTAGCGAGTGTAAGGTCTGATGGTAATGCTAAAAAACAGCGAACTAAGAGTTAATCAAGGTTCTAATCTCAAATTAAAGCTTGGAAATCAACAATACGAGCCTTTCTATAGAACAAAAATTTTACGAAATCGAACAATCGGAAAGCCACTAAAGTTAAATGTAGTGGAATAAATCTGAATTAAGATAAATATTCCAAAAATAAAGTCAAGAATCCCTAAATAAAGAGTGCAAGTATTATGGCAAGATATTGCTAGTGGGATTAGTTGATTAGTTTAGAGGTTCTCCTGAATCAGAGGTTAACCTACCTACAAAATTTACTCAAATGAATGGTGTTGTTTAATAACATTACCAGTCAGTAATAAAAGTCAGCTTTTTTATTTATGGAAAGCCTATTTTGTGCTGCTTTTAATATCAAATTGTAAAGAGCATTATTTTTTACTGGCGTGCATTAGGGTAAATCTGAATTATTACCAAAATCTCACAATTTTTTAGTTGCAATAAAGGTCAACACACATGAATAAGGTTCAAGCATCATTTGAAGCTACGGAAGCTGCGTTTCACGTGCAAGGTTACGAAAAAATTGATTTTAGTCTTGTTTATGTGAACAGTGTATTTGATATTAAAAACAGAGAAATTGCAGATAGCTATGCGAAATTTGGTCGCTGTCTGACTGTAATTGATGCCAATGTCTATGAGCTTTATGAAGACCAGATCAGGTCATATTTTAGACACTATGATATTGAACTCACAGTATTTCCCATTATCATTACAGAGCCAGCTAAAACCCTTGCAACCTTTGAAAAGATTGTTGACGCTTTTTCAGACTTTGGCTTAGTTCGTAAGGAACCAGTTTTAGTTGTCGGTGGTGGTTTAATTACTGATGTGGCAGGATTTGCTTGCGCTGCTTACCGTCGCAAGAGTAACTATATTCGCATTCCTACTACGTTGATTGGTTTAATTGATGCAGGTGTAGCCATTAAGGTAGCAGTTAATCATCACAAGTTGAAAAATCGCTTGGGAGCATATCATGCACCTTTGAAAGTTATCCTCGATTTCTCATTTTTGAAAACCTTGCCAACGGCTCAAGTTCGTAATGGCATGGCAGAGTTAGTGAAAATTGCTGTAGTTGCTAACTCGCAAGTATTTGAGCTGCTATACGAATATGGCGAAGAACTGCTTTCCACTCACTTTGGGCATGTGAATGGTACACCAGAACTGAAGGAAATTGCCCATAAACTAAACTACGAGGCAATCAAAACCATGCTGGAGTTAGAGACTCCTAACTTGCATGAAATAGACCTCGATCGCGTCATTGCTTACGGTCACACTTGGAGTCCTACCCTAGAATTAGCACCTCATGTACCCCTATATCATGGTCATGCCGTCAATATAGATATGGCTTTATCTGCAACCATTGCAGCACAACGCGGCTATATTTCAACACAAGAGCGCGATCGCATCCTAGACTTGATGAGTCGTATAGGTTTATCACTCGATCATCCTCTACTAGATGGGGACTTACTGTGGTACGCTACCCAATCTATTAGCCTGACACGAGATGGCAAACAACGCGCAGCCATGCCCCGACCTATTGGTGAGTGCTTCTTTGCCAATGATCTGACTCGTGAAGAACTTGATGCTGCCTTAGCTGAACATAAACGTCTTTGTGCTAAATACCCTCGTGGCGGAGAAGGCGTTGACGCATATATTGAAAGTCAAGAAGCCCAACTCTTGGGGGTGTAAAGAGATGACAAGTGTTTTAGGACGAGAAACAGCTAGACCGATAACGCCACACAGCATCTTAGTAGCCCAGTTACAGCAAACCCTCAAATTAGCAGAAGAGAGCAACATTCCTGTAGAGATATTAGATTCGCTGCGCGAAGGGGTGCAATTAGCGGCTGGTTTAGATCCCTACTTGGATGATTACACCACCCCGGAATCGAGCGCATTGACAGCATTAGCGCAAAAAACCAGCAAAGAAGACTGGAGCAAACGCTTCAGTGATGGTGAGACAGTGCGTCAATTAGAACAAGAGATGCTCTCAGGGCATCTTGAAGGACAGACATTGAAAATGTTTGTTTACATGACCAAGGCAAAGCGCATCCTAGAAGTGGGAATGTTCACAGGATATTCAGCTTTGGCAATGGCAGAAGCACTACCAAGCGATGGGCAACTCATAGGTTGTGAAGTAGACCCCTATGTTGCTCAATTTGCTCAAGCTTGCTTTGGTGAATCTCATCACGGCAGCAAAATCGTTGTAGAAGTAGCACCTGCCTTAGAGACACTCCACAAGCTCGCAGCAAGAAAAGAATCATTTGATTTAATCTTCATAGATGCCGATAAAAAGGAGTATGTAGAGTACTTCCATACCATCTTGGATAGTGACTTACTAGCTTCTGACGGTTTAATCTGCGTGGATAACACTTTGTTGCAGGGGCAAGTTTACCTACCACCCGAACAACGCACCGCCAATGGTGAAGCGATCGCTCAGTTCAACCGTGTTGTTGCCGCCGATCCTCGTGTAGAGCAAGTTCTGTTACCCATACGAGATGGTGTCACCCTGATTAGACGCGTGGTGTAACAAAGTAGAGACGTTGCAATGCAACGTCTCTACAATAAACACAAAGGAAAGACTTATGGCACAATCAATTTCTTTATCTCTGCCTGAATCTACAACGCCCTCAACGGGTGTGAGGGTGAAGATAGCAGCTCTATTCAAGACTTTGGCTACTCTGACATTATTACTAATAGCTCTGCCGCTCAATGCTTTTATAGTGTTGGTATCTTTGCTGTGGGGCATTGTGCGATCGCAAAAAGCTGTCGTAGCTGATCATCCTCAGACTATCTTGGTGAGTGGAGCCAAGATGACTAAAGCATTGCAACTTGCCCGCTCTTTCCATGCAGCAGGACACAGAGTTATTTTGATTGAAGGTCACAAATACTGGTTATCTGGGCATAGATTCTCAAAAGCAGTGAGTCGTTTTTATACAGTTCCCGCTCCGCAAGAAGACCCAGAAGGCTATATCCAGGCGCTAGTAGAAATCGTCAAGAAAGAAAAGGTTGACGTTTACGTACCTGTATGCAGTCCAGTAGCTAGCTATTATGATTCTTTAGCAAAGCCTGCATTATCAGAATACTGCGAAGTTTTCCATTTTGATGCAGATGTAACCAAGATGTTGGATGATAAATTTGCCTTCACTGATCAGGCGCGATCGCTTGGTTTATCTGTCCCCAAGTCTTTTAAAATCACAGATCCTCAACAAGTTATCAATTTCGATTTTAGTCAAGAAACTCGCAAATATATTCTTAAAAGTATTTCTTACGACTCCGTTCGCCGCTTAAATTTAACCAAACTTCCTTGCGACACATCAGAAGAGACAGCAGCCTTTGTCAACAGTTTACCCATCAGTCCAGAAAAACCTTGGATTATGCAAGAGTTTATTCCTGGTAAAGAATTATGCACACATAGTACAGTACGGGACGGGGAATTAAGATTGCATTGCTGTTCAAACTCTTCTGCGTTTCAAATCAACTATGAAAACGTCGAAAATCCCCAAATCCGTGAATGGGTACAACACTTCGTCAAGAGTTTGGCACTGACTGGGCAAATTTCTTTAGACTTTATTCAAGCTGAAGACGGTACAGTTTACGCCATTGAATGCAATCCCCGTACCCATTCGGCAATCACAATGTTCTACAATCATCCTGGTGTTGCAGACGCCTATCTTGGTAAAACTCCCTTAGCTGCACCTCTGGAACCTCTAGCAAGTAGCAAGCCCACTTACTGGATATATCACGAAATTTGGCGACTAACTGGTATCCGTTCCTGGAAACAATTACAAACATCGGTTAATACCCTAGTGCGAGGCACTGATGCCATTTACCAATTTGATGACCCTGTACCATTTTTGACGTTGCATCACTGGCAGATTCCCTTACTTTTGCTGAAGAATCTGCAACAACTCAAAGGATGGGTAAAAATAGACTTCAACATTGGCAAACTGGTGGAATTAGGTGGGGATTAAAAGAATTCGTAATAATGCTTCCAGCAGGCTATGCCAACGTAATTCGTAATTAAGTTAGGAAGATGAATCATGCCAGTATTTCGTATCCTTCATTTGGTTGGGTCTGCACACAATGATTTTTACTGTGATTTGTCACGCCTTTACGCCCAAGACTGTCTTGCAGGAACGGCAGATTCATCGCGCTATGACTTTCAGATTGCATATATCACACCTGATGGCCACTGGCGATTTCCTCGCTCCCTCAGTCAAGAAGATATCGCTGTCACCAAACCGATTCCTCTGTCTGATGCTATAGAGTTTATAACAGCGCAAAACATTGACCTTGTGTTACCACAAATGTTTTGTATTCCTGGAATGACTCACTACCGGGCTTTATTCGACCTGCTGAAGATCCCTTACATCGGCAATACTCCGGATATCATGGCGATCGCGGCCAACAAGGCCAGAACCAGAGCAATTGTCGAAGCAGCAGGGGTCAAAATGCCTCGTGGAGAACTGCTTCGCCAGGGAGACGTTCCGACAATTACACCTCCAGCAGTGGTTAAACCCACAAGTTCCGCCAACTCTTTAGGGGTGACCTTAGTCAAAGAGGCTGCTGAGTATGACGCTGCTTTGAAGAAAGCATTTGAATATGCTTCGGAAGTCATAGTAGAAGCATTCATCGAACTCGGTCGAGAAGTCAGATGTGGCATTCTTGTCAAAGACGGGGAGCTAGTGGGTCTACCCCTTGAAGAGTATCTTTTAGACGCCCACGAAAAACCTATCCGCAACTATGCTGATAAACTCAAACAAACGGACGATGGTAACTTGAGTTTCGCTGCTAAAGATAATATCAAGTCTTGGATTGTAGACCCTAACGACCCGATCACCGAAAAAGTTCAGCAAGTGGCTAAGAAGTGTCATCAAGCTTTAGGTTGTCGCCACTACAGTTTATTTGACTTCCGCATCGACCCACAGGGACAACCTTGGTTCTTAGAAGCTGGGTTGTATTGTTCTTTCGCACCCAAAAGTGTGATTTCCTCTATGGCGAAAGCAGTGGGAATCCCTATAAATGAGTTATTAACGATGGCTATCAATGAAACGTTGGGCAATAGACATCTCCGATAATGAATGTAGAGACGCGAAATTTCGCGTCTCTACAAGAGTTTCAGGTTACGCATATTTAATTTATGGAGATGTCTAATAATCAAAAGGCGTTGCAGAATTGATAGTGAATTTGTTATGGCGTTTCATAGTCAGCTGAGGTACAAATTTATCTGTAGACCTCTTGCATAAATCACAAATAAGAACCCCACCCCGCCAAAGCTACGCTTTGTCTCCCCTCCCCTTACCAAGGGGAGGGGATTAAGGGGTGGGGTGTTAGGGACTTTTGCAAGATATCTTGTGTTTATCTGTGGTTAATTACTTCTTGGTGCACCTCGCTCCAGTGAGAACTGCTATAAAAAAATGAAGAAAGTGTCAGATATTACTAGGAAAAATCAAGATTTTCCGGGACATCACGATATCGAACACACTGAAAAAAATAAAGATTAGTATAAGAAATATAAACTTATAACAGTCAGCGGGAATCTTTCATGAACTTCTTGACTTACGTCATGCATCTAGCAGGTTCGGGTGCTGTCGCTTATTACTCAGCTGCTCAGATCCGCGACTCTAAAACTCGTCCTAACGTTCTTGCGGGGTTTCAATTAGCAGAATCTGGCTCTGTGCCGTTGTTGTCTGCACTTAGCGATCGCGCAGCCGCTGAAGGCGATACATGGCTAGCAGAAAAATTGGCAAAACATGCATCAGATGAAACTAAGCATGGTCAAATTTTTGCCCACGCCTTAAAACAGCTAAATAAACAAGTTATAGATTTCAAGCGTCAACCCCAAACCACATCCCCAAGTAAATCACAACAACAACGCAGTCCATTCTTTGCAGCATACTTTCAAGGTTATACCCAAGAACAGCTAAAACCAGCTGCCATTGACTGGGATGTTTTTATGGCTAGCACCTACATTCTGGAGTTGGATGCTAGCAAAGACTTTACGCGGATGGCGAATGTATTACCTGATGATGAGCCAACCGCTCGTAACCTGAAGATAGGAATGTTAAGCATTGCTCAGGATGAAACTGGTCATGCAGCTTATCTCTACGAAGCAATGATGCGCCGGATGTCTGCTACCCAAGTGCAGAAATTGGTGGATGAGTGGCGTACCCGTAAGGTAAATGCCTTATTGGCAATGGTTGGTGGTCTTCTTCAGCGCAACGGCGAAACCCGTTCTTTAGTTCAAGATGGCGCGCCTTCAGAAAACGATTCTGAGTTGATAGTTGCTTAACTGGTCTATATGTGGATTAGTCCGGCTAACCCCAAGCTGTGGATAAATTAGCCGGCTAATTTGTGTAACTGCTTTGAATAACGGTGGCGAGAATTACCGTTATCATTTAGCGATCGCCAATTGGATTGATTTCTCCAACAAATTTTAACAAATCCGCGATCGTAAATGTACCTGGGTTTTGAGCAGGTAATGTTGGCTTCCAATCTGGGTTCCTCGCTAAAAATGAGCTGCTATCTACTTCTAGTAGACCGACAAAAACCTCAGCGAGAATGCGGCTTCCTACCTGACCTAAACGTTGTCCTTTACTCTGAATTTGCGCTTCTTTGAGGATGTAATACCACAGTGGCGACTCAATATCAAAGTTATGCTTAGTAGCAACTGCTCCATCTGCTCCAATGGCGATTTCAGCCTTAGTCAATCGCTTTAATCTCATCAACCGAGCTACACTTTGCCCAGATGGCAAACCCACACTGCGTCCGCGAAGCAGATTTCTCACAGCTAGTGAATTTGGCGGTGGAACATTCGGCAAATCCTTCAGAGGGTCAACTAGGAAAGGATCTAGCTTGCGACTAGGACTAAATGGCACCGCTGGGTCAATCTCAAAAAACCTTCTCCAATCAATAATCCAGTCACTAGGAATTGGAATATTAATTAAGTCGCCTCGCGGCCCTGATTTAGCAGTGAAAACAAACAGTAGTTCCAGAGTCGCAGGTGTAACTCCACCGGGAAGAGGAGTGAAAACCCGGTTATAGTCATAAGCCGCACGCACCATACTATGACCAAGACGATAAGCAGCTACAGCGAACTCCACAGGAATGAAAGGCTGCTCCTGAAATTGAAAAAAGCGTCTGCCTTTCTTAAGTACCAGTTCTAACTGTTCCTTATCAATAATCCGAGTCAAAAAGTCGTTGAGTACAATCCACTGATAGTGCCAAATTACCAATTCTCTGGCTTGCTCAAAAACTGACTTATCAATAGAAGTTGATGGTTTAATGCTTTTATCCCTGATACCTGCAACTACCTTGTTGTGAAACTTCAGAAAAGCTAAGTGAAGTTGTGCAACTATTAAGTTTTCGTCGTTGCGCGAATCGCCAAGAAGTCCTAGACCACTTGAGGCACGAGGCAGGTCATGGGGTAGTTTAGTGGGAACACTGGGATCTCCCCGTCCAGGGGTTTCATTAGTAGTCCCAATTAAAAATAGATCTGGGTCATCAAGTTGGTAGAGATAAGGTTGCACTTCTGGCCCAGAACCATAGACACTATCGAGGTCAAGCATCGGGGTGCGGAAATTTCTCACAGCCAATGGGTCAACAATGATCTCTTGCAGAACAGTGGTGTCTAAGGTGATGTCATGATCCACAAATTGACCGAAATAGGTGAATCCTGCTGGGACACTTACATTATCACCCTCAGTCGTATTTGGGCTAGGATCATTCATGGCATTGCCTAGCTCGGTCAAACTTTCCACCGATGGAGTAAAGGGACGAAGTTGTGGAAACAACCTACCGAACTTTCCTGTTGGAGCAAATTCACCTAGTGGTTGATTCTCACCTGTGCGAGGAGGAAATCCATGTCGTCTACGCATATCGGCTCCTTTATATACAGTACGTATTGAACCAGAGAACTATCAGTAGCGTAGTCTGAAAAACTGAGCTTTGACAGTACCCATCAGGGTATTATCAGTGAACCAACACGCTAGGTAAGTAGTTCAGTACTTTTGTTGATGAAATCTAGAAACTACTCCTAAAGTGCTTAATAGTGATTATGCCCTCAACTTCAAATAATTACTGTTAAGTAAATATGTCTTTTTGATTCTGCTCAAACTGTTGCCTTACAAGCATTTTTAATTTTTGAAATTTAGGCGATCGCACCCAAAATACTATATTTACAGATTCTTTCTTGTCCTTACTAGATACTTTTTTTGGGAGCATCCACTTTTGGAATAAACACCAGAAGAAAAGGAGATCGCGGCTATAACAAACTAAACCCGCCCTTCTTTTTTGAACGTTACCCAAACGCAGGTTTCACAGAGTCCGCAAAGGCGGACTTCGTTTGTGTAGCCCCAGACTTTAGTCTGAGGGCGATTCGCTTTCATCGGGATGCTCCCTTTTCTTTCGTTATGTTCTCTACTTTTGAAACTGCTGTTCTTTGCGCGGTTGTTGCTGGCTTTCGGTCGGTCGAAGTTTTTCAAATAAAGCAGGTGGTGTAGCTTGGCGGAAGGCTCCACAGTAGTGCATAGTCATGACCGCTTTGAAAGCCCAATGGTCTGATGGCACATCACTAAAGGGATTTGGTAAAGTCTGGGCTTGGTTCTGAACGCAAGCATTCAAAACTTGATTTAATTTCACTGGATTGCCATTAGTAGGTTCTATAGCTCTAACAGGATAAATTAAGCCACTAGTAGCTAAAACTACAACTGCTAACAGAATTTTGCAGATCATATAATCTATATATGTCTTAATTTTAGTTTTTTCAAGACAGCAATTTGTTCTATTCCAGTTCTTGGGCAACAGCCCAAGAACTGGAATAAATTTGCTGAAATTAAGCGTTAGAAAACATTACAAGCATTACTAGAAGTACAACTAATGAACTAATCCAAAGGGCTAATGATCCCCAACTCACAGAATCTTGCTGTACTCTCTGCCATAAATTAGCAACTAAGTTATTTCGCATTGCCATTTTATAAACTCCGAATTTTTAGTAAGTTTGTACAAGCCTCAATTAATCGAATCGGCACTAAGTAAGGTTGATCTTTAGGAGCATCAGCCTTAATTTGCTCACTCCTAAAAACTAAACAACAAAGATTTAAATCAACCAATACAACAATGGGAAATGCCTATATATAAAGGCGTTCCTTTGCTGGAAAAACACAATTTTACAAAAAGATATTTTTTTATCCTTAGCTTTATTTTTCCATAAGTAACTGTTTACACTCCTAAATTCACTAATTTTGAGAAAATTCTTAACGTTGTCTTAATTTTGTAAAGAAATTTATATTATTACAATCATAAATTCATCCAATATGTACACAGACTTATTTTCATAAATGTTGTTATCTACGGTTATAAATATATTGAAGATAAACAGCTATTCTCAAAGATTGGTAGGTATACAATGGTGCAACAAATAAGACAGAATGAACCGCAATATATCTGTATAGTTCCAGTTGATAGTATTACAAGCAACCGAGATGAAGAAATTATCACCTTTGGTGTGTCTGCTAATGAAGCAAAAAATCAAGCAGAGCAATTGCTAGCATCTACCTACGGTTGTAATCAATCGCAAGTTTCAGAATTGATACAGCAGGCAAGAGTTGAACCAATAGCTCAATGGTGTGCCCCTAAATAGCGCCAGTCGTAGAGACGCAAAATTTCGCGTCTCTACAGGGTTTTTGGTATGCAACTAACCGTTAAAATTTAATTGACAGACTACTAGTTAAAGGTGGCAAGGGCGCGGGAATAGAAAAATTAATATAGACTAAAACAGCGCTGCACACCAACTAAACTATGCAACCATTCAAGACTCTACTGCGCGTTCGACATTATGAGATGGACGCCCTCGGTCATGTCAATAACGCTGTCTACCAAAACTATCTGGAACAGGCAGCCATTGAACACTCAGAATATTTGGGTTTAACTTTGAATGTATACCAAGAATTAGGTGGCGTATTCGTCATGCGGCGGGTAGAAATTGACTATCTGCGCCCAGCCGTAGCAGGCGATACCCTTGAAATTACTACCTTGTTGCAGGAAATGCGTGGCACCCGTGCCCTCCGACGTTACGAAATTCGCAAACAAAACCAAGAGGATTTGTTAGTGACTGCTGAGGCGCTATGGGTTTGGTTAGATGCCAAAATAATGCGTCCGCGACCAATTCCCAATGTGATTTTAGACAAATTTTTGCAAATCCAACACTCAGATATTGGCACATGAGGAGAGGCGCGAGGATGGGAGAAGGGGGGTAGGGGAGTAGAGGAAGAAAATAATTAATGACCCTTGACCCTTAGTTGATTTTGCTGTCAAGCCTTTTAGTGTGTAAAGTTGATAAAGCAATACCTAGCTCTTTGCAGATAGCTACGAATATGATGTTGTGTATGCAAAATTTAAAGCTCTAGGAACTGCAAATTAAGATTACGCAATAAAATTTAAGATTCTCAAGCCAAGATTATGGAGCAAAGTCAGCAAACACATCGCCACGCCGCCGCGAAAGATTTTTTTCAGTCACTCGATCAATTGGAGGATATTTTGCAAGAGAATCCGACTGAGGATGAAGAAACACCAGAATTGCCTACTGATAATGTCAGTGATCCCGAACTAGTAGAAAATTTGGCAGAAATTGATCTAGCGGCTTTTGAGGACGCAGTTGCTGACATTGAACAATATCTGGAAGAAAAAACAAAAGCAAAATAGGAGTAAAAAGTTAGAATTTCTCACTTAGCAATCATTTGCCGTTGGGCTTCGTACAGCATCAAAGCGGCTGCGATCGCCACATTCAAAGACTCTACTCCTGGACTTAGAGGAATTTTCACTTGCTTGTCCGCGATCGCAGCTAAATCTGCCGACAAACCAGCACCTTCATTTCCCAGTAAAATCAAACTGGGTTTCTGCCAGTCTACTTCCCAATAAGTTAAAGTTGCACTCGGCAAGGTTGCTACTACCTGCATTCCTGCTTGCTGACTTTGTTGGACTATAGCTTTTAAATCGTCAGTTACCGCCGTTGCTAAACGAAACCACTGCCCAGCAGAAGCACGTAAGACTTTTGGGTTATCTAAATCTACACTATCCCCACTTATCCATAATCCCGCTGCTCCAGCAGCAGCAGCAGTGCGAATCATCGTACCCAAGTTGCCCGGATCTTGTACAGTTTCTAAAGCTAGAACTATACCAGTAAACGGCACTTGAGTTTGGCGATTATCCCGTTTTGCCGTTGCAATTACACCATCCGGTTGCACTGTCGTAGCGATCGCTGCTAAAACTTCTTCACTAACAATTTCTGCGCGATCGCATCGGCTTAAAGCTTCCTGCCACAGTGAAGGATGGGCTGTTTGCCAATTTGGGGTACAACACACCGTAACTAGCGGGTAATTCACCGCACAAGCTTCTTCTAACAGGTGTGTCCCTTCCAGTAAGAACAACTGCTGTCTCTGCCGCTCCTTAGTAGAGTGCAGTTTACGGATTTGCTTGACTAAGGGATTCTGTAAACTAGTCAACACGATTTTAGATTTTGGATTTTGCGGAAAGTTTAAGCGCCGACTTCCGCGATCGCTCCGCCAACGCTAAGGGCGAATACAAGTTCAGTGTCCTATCATAACTTTCCGAGACTGATTTCAGATTAATCTAAAATCGGCAATTTAAAATTGATATGCGGAACCCGGGACTTGAACCCGGAAGCCTTGCGGCACTAGAACCTGAATCTAGCGCGTCTGCCAATTCCGCCAGTTCCGCTGGCACCTGTCTTTATCGACAATTTCTTATTATTACTTAATTCCTCACCTTTGTCAAGTGCAATCTTTATGCAGGAGTTCTTCATTGGTAATTGATCTTTAGCAGGACGATTCGTGACTGGTATAAATATCTTCTGTGATTGCAGTCAAGAGTGGAGCTGGAAACTCTAAAAGCTCCGATCATAAGTCGAGCTTTTTTTAAAGACTGTTGCGTTTTGAGTCCCAGTCGGGCGGCAGCTGCTACCCTACGGGAACGCTCTTGAGAACAAGTCGGCAAATGCTCCCATAGATAACATTTACGAAAAAATCCGATATTTGTCTAAGTCCGAATTGAGGAAACATTACGTGGTTTTATTAAGTATTAAATTTTACTAACCACTAAATATACTGGTGTTTGATTTAATTAGATTTTTCAAATTCCTACAAGGCTTGCTACTACTTGTCTTTCGCCGTTATTTCACACCTAAAAAATAATTTCTCATGCAAGATGTTGCTTTAAAACGTGGACAAATTGAATCTTTACTGTAGAATCAAAACCAACTTCAAACATATAAAACTACGTATTTCTTTTGGAGGTAGGCTTATTAATCCTTCTAGCAGCTTACCAGATGCCAAGTTTTCTCCAGAAGCAGACTCCTCAGTCTTGCAAATCTGGGGTGGGCATCGTTTGCGAGGTCATGTAAAAATTAGCGGGGCAAAAAATTCAGCACTGGTAATCATGGCTGGAACCTTGCTATGTTCGGGAGATTGTCGCATCCGCAACGTTCCCTTATTAGCTGACGTAGAGCGGATGAGTCAGGTTTTATCGGCTTTGGGTATTCGTTTAACACGACAGGGCAGCATTTTAGACATCAATGCCAGCGAAATTACAACATCAAAGGCTCCTTACGAACTAGTTACTCAACTACGAGCAAGTTTTTTTGCCATTGGGCCAATTTTGGCACGACTAGGAGTAGCACAGATGCCGTTACCTGGCGGTTGTGCAATTGGGGCCAGACCTGTTGATTTGCATGTCCGGGGACTGCAAGCAATGGGAGCTGAAGTGCAGATTGAACATGGCATTTGTAATGCTTATGTTCCTGGTAGCAGTAATAGGTTAAAAGGAGCCAGGATTTATCTGGACACTCCCAGTGTGGGGGCGACAGAGACTTTGATGATGGCGGCTACCCTAGCAGATGGGGAAACGAGCATCGAAAACGCGGCCCGGGAACCAGAAGTAGTCGATCTGGCAAATTTCTGTAACGCGATGGGAGCGAAGATTCAAGGTGCGGGGACGAGTACGATTACAATCGTAGGCGTTCCCAAGTTGCATTCTATAGACTACACAATTATTCCCGATCGCATTGAAACAGGAACATTTTTGGTTGCTGGTGCGATCACTCGTTCAGAACTCACCCTGTCGCCAGTGCTACCAGAGCATTTGATCCCAGTCATTGCCAAGCTGCGGGAAATTGGAGTGAGGATAATTGAGGAAGCGCCTGACTGCTTACGCATCCTGCCGACAGAAACTTTTAAGGCAACGGATATTGAAACCTTGCCCCATCCAGGCTTCCCCACAGATATGCAAGCACCATTCATGGCTTTACTAGCATTAGCTGAAGGTGACAGTCTGATTAACGAATCTGTATTTGAGAATCGCTTACGTCATGCCTCAGAATTAAATCGTTTAGGGGCAGACATTCGCGTTAAAGGCAACGCAGCCTTCGTGCGCGGAGTGCCGATGTTGTCTGGCGCACCAGTATTGGGCACAGATTTGCGGGCATCAGCAGCATTAGTATTAGCAGGACTGGCAGCCGAAGGGCAAACTACAATTCAGGGATTACACCACCTTGATCGCGGCTATGATCGACTCGACATGAAGTTGCAGCAGTTGGGAGCTAGAATCCTGCGTGTAGGAGATGTACCAGCAGATGCAGAATTTGCTTCCAGTAGCAGTACTCCCCCAGCATCGATTTCGACTTAGTAGATAGGTGGGCAATACCCAACCTACTTAAATCGTTATACTAGCTGTGGAAGGCTGTTTGTTTAGATAAGCAGTCTTCTACAGTTCTTTTTTTCAAGCTTGCTGCACCATGTCATTCTTCAAAACCCCGCTGATTGGTTTAAAAGCTGACTCATTTCGTCACCCATTAGACCTGGAAGCTACTAAAGCTCTCAAGCAGATACCAGGCATAGATATGATGGTACGGAACTGGCTTGGGCCAATGGCAGAGCAGGTTTTTTATGTAGAGAATATTGCCTCCAGCGTTTTGGTGGGTGAAAAACAACTGCCCGATTTATATAAGTTGTTGTTAGATGCCTGCAAAATCTTGGACATAGATCCTCCCCAGTTGTACATCCGGCAACATCCGGCTCCTAACGCTTACACATTTGCCGTGCGGGGTAAGCAGCCTTTTGTTGTCCTGCACACATCTCTAATTGATATCCTGACACCAGAAGAAATACAGGCAGTAATTGCCCATGAATTGGGGCATCTTAAATGTGACCACAGCGTTTACTTGACGCCTGTAAATTTATTAATATTAGCGGCAGCAATTGTGCCCAATGTCGGAACTTTTCTTGCTCAAGCGATACAGGCACAACTTTTGGAATGGGTACGTTGTGCTGAGTTTACCTGCGATCGCGCCGCATTGTTAGCAACCCAAGACCCCAAAGTTGTCATGTCAGTATTGATGAAGTTGGCGGGTGGTTCTCCAATCTTGGCACCGCAACTGAATCTCGATGCCTTTGTAGCCCAAGCTCGCGCTTACGATGATATCAGCAAGACCGAACTGGGTGAAATGGTCAAAGCAGCCCGGACAGCCCAATTAACCCATCCAGTACCAGTGCTGCGGGCGCGAGAAATTGACCGATGGGCAAGCAGCACAGAATATCAAACCCTGCTACAAAGTCACGGGCTTAAGTCTAATAATGAAATTGCACCCAAGGGCGGGTGGCGAAACTGGTAGATTTACTACAACCAAAACAGTTTAAGATTTTAATCCCCTGTCATTCTACAAAGGGATGCAAAAGCGCTAAGTAAATCTTTGCGCCTTTGCGCCTTTGCGTGAGATAAAAAGAAGTGGTTAATTCAAAGCCACTACCATGACAGATGTATCCAAGAACCGTCCCTTTCAACCCATCAACCTTTTTGAGTACGAAAAGCTAGCAAAAGAGCATCTTTCTCAGATGACTCTAGATTACTACAGCAGTGGCGCTTGGGATGAAGTCACATTGCGAGATAATCATGCTGCATTTGAACGAGTTAAGTTGCGGCCTCGGATGCTAGTCGATGTGAGCGATCGCGACCTAAGCACCTCTATTTTAGGACAACCTCTGCAACTACCTTTGCTGATCGCACCAATGGCTTTTCAATGTTTAGCTCATCCAGACGGGGAAGTCGCCACAGCACTAGCTGCGGCATCAGCTAGTGTGGGCATGGTGTTGAGTACAATGTCAACCAAGAGCATTGAAGAAGTGGCGGCTGCATGTCACAACTTTCAAAATTCCCTGCGATGGTTCCAGCTTTATATCCATAAAGACCGAGGATTAACACGTACCTTAGTAGAAAGAGCTTATGCCGCAGGTTACAAAGCACTTTGTCTGACAGTAGATGCTCCTGTTCTCGGACAACGGGAGCGAGATCAGCGCAACGAGTTTGCTCTACCACCAGGTTTGCATCTGGCTAATCTCGCAACTATCTCAGGGTTAGACATTCCCCACGAAACAGGAGAATCTGGGTTGTTTACATATTTTGCTCAACAGCTAGACCCAGCAGTAACTTGGCGCGACTTGGAGTGGTTGCAGTCTCTATCTCCACTTCCTTTGGTAGTCAAAGGAATTTTACGGGGTGATGATGCTATGCGTGCTGTGGAGTCTGGAGCCAAAGCAATTGTTGTTTCCAATCATGGTGGTAGGCAACTTGATGGTGCGATCGCCTCTTTAGATGTCCTAGCTGAAATAGTAGCAGCAGCAGATGGTAAAGCAGAAGTACTATTGGATGGAGGTATCCGTCGGGGTACAGACATTCTCAAAGCCTTGGCATTAGGAGCAAAAGCAGTACTTATTGGGCGACCTGTTCTGTGGGGGCTGGCGGTAGCCGGAAAAGTCGGTGTCTCTCACGTCATCTCGCTACTAGAAAATGAGTTAAGTGTGGCAATGGCGCTTAGTGGTTGTACCAAGCTACAAGATATAGACTCTAGCTTAGTAAAATTCAGTCAATCTCTAGAGTAAATACGTAGAAGTAACTACTCTTAGCCCTAGCAAAGGTCTATTGTTCAGCAATATTTCTAGAATGAGGAGCAATTTTTTTTCGCAAAATCACTGAATAGGCTATAATGGTTAAGTCGGATATTAAGGGCGGGTGGCGAAACTGGTAGACGCACCACACTCAAAATGTGGCGGCCTTGCGGTCATAGGAGTTCGATTCTCCTCCTGCCCATTATTAAAAGCCTTGTTGAACCAAGGTTTTTAATCAGAGCATCTCTCATATCAGCGATCGCACAAATAAAGAATACTGGAAAGCCAATTTTATCTATACTAGATAGTTTTCATTATCAAAACCATCTGTTGCGATCGGGCTGTAATTTAGAGATATGGTCAATAATAAATAGCCTCCTGCCAAAATAAGTAATTTAATACTTATAAAGGCATCAACTTATAGTCATTTGAAATCAAATATAAGAGAGTGCAAAGATTATGCGAATAAAAAGATGGGAATCTCCCCGTAGAGAAGGTAGAAATGATAAAGGTAAAGGCGGTTCTGCAAGAAAACGGCAACTCAAAAAGCAAAGCAAAATGCTGAGGCAAAGACTTAAGGAAGGTAGCAAGCCAGACAATAACAAAAACAATAGAAAGGGGGAAGATAAAGTTTATCTTCCCCCTCTTTTTTGGGTTTTTTGTTGAGAATAAAATAATATTTGCATATTTAATAGTATAGATTTAGCAATATATAACGGATTGCAGTTAAGTGCAATACATTTATTTATCAATAGTTTTTTAGAGGATATAGAGAAGTCTGAGCGCTGGAGTGTTTTGCACGTCCTATATCTAGGCAGGCAAGATACTAACCCCATAAAATATGTATTTAATGCAAGTAAAAGCCGCTATTTCTAGAAAATATTCTCTTATTTTTACAAAAAATAAAATCTCAATTGAACTTTTTAAGTATATACTTACGTATAGAAATCAGCAGACTCACAGATTTGCTTTCTGAGATTGTACTCAACTATGTAATTATTTTTACGTAGTAGATGTAACTCTATCAAAATATATATTTATCAGTATTTTATTGCAATTGTAATGCTTACATGAACTAAGTGAAAATTAATTATGAAGTAAGTATGAATTTTGGCGATCAGTATCTGAAATCCCTTGGTGAAAGCAGTAAAGTACGATACAGTAGCAAATAATTCTACTATTACCAGGGGAGCAAGAAATCTACTGAGAAAGTAATTGTTTCTCTATGTATTAATTTCCGACTATGACATAAGTCTAAAAAAGTCAGGAACCATCCAAACTAACTTTTTCAATATTTTTAATTCGGAATGATAGAGGTAATCTATGAATTCTTTTCTTGGATACAAGGAGTGATTTATGGTGGTAAGAGTGTTTATACCTACTCAAAAGGTGCTTGATTTTCCTATTACTGCCTTACGTTTTGACGACCAAATTCAAACAATATTAAAGTGGGCAAGTACCCGTGAGAGTAAAACTGTATGTGTAGCTAATGTACACATGCTCATGGAGGCTCACTCAAATCCAGAATTCGCTAGTGTACTAAGAAATGCCGATCTCGTCACTCCTGACGGTATGCCTCTCGTATGGATGATGCGGAAAATGGGAGCGCGTTACCAAGATCGTGTTGCGGGGATGGATATTTTTCTAGCATTGTGTCAGCTAGCTCAAATCCAAAATATCAGTGTTTCGTTTATAGGTTCTCAAACAGAAATTCTTTCGAAAATGCGAAAAAGATTAGAGAAGGAATTTCCTCAGCTGAAAATTGCAGCAATGGAACCTCTACCCTTTCGTCCCATGACAGAAAGTGAAGACGAAGCTTTGATAAAAAAAATTAATTCTAGTGGTGCTAGTGTCGTGTTCGTATCCCTAGGATGTCCAAAACAAGAAAATTGGATGGCTCAGCATAAGGGTAAGATTCAGGCTGTAATGCTTGGATTGGGAGGAGTTTTCCCAGTTTATGCAGGAATCCATAAGCGGGCACCTCGTATAATTCGAGACTTAGGGCTTGAATGGCTATATCGATGGGTTCAAGAACCACGCCGCCTCTGGGGCCGCTATGCAACGACAATTCCACCATTCATATGGCTGGCGACTAAACAACTGTTGTCATCTAGTCGTCTTGCAGAAGTCTTCCTGAACAGCAGTGGAGATTGAGATATTCCTGTTGTAGTAATTTAACGTGTAAGTGCTTTTGTGCATCCCGCAATTAGAGAACAAAAAAAATAAACCCTCTTATACAAAGGGTAGACGCACAATTAAGAATATTATACAGAACAGAACTTTTTGAGATCACCCACTTCTCTAAGGGTAGTAAACCCTCGCTTTTATCAGAGACGTAAAGCTTGATCTGTGTGTTTAACTCAATCGAAAAGTATTATATCCCTGCATATATTACTCTCGCAAATATCAAGTTGAGAGCAAGTCTCTCCAGTTGAACAATTATATTGCTATATTTTATAGTTAACATCAAAATTGGAATCAGTAAATGCTTTGAAAGCATTACTAAAAGAGTTTTTTAGAAATTTTTGATCACAGGTATCTCGTCTAAAGCTGAAGAGAAGTATAAAACTCGCTCTACATAGAGGTACTTAATGGGCAGTCAGCATATATTTCCATTAATGTGACAACTATATTTAGAAAAAACCAAAGGCTTTATAAAATCTTAATAAAATTTTTCTAAGCTTTCCTAAGCTTAATCTGACTTAAAGCCTGAAAATATAAATATATAGGGAGTTTTGCTCCAAAATTAATTATAGTCTTGGGTAGATTTTCTGATAAAAGTTTTTTGAATTGCTACCAATTTGCCAAAAAGTTATGGCAAGATGGTCTGGAAGCAACTAATGTAAAATTTCAACAAGATTAGTTATATTCAGCAATATTAACTAACTAAGTGTGTTCACAGTTATCTGTGGGTTCTGTTAGTGATCGGCTTCGTTTTAATCTTTATTGCCGGGTTCTCTGGTAATACTGTCTCTTATTGGTTTTCCATCTCGTCGTTATTGAGTTGATGGCGACCTAATCAGCTCTAATTCAGGCGTATCCATGAAAAATCTCTTTTCTAGTAACAAGAATGACAAGTACTTCCGCACAGATCATCTGAAAGCTGATCTTAAAGGTCACTCTATTCGTGGCGGTGCAGTCACAATGATTGCCCAAGTTTTTAAGTTCAGCTTGAACTTGGTATCTAATGTGGTACTGGCTCGATTACTGACGCCGCAAGATTATGGCTTGATAGGTATGGTGACTGCGGTTATTGGATTTGTCGGTCTGTTCAAAGACTTAGGATTATCAATGGCAACGGTCCAAAAGGAGGAGATTAATCATGAGCAAGTTAGTACCTTATTTTGGGTAAACGTGGCACTTAGTCTCACAGCAGCACTGATCACTGCCGCGATCGCACCTGCAATTGCTTCGTTTTATAATGAACCCCGTTTGATTTGGATTACCCTGGCGCTAGCAGTGGGTATCATATTTGGTGGGTTAAGTGTTCAACACAGCGCCTTGCTCAATCGCCAGATGCACTATAAAGCGCTGATGTTCAATGACATTCGCTCTATGGTCGTTGGGATCATTGCTGCGATCGTCGCTGCTTCCTATGGATTGGGCTACTGGGCACTAGTTATTTTGCCCCTTGTTTCAGGATTGGTTAACGTTATAGGGCTTTGGATTGCCTGTTCTTGGCGTCCAGGTTTACCTGTTTGGCGATCGGGAATAGGTTCAATGCTGGCTTTTGGAGGAAACCTCACGGGCTTCACCACTATTAATTACTTTGCCCGAAATCTGGACAATGTTCTCATCGGAAAATACTGGGGCGCTCAACAGTTAGGTTTATACGCTAAAGCCTATCAATTGCTAGTTTTGCCAATTAACCAGATTAATGCACCAATTACTGCGGTCGCCATCCCCAGTTTAAGTCGATTACAACAGGACCCACAGCAATTTCGCAACTATTACCTTAAAGCTATTTCAGTAATTGCTTTTCTAACCACGCCAACGATCATCTTTATGATAGTGGCATCAGAAGATATTATTGGATTTCTTCTCGGTTCCCAGTGGCTTGGAGCCAGCACAATCTTTCGATTATTAGCCATATCCGCATTAGTTCAACCGCTTTGTAACACCACTGGTTGGCTGTATATATCCAGAGGCAGAAGCGATCGCATGTTCAAATGGGGTTTATTCTCTTCTTCATGGCTTGTAACATCATTTTTCATCGGCTTACCTTATCAAGCATCTGGAGTTGCTTTATCCTATGCGATCGCGATGCTCTTACAGGCATTTCCCTGCATCTACTATGCAACAAGAGGTACATCAATCACCATGCTTGATGTACTTAAAACAGTACAGCAAACATTTCTATCATCCGTAGTAGCAGGCGCAATAATATTTGGCATTAAGATTTATATTGGTTCAAGTCTGCCAATATGGCTAACAGTGATTATTTATTCTGTTGTGATGAGCCTAGTATATCTGGTGTTAATGTTCTATGTATTTAAGATGAAAGATTTTTATTTAGGCCTTTTACGTGAGTTCAAAAAATGAGGTTTAAGTCTTCTATTACATAGATTTATGTCTAATAAATCTTAAATCATTTTGTCGTTCTGCTGTGGGATATGCGTTATGAAAATTGCTTTTATTGTTAATCAATTCCCAACTTTATCTGAAACTTTTATCTTGAACCAAATAACAGGATTAATTGATCGTGGGCATGAAGTTTATATTTATGCTGATCGTCCAGGCGATATGTCCAAAATACATCCAGAAGTCGAAAAATATAATCTTCTGACTCATACTCACTATATTGGAAAACCTGATAATCGGATTTTGCGGTTAATCCAAATGTTGAAATTGTTGCCAAATTTTTGGCAACATCCTATTCTCTTATTGCATTCAATAAATTTTTTAAAGTATGGAAGACAAGCAGCATCATTAACGTTGTTCTATACAGTTGCACAATTATTAAATAAGCGAAGAGTATATGACATTATCCATTGTCACTTTGGCAATAATGGACTGAAAGCAATGATTATTAAAGAACTCAATGTTATTCAAGGGAAGTTAGTTACCGCATTTCATGGTTATGATGTATCACAATATATTAAAAACTATGGAACTAATGTTTATGCCAAATTATTTGCAACAGGAGAACTTTGCTGTCCAATTAGTCAGCATATGAAATTCCAGTTAGCGGAGCTAGGTTGCCATGAAAATAATTTAGTCATACATAGAATGGGAATAGATTGTAGCAAGTTTTTATTTACTTTACGTCAACAGCCACAAGATGGCATAGTCCGAATAATAACAATTGCCCGCTTAGTTGAAAAAAAAGGAGTAGAATATGGCATCCGTGCCGTTGCTAATCTTTTAAAGTCTGGGATGAAGATTGAATATAACATTGTTGGTGATGGTTTTTTACACGAAAACTTACAACAATTAATTCAAGAATTTGATTTGATTGATAGTATCAAGCTACTTGGTTGGAAGCAACAGCAAGAGGTTATAGACATACTTAGTAACTCTCATATTTTACTGGCTCCAAGCGTAACAAGCGAGAACGGTGACCAAGAAGGCATTCCCATAGTCTTAATGGAAGCAATAGCAATGGGTTTACCTGTACTGAGCACATATCATAGTGGAATTCCTGAGATAATTGAACATGGTAAATCAGGTTTTCTAGTTCCTGAACGGGATGTGAATGCTTTAACTGAGAAACTGCACTATTTGGTCGAGCATCCAGAGAGTTGGGCAAATATGGGTTTAGCAGGTCGAGCGTTTGTAGAAGAACATTACGATATAAATAAGCTGAATGACAGACTAGTTGAAATTTATAAAAAAATATCTCATCCAGATACTGGGAAAAAAACTGCTGTAACAGCTTCAGCTTACATCTGAATAGTGCATATAAAACTAAGTTTTGGATATAAAAAACGATGGAACTCTCAAGCAATATACATGACCACAAATACATTTTGGTAAAAAGTATTATGAAGTATTTCTCTGATTTTTTATGGGTAATAGTGGTTATTTATTCTGCTGTAATGAGACTACTATATCTCGTATTATTGTTTTAAATATTATAGGATAAAAGTTTTTATTTAAGCTTTTTACCTGAGTTTAAAAATGAAATTTAAGTCTAATGCAACATGAATTTATTTTTACTAAATCTTAAATTATTTCGTTATTCTGCTATGAAAATTGCTTTTATTGTTAATCAATTCCCAACTTTATCTGAAACTTTTATCTTGAATCAAATAACAGGTCTAATTGATAATGGGCATGAAGTTGACATCTATGCTGATGGACCAGGCGATACTGTAAAAATACATTCAAATGTGGCAAAGTATAGTCTTTTTGAGCGTACATCCTATCTGGGAAGACCTAATAATCGTTTTTGGCGAATTTTAAAAGCTTTTAACTTGCTATTAATGAATTTTTGGCGAAATCCCATTCTTCTATTGCGTTCACTGAATGTTGTTAAGTATGGAAAAATATCTGCATCGTTAACATTATTCTATGCTGTTGTTAACCTATTAAATAAACGACCAACATATGATATTATCCATTGTCATTTTGCTCCTAATGGTATTAAAGGCCTAATATTGCGAGAAATTGGTGTTATCCAAGGAAGAATAATTACAACCTTTCATGGTTATGATGTCAATGAAAAATCTCTTAAATACAATGCAAAACTTTATGAGCATTTTTTTACTAAAGGAGATTTATACACTACTAATACAACTTTCACGGGTAACAAAGCTATAAAATTAGGTTGCCCTTCAAATAAGCTTCTTAAGCTCCCTGTAGGTCTTGACTTGTCACAGTATACTTTCCAAAAAAGACTTCTTCGCCCTAACGGGTGTATAAAAATTCTTACAGTTGGCAGATTAGTTGAAAAAAAAGGTATTGAATATTCAATCAGGGCTGTAGCAAATATTTTGAAAGATTACCCTAACCTGCAATATCAAATTGTTGGTGATGGTCCTCTTCATGAATCGCTAGAAAAGCTGACGTCCGAACTTGGAATCACAAATCAAGTCAAATTTTTAGGCTGGCAAACACAAGATGAAGTATGCCAGCTTTATACTGATTCCCACATTTTTGTTTTATCAAGTATAACTGCCTCTAATGGGGATCAAGAGGGACAAGGATTGGTTCTACAAGAGGCACAAGCTATGGGATTACCAGTATTATCTACATTGCATAACGGAATCCCTGATGGTGTGCTTGATGGTAAATCAGGTTTTCTAGTTCCTGAACAGGATGTGAATGCTTTAACTGAGAAGCTACGCTATTTGGTTGAGAATCCAGAAAGTTGGGCAAGTATGGGTTTAGCAGGTCGAGTATTTGTAGAAGAACATTACGATATAAATAAGCTGAATGACAAACTAGTTGAAATTTATAAAAATATAGCTTATCCAGATACTAAACAAAAAAGTGCTTTATTAACAGCCTCGGCTTATATCTGAAAGAGCATAAATAAATTAGTTTTGGAGGTAACAAACGATGGAATTTTCAGACAGAATACAGACACAACTCCAAAATCAACCCACTATTAGTGTTGTCATACCAACCTTTAATCGAGCTAATCTATTACCAAGAGCAATTTCCAGCGTCCTCGCACAGACCTTTTCAAATTTTGAACTAATTATTGTAGATGACGGTTCTACAGATAATACAGCCGAAGTTGTCAAAGAATTTGCAGATCCACGAATTAGATATATAGCTTTAGGTAAAAACTGCGGTGGGAGCCATGCACGCAACCAAGGTATAGAATCAGCACACGCAGAGTTTGTAGCTTTTTTAGATAGTGATGATGAATGGTTGCCTAGGAAACTAGAATTACAGTTAGCCCGTCTTCAATCTAGTGATGATCCCTATGCTACCGTCGTTTATTGTTTGGGCTATGAATATTATGAATCAGCTCAACGTAAAAAGCTGCCAGATTTGATTCCTCACGAAGGAGATGTTTTCAATAATTTATTAAGAGGATGGTTACCTTCTACTACATCCCTATTTCTGTCCAAACGGTCTTCTCTAGTAAATATTGGCGGTTTTGATGAAAGCTTACCTAGTTTTCAGGATTACGATTTATGGCTAAGTTTAGCTAAAGCTAATAATCATTTTCTGGCTGTAAAGGAACCATTAATTATCAGATATTTTCATGGGAACCAAATCATAAGTAATTTGTCAGCAAATTTAACAGGTTTTCAAATTTTTGAGCATAAGTGGGGACCCATTATAAAGCAACGTCTTGGATACAAAGCCTATCGTGAGTCTATAGGCTTAAAAACATCAATCATCCAAGTCAATAGGGTAGGAAAGGCAGTTGATGCAGGACAAAGGTTTTTAGCTTTACGTTATACACTCAGTCTGTTACAATTTTTGCCAATGTCGGGAACTTACATATTAAGCGGATTGATATTAACAATATTTGGACGCTCAATGTTTGGACGCAAAATACACGAAAATTTGGCTAAGTTGAAAAATGCTTTAACTCAACGAACAAAAAAGGATGAAATTAAATTGTAAATCTTATTGTTTATTAAGATTGGACAATAAGATTTGTTGAAATTAAGATATTACTGATATCTTAATTTCAAAACACTTTTACTAAGCAAGTTTCACTACCTTAAAGATAACCAAAGATGTATTCTGGTATAAAAGTATCATGAAGTTTTCTCTGATTCTTGCTACTTTAAATCGCACTGTCGAGGTTGGGCATTTTTTGCAGACCCTTGACGCCCAAACTTACCGTAATTTTGAGTTGGTTACCGTAGATCAAAATCCCGACGATCGCCTTTTGGAATTTATTCAGCCCTACCAAAACCGCTTTCATATCTTGCATCTGCGTTCTGACAAAGGGCTTTCCCTAGCTCGTAATGTTGGGTTACAGCATATTAGTGGCGATATAGTGGCTTTCCCAGATGATGATTGTGCTTACCCACCGGATGTCCTTGAGCGTGTAGCCCACTTCTTTGCAAATCATCCTGAGTGGAATGGTCTTACAGGACGTTCTGTTGATCAACAAAGCAAAGACTCAGGTAGACATGGAGAGAGTCCGCCCGGACCAATCAATCGTTTTAATGTATGGCGAAGAGGTATTTCTTATACTATATTTCTCCGCCAATCAGTTGTGACGGAGGTAGGTGTCTTTGATGAAAGTTTAGGAGTTGGAGCAAATACACCTTGGGGTTCTGCGGAGGAAACTGATTATTTGTTGCGGGCTATTAAAACAGGTTTGTATTACGACCCTGCTGTAACTGTGATTCACCCGATAAAATTAACACAAACACAACTTATTCAACCTAATGTTAACAAAGATAAAACCTATTCCAAAACTTATGCCTACGCAATGGGCAGAGGTCGGGTACTGCGTAAGCATAAAATTCCATTGTGGTTCGTTATTTACAACTGGGGTCGTCCATTGGTAGGGGTTGCATTATCACTACTTCAAGGTCGGTTAGACAGAGTAGGATCTTATTGGGCAACCTTTCAGGGTAGAGTGCAAGGGTGGTTTGGCTGGGCTTAAGTTTGACTTATACCAGCTTTGGTTTAAGCGGATCAAAAGCTTTTGAAGAATAAGTTGTTGCCAAAATTATAAACAATCAACCTTGCTGAGTTATGCAATGAAACTATATATATATACAAAAGGTTTTCCACCAGACATCACACTAATTAAAAGTGAGGGAACTAAAAAAGCTATTCATGGTCTTGCCTCTGGACTAGTAAAATGTGGCGTGGATCTCACAATTCTTTGTGAAGGTGAGAGTGATGGCTCATTCGAGATGCCGGAGGGATATAAAATTGAATGTTTTACGAATCCAAAGAAAAATCAGACTTTTAAAATTGCCGAGGGTTTAAAAAAATTCATTAGTCAGAATTTAGATAAAAATAACCTTGTTATTCTTAGCGGTATATTTCAGCCTAGAATTTACGCTATATCCCGTTTATTGAAAAAATATAGCGTCCCCTATGTAGTATTCCCGCATGATCCTTATAATCCTGCAATTTTTAGTAAAAATGCTCATGTAAAATGGGTGTACTGGTACTTATTAGAAAGAAGATTGTTAAGGCAGGCCAAAGCAGTACAAATTTTAGATATTCGCCATGCTGAATATCTCCGTGATTTGAAGGTCAATACTCCTGTTATAGCAGCACCTAATGGTTTCTTACCCAATGAAGTATATCCTGAAGCTTCCTTGAACTGGAACAGAGAAGACACTCCTAAATTCTTTTTTATAGGTCGTATAGATACTCATAATAAAGGTCTAGATTTGCTTGTTGATGCATTTGCTAAAGTTGTTGAAACTACTGATGCCAAACTTATAATTCAGGGTGCTGACAAAGGAGACAAAAAAAATTTAGAGGATAGGGTAGAAAAGCTTTCGATATCAAATAGAACCTTGTTTCTTCCTGCTGATTACTCAACACCTACACCTTTAATTATTAAAAACTACGATGTTTTTTGCGTTCCGTCTCGCTTTGAGGGCTTTAGTCTGGCTGCTCTCGAAGCAATGCTATCTGGGCGGGTGTTGCTGGTTTCAGAAGTAGCAGGCATAGCACCCCACGTTCAAGCGAGCGGTTGTGGTGTCGTAGTTGCGCCAAAGGTATCAGAAATTCAATCAGGGTTAATAGAGCTACTTAAACGTCGTTCAGATTGGAAAGAAATGGGATTGAGAGGTCGGCGTTATGCACTAGAGCATCTAGATTGGAATAAGATTGCATCTAGTGCCTTAGATCAGTATCAACGACTGGTGGAGCCTTCTGATGGATTTTAAGAACTTGTAAAAATATTACTTCTCTCGTCCTCTTGTATTCTGATTTAAATATACTATCGAATCGACAAAAATTGAAAATTACAGACTAAGATACTTTGTCTACTCGCCAATCTCCAGTTTCTAGTAATGTACCTAGTAAGTTCTATTGAATTTTGCCCAATTGGTTAATATTACTCCAATTCAGTGTTCCTTTATATAGATTAAGCCAATATGAATTCCCCAAACAATGAAGTGAAAACTAACCGCATAGCTTGGGTTAGCCCTTATATGAAACTAGGCTTTTACATACAGCCAGTGCTTCGTGAGCTGAATAACATAACTCCAGAAATAGAAGTATTTACTTCAGAGTGGCCTGGATTCGTACCTGGGTGTGAGGAAGCTTTTAAAGTCAATGTAGTAGGTAAATACAGAGAAATTCCTGTTGGAAAAACGAATACAGGTTACAAACGTATAATCCAACTACTACCGTTAGAAATTATTTCTCACCTTTTGAAATTTAAACCGCAAGTCATTTTTGTAACAGGTTTTTCTCTATGGACTCTTCTTGTATTCATGTTAAAGCCATTGATGAAATGGCGAGTCATAATCATATATAGTGGCAGTTCACCTAATATAGATATGAGTGATTCGCCAATTCGGATATCTAGCCGACGTTTAATGGCTGAGTATGCCGATGCATTGGTTACCAACTCCCAAAAAGGAAAAGCGTATCTTACGAATGTTTTAAAGGTTGATGAGGCAAAAGTTTTTGCTAGACCTTACCAAATCCCAGACAAGCAAGCACTTCTACAACCCACATCTGATAAAAAATTAGATTTATCTAACAGTCAACATCCTGTCTTTCTCTCTATTGGTCAGACAATTCATCGTAAGGGATTAACCTTTCTCTTAGAAGCTTGCTTCCTACTAGAAAACCAAGGTTGCCGCAATTATACGTTGATTGTGATTGGTGACGGTGCACAACGCCAAGAGCTTGAAAGTTGGACTAAGGAACGTGGCTTGGAAGACAGAGTTAAGTTTGAAGGATGGGTTAATTACGGTAGTTTAGGAGAGTATTTTCAGAATACAGACGTTTTTATATTTCCTACTTTAGAAGATATTTGGGGTATGGTGGTGCTGGAAGCCATGCTATTCGCTAAACCCATAATGTGTTCTAAATATGCAGGCGCATCAGAAATGATTTCGTCTGGAGAAAATGGCTATCTTTTCGATCCACATGCTCCTACAGAGATAGCTAAATTTATGCGTTGTTTTATAGATAGTCCAAATCTAATAAGCTCTATGGGCTGTAAGTCAAAAGATTTGATAGCATATCACACTCCGGAGGCAGCAGCACATTTTCTAGCCGAGGTTCAATCATTTGCTTTGAAGCATTGATTTAATCCATTTCATGAAGAAGTTTCATAAATAAGGCACTTTTTCTTGACTACTTCTAGTTTTGTGGACATCTTAAGTATGAAGCCCATTAAAGTTTTGTTCTCTGCCTATGCTTGTGAACCTGGACAAGGTTCAGAGCCAGGAGTAGGCTGGAATGTCGTCAGGGAGGTGAGCAAGTATTACCAAGTTTGGGTACTGACATCAAACTGTCATCGCCAAGGTATTGAAACTGAACTAGCACGTAATCCGCTGTCTAACCTGCACTTTATTTACCTAGACCCCCTTGGCTGGTTCTTAGATTGGAGTCCTCAAAGAAAAGGAAAACAACGAGGGGTCTATTTTCATTATTACCTTTGGCAAATTTGGGCGTATTTTGTCAGTCGCTCACTCCACAAGCAGATCAATTTTGATCTTGTACATCATGTAACCTATGTGAGATATTCCAGCCCTAGCTTCGTCTCACTACTTCCAATTCCTTTTCTTTGGGGCCCTGTTGGCGGTGGAGAATCAGCCCCTAAAAGCTTTTGGAAAAACTTTAGTTTCCGTAGCAAGACGTATGAATTTTTGCGAAATTTGGCTCGTTGGATAGGCGAGTGCGACCCGTTAGTTCGCCTCACTGCTCAACAAAGTACCTTAGCCTGGGCTACAACTGAAGATACCGCTGAACGATTGCATCAAATAGGTGCAAAAAACGTTCAAGTTCATTCCCAGTTAGGTTTATCCAAGGATGAAATAACCAACCTTGCACATTATGCAATTCCCGACAATTCTCCAATTAGGTTTATCAGTGTAGGTAGACTTTTGCACTGGAAAGGATTTGATTTGGGGCTAGCTGCATTTGCCCAAGCAAACTTAGCTGATGCTGAGTATTGGATTATAGGAGAAGGAAGTGAACGCAGACAGCTAGAAACATTGACTGAAGATTTGGATATTACTAAAAGAGTTAAGTTTTGGGGCAATCTTTCTCGTGAACAGACTTGGAATAAGATAGGAGATTGTCATGTTTTAGTTCATCCCAGCTTGCATGAATCTGGAGGATTTGTGTGTCTAGAGGCGATGGCAGCAGGGCGTCCGGTGATTTGCTTAAATTTAGGAGGTCCATCTGTTCAGGTTACTGAGGAAACTGGCTTTAAAATCTCAGCACATACACCTGAACAAGCTGTGCAGGATATTGCTAAAGCCATGACCAATTTGGGTAGTGATTCAGAGTTAAGATTGCTTATGGGGCAAGCTGGACAGACGAGAGCAAGAGAAGCTTTCAGTTGGGAAAGTAGAGGGCGACAGTTGGCTCAACTCTACGAAGAAATTTCAACCCAAGATCAATTCTGCGCGAAATTGGTTAGGTAATTATGACTTTTTATCAAAATATTTTATCTATAACACTATTGCTTTGTGGACTGACAGATTCTCTACGTATATTCAGGCTAGGCGGAATTACTGGTTTAGGTATATTAACGCTTATTTTGGCTCCAACCAGTTGGGTTTTGGTTGTGACTCGTTCTAAGATGCCCAAAGTAGTACTAATAGCATCTTCGCTTGTTTTCTTTGTTATATTTGCTTTGATAGGTTGGATGTGGCACTACTCCACATTGTCTGTCTTCACTGCTGTTCAAAATTTGTCGCTATACATAGCATTTGTTGGATTTCTGGTACTCAGTATGATACAAAGTTACCGAACTTTTGATCTACCTGATTATATAAATAAGAGTTTTCCAAAAGCAATTAAGATATCAGTAGGGCTGTATGGACTGAGTCTTCTTATATCTGGTCCTGGCGCAGGCTGGATGATGGGGCCGCGATCGTTTGCCTTGTTTGCCATAATAGGGATGGCTTGGTGTCTGGCATCTTGGCGCTATCGCTTGCCTGGAGGGCTATTGTGGGCAAGTTTTACAATCATAGCTATTGCCTTGAGTTACTCGCGAACAGCACTAGTCATAGCGGTAATCCTGTTCCCGCTATCTCAAATATCCTTGAATAGTCTTAAGGGTTTGGTGCGTATGGGTTTAACTATCGCCCTGATAATTACCGTTTCCTACTTAGCATTCACCTATGTAGAACCCATACGCTCTCGTTTCACTGCCGTAGGAGATAATGCTAATGTTGGCGGAGTTCAAATTAATACATCTGGACGAAACGCAGCATGGCCCGTTGCCTATGCTTCGGCTATGGAATCACCTTGGATTGGCAAAGGTCCTGGTTCTGTAGGAATCGTTTTGGCAAAACTTGTTGGTCCGGCTTTCAATCACCCGCATAACGATTACTTACGAATTTTTCATGACTACGGTTTGATAGGCTTAACATTTTGGCTTGTGGGATATTGCCAATTAATAATCAAAACCTGGCAAAACTGGCAATGGGCAGACCAACATGATATATCTAATGCCCATGTTCACCTTGCTGCCTTCCTTGCTTTGGTGGCTGTGTCTTTAGGGATGATTAGCGATAACGTCGTAGTTTATATATTTTCAATGGCTCCTTTAGGCATATTAGTAGGAGCTTCTCTTGGAAGTGCAAGCCGTCGTCAAAAGATGATTAAATCTGATCAGAAATTAACTTTAGTATCAAGCAGTTTAGAGCAACTGCCTATAAAACTGTAAATTTACTGTAAGTCAGGATGTAAGTACTTTGTATTTTCTACTTCTTAGTTATTTTCCTAAAATATTGAGAGAGTTAACTTCATGAGAGTTCTGTTGCTACATAACCGCTACCAATTAGCAGGCGGTGAAGATGGAGTAGTACAGGCTGAAAAGTCCTTGCTAGAAGTAAATGGTCATCAAGTATCTTTACTTGAGGTCAGCAACCATGACATCAAAAATCCCTGGGATAAAGCTACTACTGCTGTTATGGCAATTTACTCATACCCAGCAAAACAACAAGTAAGTAGCGAAATTGCCCGATTTAGCCCTGATGTCGTCCATGTACACAACTTTTTTCCACTGCTTTCTCCTTCCATATATGATGCTTGTCGAGAGCATGGGCTAAGTGTTGTCCAAACTCTTCACAACTATAGGCTTGCTTGTCCCAAAGCAATACCTTTTCGGGATGGCAAAATTTGTGAGGATTGCATTGGTGAACTGGTGCCGTGGCATAGTGTTGTACATAGCTGCTACCGGAACTCGCGCGTACAAAGCTTGGTTGTAGCAGCCATGAACACTTGGCATAGGTTGCGAGGTACTTGGCAGGAACGAGTAGATGCTTATATTGTCTTTACGCAATTTCAGAAAGGAAAAATGGTTCAGGCTGGACTGTCGGCAGAAAAGTTGTATATAAAACCTAATTTCGTATTTGCTTCTAACTCTCTAAATCAAACTGATGAACGTGGTAACTACTTACTTTTTGTTGGCAGGCTATCTGAAGAAAAGGGAGTCTCAGTTTTAATTGATGCGTATTTGCAGAATAATTTGTGCATACCATTAAAAATTGCAGGCGACGGTCCTTTACGGAAAATTTTAGAGCAAACGGTGAAAAATAGCAGTGGCAAAAATGCAATTGAATTTTTAGGTTTTCAGGATAAGCATAAAGTGTTGTCATTAATGTACAATGCACAGTTTTTAATATTTCCTTCTATTTGGTATGAAGGCTTTCCCTTAACCATTGCCGAGGCTTTTGCTTGTGGTTTACCTGTAATAGTTCCCAAATTAGGTAGTATGGCAGAAATTGTAGAGGATGGAGTGACTGGTTTACATTTTGAAGCTGGAAACTCAGCAGATATGGCAGCAAAAATCCAATGGGCAACAACCAATCCTGAAACTATGATTACTATGGGCAAAAAGGCTCGCTTGGTATATGAGGCTATGTATGCTCCTGAAGCTAATTATCAGCAGTTAATAGCAATTTACGAACAAGTTATCAATAAAAAGTCCTTGAAAATTAGTAGTCAAGCATAAAACTAATAATCAGGGCACAATTCTTTACATACGGTATATATAGAGGATATATCAAAATATTTTTAGAGGTTCAAGTTAAAAAGAATAATATTTAATGCAAAAAATTAATACCATAGTGATTAATACAATTACTTCTTTGCCAAAAGTAAATCAGGAGTATCTCACTTTTGCAAATAGCCCACAGACTTAAGTCTGAGGCTACACAAACAAAGCCTGCTTCCACAGATTGGAGTTCTTAAGGCTATCTTTGCAGCCTTATTTCCTATAGCCGAGCCAGTGCGTTGGGCGGGTTCCCCGGCTTGTTCGCCTTGGTCTCCGCTTGGGAGAAGCAACTGGCGTGCGACTTCAGTCTTCAGGTATTTCTCCCAAAGTGGGATGCACCCAAGTAAATCGGAGTGCTGAAGTATGAAATCTGAAAAAAGAAAAATAGTTGTTTTTGACTTTAATATCACAAAAACCAGCCCTGCTGGCAGTTGTATCCTTCAAGTTATTAGCGGACTCTGTGAAGATTATCAATTTACAGTCATCGCTGAAGCTTTTGAAAATCCAGCGCCGGACAAAATTAGCTGGATTCGTGTTCCTTTGCCTGCCAAACCTGTAATTCTTCGCTATCTAACTTTTCAATTGCTAGCTCCAATATATTACAAACTTTATTACCTAGCTAATCAAGAAGCGCCCTGGTTAGTCATCTCTACTCAAGGAGAGTTTGTTAACTGCAATATTTCTTACGCTCATTTTGGACATCGCGCTTACCTCAACAATCAATGGCGTTCCAGTAGTGTTAGGGGACTGCGACGTGTAGTTCGTTGGATTAACCACCAATTTAATGCCTGGACGGAAGCCCAAGCATTTACAAATGCCAAAACCATTGTTGTGCCATCAAAAGGTCTTACCAGTCAACTTTTTCAGACTTACCCTCAAATTAAAGAGAAGATTGTTACAGTCCCTAACCCAGTTGATATTAATAAATTCGCTCGTCCTGAAGCATTTGATAATCGAGCGACTCGCGAACAATTAGGGTTGAGTGTTGACGATGTAGTAATGGTGTTCGTAGCATTAGGAGATTTTGAGCGTAAAGGTCTCAATCTCCTGTTGGAAGCGCTAGTCAATCTTCAAAATCCTAATGCCAAACTGCTAGTTGTTGGTGGAACTCAGAGTGTTATTGAAGAATATAAACAACTGCAAAATAAATTGGGGTTGTCTAATCGCGTGGTATTTGCAGGCTTTCAAACTGACATACGCCCTTATCTATGGGCATCTAATCTTATAGTTCATCCGTCTGCCTATGAAACCTTTTGTCTAGTCGTCTTTCAGGCAGCTGCGGCGGGGCTACCTGTCGTAGCGACAAAACTCTACGGTGTAGAAGAGTTTCTCCAAGATGGGATAAACGGCTGGCTTGTTGAGCGCGAAGTGAGTGCTCTTACCCAGGTACTTGAGCAGGCATTGAGTGATAAAGCTAAACTTGCGGAAATGGGAGCAGTTGCTCGTAATTTGGTCAGCAACTATGATATAGCCTCCTTTATCGCGCGTTGGCAGTTTGTGCTAGATTCTCTTCCCTAGTTACTGCGAACGTAAAAGCTTCGAGTAAACTCTTATTTTCATTATCAGGCAGGTTAAATATGCAGATGAAAGTTAGCAATAGAACAATATTTTTCTTTAGTGGTTTTGCATCCGTAGGAGGAATTAAAACCTTTGCAAAAAATTTTTTCAGATTACTATGGGCAGAAGTACTCGCTTGGCATATGAGGCTATAATGCTCCTGAAGCTAATTATCAGCAATTAATAGCAATTTACGAACAAGTTATCAATAATAAGTGCTTGAATATTAGTGTTGAAGTATAAAAACAAGAATCAAGGCACAATACTTTAGAGATAGTGTATAAAGCCAAAGAATATATCAGAATATTTTGAGAGTTTTAGGCTTAAAAAATAACATTCTAAGTACAAAAAATTAATACCATAATGGTTAATACAACAACTTATTTGCCAAAAGTAAATTGGAGTACTGAAGTATGAAACCTGAAAAAAGAAAAATAGTTGTTTTTGACTTTAATATCACAAAAACCAGCCCTGCTGGCAGTTGTATCCTTCAAGTTATTAGCGGACTTTATGAAGATTATCAATTTACAGTCATCGCTGAAGCTTTTGAAAATCCAGCGCCGGACAAAATTAGCTGGATTCGCGTTCCTCTACCTGCCAAACCCTTATTTCTTCGCTATCTAACTTTTCAATGGCTAGCTCCAATATATTACAAACTTTATTACCTAGCCAATCAAGAAGCGCCCTGGTTAGTCATTTCTACTCAAGGAGAGTTTGTTAACTGCAATATTTCTTACGCTCATTTTGGACATCGCGCTTACCTCAACAATCAATGGCGTTCCAGTAGTGTTAGGGGACTGCGACGTGTAGTTCGTTGGATTAACCACCAATTTAATGCCTGGACGGAAGCCCAAGCATTTACAAATGCCAAAACCATTGTTGTGCCATCAAAAGGTCTTGCCAATGAACTTTCCCAGACTTACCCTCAAATTAAAGAGAAGATTATTACAGTCCCTAACCCAGTTGATATTAATAAATTCGCTCGTCCTGAAGCATTTGATAATCGAGCGACTCGCGAACAATTAGGGTTGATTGTTGACGATGTAGTAATGGTGTTCGTAGCATTAGGAGATTTTGAGCGTAAAGGTCTTAATCTCCTGTTGGAAGCGCTAGCCAATCTTCAAAATCCTAATGCGAAACTACTAGTTGTTGGTGGAACTCAAAGTGTTATTGAAGAATATAAACAACTGCAAAATAAATTGGGGTTGTCTAATCGCGTGGTATTTGCAGGCTTTCAAACTGACGTACGCCCTTATCTTTGGTCATCCGATCTATTTGTTCTGGCCTCCATTTACGAAGTTTTTCCGCTAGTTGCTCTCCAAGCACCTGCGGCGGGGCTACCTGTCGTAGCTACAAAACTTTACGGTGTAGAAGAGTTTCTGCAAGATGGGATAAACGGCTGGCTTGTTGAGCGCGAAGTGAGTGCTCTTACCCAGGTACTAGATCAGGCATTGAGCGATAAAGCTAAATTAGCACAAATGGGAGCAGTTGCTCGTAATTTGGTGAGCAACTATGATTTAGCCTCCTTTGTCACACGTTGGCAGTTTGTGTTAGATTCTCTTCCTTAGTTACTGCAAAGGCAAAAGCTGTAAGTGAACTCTTATTTTCATTATCAGGCAGGTTGAATATGCAGATGGAAGTTAGCACTAGAACAATATTTTTCTTTGGTGGTTTCGCATCCGTAGGAGGAATTGAAACCTTTGCAAAAAATCTTCTTAGCCATCTTCAGGCAAAAAATTTCAGTTGTACATTGCTTTGTTGGGATTATAACTCACAATTAATTCCAATTCTCAAAGGTGAAAAAGTTAAAATAGTTCGCAGTCCTTGGCGTACAGGATGCCGTTGGAATGTACCACATTGGATACTTTTTCTTATTAGTATTCAAGAAATTAAGCATACTGATTTAGTTTTATTTGGCAAGCTTTTTCCCATTCAGTTGCTGAAATTACTGCGGTTAATAGCTCACAAATACACTAAATTTATCTTCATTACTCCTTATAATCCATCATCATTAACAACAAATCTTTCAGACAAAGAGCGTCTTCCAGATAAGCTGAATTTTTTTGATCTGATTTTAGTACAATCATCCTCATTCAATAGGGAACTGCGTGATCTTGGCTATCAAGGTAGAGTAGAAGTGATTCCTTATATTACGCAGAAGTCTGGCGAGCTAAAACCTTTACCACCAATGGAGGAGTTAAAAATTGGATTTCTAGGAAGATTGGTTGAAGATAAAAATATTCCTTTGCTCCTACAAGCATTTCAGTGCTTACAGAAAACATTTTCAAGCCAGTGTAGTTTAGAAGAGAGAAATAATAAAAAACTCAGTTTACATATTTTTGGCGATGGTCAGCTTCGTCAAGAAATGGAGCAGTATGCAAAAGACCTAGGAATTAGGTCTGCTGTGATCTTTCATGGTAATATTCCTAGCAGCAAAGTTGAAGAGGCGATCGCTTCGTGTCACTTGTTTGCTTTCACATCTAGCAAAGAAGGACAGTGTCTTGCTGCTCTAGAGATTTTAGCGTGTGGTCGCCCAATTGTTGCTACAGAAGCAGGCGCATTCCCAGAAATTTTGGATGATACACGTTTAGGTAAGTTAATTCGGTCTGCTAATCCGGAAAATTTTGCTGATGGAATTTTGGCTGTAATAAATTTGATTAATCAGCAGTCAATTGTACCAGAGGCTATTCACTCAGCTTACCTGGAGCGATATGAACCTGAGAAATTAGGCGATCGCTACATCGAAATATTGAATTCTTACTCTTTTAATAACTGTTCAAAACCAGGTTAAAAATATAACAAGTTACTTGTTATATTTTAATTTCAATCAACTCAGGACTACTGGGTAATTTATTCATGAAAAGTTGCAATTTCTAACTTTCCAATTGATATGGAAATACTTGTCTTTATTTTTTGAATTGTTAAACATAAAATTTCTCAATATCATAATAGTCATATATCTTTAAAATTGCAGTAAAATCTCATACTTCGTGAACTAATAATTTCAATAAGTATTTTATGATTTTAGGAATAAAACTGACTTTTCAAAAACTCTACTATATCCAGGCTGAGAATAGCCCGTTATTTCTAGCAATGACTAAAATTGATTGGTAAATACTATACTGGACTCTATCTTGTAAGCGTTCTCTAATTCTGATATCAAAAAAAGATTTATCAAAAAGTTTGGGTATCTCGTCAGGTTGACGAAAAAGTTTTTCGGTTACTTCCGTAGTAAGTGATTTCACCTCTGGTTCAATCTGTATTCTTTGTAAAATTTCTTCTGGAAGCTCTACTCCTAATAAATTTTTGGCTAAGAGAGTGCCTAGCAATAATCTCCTCCTACAACCCAACATATTGGCTTGCTCCATAACAAATCCCCAATCTATATCTGGTGAAACGCAGATTAGTCTCGCTACATCACTGATTAATTGCAGTTGTTTCCAACGATCTCTAGAGCCATGCACGCACAGAAACAAGAGATTATCTTCTGGTGAGAGATTGAGTGTTGTTTTGCCTGCTAAGGATACACTTTTATGACGTTTCCAAAGGTCTTCATGTTCAAGTGGAAAGGATAGATATCTTTGCAAAAGTTGCCAGTGAAAATCTATATTAATCCCTGTATTCTTGTGATGATAGTTATTGTCTTTACAGTATGGAGATTTTAGTCGGGTAGCTTCCTGCTCTCGAGTAAAGTTGTATGAACTTTCATATCCATGAGAAATAAGGAGATCCCTAGCTATTAGGGCTTCCTGCTGGCGAACTAGGATGTCTATGTCGTTGAATTGGCGGAGTGCAATATTGCCGTAAGCTGAGACAGCCAAAATAGCTCCTTTAATCGGAATCACGGAAATTCCTTGCGATTCAAACAGATTTAGGAGTTTAATTAGTTCGCTAGTTAAAGACAGGTTGCCTCTAACATTAGCTTGGAAATAGTTCAGTAGTTGAGCGAAAGCAGGTTTGGGAATTAATTCGGGGCAGGTGTTACTCAAGTTTTGGTATAGCAATGGCACAACTTTGTGGAAGACTGCTGTTGGGATGATATAGTTCCAGTTAAGATCTTGTTGAACTAAAGCTTTGATTCGCTCCAGAGTTGAGGTATCTAGCTGAGTACGCGCACAACAGAGAAGTAGCTCAACTTCCTTGCGAGTTTTAGTTTCTTGGTTTTCAGTATCAGATTTAGATAAGATTTTCATTACAGATATAGATGAAATTTGTGTTCTTTTGCCGTAGATTAAAATCCAAAGGTTACTACTTAGATATTTTGACGAGTACATGGGTACAGTCAGTTCGTCATATCACCTAGATCAGGCGATTAACTACAATAATGGCATCAGAATTCTGTTTACCTTAGGATTTCTCGAAATGATGTCAATAAGGTTAATTTTGACACTTTCCTTTCCTAAGGGTCAATAAAAAGCAATATGGGCACTTTCATCAGGGTCTGTATGTATAGGCAACGTAATCGGATAGAATCGAAGTCTACTCAACCGACTCAAGCAGTTCTGCCGTGTGGCAACACGTTATGAAAAGCGCGCTAAAAACTACTTTGCGATGTTATTAGTTGCAGCTATCATCCTGTAGCTGTGAGTTTGCAGACACTCCTTACCCAATTGTGTTCGATTCAAGAATCCATCCATACAGCTGGTCGGCTCATCCAGTATGAGAATAACGGTTTGTAGTTGTAGCAGCAACATTCATTGTAAAAACCTTTCGTATTGTTCAAAATCAAATATCAAAATACTTGACATAACCCCAGGACTAACTGCTATATTAACTAAAGTGGAATTGTTGGGGCGTAGCCAAGTGGTAAGGCAGCGGGTTTTGGTCCCGCCATCCCTAGGTTCGAATCCTAGCGCCCCAGTTAAGGTAAAAGCTAAATATGAGTAGTTTGACTCTAAATTACTTCATCCAAAAAACCCTGCAACTTTTGGAGCAAGTATTCTCATACAGTTTTTTACAATTGGTTAGTCCTCTTTACCTACAGGACTGCTACTGTATAAAGAATCTCTATAACCCTGATTTAATATGTAAATGAGTCTACAAATTTATCCTGCGTAATGTTACTGTAGTGATAGTGGATGGCTCCCTATTAATCCGTGTTTTAAATAACGTGATCAAGTTAATAAGTGTAATTGAGTAGGCTTGTGAAAAGCCTTCATTTGGCTTGAAATTACTTGAGCTATGTGATTAACAAATGAATAGTGAATTTATTAACTTAACTAGCGTGCGGCAAAAGTCAAGGTAACTTCATAACAAATTAAACTACGTATGCCAAGATGGAATCGAAGCATTTACCTATCTAAGCAATAAAAATAACTTAATTTACAGATGCCATGCTAAAGTCAGAAAAATATTCTCACCCGTTGTCAGAAGCTAACGCTACTCGACTGAATGTTGATGAAGATGAATTGAATCTGGGTCAAATTGCAACAGTTCTGCGTCGGCGAATATTGTTGATTGCTGGTATAACAGCTCTTGTAGCAACAGCAGCGGTGTTGAAGGCAGAAACAGATCCCCCAGTATATCAAGGCTCGTTTGAGATTTTAACCAATCCTGTGACTGGTGAGAGTAAGGCTATAGCCGATGTTCCGCAAACAATAAATTCCCAAAATGGGCTAGTAGCATCTGCGGAGTCAGAAAAACAAGTTGAAACGACGATCAAAGTTTTAAAAAGTCATCGAGTCTTAGACCCTATTATCGAAAATCTTCAGGCTCAATATCCAGACCTTAGATACGATGAAGTTATTGATAACTTAACTATTCAATCTAACCAGCCAAATATTTTAGAAGTCGCGTATATCGATCCAGACCAGAAGCAAGTTAGTGATTTTTCAAAGTTACTTGCTAAGTCCTATCTGAATTATAGTCTGGCAGATCGGCAAGCAGACGTAGATCAGGCAATTGTCTTTGTGAGAAAACAACGACAACCACTGGAACAGACTGTTAAATTTTGGCAAAATAAACTGCGAGACTTGCGACTGGATAATAACTTGATTGACCCGTTGCAGAAAGGTCAAGAGTTGTCGGCTCAGACTGCTGGTTTGCAACAACAGCGAATAGAAACAAGAGTGCAGCTAGAACAGTTGGTAGCCAGGTATGAGGATTTGCAAAGGGAGTTAGCGCAGCAGCCAGGCGAGAGGGCTGGTAATTCTGTCTTGAGTGAAAATGTCCGCTACCAAAAAATACTGGATCAAATTCAGGCCGCAGACATTGCAATTCAACAACAGTCAGCTGTATTCACAGATGACAACCCCAGAATGGTGACTTTAAAACAAAGTAAAGCCTATTTGCTGCCATTGCTTACTCAAGAAGAGACGCGGGTGCAAAAAGAGTTACAAAGCCGCTTACGGGAACTCTCAGCTCGTGATAGATCTCTGGATGAGAAAATAAGAGGACTCAATGGTGAAGTCAGAAATTTAGCAAATATTAGCCGGGATTACAGTAACATTGACCGGGAATTACAAATTGTCACAAACGCCCTGAATCAATTTACAGCCAAACAACAAGCATTACAAATCGAAAAAGCTCAAAAGCAGCAACCTTGGCAGTTACTCGACCCTAAATTAGCTAAAGTGAATGAGCCTGATGCTGTCTCAAACAGTGCTAAACAAAACCTAGCATTGGGTGGTATTTTAGGTTTGCTGTTGGGTATAGGAGTAGCCTTAGCTGTGGATAAGCTTAGCAATATCTTCTATACTTCTAAAGAACTCAAGGATGCAACTAGACTGCCACTACTAGGGATAGTTCCTTTAAAAAAAGAACTTGGAGCGGCGACACAAGAAGGTCTAACTGGAGAAGTGCAACAAGCAAGTCGTGCTTCCTTTTTTGAAGTTTTTCGCTCTCTTTACACGAATATTTTGCTTTTGGGTTCAGATACTCCTATTCGCTCTCTTGTCATCAGTTCAGTCGGTCAAGGAGACGGTAAGTCCACAGTTGCTGTACAACTAGCACAGGCAGCAGCAGCAATGGGACAACGTGTATTACTGGTGGATGCCAATCTACGTGCTCCCAGCATACACAATCGAGTAGGAATAATGAACATTCAGGGATTAACCGATGTAATCTCACAAGATTTGGACTGGAATAATGTAATTGAGCGATCGCCTCAAGAAGAAAACTTGTATGTTATGAGTGCAGGTCCGATTCCCCCTGACTCAGTTAGGTTACTCGCATCTCAAAAGATGCAAGATTTGATGGATAATCTGCACGCTAATTTTGATTTAGTGATTTATGATACACCACCTCTTCTGGGGTTTGCAGATGCCTACTTACTAGCTGCTAATACCAATGGTATGGTGCTAGTGGCTGGGTTAGGTAAACTCAAACGCACAGAGCTACAGCAAGCATTGGATGAGATTCAGATATCTGGCACTCCTATTTTAGGGATCATAGCTAATAAGTCTAAAGATGCTATGCCAGCTTCTTATAACTATTATCAGCAGTATTCTAAGCAGAGTAGAGGCTTGGAACGAATTCGTGAGGATGCGGATAGTGAGTTGCCTAATTCCCTGTCAATTTCATCTTCTTTAACAAAAACTAGACGACGTTAAGCTGGGTGATGGGTAATTGCTAATAGAAACAGATTACAATTAGCAACTACCCATTATCAATCGAAAGTTACTTTTCAGGTGATTTGAGAGCTTGATCCAAAACTTGCCGAGCATGTTCTGCTTTAGCTCGCGCTTCTTGGAAACGCAGATTACCTTGGGCAAAATTTTTAAGAACTTTAAAACCTTCCTTGAGGCGAGCAATTTCCTCTTCAGTTACCGAATTATCGGAAAACAGAACATCAATCGCCTTACGAATTTCCAATGCTTCATCTCGTGATTCTTGAACTTTTAGCTTGAGCGTCGCTAGGTTACTCAGAACCTGGACAGCTTGTGTAATGGCATCTTCACCACTAGCAGAATCAATAGTTGGTTCCTTGACCTCAATTAATTGTTGAGGACCAAATCCCTCTTCCAGTTCCGTAGGCAGCTTACCGGCATCCATCAGTTCCATCAACTGATCCATTGCTTTCTCACGGGCTTTAGCTGAATCTTTGCCAGAAACAGTGAGGATAATTTCTGGGCTTTGAGCAAGAGTGTACTGAACCATATTTAGGCAGAAAATTGCTGGTTAACCAAGCTGAGGGAACCTATATTAACATGAACTGTCATGTTCCAAATAATAAGTTGCACATTGACAAGCAAATCGGTCTGAGCATAGGAGGCTGCCTAAAATCAAACTTTATACTTGAGAAAGGGTGAGTAAAATTCAACAGGAGGGGAGAGCAATGACTCTCAATCCCACCATTATGCAAGCTGTGGAACAACTGGGCTACCGTGTCACCGTTGGTGATGTGGCAACCCAGGCAGGATTGAATGTTGCTGAGGCGAGTCTTGGGTTATTAGCCCTAGCGTCTGATACTAATGGACATTTGCAGGTAGCAGATTCAGGTGATATTGTTTACCTGTTTCCGCAAAATTTTCGAGCAATTTTACGTAACAAATACTTCAAGTTGCGGTTGCAGGAATGGTGGAAAAAGGTTTGGGGCGTTCTGTTTTACCTAATTCGCATTTCCTTTGGAATTTTCTTAACTGTTTCCATCGCTTTGATAACTGTTACCATCTTCATTATCATTACTGCTGCCAATTCAGACCGTGACGGCGACAATCGGGGCAGTAATTCCGGCGGTGGGGGTTTCTTCTATTTCCCAAATTTATTCTGGTATCTTAGCCCAAATTATGACACCCGCTACCAAGAACGGCGGAGCGAACGACGCCAAGAAAGCAATCTAAATTTCTTTGAAGCAATCTTTTCGTTTTTGTTTGGTGATGGCAATCCTAATGCCAACTTAGAAGAACGTCGCTGGCAAGAAATTGCTGCCGTGATTCGCAATAACCGTGGCGCGGTGGTGGCGGAACAAATTGCTCCATATCTGGATGATATTGGCGAGGGATATACAAAAGAATACGAAGATTATATGCTACCAGTTCTCACACGATTTAATGGGCAACCGAAGGTGAGTTCTGACGGGCAGATTGTTTATTACTTCCCAGAGTTGCAGGTACAAGCAACCAAAAAACGTCATCAGTCAGTACCCGTTTACTTAGAGGAATTGCTCTGGCGTTTTAGTGCTGCAAGTTCAGGACAAATTATGCTGAGTGCTGGCTTGGGTGTACTAAATTTTGTTGGCGCTTTAGTACTGGGAAGTTTGTTGAGAGATGGTACAGTAGCCGCTCAATTAGGTGGACTGGTAGCTTTTGTGCAGGGAATTTATTGGCTGTTGTTGGCTTACGGAGCGGGTTTCTTAGGCATACCTTTAGTGCGTTATTTTTGGATTAAGTGGCGCAATGGCAAAATTACTAAGCGTAACCGCGATCGCCTTACCCGGGCTAGGCTATTAGCAAGCGCGGATGCTTCTTTACAACAAAAGATTGCCTATGCTCACCAGTTTGCCGCAGAAAAAGTCATCGGGAATGAAGATTTGGTGTACTCCACTGAAACTGATTTACTTGACCAGGAAGTTGAGCGTTCTGCACAAATTGATGCTGAATGGCAAAAGCGCCTGGAACGTGGGAGTGGGGAATAAAGAGTCAGGTATTGGGTATTAGGAATCGGGTATTGGGGGTTGAGATGAAGAAAACTCTTCCCCAGTCCCCAGTCGCTGACTACTTCGCCTGAATTGGTGTTAGGGCAACTCCTTGGTAATAATGCCCCAAAATTTGTAGGTGGTTCGCTCCTCGCCGAGCCAGATTATAAGCTCCCCACTGACTCATGCCTAAAGCATGACCAAAGCCAAGCCCTTGGAGTACAAAACTACCATCTGCTCCCTTAGTGACGCTAAAGCGGGTACTTTTAAGCCTGAGTGCTGTACGCACTTCCTCGCCCTTTAGCACCTTGGCACCTTTGTTGCCAACAATTTTCAAGACTTTAACACTGCGGAAAGGCGAGTATGTTTCTGGAATCATCTCCTTCACATTGCCTACTTCAGGAAATTTAGCGCTAATTTCAGCAGGCGAGAAGGTTTTTACCCAATTACACTCGCTGATATTTTGATCGTAATCTTGAACAGCACGCAGGTAAGGCAGAGTATTTCCCCAAACATCTTCCACATTTTCAGTGTGTCCCCCAGAACAAGCGTGGAAGACTGAGAGAATAATCCTATTTTTGTAAGTTAGTACCTGTCCTCCTGTAGCATCCACAGCGGCGTAAGTAGCCGGAGATTCACTGATGACACCTTTATAAATTTGCCAGCGATCTGGGCTATTGCCTAAGTCGTAAATCGGATTATTGCGCTGTTTTTCTCGCTCGTAAAGGGCATAGGTACGGGCTGCGATCGCTTGGGCTTTCAAGGCTTCTGAGGGCCATCTGGCATCCATTTCGCCACCGATAACGCTGTATAGATATTCTTGGTCATCAACCCAGTTAACAGCGGTTAAGCCTTTTTCTGTGGGGACAACCAGAGTTCTGCCTCGATACCAGCGATCGCCAATGTAAACGAATCCTTTACCTGTCGGCTCAATCCAAAATAAACCAGACTGCCACTTATCCAAAGCAACTCCGCCAGGAACGGCTTGGGCATAATACGCACTCATCGCCGGCAATTGTCCGAGAGTACGACCAGTACTATCCTTGAGGGTGGCAGTTGTCGAACTGCCAACTTTTACTTGATTGACCCCCCTCTCAATTGCTACACGCAGGATTACAGATGCTTGAGCTGGGGCAACCAAAGCAATCCACAAAAGGATACCTATCCACCAATGACGTCCTTTAATCTGGGAAAATAAAGAGCTTAAAAACAGTTGGAATTTCATGCTGCTCGTCTAATCGTACTAATATCTGTTTGACACTCTGTTGTACAGTAGTTTCTAGTAGATAGCATAGTAACTCGCTAATCTAAATGAACTACCTTGATTTGATAACGCACTTAGTGTGGGGTTTTCGTTTCCTCACCCAGATTTGCTTGTTTCAAGCCTCTGTAGTTTTCACATTATCCTTACCATAGCGTCTACAAATTAGATGAGACAGGTTTTCAAACATAGGAGGTTCCCATCTCCTACCCATTATGCATTTGGTTAGCCTTCAGGATTGAAATTAGCTAATTGTCATTAATGGCGACTCTCGAAACTCTTACTCTCTGCGCCTACCGTACCCCTGCGGGGAAGCAAGCTACGCGCAGCGTCTCCCCTTGGGAGAAGTTTCGAGCGGCGGAAGCCGCCGCTCGAAACTTCTCTCTGCGTGTTAGCGTTCGCGTAGCGTCTCGTAGAGAAGCGGGGCGTAGCCCGGTAAATCCATATTCTCAATAAGCAACGCCCGTTTTACAGTACTAGCATTCTTATTTCTAGTCTAAAATACTTAAACCTTTGTGAAATCTTTTGCTTCATTAGCGATAATTCCAATTAAATTCAACCTACTTAAAATCTGTATAACTTGAGTCAATTCACTTTGAGTAACTTGACCCATGCGCCCCACGATCGCAATCCCATTACAGAAAGATGCCACAATCCTGGCATCCACCGTGTTTAAAATCGGTGGAGCATCTATCAGCACTAAGTCATATGTTTGCTCAAACAACTCAAGTAGTTCTTTCATCCGGTAAGAACTGAGCAACTTCGCTGTGTCTTCTGGTATGGGTCCAGCAGTTAAGATATCAATCGAGGGGTGAATGGGCTGGATGTAATCTTGAACATGGGTAATTGTCTCATCAAGTAATAACAGAGATAATCCCCAATCATTAGAGAGTTCTAGGATTTTGTGCAGACTGGGACATTGCAGATTAGCATCAATCACTAATACCCGTTGATGCATCCGTGCAGCACTAGCTCCAAGCCCTAAGACTAAAGTTGTCTTCCCTTCCCCTAATAGTGCTGATGTCAACATTAAAGACTTGAAGGGGAAAGGATATCTTAATATCTGAATATTTTGGTAGATCATATCCAAGGTTTCGTGGATAGGCAACCTCGGGCTAGTTTCTACTAAAGAGTGATCTGAGTTTCGCTGCCCAATCAAAGACAGGTTTGGGAACCGTTTCTTCACACCACGTTGTGGTAGTTTTGGCACTGATCCCAGTACCCGGAGGTTTGTCAGCTTCTGTACATCTTGTGCAGAATAAATGGCATTATTAAACATCTCCCAAATCAGGGCTGCTGCAATACCTAATATTGGCCCAATTACCGCTCCCCCAAACAAAATTAAGAATCTGTGCCTTCTCACATAGGTTCCCGGAGCAGGTGCTTCCAAAACTTGCCAATCAAATCCTCCCTGAGCAATTTTCAGTCCTAAGGACTGTTGCGCCTGGAGCAGTTGCTCAAGCCTTTTGCGACTAGTTTCCACTTTTGGCAACAAACGGTTATATTCTGCTATCAGGCTTGGGTATTTGTTTAGCTCAGAGCGGAGTTGCTGTTGTGAATCCGTTAGGCTCTTTTCATTGGCAATTAGTCCCAAAGCAGCTGTCTGCACCAGAATTAACTCGTCCACTAGGTTCGGGTCAACTCCTACTAAGTTTTGTGTCAACAGGGTTTCTCCCTTATTGCTAGCAGCACTAGCTTTGTCTGTTAGCCGCCCTATTTCTTGCCGTAATAGTGCCAGTTGACTTTGGCGTTGTTGCTTCAGTTTTTCTACTGTTGGATAATCATCTGTATAACGCAGGCGCTCTTTAGTCAGAGCCAGTTCAGTCTTTTGAATCTCATTCAACAGCGTTTGGTAGCGGCTCGACTGACTTAAAGTAGAGGAAATTGGTGGATTCCGAGATGAAGACGCCATTTTTTGCTCTAAGTTATCCTGGCGAGCTTGTACGTCTTGAAGCTGTGCGCGAGTAGTTTGTAGCTGTTTTTGAATGTCGGCGACAGATTCTAGAAGAATTTTACTTTGTATTTCTGGATCGAGTAAATTATGTTTTTTGCGAAACTGTTCTAAATTTTTCTCAGCTTTACTTACCTCTTTTTTCATCTCAGGTAAGCGAGTATTTACGAAGCCTAGCCCCTTATTCAGGCGCTGCTTTTGTTGCTCAATGTTGTAGTCTTGATAAACTTTCTGTAGAGCTTGAAGTACTTTTTGTGTTTTAACTGGATCTTCGTCCTGGAAGGAAACCTCAAATACTTGACTAATACTCTTATTAGCTCCTGTTCCTCCCTCTACTTGGGTCACTTTAAAAGGTGATTTTTTATTCTTTTGTTTTTGTCCCTTGATATCTTCTAAAGTAATATCTGGATAATCAGGACGAAGTAAATCTACAGCTTTCTGTATCAGGTTGGAACTCAGCATTATCTTCATCTGAGCTGTGTAATCAACAACTTGAACATTAGGGTCAGTAACCTCGTTATTATTTGACCGTACACCATCATCTGAGTTGGAATTCACCAATATCTGCATGTAGCTCTGGTATGTCGGTTTGACAATAACAGCTAGGAGGGTTGCAACTGACATGACTACGCAGGAAACACCCAAGATCAGAAAGCGTCGGCGAAGCAGAATAGTAGGTAGTTGTCTGATATCAACCGCGCTTTGTACAGAGGTAGTAACCAGTTGCCCTTGATTCAGATCAGTGTTAGCCACTATTAAACTCCTCTAATATCGAAACACTATAACTTGGAAGATTGTGAGAAACTCTTTTAAAATGAACTTTTTTATACCTATGAATGTAATAACATGTTCAATGATTCCTAAATTAAAGACCGAACTATTATTCTTTCAATAATGACAGAACCATTTGGCACAATAATAAACCAATTAGTCCTTCCATGCTGATCAATTCATGCATACAGATTTCTAATCAGTATCTGAACGATAAATTTACAAAAAATATTTATATAACGAAAAAATCTTGTCTAAAAATTAATTATTTATCGGAGCAATTTTAAGAAAAACTGTTATTATTCACAACGTTGCAATATATCAGGTTTCCCTTTCTGTAACTTGAGATATAAATAACATATAGCAATCCGATTTGATTCCTGAATCACTCATAGAGATAGGGAATGGGGAATGGGGAATGGGGAATGGGGAAGAAGTAATAAAGGTGTACTGAGTTTTGTAAGCGCAAGCGCAGGCTACGCCAACAAAAATCAAATAAAAGTCCTATAGTTCAGTTAGTGATATTTATTCCTTTGGAGATCCTTTACTTACCTTTTCCAAGAGGGACATAGTTCCACTTTTTTTGCAGAGGGGGTTAGGAGGATCAAGCCTTACGTGAATTGTATTGCAACATAGAGAACACATTAAGAAAAATATTTAAATTATACTATTTAAGTATTTGGGATACAGCAAGTTAACCTTGAACTCCGGTTAACAACTTATTACTAAAATCAAACTGCTGTATATTTGCTGGGCTGTATGAGTTCTGCTATAGCCAAGAGCATATAGATTCGGACATAATGACAAGCGTGAATACCAAGAATAGTAATACTTTTACCTCCAGCACAGCTACCTCCTGCTATACTAATCCCGGAGATAAAACATGGTTAATTTTAGATTAGGTAAGAGTGATTCAATCAAAAATCTAAAATTTAAACACCTACCTTGGTTAACTCGACTTCCCGGCGTCTGGGTACTTCATGAACCATAAAATCATAAGCCATGTCTGTATGAGGAAAAATAGCACGCGCTTCCTGAAGTAGATCTTTTAACTCCAAAGTATTTCCGGGAGCATAGCGAGGACTAAAATGACTCATAATCAGCCGACGCGCCCCAGCAGCTAAAGCTGTTTGCGCCGCCATTGTGCTTGTGGAATGCAATCGCTGATAAGCCATGTCTGCATCTTGATGGGCAAAGGTTGCTTCGTGAATTAACACATCTGCATCCTTGGCCAATTCCACTGCACCCTCACAATAAATTGTGTCTGTACAATAGGCAATCTTCCGTCCAATTTCTGTAGGACCACACAATTGAGTACCATCAATCACTCGTCCATCGTTAAGTTTCACTGTTTCACCGCGTTTGAGTTGACCATAAATGCGACCTGGAGGAATTTGCAAAGCCTTAGCTTTTTCCACATCAAAGCGTCCTGCTCGGTCTTTTTCAGCTACGCGGTAGCCGAAAGCTGTAATCCGGTGATTTAGAAGACCGCAGCTAATGGTGAACTGATCATCTTCATAAATTATCCCTGGACGGATGGCGTGAACTTTGATGGGGTAGGAAAAGTGTGTGTGAGAGTAACGTGAGGCCGCTTGAATGTATTCATTTAATCCAGATGGGCCGTATATATCAATTCGTTCTACATTGCCAGCTAAACCGCAAGTGGCAAGAAGTCCCATTAAACCAAAGATGTGGTCGCCGTGCATATGGGTAATATAAATTCGTGAGAGCTGGCTGATTTTCAGTTCACTCCGCAAAATTTGATGCTGAGTGCCTTCGCCACAGTCAAATAACCACAACTCTGCCCTTTGCGGTAATCTCAGGGCGACGCTGGAAACATTGCGCGATCGCGTGGGTACACCGGAACTCGTCCCTAAGAATGTTATCTGCACAGCGTTCTAGTTTTCCTATTACTCAATTTGACGCTCTACTCTCTATAGTGGCACGGTTAATGAGCAAAATTCTTCTGCAAAAGGTCACCTTTAAAGACCCAACTGCGAACAGCGCAACAATTCAATTTTGATTAATTAGGTGGGTGCAAAAATAACTAACTATATTAAATAAAGTAAATAAACTTAACTAAATTTAAATTTAAACCGCTCTGTAGTCTAATCTTCTCTTTGATTTCTGGCTTCTATTCCATCAATTACCGCATTAGCTAAACCCAATTAATCCTCAAGTATTTGCTCTGCAATCTCATGTACTTAGAATTGCTGCTCCAATTCAATTTTGTTCATTATTCAAATAGGGTGTAGCCTCGCTCACGGGTTAGCAAAACTCTTGAAAAAGCACGGTTTGCATATCACCTGGAAGATATTTTCAAAATATTTACTTATTTTTACATGAGTACTTTTTTCTGCACCCACCTACTTGATTAAAGTATTTTTACTAGTAAAACAGATTTTTTATGAGATTTTATTATGACTATATTTCTCAGGAATTTTAGTTTATAATAACTTTGCAATTTGCTGTTAAGTCTTTACAAAGGTTTCACTAATTTAGCAAATTAAATATAGTAATTTTATTTAAAGGAAAATGTATTTTAATTATTTTTTTCATAGTTTAATTTCATAAAAATTTACACCAAAACTTTCTTATGCACAGCAGACGCCACAAACCAGGTGGTGGTGGCTTGTTAAAATGGCTATTTCTGTGCAGTCTTATCTTTTGCGTATGCCTAAATCAGGTTTCCCTGACAACTTGGCAAGCAAAATTTGTGGAAGAAAAAACTGCACAAGTAAGGGATCTAAGCGGTAGTTTCCGAGAAGTCTGTAAACGCTTTTGGGGTGAAACAACGCTGCGGAACTTTGGGAGCCAAGCCTACGCTGCGAGCCAACACGAAAAATCAGGACTTGATGCATCCACAGAGGACTATGGTCAGCTACTATCCTTGGATCTACTACAGGATCTGATCCTAATAGAAGTTCCGTCTACTAATGCCAGTCAACATATAAATCAAGGTATTGAAAGCTACACAGCAGGAGATTTTAAAGATGCAATTAAACAATGGCAAAAAGCCTTAACTTTCTACCAAAAAACTCATAAACCCTTCCCTGTAGAGATTATCAATAACCTAGCAAGGGCGTATCAGCAGATTGGTGAGAGTGAGTTGGCGATCGCTTATTGGGAGCAAGCGATCGCCTACTATCGTCAAATCAAAGATCTGCCACAGGTGGGACGAAGGCTCACCCAAGAGGCTCAAGCATACAATAGCTTGGGTCAAACTGCCAAGGCGATCGCTCTTGCTGATAGCGCTTTGGAAATCGCTTCTACATATAAAGATATTCCCTCCCAGGCGGCGGCTCTGGGGAGTCGCGGAGAGGCTTATCGACTTGAAGAGTGTAATTTAAAATTAGTTAATAGCAACAAACCTGATTTATTAAAGATTGGAAAGAAGACTGCTATTTTTAACTCGATTATCTTGGAAAATCACGCTGCAATTATAGTTAGTTTTCCTAGTGGTTATAAGAAGTTAAGTTGGATAAATATTGATAGAAAAACCTTTACAGAAGAAGTCAATAAATTTCGTATTGGACTTGAGAATTATGGTGACATAATTTATAATCCCAAGCAAGCACAGAAGTTGTATGACTGGATAGTTCATCCTTTCGCGAGTGATTTAGAGCGATTACAGATTAAAACTCTAGTTTTCATTCAAGATGGAATTCTTCGCAGCGTACCAATGGCGGCGCTGCATGATGGTGAGAAATTCTTGGTTGAGAAGTATGCTATTGCCACCACTCCCAGCCTGGCTCTAACAAATCCTCAAACAGTACACCGCAAAAAACTCCGGGCGCTAGCTGTCGGTTTAACCAAAGATGCAATAGTTGATGGTCGAAGATATGAGGCTTTGAACAACGTAGCTTCAGAAATTCGTCAAGTTGAGGAGCAAATTCCGGGTAGCAAGCGTTTATTGGATGAGAATTTTACACGCGATCGCTTACAAGCCGAACTTCGCCAAACTGTTTATGACATTATTCACATTGCTACTCATGGTGAGTTTGGCAACTTTCCTGAAGATACTTTCCTCGTAACAGGTGATAACGATAAGCTTACCATCACTGAGTTATATAGCATGATTCGCAGTCTAGCTTACGGTGCTAAAACAATAGACTTACTGACGCTTACTGCTTGTGATACTGCTATCGGTGATGATCGTGCTGCCCTTGGGATAGCTGGAGTTGCTGTGCAGGCTGGTGTCAGAACTGCTTTAGCTTCCCTTTGGTCGATTGACGATGCCTCCACCGTCGAATTAGTTACTAAATTTTACCAAGCTTGGCGTCGTCCTGGAGTGAGTAAAGCGGAGGCTCTGCGTAAAGCTCAGCAAGCCCTGATTTCTAACGGTAGAATCTCTGCCCATCCCGCCTACTGGGCTGCCTTTATTCTTATAGGTGATTGGCTATAGGCAATACAGCGGGAGCATCTGAATGAATGCAAATTCGCCCACAGACTAGAAGTCTGAACGGCAGTTGCTACAACGGAGAAGAGGAGTGCGGTCTTGGGGTCTCCCCATTCTTGAGCAACTCCGGGGAACCTCCCTTCTCTACGAGAGGCTGCGCCAACGGGTGATGCCTCCGGCACGCCTGCCTTTTTGTTGCCCAAGGGGCTGTAGGGCGAACACAGTCGCCTGGCTGTCGGGAAACCCTACCAAGAGCGCTGATTCACCGCAACGCACTGCCTCGGCTACACAAACAGAGCCAGCCTCCGCGGGCTGAAATTCTTAAAGCCTGCTCTTAGCAGGCTTTGTCCATGTAGCCGCACCCTTTAGGGTGTCGGCGCATTCATTGAGATGCACCCAATACAGAGTGTAGAGACGTTGCATTGCAACGTCTCTACTGCTGCTATCAATCACTGATAGTGTTGCTCATAGCAATGTTGCTTAAATGCCTGCTCTGTCCTGCTTTCTCTAGCTTGGCAAGACTAGCTAATAAACTGGCAACATCTCTTCGTGTTTGCTCTTTAGGAGTGGGTGGCAGAACTTCGTTAAGAGCATCGTACCAGATACCAGCTTCAGCATATAGATTGGCTCTGAGGGAGGGTTCGCTGGTGACAGAAAGGGCAGTTAAGACAGACTGATGAATATGTACGACCTCTATTTCTGCCCTAGCAACTGGGTTACGCGAGGGATGGTTACTGCTACACAACGTTTGCAACTGCCAAAGATATCTTTTACCTACACTTAAACCAGGCAACTTTTGTGACAAAGATAGCTTCATGATTCCTTGTGAACTCTGAAATTGCTGCGTATAACTATTTAGCCTTTTCGGTTTGAGGTTGGTGTCAAATTCGTAGAGGCTAAATTGTATTGGCACAGTTTGGTTATCAGGTATAAACCAAGCAAAAGTTGGATGGGGCGAAATGGTTTGTCCAACATGGGTTATGGGGGCAAGTAATGTGAGCGATCGCCCACTAGTTGCGTTGCACCTTCCTCTCACACCTGATGAGTCTGAATAACCACTTGGGGGTTTTTGATCTGGCGGTGGTTGATACCCAGCTAGCGCAGCCTGACTCATGCCTGGAGTCATACTAAAAATACAAATTGTTAAAACCTTAGTATTCAAAAGTTTATGCAAAGTCCACTTTTGGTGAGGCATGATTTGGTGCATTTCACTTTTGTAACTACAGACTGAACTCCAAACTGAAGTTGTTGTTTTACGGACTCTTTCTGAGATATCCTTGCAAAACTGAGATGCTCCTGTCATCTTGTTTTCTCCTTCAGGATTGCACTGATAAAATAATTAAAAAATTACCAATGATATTTGGTATTAATTCAAAACTTCTTCCCAAACAGCTAGGAAATCATTAAATAATTGTTTTATCTATTTATGAACACACTATATATTATTATGTATATATAATTTTCTTTTAAGAAGTTTAAAATAGATTCAAATCTTAATAATTTTAATTATTTTTATATATAATAGCTACTTATTAATACTTTTTAAGCTACTTATTAATGCTTATAAAGCGACTTATTAACAGTTGAGCTAATATTCAAAATGCCTATTCCTTCAGATAGAAAACACCCAGTACCAAAGAATACTTTTCAAAGGATTAAGAGAGTTTTTCATATCAAAAAAAATATTAACTATATTTTTTCTTTGCCAGTCATTTGTATTGCTTTTAGTTTACAGTTAGCTATTTAACTTATATAAAAAATGAAAATTAATAGTACTTATTAAAAATAAAAATTGGTGAATTAAATACTAATTAATGGGTACAGTTGTAAATTATCTTTGCGGCAATACATTACTTTAATTTATTATCGGAACCAAAACTTGGCCATAGGCCAAGATAACTCGCAAAGCGTGCCTCTAGGAGAAAGGGGGACTCGCCGAAATTTACCTTTGAATTGTCGAGCTAAATTTCTAAACTGTTGTGTTCCGCGACCTTCTCTAGATGAACTGACTCCCAAGCCATCATCTACAATGCTTAGAGTGTACCAGCCTTCAGATGAAGAGCAAGTGACTTCAAGACGGGTTACTCCTGTGGCGTGTTTGCCGACATTGCACAAAGCTTCTTCTAAAAATCGGCAAAGACTTCGCTTTTGTTCAACACTCAAGCATCGCTCATCTATAGGCTCAAAGGTTCGGATTTTAATTCTGATGGTTTTAAAGCAGCGAAACTCTCGTTCTAAGGTATAGCTGTAAACTTGATAAAGAATTTCATGAAGAGGGTCTTGCAAATTTAGCACTAGACTTTTTCCTAAATAAAGACTAGTATCTTGCGTTGGCGGTTCTCGTTGTAAAAATTCATAAATTCCCCGTAGCTCGTGGTTTAATTTTTCAAGTTCTTTTTCTAATTCTGGTAGCAATTCCTTGGTTGGCGAATCCTGATCTCGAACAAGCTTCAAAACTTTAGCTAGACTTTGTAGAGGCCCATTGTGAATCGTTTCAAATGTACGTTCAATAATGGCTTGGCGAGCTTTAATTCTAGACCTCAAAGCTTGATTATATTGATATAAAGCCATGAGTTCTATACCATTTAAAGCTAAAACCAGAAGTGCTGGGATTACCGGAACCCACCAGCCCCAAGTCAGGAGCAAATAACTAAAGAGAACTAGGCTTAAGCTAGCAATACCAATAACTACGAAATTTTCCAGAGGAGATTTGGTCAGCCTAGCACTAGCGATTCCGAAAAAGCCCCAGGCAAAAATCCACAAATATTCCCATCCCTCCTTCCAAGTATTTAAAAGTGGTCTAGAATCAAGCACTGCACTGATAATTTGGCTAACAGCATGTGCTTGGATTTCCACGCCATAAACTCGCCCTGTTGCAGGTTTGATAGATTCAATGGCTGAAGTAGTTATGAAGTCTTTACGGCTAGGGGCTGTCATCCCAATAATCACAATGCGATCGCGTATCCAGTCTGGATTAAATTTGCCGCTTTTAAGATCACTCAAAGATAAAGTTCTAAATCTTTCTCTACCACTGCGAAAATTGAGTAGTACCTGAACTCCACCTGCATCAGTTCGCACATAGCCTCCAGAGTTGGGTAAAAACCGGGGTAGTTCAGTCTCACCAAACCTCATAGCAGCGCGATCGCGAATACCATTTTCTAAACTAATACCTTCATTAGCTAAATAAACTTCTGCAAGACGTAGAGATAAAGATAGCTTGTATCCCTGACGTGTTGGTGTTCCCAATAAAGTGCGCCTTAATTTACCGTCATTATCGGTAATTTGATCAGCAAAGCCAACTTGTTGGGGGGATAATGCTTGTGGTGGGGCAACTTCATCAGGTAAGACTTTTTCAATAGCAATTAAATTTTTGAGATTTTTAAAAGCTGTAACCAATTCAGTATGACCTGGCTCAACTGGTAAATCTCTATAAATATCAAGACCAATAACTCTAGGCTTGTAAGCTTGCAACTTCAAAAGCAACTGTGTCAAGTCCCGATCTGATATAGGAGAATCTATTGGATAATTTTTGCGAGTGCGGATATCATCTTCATTAATCCCCACAAGCACAATTCGTTTATCTATAGATTCCTGAGGACGCAGACGGAGAAAACTATCAAAGGCTAGCCACTCCAAAGGTTGCATTGAACCAGTAAGACGAACAATAATTGCTAGTCCAATCACTGCAATCCCTGGTAATACACCTACACGCCAAATAGCAATTTCTTCTTTGATTTTTATCCAACTTCCAGGCTGCATAAGCGTCTTGCCTTAGTCTTTAGCCCTCAGCTATCGAGTACTTGGTTATTAATTAATCAAAAAATCAAACTTCTACTAATAACTAATAACCCTTGAATCATTGGTAACTAATCAATTAATCCTTCTTCTCTAGCTCGCATTTCAGTTTGAATGCGGATATTTTTTCCTTCTTCAGGATAAACATCTAAAGCGTCTTGCAGCTTACTCCAATAATGACGCACCATGCGTTCAGATATACACATCCGTTCAGCAATAGTTTTATCCTGCAATCCTTCCTCAAATGCTAGAGTTAGCACCCTGAGCCACTCTGGTTTAACCTCTAATCCAGAATATATGCCTTTGATGTCTTTTGTATGAGTTAATCCCTGTAATGCCCAATCAACTCTAGTCAACATTTCCAGAGTAGAAAGACTTTTATCTGCGACTGTAAAGCCTCCTTTATGACTATCAATATCAGGTCTAATCCTTACCAGTGTTCTGACATTAGCACTTTGAACAACAAGATTCAGGTTAGGATAGTTTTTCATCAGAGTCCTGAGCAGTTGAACACCTATATCAGGTCGCGCCGTCATTCCGGGGGTAAATGGAATTGAAAGATCCATAACCACGAGATCGGGCTGTGAGGTAGTAAGTTGATTAAGAGCGTTCTTAGCATTTACAGCACTGATAAATTCAGCACCAGGGTAATGTTTTCGCAACACATCGACTGTACCAGCCAAAACTGATTCATGGTCATCAATTACCAGAATTTTCAGCGATGCCTTTTCAGTTAAAGCTTGTTTCATAATTAACACCCTGTCGATTATCTACGTAGATATTAATTTTTATTTTAATTTGCGTAAAAAATTTTCTTATATTAAATAGTATACTTAGGAATATACTTATTATCTGAATATACTAGTCTTTTCACTCATAATAGTTCTTTAGATATAAGTCTCTTTGAATAAGGCTAAACAATGTAATAATTATTTTTACCAATAAAAGTAACAAGCAAGGCTGAAATGATAACTACGACAAAAGCATTTTCCAGAAGTTAAAAGTTTAAAGCTTTCGCAAAGATACTTTAATTCAGGTAAACTAGAATAAAAAATAAGTGTAGATATATCAGGATAGGTAATTTTTACAATTAGCTGACCTATATTTTTCTGTTGTTCTAAACTGATATAAATTGATATTGGCGTCAAAACTTCCGGCAAAGTTATTATAAGTAACTCTTCTAAAGCTCTTAAAACTATCAGACTGTGATCGGCTGGCTCGTGTCGCCAAGAGGCTGGCATATTAATATCAAAAGATAAGTGGGTATTTGATTCAAGCCACCGTTCTAATATGCGCTCAATAGCTAAAGGCAAGCTATCTTGAAGATACGCTGGAAATAAGCGATCGCTCAATTCAACCAAAGAGTGATGAAAATTATCAACTTGTTTTAAGCATTCTTGAGCCTTGTTGAGTGATAAATTCAGGTTATTTATTTCCAAAGAATCTAAGCTGCGACGAATTGTGAAAGATTCTTGCAATAAGCCTTCCCGGATATTCTCTGCTTCGAGGAGTAGTCTCCTAGACTGTCTAGAAGACCACCACTGCAATGCTTGCTGAATTTTGTGATAGGACGTTAAAAATCTCATAAGAGTCACGACGTAGACAATTAAAAGTACAATTTGCGTACACAATGTCAGACTCACAGTAATTTCCTATGTTAGTTATGTTACTAGCACAAGATAAAAATGCTAGATAGATTGTGGAATATTGATGCCAAATAAATTGGCTAAAGTATACAAAAAAATTTATAAAGTATGCCATTATAACTTCCAAAATATTCATAGTATATAACTCAGTTAATCTAATAATTATCGTGATTAGTTCGTCTAGAAATGACAATATTCTCTGATTTTATTCAGAGAAAAGAAATTAAACTTGTAGTGTGAAATCATTATATGATACATAGTTAGTTACAAATCAGTTATTAACCTTGCCTTTCTCAATATAAATTGCAGTGCGGTTTCTTCTTTAGAAATAATGTCAGCTTTCGCCTCCATCCCTGATTGGATATGACACTGGCGATCGCCATTTCCAAATATCATGTTTTCGGGTTGAATAGTCGCTTCAAAGTAGTTAGCAGAAGGAGTTACGGAACCTAATGTTGTTGTGTTATTTTGAGATGTAATTGCGTCTGGAGAAACGGCGTTGACAACACCGTTGAGAGTACCATAATCAGGATAAGGACAGGCATCAACTCGCAATTGCACTTTTTGACCAACTGCAACATTTTTAATCTCCTGAGTAGGAATAATTGCTTTAATCACTAGAGGAGCATTATCAGGAGCAATTTCAGCAATAGCTTCGCTACCACGTAGCACTTGACCGGGGTTTCGCAAATTCAGCTTGAGGATAATGCCATCACTACTGGCTCGAAGGACAGTATCTTGTTGTTGACTAACAACTTGTTCGAGTTCTTTTAGAAATTGGACGAGTTGATTTTCCATTTCAACTCGGCGCTGAATTAAGGCTTGTTTTTCTTTATTTAAAGTAGCAGTGGTTGCTTCACCTTTAGCAGTTTCTTGGCCAATGCGTTCTTGAGCTATCTCTACTGTTGCAGTAGTGGGATTTACCCCAGCTTTAGCTGATTGAAGTTTAGCTTTGGTAATATCAACAGCTTTTTTTTCTCCTTCAAGTACGGATTCTGCCTGTTGAACAAGTAGTTTTTTCTGCTCATATTCACGTCTACCAATTGCACCAATTTCTGTAAGTTGTCGATAGCGATCGCGATCTAATTTTGCAAAGTCTAAATCGGCTTTTGCTTTTTGCAAGTCTGCTTCTGCTTTTTTCAAGCTCGCTTGTGCTATCAGTAATTCGCTATTAGTGCCAACTTTGCGCTCTTGATATTCCCGTTGATTGCGTCCCAAATCTGCTTTAGCGGAGGAAACTGTCTGTGTTACTACTTTTTGTTCAGCTAAAATCTGAACATCTAAAGTGCTGATTTGGGCATTAATTTGATTTATTTGTAATCTACTCTGTTGGATATTGCTTCGTAGTTGGCTCTTTTTAATTTGCATTTGTTCATCATCAAGGAGAGCGATCATATCTCCCTCTTTGACAAATTGATTTTCTTTAACCAAGATACTTTTAATAGTTCCTTCCATTTTTGGTTGCACTAACCGAATTTCTCCTGTAGGACGCACAGTAGCAGCAGCTTTCACTGTGACATTATATTTAACCCATGAAGAAAGACCAATCCCAGCGCCAACAGTCCCAACAAGAAAAATTCCCGCTAAGGATGTCCAACGACTAACAGGAGGAAGAAACTCGTTACTTTGAATCGAGGGTATGAGATTTTCATTATGGATAAGCATAATTATCTAACAAATGCCCCTAGTTTAAGAATTTAAAAAATCCAAATGATCTCCTGGTTGGGAGCGCAACTCCTCTAAAGAACCTTGAATTTTTAACTGACCTTGATCTAGCAACACAATCCAGTCAGCTCGATTAACTACCTTGGGACGGTGAGTAATCAAAATCGTGGTTTTACCGCGACGATGCTTAAATAACTGATCTAAAACTTGCGCTTCGCTGACTGGATCTAGTCCTCCGGTAGATTCATCCAAAATTAGCACTGGTGGATCTGTGACAATAGCTCTGGCGATCGCTAGTCTTTGGCGTTGTCCCCCAGAAATATTTGCACCAAATTCACCCAAAATAGTTTGATATTTATCAGGTAACTTACTGATAAATTCATCAGCCTCAGCTACTTGACAAGCCATGACAATCTGCTCAAATGTGGCGTGGGGAGCGCCTAAGCGAAAGTTTTCCACAATAGAACGACTCCAAAAATGAGGCTCTTGAGGAACAAGAACTACCTGTTGACGCAGACAATCAAGAGCAAGGTCTTGGAGGTTATAAAGCCCAATGTGGATATTACCAGATTGTAGTGGATATAACCCAGCAATTAGTTTAGCTAGGGTACTCTTTCCACAACCTGATTTGCCAATAATGGCAACAACTTTATTCCCAGGAATTGTTAAAGAAAAGTTATCTATTAGGTCAAGCCGACCAGCATAGTGAAAGTTGACATTCGTACAAACAATGTCAGCATCTCCTGGAATATTAGCAAAAGGCTTTATCCCTTCTCCCTCATTTTCTGAAGTAGCATCTATAACTTCTGTTAGACGTTGTGTGGCAGTTTTTGCACGAGTAAATTCCTCAACAAAACTGATTAAAGTAGCAAATAAACCCAGAAAATTACCATTCATTGAGTTAAAAGCAAGTAGTTGCCCGATACTCAAATTTTCTACTGGGTTAATTACCAAATTGCCACCAAACCAGAGTAAAATAACGCCACCAATTCCTGCAACAAAGCCAGAGAAGGTATTATTGATAATTCCAATTTGAATAGTGCGGAGTGTAATGTTAGCAAGACGACCAAATCGGCTTTGAAATTCGTCCCAAAATTGTGGCCCAGATGTGGTAGTTTTGAGGGTAAGAGCACCTTTAAAGGTTTCTACTAAAACACCTTGTGCTTCGGCCTCTTGAACTAAAAGCTCACGAGTTTTTTGCCGCAAAGTTGGCTGAAAGACTACTGTAGATAAGCTCATCACTATAGCAATGAATACAGCTACTAGAGTAAGTTTCCAACTATAAAAAACCATGAAACAAAAAGAAACTAACGCAATAAAAAATTGGCTAGGCAAACCAACAACGACCTGAGCAACTAACTGATTAATCTGTTCAATGTCTTGCAGACGACTAACAATTTCACCACTCCGCCTAGCCTCGTAGTATGAGAGAGGTAATCGTAAAATTTGCCGCCCAAATTCTAGAACTAGCCCTAATTGCAGGCGTTGTGCAAAGTGAGCGATTAAGTTAGACTGCACAAACGATAGGCTACGGGAAATAAAATTCATTACTACCACAGCGATCGCTACAGTAGTAAGTAACTTTGTATCACCTCTAACCAGCACATCGTCAGTCAAAACTTGCATCAAAAAAGGGGAAGCTAAAGATAGCACTCCCAACATTAAGTTAAGTGGCAACGCTTGAGCTAGAATGACGCGATAAGTCCAGACGCGCTTGAAGAAACGCCAAAACCCACCCAGCTTTTCATCCTCTTGAGCAAAAAATTTTACAGGATCTGGCTCTAGTAAAAGCATCAACCAATCTGCCCAACCTTCAGTTATCTCTTGTTTAGAAAGATAACGGATGCCTACAGCAGGATCAGCAACTAAACATTTTTTGCCTTTTCTGCCGTATAAAACAACCCAGTGATTCCCTTTCCAGTGAATAATTGCAGGTAGAGGTGCTTCATTAATCCTATTTAGGAGTTCTGGTGAAGTTTTAACTGGACGAGCATTGAAACCAAGTGTTTCTGCTCCTCTCCTCAGCCCTAATAAAGTGGTTCCAAACTGTCCAGTGCCTACTGCTTCACGAATACGACTGAGGGTAAAAGTACGTCCATAATACTTAGTAATAGCAGCAAGGCAAGCAGCTCCACAGTCTTCTTCACTATGCTGTTTAACAAATTGATATTTCATAGGTAAATCAGCTTACATAATCACAACTAGCACCGTGAAATGTTATCAATCTGTTGGGATGTCTTTGAGTTACTACACACTGTTATTTTCAGACGCTATCAATCAGGTTAGTCTCTACTTTTCAACCGAAAAGAGACATTAGTCCAAATAACATATTGAAGAAACTTCGGCTACTCCGACTGGATCGCCTGCGTCGTATGCCACCTCCACTAAATCCCATGGTAATTTGTGAGAGCATATATCCAGTTTGTTGTTTGCTGGAAATGCTACGGTTACCGTCAGAAACACGGGTTTCGTTATTGGCAAAAGTTGCTATATCTGTTTTTTGAAAGAAGAAATCTGATATATCAAATGAACCTCCACCAGATACGGTTTCTTGTTTTTTTTCAGACAAATCAATGAATAATTCAGGTTGTTGGGGTTTGATGTCTAAAGACATAATATTAATTCTCTACTCTGGCAGCCTAAACAGCTTGTAGTTGAATTGATTGCTTAAGTATCCAAGCAATTTGGCGTAGTAATGATGCAAGCGCTCAAGGAGAATGAACCTTGAGCGCTGTGAACATCGCAACTACGACAGCAGAGTTTCCGGTACTGTTAATGTCGCCGATGCCGACATTTCAACTAGCGCCTCTGATTGTTGCTAAAGAAGCCTGAAACGCTAGGATTGCCGCCAGCGCGCAAGCCTCACAATGCTACTATTTCTAGTACTATCTCAGCTTAGGAAGACCCTTAGCACCCAAACCTAAGAATGCTACTCCCGCTGTAAAAATGTCTGTAGAAGTACCAGCAGACATCGCCGTGCTCCCCTCAGGACCAGACTTACTACCGCCAGATAACTCATTTTGTGACGCTTTAAAAACAGTGGCATCTATTTGAAAATCAGTACCGCCTGCGACAACTTCTTGTTGTTCAATGGATAAATCTGTAAATAATTCGTGAGACATGGTTGAGAACCTCATAATTTTGATTTGATGAGCTTTTAGCTATTAGTTGGTTGCCTTTTTTGGCTGCTCAACTCCTCGCTTGTTAATAAGATATACGGAAGTAATCTGGCAAGTCATTCGCACTTTCTGCAAACTTCATTACCAGATTTAGGACAGCCAATTGCACAATTACGCCAGTATCATTTCCGAAAAATACATACAGCGATCGCACCTGATAGAGGTATATATACAACAAATAACCTGATAACTGCTGTGTACTAAATTTAACTGAACTATTAAGGATTAAAGTAAACAGAAATTAGGCGATCGCTACTTGGGAGCAGTGCATCTCACATTGGGTTAAGGTTTGGCGAACAACTCGGCTAAAGGATAAGACTGGCGTAGATGCAAAGCGGCTTGTCGCCAGACATCGCGTTATTTACCTTGACTCTATACATCCCAAACAAACACTCATTTGAGGGAGATTAAAAAGCCAGAAATTAGTATAAGTAAAAAACTATGTTGTTTATAGAGTTTTTGCTATGCATTAATTGTCTTATAAATACTTATTTAAATAGATAACCTTTTACTCATATTTGCCATCTAGATTTCTGCTGACTCCACACGTCCCCAGCTAGCCGTGAGATTGAAAAGCTAGGAATTAGTATAAATAAAAAGCTATGTTGTTTATAGAGTTTTTACTATATATTAGTATTTTCCTGAATACTTTTGGGAATAGATAAACTTTTACTTATACCTGCCATCTAATATTTATTTAACAATTAACGTTTCTTAATTAACTACTTTAGTTTAAAAACCTGTACACTAATTTAAACAAGTTGAGCGACGACTTATAGTCATAACGAAATTAAGGAAATCAAATCATCCCAGATTTGACGGAACTAATCCGAATCAGCGTTTCTGTTGAAAAAGGCTGAAATCGGCGAAATGGCTGTAGCTTTAAATACTCGTTAATAATGCAGTAGACATTAGTTTTCTTTTGTCTAAATTGTCATGTTTAAAAAAGAAACTTCACATTTAAGGAGATATTATGACAGAATTTTTTAATAAATTTCCCCGTCGTAAATTTATTTTTACAGCCGGAGCATCTATGGGTGCTGTATTCCTCAAAGGTTGTTTAGGAAATCCACCGGAAAACATCAGTGGTGGTAACGTTCAAGCACAGTCAGCGGCTGTGCCTGTTGCTCAACTTAGTCCTGAACAAACACCCGAAACTACTACAGTCAAGTTGGGATATATTCCGATTGTGGAAGCGGCTCCTCTAATTATTGCGAAAGAAAAAGGCTTTTTCGCCAAATATGGCATGACTAAGGTTGACCTTTCTAAGCAAGCCTCTTGGGGTTCAGCACGGGACAACGTAGAAATTGGTTCTGCTGGTGGTGGGATTGATGGCGGTCAATGGCAGATGCCGATGCCGCATTTAATTACAGAAGGTTTAATTACCAAGGGCAATCAAAAAATTCCCATGTATGTTTTGTGCCAATTAATTACACATGGAAATGGAATTGCGATCGCCAACAAGCACAAAGATAAGGGTATTAGTTTACAACTCGCCAGCGCTAAGTCTTTATTCACACAACTCAAATCTTCCACCCCCTTCACCGCTGCATTTACCTTCCCTCACGTCAACCAGGATCTTTGGATTCGCTACTGGTTAGCTGCTGGTGGCATAGATCCAGATGCAGATGTCAAGCTACTCACAGTACCTGCGGCTCAAACTGTTGCCAACATGAAAACCGGAACAATGGACGCCTTCAGTACTGGCGACCCCTGGCCTTATCGCCTTGTTCAAGACAAAATTGGTTACGTAGCAGCATTAACCGCAGAGATTTGGAAGAATCATCCCGAAGAATATTTCGCTATGAAAGCCGATTGGGTTGACAAAAATCCCAAAGCAACGAAAGCGTTACTCAAAGGCATCATGGAGGCACAGCAGTGGTTAGATAATTTTGATAACCGCAAAGAAGCAGCTCAAATTCTGGCTGGACGAAATTATTTCAATCTTCCTTCAGCTGACATCCTTGCAGATCCATTTCAAGGTAAGTATGACATGGGTGATGGTCGCAAAATTGATGATAAATCAATGGCAGCTTATTACTGGAAAGATGAAAAAGGTAGTGTTTCTTATCCTTATAAGAGCCATGATTTATGGTTCATAGTTGAAAACGTTCGCTGGGGATTTCTGCCAAAAGATTATATTGCCAATAATGCAGCTAAGGCTAAAGAACTGATCAACAAAGTCAACCGCGAAGATATTTGGAAAGAAGCTGCCAAAGAAGCAGGATTTGCTGCTGCTGATATTCCTACAAATACATCCCGTGGTGTAGAAGAGTTTTTTGATGGCACCAAATTTGACCCAGAAAAGCCAGAAGAATATTTGAAGAGTCTGAAAATCAAAAAAGTTAGTGTTTAGAGACGCGATTAATCGCGTCTGTACAAGAGTCAAGAGTAGAGACGCGATTAATCGCGTCTGTGGCCAGTGGGAAAAAAAAATGACAACAAATACTTCGGCTTCTCTACGAGACTAGAGGCAAACGCTCAGTACAAGTTCCTATTCCCCATTCCCCATTCCCGATTCCCTATTCCCCATTAATTCAAATAACAATAAAATTTGAGGAGAACACAGCAAGATGACAATAGCTCAAAAACGCCCTGCAAGCCCTAAATTTAATAACGGCTTTATATCCGGTCTGCAAAAGCAATTTCCTAACATCATACCTCCAGCGATCGCGATCGCCATCTTTCTCATCATCTGGCAACTGTTCGCTTTAACTCCTGGAGCTACATTACCAGGCCCAATACAGGTTATCCAAGACACTTGGGTACTTATTTTCTGGCCGTTTTATGACAGAGGTGGGATAGATAAGGGTCTATTTTGGCAGATTCTCGCTAGTCTAAAACGGGTTGCGATCAGTTATACCCTAGCTGCGATCGTTGGGATTGGCTTGGGAGTTTTGATTGGTGTCAATCAAACAATGTCCAAGGCTTTAGACCCAATCTTTCAGTTACTGCGGACTGTACCACCTCTGGCTTGGGTACCAATTTCTTTGGCAGCTTTGCGACAAAATGAACCAGCCGCCCTGTTCGTGATTTTCATTACAGCAATTTGGCCCATCTTAATTAACACCGCTGTCGGCGTCACCCAAATCCCCCAAGATTACAACAACGTCGCCAAAGTTCTGCAACTGAGCCGCAAAGAATATTTCACGAATATTCTGATTCCAGCAGCTTTACCCTACATTTTTACCGGGTTGAGAATTGCGATCGGTTTGGCTTGGTTGGCAATTATCGCCGCAGAAATTGTCATGTCCGGTATCGTCGGAATTGGCTTTTTTATCTGGGATGCCTATCAAAACAACAACGTCAGTGAAGTGATTTTGGCTCTAATATACATCGGCATTGTTGGTCTGGTGCTAGATAAAATGATGGGTTGGCTACAAAACAAGATTTTGCCAGCAGAACAAAAGTAGGGAACAGGTTACAGGGTAGAGGTTACATAGAAATCATCCTAATTCTCTATCCCCAGCCCCCAATCCCCAATCCCCAATCCCCAATCCCCAATCCCTAATCCCCTATGTCTGTATTCGTTGCTGTTGATCAGATTGAAAAAGTTTTTGAATTAACCGGTGGTGGTAAATATATCGCCCTTAAAGGAATTGACCTCCAAATTAAAAAAGGAGAATTCGTTTCTCTAATTGGTCACTCCGGTTGTGGCAAATCCACTCTATTAAATATGATTGCAGGCTTGGATTTGCCAAGTGAAGGTCTTGTCACCTTGGAAGGACAAAAAATCACCAAACCAGGGCCAGACAGGATGGTGGTGTTCCAAAATTATTCGCTGTTACCTTGGCGGACGGTGAGAGAAAATATTGCCCTCGCTGTAGACTCGGTAATGAAAGGTTTACCAGCGGGTGAACGCAAAGCCATTATCGACAAACATATAAATATGGTGGGGTTGCAGCCCCATGCTGACAAACAGCCGGGAATGTTGTCTGGTGGACAAAAACAGCGAGTTGCGATCGCCCGCGCCTTAGCAATTCGCCCCAAGTTGCTATTGCTAGATGAACCTTTTGGTGCATTGGATGCACTCACACGCGGTAATTTGCAAGAACAACTCATGCAAATCTGCGAAGAAAATCAAGTTACCGCTGTGATGGTGACTCATGATGTAGATGAAGCGGTGCTCTTATCTGACAGAATTGTCATGCTGACCAATGGCCCCGAATCTAAAATTGGCGACATTCTGGAAGTAGATATTCCCAGACCTCGCAAGCGGATGGAAGTAGTAGAACATCCCAGTTACTACAGCTTGCGGAGTGAGATGATTTACTTCCTCAACCAGCAGAAACGCATCAAGAAAATTCGGGCAAGAAAAACCGCAGACATTGCCCGTCATGGGTTGGAAAAAGTTAACCTGGAAATTGGTTTTTTACCCCTTACCGCCTGCGCCCCCTTAGCAGTTGCTAAAGAAAAAGGTTTTTTCACGAAGCATGGTTTAGATGAAGTTAACCTTGTGCGGGAAAGTAGTTGGCGCGGTATCGTTGACGGCATGACTGGCGGATATTTGGATGCTGCTCAAATGCCTTCAGGGATGCCGATGTGGTTAAGTTTGGGAGGATATAACAACCAACCCCTGCCCGTTGTCACCGCCCTGACCATGACTCGCAACGGTAACGCCATCACCTTGGCAAAACGGTTTTATGACCAAGGCGTGTATACCTTATCAGACTTCAAAAGATACCTGCTTCACACCCGCGACCAACGACACACAATGGGGGTAGTGCATCCCGCATCTATGCACAATTTGCTGCTGCGTTACTGGTTAGCGGCTGGTGGGATTGACCCCGATAGCGATGTTGACATGAAGACCATTCCCCCAGCCCAGATGGTAGCCGACTTAAAAGCTGGAAGCATTGATGGTTACTGCGTTGGCGAACCTTGGAACTACCGCGCAGCTGTCGAAGGCGTTGGCTTTACCATTGCTACCGACTTAGAAGTTTGGCTGGGACACCCCGGTAAAGTTCTCGGTGTGCGGGAAGATTGGGCAGAAGCTTATCCAAATACCCACATTGCCTTAACCAAAGCATTACTAGAAGCTTGCCAGTATTGTGCAAATCACGACAATGCTCAAGAGATTCGGCAAATTTTAGCAGGGCAAGAGTATGTCAGCACAGATTTAGAGTATATTCAACTCGAAGATCCCAATAATGCCACCTGTAGCTTAGACCATCCGCTGCGGGACTATGCCCATCACCAGTTTTATTCTGAGTCTGCAATCAACCGTCCCAGCCGCACCGAACAAATTTGGATCATGAGCCAGTTAGCGCGTTGGGGTGACACTCCCTTCCCTAGAAACTGGGTAGAAATTGTAGAACGGGTGTGTCGAGTGCGTGTATTCAGTACTGCTGCACGGGAATTAGGTTTAGATATTAGCTACATTCGCCAACCCATCAAGCTGTTCGATGGGACTCCCTTTAACGCCGATGACCCCATAGCCTATCTCAACAGTTTGCAGATTAAACGTGATTTTTCAATAGCAGAAGTTGTTCTTGATGCACCAAGAAGAAAAGTCGCGTCATAAAAGAATGGGGAAAGAGAGAGGAAGTGGGAGAAGCAAGACATCACGCGCGAGTCTTTGAACTCCATTAATGAGCCTCTGAACTCCATTAATGAGCCTCTGAACTCCATTAATGAGCCTCTGAACTCCATTAATGAGTCTTTGAACTCCATTAATGAGTCTTTGAACTCCATTAATGAGTCTTTGAACTCCATTAATGAGTCTTTGAACTCCATTAATGAGCCTCTGAACTCCATTAATGAGCCTCTGAACTCCATTAATGAGTCTTTGAACTCCATTAATGAGCCTCTGAACTCCATTAATGAGCCTCTGAACTCCATTAATGAGCCTTTGAACTCCATTAATGAGTCGTAGAGTCGTAGTAGCATGTCAATAAAGTGATGCAAAAAAAATTGTAGGTTGGGTCGAAGCATGAGACCCAACACCCCGACTATTGTTGGGTTTCGCGTTGCTCAACCCAACCTACACCTCAGTACAGGTCCCCATTCCCCATTCCCCATTCCCCATTACCCATTCCCCATTCCCCAATCCCCATTCCCCATTCCCCAATCCCCATTCCCCATTCCCCAATCCCCATTCCCCATTCCCCATTCCCCAATCCCCAATCCCCAATCCCCAATCCCCAAAACACCATGCAGAACAACAATTTGAGAGTAAGCAACATCGCTACAGAAGAAATGGGAAGACGATTTGCTACTGAAACTAGCAGCCGCCAACCTTTCCTAGAAATTAAGGACGTTAGCAAAGTTTATCCGACAAAGAAAGGCCCTTTCACCGTACTCGACGGCGTTAACCTCAACGTAGAAAAGGGCGAGTTTATTTGTGTCATCGGTCACTCTGGCTGTGGCAAATCGACGCTGCTAAATATGGTATCCGGTTTTAACTTTCCCACATCGGGACAAGTGTTGTTGGAAGGAGAACCCATTACCAAGCCAGGCCCAGACAGGATGGTGGTCTTCCAAAACTATGCGCTGTTACCTTGGCGGACTGCTTTTGAAAATATTTATCTAGCTGTTAACGCCGTTTATCCCAAAAAACCACTAGCTGAGAAAAGGGCGATCGTCCGGGATCATTTAGCAATGGTGGGACTAGCTGACGCTATGGAAAAGAAACCAATGCAAATGTCTGGCGGTATGAGACAACGGGTTTCTATCGCCCGTGCTTTGGCGATTCGTCCCAAAGTCTTAATTTTAGACGAACCTTTTGGGGCGCTGGATGCAATCACCAAAGAAGAGTTACAGGAAGAATTGCTCAAAATTTGGGGTGATAACCGCTGTACAGTGTTGATGATTACCCACGACATCGATGAAGCGCTATTTTTAGCAGACAAATTAGTGATGATGACCAATGGCCCTCACGCCAAGATTGGTGAAGTCATGGAAATTCCCTTTTCACGTCCCCGCGATCGCGCCCGCATCATGGAAGATCCACAATATTATCAACTGCGTAACTATGCCTTAGACTTCCTCTTTAACCGCTTTGCCCATGATGATGTTGGGTAGCAGATGTAATAGAGACGTTGCATTGCAAAGCCTCTACATACACCCCTCCCCAACCCTCCCCTTGCCAAGGGGAGGGTGTGCGACAGCGCGGGTGGGGTATTTTTGTACTTCACGCTTGCTGAGATCTACTGTAAATTATCGCCACGAATTACAAATTATCTCCACCCAGACAAACTTGTTCATAGCTTTTACCAGCGATATCCCAAGTAAATTCCGTTTCTACAAGTTGTCTGCCGTTGCGAGATAATTCAGAACGCAGATGTGGATGATCAAATAGTTGACTAATAGCAGTGACGTACTCGCTTGGCTGATTTGCTCGTAATGCCCGTAGTGAGTTGCTCGTACCATCTACAGATAGCCCTTCCAAACCGCGATCGCTTGCCACTACGGGCACACCTGCTGCCATTGCTTCTAAAGTTTTATTTTTAATCCCAAACCCAGTCCGCATGGGCACAACGCAGATAGTAGCTTTGTGTAAATAGTCAACCATCGAAGGCACACGCCCAGTTACATTAATTCCCGGTTGTTCTTGAAGTGCTAAAACTTCTGGTGCAGGATGAGAACCGACAATATCGAAAGTTGCATCAGGATAATATTTTTGAATTTTTGGCAAGACCTCATTGCTGAAAAAGCAAACAGCATCAATATTTGCCAAATTATCCATTGCACCAATAAAAATTAAGCGATGTCCTCCAGGATCGGCAGTACGGTTGGGGAAAGAAACCAAATCTACCCCATTGGGAATGACTGTAATTTCACTATTGGGATTGAATTCTTGTAGTTGAATTTTGTCCTCTTCGGTTGTGACTACAATTTCGGAAAATTTAGAACAGTAGTTTTGTTCATAACGACGCAGAAGCGGTAGATTAATTTTGTCTCTGAGTGCATTTTCAGAAATACCTGTTGCTAGTTGATTACGACAACTACCATAAACAGAACTATGAACATTGACTACAGTTTTTATATGTTTTTGAAAATGCGATTGTACATATATTTCATTGACGCTATGTTCGCAAGTAATCACATCACATTTTCCTCCTTGGACAAAGTTATTAACCCAGGCTTGCATCTCGGCTGAATAGCGGTTGAGTACACTTGGTGGCGTCCCCTGTTGCAGAAATATGCCAAAACGCTGGATTTTCTTCAGTATTTCTGCGGTGGTTCCAGAATCTAGGGGGCGGTCAAAAACAGCTAGATGATCCACACAATCGCGTAATCCCGCTATTTCGGCATCTGTAACATTGCGTTGGTGCAGCTCGCCGTAGGTATCGCGTTGAGTCACCAGGGTAATAGTATGGCGTTGACTTAGATACTTAAGTAAATTAAATGTCCTCACTTGGGTTCCCCCCCGCGTTGGTGGATAGGGAAATGTGGAAGATAGCATTAAAATATTCATACAAGTGATATTCAGGAATTAGACCAAGTTAACGTGATACATCTACCATGACCTCATTCCAGGGTAGATGTCATCACAAATATCCCTTATATATTTTTTTCTAAAATTTTTCTAAATTAGACTATGCAAAGATAGGGCAGTTGAAGGAATTATCTCTTGCCAACATTTAGATAAATAGTATTAAACATTTGAATATATTAAATAACCTCGCTTGAATTTCCTCATCTTCACGAATCGGGTAAAGAAAACTAGTGTTAAGATGTTGATTTAATTTAATATTTGGGAATCATAGTAAACAGAGCAACTAACAAAGCATTGAGTTTTTTGGTTAAAAATTAATTTGTAGTGTGTAATTCATGTTTTAAACTGGCTAGTATAGCATTGCTACGTGTGTAAACCCTTAATCATGCCCCAAGCTGTTTAAGTAGGAAGGCTAAATTAAAGCTCACCTAAATTGCCGGGTTTCGACTCCGCTCAACCCTCGTCTTCTCAGGGTTCGAGCATTGAGCGAAGTCGAAATGAGCGAACTTGTACTGAGCGCAGTCGAAGTAGTCGAAATGCGTCTTACAAATGATTGCAACTTCCTACTTATATAATTTATAAAAGTATTTATTATATCAAAAAAAGGATTTTTTCAAATGAAAACTATCGTTATTTACACCTTTGCGAATGATGTAGTCTATGACCAATTAGTAGCTTTACTAAAAGACCCAGAACAAATACAAAAATAGTTAAAACCTCCTAGTATTATGTCTAAAACAAATCGATTATTTAACGAAAAAGTGAAAAATAACAAAAATTTTCATATATTTAGTTATATAGCAGGCAATTAGTAATACTTTAATATTTGATAGTCAAGCAAATTTTAATCTTAAAAAATGTCGAAAATTAGTGTTTGCATTCCTACTTTTAATCGTGCCTATCTCCTACCTTATGCCATTGATAGTGTACTTAAGCAATCTGAGCAAGACTTTGAATTAATTATCTGTGATGATGGTTCTAGCGATGGTACACCTGAGTTGATGTCACAGTACACAGATAACCGCATTAAATACATCCGTCATCCACAAAATATTGGTAAAAGCAATAATATGCGCTCTGGCTTTGATGCTGCAAGTGGTAAATATTTTATTAAATTTGACGATGATGATAGACTAACAACTGATTTTCTAGCACGTACTGCTGGAATTCTTGAAGACTCTAGTATTGATTTTGTTGGCACAGACCATTGGATAATTGATATTAACAATATTCGGGATGAGGAGAAAACTCAGGAAAATTCTCGGCGCTGGGGTCGGAAAAATCTACCAGCAGGTATTGTAAATAATTTGCTGGAAGTTGTGTTTATTAACCAAAGCTTTCAAATTGGAGCAACATTATTTCGCCGTCAAACATTGCAAGAATTAGGATTTATGTTGCCCAATCTACAAAACTGTGAAGACAATGATTTATTTGTAAGGCTGGCTTTGGCGGGGAAAAATGGCTATTATTTACCAGAATTATTGATGGAATATCGCTCACATGTAGAACAGCAAGGTATTAATCGAGCCATTCCTTATTTATTCGATAAAATCCAGTATTTAGAAAATTATAAATTTGAATTAGATAAGCTGGAGACAATCAGAAAAAATCGTCTGTCTGAAGCACAATTATTATTAGGTTTGCGTTTGATTGAAAAGGGAGAAACGCGAAAAGGCAAAGAGCTAGTTTTGGCAGGAAAGTCTTTTTCAACTGCTAAAGCATGGGCTGGTTTAGGGTTATCATTATTACCAATTTGGTTGCGAGGTCATGCTTTTCAGATACTAAGACAGATACAGGGTTAGATCACCCTAGCAGCAGCCAAATAGGGTTGTACATCTGGTACACTGCTACTTAGTTAAGGGTCGGAGGATCTACCTATTTTGTGGGATAGTTGGGGTAGGTTGGTAAGTTGAGTTAGATCTCAGTTGATTAATCACAAAGAATGTTGTAAAAGCTAAGGTAATGGATACGACTGCGATCGCTAAACGATTAGCCTTCCAAGAGCTTAGTTTTCCTTGTGTATATGCAATATTGGCTATATTTACTTCCCGTTTAGCCGCTTCCAAGATTGATTGGAGAGCATTTATCTGCTCATCTTCTAGTTCTGAAAATCTATCTTGTCGAAAAGCATTTTCTAGAATTTTTACCTTTTGTTCTGAAGATACTTGAGCAAGTTCTCTCCTGACAACCTCAAATGGATTACTTTGCTTTACAGGTTGTGAGGATGGAGTTGGAGATTTTGGTTCAAAATGTTTTTGAGAAAATCTCTCTAGTTTCTCATACTTGGCTGGTTGTTCTAGTTTATCCATAGTTAAAAATCGTTTATAACTGACTATAGATAATTCAGCTAATACCATCAGAAAAGCTGTCGATAATCTTTAGCATTGTTTTATCGCCTAAGCCTTTAATACGCTCGACTACATTGCTAAAAGATTTGAATTTACCCTTTTCTCGTTCATTGACTATTATTTCAATTATTTTAATATTAATACCAACCCGTCTTAACTTAGAAGTAAGCTCGGATAAGCTTAATGTATTAAGTGCCTCTAATGGCTCAATTTGCTTTGGAATTCGATTTTCAACTTCTTTCAGCCTGTCATTAATATTTTTGATTTCCCGCCTAAGCTCTGTCTGCAATTCAATAGTACGATTTTCAAAACGTGATTCTAAGTTGGTCATACGACTTTCTGTATTAGTTACTCTTAATTCAATATTTTTTGAGATGGATTCTTTGCTATCTGAACCAGTTGATACATTGCTGTAAATAGCAGGTTTTGATTTTCTCAATAATTCAACTTGCTTTGTAATAGACTCCTCATTCTCAGGCTCAATAATAAATACTCCAATCATCTCACCTTTACGAGGATCTATTTCTCTAGCTCTTGCAGCAGCGTAATATTCAAAGTCTCCATCTACTACCTCATATGATTGCAGACTTGTTCTACGAACTACTATGGGATTAATAACCCCTTCAGCTTCTAAAATAAAGTTAGCAGCTTGTTCTAATTCATCATCTGGAAAATTTGAACGAGGCTTGAGGGATGTAATTTTTTTTACAGCCACAAGTGATGTAGATAATTTCATTAAGCCAAACCTATCTTTTGTAAAACTTCTGTTGCTAGCAACTCAAATTCTTGTGCTGATGTTGATTCTGGTTTAAAATCTAATACTGATATTGGATCAGCTATCTCCATATCTCCAACAATCTGAATTTTTTCAGCGCACTTTGCTAAGTCTTCTCTTTCATAAATCACAGCATCCATAACGTTAATACCATATCGGCTAGAAACCTTTTCTATACGATTTTTTAAAGTTGATTGTACAAACTTAGCATTTGTTGATATTTTACTGGCTAAAACTCCTATTATTTCGATTGGTGGTTTTCTAATTTGCTTTCTAAATCCATTAATAGTTTTGATAAACTCTTGAACATTCGTTAATCCTTGGTTTGCGAAAGGTTTTAAATCAGAGGGAATGATAAGATAATCTGTAGCTATCAAAGCAATTTTTGCATACAGATTTAAAGAAGGTGGAGTATCAATCAGAACAACATCGTATTGTTCTTTTACTTCCTCTAATTTTTCAATCAGTATTAATCTGCTATAATCAAGTGCATTCAGTTCTGTTTCTAATCTTATCAAATCAATGTGTGCAGGGACTACATAAATTTCTGGATTACTAAAATTAGACTTTCTAGCTACCTCCGAAATAGGATAAAACTCTTCTGAGCGCAATACATGAAAAATATTAGAGTCTTTTATATCATCAAAATCTTCATCATCAAATTTCACCAAACCAGTGGCAAATGTTGTGTTAGCTTGGCTATCTAGATCAATAACTAAAACTTTTTTACCCTTTTTTCTAATAGCAGCAGCTAGATTAACTACAGTAGTTGTCTTTCCTACACCACCTTTGTTATGGTAAACCGCAATTATTTTCATTAAATGTTGCCTCTTAGTTTCAAAACTTAAATCATCTTCAGCTATTTTGATCTCTGACTTATCTATAAACTGTTCTTCTTTCAGACTTTCTCTAGCAATGAAGCCTGCAATTTCATCTATCTTCGTCTCAATATCTTTGCCAGAGCATTGAAACACTAACCGAATATCATTTTGAATTGTTTCATAAATTCTGATTTCTTTGCCATTAGTTAGTAATCCATACCGCACATTCAAGCTTGTTAAATAATGCCTGAGTCGGAGGACATGATTATTTAAGTTTTGTTTAGGATGCTTCGCCTCCATGACGACACTCAAGGGTGAGTTGGCATCTAAAACCAAGGGAATTACTTGTGCTGCAAATGCTAAGAAGTCTAAGCGGATGCTACCAAGGGCAACTTCTTGATGCCAGGTATCAGGAGTATACCCTAGCTGCGGTAGCAAATATTGCACTATGAGTTTGCTTTCAACTTCGCTTTCGTTACGACACAGATCAGGATTAAAAAGCAATATTTTTTTACCTCTAAAAAATTAAAATTATTGGTAATAACGGGATTTATGTTCGATTATGACATAGCGTTAATTGCCTTGAGTAATAAAAAATACTTAAAGAAAGATAATAAATCATAATATAGGTAGTGTTTCCACTGGGAATTTAGCTATTTCTGAGAGCAAGCCATGTTCAAAATTATTAGGTTAAGTAAAAACGAAATGCCGTAAGGACACACATCATCTGTGTATCTCTACCAACGACCTATGAGCTTTAATATAAGTTCCCAACTTAAGCGCACAGTTTAGATAAGTGTAGACGTATACTTTAGGGAACGGGTTTTTTTCCTTTGCCAGAATTTCACAATTCAAGTCAGATTGCTATATAATCTGACTGCCTCAATTGAGGAAACAGAACTGAAACGACTCTTTTAAGTCTCGGAAAATATTAAATTTAACGGAAGTTTCAATTGTTCAACAGGGGTGTACGCTACCTAGATGGGAACGCGTCATCAGAGGAATTAACCAATGGGATATGTAATTGCTACTGCAAATATGAAAGGTGGTGTAGGGAAAACTACCCTCACCGTGAACTTAGCGACTTGTTTGGCGAAAAATCACGGTAAGCGGGTGCTTGTCCTTGATTTGGATAGCCAAATTAGTGCCACACTCAGCCTGATGTCGCCTTTGGACTTTGCCAAGCGTCGTAAACAAAGACTGACATTTAGATATTTAATAGACGAAGTTGTCAATCCAGATCCAAACGCAAAACTGACGATTCAGGATATCATTCAATCCCAAGTCTGTAATCTACCTGGACTAGATTTGTTGCCAGGAGATATCGACTTGTATGATGAATTTGTTGTGTCACAAATGCTGCATCAACAAGCAGTTGCTTTGGGTGAACAGGACTTTGAAGCAATTTGGAATCGCTTTGAAAGGGTCTTGATTAATAACATCCTAAAATCAGTTCGCCAGGATTATGATTTCATTCTTCTGGATTGTGCTCCTGGCTATAATCTCTTGACTCGTAGCGCTTTAGCTGGTAGTGATTTTTATATACTTCCTGCTAAACCAGAACCCTTATCTGTAGTGGGTATTCAATTACTGGAAAGACGCATTGCCCAATTAAAAGATAGTCATGGGAATGAAACCAATATAAATATAAAAATGCTGGGAATTGTATTTAGTATGTCCAATGCTAATCTGCTAACTGGCAGATACTATAAACAAGTAATGCACCGAGTGGTTGAAGATTTTGGGGTAGAAAAAATTTGTAAGACTCAAATACCAGTTGATGTCAATGTTGCTAAAGCTGTTGATAGTTTTATGCCAGTTGTTTTAAATGCTCCTCAGTCATCTGGTTCCAAAGCGTTCTTTCAGTTAACTCAGGAGTTGTTGCAAAAGCTGTGAAAAGTGCCTAACGACTAGAAGTCGCGGTTACACAAGCGAAGTCCGCCTCCGCGGACTAAAGACATTAAAAACGGATTTAGCCTGCTAAGTACACGTCACTCTAAAAAAGGGTCGAAATTTAATTTTTTGTAGGTTGGGGAGCCAGTGCGTTGCGGTGAATCAGCGCTCTTGGTAGGGTTTCCCGACAGCCAGGCGACTGTGTTCGCCCTACAGCCCTTCGGGCATCCTACGGCAGGCGTGCCGGAGGCATCACCTGTTGGCGCAGCCTCTCGTAGAGAAGGGAGGTTCCCCGGAGTTGCTCCTCTTGGGGAGACCCCAAGACTGCACTCCTCTTCTCCGTTGTAGCACCTGGCGTTTGAGTCACGTAGACGCCGGAGGCGGCTTCCCGCAGGGTAACCCAACGTTTGCGCGCTTGTTGGGTTTCGCTCCGCTTAACCCAACCTTGTATCTGAGAAATAGTAGTAGACCGTCCCAACCTTGGTCATAATAGACCGCTTTGTAGCATGGGTCACTACAACAATCTCTTTGACAGAACTCGAACAGTCGCCGGGGTCAAAACTTGAAATCTCAGTATTTAAAGTATACAGTCCGTATCGGGCAAGGATGAGTGAAATCAAGGGGAGGAATCAAAAACTTCTTGACAAAGTAGTTGAGAATAAAAAAAATGGAAAACATTGCTCAATGGGTAGGCATTGATGTCAGTAAAGCTACAACTGCGCGTCAATTGAGCGAATTAATTAGTCGAAATGCAGACGGCAGAAAAAAATCGCCGTTCACGCGCTCGTGGAAAAGCATGTGGTAAATCCAAAAAACTTGCTCTGACCGCTTGCGTTCATAAAATGTTAGTCATTTTAAATGCAATGGTTCGAGATAATTTGCCTTGGTGCATTTCTGAGCACTTTAAACCAATTGTTAACGCGTAAGGCTTGCAAACGTTTTTATACTTTCTATTAGCCTTTGAGCGGATGGGATCGCATCTTTACTGATCCGATGTCTACGACGGTCACTGAGCCAAGTCGTACCACTTCGTGGAAGCAAGCTACGCCTTGGTCTCGCAGAGAAGTGCGGGCTATTCGGCGTCGCAGCCATGCGAACAATTTTTCATGCTCTTTTTTGCCGACACGGGAAGTCCAGCAGCTGGGGAAGATTCGGTGGCGTAGCGGAGTGGCTGGTGCGGGCTGCAACTCTCTTGGCTACCAATGTAAAATCTCAATGCCCGTACCAGCCACCACCGAATCTAGCGCAGCGTTCCACAGTTGCGTCAATGTTCACAGTCCCGGTTTTTTGTTAACGATCACTTGACTTTTAAGACAGTCGCTACAAAAAATTAAATTTCGACCCTTTTTTAGGGTGACGTGTACTTAGCAAGAATTTAGGTTATTTTTTACCACTGAGCAATACTAGATTCAATGCCTTTGGCAATTGCACTAGCCATTTTGTCACCAGAATAATTACTGATGTCTGATTTGCAATCTATAAAACAGCACTCAACCAAAATTGCTGGCATATTAGTGTTTTTTAGAACAAAAAGATTTGAGCCATCTTTGACTCCACGATTGAAAAATCCTAGAGCAGAGACTTCGTTAACAACTGATTTAGCTACTTGCTGTCCTTGCGGAGAAACTGCAAATACCTCAGTACCTTTAGCCGAAGTATTAAAAGCATTAAAGTGAATGCTGACATAAAGGTTAGCATCTATACTATTAGCGTGAGATGTACGCTTGCTAAGACTTTCTTGAACACTACTAACAGGTGCAGATGGTCTAACCAAAATTACATCATGTTTATCTTTCAGTAGAGAGGCTAATTTTGTCACTACATCCTGGGTTAAATTATCCTCTAGTCCACCAACACCTGAAGCACCAGTGTCTGGTGAACATCCATGACCAGCATCTAAAGCTATTTTCATTTCTTTATTCCTTTTCTAACACTTTAGTAAGACTTAACATATTGACAGATAAAAATTATGTGAAAAAGCTGTAACCTCCTCTTTCACAAATTTAGTTTGAAGCCTTAAATATTAATTGAATTGGCTTACTTTATTTACACACTTAAAAAGTTGATTTAATAGTACCCTTAAGGGTACTATTACATTGTTTGACACCTGATTTTTGGACTTTTGCAAGAGGCTTAATACTTTTCAGCCGATAAGCAATTTTGAATATTTATGTTAAGCAAAACCAAAGAATTTATAAAGAAACCCAGCAAATTAGTGTATATACAGAAACATAATTAGTAGATTTAAGCAAACTTTTTATTAAGCTTAAGGAGGGCCTGATGGTTACAGCAACACAACCAGGACAACAGGTCAAAATCGGCCCAACTCGGCTGCTGATTAACAACAAGTGGGTAGGTAGTGTAAGCGATCGCCGATTTGCAACGATTAACCCAGCTACAGGCGAAGTGATCTGTGAAGTAGCAGAAGCAGACGCCCCAGATGTAGATAAGGCAGTACAAGCCGCCCGCGCTGCCTTCAATGGGGAATGGAGAAAGATTTCTGCCACTCGTCGCGGCGAGTTGATTTACAAACTAGCCGATTTAATTGAGCAGAATATTGATGAATTGGCGCGTCTGGAAACTCTGGACAACGGCAAGCCGCTACAAGACTCATTAGGCGATTTGGGGTTAGTCATCGCCTGCTACCGTTACTATGCAGGTTGGGCTGACAAGGTACAAGGTAAAACCATCCCGATTAACGGGCCGTACTTTTGCTACACCCGCCATGAGCCTGTGGGTGTGGTTGGGCAGATTATCCCTTGGAATTTCCCGCTACTCATGCAAGCGTGGAAGTTAGCCCCGGCTTTGGCAACTGGCAATACTGTAGTTCTCAAAACGGCTGAACAAACACCATTATCAGCGCTGCGAGTGGGCGAGTTGATTATTGAAGCTGGTTTCCCCCCTGGTGTAGTGAATATATTATCAGGGTATGGACCAACAGCTGGGGCTGCGATCGCTCGCCACATGGATATTGACAAAGTTGCCTTTACTGGTTCCACTGAGGTTGGGCATCTGATTATGGAAGCAGCAGCTAAGAGTAACCTCAAACGCGTCACCCTAGAACTTGGTGGTAAGAGTCCCAACATCGTCTTTGCCGATGCTGATATGGACGGGGCGATCGCAGGTTCTCACGATGCCATATTCTTTAACCAAGGTCAGTGTTGCTGTGCCGGTTCGCGGCTATTCGTTGAAGAAAAATGTTATGACGAGTTTGTTGCAAAAACTGTAGAACGAGCCAAACAACGTATTGTCGGTAACCCCTTCGATGCCAACACACAACAAGGGCCGCAAGTAGACAAAGACCAATTCGACAGAGTGATGAGCTACATCGAGTCTGGGATGCGCGAAGGTGCTCAAATGCTATGTGGTGGAAATCGAGTTGGAGAACGCGGTTTCTTCATTGCACCCACAGTCTTTGCCGATGTCCGCGATGATATGAAGATTGCCCAAGAAGAAATCTTTGGCCCAGTAATGAGCATCATCAAATTTAAAGATCTCGACGAAGTAATTCAACGGGCGAACGCCACCATGTACGGACTTGCAGCCGCAGTTTGGACTCAAGATATCACCAAAGCACATGCGATCGCAAACAACCTGCGTGCTGGTACAGTCTGGGTAAATTGCTACGACGTATTCGATGCTGCTGCACCCTTCGGTGGGTTCAAGCAATCCGGTATTGGTCGGGAATTAGGCGAATATGGCTTGCAGCAATATACAGAAATTAAGACTGTTACTATCAAGTTGTAAACTGAATATATCACTACTCTTGGGCAAGCTGGGCTTTTGCCTGCTGCCAGAGAGTTTCTAACTCATCCAAACTGTAATCAGAAAGGGGGCGGTTAACAACTGCCTCCATTTTTTGTAACCGCTGGACGAAGCGCTGATTTGTACCTTGTAATGCATCACTAGGGTCGAGATTATGCCAACGCGCAAGTTGAATAATCGCAAATAGTAAATCCCCTAATTCTGCTTGTTGTCGTGCTGGCGTTTCCTCAGCCAAAGCTTGCTGAAATTCCCCCAACTCCTCGTGAAACTTCGCCCAGACACCATCAATATTTTCCCACTCAAACCCAATAGAAGCAGCCTTTTGGGAAATCTTCATTGCCGCCGTTAGTGGGGGAAGAGTACGTCCATAACGACTGAGTTTAGCACTAAGTTTTTGCTCCTCTGGGGATGGTTCGCCTTTTTCTGTTGCTTTGATTTGTTCCCAGTTTTGCCGCACCTCATCTATACTTGCCACTGACACATCACCAAACACATGGGGATGACGGCGAATCAACTTTTGGGAAATTCCTTGAGTTATTTCTTTAAGAGAAAATTGTCCTGATTCACTAGCGATTTGGGCTTGCAGTACCACCTGTAATAATAAATCGCCTAACTCTTCTGCGATCGCCTTTTCATCCCCACTCTTAATCGCATCTACCACCTCATAAGCTTCTTCTATCACATAAGGTGTCAGCGTTTCGAGAGTTTGCGCCAAATCCCACGGACAACCACTATCAGGCGATCGCAACTTCGCCACCACCTCAATTAATTCCTGCAACGCCGCCAAACTCTCATTTTGATTCACTTCCATACCTCTGCGTACCTCTGCGCTTCCCTCTGCGTTTAAAAATTATTTTTTTCCCTTAGTCCGACGACCACCACGACTTGTAACTTTACGCTTCTTAATTTTGCCACTAGGAAGCAACCCCCGAACCCCCTGCTTTTGAAAGCGCTTATATGCCGAACCACCCCAATCGCTGAGAGAATGGCTCATAGCACCAAGTTCAAACCCCAAGAATAGGGCAAGAAACTCCATATTATAAGTAGTGAGCGATCGCCCAACAGTTCCGCCCAAATCCTGCCAATTAAAAGTAATATTCCACAGCTTTGCAGCAACTGGCAAAACGCAAATTGCCAAAATAGCTAGCAAGCAACCCAGATAAAACACCCGTAGCGTCGTACCAATAATCGGCCCGTGGGAGAAAAAAGAACGATGGCGGAGACTTTTTTGATAAGGTAACCAAATCCAACGCAAGAAACCCCAGCGTTGATATTGAACAGAGTAAATATCCAAATCGGGGCCAAACATCAGTCCCCCAAATAGAAACCCACCTGCAACCAGCAAAGTCGCATTGCTACTGTGAGTCTGCCAGAAAGTCACGCCCGCCACGAATGGCAGAGCATATAAAGTAATGCGATCGTGCGTCCGACCAGAGGGCATTATTCTATCCTGAATACTGAGTGATTATAAGACGAAAAAATATTTTTCCAAAAATACTAGCGCGATGCGAAATATTTTGCTATGATAATTTAGCGTTGATTCAAAAGGGCGGTTAGCTCAGTTGGTAGAGCGCCTGCCTTACAAGCAGGATGTCATCAGTTCGAGTCTGGTACTGCCCATTTTTAAGTTAGGAATAACTCGCACTTTATGTGTGACCAAATAATTACTAATTCGTAATAGTGCCTCCGATGCGTTAGCTGTACGTAATTCGTAATTAAAAAGGGTACAGAGCCGCCCACTGATTGTAACTACGAATTACGTACAGAAGAGTGCATCTGAAAGCACTATTATCAATTACGAATTATTTTGACTTTACCCATAATTTTGCTGTAATCGCAAGATTAGATATTCAATTTAGTTATTGCGACTATTCGTAAAAAATTCCTGAATCGTGACAATACTGTATCTAGGAAGGCAGAAGCCAGTACTTCTCTACGAGACGCTGCGCGTAGCTTGCTTCCACGAAGTGGTACGGCTTTGCTCATTAACCGAGGGCAGTTCTTGCAGGAGGAAAACTGCCCGTGCTAAGGTGCTTTACACCCTACTTAAGAGCTTCCTGTTTCACGCCAATTACAGCACCTTGACCCGCAAATTTAGTCCCAATCTCGCCCCTATCCAAGCGGGCGCTTGCTGCCTGCAAAGCGATGCTGGGTAGTGGCACATCACCAACCTGGAGTATCAAATTAGCATTCTTCGGTGAGAGATAGAAACTGCCAAAGGCTTTGACCTCAGGACGTTTTGCAGCCGATTTCTTGACGTAAATAAACACCGGGCGAGAAAGCGGTTGGTAACGAGAATCTGCGATCGCTTGGGGGCTAGGCTGCACGCAACCGTAGCCGCTATCAACAGCAACAAGTTTAAGTTTGTCTCGATTTGCCAAGTAATAGGCATAACCAAAGTAGCCCAATCCATTAGGATTAGTGGAAATTTCTTGCACCAAAGCAGTGTCGTTTTTGCTAGGAGCGTAGTCGCTGCGACTTTTTCCTTCCTCACCTACAACCGCAAGTGTGAAATAGTCATAAGTACCAGAATCAGTATCAGGCCCATAAAGACTTAAGGGTTGATTAGGAAAGTTAGAACGAACTTGGTTCCAACTGGTCACTTTGCCTTGGGCGGCTGGCTCCCACATCTTTTTCAATTCACCCAACTTCAGGCAATTGACAAAATTGTTTTGGGAGTTGACCACGATCGCAAGGCCATCAAAGGCAATGGGTAACTCAATGTACTCCACGTTATTTTGCTGGCAAAGCTGCATTTCCTCGGCATTGATTGGGCGAGATGCGCCAGTAATATCAGTTTCATTTACACAGAATTTTTTGAATCCTCCACCTGTGCCTGACACTCCCACTGTAAATTGCACGCCGGGATTTGACTTCTGGAATGCTTCTGTCATTGCCTGAGAAATCGGAAATACCGTACTGGAACCGTCAATCTTGATCGACCCTGACAAATTGGTAGAGGAGCTTACTTCTTCTGCCTGATTCACAGCTTGAGGAAAGGAAAGTGTATCCGCAGTTTGATTATTACTGCAAGCCGCCAATCCTGAAACCACAAACGAGATCATAAATACCAAACTTTGGGTTTGAGAAACCATCATCGTTTTGCCTCCTTTAGACACTCGCACCGATTTGCTCAGTTGAGGCTGTTTTCTGCTTTTCTTGCTGTCGGCGTTGCCGTTCCAGATCAGCCTGCCCATCAGGAATCAGCCTTTCTAACAGGCGAACGACTACAGGCAAAAAGCCAATCACAATCACAACACCCAAGATGTTGAAGAGCATCTGGGCATTAGCAACTTGTCGCCCTACTCCTGCTCCACCAGAGATTGCTTGAGCTAGTTGTACGAGTTGAGGCGTAAAAATAATTCCCAGAGTGGCACTGAACAGATTAAATAGGAAGTGAAAAACACCCGTTCGCAGAGCCGCGCTCCCTCGACCAATGGTAGACAGTAGAGTATCAGCACAGGTGCCAACCTCCGCACCCAACATAATTGCTATCCCCGCAGGCAGAGCAATTAAGCCAGAACTTGCCAGGGTAACCACAATCGCAACTGTTGCGGAAGAAGATTGAATGATCACGGTAAAAATGGCTCCGACTATAGCACCCAACAGAGGGTTACTGCCTAAAGTTTCCATCCAATTAATGAACGGCTCATAGTCTCGGAAGGGCTTCATCGCTTCGTCAATTGCCTCTAGCCCATAGAACATTAAGCCAAACCCCAGCAGAATGATGCCGATGGTTTTCTGCCGATTTGTTTTTCCCAAAAAAAACACCAACAGCCCGGCAAACATCAAGAGGGGAACGTACAGTTCAATGTTGAGCGAGATAATCTGCGCCCCGACTGCTGTCCCAATGTTAGATCCTAGTACCACCCCGAGGGATTGCACGAAGGTGAGTATGCCAGCACTCACCATCGCAATCACCATGATGATTGTCACTGACGAGGACTCTAGCAGCGTCGTTGCCACTGTTCCAGTTAACACAGCGGCAAAGCGATTTGTGGTGCATTTGCTTAATAAATTTTTCATCCGCTCTGTCCCTAGGTCTTCTAGTCCTTCAGACAGACGGGTGACACCAAAGATAAACAGCACCAAACCCGCCAACGCACCCATCGCCATTCTAAAGAAGTCAATGACTTCCTCGCTGGCTTTTGCTTCTGAACCTTCGGGTGCAGGGGGAGCCTGAGCAATGTTAAATGAGACAGCAGTTAGTGCATTTTTAGGCGCGATACTCCCTTGGAGTGGCTTCTCTACCAGAGGCTCCGCCAACGCCTGGACAATGCTAATCTCTGAGAAGAGTGAACTGATTATTGGTAAGCGCCTCAACAAAAAGGGGTAGAAAACTAACGTAATTACAAAGAAAGCAATACTCAAAAATTTGAGAAACTTCTTATTAAGTCTTTTCAAAACAAACACAGTTACTCCTTGAGATTTCTACGTTTATCTTCTGGAAATATGCGTATCTGTACCTACATATAGAGTTATACAAGTGTTCTACTTATTAAAAGCAGATAGACTCAAAAGAGTATTGCTCTAACTTTTATAAGCAGCTCTATTAAATTGCTTAATACAAAAAAGTTAAAAATTGATTAATTCAAGGTTATGTTTATTTAAAGCTCAGGGCAAAATAAGACCTAGATTGATACACTGCAAACTTACATTCGGCGGTCTTTTAGCAGCGATCGCATTGATCACTAAGTGATTGATTCCGACTACCGTCACATCACTATCACTCTTATACATTTGTGATCAATATATCTACCTTAAATTTTCACGAATGCCAAGAGATAGGCGGCGAACTGACAAGTCAGCGCTTGCGCTATCGCTTGCTTATATTGGAAAAATCAAAGAGCAAACAGCAGCCATTTAAAGAGGAACACAACGGTAGTAGACTAGTGATGTCTAACGACAAGCCGGGGAAGCGTCTACGCAATAGGTGCATTACTCGACGGCATTCCAGAGTCTATTAGAATTGGCGTCAGCAGACTCGAAGGAGGAGTTATTATCCTGCCATTATTTCCGGTTCAGTGTAAGATAAAGTACCAAAAAAGTCGTAGTGATCGAGTGCTTCCAAAATTCCCCAAGCATATTGTCCTTGAGCAAAGTAAATTTGTGGATAGCCGCGCAACTTTTCAATTTCTTTGCTGTAGTTGCTAACAACCACAGCTAGTGTATTCCCAGCTAGCATCGATTCATCATTACCTGATGCACCTGCTACTAAAAATCGTTTGATTGGTAATCCCCACTTCAAGGCACAATAACGAATGGCATCTCCTTTGGAAGCCCGGATTGGTAAGAGATCAAGATACATATTATGGCTGTAGATGCCTTTAACATGGAGCCGATGTCGTCGTAAATGACGCATTATTTCCTTGAAGCCGATGGATTTTTCTTCATCAATAAAGTAGCTGAGTTTGAACTTACCTTGGACTTCCGGGGATTGCAGCATCACTCCGGGTAGTTCCTCCATTGCTTGACGAATAGCATCAGATTGCCAACGGTAGCTAATGTGTCTTTGCCAGTTTGTATCTGTGACTACCTGAGGACCATAATAGATTTCGCTACCTGCTGATACAATCAGTAGGTCTGGCATGGGAAAGCGCCATTCTTCCAACATTTGCAAGGAACTTTCAAGGTTACGCCCGGTAGCAATTCCTACTCCAGTAGTATTACCTTCATTACGTACTCGCTCGATTAATTTTTGCAGGGCTTCTTGGTGACCTAATAAAGTATTATCGATTTCGCAAACGAGAAAACGATCTGCGGTTGGTAGGCGATTTTTATCCGGTATGTTCCAATCAGGCAACCTACTTGCTGGAGCTTGTGGCAGGGGGCTGAGTAGAGATTGGACTCGTCGTTGCGGTAATTGCAGCACCTGTTCGAGATATTTTTCTACGTGACTATCCCAAGAAAAATTTTGTTTTACACTATTCAAGCCATTGTTAGACCAACTCTGCCATTGTTCAGTATCGGTTAGCGCCACCCGCAGAGCATCTTGGATTTGTTTAATATCGAGAGGGTCGATGAGCATCCCATTGTTGCAAGCTGCCAGGATATCTCGCGGGCCACCATCCGATGTAGCAATAATTGGTACACCGCAAGCTGTAGATTCAATTAAGGTCAGACCAAATGGCTCAGTCAATGCCGGATTGATAAAGACTCCCCGTGTTTTTGCAATCAATCGATATAATTCTGGTACCTCATCAGCACTATGGTGCTTGGGATAGGCAACGTACCCGTAAAGGTCGTAGCGGTCTATAAGCTGGAAGATTTCTGTGAGTACCTGGCGCGGCCCTGATTCCATCGTCGTGATGTCATCTCGGTTTCCTAACACCAGGACTAAGTTCGCTAAGTGACGCAACTGTGGGTCTTCGCCATAGGCTTTAACAAGAGTGGTAACATTTTTACGCATCGCCGGACGGGAAAGCGCCATAATAATCGGCTTTTCAGGATTTATGAGAAATCTTTTCAATTCCTCATAGATGGGTGGTTCCTGCCAATTTTTAGGCACTGGGTAGAAATGTTCGAGCGCTACCCCAGGAGGAATTACAACCATTCGTTGCGGCTGATAGTGGTCGTAAATACCGTACTGCTGCGTCACTTCTTGATGAGTACTAGCAATGATTAACGCTGCACTCGCCAAGGTAGTTTCCTCGGCTTCAATTCGAGTAGTAATATGAAAATTATTTTCAATGGTTTCCGGTTTAGTTCCCTGCTCTAGCAGTCGTTGTTGTTTCACACGTCCGAGGGAGTGACCAGTATGCACAAGTGGTACACCTAACCAACCAGCAACTCGACAACCTACATACCCAGCGTCGGCATAATGGGTATGAATTACATGAGGTAATTTGCCAATTAGGCGCAGGTGCTTTAGTAACTCATCTGCAAAGTTATCTAAATGGGGCCAGAGAACTTCTTTGCGGAGATAGCGACGTGGGCCACAGTTAAGGCGAATAATTTGAGCTTTGTCGGAAAGAATTTCTACGGGTTGAGCGTAGTCGGGACTAACTTTTGGATCGTTGACTAAACGGGTTACTAGGTCTACACGCTCTACTTGTGAATGTGCGGCTAAGGCTTGAACGAGTTCTAGCACATATCTCGTTTGTCCACCCGTGTCAGCATCTCGTCCTAATTCAAAATTCTTGCCACGAATTAAACCGTGAATGCTAACTAGGAGAATATATAACCCTGAGCTATTTGACATTGTGTATTCCTCAACGTTATTGCATAACAGTCTAGGGACAGCTTCTCATACACATGGCTATTGACTGCTACAGGGTAAAAAAAATTATGCAAGTATTTGCAAATTATAAAATAGATTTTACTTGATTAGACTTGTCGCTTACAGCAGTTTTCAAATGAATAAACCACGCACAGACTTCTCTGGTGAAAAGCTTTGAATTTCCCTCTTACCTAATAGGCAATTCAGGTTACCCACGGGTGGAGCCAGCGCGTTGCTGGGGTTTCCCCTTTTGTAGCGACTGGCGTGGGATTAGAGCCAGGGGGGTAAGGGATTAAGTTTTTTCTTGTAGTCTATTCAACTGAAAAGCGCTGTAAGCAGGTCAAGTAAAGATTAACAACTCGAATCAGACAGGGAGATGCTAGGGCATGTCTGCTTTCTCCATAACCACAGAATTATGTCTACGATTGATGACATTACAAGGGAATTTTTGGCGCACTTTTCGTAATATATTGCTACACAGCACCCCCTATCCCCAGAATCCATAAGATTGCGTTGATGGCTTTTCGATGGTCTTCCAGTTACAGGAGCGTAACTGCTCCCGCAGTTCATCAGTTAAGTAATTTCGTGCCCTATTCCGAGATGACCATACTTTGCAGAAACACCCTAGAACACCGATTCAGTATTCAAGATAGGGGCGAAAAAAACCGATTATTTCGTAGAGACGTTGCAATGCAACGTCTCTACAGTCAACAAAAATTGGTCGTTTTACCGAAAATCAATCGGGTTTTTGCGATTACTGAATCGATGCTCTAGCTCTAGTAGTCTGTCAAGATAAAAATGATGGTCGTAGAGACGCGAAATTTTGCGTCTCTACAGGGTTTTTGGTATGCAACTAACCGTTAAAACTTAATTGACAGACTACTAGTACAGCACAGCGTAAATAAAACACCCATTCCAAATCAATGAAACGCTTGCGAATTACGAATTACGAATTACGCCTTGCGGTACTAGACATCAAACGAATGCTGAAAGAGTTTACTCTACTCAATTACAAAAATCATCCAATCGAATATCTTTCCAAATATCAGAAACCTGCCATCCTGATTTATCCACAGATTGAAGTACAGGATGAAATGGAATATAGTCAGGTTCTAATTTCTCTACATCCAATAGTTGTTTTTCCTCAATTGTTGGTTCTTGAGTAAGAATATCGGCTTGAAGACTTTGTTCTTTTGCTTCTTCTGTTGTCTTTGTTTTCTTGAGGATTGGCTTTTCAAAATTTTTGATCAGTTTCATATCGATTTGAAGTTTGAGAACCTACACAGTGACAGAAAGTAGATGAGATTTTCTATTAGAACTGAAGAGGCAACACCTCAATAGGATTAAATGAAGGTTACTGGGTACTGGGTAATAAATCGGCCTACTTTCAGAGCAGTGTTTGTACCAAAATATTCCTAGTTCCTAACCTCTTTTATCAATGGTGTTGTAATATTTATGGTGCTTTACTTATCTCCTTTAAGACAAGTAGTTAAAACAGGCGTTTGGAAGTTCGGTTTTCTGAACTGACAGATGCTCCCTTTTGCGCTTGAAGAAACTCTGTGATGGTTGGGATGTTTGCGAGGCTTGGGAAAATGTCTCCTCCTGCTCCAGAGAAGCAGGGATAACCTCGCCTTCAACAGGGTTAGGCAAGATGCAACCCGTTTATCCTGTGGAGTTGTTTGTTGTCGAACAGAATGCAGTTGCCTTTCTCTAGCAATTAAGACTGCATTCGCTGGGTATCTTAGCAACCAGAGATGAAGATACTCGACTCTTTTTTGATACCATAATAGATCCGACTCCTTAAAGATTGTTTAGAAGTATGAGCAAAGGTACCCTGTTTGACAAAGTTTGGGACTTACATACCGTTGGTACACTTCCTTCAGGGCTGACGCAACTATTTATCGGGCTTCACCTAATCCATGAAGTCACCAGTCCCCAAGCCTTTGCTATGTTACGCGAAAGGGGTCTAAAAGTGCTGTTAAGAGAGCGGACTGTCGCCACAGTCGATCATATTGTGCCTACAGAAAATCAGGCACGTCCGTTTGCCGATACTTTGGCAGAGGAAATGATCCAGGCGCTAGAGCAGAACTGTCAAGAAAATGGCATCACCTTTTTTAACATCGGTTCTGGCAGTCAGGGTATAGTCCATGTCATCGCTCCAGAACAGGGACTGACTCAGCCAGGAATGACGATCGCCTGTGGAGATAGCCATACTTCTAGTCATGGGGCATTTGGTGCGATCGCATTTGGGATCGGTACTAGTCAAGTTCGGGATGTTCTCGCTTCCCAAACCCTCGCCCTCTCCAAACTGAAAGTCCGCAAAATTGAAGTCAACGGCGCTCTTAACCCCGGTGTCTACGCCAAAGATGTTATTTTGCATATCATTCGCACACTCGGTGTCAAAGGTGGTGTGGGCTATGCCTATGAATTTGCAGGTAGCACCTTTGAGCAAATGAACATGGAAGAACGGATGACTGTCTGCAATATGGCGATCGAAGGTGGTGCGCGTTGCGGCTACGTCAATCCGGATCAAGTCACTTACGATTACCTCAAGGGTAGAGACTTTGCCCCCAAAGAAGCAGATTGGGACAAAGCAGTGGCTTGGTGGGAATCCATTAAGAGCGATCGCAATGCCGAGTACGATGATGTGGTTGTATTCGACGCCGCCGAAATTCCGCCGACAGTTACCTGGGGAATCACTCCCGGTCAAGGTATCGGCGTCAACCAGTTAATACCTCAGCCTGAAGAACTGCTTGAAGAAGACCGATTCATTGCCGAAGAAGCTTACCGCTACATGGATTTGTTACCTGGTCAACCAATTAAGGGCACTAAAGTTGATGTCTGCTTCATTGGTAGCTGCACCAACGGCAGAATCAGCGACCTGCGGGAAGCTGCAAAAATTGCTAAAGGTCGTCACGTCGCCGAGGGAATTAAAGCTTTTGTTGTTCCCGGTTCTGAACGGGTGAAGCAAGAGGCGGAAGCTGAAGGATTGGACAAAGTTTTCCAGGAAGCCGGATTTGAGTGGCGTGAACCGGGATGTTCCATGTGCTTGGCGATGAACCCCGACAAATTACAAGGAAGACAAATTAGTGCTTCTTCCTCTAACCGCAATTTTAAAGGAAGACAGGGTTCATCCTCCGGTCGCACATTGCTAATGAGTCCGGCGATGGTCGTTACTGCTGCAATTAAAGGCGAAGTTTCTGATGTGCGCGAGTTGCTGTAACGAAGGCAGGGGGCAGGAGGCAGGAGAGAAGCTACGCTTTTTAGACGTGATTATTGTCAAAAGTCTAATGGTCAAGCGCGAAATCCTCAAACAGGCAATCATTTAGGTGATCAATAAAGTTTATGGTGAGTGAAGTTAAGACAGTTTTTGGGCGTGGTGTACCTTTAGTGGGTAATGACATAGATACTGATCGCATTATTCCCGCCCGCTATTTGAAAGCCGTCACGTTTGATGGTTTAGGCGAAGGCGTGTTTATTGACGATCGCAAAGCATTAAACGGGGAACATCCATTTGATCAACCACAGTACCAAGGGGCGAAAGTTTTAATCGTCAATCGGAACTTTGGCTGTGGTTCATCACGGGAACACGCACCCCAGGCGATCGCAAAATGGGGAATCCAAGCTTTAATCGGCGAAAGCTTTGCCGAAATCTTTTTCGGTAACTGTGTCGCAATGGGGATACCTTGTGTCACAGCTGATGCTGCTACTGTCAAACAAGTGCAAGAATTAGTAGCTGCCAATCCCCAAGCAGCCGTCACTGTCAATTTGGAAACCTTGCAAGTGCAAATTGGTGATTACACCGCCCCAGTTGCGATCGGTGAAGGCACTAGAAGCACTTTCATTTCTGGGACTTGGGACGCTTGCGGTCAGTTGGTGGCTAACGCTGAACAAGTTCGGGCGACGGCTGCCAAACTGCCTTACGTGAGTTGGGCAAGTTAGCCTAAAAACCATAGTAAGAATAACGTGAATATAAATTTAAATGCCATCCGACATCAAATAAAAGGGTGGCTTTTGTTTTTTCATCCGCCAATTGAAACTAGAGAGGCAGATTATAGTGTTTTAAAACCCTACAAGCCTTCAGGCTCAAGCCTGAGGCTACAGGAACAAAGCCTGCTAAGAGCAGGCTTAAAATCTTGATTTTTTGTAGTCCGCTTGCGCGGACTTCGTTCCTGTAGCCGCACCCTTTAGGGTGTCGGCAAGGCTTGGTATTAGTAAGTCCAGCAGTTATAAATCTTCAAACGGTGGCATAGTTACAACGCGCTCATCAAATGTTTAAATCACGCAGAGCCAGACGAATTTGTTCGCCTCGCCTACGGTTGACACCAAGATCCGACTCTCCTACACGAGATGCCGAGCGCAGATGAATTACTGACTCATTGGGAGGGAAATAAAACTCTACATCATCAACAAATTTGAAGATGCGGCTTTTAGAAAGAGCATGGATGTAATTATCTGTCTGTTCTATAACTTCTGTACGGGGAACAACGGTGAGAACTTTTAGTAAGGTTTCTCTAGCTGTATCGCGGCCTACATGATAGGCGATTGGGGCAATGGCGTGTTTGGAATCACCATCTTGACTTACAACACAGTTGTTTGAAGCCGGACAAGAACTAAGATGACCATTATCAACTCCCAAGGCAGAAGAGGCAGCCCAAGTGGCGACAGGAAATATTAAACTACTAATCAAAGTTAGCAGTATTACAAAAGTGATACTCCGCAGGAGTCGCTGCGCGAAGGGTGTTAGCAGACGGGACATTATAAATTTACTACTCAAGGTTTAAATAGCACTCAATTATTTTCGGTCATTTTGGATATACGCGGCCAGTTGTCGGTTCGCTTTACACAGTTAAGAATTTATGATAAACCAATTCCAGATGGCTTGTAGTTGTAGAGCCACTTCTGAAAATCGTCATTATTTGCCTGCGCTTGCCTAGCAGATGTCTCGGCTTCGGTTTCGTAGTAACGCATCTCACCCAAGGCACTACGAGCTTGGATAATCTGTGTGCGCTCGATGCGACGCTGTTCGTAACTAGTCAGAGCTTCTGCTAAACTAGATGACTGGGAAAAACACACTTGCAGTTCGTATGCATCTTCAAAAGTGGTATTGGCTCCTTGTCCCATAGCAGGTGCCATCGGATGGGCAGCATCCCCTAAGAGTGTTACTCTGCCTTGGCTCCAGTGGGTCAACGGCGGGCGATCGCAAATTGCCCCCTCCCAAATTTGCTCGGCTGGTGTGGCTTCTACCATTGCCCGATAGGACTCGTCCCAGCCAGTTAATTCATTAAGAATGCGAGACTTTACTTGATCTGCACTCTGGGAAAGCGAGTAATCAGGGGAGAATTTACGACTAATCCAACTGGTATATCCCTCACCTACGTCAAGAATATACATGAACTGTTTATTGCCTTTGATAAAAACTAGTTCATAGGAATCAGATAATTTGTGACGATATTCAATAACAGCACGCCAACACATACTGCCTACATAATTAGGTTGACCCTCTCCAAATAAGATTTCTCTAATTATGGAGTTGACGCCATCTGCTCCAATTAATAAATCTGCATATACTGTTTTTCCGCCGTCAAAGTAGATTTCTACACCATTTTCATTTTGTTCAAAGCCAATGCAGCGATGATTTAGATGAATAATATCGGATGGCAATCTGGATGCCAGGGTTTGCTGCAAACGCCACCACCAAACCGTCAAGATTGGTCGTCCGTATTTCTCTAAGCTCTTAATTGGGTTAGTCCGAATGGTTTCCCCAGTCATGCTTTTTAAAACAGCGTTGTGAACTTGGCAGCCCGAAATTGTCAGAGTTTCGACTATTCCTGGCGCGATCGCATCTAGGCAGTTTAAACCGTTGGGAGCTAGTCCTAGACCAGTACCAGCAGGCCGAAACTCTTGTGCTTTTTCGTACACTTGAACGTTATAGCCAAGATTTCGCAGTGCGATCGCAGCAGCTAAACCACCTGGGCCTGCGCCGATGATGGCAACTTTGTCTACTATGGGTTTTGACAATTTTTGAGTTAGATTTGTTTTCATATTGAACGTAAATTTAATGAGCTAACAAATAGTACTAAGAGGATGTTTTAAAAGTATTGGGCGAATATAATTCGCTACTACACAAGCAAAGTCCACTTCCGTGGACTAACGAAAAACTAAGGTTTTTAACCCGCGTAGGCGGGTTTTGTTTGTGTAGCCGCGACTTCTAGTCGCCAGGGCTAGTAATAAATTAGACTTTATAAACATCCTCTAAGATAATATATGAAATATTGGAGTTTAATATTGTAAAGAATGTTTTTGAATATTTTAAAAGCGATACTTACCTTGTGTTAATGACTACTATAGCAATCCTATGTAAGAGGATGTTTTAAAAGTGGTTTGCTGTGATTTTAGGCACTTATTGATCCCCCCTAACCCCCCTTTTTAAGGGGGGAACCAGAATCAAAGTCCCCCTTTTTAAGGGGAGCCAGTCGCTTGCGTATTTTCCCCCCGTTGTGCGAACTGGCGTGGATTTAGAGGGATCTAGAACGTTTTGTTACCGACAAGATGACTTTTAAAACATCCTCTGAGTTGTGAAAATGAACTAACCGCCAAGACGCCAAGAGCGCCAAGAAAAGAAAAAGAAGTTTTCACATATAATTTAGGACTGCTATATGTAAAACAATGCTTCGATAGCTGAATGTTTTATTCAAGTTATACATTAGCTAATAATGCTGTAAAAAATCACAGACGTAAGATAGATAATAAATGTAATTATTAGCAGCCCAAATATGGAAGATAAGTCTTTAGCTCCAATAACTTCAAACTCTTTTACCCAGGAATTGCAAACATTAGGCCCGGAGGAAGTAGATTTATCGCTAGATGTAAATAGTGTCTGCTACTCTCTGAAGCTAGAACCTCGCGTTACTTTACTTGATGCACTGCGGGAAAAGCTGGGTTTGATGGGTACTAAAAAAGCTTGCGATCGCGGTGAATGTGGTGCTTGTACTGTGCTAGTTGATGGTCGGCGGATTAACTCCTGTATGACTTTAGCGGTGATGCATATTGGTGCATCAATTACTACAATTGAGGGATTAGAAGAAGATGGCAAACTTCACCCAATGCAAACAGCTTTTATTACTCATGATGCGTTTCAATGTGGTTACTGCACATCAGGTCAAATTGTCTCAGCCGTAGGGATGATATTAGAAGAATCACCAAAATCTGAGGCAGAAATTCGGGAAAAAATGAGTGGAAACCTTTGCCGTTGTGGAGCATACCCTAATATTATTGCTGCAATTCGAGATGTGCTAGAGGAGATGGAAGATGCAGCCATTTAGTTATGCTAAAACTAGCTCACAAGAAGCCGCGATCGCCACAGTTGAGCAAGACAAAACGGCAACATTTATTGCTGGTGGCACAGATTTACTAGGATTGATGAAGGATGGGGTACAAGCAGCGAATCAATTAGTTGATATTAACAGTTTGCCCTTAGCAGATATTAAATTTCAAGCTACTGGAATCCGCATAGGTGCAGTTTGTAAGTTGAGTGATGTGGCTTTTCATCCCGAAATTCAGCAGTGCTATCCAGTTATTAGCCAAGCTTTGCTGCAAAGTGCTTCACCCCAACTGCGAAATATGGCAACAGTGGGTGGCAATTTGCTGCAACGAGTACGCTGTGGCTACTTTCGAGATCCAGTTTTTTCTTGCAATAAACGCATTCCAGGTACGGGTTGTTCGGCAATTTTCGGCTACAACCGAACGCACGCTATTTTTGGGGTTAGCGAATATTGTATCGCTGTTCATCCCTCAGATTTAGCTGTAGCTTTGACGGCATTAGATGCTGTAATTTGTACTCAAGGATTGCAAGCAGAACGTCGAATTTCGATTCATGATTTTTATCTCTTGCCAGGTGAAACACCGGAAAGGGAAAATTTATTACAGCCTGGAGAATTGATTGTTGCTATTGAAGTCCCGGATTTTGCATATAAATCGCATTATTTAAAAGTCAGAGATCGCGCCGCTTATGAATTTGCTTTAGTTTCTGTTGCTGTTGCTTTAGATATAGAACAGGACATGATTAAATCAGCACGCATCGCTTTTGGAGGAGTAGCACCCAAACCTTGGCGTGCTTGGGAAGTTGAGGAGTTTCTCAAAGGCAAACTTGTGAACGAAGCTACATTTATAGCCGCAGCAGAAACAGCCGTTAAAGAGGCGAAACCGCAACAACACAATGAATTCAAAATTGAGTTAGTCAAACGTGCTTTGATACGTGCACTCTCAGTTGTGGTAGGACAGTTATGAATAAAATGATTGGTAAACCGTTAGATCGCGTTGATGGCAGGTTAAAAGTTACGGGAGGCGCAGATTATACAGCCGATGTGGCAATAGAGAATCTGACTTATGGAGTGATTTTCCAAAGTGCGATCGCAAAAGGTAAAGTTATCCAAATCGATACATCAGCAGCAGTTATAGCCCCTGGTGTGGTAGATATCATTACTTACGAACAAACCCCATCTCTGATAAAAATACCCTTCTTTTCCCCCCAACAACCTCAGCCAACCGAAAAAGACGATAACATCTACTACGATGGTCAACACTTGGGGATTGTAGTTGCCCAAACTTTAGAGCAAGCCCAAACCGCTGCCTCTCTGGTAAAAATTATCTACGAGGAAGCACCGCCTACAGTCACAATGGCACAAGCAGAGATATTTGAGCCAGAATCAATATTTTTTGGCATCATGCCCGGTAAGATTACTAGAGGCGATGTTGAGTCTGGAAAAGCCCATGCAGATATCCTCATGGAACAGGTATATACCACGCCAATGGAACATCATAATCCCCTAGAACCCTCTGCAACTATAGCAATGTGGGAGGGGGATAATTTAACGTTGTATGAAACTACTCAAGGTATTTCTGCAACACAACGGGGAATCTGTGCTGTCCTGAATATTCCTCCAGAAAACGTGCGAGTTATTTCTAAATATTTAGGGGGAGGATTTGGTTGCAAAGCGCTGCTGAAGTCTCATACTATCTTAGCTGCGATCGCAGCTCGCCAAGTCAAGCGACCTGTAAAAGTGGTGCTAATGCGATCGCAAATGTACACTTCTTGTGGGTATAGATCTCAAACCCAACAGCACTTAACCCTAGGTGCAACCAAGGACGGTAAACTAACCGTCATCACTCACATCGGCACATCCTTCACTTCTCCCTTTGATGACTTTGTGGAAGCTGTGGGTGCAGCAACAACAATGATGTACGCCTGTGCTAATTTAGAAGTCAAATATCGCCTAGCTCGCATCAATGCCGGCACACCAACCTTTATGCGTGCGCCAGGAGAAGCGCCGGGAATGTTTGCCCTAGAATCGGCAATGGACGAACTAGCGTATGCTTTAAATCTTGACCCAATTGAACTAAGACTCAGAAATCATGCAGACATCGACCCGCATACAGGACTTACTTGGTCAAGTAAATCCCTGAAACAATGTTACCAACAGGGAGCAGAAATTTTTGGTTGGTCAAAACGCAACCCAGTTCCTTGCTCAATGCGCGATGGTCATTTCCTGATAGGTTGGGGTATGGCGAGTGCTACATTTCCCAGCCATGCTGGCTCTGCATCAGTCAAAGTAGAAATTTTTGCCAATGGAGAGGTGCGAGTCCAAAGTGGTACTCAAGATATTGGTACGGGTACTTATACAGTAATGACTCAAGTAGCCGCTGAAGCATTGGGCTTATCAAGCCAGTCGGTGCAGTTTGAACTAGGTGATAGCAATCTTCCCAAAGCTCCCGTCACGGGTAACTCGATTACAGTCGGTAGTGTTTCGCCTGCTGTACATAAAGCAGCCAGTGCAGCACGAGTGAAGATGATCCAAATGGCGATCGCAGATTCAAATTCTCCTCTCTATGGGTCGCAAGTAGAAGATATAATCGTTGATTCAGGGCAAATATTCTTAAAACAAGACCCTTCTAAGCGAGATAGTTACACCGAGATTCTGCGCCGTCACGGTTTAGAGAGTTTAGAAGTCACTGAGGAAACCTCACTTAGTCCAGAGGGTAAACAGTACGCCAAACACTCTTTTGGAGCAATCTTTGTCGAAGTTGCTGTTGATGAATTATTGGGAGAAGTCAAAGTCAGACGTTGCGTAGGCGTTTATAGTGCAGGGCGAATTCTCAACTTCAAGACAGCGCGGAGTCAGGTTATCGGTGGGATTACTTGGGGAATCGGTATGGCGCTGATGGAGAAAACAGTCATGGATGCCAATCAGGGCAGAATAGTAGGTGCTAACCTTTCCGATTACCTGATTCCTGTTCATGCAGACATTCCAAATATGGAAGTGCAATTTGTTGAAGAACACGATCCTTATGTGAATGCTCTAGGGACGAAAAGCCTTGGGGAACTTCCAATTGTTGGGGTAGCAGCTGCCATATCTAACGCTGTTTATCATGCCACAGGTAAACGAATTCGTGACCTGCCAATTACACCAGATAAGTTGCTGTGAGTGAATAGGTTTGTAGTTTGCGCTGTCTTCGCTAAAGTAAAAATAATTGTAGGTTGGGTTGAACGAAGTGAAACCCAAACAAGCCTTGATGATGTTGGGTTTCGTTCCTCAACCCAACCTACTAGCTGGCTTAATTTAATTACGAATTACTTTAACGTGCATCGCCAATTAGAACAAATGGCGACCAATAAAAAGGATGGCGATGGTCTTTAATTAGCTTCAACTTAGCTTTTTGCAAAGCTTCTCCTTTACTCATACCCTGCTTGATATTTTGATAAAAATCAACCATCAATTGCTGAGTTGCTTCATCCTCAACCGCCCACAAACTAGCCATTACAGCTTTAGCACCAGCACGCTCAAATATATAAGCAACACCTGCAATTCCTTCGCCGTTAAAATTAGTTTCAACAGCAGTTTGACAGGCACTTAGGGTAATTAGTTGCGTGCCTTGTAACCCTAAAAGAGCAGCATCGGCAATATTGAATTGTGTATCGGCAAATAGTAATGTATTATTTTTCAATTTTACTTTTTTGCAGTCTTCAGCTTGAAAACAACCGTGAGTTGCTAAGTGTAAAAAAGAAAAGCGGAAAGCTTGGGATTTAAACTTTTCGAGGGTAGCATCATTATGGGTATAGGCTTCACTACCTGGCAGTAGTTGCTTAATCTTTCTAACTTCCGCCTCTGCACCTGGGAGATTTTGCGAGTCACGGGGTACAGGATTACCAAATGCTAATACAGCTTGTTGTTTGCGGGGTTCGGCATTTTGCACACTTGGAGATTTTAGGGAATTATTGGAAATGCGAGTGAGATAATTGACAGGATATTTTTGGATCAAAAATTGTTTGGTTTTACTCTCGTAAAGAGTTTCAAAAGGTAAATGGCGCAGTTGACCAGTAGCAATGATACTCAGTTGTTTGGGGGATAAAGCCTGAATTTTGTCTTCTATAGGACGAATAAGAATATCATAAAGTTCGCCGCCAGTTTCAAGGTAGCTAGCATCACTGTCGTCTTGTACTTGTTTCAGGTATTGGGTGATAATTTCATTAAATTTAGTGGGGTCAATAGATTTTTTAATAACCTTCAACTCGCCTTTTGTGAAGATAAACAAGGCGACGTTGTTGGGCATATTTGTCACATTAGTCAGCAAGACGGGTTGCACTATAACCGTCCCTGCGGGGATGGAGGATGTAAAGTTTTTAATATCTGTGGGTGTAGTTTCAAATAGTTCTGCTACTTCAGGGAAACGGCGGGATATCTTTTCTGCATCTAAATAGATTTGTGCTTCTAATTTCCGAATTTGTTGAGGTAGGCTTTCGGAGCGATCGCCTTGTAGTTGTTGTCGCAGTGCTTCCAATCGTTGATTTTTTTTACTCCAGTCGTCAAGGCTCTGCTGTGCTTCTCGATTAGCAACTTTGGCATTAATGAGGCGAGTATAATCAGCAAGGTCGGCTGTGGTGAATAGGTTAACCCATTCAAAGGCTTGAGCGTATTTTTTTTGATTAATAAGCACATCGACTAAAGCAGTTGCACTTCCACCGTTTTCTTGTAAAAACTTTTGGCGATTTTCTCGTTGCAAGCCCCGGCGCATTTCTAAGCTAATTTGGAGAGATTGCTGCAAATTATTAATGGCTTGGGTTGGTCGATTTGTACTTTGGAAGAGTACACCAATATTACCCAATGTGACAGCTTCACCAGAGCGATCGCCCACAGCCCGCCAAAAGGGCAGAGCTTTGTTATAAAAATCGAGTGCTTTTTGCTTTTCTCCTAAAGCGTCGTAGACTAAACCAATGTTATTGAGTGTGCGAGCTTCACCAGCGCGATCGCCCACAGCCCGACTAAGGGGCAGAGCTTTGTTATAAAAATCGAGTGCCTTTTGCTTTTGTCCTAAAGCGTCATAGACTAAACCGATGTTACTGAGTGTAGTCGCTTCACCAGAGCGATCGCCCACAGCCCGACTAAGGGGCAGAGCTTGGTTGTAAAAATCGAGTGCCTTTTGCTTTTGTCCTAAAGCGTCGTAAACTGCACCGATGTTATTGAGTGTGCGAGCTTCACCAGCGCGATCGCCCACAGCCCGAATCAGGGGCAGAGCTTTGTTATAAAAATCGAGTGCCTTTTGCTTTTCTCCTAAAGCGTCGTAGACTAAACCGATGTTATTGAGTGTGCGAGCTTCACCAGTGCGATCGCCCACAGCCCGACTAAGGGGCAGAGCTTTGTTATAAAAATCGAGTGCCTTTTGCTTTTCTCCTAAATCAGAGTAGACTAAACCGATGTTATTGAGTGTAGTGGCTTCACCAGAGCGATCGCCCACAGCCCGACTAAGGGGCAGAGCTTGGTTGTAAAAATCGAGTGCTTTTTGCTTTTCTCCTAAATCAGAGTAGACTAAACCGATGTTATTGAGTGTAGTGGCTTCACCAGAGCGATCGCCCACAGCCCGACTAAGGGGCAGAGCTTGGTTGTAAAAATCGAGTGCTTTCTGCTTTTCTCCCAATTTGTCGTAGTTAAACCCAAGCGCAACCAGTGTGATCGCTTCAATTTTTTCGTCTTTAACTTCTCGCGCAATGGTTAAAGCTTGCTGTAATATTTGTATTGCCCGTTTGTATTCCTGTTGCTGTGTCAGTTTTATCCCTTGCTCAAGCAGTTTTTCTGCTTCTTGCGATCGCGCGTTTTGAGCCTGTCCCCAGGTGGGTTGAGCCATCAGCATCACTGTTAAAGGCGTTAGATAAACGCCCAAAGCCAAAAAAGTGGTGAGAATTTTTTTCATAGAATAGGGCAGAGGTAGCTGTTTTCAATTGGGTGTTAGCAGAAGCTGTCGTTAGCAACATCGAAGTATTTGGTCAAAGTTGGTATTGCTACCCTACGGAAATGCTAAGAGGATGTTTTAAAAGTCATCTTGTCGGTAACAAAACGTTCTAGATCCCTCTAAATCCACGCCAGTTCGCACAACGGGGGGAAAATACGCAAGCGACTGGCTCCCCTTAAAAAGCTACGGTGTACACACAAGTCGAATTACCCCCCTTAATCCCCCCTTAGAAAGGGGGGAAAAAGAAAAATCTAGTTCCCTCCCCTTTACAAGGGGAGGGTTAGGGTGGGGTAATTTGAGGACTGGTAGTGATTCGATGACTTGTGTGTACACGGTAGCCTTAAAAAGGGGGACTTTGATTCTGGTTCCCCCCTTAAAAAGGGGGGTTAGGGGGGATCAATAAGTGCCTAAAATCACAGCCAACCACTTTTAAAACATCCTCTAAGAGCGAGGGGAGCGATCGCAATGACAAAAATACGTTCACTTTGCGTAATTCCTATAAATGTTGAAACATTCATTGCTTACATCGGAGCATTTATTGCAAATGTTTAAGCATTTGTTGTAAACGCTTGAACATTTGTTGCAAACATCGAAGCATTTGTTATAAATGTTTAAATATTTGTTGCAAACCTTTAAGCATCTGTTGTAAACGCTTGAACATTTGTTGCAAACCTTTAAATATTTATAAATAACATTAAACATTTGTTATAAACGTTTAAACATTTGTTGCTAGCATCGAAGCATTTGTTACAAACGTTTAAATATTTGTTATTAACATCGAAGTTTTTGTTACAAAAGTTGAAATATTTGTTGCCAACATCAGCAAAGGCATAGCTCACTTACTTTTGCGTTAAGTAGACACCAATGTATAGGTGTAGAAGCGTACAGCTAAAATAATTCACGCTCAATAAGGTTTTGCCAAAATAGTGATCGTTCTTTGTTGCGAATTGAACTGGATTTCATCTACCACATATTGCCGATTTCTAGCCACTGACTGAATACCTTGCAACTGTGCTGTGGAAACTACAGGTGGTTTAAGTTTCACCACCGCTTGTCCCTGAGTAGGATTTTTTACGGTAAAAGTATTTAGGGGTATACCACTCCAAGTTACAGGCTTACCTGTGGGACGGTTTCGCTCACCCCGGATAATTTGAATCCCATTGCTTCTGTAAACCAACGCCCCATTCTTGAAGACTACTCTTTGAATTTGGCTCAGGGGAATCGTAGCAGTTTTGCCACTACGCTGAATTGATAGTGCTTCTGCCTGTGCATCAATTCCTGTTATCTGACCACTGCTTGACTCACCCCCCTTCAGGATGACCTCTGCTAACTCTGGCAAAGCTACTGCAAGTTCTAATTCATCTGCTTTGATTTGTGTCTGTGCTAACAATAAATTTCCCATCTTGACATCTTTGCTAATTACAGCTTGGATGTTTCCTGCTAGCGTTGCTGCCATTACTAGGATTGCCACAACCCATCCCTGAAAAAAAGCTTTCATGGCTTTACACGGTATATTTGACTATATTTAACTTTCTCATTAAACTTCCAAAGCAAATATCAAATTTCCGTAAAATCACTAAGATAAACTGATTATTCACTTGTAGCGGTTTGCAGTTGAGTACAATATAGACCTAACCCCCAACCCCTTCCCTACAAGGGAAAGGGAGTGAGATTCAAAGCCTCTCTCCTCTTAGGAGAGAGGTTTGGAGAGAGGTCAGAGTATATTGCATACAAACGAGAAAAGCTATATAAATCGGTGCGTTACGCTTCGCGGTAACACACCCTACATTGTTGCCCTCATCCTCCATCTCCCGTATGACCCAAACCCCCAAACAGGAAACCAATATTTTAGGTAAATTCACAAGTGTACTTGGCTTGCTGGGTGCGGCGCTTTTCTTTGCAGGCTGGATTTACCGTTGGTCATATTTCTACTTTTTTCAGCTAGAACTCAATACTCTCGACTTACCTGCACAGTCTTTTCTCATAGTTCCCCTGCAAATATTTCTCGGAGATGGCTGGGCAATATGCAAAACAGCGATCGCTTTTTTTGTAGCTGCGATCGCTATTCAGGCAACATTATGGTTAATTAAGATCATCAGTGATACTGTAGTCTCTGCAAGCCAATTACTACTGAGCCGCATCATCTCTGCTACTCAACGCAGACGTTCATGGATAACTAAACAGCTAAAGTCTCTGGCTGAATTTAGTTCTGGGCAACTACGCTCAGTGGATTTTTTGCGATCGCTAGTTAATGAGATAGTAATAGTATCCTGGGTTCTAATCGTGATATTTTGGTTAGCTCGTTGGCAAGGCATCGCAGATGCTAGGCGGGATGCTGGTCAAAACTCCACCTTACCCGTTGTAGCTCTAATTACACCTGAAGAGAAGTTTGCTGTAGGGCGCAAACTTGATGATGTATTTGCCGATCCTTCTTTAAAAGGTTATCGCATTATTGGAGACAGAGGTTTATTCGACGATTTGCGAGGCAGGGAAGATAATGATATCAGCAATCCAAAGCAGCCGAGAGTTTGGCGCTTACTCCTAGAACGTGGCGGCTGGATTTATTTGTTTCGAGCATTGCCCCCAAATGCAAAATCTAACGAGTTCCCATCAGTATTAGCTATTCAAGAAAGTGAGAAGGGACATATCATCATTCGCAGTCCAGAAGCTTCCAAAACTAGTTCTCCTTGATATTAGACCTCTTGCAAAAGTCTTAAAGTGCCCTCAGACTCAAGTAACAAAAATTGTAGGTTGGGTTGACGTAAGGAAACCCAACACCCTTATCGATCGATGTTGGGTTTCGCGTTGCTCAACCCAACCTACATCTTGCCACTACATCTTGCCACGCCAGTAGGGTGCGTTATAGCTGTTTTCAATTGAATAGACCACACGCGTAGAATATAAAGCGACCATTAATTAACATTAATGACCGCCTTCAAATAGACTCAAAAACATTCAAAACCCCTTTGAAAAGTTATTGCTCATTAAAAAGGGAAATCCTAAGCCATCGACCCATGACTCCATGCTGAAATTTTATCTTCTACTACAGAGACTCTCTTTGGAGAATTGGCAGTTCCAGCTACTAGAACTTTCAGCGTTACGGTATACACATTATTAATTATTTGGTGTCCGTAACCAATGACTTTCCCCAACTGTCCAGTTTCTTGATTTATTACACACTGATCAATAGTAAACATAACGGTAACTGTCTAGATTAGACAGTTGATAATAGTATTACATTTATTATCTATACTTCTCTAGATACTAACGTCATTCTTTGAGAATATTAGGTTTCAGACTAAAGGAATATTTAAGTTTTCTAGAAAAAATTTCCTTTTTTATATATTAAACTTGTCCAAATTTTAAATAACAAATATTATTAATTTTCGTGATTTTTAAACCACTTATTTTGTAGATAAAGTGGTTCCAAAACCAACTTTTTAGCAGATCATTAAATCTAAGCTACTAACAACGTTATCATCGATAACGAACAAGCTGAGATTATTAATTGACATCGATTAACTATAGATTAATCTTGTCTTCGTGTATTTCTAACACCTTGAATAGCCAATACATGGCAATGCCCCCTTTTTTGCAAGTTATTACAATACACACCTTTCTTAAGGTTACACACGCATACAAGGTTTAGTCTGTCCGCTTCCGGACACAGAAAGTTAAAACATACAACCCTTAAATGGCGGTAAACGACAGGTTTGCTACTTTTGTGGCTTATTGCTGAATTTAGCTCTTCTCAGAATGGGTAGACAGTAAGTCAACGATTTCACCCACGATTTCCTCTACACTCTCAAGCTTGGCTAAAAATCGATCAAAGCCAGCATTCAAAGCTTTACGATGTGAAACCTCTCGTGTATAAGAAGTAATAGCGATCGCAGGCAATTGCTGTAAGAATGGGCTAGAGTGCACCCGAATTTGTTCAATCAACCAATTTCCGTCATGCTCAGGTAACCTCACATTGCATAACAGAATATCGGGATGAAGCGATTCGAGCCAGACGAGGGCTGCTTCTGCGTTGATGAGGGCTGTTACATCTGCACCTGCTGTTTCTAGAATCAGAATGAGCAAGTCTGCAATGTCTGGCTCATCCTCCACTAGCAATATCCGGATTCCAGCAAGGCTCTGAAATGAATTTGATTCTATTTTTTGAGAACTCATTTGGAGTGGCAAAGACATTATATTTCATTACCTTCATAGGCAAGGTATGTGAGCGAGCAAAAACGAATTCCAACGAGTTGCTCATAAAGTAGGTTTAGCTTAGATAATGGTGGAATATAAAAGAGCGATCGCTCAAAAAGTTTGATGGTTTGTTTAAATGGGTAGCAAGATGAAATATGTAGGTAATCCAATAAATCAAAATAGCGAATCAATTGAGGTAGACTAAACATCTTTCCACATTTGTAAGATGATTGCTTTGTAGCTTTAGCACATTAGGCAGTTTTCCATTTTTGTTCTAATGTAATAGTTTGAGATGGCGTTGCTGCGATTAAAGTCCAACCTGACTGACACAATTTATGATAAGTCGCCCATCCCTTTGAACCACCAGGGACATCATAATCTGGTACAGCTTCTGGACAAGTTGTATAGGGTTGCCACGGTTTGTTTGGCGCTGTCCTTAAGTGCAAAATTCTTTCGCTATTACTTCCCATTGTAGAGAGCCAACACATTTGTCCAGCCATAGAGCACATCCTTATAGAGAGGTTTTTAATGCTTAAAAAGCATTGAATTGGTGAACGGAATATTTACTATTCCTAAAGATGTAATAAAAATTATAAATGACTGAAATAGCAGTATCAAAGTAATACTGAGGGTAGAGAAACGATGAAAAATCTCTTTATTTCCAGTTTTACTTGCACTGCTAATGAGTAAATCTCCTTTTGTCTGATTCTTATATTCTCAAGTTCTGCTCTTAAAAGCTTCATTCTAGAGAGTTAATTGTCAGTTAAAATAATATTCCTGCTGATATAAATTTTATTTTTTATAAGATTATTTTGTGAATATTAAGATGAATACCAGTTTTCCACAGATGAGAAAATTTTGACTGCTGGTTTCCCAAATAGAAGGAATTACTCACGTTTAATTAATATAGCAATCCGATTTGATTCCTGAATCACTTATAGAGACAGGGAATAGGGAATAGGGAACTTGTACTGAGCGTACCCCTACGGGGAAGCAAGCTACGCCTTCGGTCTCGTAGAGAAATCGAAGTATAGGGAAGAAGTAATAAAGGTGTACTGAGTTTTAAAAAAAAAATCAAATAGGAATCCTATAATTACTTAAATTTATTTTTAATAAAATCTAATTCTGTATAACTTTATCTGCATTTAAATTGACTTGCTTTCACTTTTGCACCTTTAGGTGAAGTAATCGGGAGCATCCCAATACAAACGGATAGCCCACAGACTGAAGTTTGGACGGCAGTTGCTACAACGGAGAAGAGGAGTGCGGTCTTGGGGTCTCCCCAAGAGGAGCAACTCCGGGGAACCTCCCGAAGTTCTGATCGGAGGAAGCCTCCGCTCAGACTTCTCTCCGCAACGCACTGCCTCGGCTAGATAAACCAAGCCTACCTTTGCAGGCTAGATTTCTATTAGGCTGCTTTGCAGCCTTCGTTTTTATAGCCGCGACTTCAGTCGTCGGGTATTTCTTCTTGCATTGGGATGCACCCAAGTAATCAATCAATCATCCTCTCCAAAGCGGTTTGCAGGTCTTTCGTCAACTCACTCACAGCTTGCTTAACTGCATGACGACCCTGAGAACTGCCAAAGCGTTCAGTAACTGAAATAGGCTCACCAACTGTGATTTGTGCCTGTCGCAGACCTAGCCGAGGTCGCCCCGGAAGTGTTGTATCCTGAATTCTAGAAAGCATATCGAACATGAGTAACGCAGTTTCAGCGAACCTTTCAGAAGTAGGCTGTTCTTGAATATAAGTAGCAGTGACTGCTACAAAACTTTCCACTAACCGCATATGCCGCATCCGCAAATCTGCTTCTTCGGCAATCCAATCAGCTAAACCGCGTTTGAAAGGTGATAAAGCATTGATGTCTGGCAAATCTTCCCGGTAAATGTAATTCCAACCTGCATCTTCTAAACGGCGACAGCGGTCAATAAAGTTTCCCTGTGACTGAAGCCCAAAATATTGCTCGGCAACTTGTAAAGATTTATCTAGTAAACGATGCAGTCGCGCAATCAATACTTGATTGGGACTTGCAGATTCGTCAGTTGAGATGGTTTTTGGTATGTCTTGATGATAAAAGCGGCGATAAAACTCTTCCATCTCAGTAATGAGATATTCAGCCAGCCTACAGATACGTTGATAGTAAATCTCTTTTTGATCCGCGATCGCAGATTGCTCAATTTCCTTGATTGGCAAACCACTATCAGCTTCTAATCTACTTAAGAGCTGATCTAGTTTTGACCAAGGTGGCTTAACATAACTATACTGGATGGCGATTGGTACAATCACAACAGTCTCAGGACGGTTGGCTTTTTGCAAGTCTTCTACACACCAGAAACCCATTTGGGCAACACCGGGTTCTAAAGGACTAACAATGCCACTATGACCATTAGTACCACCTTCGGGTGCAACTGAAATTGGAAATTTGCCATTAGTGAATAACTCTCGTGCTGTTTGGATAGCCTGCCTATCTAGTCGCCTACCGCGACGAACTGGCACACCCCCTATCCGCGAGAACAACTTACCCAACCAATCCCCAGCCCAAAGCGTCATACCTCTGTCATAGAGAAAGTAGCTGTGAACCCGGTATTTGAGCTTGATACCTTGCTGACGAGCAACTCGTGGCACAATTCGAGAAAGCAGATACAGCATACAGAGGGGATCTTCTACCTCTGGGTGGCGAAATGCGATCAAAAAGCGAATTTTGCCTGCTTGGAATTGTTGATAGAGTTCGGCTAATACCTCAACATTTCTGGCTTCAATATTGACTATACCAGCAGGTAACCAGGGTCGAGTCCGGAACCGTAGCAAGGCTGGCAACAACCACTGGGTAATCTGGAGGACAAATGGGTTGAAACGTTGAGGAATAAATTTTAGTGGTGGTTGAGTAGAGTGAATCGTTCTAGCCAAGTCGCTCTCCAGATTGTGATTCTAGGGATTGTACAATATGGTGTCTTTGTTGTGCGTAGGCGTAGCCCGTCGTAGACATCGCTTAGTTATGATTTTTCGGAAAATTACGTAATAGATACCAAAATACCGCTGCATTCACCAAAAAAATCACTAATTTTATTGGAGATATACCCCGCATCAACTCATAGACTTCTAGCGGAAGACTGATTCCCACAAGACATAATACTAAAATATGCGCCCAGCGCTTTTCGTACCATAAACCGATAGCTTCAATAGTGGTAACAATAGCATAAATCCCTGAGCTAAAACTCGCAAAAACCAGAGTTTGAGGATTTAAATTCAGAATTTTATCTAAAATCCAATCAATAATTTTTGCTTTTCCTTCTAAGACATAATTATCTGAAAAATCATCTAGCATTTGATAGTTTTTCAATGCCAAAAATAAGGCTATGGAAGTAACCATTAATAGCAAAGCTACTAACAATTTGTAGATAATGATCGCTATTAACCCAAATGGACGCTTTTTCAAAGAGCCTCTTCAGTAGATGTGACTATAAATTTTGATTAACTGGTTCTTTCTTATAGTAACTAAAATGCTATAGCCTCAACTTTCTCGCACTTATGCCAGAGGGAAAGTCACCTTTTACCTGATTTAAGTAGCGATCGCTAAGTAGGAAGGCTAAATGAAAGCTCACCTAGATTGCCGGGTTTCGACTCCGCTCAACCCTCGTATTCTCAGGGTTCGAGCATTGAGCGAAGTCGAAATGAGCTAACTTGTACTGAGCGACTCGTGCCGAGCGGAGCCGAGGTAAGTCGAAGTAGTCGAAATGCGTCTTACAAATAATTGCAACTTCCTACTTATTCCTGTTCAATCAATTCCAAAAAAAGTGCTTTTTTACCGATAAAATAGAAAAATCATCATTCTTTGTATACTATCGGGCTTATAATTGCAACTATCCTAAGATATATTTATAAAATGTATTTACGAAGATATTTTTGTACTGGTTATATTTAATACTTTAGAATGATGTTCATATAATCATCTATCATTCGATATATTTTTCTGAAATCTGGGTTGTTGTGGATACTCAAAGCAAATAACTAAGAGCTGATAAAGTCAGGGAATCTTGATAAACACGTAATAGAATTTAAATACATAGATAGAATATTAACTATTCTAGGTAGTGTATATACTGAACTATTTTGAAGAATGATCAAACTTAGTACAGACTTTTCTATCAGCAAATACATAAATAATAAACATTTTTAAGCTGATTCAATGAATACTTCTACTATCGTTCCACATTTAATACCCGAAGTTTTTCTGATAACTATGAAAAAATTATTGTCAGTACACTCAATTATTAACTAATATTTATTACATAGTATAAGTTATAAATTTAACTGCTTGACACTTCAGTATAATTACGGCTACGTTTTTTGATTGTTTATTCAAAAATAATTCCCATAACCGAGTTTTCTATTAGTGACTAAGTACTGTTAAACACCACATTTCCTACCAAGTAATGTGATTATTGCACTTGATAAGGCGTTGTGGCAGTTAGGGTTGTCAAAAAATTTAGATTTAACATAGGGTAGTAAAAATGACTGAATTACTGACATCGGGCGCAGAAAGAAAGCAAGAATCAACGCGAGTGACGCTGTTTGCAGAAAATCTTGATAGCTTTTGGGAAAAAGAGATTAGACCCCTATTTACAGGTGAGTCTCTATCCTTCAGCGTGAAGACTCTTAACGGCAACTATGTCAACTACGTAAACTTGGATAATGGAGCTACAACTACTCCCTTTGCAAGCCTTAAGCAGTACGTAGATGATATGCTTGACACCTATGGCAGCGTGCATCGAGGCTCCGGACAAAAGTCTATTATCACTACACGAGAATATGACACAAGCCGGGACATCATCCGGGACTTTGTGGGGTCATCTTCACAGAACTATGTAATCTTTGCGAAGAATACGACAGAAGCAATTAATGGAGCTGCCACACTCTGGGCAAAAAAACCTGGCAAAATCTTAGTGTCTGACATTGAGCATTCATCAAACCTGCTGCCTTGGGTGACTAGAGATGAAGTTGTTCAATATAGAACACAACCGGATGGAAGTGTGAGTGTTGCTGAAATTGAGGATATTTTCAAGGCACACCAGAACCTTCCTGAAGCTGAACGAATCAAGTTAATAACCATTACAGGTGCCTCGACAATTACAGGTTACAGACCCCCTATTTACGAAATTGCCGCTTTAGCACATCGATATGGGGCCAAGATGTTTGCTGACGTATGTCAGTTAATCCAGCATGAGCGGGTAGATATGCGTGCAGATGATGACCCATGTCATTTGGATTTTGTGGCATTTTCTGGACACAAAATGTATGCTCCTTATGGAACAGGAGTTTTGCTAGGGCCGAAGGAGTTTTTTGATAGCTCCTACCCTTATCAAATCGGTGGTGGAAACCTGCCTTATATCACCAGAAACCTGGAGATAAAGCGTTTTTACACAGAACGGGCACATGACCCTGGAACACCAAACGCAATGGGTGCTATTGCCATTGGTAAGGCAATTCAAATTATAGAAGCATTGGGGCGCGATCGCATTGCGGAATACGAACACTCTCTAGTTGAATTCACATTCACATGGCTTCAGCTTATTCCTGGTGTGAAAGTATATATCCCAGGAGAGAATTTAGCCCATGTCATACCCTTTGACATTGATGGGTTTGACGGACGTTTAGTGGCAGAGATTTTGGCCCAAGAATACGGGATTGGAGTTCGGGCTGGGGCTTTCTGCACATACGAATATATTCGCAAACTCAAGAATGTTTCGGACGAGCAAGACTGCGAGATTGCTCAAGAAGTAGATAGGGGAATTACGCGTAACATTCCTACCATTATCAGGGCAAGCTTTGCTGTTTACAACACGCTTGAAGACTGTGATAGATTCCTTAAAGCGATTTCGGAAATAGCCCGAAATGGATTTGATTACTACTTGCCCTACTACGCACAAGATGAGATAACTGGTGTTTGGGGTGTGAAAGACAAATAGTCTTATACCAATGTGAAAAAATAATGTGATAGACAGACTATGTAGAGACGTTGCATTGCTATGTAGAGACGTTGCATTGCAACGTCTCTACCAAAGGATTTGTCGCAATCATTAATTGAATCGATATTATCCCTTTTTCACGCCAAAATATATATGGCAGTAGGGGCACGGCATTCCCGTGCCCCTACCGACTCCCTGTGTAGTCTATGAACCTGAAAATATTTAATTAAAAGGGGATAATAACTTGAGCGATGAAAACCTCTTTGACCAAGAAGATTACCTGCAAGCAAGGGTTGATGAGTACATCTGGCAACAAAGCTCAAATGCAGGTATTTCGCGTCAGCGCTTTCTGCAAATACTAGCCACAATGGTCGGCGCAACAGCCATTGGGGGATTGGCTAAACCTGCACCTGCTCATAGTCAGCCAAGCACATCGGGGCTGTCAAATCCCTCTGCTGGTGTCAAAGTCAAAGGCAGTAAAATACTTAAGCCATTGCCACCGGGGTATATTTCTCATAGCAAAGGCACATTAGAGATGAACTGGGAAGCCATGTATGGGCGTGGCTATATAGTACCAAATGATTGGTTCTACGTTCATAACCGCAATACGCCTCCTCCTTTCGACCCATCGACTTGGCGTTTGCAGATTCATGGAACTGGCATTTCTACCCCTTGTGAGTTCACTTACGATGAAATCATCACTATGCCATCCATATCAGTCACTTGCGCCATTGAGTGTGCTGCTAATGGCCGGCGCTTCTTTGAAGAGGCTTACAATAGGCCACTCTCTGGAACGCGGTGGCGGTTGGGCGCTATTGGTGTGGCTGAATGGACTGGTGTACCACTTAGCATATTGTTAGAGCGAGCTGGATTGAAATCAACTGCAAGAGACGTACTCGTAGAGGGTGCAGATTTGGATTCCCTGGACTCAAAGCAATCCAAGTTCAACAGCGTAGTTCCGATTGCTAAGGCATTAGCAGATAACTCGCTCCTCGTATATGCAATGAATGGGGAACCACTACCTCCAGACCACGGTCAGCCATGCCGTGCTATATTTCCGGGTTGGGGAGGAAATGCCAATGTTAAATGGATTGAGCGGATTGAGGTTTCCGAAACGCCGATATATACTCAATGGGTGCTAAAGCAGATGGTGCTGGTTGGTGCAGATTACCCAGCTATCTCTCCATATAAAGGTAAGCTGATTACGTACCAAAATGTTAAAAGTGCTTTTGAGTTAGCTTGGCCAGCTACACTTCCTGCTAAAGCTTGCCTATTGCGTGGACGTTCTTGGTCTGGAAAAGGAAAGATTGTGCGTGTGGAAGTCAGCCTGGATGGTGGTAAAACTTGGCAATTTGCACGATTGAGAGAACCTAATTTTCCCTTTGCTTGGGTACGTTGGGACATTGAATGGAACCCAGTTCCTGGGGAGTATTCTCTTCAAGTTCGTGCTACTGACAATTTGGGTAACACCCAGCCGAGTACAGTTCCGTGGAATGATTTCGGATTACTCTACGGAGGCGTTGTTAGCCATCCGGTGAAAGTACAAGGTTAGCAAGCTTAATTACACTAAATAAATTCTATTAAAAAAGACCTGTTTATGACTGATTTTAGTTGGTTGATTTTAGTAGCTGGGGGTCTAGTATCTGGAGTGATAGCTGGACTTTTGGGAATAGGTGGTGGTATTATTACGATTCCTCTTTTAGTCACACTTGGGTATACACCAGTTCAAGCGATCGCTACTAGTAGTCTTGCTATTGTAATTACTTCAATTTCGGGAAGTTTGCAAAATTGGTGGATGGGCTATTTTGATTTTAAACGCGTTATTTACTTAGGAATTCCAGCTTTTCTAACTACTGGCATAGGAGTCTATTTAGCAAATAAAATCCCACCATACATAATACTCTTTACATTTGGGATAATACTACTCGCTAACATTTATTTAATAGACCTTCGCAAGCAACTGGCTTCCAAAGAAGGAGAGAATACAGCACCAGCATTTAACCCAGTGCTTTCTAAACTTGGTACTGGGGGAGCAGCAGGAATTTTAGCAGGTCTGTTTGGCTTAGGTGGCGGTACGATTATGGTACCGCTGCAAATATTACTACTGGGAGAAGAAATAAAAGTAGCAATTCAGACTAGCCTAGGTGTTATTGTCATTACTGCCTTAGCTGCCTGTACAGGACACACATTAGAGGGAAATATTCTGTTTATTCAAGGTATTATTTTAGGATGCGGAGGTCTTTTAGGCGTTCAGTTGAGTACTCGCACATTGCCAAAAATACCAGATGCATCTGTGAGCTTTGCACTGCGTCTTTTCTTAGGAATACTATCAATTTATATTTTTTGGGAAGCCTGGATAACTTATCGACTCATAGCTTAAAATTTTCCAGCAAAAGACTTGCGGTTTAATAATCTAGCCATTAAGTTTTGGACTCTTTTAAGTAAGTGGGCTTAATTAAATCGAAGATAGAACCCCCGGCTGTCGCCGTCCCCCTTGGTAAGGGGGACTACAGGGGGTCTTCTATTTAATTCCACCTAGCTACTTACTTGATATAGATTAACGTGAGTTCGATAAACCTCTCCCTGCCCTAAACAAAAGTTCAAGTCTGTTCCTCTTTGAACCGGAGAGGGACGGTTTTGCATAGTTAGGACTTACGCACGCTCTATAAATTATTCTCTTCGAGTCCGAGGATATATTAGCTTGATTATTAATATGAATGGAACCTAGAAAAAGGTAATCGGATGAATGTCACCTTTGTTGCGATCGCAACACCATTTTCTAGAAAAAACTAGATACATTGTGTTCATTTACATTCTAAAATATATTAAACATAAAGTATATCAAATTACATCAAATTCTCTAAGCACCATGAAAAACATGTAAAAGAATCTTATTAACAACTTATCTCAAATGTTTCACCAGACAAAAAATTGTCAAAGCTTTTTGTAGCTCCTTTGAAAAAAATTGGCTGTCACCTCCAAAAGGAAGGCCACATTGAGCTACAAACAACAATGGTTTGGGGAAACGTCACATAGAAGTAGAGCCGATAACTACATGACTATAGATGAAGTAGTATTGCTACTAAAAGCCAGTCAACCAACCGGTTTAACGACGCTCCAAGAGATGGTGTTGCGTTCTGCGTGGTCAGGAAAAACTTACACTACTATAGCGGTGGAAACGCACTACGGAGAAGAACATGTTAGGAAAATTGCTTCTAACTTATGGCAATTGCTGAGTAATTTTTGGCAGGAACCTATCAGTAAATCTAACTTCCGCCAAACTTTAGAAAATCGTCGTCTTAGTCGAACATATCAGCAGTTGATTCAAGAATTCAACCGGGCAGCCACAGCCATATCCTTAGAATTTCCCAGTGGGCCGGTATCCCTTAATTCCAGATTATACATCCCTCGCCCGCCAATTGAAGAACTAGCCTACGCACAAATAGCTGAACGAGGGGCTGTTATCTGCATCAAAGCTGGCAAAAAGATGGGGAAAAGCTCACTGATATTACGGATGCTTGCACGCGCTAACAATCAAGGCTTTCGCACTGTGAGTTTGGACTTTCAGCAAGCAGACAAAGCAGTGTTTGCTAGCTTGGATAAATTTTTGCGCTGGTTTTGTGCTAACGTTAGTCGAGAATTACAGCTAGAACCGAAACTCAATGATTATTGGGATGAGGATATGGGTAGCAAAGTTAGCTGCTCTATCTATTTTCAAAGGTATTTACTGCCTATTCTGAAAAGTCCCCTTGTCTTAGTATTGAATGAAGTAGATTGTGTGTTTGAGTATCCAGAAATTGCTGAGGATTTTCTTTTATTAATACGCTCTTGGCACGAACAATCCAAATGGATGGAAATTTGGCAAAAACTGCGCCTTGTTTTGGTGTACTCAACAGAAATTATTGTTCCTCTAAAACTAACTCAATCACCATTTAATATCGGTTTGCCAATTAAGCTGCTCCCATTTACAAAAGAACAGGTGCAGGATTTGGCACAACGTCATGGATTAGATTGGACAAATGGCAAAGACGCGGATAATTTAATGGCAATGGTGGGGGGACATCCTTATTTAGTAAGACTAGCTTTGTATCACCTGATGAGTAAAGGAGGATTACAACGAGATTTACAACAGCTATTACAACAAGCACCCACAGAAGCCGGAATTTATAACGAGTATTTAAGGCGATATTTGTTAAAATTGCGAGAGGAGCCGGAATTAGGAACTGCTTTTTATCAAGTCATTAATGCTACGGCTTATGCGAAAATAGAGCCAGGACTAGCATATAAATTACAGAGTTTAGGGCTAATTAATCTAGAGAGCGATCGCTCTACTCCTGCATGTGAGTTATATCGTTTGTATTTTCGAGAACAACTGACAATAACTGAGGATTTCAGTAATGTTTGTGTTGAACGGTTGAAAGAAGAGAACCAACAGTTACGTGTTCTCTCAAGCTTAGATGAATTAACTCAATTAGCCAATCGCCACTACTTTCATACATACCTGCAAATTGAGTGGCAAAAATCCGCTCACGAGAGTGCGACGCAGACATTACGCCAACACATCCCCATATCCCTGATTTTGTGCGATATCGACTATTTCAAAATTTATAATAAAACATACGGTAATTCCGCAGGAGATGAGTGTCTGCGACAAATCGCTAATACTATCTGTAACTGTGTAAAGCACCGATTGGGTAGTAGTAGTTCCTCATATACCAGTAAGAGTATGGCTTACTCTGCTACTAATACTTTTGCAATTTCCCAGACGACAGATTCCGAAGGCGAAAGTAACTCAGTTTTAGTAGCTCGTTACGGTGATGAAGAATTTGCCATTCTCGCCCATGCAGATATTACCATTGCTATGCATATTGCCGAACAGATTCGAGAGCAAGTAAAAGCTTTGGCGATTAAGTGTGAGTATCCTGGGATAGATGGTTTACCTGCTGCTGTTTTAACTGTCAGCTTAGGCGTCGCTAGCATCATTCCCACAAATGAAAACGAGCCTGCTACTTTAGTCAATGCTGCTGAGGAAGCTTTACATAAAGCAAAAAGAAAAGGACGCGATCGCGTTGTTCTTAGCTGAATTGTTGTTACAATCCTCTTAAAGGTTGACTAACACCTCTTAATAAAATACAATGTTAGATTGTCTGTCTAAATTCCTGCTCGGATCAGGTGGACATACTACAAAAGCTAGCAAAAACGTCTCTACAAGAGATAAACGCCAGCTACCTGTACGGCAACCTCAAGGACAATTCCATGACCTACGCAATTATTGAAACTGGCGGTAAACAACTAAGAGTAGAGCCAGGGCGGTTTTACGACATTGAACTGCTGACTGCCCAAGCAGACGAAAACGTTACAATAGATTCAGTATTGTTTGTGCAGCACGACGGCGAAGTTACCATTGGACAGCCCCTAGTAGCAGGTGCAACTGTAGAAGGGACAGTGTTACGACACTTCAGAGGTCGTAAAGTCCTGGTCTACAAAATGAAGCCGAAAAAGAAAACTCGCAAAAAGCGGGGGCATCGTCAGGAAATTACCAGACTCATGATTAACTCCATTACCCTTAATGGTACGGTGTTTGCTGCTGCCCAAGCAGCAACGGACGAAACGCCTGTCGTGGATAACACTTCTGTTGAAGAAGTTGAAACTGCTGCTGAATAATAAAAAAAAGTAGATACACAAGAGGTAATCATGGCTCATAAGAAAGGAACAGGTAGTACGCGCAACGGTCGTGACTCTAATGCTCAACGTCTGGGTGTCAAGCGCTACGGTGGTCAAACTGTGCGTGCAGGAAACATTCTCATCCGTCAACGTGGCACAAAATTCCACCCCGGTAACAACGTTGGTATTGGCAGCGATGACACTTTGTTTGCCTTAATCGACGGTGTAGTAACGTTTGAGAGAAAGGGCAAAACCCGCAAAAAAGTTAGCGTTTATGCAGCTGAGGCTGCCGCAGTTGTTGAGGCAACCGCAGTTGTTGAGGCGATCGCAAGTTAGAGTAGTAGGGTGGGTATTGCCCACCCTACAGCGTCTAGTTCTTTACCTGAGAATTAACAATAGAAAAGCCGCGTCGTGTGGGCTTGATATTAGCTAACTCGACTTGAAAACTTACCTTATCGTTCATTTCACCGCTTCTCGCTTCCAAAGTCCAGTTACCAGGACGCAAATACCAAAATAAAGAATTAGCTGACTGTGTAGCTAGCTTTCCCCCATTCAACCACCACTCTACAGGCTCTGATATTTTCCCTGCTAGCTTAAACTCCAGCTTCTGCTTCGCTTCATCACCTGGATATAGCAAGAATAAATCCCCATTATGCGGAGATAAAATCCTCAAATTGCTAGAAGCAAAACTAGTTTGCTGCTGTTTTGCTAACCATTCATCATACTCTGGAGGCAAATCGAAAGTCTTCTGAGTTTCGTAAGCATTTTTGTCTTCAGGGTAGAAATATTCCTGTACCACTGAGGTACAATCTGGTGTTGGTCGTAACCCGGAAGTTGCACAGATAGGTAGCTGTACTAAGCCCTTTGGAGGCAAAAAACCTGCTGGTTCTTCATGTTCTTGCAGGTGTAACATAATCCGATTCCACAAAGGTGCTGCCCCTGTAACTCCTGAAACTTGCCGCATCGGTTCCCCGTTGAAATTGCCCACCCAGGTAGCAACGGTGTAATCGGTAGTGAAGCCAACTGTCCAAGTATCGCGAAAATTGGAGGAAGTTCCAGTTTTAACAGCAGCAGGGAAAGGTAAATTTAATACAGAGTTTACACCAAAAGCTGTTGCACGAGCATGGCGATCGCTTAACATATCAATAATTAATTGCCATGTTGTTGGAATGGGGAATGGGGAATTGGGAATTGGGAATGGGGAATTGGGAATTGGGAATGGGGAATGGGGAATTGTTGTTATTAATGGAGTGGCTTCTCCAAGTCTTGCCATAGTAACGTAAGCTCTAGCTAATTCCCATAAACTGACTTCGCCACTACCAAGAGTTAACCCTAAACCATAATGTTCTGCTGTTTGATTTAAGTGTTCAAACCCTAGTTTATGCAGACGTTCTAGGAAAGTCTGCACACCTACTTTTTCTAAAACTCTGACTGCGGGCACATTTAGGGAATTTGCCAAAGCAACTCGCACCCGCACAGGGCCAAGGAAGCTTTCGGTGTAATCTGTTGGGCTATATAGTTTTGCTCCGGGAATGGCGTAGTGGGCAGGTACATCTGCCAAAATGGTATGTGGGCGAATTACACTTTTTTCTAAAGCTAATTCATATACAAAAGGCTTGAGCGTAGAACCTGGTTGACGCAGCGCCTGCACTCCATCATTGCGTCCCAGTTTGACTTCATTGAAGTAATCGGGCGAACCGACATAAGCTAAAACTTCGCCAGTGTGGTTGTCAACTACCAAAGCAGCCGCATCATGGACGTTGTTAGCAGCAAGGGAAGAAATTACTTGCTGCACTTGTGCTTCGACAAACTGCTGCAAGGGACGATTTATGGTGGTGCGGATGGGGGAGGAATCCCGCGTGGGGGATGGAGTGCTTTGCTGACTAGCTAACCAAAATAAAAAGTGTGGTGCAGCAATAATTCCTCGCTGGCGAGACTGAAACACAACCTTTTCTACAGATGTTTGCCCAACAATCGAGCCAGTGATATACCCATCCTGTACCATACGATTGAGGACGTATTTCTGCCGTTGTTTGAGCCGTTCCCAATGCTCGTAAGGATTGAAATAAGTAGGATTATTGGGAATAGCCGCGAGAAGACTAGCTTGGGCAAGATTCAAATCACTCGCTGGTATGGAAAAATAAGTCTGGGCTGCTGCTTCCACACCATATATATTCCCTCCCATTGGTAGCCGATTGATGTATGCAGCCAGAATTTCATCTTTATTCATCCCCGCTGTTAACCGCCAAGATAGCCAAATCTCCCTGACTTTCCCTGATAAGGTACGGGGGACGGGATTTAACATCCGCGCCAACTGCATAGTAATTGTGGAAGCACCAGAAACAATTCGTTTGGCGTGAATGGCTTCTTTGATGGCGCGGACAACTGCTTTCATATCCAAGGCCCCATGCTCATAAAAGCTACCATCTTCGGCGGCTAGAATCGCATGGCTAAACTGGACAGAAACCTGATTTAATGGCACTACTGCTGTATGCTCTTGGTCACGGGTGAGCAATGTTCCTAATGGTAGCCCATTGCGATCGCTAAATTGCATTGCTAACTGATTTTGGGCAATGTCTGTGGCACGAACAGGGGCAAAATAAGGAAGTAACCGCACCACTAGGCAAATTAGCAGCACAGCTAGGATAACTTTACTAGTTTTGTGATTCAGTTGATGCCCAAGTTTGTGCTTAATATATATTAGCGATCGCGAAGTGAGTTTCATTATAGAATTCCCTGACTAAGAGAATTTACCTTAATTTTGACGCAGCGATTACAGATGTATCAGGCAAGATGTCAAATAATTAACAATTCATTTTTAATAGCTTTGTAGATAGAAATCATTATTTACACAAATTTATAGCCGTTCTTGTTTTGATGCAATACCCTGTAGTAGCACACAGCTATACACCCTAATTTTTATCATTAAGAATTGTAGTCATTTTTCGGAACAAACATACAAGACTAGTTATCTATGTAAATAACGATAGTGTCTTCAAATTTTAGGCACTCATAATTAGTCATATTGCAGTAGGCTAGGCATTGACCAACCAATGGAGAAATGCCAATTTTTGCTAACTATATTTTTTAATTTTGAATTACTTAAATATGATTATCAGAATTTTAATCCAGTTTCTATTTATCATTACACTTTTATTGGGAATATCAGGATGTAACTTTTTTGGTATTTCCCCAGGTAGAGAAAAACTACCAACAGTTTCCTCGCTCACACCACCAAAACTACCAGACTGGATTGAACAAATTAGTCCTATTGGGGATACTAAACCTCTCAATCAAATTCGCATCCGATTTAAAGAAGCTTTAATACCAGTTGAGAGTCTTGATAGCCCTGAACAACAAAAGCTGTTACAAAAGTTTAAACTTGATCCACCTTTACCTGGTCAATTTCGATTTTTGACACCGCGTATGGTGGGATTCCAGGCTGATAAAGCATTACCAAAAGCCACACGATTTCAAGTTACTCTCAAAGCAGGTTTAGCCGATTTAACAAATCATCGTTTAGACAAAAATTTAGCTTGGACTTTCAATACTGAACCTATCAATCTGACTGATTTGCCTGGTGTTAATCCCATTGAGAAAGCTGATGCTGAACCAATTGATTTGCAGCAAAAGTTGCAATTTAACTCAAACGTAGAACTAGACTTAGCTTCAGTACAAAAACATTTACAGCTAACACCAGAAGATAAAAACAAGAGTGTACGTTTCCAAGTTGAATTAGCTAAAGATGAGAAACCATTAGAAAACGAAGACCCTTTAGAAAAATTTGACCCTTCAGCACGCAATTGGATTTATAACCTTATTCCTCAACAAAATCTTGAAAAAGCAACTCGTTATCGCCTAGAATTTTCTCCAGGTATACTTCCAGCTTATGGCAATTTACCCACAGATAAACAGTTCGCCAGTAAGTTAGCTACGTATTCTCCTTTGACATTTCAAGTAATTAACTTTTATGGACAGCCAGATGCAGGAGGAACTTACGGAAGATTTGTTAAAGGTAGCCCTCAGCTAGAATTTAATAACGTCTTATTGGCGGATTCAGCTAGAGAAAATATTAAAATTGAGCCGACACCAAAAGCCATTCCGCGACTTCTGCAAGTAAATGATGAAGATAGAATTATTGGTATCAATCCCTATGCTTTAGAACCAGCAAAGACTTATACAATTACTATTAACGCAAATCTTAAAGATAAATTTGGTCAAACTTTAGGTAAACCTCTCACAGTTAAGTATGATACTGGAGATTTAGCTGGGGATATTTGGACACCATCAAATTTGAATATTTTCCCAGCAGGTAAAGATTTGCAGCTAAATATTAATACAGTAAATTTACCAGAGTCTAAATATAAAGCTGCTTATCAAGTAGTGCAACCGACAGATTTAGTTTATTTCAATTATGGTAATGATTTATTACCAAAACCTTCCCAATGGCAAAGCTTCAACTTATCAGCTAAGAAAAATCAGTCAGTTGACGTTAATGTTCCTCTACGCGAAAAAATCGGTGCTGCTACGGGAATGTTAGCTTATGGAGTGCAAGCACGTACTAATAAATATCAGGAGAATGGTAAAGAACTTTGGCGGGAACCTACGACTTATGGAATGGTTGAATTAACAAATTTAGGCGTATTTAGCCAATGGTTTCCTGAGTCAGGATTAATTCGTGTCAATCATTTTAGTGATGGTTCACCAGTTAAAGCTGCTATTGTTGAAATTTATCAATCAAAATTAAATGTAAAATCTCGCCCGGAACCTGTACCTTGTGCAACAGGTAAAACTGATGACAATGGAACTTTTAGGGTTAATCGCCAAGATTTACAACAATGTTATCCTAATAATCAGAGCTTCGTTAAATCACCACAATTATTAGTCATTGCCCGTGAGAATCAAGATTGGGCATTTGCTAGAACTGAAGAATATAGCGGCGTTTATGGCTACGGTATTGATGCAGGCTGGCAAGATGGGAAGCCAGAATCGCGCGGAGTCATCTTCTCGGATAGGCAATTATATCAACCAGGGGAAAAGGCTTGGTTGACTGGTTTTGCTGACTACTTGCAAAATGGCACAATCCAACAAGATAAAAATGCTGTTTACCAATTAACTTTGATAAATCCCGATGGGCAGAAAACCGATTTAGGTAAGCAAACTACAAATAATTTCGGGACGTTTTCTTTAGAATTGCCAATTAGAAATACTCAAAAGTTAGGATACTATACAATTCAGGCTAAAGGGAAGAACGGGCAAGAAATTTCTGGAGAATTTCGCGTCGCTGAATTTAAACCACCAAATTTTAAAGTCGAACTCAATTTAGATAAAGAATTTGCCCTCATCGACGAGAAGGTAGAAGCTAAAGCTACAAGTAATTATCTATTTGGCGCACCTGTGGAAGGAGGAAAAGCTAAATATTTTATTACTCGCCAGCAAACTAATTTTATTCCCAAAGGTTGGGAGGAATTCACTTTTGGTAAGCAATGGTTATGGCCAGAGGAAAGCCCTTCTATACCTAGTGATGTGTTGCAGACTGATGCCCAGTTGGATGTTAAGGGTAATATTAGTCAAACAGTAACTGTGGCTAAAGATTTGCCTTATCCGATGATTTATCGGGTAGATGTCCAAGTTGCAGATGTTTCCAATCTATCTGTAGCAAATTCTCAGACTTTTACAGCTTTACCAAGTAATCGCCTCATCGGGTTAAAAAGTAATTTCGTTGCCGATGCTGGCAAAGCTTTTCCCATTGAAGTTATTATTACTGACCCTACAGGAAAACCAATAACAGGTCAACGGGTGCGCCTGGAATTACAACAAATGAAATACAGCAGCGTCACACAGTTAGTTGAAGGTAGCCGGACGCCAAAAAATCAAGTTGAATATAAGACAGTTGGACAAACAGAAATTACATCTACTAGCAGTGCACAATCGATAACACTAACACCAACTGAATCAGGTTCATACCGCATTAGAGCTAATTTGAGCGACGGTTGTAGAGACGTTACATGTAACGCCTTTACAGATTTACAAATTTGGGTAACTGGAGGAAATCCAGTATTTTGGGGTTCAAGAGATAAAGATATCTTAGAAGTTAAACTTGATAAAACAGAGTTCAAACCAGGTGAAACTGCTACTGCACTAATTCAATCTCCTTATCCAGATGCAGAATTGTACTTTGCTGTTATTAAAGACAAACCCCTTTATCAGCAGATTATCAAAGTCAAGGGAGGAGCGCCACAAATTCAGTTTCAAGTCACGCCAGAAATGCTGCCAAATGCAGCTGTTGAAGCTGTATTAGTTAGGCAAGGTACACCTCTTAACCAGGTAGAAGCTGGAAGTTTAGATAAATTAGTACGTATTGGCTTTGCACCCTTCAAAGTGAACTTGGAAGATAAGTATTTAAAACTGCAAGTTAAGCCACTGCAAACATCATTAGAACCTGGCGCAGAGGAAACAGTACAACTGGAACTTCAGAACAATCAAGGTAACCCCACCCAAGGACAGTTTACAGTCATGGTGGTGAATGAGGCTGTGTTACAACTTTCTGGTTATCGTCCGCCAGATTTGGTAGATACGGTTTATGCAGAACAGCCGATATCTACCCGCTTTAGCGATAATCGACCAGATGTAATTTTACAACCCCAAGATATAGCTAAACCCAAAGGCTGGGGTTACGGTGGTGGGTTATCAACTGGTGCAGCAAATACTCGCACACGCACTGATTTTCAAGCTTTAGCTTACTACAATGGTTCTGTCCTCACCGATGCTAATGGTAAAGCACAGATTACGTTTAAATTGCCGGATGACTTAACTACATGGCGGGTGATGGCTGTCGCCACTGATGGAAATCTGCGTTTTGGCAATGGGGATGCGACGTTTATCACCACCAAGCCACTGCTAACTAATGCCATCTTGCCACAGTTTGCCCGTCCAGGCGATCGCATCTTTGCTGGTTTATCAGTAACTAACAACACAGGAAACACAGGAAACCTCGCAATTAATGGCGAACTTAGCGGTACGGTGAAGTTTGCTGAGAATAACCCTACAGTCACCTCCCTGCAAACCAAAGCTGAATCTGCAACTCATGCTTATCGCTTTGGGATGGTGGCGGATAATGTGGGAGTTGGTAAAGTTCGCTTTACTACTCAGCTAAATGGTACAGCAGATGCTTTTGAAGTACCTTTGGAAATTAAGCCACTGGAAATTACAGAACAAGTAGTTGAAACTGGTGTAACTGAAAAGGAGGCGAAGATTCCTTTAAATGTTGATAAAAACACCTTCCCGGAAGCGGGAGGTTTAGATATTCAACTAGCGAGTAGTTTGATACCGGAGATTAAAGCACCAGCAAAGGAGGTTTTGGCAGATGATGATTTGCCATTTACAGAACCAGCAGCAAGTCAACTAATAATTGCGGCTAATTTACAAACTCTTGCACAAAAATATAATCAGACATTTGCAGAATTCAATCCAAGTCAATACGCAAATCTAGCTATTGAACAATTGCAAAAACTCCAACTGTCAGATGGTGGTTTTGCCGCTTTCCCAGGACAAGAAAAATCTGATCCTTGGGTTTCTACCTATGCAGCCGAATCTTTAGCTAAAGCAAGTCAGCCGTTCCCTGGTTTAGTAAATTCTGGAATGCTTTCGCGCTTGAAAGGTTATTTGCAAAAAGTTCTAGCCAACCCCGGACAATTTGAGTTTTGCAAACAGCAACTGTGTAAAAATCAACTGCAACTCAATGCTTTAATCGCTCTAGCAGAACTGGGAGATAAGCGCAATAGTTTCCTTGGAGATATTTATCAACAGCGTAATAACTTTGATTTAGTAACTCAAATTAAACTGGCGCGATACTTATCCCAATTCTCAGAATGGCAAGACGAATCCCAACAAATTTTGACCAAATTACAACAGAATATATATGAAACTGGCCGCACAGCAGTTGTAAGTTTACCCCGTAGTTGGGGATGGATGAGTTCATCTACCACAGCACAAGCGCAAGCTTTACGCCTGTTTATAAATAAGCAGAGTAAACCAGAAGTTGTAGATAAGTTATTCCAAAGCCTTCTTACATTGCGGCGGGATGGTACATGGCAAACTAACTATAATAATGCTCAAGCTTTAACAGCTTTAGTTGAATATAGCCAGCTACAACCTACACCACCTAATTTTATTGCCACAGTACAATTAGCTGGTAATAAATTAGGAGAAAATCGCTTTGATGGCTACCAAAATCCCAGCTTACAACTGAATGTGCCGATGAATAAGTTACCTCGTGGGCGTCATGATTTGATTGTAAAAAAATCAGGTAAAGGCACTTTACATTATTTAGTTGCCTATAATTATCGCTTACAAGGAAATCAACCAGGGAGGTTTAATGGTTTACGAGTATCACGAGAAATTCGCAATGTAAACCAGGAAAAAGCCTTGCAAAAGTTAAGTCTTTATGCTTTTGATAAACCACTGACTTTAGAAAGTGGACAGGTGTTTGATATTGGATTGGAAATTATCGCAGATCATCCTGTGGATCATCTGGTAATTAAAGATCCGCTACCAGCAGGATTTGAGGCGGTGGATGCAAGTTTTCAAACTGCGACAGCTGCATTACAAGCAAAAGCAGATAATTGGGAACTTGGGTTTAAAACTATCCATCGCGATCGCATTATCGCCTACACTGATCACCTCGAACCAGGTGTCTATAGCCTACACTACTTGGTACGTTCTGTTACTCCCGGTACATACCTCTGGCCTGGTGCTGAAGTTCACTTACAATATGCACCAGAAGAATTTGGGCGATCGGCTGAGTCTACGCTGATATTAGAGGAGCTTAATTAACTCATAATTGAAGGCGATCGCGCAGATAAAATAATTGCGATCGCCTATGTAGAATCGAAACCAGTAAGGCGTAGAAAAGTGTATTGTAATGTGTTTAACTTTGATGTATGATTGCATTAATTTTCTTGGCTTAGTAGGAGAACTTACTATGTTCAGCAAGTATTTCGCATTACTTATTACAGTTGCCCTTACTTCCGCCCCATTGTCAGCATTTGCACAGCAAGTTGATGATGCAAACACTCAACAACAGATTAACAATCTCACTGAGATGTTCCAGGGAGCGATGGACGGCACACTTCCTGTCGATGGTTCTTATCGTCCTGCTGGCTCCCCCATACAACCAACTAACAATGCAGTGGGGAACTTTAACCAATCCTCTGAACCGATTATCGACAATTACCAAAGAACTGTAAATAATATTGAAGCACAATCTGCCGCTTCTCCCGGCTATCAAGCCCCATCCACTACATGTAACTTCAACGTATATACGCCATCTGCTAACAATAGCACTTCTACCAATGCTGCATTTTCCTGGGTAAATGCATTTAATAATTTTGGAAGTAAATGGATGCCTCGCATTACGGGTCAAACAACTCAACAACTATACGGGTGTTAGTGTTTAAACAATTCGCAATAGTCCACATTCAGTGGACTTTAACTATTAGCCCGGAACTCCAGTTCCGGGCTAAATTTTAGTCATTGTGAGAGTTTCATTTTGATAAAAATGTGATTAGATTTTTCCAGATGTGTTTACACCGTAAGCCTTGCTAACTATTCAGGGATAATGGTTGATCATTGTTTGCAGCTTTTGCAAGTAAGTCGCGAACTTCTTGATCTGTGGTTTGGGGAAAGTTTTCGTACCAGAGACTAACGCTGTAGAAGGGGTTGGGTGTCGCAATATAGGCAATTTCGTCTACCTGGGCTTCCAATGCTTCGCAGGTTTCGAGTGCCGCAACTGGCACAGCAACTACAATCCTAGCGGGTTGCTGTTTTCGCACAGCCATAACAGCAGCCCACATAGTTGCACCTGTTGCTAAACCATCATCTACCAAGATGACAGTGCGTCCCCCTAAATCTGGATCGGGTTTATTACCTCGATACAGCCGTTCCCTTCGCTCTAGCTCCCGTTGTTCTTGCACCGCAATTCTGGCAATTACTTCATCGGAGATCTTGACTTCCTTGACAATATGTTGGTTGAGTATCCGCACACCACCAGAAGCGATCGCTCCCATAGCCAATTCTTCTTGATCGGGCACACCTAATTTACGTACTAACAAAACATCTAAGGGAGCATTTAACGCTTTAGCAACTTCAAAGGCAACAGGTACGCCACCCCTTGGCAGCCCTAACACTACCACATCTGGAGAGTTAGCATAAGTTGCTAATTCTCCAGCTAATAATTTACCCGCTGACCTTCGGTCTTTGAATAGCATGGTGTGACCCCTAAATATTTATCTCAAAACAATTAAGTATTTACACGCATTCGTCCTTGGCTTCCCGCTTCAAACAACGGATCGAATTCTGGTGGAAGTTGAGAGCGAATATCACTGATCTCGCCAGGGCTAATTGCCTCCTTCAATACCTCAATCACCACACGAGCATGATGAACAGCTTCTGGAAGCTCTACACGTTCTCTTTGACTAACTCGCTCAAAAAACTCATCTAGGGAGAAGCGCTCTCCACTACCTGCGTATTCATGTTGCAGATAATTTGCAATCCCTTTTGGAAGTTGGGCGGCGGCGTTGAAAGGCTCATCCCCAGCTAGGCGTTCAGCCAACGTTTCCAAAGTAGCACGGGTTGCAACTTCTGCATCACCGCGTGAACTAAGATGAGCACGATTTCGCACCTGTCCAATAAACTCATCGTGTTGCATTGTTCCTCCAGATTTATTTCAATGCATAACTTGTTATGGTTACTAGACTTCTTGCAGTAGTTGGCAAAAGAGTATAGATTTCCCTTAAAGCCTTTGTTGACAAGAGGGCAAGAGGTCTACTAATGTCAGCAAGATATTTTTGATACTGTTTTTTGATGTTCTTAACTCATCATAGAAAGCTAAAAATTTCGTGTCCTCTGACTAATGGGGCGACATCTTCAATCTGCTATTCTGCCTAATGGATGAGTTAGTTTTAATCGAGGGTTATTTTCGTATCCTGGGCTAGCCATCGAAAACTATCTATCCAAATTGACTTTACAACCCAAAAAACCTTACCCTCGCTTTACCCAAGGGTAAATCTTTCCCTCTCCTTGCCAAGGAGAGGGATGTCCGGTAGGACAGGGTGAGGTTTTTCAAGATTTTTGGGAATTCGATGACTTGTGAAAAACAAGGGGGAAGCTCAGTGAACTTTCCCCCTATCTGCAAGATGCTATTTAGAAAGCAGCGGTTTAAGCTGACAGTACGACTTCGTTTTCTGCTGGCTGACGAGAAAACTTAGAAGTTTCTGCTGTTTGTGCTAGCAGCTGAATGTATAGCTGAGTCAGTCTAGATGCCACACTATACCAACTAAAAGCAATTTCTGTACGTTGCCGAGCAGCTTCACCCAACTGATCTCGCCAAGCTGGGTTAACGAGAATCCGGTCTATAGCAGCAGCAAAAGCTACTTCATCTTTGGGGGGCGCAAGTAACCCTGTGACTTCGGGTACGACTGTAAACTGCAACCCACCAACATCACTAGCAACCACTGGAGTCTTACTAGCCATTGCCTCAATGGTAACTAAACCAAAAGGTTCATAGTGACTAGGGACTACGCAGACATCAGCAGCAGCGTAGTAGAAGGGGAGGATATTCTCATCTAGGCGACCAGGAAAGGTCGTGCAATCTTCTAGCCCAAGTTCTGCGACAATACTAGCAATGCGATCGCGTTCAATTCCATCACTCTGACCTGGACGACTACCACCGACAATCATTAGCTGGAGGTTAGCTTCACCCCTTAAACTAGATTTTGCAACGGCTCGTACTAAGGTTTCAATTCCTTTACGCCGATCAAAACGACCAACGTAGAGAACCATTTTGGCGTCCTGTGCAATTCCTAGCTTTTCCCGTGCGGCAGACCGTTGAATTCCTCCAAATTTATCAATATCGGTGCCACAAGGAATCATTTCTATTCGTCCCTTGCTGGAAACGAGTATCCGCATGTCCTTCTGCTCTTGTGGACTAGTCGCAACCACGCGGTCTACAGTCTCCAAACAGGCTTTTTCTACAGCTAATCGCTGGGCAGCAATTAGGGGAACATCACTAATACTTCTATATTTGACCGCTCCTAGAGAGTGATAAGTATGCACCTGATTCACCGGTTGCAGCTTTTTCAATTCCATGCCTACCCAAGAGGATAACCAGTAGTTGGTATGAATTAGGGAATAACGGAATCCTTCCCGCTGCTGGAATTGTTGAAATTCTTCGATGAATTCAGGTAGATGGTCAAACAGGTTATCTCGCCCTATGAACTCAGCCGGGCCAGCTTTCAAGCGAATAGTACGACAGTTAGGCTTGTGTTGAATGATCGCAGCTTGCTCAGAATTACTGCGACGGGTGAACATGTCCACTTGCCAACCTTGTTGGGCTAGTGCATAACCTACTTGACGCACATACACATTTTGTCCCCCAGCTTCTTCCTGACCGATTTCAACAGCAGGATCACCATCAACAGAAATGAAGGCAATGCGGTGTTTTTTGTTCTGAAACATAGTCAAGTTTTACCTCAAGGCAACTAATCCTGCCTCAGACGCCATAAATCAAGCTAAAGATTAGCCTTTCTTCAAGGCCGAGTGCAGATATAACGAAGCGTAAAGTCACCAGCCAAGGACATTAACGAGAACAAAGCATTACTTGTAAGAATGCTGCTCGTTCAATCTCCTCTCAATGCTGACGAAGTTAGCTGACGGGCTAGGACTTAGAGATGTCCTTCTTAGAAATAATCAGGTCTGAAGTTTGAAGTTTGCGCTTCCTACTTTAGCCTTTATCTTTTTTGCAGATATGCCCCAAACTTGGTTCCTCCATTCCAGCTGACTCTCGTAAACAAAATGTTTAATGGGGAAGAGAGCGGATTAGGTAGACTGATTTACATTTCTTCAGACTTTAGCTTGTAACTGGAACTACGTCAAGAGTGTGAACAAAAATAGTGTGCTTGTGAACACCTCAAATATGTAATAATGTTCCTTAAAGGCGAACTTTTAAGAAGCGATCGCACTGCAACAGACATCTCCATAAATTAAATAGACGTAGCACTGCTACGTCTCTACATTGTTTAAATCCATGCAGATGTAGTTGCACACTTGTGTAAGGGAAAGAAGGTTAAATATTAAATTACACCATTTATTTGAGCAAAGGCTCGTACATAAGCGTTATGAACCTGATCATTGAAACAAGCAAAAATAACTTGGGTGATTGAGTCATGCTCCTCAAGAAAATTCATCGTCTCCTGAATAGCAATTTTTGAGGCTTGCTCTATTGGATAACCATAAACACCACAACTAATTGCTGGGAACGCAATTGTTTTAATATCCCGTTCAACAGCTAATTTTAAGCTGGCAACATAGCAAGATATGAGAAGTTCAGGTTCGCCTTTGCTGCCACCATTCCAAACTGGGCCGACAGTATGTATGATATATTTTGCTGGCAGTTTGTAGCCATCGGTAATTTTGGCTTGCCCAGTTTCGCAGCCACCCAGTTGTCGGCACTCAATAACGAGTTCAGGGCCAGCAGCTTGATGGATAGCGCCATCTACTCCGCCACCACCTAAAAGTGAACTATTGGCAGCATTAACTATAACGTCTACTTGAAGTGTTGTAATGTTGACCTTAGCGATTTCTATTTTGCTGACTACTGACATTGAATTATCCTCCGGGATTATGCATATACCAAAGATAAAAAATGAAACCTTGATTTGAGTTCATCCTTAAGTTGAGAGAATGCCAAAAAGTAAGTTCAAGCATCAGTCAGGATTGAAAAGCTGTCTGTCATTGGTAAACTTCTCACTGTGCGGTCAGTATTTGTTATACAACGATGCAGCTACGCCAGAGGAAGAGAATATGCCGTGGATAGAATTAAGCCTCGATACAACAAACGAGGCGGTTGATTGGGTCTGTACACTGGTTGCTGAAACTATCAATATTGATGATGTTCAGATCACAGAATATGCTGAATTAAACAAAGCCCAGTGGACGTTTACAATTCGCTTATATCTAGCTTACGATGTCCATTCGCGATCGCGTGTAGAAAAAATTGTTAATTTACTATCGCCCTTGCACCGCACGGGACTTGCGACGACGGTACAAACAACTGTGGTTGATCAAAAACCCACAGACGCAGACATACTCAAACCCCTCATTTATCGGATTGGGAAACGGTTTGTTGTGCTAGCTCCTGATGCACCTGATCAATCTAAAGCAGCCGACGAAATTACTTTGAGACTGAAGCCAACCTTCTCTTTTGGTAGCGGTTTACACCCTGCAACCATTCTCAGCCTGCAACTGATTGAGCGGCATATTATCCCGACAATGAATGTTCTTGATTTGGGATCAGGTTCAGGTATTTTAAGTGTTGCGATCGCCAAGCTAGGAGCAAATGTCTTAGCATTAGATAACGACAGTATTGCTGTGGAAGCGACTCAGGACGCAGTGCGTTGTAATGGGGTAGAGCAAAAGGTAACAGTGATGAGAGGGAGTTTGGGATGTGGAAGCGACTTAGGACATTGGATGGGTGGAGACACCATCGACAATGTACCCAAAATCGAAGCTACAGATAAATTTGACCTCATCGTTGCCAATATCCTAGCGCGGATGCATGTTGCCCTCGCTAATGATTTCCAGCGTGCGCTACGTCAAACTGATGCACACAGAGGACTACTAATTACAGCTGGTTTTACCAGCGATAATGAGGAAAATGTTGCTAAAGCATTAATAGAAGCAGGATTTGAGTTGGTCGATTGTGAACGATTAAATGAATGGGTTGCACTTGCTCATCGTTTGAAAATAAGTAGGTAGGCACAAATAATTAGAAGATAGTAGTGGCGTGACAAGCCTAAAGTGATGCAAAAAAATTGTAGGTTGGGTTGACGTAAGGAAACCCAACACCCTTATCGATGTTGGGTTTCGCGTTGCTCAAACGCCAGGTGCTACAACTGCCGGAACCTCCCGTTCGCCCTTGGCGTCTCCCCTTGGGAGAAGTTCTGATGCCTGCGGCGGGCTGCGCCAACGGAGGAAGCCTCCGCACCCTGCGGGAAGCCGCAGAAGCGTCTACAGACAACTCTGGGCAACGCACTGGCTCCCCAACCTACACCTAATGCACTATTTTAGCCTTGACACGCCACTACCTACTTATAGCCACTTATAGAGTTTTTCGTCGTACCCTGCTATTGAGCAATATATTATAGCGGTTATCAGTTGAGTGCAATACAGACCTAACCCCCAGCCCCTTCCCTACAAGGGAAGGGGAGTAAGATTCAAAGCCTCTCTCCTAAAAGGAGAGAGGTTTGGAGAGAGGTCAAACTGTATTGCATCCAAACGAGAACCGCTATATAGCGGTTCTCGTTTGCATGACATCCTTCAGACACCTCTGTGTTTAAGATTAGGTGAGGTTTTAAAGCAAAGACCTCTTGCATAAATCAAAAATATAAGAACCCCAAAGAGCCAAAGCTACGCTTTGTCTCCCCTCCCCTTGCTAAGGGGAGGGGTTGGGGGTGGGGTGTTAGGGACTTTTGTAAGAGGTCTCAAGAAGAAAGGGTGGATTAATTTTTGCAAGCCGATGCATTGGCATAACAAGCCGATGCAATCACATAACAAGCCGACGTATTGGCATAACAAGCCGATGCAATCGCATAACAAGCCGATGCATTGGCATAACAAGCCGATGCATTGGCATAACAAGCCGACGTATTGGCATAACAAGCCGACGTATTATCAATTCTTTTGACCCTAGCGGTAAATCGTTTGTCAAAAATTGCTCAAACCTTTAGGTTTAGCTTAAAGCAGTTTTTATTTTTTGCTATGCCTGTGTGTAGTGTTTAACATTTAATGTTCTTTGTGCCTTTGTGGTGACAAAAATTAATTTAATTAACCACAAAGACACAAAGACACTAAGTAGAATTATTTATTAATCGCATCGATGTTAGCGATCGCAGTACCCAGTAGAATCAAACCACAACCAAATATCATCGACTCACTGACAGGTTCATTAAGAAGAATTGCACCCCAAAGCATTGCGAAAAGTGGAACTAAGTAGGCAACAGTTAATGCTCTAGTTGATCCTACCTTTTTGATTAACCGGAAGTAAAGGATGTACGCAAATGACGTTGAGAGCAGCGCCAGCCCAAGCACTGCAAGAAACACAGATGTTGCTGGTATAGTTGTTGGCACTGTAAACGGCATCGCAGGTAAAAGTAAAACGGCTGCGCTTAATAGGCTACCTGTTGTAATTGCAAGTGAGGAAACACCTGCCAACTGTTGTTTAATATAAGGTGCTGCGATCGCATACATCAATGCTGCTAATAATCCGGCAACCACCGCAGTCAAAAAAGATTGTGTTGTTGCAATAGTTTTCCAACCTACCAAAATCACGACTCCAACAAATCCCAGAACAAACCCAATCATCCGGGCAACAGTCAGCTTTTCCTTGAGCCAACCAGATGCAACAATGGTACCAAATAGGGGGGTAGTAGCATTCAAAATTGAGGTAAATCCAGCAGGCAAAGATACAGAGGCAAAGGCGAGCAGCAAGAACGGCATAGCGAAGTTGATGCAGCCAACCACAAATAGTGGCAGCAGTTTTCGACGGACATGACTCAAAAGACCTAACCGCAGTAGAAAAGGAAGAAGTACCAAACCTGCTATCAGCACACGTATCTCAATCAGCCAAACTGGGCCAAGAATAGGTGACGCAATCCGCATAAACAGAAACGAGCCACCCCACAGAGCGGCAAGAAGCAAAAGTTCAGCTATGTCTAAAACCCGCATGTAACCCCTTTTTCAATCATGTTTTGTCCGACAATCAAGAGACGCGATTAATCGCGTACAAGAGTCAGTATTTTTCTCCCTTGTGCTCCCCTGCCCCCTGACTGGCTTCCCAGCTAAGAATGCTGATTTTACGCTCTATCCCCCAGCGATAACCGCCCAACTTGCCTGATTCACGAATTACCCGATGACATGGAATTAAATAACCGATGGGATTACTACCTACTGCATTACCCACTGCTCGCGCAGCATTTGGGTGACCAATTGCTTTAGCTAAACCTTGGTAAGTTGTCATGTTCCCAAACGGGATTTTTAGCAGTCCACGCCAGACTTGAATTTGAAAGTTAGTTCCTTTAACAAATAAAACTAAAGGCTTGCCACTACTTAATGTAGATGGATTGAAAATGCGATCGCAAATTTCTTGAGTTACCTGCTCATCACGCATAATCTCAGCTTTTGCCCACTCCTGATAAAGAGTTTGTTCAGCATTCTCTTCATCCATCACATCCAAGAAATGCAGATTACAGATGCCACGGGATGTTGTAGCAATCAGGCACTTACCAAAGGTCGTATCATGAATGCCATACCAAATTTGTAAACCTGCCCCTCCTGCTTTGAATTCACCAGGCGACATAGCTTCTAAATTGACAAACAAATCATGTAAACGTCCTGGACTAGATAAACCCGCATCCAAAGTTAAATCTAAAAGGCTCTTTGTTTGGGCAATTCTCGATTTTGCATATTCAACCGTGAGGTATTGTAAAAACCGCTTTGGGCTAATGCCTGCCCACCTTGTAAACAAACGTTGAAAGTGGTATTCACTGAGATTTACATATTGAGCAACAGTCGTCAAATCTGGCTGACTCAGATAATGTTCTCGCATAAATGTGATGGCTTGGGCAATTCGCTCATAGTCCTCACTACTGTAGAAATTCACTTCTTTTGTGGTATTCATATTCGTCAAAGCACTTTGCACGGAATTGAGTACTGGGGATTGGGAAAACAGCGTTGCACAAGAGATTAAATTAGACCTCTTGCAAAAGTCCTAAATTTTGCGCTCTTCTTTGCGCCTTTGCGACGCCAGTTGCTTCAAGTCGGCAAAGCCGCCCAACGCACTGGCTCGCCTTTGCGCGAAACCAAAAAATATTTATGCAAGAGGTCTATTCACCTTTTTGGTCATTCAATCACACGCCTAACATGCACTCCCTCAATTTATCGGTAGCAAAGGTTCAATGCCACCCGTTTCTTGCTATTCATTAGACCTCTTGCATAAATCAAAAATATAAGAACCCCAAAGAGCCAAAGCTACGCTTTGTCTCCCCTCCCCTTAGCAAGGGGAGGGGTTGGGGGTGGGGTGTTAGGGACTTGTGCAAGAGGTCTATTGCCCTAACCCAAAAACAGCTTATATGCAGGATTCTGATTTTCATCCCAATAGCGATAGCCAAGCGTATCCAGAAAAGCTTGCCACTCCTCCATCTCCTGGGGAGGAACCTGAATGCCGACAACAATTCGCCCGTAGTCTGCGCCATTGTTGCGATAGTGGAACATACTAATATTCCAGTTGGGACTCATGGAAGTGACGAATTTCATCAACGCGCCGGGACGTTCGGGAAATTCAAAACGGTAAAGTAATTCATTGTGGGCCAGAGGAGAATGCCCACCAACCATGTGTCGCAGGTGTAATTTTGTCAGTTCATCATCGGTTAAATCAATCGTTTTGAAACCGCAACCTTCAAAGGTTTCCACCATCTTTGCTGCGTCGGCACGGTTTTGAATTTGTACGCCCACAAAAATATGGGCTTCTGTTTTATCGGCAATGCGATAGTTAAACTCAGTCAGATTACGTTTACCAATACATTCACAAAACTGGCGAATACTGCCCTGTTCTTCAGGAATAGTAACTGCAAATATGGCTTCTCGGCGTTCGCCAAATTCTGCACGTTCGGCGACAAAACGCAAGCGATCAAAGTTCATATTAGCGCCACAGGCTACAGCAATTAACGTTTGTCCCTGGATTTGCTCCCGTTCTGCGTAAGCTTTGGCAGCTGCGATCGCCAATGCACCCGCTGGTTCTAAAATTGATCGCGTATCCTCAAACACATCTTTAATTGCAGCACAGGTGTCATCGGTATCCACCAAAATAATCTCATCTACATACTGCTGACACAAACGGAAAGTTTCTTCACCTACTTCTCGCACCGCTACGCCATCAGCAAATAAACCCACCTGGGGTAACCGCACTCGATGTCCCGCTTTGAGCGATTGATACATCGCATCGGCATCCACTGGCTCAACACCAATAATCTTGATTTCAGGACGTAACCGTTTCACATACGCCGCAATTCCAGAAATCAATCCACCACCGCCAATCGCCACAAAAATTGCATGGATGGGTTGCTGACATTGCCGCAGAATTTCCATGCCGATTGTTCCCTGTCCCGCAATCACATAGGGATCATCAAAAGGGTGAATGAAGGTAAGTCCCTTTTCCGCTTCCAGTTGACGGGCATAAGCATAGGCATCATCGTAAGTATCCCCATGCAATACAACCTCTCCCCCCCTGGCTTTAACTGCGTTCACCTTAACTTGGGGCGTAGTCACGGGCATGACGATAATCGCTCGTGTTCCCAACCGACTGGCACTTAGGGCGACCCCTTGGGCATGATTACCGGCAGATGCAGCAATTACGCCCTGTGCCAGCATATCGGCTGGCAGGTTCACCATCTTGTTATAAGCACCCCGCAGCTTAAAGGAAAATACTGGTTGCATATCCTCCCGCTTGAGCAAGAGTTGATTATTCAGTCGTGCAGACAAATTTGGGGCATACTCCAGTGGTGTTTCCTGGGCAACATCGTACACGCGGGCAGTCAGGATTTGTACCAGGTAGTCGCAAAGCATGGGCGTCAATAGGTAGCAGATGACGGATGGATGATAATTTTACCGCTACTTGTGTACCTGTTTTGCAGGGGTTATTTGCGATCGCTTTAATGTTCTCTTTTCACTTTTTTTCAGTCCTAGATATTGAAAGTGGTGCAGTTGTATGATTTCCTAACTTACATCTTGCACCTGACGATTAAAATCGCGGCTAAGAGAACAAAGCCTGCCTCCGCAGGCTACCAAATCCTTGATTTTCCATAGTCCGCGCAGGCGGACTTTGTTTGTATAGCCAAGCCAGTGCGTTGGGCGGCTTTGCCGACTTGAAGCAACTGGCGCGCGATTTTAATCGTTCGGTGCTCTGGTGCAAGATGTGAGCTAACGTATTCTGCGAACCAAACTATTGAATAATTTATTTTTTGGAAGTTCCCTAACTAGCAAGTGTCCGCCGAGCAGCCACAGCAGCGATTAACAAAGAGATGCCGCTCATGAACAGACTAATACCCACATATAGACCAATCAGCCAGATAGCGCTAAAGGGCCATCGATTCAGAACTATGATGCCCAAAATTAGAGTAACGACTCCGTTTAACGCCACCAGCCAGGACATCCTGTGCCCCGCTCGGTTGGTAAACGCCATAATGATCGTAAAAATCCCCTCAACAATGAACAGAATACCAAAAGCTAAGGTCAACGCTAGCAGCGCAGATCCCAGATTCAACAGAATGTAAATGCCTGCGATCGCGTATAAAATACCCACAATCAAATTCAGCCAGAACCCTCTTACTGGTTTTGACTGAAACGACTCAACAACCATCACAACACCGCTAATCAGCGTAATCCAACCAATGACGGAGGTAAAAAATGCCGAGGCAATGCCAGGCATGAGGATTGCTAGTACACCCAGAATAATCAGACCAATACTTAGAGCGATTACCCAACTAGTTGATTTTTGGATATTTACTTCAGATTGAAAATCAGCAGTCATAGCACTCACCTCGTTCTTTGAACGTGTTTAGGTTGGAGCTGAGGTTGAAACAGCTAGCCTCAAGCGAGGAAAACCGCTAAAGGTTGTGTCTCCCTGAGAAAATTTGACATTAATACCGCAAAACCAATGCAATTCGCTGATGAATGGATAGTGCTTCATCGTCCACAATGGCAACCTTTCCCCCCTTAGCCAAGACAACTTCTATAATTTCATCGACGGCATCATCCATCACCTCTGTACCACCGGGTTGATCCACTAACTCAAACCTGCCGTCTTCGGTCAAGATTGCTGGTACATGGTAGTTTTTTTCAACCAAAAGCAATTTACCTCGACCTTCATGTGCTAATCGCCACGTTTCCCCAATCGTAGAAACGACACTTTGAGTACCCATCGCGTTATCCAATGCCTGAAGTGCATCAGCCTGTTGCGCCTCCCGCACGGACTGCATGATTGACCACACCTGAGGAGTCAGTTCATGAATCGTCGCTTTGTCAAAATTGCCGCTCAGGCTTGAGGCGAGCGCTTGAGTATTTTGCGAAATCTCCTGGAAGAAAGATACTTGCCGATCAACCCCTCCCACAACCAATGGTATTGACTCATTTGGATTCTGATAGAGCGTCAATACACTGTCTACTTGCTGAAAAAATCTGCGATGCCTATCGTCTCGATAGCTAGAATCAGCGTCATAGGGAAGCGGAGCCGTGGCTCCGGGCCCTGTCATTTGCACAGGGAAGTTTTCATCATCAACTTCCTCAAGGGTTTCTCCTGTTCCAGCTAATAAGCGCGTGGATGCCTGACTTAATAGCAAGACCCAATAGCGTTGCGCCCGATGCATTCCATAGACTAAATCTCGTGTGGCGAATGTTTGATCAATTACAACCCGCGCAGGTACAGGAAAAGGTAGGTAATAAAGCTTGGCAAAGTCATGGCTGATGTATAGCGCTAACCCATCTAGCGTGTGGGGGTAATCAATTTCGCTCACGAGGGTTTTGAGCCGCTTCAACAACGGTTCCAACTCGCGGCTAGTAAATTCTGTGGCCAGCCGCTTTGTTGCCTCATCTACCAGATTTTTCACCCGAATCGGATCTTGTTTGTTATCGGGTGATGTCCGATGAGTCGGCAACAGGATGGAAAGCGCCGGAACCTTCGTCAAAGACTGCAACTGCTTAAGATCCTGATAAGTAATCATAAATATCTCTTATAAATTTTTAGTGGCGACTAAACTTATTCAAATGTTAAAGACAGAACCACTCGTCATTCCTCTACCCAAAAAAGGAGATTGCATCCGCAGTTTTAGTTTCAGTGTTTGAGCAAACACATCATTTTGAGTGCTGATGATGAACCTATTTACTAAGTAGTTGGACAAAATTAAATTTATTGGTGGAGATGGGGAATGGGGAATGGGGAATGGGGAATAAGAAAAGAATGTGTGTAATTAATTCTGTCTGAGTACTTTAGGACTTACGCACACTCTACGAATTCTTCTCTTCGAGACGCTTCGCGTTGGCAAAGCCTCTCGTAGAGAAGGCGTTCTTGGCGTCTTGGCGGTATGCCTCCGGCACGCTACGCGAACGATAAATAAAGCTTTTTGGCAATTTTTGCGTAAGTCCTGTACTTATCCAAGAACAATTAATCAAAGCCTAAAACGGCTTATTTTGGTAAATGCATACTATACAGGGCGTAAGTACTAGGGAGAATCAAAAAAATGAAGCCGACTGCAACTACTCAACCGTTATCCTTTGAACAACGGCTGGATAAATCTGAGATCACCCGCGTTATGTGGCTGCTCTGGGCTTTGTCCGCCGGGTTAATTCTTCTCGATGGCTTCGACTTTTTTATCATCGGTGTCGCCATTCCCTTTCTTCAGCGTGACTTTGGACTAGGTTCCACGGCAATCGGAGCCGTGGCTGTAGCAGCTGTAGCAGGTTCACTGGTGGGATCGCTAACCCTAGGCCCCATCACCGATAAAATCGGGCGTCAGATCATGCTAATGGTGGATGTTGCAATGTTTGTGATTGCCACCGCTGGAACTGCGCTTGCTTGGAATGCAGCCTCACTGATTGCATTTCGCTTCCTGGTTGGTGTAGCCATTGGAGCAGATTATCCCATTAGCGTGTCCTACATTACCGAGAATGTCCCCTCACGGGTGCGGGGTCGGATGGTGATTGGTGCATTTACATTTCAGGCTGTCGGCGCACTCTTAGGATCTGTAACTGGGTTGGTAGTAATTCACCTGTTTCAAACGTTTTATCCAGACTCAGCACAGCTTGCAATCCAGTATGCCTGGCGCTGGATGTTAGGGGTGGGGTTGGTGCTAGCAATTGGAGTGGCGATTTTGCGTTTTAGCTTCTTGCTGGAAAGTCCCCGCTATTACATTGCCAAAGGAGACTATGAAGCCGCCTCAAAAGCCGCGTCTACACTACTGGACGAACCGATTAATATTACTCCAGAAACTGACCCCCCAGAGCGAGAGCCAAGTTTACAATACGGAGCGTTGTTTTCTCTTCAGTACCGCCGGCGCACTATTTTAGCTTCAGTCCCTTGGTTTCTCCAAGATATTGCTACCTATGGAATTGGCATTTTCACACCCACCATAATTGCCTTTCTAATTTTTCCCGGTGAGGAAAACTTTATAACGCAGTCAATGGCTTCCGTGAAAGGATCAGCCTTTGTAGATCTGTTTTTGATTGCAGGCTTCTTAATCGCTGTTTGGTTAATTGACCGAGTGGGACGGATTAAGCTGCAAATTTTTGGCTTCTTGGGGATGGCGCTTGGGCTTTTAATTCTAGCGGTAGCCAGTATTTTAGCCTTAAACAACGAGCCGAATATTGCGATCGCCTTCATCGGATTCCTAGTATTTAACGTAATGATGAATGCCGGTCCCAACTCCACCACGTTTTTGTTGTCAGGAGAGGTATTCACAACTTCGATTCGAGCCAGTGGAGCGGGATTTGCCGCCGCTTTTGCCAAAGCCGGAGCCGTATTTGGCACGTTTGCATTGCCAATTCTGCAAAAATCGCTGGGAGTGCCTACCCTACTCCTACTGCTTTCCTTAATCTGCGTGCTAGCAGCGATAATTACCTACGCCTTTCAAGTTGAAACAGCGGGGCGATCGCTTGAGGATGTTAGCGTTGATTAAGTACAGTATTTCATTAATTCGTAGCGAATTAAATTAGGCAAAACTCCGGGTTACTCCGCGTTTCCTTTGCGTTCCTCTGCGTTTAAATCTAATTTCAAATGAATGACCCTATCCCGACTCGCAAACCAATTAATATTCAAGCCGAACTAGCCAAAGAACGCAACCGAGCCGCCGCCGAGCGCACCCTGATGGCATGGGTTCGCACCTGCCTTGCCTTGATCAGCTTTGGCTTTGGGATTGATAGTATCGTCAGTGCCATTCATAGTTTGCAAGTGGCTAAAAACATCAACCCTATCCGTCTTTCTCGCATTTTGGGTCTTGCTTTCATCCTTCTAGGCACGTATGCCATGATCATTGCAGCGCTCGAACACGGCAAAGAACTGCGTCGTCTCCAAAGTGACGAGGAATATATCTATAACCCGCGCCGCTCCTTGGGATTGACAATTGCGATCGCCCTAGTTTGCATTGGGATCTTTGCCTTTGCTGGGATTTTAGTAAAAGCAATTTTTTTCTCAACCGTGTAGGCTATTGAGCAGTAGTTAGCCTATGTAATCCTTGCATCTGCTTCGCTTAGTCCAAAAGGCTTATCATGAGTTCTAGCCCTTTTAAGAAAACCACTAATTTCACCAACGAACTAGCTAAAGAGCGCAATCGCGCTGCTGCTGAACGAACTCTGACTAGCTGGATTCAGAATTGCTTATCTTTGATTGCTTTCGGTATTGCTTTTGATCGCATTTTTAATGCGCTTAATCAAGTCTTTCCTGAGAATAGTATAGTCATCAACGTAACATGGACTCATGTCATGGGCTTGAGCGCAATTGCCTTAGGTATTGTTCTGTTAGTTATAGCTATCTTTATATATTTAATAGAGGTTAAATCATTGGAGCGAGAAGACTACTTATACAGACCAATTCGCTTATTTAATCTGATGAATATTGCTGTTTGTTCAATTATTATATTTGGTTTGGTTTCACTAATTGCTGTTTTCACTATCATTTCTTGGAGCTAAACAATAGACTTCTTGCAAAAGTCGTTCTTTTCGCGCTCTTCTTTGCGACGCCAGTTGCTTCAACGGGGGGAACCCCCGCAACGCACTGGCTCGTCTTTGCGCCTTTGCGTGAGACAAAAAAATATTTATGCAAGAGGTCTAATCCTCTGCTATGGCAATCCTATCTGAGTTGTTAACATGACTTTTTTTAACTAACCGCCAAGGACGCCAAGAGAAGAAAGAGAAGATTTGACGTCATAGGCGATCGCAAACACGAACAAATCAAGCGATCGCGCTGAGGCATAACTTACAGCAATGGAGTCAGCAACCGAGATCCTCTCACAGCTAACTTAAACCAGAAAGGTCTTCTTTCATACTCAGATAAATCAACAGCACGAGAAGCAGCCAAATCATCCAGTAACATTTTCTCCACACTTTCGACAAAATGTGTATCGGCAACAAAGCCCATTACTTCAAAGTTGAGGAAGAATGAGCGATTATCTAGATTAGTAGTTCCTACTCCTGCCATATCATCGTCAATGAGGATAATTTTTTGGTGCATAAACCCATTTTTGTAGCGATATAGCTTGATACCAATCGTCTCCATCTCGGTGTAGTAAGAGAAGGAACATAGGTAAACAAGTAAATGATCGGGTCGGTTCGGTAAGATAATTCGTACATCTACACCGCGCATCGCTGCCAGTTTTAAGGCTGATAGAGTTGACTCATCTGGCACAAAATAAGGACTGGCAATCCAAAGGCGAGTTTGAGCTTGATTAATGGCGTTGACGAAAAAAAGCTGACAAGCTGGTAACTGATCTGCCGGGCCTGTAGGAAGCATCAATGCAGTTTGGTTAATTTCCCGATTGGCTTTAATCAGCCAGTTAACTTCGAGAACTTTTCGAGTCGCCCAGTACCAATCTCGCAAAAAGCAAGTTTGCAAAGTTTGTACAGTTGGCCCTTGCAGCATCATGTGGGTGTCACGCCAGGGACTCAAGCGGGGATTTTTTCCTAAATATTCGTCACCAATATTCAAACCACCGACAAATGCTGTTTCACCATCTACCACTAAAATTTTGCGATGGTTGCGAAAATTTAGCTGGAAACGATTGCCTTGACCTCTGGTTGTGTGGAATGCGCTCACCTGAATCCCATTTTGTCGGAGAGACTTAATATAGGAGCGAGATAATTTGTTGGAACCAATTTCATCGTAAAGAAAGTAGATGTCTACTCCTTGCTTTGCTTTGGCAATCAAGGCATCTTTAAACTTGTTACCCGCCTGGTCATCAATAACGATGTAAGATTGCAATAAAATATAATCTGTCGCTGATGCGATCGCTTTCAACATCGTTTCATAGGTTTGCTGACCATCAATCAGCAATTCGGCAGCGTTACCTGATGTAAAGGGAATTCCTGTAAAAGCCTCAGCCAGTGGTTGCAGCCGTGCTAATTTTTCTGGTAGTGCAACCTTAAATTGAGCGAGTTCACTGTAGGTCTGACGAACAAGCTGATGATGTTGGGCGTAAACTGAGCGCAAGGCTTCAGCATATCCATGAAATTTAGTCCTTCCTAAAATCCAATACAACGGAAGAGCAAGCCAAGGAAAAGTGACTAGAGAAATGCTCCAGGCGATCGCCCCTTGGGAAGAACGCACCTTCATCACAGCATGAGCAGCATGGGCAATCCCCAAGGCATGTACAACAACCGCAGCTGCGCTAAAAAAAGTTAGAACGCCACCATCTACAAGCATTTTAATTTTTTTTTGTATTGGTATAACAAAATTCTGCCAGTAATGGCTTGTGATCGGATGAATAAATCTGGTCTAACACTTTAGCACTGGCTTTCTTTTCAGTGAGTCCCCGGTAAAATATATAGTCTAAGGGGGGTGACAACATGAACCTTTTAATTTTCTTACTCTCATGGGGTGCAAAATCGACTGGCGCTAACCCTAGCCGAGCTACCGCTTTATCTAAAATATTTACTCTTTTTCGATTCCAGGTATTAAAATCTCCTGAAAATATTAAGGGACCCCGATGTGTAGATAGTGCTAACTCTAATTCATGCAGTTGTATTCTAAATTTGTCTAAATCTACAAAATTGATCAGATGACTATTTATAGTTAAAAGAGTCTCTTTCCTGTTTGATAGCGAATACTCAGTTATTAGGGAAACTTTAGGAGTTTTAATAATTGGTTCATGATGTCTAGTAATTATTGCTTTTTTTGTTAGTGGACTAATTTTAGATGCTGTCAAAATTCCAGAATATATCTGATGATGAGCATCGATAAAATTAGGGGCAAAAACCCAACTCATATCTGTCAATTCTACTACCTTCCGAAGTTCTCGGCTCAGACTTCTCTGTGATTCCTTTTTTAAGCGAAATTCTTGCAGAAATATCAGGTCTGGTTGGTATTCTTCAAGAATATTTAAGAAATCTCTTAGCCAAATTTTGCCATGATTTTCCTTAGCAATATTCCAATTCAAAACTTTAATTGAAGTATCATTTAGTTCTGTTTGAGATATATGATGACTATCAATTGTGGATTCTTGCGTGCGAATGAATCGGTAGGATGGAACAAATTTTCTGGCGAAAGTATCTACGTGCTCTTTGATATCAAGCATTAGTAATAATTGACTGGATTGTATCAATAGTAATCCGGTTTGATTGCTGTCCGGCACGCTCCGCGAACGCCAGTCGCCTGGCTGTCGGGAAACCCTCCCACAGCGCTGGACTCACCGTCTCCGCAGGCTGAAATTCTTAAAGCCTGCTCTTAGCAGGCTTTGTCCGTGTAGCCGCACCCTTTAGGGTGTCGGCGCATTCATTGAGATGCACCCAAGGACAATCGCAGTACAGAAAGACCATCGCCACGATCAAGCTGTAAGTTTTTGCTGAGATAAATCCATCAAATTCGCCAACTTATAAACTATTCGTGCGCCTACATTGCCATCCCATTCAGCATCACCAACTTCGCAGATATCAAAGCCAATAATTTTGCGATCGCTATTTACTAATTCCCGGAACAGACAAAAAGTTTGCTCTAATTCCAATCCACCAGGAACAGGAGTACCTGTACTCGAACAGAGTTTTGGATCAAGACCGTCTACATCAAAGCTTATATAAACATACTCAGGCAAATGACTGATAATTTCTCGGCATACATCAACCCAAGTCGTTCCAGAGTAAAGCTTTTGTTTAATCGCTGGGTCGTAATAAGCAACAATGCGATTATCAGATTGGTCAATCATTTGCACTTCATCATGAGAAATATCACGTAATCCTACCTGCACTAATTTGGAAATTTGCGGTAGTTTCATCGCATTAAACATGATAGACGCATGGGAAAACTCAAATCCCTCATAGGCATCGCGTAAATCTGCATGTGCGTCGATGTGCAAAATGCCAAAGTTGGAATATTTAGCTGCTAATGCTTGGAAATAACCTAATGGTGAACTATGATCACCACCAATGACTGCAACTCGCTTACCATTATTAATTGCTTCTTTGCACTGTTCAAACAACCATTGATTTACCTGTTGACAAGCCTGATTAATTTCCGTCAACACAGGTGTTAAATCTGGTGTATCTGTGAGTGCTTTACCTTGTACTAATCGTTCGATGATTTTTGCGGCTTCGGTGCGATAGTATTTGTTCTTCTCTAAAATATCTTGGGAAATTTCCACCATGAAAATTCCCTGTTTCCATCCATCAGGATTATCGAAATCGAACAAATCCAGTTGAGTCGAAGCATCCAGAAGCCTTTGTGGCCCGTTGGCGGTACCTGCACCATAGGAAACGGTAACTTCCCACGGTACGCCAAAGACAATTAGTTTTGCAGACTCGTAATCGAACGGCAAACCTAAGATGTTGCCATTTATTTCACCTACACCGCTGGGATTGTAGTCCTGGAGTTGATTACTCATGGATCACCTTCTGGATTTACGTGGGTAGACAGCACACCGCCTAGTGGACATATGCATTGTAATCAAAATTTTCCATAGGCGGTAAACTACTCCCCGATCCCCGACTTCTTTAAGAAGTCGGGGATCTTGTCGTTCTATTTACGCCGTTCTAGAAATTTGCTTGAATCACTTGAAATATCTATCTACAACAGCGCCTCTATCATTTGATCAAAATTGCGGCTATACACTTGTTGGTTGTACTCCTGCCACTCTTTGTCTGACGAGTAGGGAAACCGTTTTAATGTTGCCTGTTGAACGTATGCCATCAACGGGCGACGAAGACGCTCATATTTCTCGAAGGCTTTGGCTATAACTTGCGTGTCATCCCAGTTATTATCTTCTGCAATTTTAGCGATTAGCGTTGCAATGAAGAGTGCATCTTCCAATCCTTGATTAGCTCCTTGAGCCATAAAGGGAGGCATCCCATGTGCTGCGTCACCAACCAATACGACTCGCCCTGAACTCCAGGCTGGTGGAATTTTAGGATGATCTTTAGTTGTACTAAGAACTTGTGTGGAATCTAAAATGGTAGCGTGGTGAATGTAGTAAGGACGTTGTTGCATATTGGCAGGAGGAGATATACGCACTAATTGATTAATTTCATCGGCAAAGCCTGCCTTCTCCAACTCCTGCACAGCTAAATCAATTAAAGAACTGCCAGACTTTCCTTGCAATGAATCTAAAGGCAAAGCAAGATGTATCATGTAACCAACTTTACGGCTTGGTCTGCAAAATAAAATCATCCTTGTGTCTTGTGTACAAGCGGAATCTATGGATATTTCATTATTAGTGATGGTTAAAATTGGTGATTCCTGAAAGAAATTATTTTCGAGCTTCGTCCACAGTTCGTTTGGGATCTCGGTTATTTCTCTACAAAATATAGCTCCAAACCCTGAGTATTCAGGTTGTGCAAAATCCCGGTATTGACTATCTGTGTAAAGCTGCCTACGAATTATAGAATTGATCCCGTCTGCTGCAACAACTAACTTAGCTCGAATCGATTTTGTTTCTGATTGTTGGGGAGTAGTATCTAAATTTTGGGGCTGCGTGTCATTCCAATAGGCATAGGGGTTGGCTTCTATCGCCGTATCAGATACGCAATCTATCCGCACACAACTTTTCTCTGGCTCTTCGGCAAAATTAATACAACGGTGATTAGCTTTAACTAAGTCTTGGGGAAGTAGGTTTCTTAAGGTTGTCTGCAAATCGTACCAAGGAATTGACACTCGTCCCTCCCCATAATCTTTGAACCAGTCATCAAAACTAAGCGAGATTGAGCGAATTGTCTGCCCCTTTAAATTTTTGAAAATCCATTGAGGTGAAGTCTTTGGAGGTTGTTGTCCCTGAGTATTTTCGATAGTCTTCTCATCATTGGACTGCTTGGGATTCAACAATCCAGGACTAGTTTTTTTGACTTCTTCGTAAGCGTTTGTATCTAGGTATCTTAAAGCTTTTAATCCATTGGAGAGAAGATCCAACGTCTGTCCAACCTGACGAAAGGCGCGAGTTTGATCAACGACAAGTACATTTTCAATACCACGCTTGCGTAACCCAATGGCAGTTGCTAACCCAATAGGGCCAGCACCGACTACTACAACATCATAGATTTTATCAAGAGAAGAAGAGGAGACAACAGATCCAGCCAAGCTGTCAACTTTGGTTGAAACATCTGTATATGTAGGAAGACTTGATTTAATTTCTGACATATTTATACACAGGAATCTTCGATAGAAACTGGGCAATGTGCAAAACAATAGCCATCCAGTAACATACCATCCAGAAGAATATTAAAATCAAACACAACAAGTTAAATATTTTGCTGCCATTAGACCTCCTATTTCAAGCACCAATTATGGTTGGCTGACAAAATTCCTTAATTCTCTTTTATGGTACTGGGTGAAAGCGATCGCAAAGCAAATATAATCGCCCCAATGCAAACCTTGATACAAGCTAAAACAGTAATATAGTAGCGACTTAACAATTTGTGTGATATTGGGTAAAAGCGACTTTTAAAACAGTGTCTTTGCTTGTAAATGAAGGGTTTGTCCCAATTGCGGATGCTCGAAGCGAAGTTCCCTGGCGTGCAAGTGTAATCGACTAGCAACTGCACGACATCCATAAAAGCGATCGCCTAAAATAACTACCCCAAGTCCTCGCGAATCAGCAGCGTGAACCCTCAGCTGATGGGTGCGTCCTGTTAGTGGCATAAATTCTACACGAGTGTAGTCTGCTTCCCTCCCTATCACCCGAAAGTGAGTCAAACTAGGTTTACCGCGTTGCCAATCGACTTGTTGATGAGGGCGATTCTCAGGATCTCCCCACAGCGGTAGGTCAATCACACCTTGATCGGCTGTTACAGAACCGGAAAGTACAGCTTCATAGACTTTGTGAACTTGTCTTTGCTGAAACTGCCAACTCAGTTGACGATGGGTTTGGCGATCGCGAGCCAGCAAAAGTATACCAGAAGTTTCCTGATCCAAGCGATGCACAGCCGCTAGTGCCATGCCATCAGGCAATAGATTACGTAAGCGGCTTAAGACACTATCTTGGCGATCGCAATAACGACCTGGAACCGATAGTAATCCTGCGGGTTTGTTCACAGCAATCAGCCATTCGTCTTCATAAACAATGGGTAAAGTGACCTCTTGCCAAACCCCTCCCCTGCTAGGGGAGGGGCTTAAAACTCCCCCTTCCCTCATAGGGAAGGGGGCTGGGGGGTTAGGTTTCAATCCTGAGAGCAAAAACCCCATCAACGGCTGACAACGCTCCGCACAAGCCCCATAAAATTTTCCTTGCACTTTATCCTGATTCGCTGAAGACGCTCCCCACCAAAACTCTGCCATTGCTAGTGGTTTTAGACTTTGTGTTGCCGCATAGTGCAGTAGTTTTGGGGCACAACAGTCTCCTGTTCCAGTGGGCAGAGAGCTTCCTGGTATCAATTGCTGCAACGATAGGGATTGTCCTGAAAAATTAGTCAGGCTATAAGCAGCGTGCATCTGAGCCTGCAATTGCTGGGATAGTGCTTTACGCTGTTGTTTGAGTTCACGCATCCGCTCATCTGTGGCTGTAATCAGCTGCTTGAGCGGCTGTAACACTTCATTTTGCTGGCGTTTGAGTTGCCGTCGCTCAATTCCATGCAGACGGCTTTCTGCGTCGAGTTGTTCTAGAGCAATAGTCAGTGCTTCCCCAGTCAAAGTCTTGCACATTTGCTGGCGTTTTTCCTGTCGTTGATGTTTGCAATGTCGATGGCGATCGCTCATTTCTTGTAGCTGTTGCTCAAACTCACGCAATATCAACTCATATTGTTGTCGTTCCGTCAACTGGTTCAAGGTAATCAGTTGTTGCTTAATAGCATCCAATTGGGCTAATGTCCGAGCTTCTTCTAAGGCAACCTGGCCCCGTCCTGGAATTGGCGGTACCCAGCCATCAAAAACACTGTAACCATTTAGAAGACCAGAGAAAGCTTTTAATACGCGTTGTTCGCCAGTAGGTAGCTCAACTAGTAATACTCCATACATTTTGCCTTCGCGTTCATAAAGGTCATTTTTGGCGAGGTGTTGCATTAAACCATAGGCGATCGCCTCAGCCATTGAGGTACGGGGCAGTCTCAGAACTTCACCACTTTGAGAACAATATCCTTCGTAGTAATAACTAAAAGATAAATCGCTGACTGCATAATTAAAATTTATAAAATCTAAAAGCGCGTGCAGAATTACCATATCAAGGCATTATTTCAAATCTGGCTGATTTTTATATCTGAAATTATTGTGTCCCAGCTTACTACTTTAAAGCATCACATATCACACGAGTCAACTTTCAATTCACCTGACAGCGAAACGAGCGATGTCTGACGACAAGCCGTTACGCATCTACGCAACATTCATCTAACGAGCATCCCAATAGACATCTCCATAAATTAAATATGCGTAACCTGAAACCCTTGTAGAGACGCGAAATTTCGCGTCTCTACATTCATTATCAGAGATGTCTAATGCAAACAGATAGCCCACAGACTAAAGTATGTGGCTACATAAACCAAGCCTACCTTTGCAGACAAGATTTCATTAGGCTGCTTTGCAGCCTTCGTTCTTATAGCCAAGCCAGTGCGTTGGGCGGGTTTCCCGACTTAAAGCAACTGGCGTGCGACTTCAGTCGTCGGGTATTTCTCAAGTAACAAATAACCCCGTCTTTCCATCCAAAAAAGCGATTATATTTTTCAATTCTTCCTGATGCAGCGAGAACTAAGACGGATATATAAATAGTAGATGCACCTTAATTAAATCATAGCCCCCAGCCTTTAGCTGAGGGCTTTTTTTTGACAAATTGAATCTCTCCTGATGCGGTAATAACTAAGGTGGATAAATAAATGGTAGATGCACCTTATAAATTATTGCCCTTAGCCTTTAGCTGAGGGCTTTTATTATATAGGACTCCTATTTGATTTTTGTTGGCGTAGCCTGCGCTTGCGCTTACAAAACTCAGTACACCTTTATTACTTCTTCCCTATTCCCCATTCCCTATTCCCCATTCCCTATCTCTATGAGTGATTCAGGAATCAAATCGGATTGCTATATAAACTTTTAGTTGCTGAGAATGGGTAATTTTGTAGATCAAAAAAGTTTTATAACAAGTTAGATATTCCCGGATGCAGCAACAACTAAAGCGGATAAATAAATGGTAGATGCACCCTTATAAATTATTGCCCTTAGTCTTTGGCTGAGGGCTTTTATTATTTAAATATAGATGGTAGCCAATTTGGAGCTAACCACAGTGCATAACCAATAAATGCAAATAGTAAAGTAATTAAAGCAGTGATGGCATAGCTGACACAAATCAATAAACCGTCAGATTCTATAGTGGCAACTGCTAAAAGTAAAATGCCTACAGTGGGGATAGGATTTGTAAAGGGAATTGGTAACATGAGCAATAATGTCAGCCAAGAAATACAAAGTCCAGTGATTCGCCAAGTTAGAGAATTAAGGGCTATTTTCGCCAACCGAGGACGGGCGATTTTCTGCAACACCTTGGTAAGACGTCCCAGGTTTTGCAAAAGTAACTGAGCAAAGGAACGAGGAAATTTGTAGTCGGCTATTCTTTTGGGTAACCAAGGCGATCGCCTTCCCAAAACCATCTGCACTGATAACAGCAAACAAGCACTACCAAAAGGCCCAGCTAATCCGGGTGGCATAGGAAACAAAAAGGGCAAAACCAGTAATGCAATTACCAGGCTAAATCCCCGTTCAGAGGTTTCTGCCAAAATATCGCCTAGAGTCAGTGGCTTTTCAGCTAAGCGTTGCAGTAAGGACTTAATATCTTGAGAAAATCTCAGATGCATTTGGCGCGAGTTGATGCGAGTTGCCACAGTACCCAACTTGACTTAACTAAATCAATGTGAATATAAATACAAGTGTACCCAGAAATAATTTTTAAAATATCAAATTTTCTTAGTAAGTTATGGAAGGGACAGAGTATAGAGGAAGCAGGGGAGCAGGGGAAGAGAATAATTAAGGACTTTTGACTATTGACTCTTGTACAGACGCGATTAATCGCGTCTCTACCTTGACTATTAACTATTAACTATATTCGTTTGTTCTGGGGGCACTAAAACAGCTACGGCCCTAGGTATAACCCGGAAATGGGCAGGAGTATAAGTAGTAATTTCACCATCAGTGTTGATCGGACGCGGTTTACGAGTATACACCTTTATTTCTTGACCCTGAAGGGCGCGGACTTCCCGCCAGTGTATATGTCGCCCTTGTCGCATCGACGGCAGTAATAATATGATCTGCCACCAATGCTTAACCTCTAAACTATAAAGATCCAGCCTTTGGTCATCTATTGTCGCATCATCAGCTACTGCCATGCCACCGCCGTAATAGCGACCATTACCCACAGCAATTTGTACAGTTTTCACGCGAAACGATTTATCGTTAATCACAATCTCTGCACTAAAAGGTCGAGCTTCCCAAATTACTTGCAATGCAGTGGCTGCGTAAGCGAATATTCCCCAACGGCGTTTAACTTCTTTAGTAAGTCGCTGGGTAATTTTCACACTCAGTCCCATACTCGCAACATTAAAAAAGTGCTTGTTGTTCACCCAACCCAAATCAATGCGTCGCAAATCTCCATAGGCAATAATTTTGCAAGCTTCGGTCAAAGAGTTGGGGATTCCCAAAGTCCTTGCAAGGTCGTTAGCAGTTCCCAAAGGCAAGATTCCTAAAGGCAATTGGGTATCAACTAAAGCATCTACTGCGGCATTGAGAGTGCCATCCCCACCACCAATGATTACCAAATCAACTTGATGCTGATAGCGAAGTATAACTTCAGAAAGATGTTTGGGGTCTTCTATAGGCTCCTCGATTAAATTAAAGCCAAGTGTCTTAAGATAATCAATTGCCTCCGATAGATTCTTTTGTCCCTGGCGAGCATGACGATTTACCAACAGTAGTGCGCGGGAACTCATGGGTAGCGCCCTTTGTATTTTAAATGTCCAATTATCTGCATCCATAGACCCTGCTTGAACTTTACTATAAAAAAGTGTTTATGCTTTTATGAGATTTACTAATACTTTAGATCGTCAAAGCTTTATTATGTCGTTTTGATTACTACTTTTTAAGTTTTATTTTCTCTAGTCTAACTTTATTGTCGCTCGGTGTGTTCATTTTTAAAAAATGAAGTAATTACTCATAACTCCAGTGTAGTTTAGATATTTGTATCTATAATACGGCCCTTAATTTCAATATTCTTATACCAATCAAAAATATGCTTTTTAATTGGTATAAGAATATATTGATAGATAAAATAGGTATAGACACTATTAATAGTTACAATTATTTAAGTTTAAGCAAAGCAAGTTGTGATTTTTATATGTCAACCTCTTCTCTAACAATCTAAACTTGTCTACGACTTTCAATGCGCTATTTTATTAACTCCTTCTGTGACATAGAAATCCGTTTGATTGCTGAAAAGCTCCACGCTGATAGTTTTGGCTAACGCTCCTCTAGCAAGGACAGTACTGTTGAGAAATCCTAAGTTAAAAATAGCGACAGTAGTTAGAACTGCCAATTTTTAGTAAATTGTAAATAATTTATTTTTCTCTGTGGGCTTTTAAATATTCATAATCAATAGTTCTATAGGACTCATATTTGATTTTTGTTGGCGTAGCCTGCGCTTGCGCTTAAAAAGTCCGTACACCTCTACCTCCCTTTTTTCCTATTCCCTATACTTCGACTTCTCTACGAGACCGGAGGCGTAGCTTGCTTCCCCGTAGGGGTACGCTCAGTACAAGTTCCCTGTTCCCTATTCCCTATCTCTACGAGTAAGTATGGCTACGCCACGCTGCGCGAACAGAAATCAAACCGGATTCCTATAGCAATCAAATATTGCCCCAATTAAGATATAGCGATGCTACCGCGTCTTCATCAAAACTTTAAGTTAAAAAAATTGGTAAAAATCCTGTTAATGCTCGTAAGCTATGGATTTAGTACCTTCAATCTCAAAAAGCCTTATGTAAATTTTGTGTTAAGTTTGCAGAAAAGCGCAACAATAGTATGAAAACTATGATTTTCAATTGCCCACAAAGACATAGAACTCATTATAAATCTTTCAAAGCATAGAAACGCTAAAATCAAGTCAGCCTTTGTATTGTAGCGGTTGTGTCCCACATCACTCAGAGTGCGGTTCACTGCATAAATCCTGATTGTCAACGTCCTTATCCTCAGCCTTGGGGAAACAAATTTTGCAACAGCTGTGGCGCACCGCTACATCTGTTAGACCGCTATATCCCATTTCAACCCTTGGGGTCAGGAGGATTTGCTCAAATTTACACCGTTTGGGACGAAAAAACTCAGACAGAGAAAGTGCTGAAAGTGTTGGTGGAAGATTCACTAAAGGCACAGGAATTGTTTACCCAGGAGGCAGCGGTTTTAAGTAGTTTGCGGCATCCGGGTGTCCCTGAAGTTGATGCTGATGGGTATTTTCAAATAAATTTGTATAGTCCAAAACAGCGCCGACTGGCTTGTTTGGTGATGGAAAAAATCAATGGGCAGACTTTAGAGGATATATTAAAAAATTATCCTCAAGGGTGTCCTGAAGATTTGGTATTAAACTGGTTCGTCCAAACCGTAAAAATTTTACATGTATTGCACAAGCGCCAGATTATTCACCGCGACATCAAACCTTCTAATTTAATGTTAGGCACTTCCTCGCCAAATGCACCTCTAGTTCAGGGAGGGAAAGGGGGGGATCGGCTGGTGTTAATTGATTTTGGAGGAGCAAAACAATTTAGCACAGCAATGCTTCGTCGAGAGTCTAGTTCCACTCGGTTATTTTCTTCTGGCTACAGTCCACCGGAGCAAGTGACTGGAGGTAACGTCGGGCCTAGTGCTGATTTTTATGCCCTTGGTCGAACGATGATTGAATTACTAACGGGGAAGTATCCGCCACAGTTGGAAGATCCGCAGACTGGGGAGTTGCGCTGGCGTCTTGGGGTGAATGTCAAACCGCAACTCGCAGATTTGTTAGATGAGATGGTACGAAATGATGTGCGATCGCGTCCAGCAAATGCAACTATTATTCTAAAACGTTTAGCGAAGATTTCTAAACTATCATCACAGCAGGGATTGTTTTCCCAACTGCGAGACACTATTAAGCAAACCTCAACCCAAGCAGCTCAAAAATTTGCACTGGTAACACAAGCTGTTGAGCAAGTTTTAGCGGACTTTAGTCGAACTGTCGGCAAAACTGCTCGTTTTATAGTTAAAACCATTTTCAAAGTTTTACAAGCCTGTCTAGCGACAACTTGGGCAATGATTTTGACTTGTATCGGTGCTTGTTCAGGTGCGATCGCTGGTTTTATTTTGGCGTATCGGACAAACTTGGGCAATCGGGTTGTAGAATTTATGGCGTATCAGCTAAATCAATTAGTTCCCAATACTCAACCCGTTTTAGGGGCTGATATTCTAGTTTTCATTGCGGCTGGCTTGGGAACGGCTTGGGGACTAACGCTATCAGGCTGTTTTGGGCAACGGCGACGGTTCTTGGTAGCGTCGCTGATGGGTATGATTAGCTATGGCTTTGGGTGGTTAGTTTTGCAATTAATCACACCTAAAGATAGTGGTGAGGGCTTGGTGGCATTTATTTTAGTGGCAGTTTGCCTGCTAACCTTGAGTTTAGGTCTTCGCAGCCATCACATACTCTACGCTGTGATCGCTTCCTTTGGCACCGCGATCGTTTTTGCAATTTCGATTCTTTTAAGGTTAACACCGGCAGTCTGGCATTTTTCTAATCAGCCTGGTTGGTCGGAATTATGGCTGCCTCTTGCTTTTTTTGGTTTTGTCGGCGTCTTTCTGAGCTTCTGGTTGGGGGTCAGTTATTACTTGATTATGCCTGGGTTACGTTTTTTGGGATGGCGTTAATTACATATCTAAAAACAAGATCCCCCTAGTCGTTTTTCATTGAGCTAGGGGGATCACATAAGTGGTAGTCTATAAAGAGTTCGGTATAGCTGGCTATAGTCTGATTCTAAGTCCTAGTATTTTGTTTTGGATAGTCTGATCATCAGAATTTATAGTATTTTCATAGCTTCTTAATCAATGCTTCATCCCTATTGTTTGCTATAAAACTGGTATATGTAAGGATGACAATAGGCAATATGTATAACTAGTCATCCTTGTAAATATCTGTGAAAACCATGAAAATCAAGATTTTTGCTACCGTTGCCCTGTTAACTTGTTTCAGCTTTGGAGAACAAGCCTTTGCGTTGAACCAACAAGACTTGGATCAGCTCAAGGCAGCAAGTGCCTGTCCCCGATGTGATTTGAGCGGTGCTGACCTGACTCAGCTGAATCTGACTGGAGCAAATTTGCGCGGGGCTAACTTGAGCAATGCAATGTTATCTCAGGTTAATCTTACGAATGCTGACCTGACTGGTGCAAATTTAGAAGCTGCGGTTTTGAATTCGGCAAATCTCAGTGGCGCTTCCTTAACAGGTGCCAATTTAAAATCAGCATCCTTGGAAAATGCAAATCTGTCCTACGCTGGTTTCATTAGCGCCAATTTGGAAGCAGCCAACCTTAAGGGTGCGAGATTGCAGTTCACTAATTTCCGAGCAGCAAACTTCCGACTGACAACACAAGCTAACGGTGTCGTCACTTCTGACAAACCCTATTGGTGGTCGTTAGAGCGGACAATTCCCACAGAATGTAACAAATTCCGAGGAGATAAAACCACAGGTTCAACCTGCTACACCAGATAAGAAGTTTTAAGTCAGTTGGGATACTAAGTTTTCATTTAATAAGGCTTGTCCTTGTATAACAAAAGCATTTTGTTTGTTAACAGTTCTTTATCATGGGAAAAAAGCCTGTAGATTAATTGATCGATGCTTACCCGTATTAAAGACTTAGCAACAAAACTAGCGCCCCGCTTAATTGAAATTCGCCGCCACATTCACTCTCACCCAGAACTCAGCGGTCAGGAATACCAAACAGCTGCCTTCGTAGCTGGTGTCTTATCTTCCAGTGGTGTGCATGTGCAAGAGGGAGTTGGCAAAACGGGCGTTATTGGAGAAGTACAAGGTACTAGCCAAGATGACCGGATATTGGCAATTCGTACAGATATGGATGCATTGCCAATTCAAGAACGTACCAGCTTGGAATATGCTTCTCGTGCGGAAGGCGTTATGCACGCTTGTGGTCACGATGTCCACACTACAGTGGGGTTAGGAACGGCAATGGTGCTGTCCCAAGTGGCAGAGGAGTTGGCTGGTAAGGTGCGGTTTTTATTTCAGCCAGCAGAGGAAATTGCTCAAGGCGCAAGCTGGATGGTGAAAGATGGAGCGATGGAAAATGTCACGGCTGTATTAGGAATTCATGTTTTCCCTTCTATACCCGCAGGGTCTATTGGTGTGCGTTACGGGGCATTAACGGCAGCTGCTGATGATTTGGAGATTATCATAATTGGAGAATCTGGGCACGGAGCGCGTCCCCATGAGGCGATTGATGCAATTTGGATTGCTTCGCAAGTAATTACTATGCTGCAACAAGCCATCAGCCGGACGCAGAATCCTTTGCGTCCTGTAGTATTAAGTATTGGGCAGATTACTGGTGGTAGAGCGCCGAATGTAATTGCTGATAAGGTGCGGTTGTTGGGAACGGTGCGATCGCTTCATCCTGAAACCCGTGCTCATCTCCCGAATTGGATTGAAAACATTGTGGCTAATGTCTGCCATACCTACGGGGCGAGTTATCAAGTTAACTATCGCCAAGGTGTGCCCAGTGTGCAAAATGATTATGTCCTCACACAATTGTTACAATCATGCGCGGAAGAAGCTTGGAGTAGCGATCGCGTCCAAGTTTTACCTGAATCCTCACTAGGTGCTGAAGATTTTTCTATTTATTTGGAACACGCCCCCGGTTCTATGTTTCGCTTGGGTGTAGGCTACAAAGATAGAATTATTAATCACCCATTACACCATCCCGAATTTGAAGTTGATGAATCTGCGATTATCACCGGGGTTGTGACTATGGCGTACGCTGCTTATAAATATTGGGAGCAAGAATAAACATTAGATTTATTAAAGTTTTGAGACACTTAACTAGCTTTTCGAGTAGCAAGTGAGTAGTCAAAAATTTGGGCATTTAGAAGCAAAAACAGTGCTATGGGGCTTAGTTTTAGCAACGTAAAAATTTTGAGCGTAAGGCTGAAAAGCTCACAGCCTAGTGGTTGTAACTAATCAGCCTTTGCTTTTTACCCTTACCGCCTCAGCTACCAGCCTTATGGCTTTGGTAGAACTTTCTGTGGTGTCTCAATGTTACAAACGAAGGTTATGCCAGGACCAGAGACTGCAATCGATGTTTAGCGACCGGTCATTTGCTCCAGCTTTTCGGGGTATCGATCCCCTTGCACTGTGATCTTTGAGGCGGCATCATCGATGTCACGCAGATCGTCGGACGTGAGTTCGACTGAGATTGCCCCGATGTTTTCATCCAAGCGATGCAACTTCGTGGTGCCTGGGATCGGAACAATCCACGGCTTCTGCGCCAGAAGCCAAGCGATCGCAATCTGAGCAGGTGTCGCCTGCTTCCGTTCGGCGATGCTGCCGAGCAGATTAATCAGGGCTTGATTTGCTTTGAGCGCCTCCGGTGTGAAGCGAGGCAGGGTGCTGCGGAAGTCGGAGCTGTCGAAGGTCGTGCTTTCGTCCATCTTGCCAGTGAGAAAGCCCTTGCCCAGCGGGCTGTACGGGACAAAGCCGATTCCGAGTTCCTCAAGGGTAGGTATCACTTCCTTTTCAGGAGTTCTCGTCCACAGCGAGTATTCGCTCTGGAGAGCCGTCACGGGCTGGATTGCGTGTGCACGACGAATCGTTTGCACTCCTGCTTCAGAGAGTCCAAAGTGCTTAATTTTACCTTCTTGAATCAGTTCCTTTACCGCTCCTGCTACGTCTTCGATCGGCACGTTCGGGTCAACCCGATGCTGATAAAGCAGGTCGATTGTCTCGACATTGAGTCGCTTGAGCGAGCCTTCCACAGCCTGCTTGATGTGTTCCGGGCGGCTATTCAGTCCGGGCGAACCCTGCATCCCGCGAGGATCGAAATTAGGATTCAGGTCGAACCCGAATTTGGTGGCGATCGCCACTTGCTCACGAAAGGGAGCGAGGGCTTCGCCCACAAGCTCTTCGTTGGTGAACGGACCGTAGACCTCGGCGGTGTCAAAAAATGTGATGCCGCGATCAACAGCAGTCCGAAAAAGAGCGGTCATTTCCTGCTTGTTTTTGGGCGGACCATAGGAAAAGCTCATTCCCATGCAGCCAAGCCCGATCGCTGAGACTTCTAAATTACTGTTTCCAAGTTTGCGTTTTTGCATTGTTCTTTTCCTTTAATGTGTTACTAGTTGGCACGTATTCACGTCGTTTGCCCTGTCTGGCTGGTGGCTGTGAAACGTCACTTCAGTTGTCGCCCCTATCTACGGGACTGCTCCTTAATACGTTGGATCGCGGCGTTGAACCCGTTGGGGGTGCCGCTGGAACCTGCGAGTCGCCCCACTCTCACCTCGTCGATGGGCTTTCCAACAACCTCCGCCGGAACCGCGTCGGCGAAACGTTCCTGGTAGTCGCGCGAAGTCGCGTCCGTGGCATGGGGGGTGACCTCGACGGCGGTGATGACGTTATCGGACAGGGTGGCGGTCACAGTAATGGATGAGGGGAGACTTCCGTATTGACCGGTCGCGGTGTAGGCACCATCTGTGTACGAGGAGTCTTGACTTGATGCCGATCTCGAACGGGTGACAACGCTATTTGGGGCAGATGTCGGACGCGCGGCTTCCCTATCCACAGTCGCACACCCGGCTATGATTAGAGCCACAGAAATCCCTGCTATTGGGGCTTTCATACTCTTGCTCAGTCTAGTCATACCTTTTCCTTTAGTTTGTAAGTTATGTGGCTTGTCCAGGTGTCATCTTGTTAGCTGTAGTTACAGGCATGGGTTCTGCTGATCAGTGCGCTCTCACGAAAAGATCTCGCCGTCGAAGTTCTGCGAAATCTCAGCCCGACCATCAGCAAACATCCGCACATACGAGAATCTAAAGACCTCTGCCAAATGCTCCGCCCTTGTGAAGAAGAGTGCTGTCGCCAGTCCATCGGCGATCGCGGCATCATCGGCAACAACCCACGTCGCCACCACATCTTGAACTGGGACACCAGTTCGGGCATCAAGTACGTGGTGCAGACCGTCGCCCCAAGCACGTTTGTTGACCGCAGAGGCGCACAGGGCGCAATTTTGCAGATTAGCAACACCGATCGCCAGCCGAGGGTCGAATGGGTGCTCAAGCCCAACTCGGAGGATAGACTCACCCGAATGGCGCATATCTCCGCTACCATCGACAACGAACTGGGTAAATCCGGCTTCGCGCAGGATCTCAGAGACAATATCCACGAGGTAGCCCTTCCCCACTGCGCCAACGTCAATGACAAGTGGATGCCATGTGACGATCGATGTGCCGTCCCGCAGAACATCCTTCGACCAACTCGCTCTCCTCCAAGCGTCTGCCTCGGCACGGATGAGGTCAGATACGGGCATGAGCGAATACGTCCGGTCGTAGCCGAGGAATTCGAGATCCTGTCCAACGAGCGGGTCTAAGGCACCTGCGGTCACTGTATGGAGTCGGTCATAAAGATCGAAGAGGGCAAGCGAGTCATCGGGAAAGTCGAAACAGCCCCCCTCAGAATCGGCTACCTGAGACACGAGGGAGTCCGGGCGGAACCGCGAGTATGTGGTGTCGAACGCCTCGATCCGCCTGAGAATTCGCTGCTGCAATTGCCGTCCCAACGGCCCAAGGGTTTCGATCTCCCATTGCGTTCCGGTAGCGTCGAACAAGAATATACTGGCACCCTGCTTCAGCGATCGATCTTGTTCAGTGCTCGTGTTGTACATGGGTTGAGGCTCCTATTGGTTTAGGTTTGGCGGTTAGTATTGTTCGTCGCTAACCAACGTTGCAAAATCGAGTGAAAAGCCCAGTGTGGATTTGATCAACCGCTCTATTGTCAAGAAACGCTTGGTATTGGTCTGGAGTATCCAAATCGATCGCGCCGTTTGGAAAAGCAAGGGTGTAAGTTTCGGGCAGATGTTGTTGAATAATTTGTCTGGCTCCGCTATCTGAATTGAGCCGCAAGAGTTCGGAGAAATAGCGATCGCTAAATAGTGCTGGAACACCAACGGTTTCTGAATAAGTCGTTGCTACAATCTGATAGTCTGTGGACTGGTAGGCTGCTACTAGCTGATTAATCAGCGCTGTCGAAACAAAGGGTTGGTCACACACTAGAATTAACGCTGCATTTAAGGTGGGTTTCTGCTCCAATAATGCGGCTAGACCTGTGCTGATGGATGTTCCCATACCCGATTGCCAATGCTTATTTTCAATAATTTGCAACGGTAAAGTTTCGATTTCAGCGCGAGTTTGATGGACAGATGCGCCTAATACGACAACCACCGGATCGCACAGTGACGCGATGCTAATTTCTGCGAGATGCCGCAGCAAGCTATGTCCTTGAATGGGCAATAGCTGCTTGGGCGTTCCCATTCTCCTCGAAGCTCCAGCCGCGAGGAGAAGCAAGCCGATCTGGGTAGGTTTCATGAATCGATACGTTGCGATATTTAAGAGAGTTGCCTGAGCGATCGCTCAAGACGGCTTGAATTTCTGCTACGATCGAAAGCGCGATCGCGGCGGGTGTTTCAGCGCCAATATCTAGCCCAACGGGTGCATGGAGTTTTGCAAGTTGGATATCAGTGTAGGTTGTGTCTTGCTGCAACTCCTGAAGCAAGCGTTTTGTTCGCTGTTTTGATCCGAGTAAGCCAATATAGCGAACAGAAGAAGGTAGTAATATTCTGAGAGCTTCCAGATCATCGTAGTAATTGTGGGTAACAATCACAGCGACTGTTCCAAGCTGGATAGCGAGACGATCGAGCCTTTCTCGTCGAGTGAGAATGACTTGATCGCTCGTCGCAAATCGCTCGTGACTAAGCGGATTGGCGCGACAGTCTACAACCGTTACATACCAGCCTAAAGCTTTGGCAAACTCAGCGATCGGAACCGCATCTTGACCCGCACCAAAAATCATCAGGGGAATCGGCGGTTGAATGAATTCGAGCAAGACTTTAACAGGTTGGGTTGCAAGCTCGTATTGCTTCACGACAGAGTGCTGATCCCGTAAAACGATTTGAGCATCAGGAATGATCGCCTTGATTAAGGCTGGCTCCGTTTCGTTCAACACGCGAATTGAATGCGAAGTTAGCGTGAGATAAGCGCCTAACTGAGTAGCAGTGTCTTCAGCTTGAATGATGCTGACTAGAACTCCAGGAGTGCGATCGCACCAACATTGAGCAATAAACGTCAGCGGATCGTTTGGTGGATTCAATGATTCAACCAAAACTTGCACTGTGCCTGTGCAGCCGAGTCCGAAGCCCCACAAAATATCTTCAGTCGCCGTGTGGTCATACGTCACAATCTTGGCTTGGTTGTCTTGCATTAGCTGAGTGTGTTCAAACAAATCGCGTTCCAAACAACCACCACTCACTAAGCCAATGGTTTGTCCATCTTCAGTGATCAAGAGTCGCGCACCGGGACGACGATAGGTTGAGCCTTGAGTACCGACCACTGTTGCGAGAAAAGCGGATTTGCCCTCATGCTGGTTTTGCTCAAAGGCATTGAGAATCGATCGAATTTCACTGCTCATTTTAAATTAATTTATCCGGTGTGATGGGTAAATCTCTGATTCGCTTGCCAGTTGCGTGAAAAACCGCATTGGCGATCGCCGCTGGAATGCCGACCATACCAAGTTCGCCCATGCCCTTGACACCGAGCGGATTGACGATTTTATCGTCCTCCTCAACGAAGATCGTTTCGATCTCCAAGATATCGGCATTAACCGGCACGTGATAGTGCTGTAAATTGGGGTTCATGATGCGCCCATAGCGGTGGTCAACTTCAGTTGCCTCTTGCAGAGCCATACTGATACCCCAGACAATGCCGCCGATTTCCTGGCTGTGCGAAGTTTTCGGGTTCATAATCTTGCCGCAAGCAGAAACTTCAATGACGCGCGTTACCTGGACTGTTCCAAGATCGGGGTCGATTTTGACTTCCACGAATTGCGCCCCATGCGCTGCGGTCGCGTATTTTTCTCTTTCCGGCGAAGGTTTGGATGCGTGGACGTCAACAATTTCGGTCAGATTGTTCTGCCGCATTAACTCGGAAATGTTTACCGATTGCGACGAATTGTTTTTGCTTTGCAGCTTTCCGTCCAGCAGCTCGACATCTTCGATTTTCGCCGTCTTAAAAGGCGAAGTCGCATCTTTATTCGCCAAATCCAACAGTTTCCGTCTGATGTTTTGTGCCGATTCATAAATCGCCGTGCCGACGCTCGCTGTGGTAAACGAACCGCCCTGCACAGGAGCCGCAGGAAACTTCGTGTCACCGAGTTCAAACTTCACCTTCTCGGCGGACAGCCCAAGATATTCGGCAGCGATCGAGGTCATCACCGTGTAAGTCCCCGGTCCGATGTCTGACGTGGCACTTGCGACCTGAGCCGTGCCGTCGGCTCTAAAGGTAATACTCGCCGATGCTGGCTGCTGAAACGCGCCCCAGGTTCCAGTCGCCATTCCCCACCCGACCAGAAATCTGCCATCACGCATCGAACGTGGTTCGGGATTGCGTTTCGACCAGCCGAATTTTTCCGCGCCCATTCGGTAGCATTCGCGCAACGCCTTGCTCGAATATGGTTTTCCGCTATCCGGGTCAACATCGGTGAAGTTAACGAGACGTAACTGCACCGGATCTATTTTGAGAGCGTAAGACAGTTCGTCCATCGCGCATTCGAGCGCGAACATCCCTGAAACAGCACCCGGCGCCCGCATTGACTCAGGAGTCGTCAAGTCGGTCTTGACGATCCTATTTGGCGTATCTGCATTCGGGCAGGCATACAGCGGACGCGTGAATTCCGTCGTCCCGTCCGTCCAGTCTTTGAAGGTCGAAGCATTTTTTACGGCTTCGTGGATCGTCGCCGTCAGTTGTCCGTTTTCTTCCGCTCCGAGCGTGACTTTCTGCCAGGTATAAGGGCGATACCCATGACCCGTGAACATTTGCGTTCGCGTATAAAACAATTTTACGGGACGCTTAATTTCGCGTGCCGCCGCTGCGACAAGTGCCGGGTAATAATTCGGTCTTAGAGACGAACCGAACGCGCCACCGACAAACGGCGAAGTGACGCTGACATTTTCATTGGAGATATTAAAAGCTGCCGCTAAATGCTGGCGAACGACGTTAACGCCTTGCGTCTTATCGAAGAGTGTCAGTTTGTCGTTTTCCCAGAAAGCGATCGCGCCATGCGGCTCCATCGGGTTGTGATGCTCCATCGGAATCGTATAGACGGCTTCGATTTTGACGGGCGCTGACTTTAAGGCTTCAACAGGATTGCCGCGCGGTTTGGGTGCGCTTCTGGGCGGGTCGTAAGCTTTGTCCAGCATATCTTCTACGCGAGTGACCGACTTTTCTTCCGTGTAAGTTGCCCTGACGAGACGCGCGGCATATCGCGCCTGCTCAAAGGTTTCAGCCAGCACCAGCGCAATTGGCTGCATATTAAAAACGATTTTGTTTGATTGCAGCGCGGGAAAAGGAGCCATGATGCGCTCCGCGCTGGTCGCGGACTCCAGTCCGCAAAACGCAGTTACCGCCAGTTTGGGGTAATTTTCGTGGGTGAGAATGCGAATCACTCCCGGCGCGCGAAGTGCTTCCGCCGTGTCGATTGCTTTAATCGTGCCTTTGGCGATAGTGCTCATCACGAGAAATCCAGTTGCGAGATTGGGAACCTTGAATTCCGCAGCGTATTTAGCCTTGCCCGTAACTTTTGCGAAGCCATCGACGCGGCTCATTTCTTTTCCGATGTATCTTGCCATTGTTTTTAAACCTCCTTTATTTACGCTGCATCGCCCGTCATCGCTCGCTGCAAAGCGAGCACAATGGCGCGTTTTCCGAGTTCGACTTTATAACCGTTATGTTCGAGCGGTTTGGCATCTTTGAGAGCCGCTTCGGCAGCAGCCTGAAAAGTTTTTTCTGTCGCAGGCTTCCCGATCAGCACTCTTTCCGCTGCGGGTGAACGCCAAGGTTTGTGCGCGACGCTTCCCAAAACAATGCGCGCCTGTTGGATATTATTGCCTCTTGTTTCTAAAGCAGTAGCCACAGCAAGCAATGCAAAAGCATACGAAGCGCGATCGCGAACTTTTAGGTAATAAGACTTGTTGGCGAAGTTATTCTTCGGCATTTCGATGGCGACGATCAATTCTCCATGCTGAAGATTGTTGTCTTGTTCGGGCGTGTTGCCTGGTAAGCGATGGAAATCTGCGATCGGAATTGTGCGTTCTTGCCCGTTCGTCCCGCGAATCCTAACTACTGCGTCAAGCGCATAAAGCGCATTCGCCATATCGCCTGGATAAGTCGCCACGCATTGATCGCTGTAGCCAAAAATGGCATGAATGCGATTAAGCCCCTGAATCGCTCCGCATCCACTACCTGGCTGGCGTTTGTTGCACGGCATAGCGATGTCGTAAAAATACTGGCAACGGGTGCGCTGCATTAAATTTCCCCCGTTGGTTGCCATATTCCGAAGCTGCGCAGAGGCACCCGCTAAAATCGCCATTGAGAGCAGCGGGTAATTTTTCCGGATGAGTGCATGGTTAGCCGTATCGGTATTTTTGGCTAACGCGCCGATCGAAATTCCGTTCGAGATCGATCTAATCTGCGCCAGATTCAAACTTGAGATGTCAACAAGTTCACTGGGACGCTCGACGTATTCTTTCATTAAATCAATCAGATTTGTCCCCCCTGCCAGAAACTTTGCTGTTTGATTAGCAGAAACGGTGCCAACGGCAGTTGCCGCGTCGGTTGCGCTTGAATATTTAAACGATTTCATTGGCTTTGCTCTCCTCCTTGAATGCAACTGCAATTTCTTCATCGCTGGCAAAATGCCAGGTCTGGGCTATTTCGCGCCCGGAATGAACTTCTCTAATTGCCGCAACAATTCCCGGATACGCACCACAACGGCAAATGTTGCCACTCATGCGTTCTTTGATTTCTTCATCAGAGAGTTCTAAATTCTGGGCGATCGTCCGCAAATTGTGAGTGACGTGACTCGCATCGCCGTGTTTGGCTTCTTGCAGCAGTGCCACCGCCGAACAGATCTGCCCCGGCGTGCAGTAGCCGCACTGGAAGCCGTCGTGTTTGATGAACGCCGCCTGTATCGGATGAAGATTATCGCCGTCAGCTATACCTTCGATAGTCGTCACCTCTTTCCCCTCGCAGCTCGCGGCAAGGGTCAGACACGAAAGCACGCGATGCCCGTCAACGATCGCCGTACAAGCACCGCACTGTCCTTGATCGCACCCTTTTTTGGTGCCAGTCAATCCAAGTCTTTCGCGCAGGGTGTCGAGCAGCGTCATGCGTGAATCCACTTCCAGGTGTTGAGTCGAGCCGTTGATTTTCAAAAGAACCTGGACGGCGTTTTCCACCTCGGCGGTCGAGGCGAACACGGCATCGGTCGAAGTGGCGAGCGCGGCAAAGGACTCCTCTTTAGCCAGTAGGTGGAAGGCGAAGGTGCCGAGTAGGGCAGCTAGGCTTTGCCCCATGAATTTGCGGCGAGCAGAGCCGGAAATTCCAAGTTGGTCGAGCAGTGTTTCTTCGTCCGCGCTGAACGGCAAATCGCTCTGGCTGGAACTGAAATTTTTCCGTTTTTGATTATCGTCCATGATTTTCCTTGCAAAAGTCTCGAACAACCTCTGGAAAAGTGTTTGTTTTTCGTGCCGGCTCTTCTAACGGTCTGCACCCACTAAATGCGCTTCTAAACCTTCGCTTGGGTGTCATTTTTTCTCGAAGACTTCCTTCGCCACAGAAATCGCGGTAACTGCGTTAGGCCAGCCCGCGTAAAATGCCAAGTGGGTAATGGTTTCGATCGACTCGTCCTGGGTCACGCCATTTTCGCGCGCTCTGGTGAGGTGAGATCGAAGCTGGTCGGGACGGTTCAAAGCAATCAGCGCACTGATGGTCACGAGGCTGCGATCGCGCTTTGATAATTCAGGACGTTCCCACACATCGCCAAAGAGCACGTTGTCGGTAAGTTCAACTAACTTGGGGGCGATGTCGCCGATCGCTCTTTGTGCCGCCGTTGGTTGCGTACTGGTATCGGGGGCGGAGCTTGCAGGCGCAGCGGATGCCGACTGTTGCGCTTGGACTGGCGTGGCGTACTGCTCATCGCTAACCTTTTCCATCCAGTCGGTGCTCTTACCGTCGCTCTGTTCCACGATGGCGATATGTGTCATCGCAGCATTTGGCGAGGCTCCATGCCAGTGCTTTACACCTGGCGGAATCCGGACGACATCGCCCTGCCGGAACTCCTCAATCGAACCGCCCCAGTGCTGTACGCGACCTGTGCCCGCTGTCACGATTAGGGTCTGACCCAGTGGATGGGTGTGCCATGCCGATCGAGCACCAGGATCAAACATGACGCTTGCACCAGACGCGCGTGCTGGCTCGTTTGCCTGGAACAGAGGAGCGACGCGCACCGAACCCGTGAAGTTTTCGGCTGGACCCTTTTGCGGGGGTTGCGAGCCGCTTCGGGTGATGCTGATGGTCTGCGAATCTTGGATTGGCGCGATCGGGGGAGTGCTAGATCCTAATGCGGCTCCTGCCCGATTTACTTGGGCAAAGACCGAAGTGAGCAGAAAAAGCAATATGACCGTTGCGGTGAGCAGTTTCATTTTCGTCCTGTCAATGATGTTGTTTTCACCTTGTTCTGTCGCGGTTAACCGTGTTTGGCTGACACGCGAAGGCGGTTAGATTGACTTACTAGACTCTGTGCCAGGTGACTTAGCAGAGCAGCCTTGGAACATTCAGTTCTTTGGAGGTGCCTCTACATCTGAGAAGACCAGCACTGCGTTTGGGAGACGCGCCCCACGGATCTGGATCGCCGAAACAGATCGGTTCAGTTCGGCAAGTTCGGCAGGTGTGAATCGAACAGCCGCCGCGCCGATGTTCTCGATCAGATGCGGCATCTGTGTTGTGCCAGGGATGGGAACGATCCACGGCTTCTGCGCCATCAGCCATGCCAGCGAGATTTGGGCGGGAGTGGCTTGTTTTCGCGCAGCCCAGCTTTTCACCAAGTCAACGATCGCCAGGTTGTGAGGCAGATTCTCCAGCGAGAACCGGGACTCAATGCCGCGAATGTCACCCTCAGCAAACCGTGTATTTGCGTCAATGGCTCCGGTCAGAAAACCCACGCCAAGCGGACTCCACGGCACAAAGCCAATGCCCAGTTCCTGACAGAGTGGGATGACTACCTTTTCCGGTCCACGCCACAGCATCGAGTACTCGTTCTGAACGGCGCTAACGGGCAGCACGGCATGAGCGCGGCGCAATGTGTTCGGACCCATTTCGGACAGACCCCAGTGCAAAACCTTACCTTGCGCCATCAGCTCCTTGACCGCGCCAGCGACATCCTCAATGGGCACCCGCGGGTCAACGCGGTGCTGGTAGAGGAGATCGATCCGATCGGTGCGAAGGCGCTTGAGCATCCCCTCAACTGCCAATTTGATATGGTCGGGGCGGCTGTTGAGTCCTGGACGGCGCTCGCCCGTTTCGAGATCGATGTTCCAGCCGAACTTGGATGTGATCGCAACCTTGTCTCGGAACGATGCCACACCTTCGCCGAGGATACGTTCTACCTCATGAGGACCATACGCCTCCGCCGCGTCGTAAAAGGTGATGCCACGGTCAAAGGCTGTCCGAATGATGTTGAACATCTCGGATCGGGTAGGGATCGTCTGTTGATAGGTGCGGCTCATGTTTTGCACGCCGAGTCCGAGGGGCGAGACTTCCAAAGAGCCGAGTTTACAACGCGCCATTTGCTGTAATTCATTGGCGTTTTGTTCTGCGGCACCCTGCGCCAAGGCAGCTTGTCCGGATTGCTGGGCGTGTGCGATCGTGTCTCTGCGACCCAGCACCGACGCTGCGGCCAGTCCCAGTCCCGCGCCGAGCAACTGGCGACGATTCGGCATAGCAGGGCCATCTTCTCTCCTGATGTCGTTTCGTTTTTTGTTCATGTCAGTGACTCCTTTTTTGGACTGTAGCGCCCCAGTTATCTGGAATAAAATCGTTCCGCCTGTATCCCTTTGTTGTCTTCAGCGGCTTAAGTGTTCCGTTTGGCAGTTGCTAACATTTTCACCATGTTGGGATCGCGATGGTCGAAGAAGCTGCTCGTCTTCGTATCCAGCGAGATCATCGCATTCATATCTTCGGGACTTAGCTCAAAATCAAAAATGTTGAAGTTCTCAACCATCCTTTCCTTGCGAACGGATTTCGGAATCGCCACCACTCCTCTTTGTGTTAGCCAGCGCAGAATCACCTGAGCAACAGTTTTCTGATATTTCCCGGCGATCGAAAGTAGTAGTTCATTGCTAAAAATGTTGTTCTTACCTTCTGCAAAGGGTCCCCAAGATTCAATCTGAACCTTGTTTTCTTGTAAAAATTTTTGGGTTTCAATTTGCTGGTGGAACGGGTGGGTTTCTATCTGATTAACTGCCGGAACCACTTCGTTATGAACGATAATATCTATGAGCCGATCAGGATAGAAGTTACTGACACCGATGGCTTTGATCCGACCTTCTTGATACAACTCTTGCATTGCCCGCCACGCACCGTAAACGTCGCCGTAAGGCTGGTGGATTAGATATAAGTCGAGGGTGTCCAATCTCAGCTTCTCCAACGATCGCTGGAAAGCCTGCTTGGTGCTTTCGTAACCCGCGTCCTGAATCCAGAGTTTGGTGGTGATGAAAATCTCGTCTCGCGCCACGCCGCTCTTTTGGATAGCTTTGCCGACGGCTTCTTCGTTGCCGTAAGAAGCTGCTGTGTCAATCAGACGGTAGCCGATTTTGATCGCGTCCGAGACGCTTCTTTCGCACTCTTCCAGATCGGTCATTTGGAAGACACCGAATCCCAAAATGGGCATTTCCAAACCATTGTTTAAGACAACCTTCTGCATAATTTCTCCTTTTACCGCAGCTTGACCCGATATCGGCGAGAATGACAGCCGTAGCTCAGTTTTATACAGCTAAGGTCAAGAATCGAAACTTCTAAATTGCTATTGCCAAGTTTGCGTTTTTGCATTGTTTTTTCCTTTAATACTGATATTGTTCGCTGTCGAGCAATCCCGTCTTTGTCAGTCACCTTCGCTGCTTTCGCGTCTCACAGAGAGGATCGGGGCGATCGCGTGACTCCGACGAGGATAGAGATAAAAGACGTTGAGGAGGATGTAGATCAGCAGCGCCAGCCAAGGTGCGACCAGCGCAATTAGGGTAGCGATCGCGTAAACAATTGGTCCGACCAGGAACCGCCTACCGATCTGCCGTGCCTCTTTCGCTGTGAGGTGGGTGCCGAGCAGCCGATGTCCGCGAGCCGCGTACCACCACATCGCAGTGACGAAGATACCAATGACGGTCAAGATTCCACCGTAGAACGCGGCGGCAACCGACTCATCTATCCCACGGTGGAACGCTTCGGCGAGTACAGCGGTTGGAAACGGCAGGAATGCGATCAGCATCAGGTGCAGAACGTTAAGCAGCAGCAGCGTGCTGTCCACGCGGACAATGTGCCGGAACATGGCGTGGTGGTTGATCCAGATCGCGCCGATCACTAGGAAGCTCACCACGTAAGCGAGATAGGACGGCCAGAGCTGGAGGAGTTCCGCTCCGAGCGCCGTGTCGGATGGTGGCACTTTGATTTCAAGCACCAGCAGGGTAATTGCGATCGCGAAGACACCATCACTGAATGCCTCCAAACGGGTAGTCTCCACACTCACCTCCTCTTCAAGTAGTTTCCAAGTTGGCACTTTTGCATTGTCACTTCTTCAAAGCTCCACCGTGGTTATTCAGATTTAAGGGATGCCATATCGATCGCAAAGCGGTACTTCACATCGGACTTGAGGAGTCGCTCATACGCTTCATTAACCTTCTGGATGGGGATGACTTCAACATCGGCAGTGATATTGTGTTCCCCGCAAAAGTCGAGCATTTCCTGAGTCTCGGCGATGCCACCGATGTTCGAGCCAGAGAGATTGCGGCGACCCATGATCAGGCTGAATGCCGAGATTTCCAGGGGGTTTGGGGAAACGCCGACCAAAGTAATATTGCCGTCGAGTCGGAGCAGGTTGAGATAGGTGTTGAGGTCGTGCTTGGCGGAAACCGTATCGAGAATGAAGTCGAAGCTGCCCGCGTGTTTCTGCATCTCGTCGGAATTACGGGAGACCACAACTTCATCCGCACCAAGGCGGAGCGCGTCTTCCTTCTTGTCGGGTGAAGTAGTGAAGACGACGACATGGGCACCGAACGCATGAGCAAACTTCACGCCCATATGTCCCAGCCCGCCAAGACCGATGATGCCAACTTTCTTGCCCTTAGTGACACCCCAGTGACGCATCGGCGAGTAGGTTGTGATCCCGGCGCACAGGAGCGGCGCAACTCCAGGGAGGTCGAGGTTGGCGGGGACGCGCAGCACGAAGCGTTCATCCACGACAATGCTATCGGAGTAGCCACCATAGGTGACACCTCCAAGGTGCTTGTCTGGGGAGTTGAAGGTGAGGGTCTGGTTTGGGCAGAAATTTTCAAGACCCGCTTTGCACTGGGGACAGGTACCGTCTGAATCGACTAGGCAACCGACTCCAGCGAGATCGCCGGGCTTGTATTTGGTGACTGCCGAGCCGACTTGCGTAATACGTCCGACAATTTCATGACCAGGCACGATCGGGTAGACCGTCGGCATAACACTGTTCCACTCGTTACGCACCGAATGCAAGTCGGAGTGGCAGATGCCACAGAAGAGGATTTCGATTTGTACGTCGTGTTCTGTTGGATCGCGTCGAGCGATCGTGTCGGAAGCTAGGGGTGAGGTTGCACTGGCAGCGGAGTAAGCTTTCGTGATGTACATGAATTGATGCTCCTATTGGTTTGCTTTTCAGAAGTGGTATTGTTAGTCGCTGAGCGGCAAGGTCAGCGACCGGTCATTTGCTCCGCCTGTTCGGAGTAACGAGCGCCTTGCACTGCGATCTTGGAGGCGGCGCTTTCGATCTCGTGGAGATCGTCGGGCGTGAGTTCAACTGAAACTGCTCCAATGTTCTCGTCCAAGCGGTGCAACTTCGTGGTACCGGGAATCGGGACGATCCACGGCTTCTGCACCAGCAGCCACGCGATCGCAATCTGGGCGGGTGTTGCCTGCTTCTGTTCTGCGATCTTGCTGAGCAGATCAACCATAGCCAGATTGGCTTTCCGATTCTCTGGAGTGAACCGGGGTATGGTGTTGCGGAAATCGGTGCTGTCCAGCTTCGTGTTTTCGTCCATCTTGCCCGTGAGGAAACCCTTACCCAGCGGGCTGTACGGGACAAAGCCAATGCCAAGTTCCTCAAGGGTTGGTATCACTTCCGCTTCAGGCTTTCTCCACCACAGCGAGTATTCGCTCTGGAGAGCCGTGATCGGCTGAACCGCGTGGGCGCGACGGATCGTTTGCACGCCTGCTTCAGATAGTCCGAAATGCTTAACCTTACCTTCCTGAATTAACTCCTTGACTGCTCCTGCCATATCTTCGATCGCCACATTTGGGTCAACCCGGTGCTGATAGAGCAGGTCGATCGCCTCGACCTTGAGCCGCTTGAGCGAGCCTTCGACAGCCTGCTTGACGTGTTCCGGTCGACTGTTGAGGCCATGTGGTTGAGTGGAGAAATCGAACCCGAACTTGGTGGCGATTACCACTCGGTCGCGGAACGGGGCGAGAGCTTCACCCACAAGCTCTTCGTTCGTGAACGGTCCATAGACTTCGGCGGTGTCAAAGAAGGTAACGCCTTTCTCGACTGCCGACCGGAGCAGTGCGATCATCTCCTGCTTGTCTCCGGGCTGCCCGTAGCCAAAGCTCATTCCCATGCAGCCCAGCCCGATCGCCGAGACTTCCAGATTACTGTTTCCAAGTTTGCGCTTCTGCATTTTTTAACTCCTGTCTTTGAATTTAAAGGTCGAACTGTCTCACTTCACGGTCAGGTCTGGTATTGTTCGTCAATTACGAGTCTTTAGAACACTTGGCTCGTGGACCGGAACATCATCTCGTTCACATCCACGTTCTCCGGCTGGCTCATGGCGAAGACGGCTGCCCCGAACATCACTACACTGTTTGACCGCCATCGATGACCAAAGCATGTCCGACGACGAAGGCAGCCGCGTCCGAACACAGCCAGACGACGGCGTTGGCAATCTCTTCGGGCTGACCCACCCTGCCAATTGGCTCCTCGGTGATTACCTGTTTGCGTCCTTCAGAAGTGCCGCCAGTGAAGCGATCCATCATCGGTGTGTCAATGTAACCGGGGGCAACGGCGTTGACGCGGATGTTCTGCGAGGCGTAGTCGAGAGCCGCCGACTTGGTGAGTCCGATCACGCCGTGTTTTGCGGCGGTGTATGCGGCTCCGCCCTTGATACCTATGACGCCGGCACCCGATGATGTGTTCACGATCGCGCCGCCCCCTTGCTTGAGTAACAGCGGGATTTCATACTTCATGCACAAAAAAACGCCGCGCAGGTCGGTGTCTACGATCCGATCCCACTCCTCCTCTGCAATTTCTGCTGTTGCTAAATTCTTCTGTTCCACACCAGCGTTGTTGAAGGCAAAGTCCAGTCGCCCGAAGGTTTCGATGGTTTTGTCCAGAGCCGCCTTCACGTCTTCGGCTTGCGTTACGTTGCACTTGATGGCGAGGACTTTTCCGCCGAGTTCCTTAATCAGGCGTGCCGTTTCTTGATTGCCCTGTTCTGAAACATCGGCGATCGCCACATTAGCGCCCTCACGGGCAAATGCCAGCGCCGTAGCTCTACCGATGCCGTTGGCTGCTCCGGTCACAAACGCAACTTTTCCTGTGTAATTTCCATTCTCATTTGTTGTCATTATTTTTTTCCTTTCTCTTCAAAAAAGCTACTTCTTGCTGTTTAAGACGGTGGTAAGAACCTCTTGGGCACTTTCGGATTCCCTTCGACCGACCTTAGATTCGAGGACGGAGATGAAGTCCCGCATCTGAGCTTCGGTGAGTCCAACGTTCATCGCGGCACCCAAATGGAATTGGAGTTGATCGCGCGTGCCCGTCATGCTGGCAAGGGCTGCGATGGTCACAAGTTCCCGGCTTTGGTAATCGAGGATGTCACGGGCGAAGATGTCCGCGAAAAGATGCTCTTTCAGGAACGTGTCAATAACGGGCGCGAACAGTTGATAACCTCTGGGAGGCGGGATCGTTTCCTGCCCAGCCAGGGTTGCCCGCACCTTCGCACCGTATTCATCCCTGTTGGTGTCGGCGGGCAAGGGAGCAGCCTCTTTACCCATCTCATCCTGGATGCCTTTTGCTTGCCGTTCGTCCTTCACAGACATGAAGGTTTGAATGCCGCTCAGACTGCGTGGAAATCCGGCATAAGCATACATCTGAACCAAGATTTCCTTGATTTCGTTCACGGTCAAACCCGCTTCAAGACCTTCGTTCAAAGCCGTTTTCAGCTTTTCCCGATCGCCAGTAGCGGTAAAGGCGGCGATCGGAATGATACTGTGCTGTTTCGCGCTCAGAGCATGAGTTGTGTTCATGGTTTGTGCTTCCGCGTTGTATTGCGCGGCGGTGACTTTTTCCATCCACTCGACGTTTTTGTTATTAACGGTGCCCGTGATAGCGAGGTGCGTCATGGCGGTGGTGGGTGAGGCTCCGTGCCAATGCTTGACCCCAGGTGGGCACCAGATCGTATCGCCCGTCTTGATTTCCTGAACCTGACCTCCCCACTGCGCGGTTCGGCCCACACCGGCGGTCACAACGAGGTACTGCCCTGTCGGATGGGTGTGCCATGCCGATCTTGCCCCCGCCTCGAAGGTGACATACGCGCCGGAGTAGGGCGCGGAATCTTTGGCCGGAAAGAGAGGGGCGACGGTGACGTTGCCAGTGAAATACTCGGCGGGGCCTTTGCTCGAAGGCTGAGAGCCAGCCCGCAGGATGATTTGTGATGGTTGGACTACTTGTGCATCCTGTGCCCGACTCGCAAAAGCGATCGACAAAACTAGGAACGGAACCGCAAGCAGAATTGCTGTGTGTTTCATGTCTTTCTCCTTTGCTCGGTGTAGAGATGTCGGGTGCCTCGCCCAGCCGGATGCGATCGCGCGATCGGTCTGTCGATCGGCTTAAACCAATCCCTTTGCAACACAACCCTACTCAGACCCCTCAACCTGTCTTTGCTGCTCTGCGGAATAGCGATCGCCCACGATCCGAATCTTCGACACGGCGCTATTAAGGTCGCGCAATTCATCGGGCGTAAGCAGTAGGTTCGCTGCTCTCAGGTTCTCGTCGAGATGCGCCAGCTTGGTCGTGCCCGGAATTGCAACGATCCACGGCTTCTGAGCCATCAGCCACGCCAATGCCACCTGCGCCGATGTTGAGCCTCGAGTCCGTCCGAATGCATTGAGCACCTCAACCAGAGCCAGGTTGGCCCCGATCGCTTCCGGTGTGAAGCGCGGCAGAGTGTTCCGGTTGTCGTTGCCGGAGTCGAACCGGGTGTACTCGTTAATCGCGCCGCCAAGAAAGCCCCTGTTAAGCGGGCTATAGGGCACAAAGCCGATCCCAAGTTCTTCGAGCACCGGAACGCCAAAGCCCAGCGCGGAGACTTCCATGCGGAAGTTCCCTGTACCCAAGGTGCGCCGTTGAGTGATGGCAGAAAGATCCATTTTACGACTCGATCCCGACGGCGTTGCTTGCGGTTGCTGTGCGACAGCGCTCTCCACAGCAAGCGGCACGCACGCAGCCGCGCCAAACGTTGCGCCCGCTCTTAGTAGAAAGCCACGACGGCTCGATGGATTTGAACGACTCATAAGGTTTGCTCCCTTTGTGTTTAATGAATGACAATGACACTAGCAAAACTGTTTAAGGACATTTGGCGTAATTCCTCTTTCAACTCTGTCGTCATAGCTTGTTCTCCGTATTCGCCCTCACTGCACCGTGTATCCACCGTCTACTGCGAGTGCCTGACCGACCACCAGGCTTGCAGCAGAACTGCATAGCCAAAGAACAGCATCGGCAATCTCCTCCGCACGACCGAGCCGACCAATAGGAACTTCTTTCAACATCGCTTCCAAGGCATCAGCTTGACCAGCAGCCTTCATTTGGTCGGACATCGCCGTATCAATCAGTCCAGGACATACAGCGTTGATCCGAATGCCCTTCGCGGCGTATTCCAGAGCCGCACTTTTGGTGAGTCCAATTACTCCGTGCTTGGCGGCGTGATAGGTTCCACGTCCGGCCCCGCCCACCAATCCTCCAATGGATGAGCAGTTGACGATCGCGCCGCTACCTTGCTGGCGCATCTGGCGCAACTCTGACCTCATGCAACTCCAGACACCGCGAAGATTGATGGCTATCACCCGGTCAAAATCCTCTCGTGTTTGGTCAGCGGTTTCTGCAAGAACATTTTGGACGCCAGCATTGTTGTAGGCGGCATCCAGCCGACCGAAGGTGGTCACAGTCTGATTTACCATCGCTTCGACCTGAGCGTCATCAGCTACATCGCAATGGATCGCGAGTGTTTTGTGACCTTTAGCAGCCAGTTCCTCGGTTGCAGCTTGCACTGCCGCCTCATTCCAGTCTGCCAGTACCACTGATGCACCCGATTCAGCAAAAGCCTTTGCTGTCGCCAGACCGATGCCAGAGCCAGCGCCCGTAACGAGTGCAACTTTGTTCTCAAAAGATAAGTTCATGATCGATTTTCCTTTTCGTAGTGAGCTATTGGGATCGTTGTTTCATTTCTTGCTTTCTTTCTCATCTGCTGTACTGCTCGTCGCTAACCTTTTTCTTAATTCCTTTGGCTGTCCCAATCGTAGAGATTGAATACTGATCGCTTCCTCTATCGGTCTGACTTTTCACAGGATCTGGAAAACCCCGCTTCCATTCCTCTCCCCACCTGCGGCTATGCGTTACCCACATCTTTCTTTACATTCTTGAAATCCTTGTTTTATATGCATATTAGAGAATGAGGGGTTAGGCATACTTGACAAATTCGCGCTTAATCTTCTTGATAAAATGGCGTTTTGATTGGGAATTAACGACGAACTAATCAGGATTAGAAAAAACGAGAGCGATCGCTCTCGAAAATGTTAAGAAAGATCCGGGTAATGGATAGCCTAGTAGGCAAGGGGGCTAGGGGGTTAAATTCTGAGTTGATCTTTCTACATAACGTGAAAAGTCAGCTCTATCGATAGGGATGGATCTTTGTTAAGAAACAAGGTTAGCCTTGATGACATTTTGGTTGTCAGTAGGCGAATCTCTTGCCCAATCAAAACTGAGTTTTCTCTTGGATAAAAATCCCAAATGCTTACAAGAAGCCGGAATCATTTTTCATTGCTTTAGCTCAATTTTAAGAATCCTCAAGGGCAAGCAATATAACGATCGTCTAAGATCGTTGTACAATCCTGCAAATTTAAAAATTAACGCTGCTAAAATGAGTGAAAAGTCCGATATCGGACTTGTATAGCAATGGAGAAAAAATGGTCGCCAAGACTTGAAGCTTCACAGTTCAGTCGTTTTAGGCGTAATCCAGTATGAGTAACGGGAGATAGAAAAGTCTCACCTATGAGATATTAAATGGAGCAATCCAAAACTTATGAGAGCGGCATGGTATGAAAAACAAGGCGCGGCGTGCGATGTTTTGACCGTTGGTGAGATGGACGAGCCACAGCCTCTTGCGGGTGAAGTGCGGATTCGCCTTGCTGCATCAGGTGTCAATCCGGGCGACGTGAAAAAGCGTCAAAATGCGTTCGGAGTCGGGATGCCCTACCCTCGCGTCATCCCACACAGTGACGGTGCGGGGACGGTTGACGAAGTGGGTGAAGGAGTATCACAGGAGTGGATTGGGCGGCGTGTGTGGTGTTATGCAGCTCAAACTTACCGCCCTTTCGGCACCGCTGCCGAATATACGGTCGTTCCATTGGATCGGGTGGTTCCACTGCCCGAAGTTGTGCCGTTGGAGCAGGGTGCCTGCCTCGGCATTCCCGGCATTACCGCTCACCGGGCTGTTCATGTGGCGGGTCTGGTTGAGGGGCGCACCGTCTTAGTGCAAGGTGGATCGGGCGCGGTTGGAGCCTGTGCTGTTCAACTTGCTCATCAAGCGGGAGCACGAGTCATCGCCACTTGTCGCTCATCAAGCGATCGGGAAATCGCCTTGCGTGCGGGTGCAGATGAGGTCTTGTTAACTGATGCAGAATTGGCGGAACGCATCCGGGAATTAGCTCCTGATGGTATTGATCACATCGTCGAAGTGGCATTCGGTGCGAACATTAAAACGGATGTTGAAGTATTGGCGCAAGGTGGTTCTATCGCTACTTACGCTACAGATGCTCCCACGTCGGAAATTCCCTTCTGGCAACTTGTCTTTAGCAACGCCAGGATTTTTTTTATTGGCAGTGATGATATACCGACTGAGGCAAAGATTGAAGCTACGCACTCAATTAATCAGGCACTTGAGGCTGGGTGGCAGGGACTGGAAATTGCTGAAAGATTTCTGTTAGATGAGATTGCACTGGCACATGAGTTTGTCGAACATCCGACAAGACCTGGACGTGTGGTTATAACGATATGACACTCATCGCAAACTGAGCTTGTTGTTAACTACTGCCAGCACGTCTGGCGGGATTGATTTCCTTTACGACCAAAATTTCTCCATTGCTAAACAAACCCCGATATGGATTTAATGAACCACCAGCAGGCAAAGCGCGAGGCAGAAAGAGCGCAAGCCAACAGAGACGAACTGACTGAGCGCATCTCACAGGCTATGCGTAATGATGGGACGATTGAGCCGCTGCAAGGATTGCACTTCAACCGCTCCTCCTCGCCTGCAGAATGCGTTCATAGTATCTCTGTTCCTGCCTTTTGTGTGATTGCTCAGGGCAGCAAAGAAGTCCTTCTGGGCAGCGATCGCTATCAGTACGACCCGATGCATTATTTGCTTGCTACGGTCGAACTGCCGATTGTCAGCCAAATTCTTGAAGCATCCCAGGCGCAACCGTACCTTAGCCTTCGCCTCGATCTCGACCCCACCCTTGTCGGTTCAGTCATGGTCGAGGCGGGCTATCCCTCACCACAAAGCCGTGCCAACGTAAAAGCGATAGATGTGAGTCCATTGGATGCAAATCTGCTGGATGCTGTGGTGCGGCTCGTCAGGCTTCTAGATTCCCCTGCTGAAGATCATGTTCTCGCACCACTGATTAAGCGGGAAATCATTTACCGCCTCCTGATGGGAGAGCAAGGTAGTCGGCTCCGTCATATTGCAGTTCTGAGCGGCTACACCCACCACATCGCCAGAGCCGTCGAGCGACTTCATAAAGACTTTAAGGAGCCGCTTCGGATTGAAAGCATCGCACGAGATTTTGGAATGAGTGTCTCAGGCTTCCACCATCACTTCAAGTCTGTCACTGCAATGAGTCCCTTGCAGTTTCAGAAGCAACTGCGGCTCCAGGAGGCTCGCCGTCTGATGCTAGGGGAAAACCTTGACGCTACCAGTGCTGCCTACCGTGTGGGTTATGACGATGCCTCGCACTTCAACAGGGAGTACAAGCGGCTCTTTGGTGCACCACCGATGCGCGATGTGGAGCGACTGCGAGAAGCTACTAGGGAGGCTGCGAGTTCAATATAAACAAAGGTGAAGCCCTGCATAGCTGCCGATCTCATTTGTGTTACGTTAATTAGGGCGAAATTCGAGAACAGCAGGATGAACAACTGCGTTGGGAGGTTGGCTGTCTGAATCTAGTCACAAACGCAGTGATTGTCTGGAATACCGTTTATATCGAGAAGGTGATTCAACAATTGAAGCAAGAAGGGCAGTTCCCTCCGTTGTAGCGACTGCCGTCCAGACTTTAGTCTGAGGGCACTTTAAGACTTTTGCAAGAAGTCTAATGTCTACGGACGGTATCACTTAAACAGAGAGCTTCTTGGCAAGAAGCAGCAATTTCGGGAGCAACGCCAGCCTGGATTTCAGCCTTAACGACCAAAATTTTTCTGTTGCTAAAACTAAGCCTATGGCAGTTATACCATTGCATTGTCTCTACCTAGCAATTTACCCTGTTGTGCTAATGCGATCGCTCTTTATTTAAAGGTGAGCAATGTTAATCATCCACCCACTTGATCGCGATTATGGGGTGCATCAAAATCAATCAACGGCCCTTTTGGTACGATGCGGGTTGGATTAACCTGGGGATGGCTCCTATAATAATGTCGTTTGATGTGATCAAGGTTGCAAGTTTCCTTAATTCCCGGCACTTGATAGAGTTCTTTGAGATAATTCCACAGATTGGGATAATCTACAATTCGGCGTAGGTTGCATTTGAAATGCACGTAATAAACTGGATCGAAGCGAAGCAGAGTAGTGAACATACACCAGTCCGCCTCAGTAATTTGATTTCCGCAAAGATAACGTTGCTCCCCTAATACTTTTTCCCAGTGGTCGAGAGCTGTAAATAATTCTGTTACGGCTTCATCATAAGCCGACTGAGTAGTAGCAAATCCTGCACGATACACGCCATTATTAATTGGTTGATAAATTGCGTCAATCGTCTCATCAATTATTTTTCGCAACTGTTCTGGATAAAAGCTAATATTTTGTTTAGCAAAACTGTTGAATTCTGTATCCAACATCCGAATAATTTCACGGGATTCATTATTAACAATTGTTTGTTTTTCGATATCCCATAAAACCGGAACTGTGACTCGCCCACTATAGTTTGGATCGGCTTTTAAATAAATTTCCCAAAGATACTTAGTACCATTAACTGTATCGGGAATGCATCCCGGTTCATCGGAAAATTCCCAGCTATTTTGATCAATTTCCGCAGCAACTACCGATAAACCAATGACATCTTCCAGCCCTTTCAACTGGCGGATAATTGCAGCGCGACACGCCCAAGGACAAGCCCAAGAAATATACAAATGATAGCGTCCTGGTTCAGCTTTAAACCCACTAGAACCATCGGCTGTAATTTGATTGCGGAAAGTTGTTGATGGACGCAAAAATCGGCCTTTTGAGTCTTCTTGATCCCGTTCAGATATCCATTTACCATCCTGAAGGATTCCTAAACCCATAATTATCTCCTTTGTCAAGAGTCAAGGTAGAGACGCGATTAATCGCGTCTGTACAAGAGTCAAAAGTCAATGGTCAATATTTAAACTTTGGACTATTGACTATTCAGCGTTGAGGATTTTTGGTACTTTGAAAAATTCGCCTTCCTGTTCGGGTGCACTATTGAGAATGGCTTCCCTATCAGCATATGGTTGTAACTCATCCTCTCGTGTCACATTACTGACATCAATAGCCCGTGTTGTTGGGGTAACATTACTGACATCAAGTTCATTCATCTGTTGGACATAATCTAGAATATTTCCTAACTGAGAAGTAAATTGCTCCTCCTCTTCTGGCGTCAATTCTAAACGAGCCAGATTGGCTACTTTGCGAACTTGTTCACGGTCAATCATGGTTTAGTCAAAAGTCAAGGGTCAAGGGCCAAAGGTCAAGGGTCAAAGGTCAGTGGTTAATAACTCTTGACTCTTGTACAGACGCGATTAATCGCGTCTCTCAAGTACAGACGCGATTAATCGCGTCTGTACCTTGACTCTTGACTAAAAGAATACGTCAATTTGCGATCGCCCAGTGGTTTTCAACCAGTTTTGGGCTTCGATGTAGTTATTAGGAGCCATGCGAATAGCTCTAATCCAATAGTCTGCGGCTTGGTCAAACAGCGCTTCGCCGCCGTCGTTGTCTCCAGTTTCTTTGGCTTTTTCGCCTTGGAAGTGGTAAATCACGGCTATGTTATTCAAAGCTTGTGGTAACCGTGGGTTAAACTCGACTGCCTGGTGATACAACTCCAAAGCTGTGTCGTGGTCACCGTTGCTAGCATAAATCAGCCCCATATTATAAAGAATATAGCTGCGATCGTTGGTATCTTCCTCTAGTGTTAGGGCTTCTTCGTAGTAGTCCAGTGCTTCGGCATATTCTCCGTCTGCCTGCGCTGACATTCCATCTCGGTAATAAACGAATGCTTCTTTGGCTTTTTTGTTGGCTGGCAGTATTTTTAGGATAATATCTGCCATCACAGTAAAAGATTTGTCAATAAAGTTATCGTTTTTTTGCGTTCTTGGCATAATTAGCCTCTATGGTTGTATAGCTTTTTAGTTCTTGGATATCGAGGCAACTTTTCCCCAGTTCCCAGTCTTGCAGCACACTCAATAGCTAATTTAACTGATTTGTGGGGGCATTATTTTCGCTCAGGGGTATGATGCATTCGGGACTATTGTGCCGAGGATTGTTCACCGAGCTGCTAACTGGGTAGGCAGTCATTGCTGGCGCTGGATAGGGACACAATAGCTGCTGTAGTGGTTGGGGCGTTTCCACTTCGGGATTTAGCCATAAATCGTAATCTTGTGGCTTTAAAATCACTGGCATGCGATCGTGGATGGGTTGTAATAATTCGTTAGCTGTTGTTGTCAAAATTGTACAAGAGGTTATTTCCTCATTGGCAGGAGATTGCCAACTCTCCCACAACCCAGCGAAGCCGAAGGGTTGTCCATCTTGGAGACGAAAATAAAATGGCTGCTTTTTACCTTGTTGCCTTTGCCACTCATAAAAACCATCTGCTAGCACTAAACAGCGTCGGCGCTTGAAAGCTGACCGAAATGAAGGTTTTTCGGCAACGGTTTCTGCTCTGGCATTGATGAGTTTCGCTCCTATCGCTAAATCTTTCGCCCATGAGGGAATCAATCCCCAACGTAACTGCTGAAATTCTCGCTTGTTACTATCAAGTTGATATAACACTGTTGCCACCATTTGCGTAGGTGCAATGTTATATCCGGCAGCTAAATCCGGAACTTGCTGAACATCGAAAATGTTGGCTAAAGCCGTTGCTGACTGGTTTAAAGTAAATCTTCCACACATACTTTTATTCCCGACCACTGACTAAAATTAAATATCTAAATACCAGAAATAAATAATACTTTATTTTTATTTTTGCAGATAATTATATGTATGACTCAGAAACTAAAATATAAAAATAATATCCGGTTTTTTGAAAATCATTTGGTAAGATATTGTATTTTGAACCCTTAATTGTCAACATATTCCTCACTATATTTTTAGCATGGAAACGCTACGTTTGTACGATTTTTTACCTTCTGGTAATGGTTATAAGATACGTCTTTTATTGACACAACTAGGTATGCCCTTTGAGAGGGTAGAGGTTAACATCTTGAAGGGCGAGACTAGAACACCAGAATTTTTAAGTAAAAATCCTAACGGAAAGATACCAGCTTTAGAAATTGAGCCAGGGAAATACTTGGCTGAATCAAACGCCATATTAGTGTATCTAAGTGAATGCACAGAATTTTTACCCTATGACCGCTTATCACGAGCGCAAGTGCTGCAATGGTTGTTTTTTGAACAATCCAGCCATGAACCTTTTATTGCTACATCAAGATTTTGGATTTCTATTTTAGGGAAAGCTGAGGAATATCGTGAAGCCATAGAGCAAAAACGTAAACCAGGTTATGCAGCACTTAGCTTGATGGAAAATCATTTAACCTCTCACATTTTTTTTGTAGGAGAGCGTTACACTATTGCTGATATTGCCTTGTTTGCTTACACTCATGTAGCTAATGAAGGTGGGTTTGATTTGACACAATTTCCTGCTATTCAAGCTTGGATAGAACGAGTCAAAGCTCAGCCTAGACATATTAGTATTACACAAGAGTAAAAATTCTGCTTTGCCAGTCTTTGGCTCTCGTTCCCTGGCGCTACCAGGGAATGTATCGAGTGAAGCTGAACTTCACAACTAAGCAGCAGAGTAATGAGAAAGTCATGAAAATTAAGTATCAGTGTCAATTTCAATCAACTTTTGGCGAGACGACAAACCAGTTTTAATTCTGATATGGGATTTGGACACATCAAATTTTTTCGCTAATAGTTTAATTAATTCTTCATTAGCCTTACCATCAACTGGAGGCGATTTTAAATACACAGTCAGACTGCCATCAGGTTGTTCTTCAATTTTTTGCTGTTTTGAATTAGGTTTAACTTTGACTTTTTTTTGCATAACTGATTCTTTGTAATTGCCGCAGCCATAACCAACCCAAAACACAACCCAATATATAATGAGGAAAATCCCACCAAACAAAGGTAGTACCAAGTAACAATTTACCTATTAAGGTGGCGCGCATCGCCTCTAATAGTGGCGGATGCCAAAGTTGCAAGAATTCTAGTATACAGGTGATGACAAAAACCCATAAAGGAATTTGGATTATTGCTGCTCGACTTCTGGCAAACAAAAACGCGAATAAGCACCAAAATATTTCATAAAAGACCGCTGCACCGTAGTCATTAAACCACTGATGGGCAGGGCCAGTATAGTACTTAAAGAAAAAGCCCATCACAACAACGATGAGCAGAGAAAGAATGATAAATAGTGTTTGATTACGGTTGCGGAGCATTTTTTTAAGGCTAGAAACTAAGGAAAATTTTAGCCTTTGCACCGCCCCTTCCCCAATAATTCGTAATTTGGAATTTTAATTACGAATTACGTACAGCTAACGCATCTGGAAGCACTATTACGAATTATTTAGTTATGGATACCTTCTGCTACCAGCACCTACTACACCAATTTTGTGTCGATAGGAGAGTTCAGCACCAAACCAGCCAGAAACGCTAGTCAAAGTACCAACAACGAGCGAGATTAACAGTCCCCAAGGTACTATCCGTGACTCAGCATCACCCCAGCGCAGCAGGAAGTTGATGAGTGTTAGAACTAAGATAGAAACGTTAAGAATTAAGTGTGCCCAGCCGGCACTACGCTTGCGAACTCGTTCAATTTGCAAAAAGTCGCTCAAGCCGATCGCAGCTGCTAGAACGCCTCCTGCTAATCCAAGTCCGATTAACCATAAGGAAGCTCTAGCCCAGAAGAAATCATGAGTCAACCAGTAGCCGAAGTCGCTTCCCAAGGCTGCGGCTAAAAAGGCAATAGGAAAGATTACACTCAGGGGGTGTAAAGGATGTCCCGCGATCGCAACTGTGCTGGGTACGCCGCTATCACGATACTCACTGTCGTTACTTTCAATAACTGGCGGTATATTTGGGTAAGGTGTAGAACTTGTTTCTGTAGTTTCCATTAATTTAGTATCCTAATTTTAAGCGGAAGGTATTTGTTCAACGTAAGCTTCAGCTTGTAGCGTTAGTTTACCTGCTTCTACCTCTATTTGCCTAACTCGCAGGCTCATTCCTTCTAAATCAAAGTTACTCAAATTCAAAATTTCGCTGGTTTGATCAATCAAAGCTTTTGTCAGTTCTGGTGATATTTCCTCTCCTTCGCCATACTCAACATTTTCTAAAGATACTGTTTGTCCGTTAGGGCTTACACAGGGTACTGCTGAAAAAGCCACTTGCTGGGTTTCGCCAGTTTCTTTTAACAACATGCTGGAATTCAATGCTACCTTACCCTCTCCTGGTAGGCGGAAGTCTACCTGTTGGGGTACGATTGCCATTGGTTGCCCATTAATATTGATTTTTTGAGTTTGTAGTTGTGAACGCACATATTCAGAGTTGAATGCGCGATTAATATCAGCTTCGGTTAACACAACCCGCGCACTGGCTTTAGTTGGTTTTGTGAGTTCAATTTTGCCAAAAGCAACACTTAGAGGATTAATGGCAACGCTATTCATTTGCATTTCCATTTCTTCCATGCGAAGGTCTTTCTGCATTACTAAACCTTCGCCTGAGATCGTAACTGCATCTACCTCTCCTTGAACCAGTTTGAATGGATCAGTTTTGATACTTACATCTAACTTTTCTACTTCATCTAACTGGCTAGATAATCCTATTTCCGCCGCTTTATTCAGCGCCTGTTCTCCAAGTCCAGCACTGTCTGGCATTATTAAATAATCTCCTATTTGAATATCCTTGAGTCAATTTATAAAACAAATATTAAAATTTTATCTATCTATAGATGGAGTACAGATTAAATCCTTGTATATCTAAAAGTAGAACTATAAAATATGGGATAAAAATTTCAATTTTTCTATCCAGAGTAACGAAACTGCTCACTCAAAAGAAAGATGTAATATTCCTAATCAATATGCCAATCTAAGATTAGTAATAAAAACGAACACTTTGCCGAGGAGAACAATTAATGGTAAGCACTTTAGATGATACCAAACGTAATGCTATTGCCGTGAAATTGGCAAGTTTAAAAGCAGTCCAACAGTTGATCATCGAAAATGAGCAACTACTTTTGCAACAAGGACTCGATAATGAGATTGCTGAACGCATCCGGGATTTTCTCAAAGATGACGAGAAGAATCTGGGTGTTTTGGAAACCGTAATTGGTCAATATGGCATCCAGGCTGAACCGAAGCAAAGCGTTCAACAAATGATTGAAACGGTGAAAAAATTGTTCCAAGGTTCAGAGCTAAGCCTGTATGAAAAAGTATTTCAGCATGAATTGCTGAAGCATCAACAAACAATGAGTGGCTTGCTAGTTCACAAGGCTGCTCAAAAAGTTGGTGCCGACGTTATGCTAGCGATCGGACCTTTAAATACTGTTAACTTTGAAAACCGCGCTCACCAAGAGCAACTCAAAGGCGTTCTAGAGATTTTGGGTGTTCGTGAACTAACTGGACAAGATGCAGATCAAGGTATTTGGGCACGAGTCCAAGATGCTGTAGCAGCATTTAGCGGTGTAGTGGGTAGTGCTGTTACCCAAACCAGTGACAAAAAGGATATGAATATCCAGGATGCAATCCGCCTGGATCACAACAAGGTAAATACCCTGTTCACTGAACTGTTGCAAAGCAACAATCCCCAAAAGATCCAAGAGTACTTCGGTCAAATTTACAAAGATCTAACTGCTCACGCTGAAGCTGAAGAGGAAGTCGTCTACCCCAAGGTACGTCCTTTCTATGGAGAAAACGACACTCAAGAGCTATATGATGAACAAGCCGAAATGAAGCGGATGTTAGATCAAATTAAAGCTATTGACCCATCCTCACAGCAATTCAAAGATCAGATTAAACAGTTAATGGACTCCGTTGGCGACCATATTCGTCAAGAAGAAAGCACAATGTTTGCTGCCATTCGCAACAACTTAAGCTCTGAGCAAAGCGAGCAATTGACTACCGAATTCAAAGCTGCTAAAACTCGGATTCAAGAGAAGTTGGGCGTTGTTAGTGAATCGAAGAGCTAGATACAAAGAAATAGGAAATTTCATCTCTTTGTATTAAGTAGCTTGGTGGAATTAAATAGAAGACCCCCTGTAGTCCCCCTTACCAAGGGGGACGGCGACAGCCGGGGGTTCTATCTTCGATTTAATTAAGCCCACTTACTTAGTCCTAGCTAAATGTAATTTAAAAGCTTAAAACTTGCTAGGTAAACAAAGCAACTCCCAACATTATGTGTTGGGAGTTTTTATTTGAGAATCTTTCATGAAAAGCATATCCAATCTGTAGTGGTCTAGAGGCGATCGCTCTCGGTCATTAAACTTGCAAGTAGGATGCAGGATTTGACTTGGGCTGAGGCAATGGGACACTAGTAGTGAATGGGGTTTGAAGGCTTGTCCTTGAATTGCCTTTGCGCCCCCAAATCTGGTTCCCCATTTGTTGTAAAGGTTTAACAACACGGCACATAAGGCGCGATCGCAAAGAACTATCACCCGTTACAGTCAAGATCTTGAGTTTTTAGAGTTATAACAGAAGCCGACATTTAGGATACACTGGCTTTTGAATACACTAGAAGTTCATAAGCGGCTTAGTTTGCCACTTTTGGTGACTTCCTACCTGGTATCCTATCGCTTTTTGCTGCATGAAACTTACTCAAATCTACCAAAAGTAATTAATAATACACACAGCTAAAGCTATTAGCTTCTCAGGTGTTCCCACACAACATTTTGCTACTCTCCTCGAACCTAAGGAAAGTCGCCTTCAAGAAGGTTGCTTCGCATCTACAATGACTCCTCTATTTTCAGCCTGTAGCTTTAGAGTATTAACAAGAATATTCACGAGATTTACTCTCAGGTAAGCTCACCCTACACAAAGCGACTTTTTTGCGGACTAAACCAACACAATACTTGTTTGCATGCTGATTCATCTAGCTTAACAAATCAGCAGATTCAGTTAATATTAAGCATGTTTTACTATTTAGTTGTTTACCTTGATCTATTACAACCCCTGGTGTTCATTTAATTTTGTTCAATAGCTTTTAGCCCTTGCTCCCATGCTGACCCATCACCGCAAGCCCGTGTGCTTATCACTTATTTCCACTGACCTACCAGTCTGGTCTGTTGTTGAAACTGCCGGGACATTATATCAAAAAGATACTGATCGGTTTCATTTGCTATTGACTGCACCGCCCCTAATTAGTTGCGAAGTAGCAAGTTTCTTAAGTCCAGAGGATACGCTTCCTCAAACAAAGAGCAACGCTTACGCTCCCACCAGTCCCAGAATTTTGTGGCTGGAGATTTCCCCTTATCGGGTAATCATGACTATGCAAGGTAACGCTGAAGTAAGTTACCGTCACTTCTGGGAACAGGGCGTTTATGGCATTAGCCGTTTCTGGTTACCATCTGAGTCATTGCAACCTAATTATCCGATTCGCTTACGCAATTTTACTAGTAGCCTATCTCTGAGCGGACACCCCTTGCCAGAGCATTTGCGGCTGGAATATGAATTGTGGGCAGAAAAAGTTCAATTGGGATGCTACATCCTTAATTTGGAAATCCAGCACTAATAGTTAAGTAATTCACAACATGATAAAACTACTGAAAAAATGGTATTTTCCGAGGCGACTGTGGCGTTCCTATTAATTCGGTGAGATTTGAGGTATCAAACTATCAGCTATTTTTAGGTTTACGCAATTCCTGGGAACCAATTGGCCCAAGAATTTGATTAAGGCTACGCAGTTGTTCAGATGTACCCATGCAGATCAGCCGATCTTTGGGCATTAAAACCGTGTCGCCAGTTGGTCCACCGATTAGACTACCATCAGCGCGGCGAATTGCTAGAACCAATGCCCCAGTTTGCGATCGCAACCGAGCTTTTTGTAAATTTTGACCCACAAAAGGACACAAAGCCGGGTCGAGTAAAAATTCTTCCATATACAACTGGCGGTCTGCACCTGTGAGAATCCCATCGACAAAATCTAAAACTTGGGGTCTAAGGGCCGCCGCAGCCATTCGTTTACCGCCAGTAATATAGGGAGAAATCACTTCATCTGCGCCACCGCGTTGTAACTTTTGCAAAGCTTCTTCTGTACTGGCGCGAGCGATCGCCCGAATTTCTGGATTCAGTGTTTTAGCTGATAAAACTGTATATAAATTTTCTGCATCTGATGGTAGCGCTGCGACAATACAAATCGCCCGTTCAATGCCGACTTTCAGGAGCGTATCATCTAGTGTGGCGTCACCCTGGTACGCTGTATAATCCTCCATTTGTGCCCTTTGCACCGATTCAATCTCCGAATCAATCACCACAAAAGGTACGCCTTCTGCCCGAAATTCTTTGGCAATTTGACGACCAGTCCGACTAAATCCACAAATGATGTAGTGTTGTGTTAGGGATTCCATTAATCGCCTCTGTTGTCTTAGCCGAATTCCTTGTTGAAAGTAGCCTTCAATTACGGCTTCTGTAAATCTGTTGACAATGTAACCGATATTGACTACACCCAATAAAATCAGGGCAATGGTAAACAACCGTCCTCGGCTACCTAGTGGGTGCGTCTCTCCATATCCCACAGTAGCTAAGGTAATGACTGTCATGTAAGCCGCGTCTTCCCATGACCAGCCCTCCACTAGGCAGTACCACGAAGTACCAATTAGAAAAACACCGCCAAGGGCGATCGCCCCTGCCATTAGCTCTTTTTGGATACGTTGATATTTTTGTTCAAGTATCACTTATGACGTAAGCTCAATACTTTTAGCCTACTGTTTATCATTTTCTACTAAATTCCTAGTACTTATCATAAGTTAGTACTCCCGTACTCTTTTTGGCTGATTTACCAGTTTAGTAATTAATTTTTAGTATCTGCTTATACCTCGTTTTTATACTCAACCAATGCTTATTCTAACAGGCTTCCCCCTGTCAGCTCCACAGCATTTTTCAAGTCCCCTATTAGTTTAGCTATATATCTGTAAAGCTCTGAAGTTATTACAGGACTCGATATGGTGGAAGTATTGTTTAAAGTTCTTAGATAAGTTATTCAATAACCTAAAACTATAGATGTCTAGATATATAAACAGCATTTTTATAACTTTGACAATGATTTTTTATTTGAAGTTATTAAAAAATTCATACTTCCTTACTCTGTGGGGTGAGTGTATGCAATATTAAGTCACATAGATAGCTCATTCTAAGCTTATTGGATAGTTTAATAAAGTTTGTTTGCAGCTAGCTAAAACTATAGAGTTATTAGCTCATATTGATAATAGAAAGGTTGTTAATTAGGCAATCACTTACATACTATTTTGTTAGGCGGAAAAAACCTAGCTAGGTGGTATATATACTTATTCTATTTAGAGTAAGGCAGTCAATTTTTTGTCATAGAATAAAATTCCTTTATTGTGTCTCGTTTGTTTCGGTGATTCGGCTCGCTGATTGACGTTAGTGAAAGTCCTTGTCGGTTACTGTCATTCAGATCTAGTAGTTTCAGTTGCTACTTATTCAGAATGAGGAGAATTGTTAAGTGACTGAACTTCAAAACAAAGCTATGCTCCTAGAGCATCGATTCAGTAATCGCAAAAACCCGATTGATTTTCGGTAAAACGACCAATTTTCGTTGACTGTAGAGACGTTGCATTGCAACGTCTCTACGAAATAATCGGTTTTTTCGCCCCTAACTTGAATACTGAATCGGTGTTCTAGTCTGGCTGATGCCATTGCGGACGTGATACAAGTAAATTCGTGTGAGTTCCAAATTATTGGACAATTGACACTGAACTCTTGACTTTTGACTAAATAATGACTTCCCTAGAAAATCAAATCGTTTTGATAACTGGTGCAAGCAGTGGTATTGGTGCTGCTTGTGCCAGAATCTTCGCGGGTGCGGGTGCAAAACTGATTTTGGCGGCGCGGCGGTTAGAACGTTTGCAGCAGCTAGTAGAGATGTTGCATGTACCGTCTCTACAGATTCATTTGTTAGAGTTAGATGTTTGCGATCGCGCTGCTGTTGAATCTGCCATTTCTAACCTACCGCCTTCTTGGTCTAACATCGATATCCTGATTAACAATGCTGGTCTGAGTCGCGGTTTAGACAAGTTGCACGAAGGCAGCTTTCAGGACTGGGAAGAAATGATTGATACTAACGTTAAGGGTTTGCTTTATCTTACCCGTTATGTGCTACCTGGAATGGTGAATCGCGATCGCGGCCATGTCGTAAATCTGGGTTCGATTGCTGGACATCAAACTTATCCTGGTGGAAATGTCTACTGTGCTACGAAAGCTGCGGTGAAGGCAATTTCTGAAGGCTTAAAACAAGATTTGTTGGGAACTCCTGTGCGCGTAACTTCCGTTGACCCAGGCATGGTAGAAACTGAATTTAGTGATGTGCGCTTTCATGGTGATACTGAACGTGCCAACAAAGTTTATCAAGGCGTCACCCCCCTTACCCCAGATGATGTAGCTGATGTGATATTTTTCTGCGTCACGCGATCGCCTCATGTCAATATCAATGAAGTAATACTCATGCCAGTTGACCAAGCTAGCGCCACATTAGTCAATCGGCGAATCTAAAAGTAACCAAGTGAACTGGTGGCAGACTTTTCCCCATTCCCCATTCCCCATTCCCCATTCCCCATTCCCTGCCATAAATAGGTTTTAGGAGCAGCCACCATCCTGTGAATGTTGTCGCCGCTCCCAATAAATATCGAGAAAAAAAGCGAAAAAACCGATTATTTCGTAGAGACGTTGCAATGCAACGTCTCTACAGTCAACGAAAATTGGTCGTTTTACCGAAAATCAATCGGGTTTTTGCGATTACTGAATCGATGCTCTAGTACCGCAAGGCGGAAGGCGGAAGTCAAAAGTCAAAAGTCAAAAAAATTGTATTCCTGGCTCTTGTGCCATTTTGAATGGTCTGTTTATTTACGCCGTACTGTACTAGCAGAGAGTGTCAACTTAAGTTAAAACCGTTGTCCCGCAGCCGTTCTACCCCGCTCCTCAATCCCCTACCCTTACCAAGGCTACGGTATACACATAAGTTTTCTAAAGTTGCCACACCTTGACCTGTAATGCCAATACGTCGGCTTGTTATGCCAATACGTCGGTCTGTTATGCCAATACGTCGGTCTGTTATGCCAATACGTCGGTCTGTTATGCCAATACGTCGGCTTGTTATGCCAATACGTCGGCTTGTTATGCCAATACGTCGGTCTGTTATGCCAATATGTCGGTCTGTTATGCCAATACGTCGGCTTGTTATGCCAATACGTCGACCTGCAAAAATTAACTTATCCTACGTTACGCAGCAACTCTAAAAGATTTGTGTGTACACAGTAGCCTTACCAAGGGGAGGTTTTGCGTCAGCAAAGCCGGGGTGGGGTGACTCGGGATTGATTGGTAATTGAGTAAGTTTGAATAACGTCATTACAAGGTTTTTACGTGAAGTTGACACCAATGGGCCCTGCCGTGCCCCTACACCTGGCTCAACTATTAATATTTATTTTTTTCTTGGACGTAACTCGAAGGCTAAATCGAAGCGGTAAAAACAGACATCAAACTCTGCAAAGAAGTTCATTTGTCCAAGAATCAAAGGAGCTTCTCTTGATTCTGTCCATGCAAATGCGAGCAGGACGGGCGAAAACTCAGCAACAGTAGCTGATAGCACTAAACCGCGTGCTTCCAAACAACCCAGATTTCCACTTAACTCGACTGGGACTGTCTGCTCTTCCCAAACTGCTCCTAGTTGCAGACCGACATCGTAAGGCAAAATATTGACGCTTGCACCTGTATCTAGCAAAGCGATAATTTCCACAGATTGGGTTTTGTAGGTTAGCGTCAATGGTAAGTATGGCATGGTGCCAGAAAGACCAAGGCTACTGCTTCGCTCAATGAAAGAAAATCTCTGACCGTCAAGCATCGCCCTTTTTTCTCACTGCTGCAAGAAGGTCTGATAATGTTTGAGCAGCTTCATACGCCTCGTAGGGAGACCACACAACTGCTTCGGTTGATGCCAGTTCCTTCAGTAGTAAATCTTCTGACACTCTATCATCTGATGCCAGTTCCTTGAGTAATAAATCTTCTGGCTCTCTAGCATCTGTGGACTCTAAATTGCAGCCTTCTTCCTTCGCTACTGCTAGCAGCAGAAAATGCATGAGGCGTAACTTATCTTGGCGTGATAGTTGCTCGACAGCAGGTAGCAGTTCATTTAGAGACATATCGCTACTCGTCAAAGGCTTTAATTTAACTCCAGCTTATCTTAAGCAAAACTGCGATCGAGGAAAGGGAATAGGGATTGATAACAGCACCCAAGAAGCTAACAATTTTGCAAAGAAGCAAGCTACGCCTTAGTATCGTTGGCGTAGCCTTTCGTAGAGAAGCGAAGAGAAGTGTTAAATAACTACTTTTTCACTACTTGCAAGCGCTGAGTTACCATTGTCATCCCATCGCCTCGGAGGATCACCGCAGAAACCCATTGGCTACCAGGAGTAGTTGGTGCCTGTCCCACTTTAAAAAGCCCGCCAGATGTCAGTAATTCTAAATTCACTGTTGTGGCATTGAGATATTTGTCTGGTTGGATAGGTTCTTCCAAAGCCGTTCCCAGCAGAAAATCTTCACCCAGTGGCTCTTTGACGATCGCATCAAAATTATACTTTTGACCGACTTTTACCTGCTGTGGTAACTTGAGATCAATTTGGGGTGGCTTGCTACCAGAGGTAAGTAGGGTGCGTTCTGCCAAAATGTCTTGGCGGACGATTTTTGCACCTGTAAGGCGTTGGCGCGATGTAATTGAGGCATTGAGAGCCATATTATTACTGTTAGCAGAGGGTAAGCCAGTTATATTAGTTACCGTTTCGGCGACGATCGCATTGCCTTCAGATTTCCAAGAGCGCACTTGTGTGCTATACCGCAAATTTGGATATCTTTGCCAGAGTGAAGTTAAGGCTTTTTCCAGAGCTTGGTAGTTTAATCCATCCCCGTGAACGAAATTAGGGCTATAAAATTGCATTACCCCTTTAACATCGCCTTTACTGGCGGCCGCATCAATTTGCGTCAACAGGTTTTTCAGTTCTGGGGGTGCATTTGGGGAGGTACTGCGTTGAGCAAGTTCCCCAGTTGGAGCCAATTGCTGTGGTGTATTGGCTTGAGCGCGTTGCCAACTACTGCTTAAACCAAATGTCAGCAGGAACAAAATCAGCCAGATATTGGCAGGAAACCTTTGTTGGCGTCTCACTAAAATGTTAGTCATTGGTAAGAATTTACTGATTTGAGTAGAGAAAGCAGGGAAATTGTTTTATCTTAATTAAGCTAGGCGCTAAACGGTAGAGGTTTGATGGCAAACGCACCGATAAAATTACTAATAGCTGCCAGTGGGACTGGTGGACACTTATTTCCAGCGATCGCACTGGCAGAAAAACTACCAGATTATGAAATCGAATGGCTGGGCGTACCCAATCGGCTAGAAACTCAACTTGTCCCTGAACAGTACCCCTTGAATACTATTGCAGTTGAAGGGTTTCAGCAAGGGTTTGGACTTTCTTCTCTCCGCATCTTGGGTAAACTCATCGGTTCGATTCTGGAAGTTAGGCGAATTCTCAAACAGGGAAATTTTCAAGGGGTGTTTACCACAGGGGGTTATATTGCAGGGCCAGCCGTGATCGCGGCGCGTTCCCTCGGTTTACCTGTGGTTTTCCACGAATCTAACGCTTTACCAGGTAAAGTGACTCGCTTTTTTGGCCCTTGGTGCAGTGCAGTAGCTCTGGGATTTGCCGAAGCTGCTAAGTATTTGCCTCGTGCTAAAAATGTTTGCGTAGGCACTCCCGTGCGCTCCCAATTCCTAGATGAAGGAATTAATACACCACTAGATTTACCCATTCCTGATAGTGTTCCTTTAATCGTCGTCTTTGGTGGTAGTCAGGGTGCAGTTGCTGTGAATAAGTTAGTGCGCCAATCAGCACAAGCTTGGTTTGATGCTGGTGCGTATGTAGTGCATTTAACTGGCGATCGCGATCCCGAAGCTGATAGTCTGAAACATCCGCAATATATAGCATTACCTTTTTATGACAACATGGCGGCATTGTTGCGGCGAGCTTCTTTAGCAATTAGTCGTTCTGGTGCGGGTAGCTTAACAGAATTAGCAGTGTGTGGAACGCCAGCGATTTTGATTCCTTACCCCTTTGCTGCCGAAGACCATCAATCTTACAATGCGGACATATTTACTTCATCTGGTGCGGCGTTAACGCTTAAGCAATCGGACTTGACAACTGAGATATTGCAAACTCAAGTTTTAAATTTGTTGCGATCGCCAGAAGAGTTGGTAAAAATGGCAGAAAAAGCGAAAGCGATCGCTGTTCCTGATAGTGCTGATAAATTGGCGTCTCTAGTGCGTGAAGTCGTTGAGATGTAATTGGGGTAAAATTATCCGTCAGGATTTACGCAACTGGCACATCTATTTGGGTCAAGGCTTTTTGGACTTTTGACTTTGGACAACCTTTGCGAAAACAATAGACTTCTTGCAAAAGTCGTTCTTTTCGCGCTCTTCTTTGCGCCTTTGCGCCTTTGCGTGAGACATCCGCTTCAAAGATGTCCCGATCCCAATATGGTTCGGAACCGCATATAAACCAATCGGCGATCGCTGATGCGACTAATGCAAAGCAGTTGTTAGCACAACTAGCCCTTTCAAGGTATAAATTGAAATAACGTATTTTTCTTAGTATTTTTTGCGGGTCAAAAGGGAATTTTGTCACCACAAAGACACTAAGACACAGAGATTAAAAGCCGAAAATGGGGCTGAATTTTCTAGTATTTTTACTCGTATTGAAAGAGCTAGTTAGCACAACAGATAATGTAACCTCATTTAGTGAGCAGAAGTAATGACAACTCAGGTTTGGGAAAAAAGCATAGGTTTAAGGAAGCGTCTGTTGGCATTATTATTTCTGATATCGTTCATTGCGATATTGCTAGTCAACAGCTTTGTCCCTGCTGCGGCTCAACTACCTCGTCAAGAAATTCGGGGGGTATGGCTGAGTGGGAACGATTTTAGCGTTTTCAGAAATCGTTCACAGGTGCAAGCAGCCATGAGCCAACTGCGGCAGTTAAACTTTAATACTGTTTATCCGGTAGTCTGGAACGATGGCTATACACAATACCCCAGCGCCATCACGCAAAAAATGGGTATCCCCTTCTTCTTTAAGGGAGCAGAAGGACAAGATGTGATTGCAGACATCATCACCCAAGCCCGTAGACAAGGGCTATTGGCGATACCCTGGTTTGAATTCGGTTTTATGGTTCCTCTAACTTCGGAACTCGCATCGCAGCATCCAGATTGGTTGACAAAAAAGCAGGATGGTACTCAAACTTCAATTAGTGCTGCGGGTGAAGTAGCGTGGTTGAATCCCTTTCACCCCGAAGTCCAAAAGTTTATCAGAGAACTCGTGATCGAAGTCATCACTCAATACGATGCTGATGGCATTCAATTTGATGACCACATGAGCTTACCTGTGGATTTTGGTTACGATAAGTACACAATTAGTCTATATACTCAAGAAATTGGGAATCCTCCCCCACCAAATCCCCAAGCCCAAGCATGGATGAAATGGCGTGCAGATAAAATTACTGCATTCATGGTAGACCTCCACCAAACCGTGAAAGCCAGAAAACCAAATGCCATCTTCTCAGTTTCTCCCAATTACTATGATTTCGCCTACAAGCTGCAACTGCAAGACTGGCTCAACTGGGTACGGTTGGGTATTGTTGATGAGTTGGTCATGCAGGTGTACCGTAATGATTTAGAAAGTTTTATTGCTCAAATTACCCGCCCAGAAATTTTAGAAACACAACAAATCATCCCAACTGGTATCGGTATTATGGCGGGGTTACGAAATCGCCCAGTTTCCATCGCACAAATCCAATCCCAGGTGCAAGCAGTTCAACAACGCGGTTTAGGTATCGGCTTTTTCTATTACGAAAGCCTTTGGGATATCGCCCCAGAACCAGCAGCCCAACGACAGTCAACATTTGCGGCTCTTTTCCCAAATCCAGTGTTGCGCGACATCTCCCAAAATACACCCCGCCAGCCAACTTTTAACACCATATCCTTACCCTTATATCCAAAACCTTCCCTCGGTCAACGTGTTCGCGGTTATTTCCTAGAAGTAGCAGTGGCAGGTGGTCAGCCAAAGCGTATTTTATTAGATACAGGGTCAGCAGGGCTGCGAGTTTCTAAAGAGTTTTTGGGTAATTCTCCTATCCGCAGAACAGGTCAAAATATCAAGGAAGTATTAAGTGATGGTACTATCCTGGAGGGAGAATTAGTTTATGCTAATGTCCGGTTTGGTTTGATTCCTGCCGCAGAACCTGTTCCCATACAAGTTGTTAGTAGTCGCCAATGTACTGCCCAAAAACCTAATTGTTCAGCAAAAACTGGTGTGCCATTTTCTGGTATTGTCGGTGTCAACTATTTTGAAAAGACACTTCCCTATAACCCGTTGAGAAAATTACCAGGAAATCTGAATAACGGATTTATTGTCATTGGAAATGGTGGTAATAACAACAATAGCAACCTAATTCTCGGTTTAACTGCCGATAATCAAGCAGGTTTCAAAATGGCTTCTTGGAGTCAACAACCTAAAATTAATGATGTACCGGGTAACAGATGGGATTCTCGACTGAGCAAAGTTTGTTTAACTATTGCTGGGAGTTCTGCTAAAAATTCTTGTAATAGCAGAATGATTGCTGATACTGCAACTATTAATGGATGGACTGAATTCAAGTCAGCTTCTACAGCAGGTAAGCTCAAACCAGGTATCTTACGTTCAGCAAATGCTGTGAAGGTAGCAATTAATGGCATTTTTGATTACAGTCTGACACCGGGAACCCGCGACGGATTTAATCGCTGGAATTTGAATATCTCGCCACAAGCAGAAGTTCCTATACTTGTAAATACTGGCATCGCATTTTTTGATAAATACGATGTACTCTTTGACCAAATTAATGGAAGGCAGGGTTTTCGCAATCGGCGGTAGAAAGAAAGTAGTAACTTGCTGCTTCAGATAGCGTTCAATTAATCATCTGTCAGTTTATTGTAGTGGCGCGACACGCCTAAATTGGTGCAAAAAAAATGTAGGTTGGGGAGCTAGTGCGTTGCGGTGAATCAGCGCTGCGGGAGGGTTTCCCGACAGCCAGGCGACTGTGTTCGCGTAGCGTCTCCGGAGGAGATACCTGAAGGGAGGTTCCGGCAGTTGTAGCACCTAGCGTTTGAGCAACGCGAAACCCAACATCGATAAGGGTGTTGGGTTTCCTTACGTCAACCCAACCTACACCTAATGCACTATTTTAGCTGTGTCAGTCCAGTAGTGGCGCGACACGCCTAAATTGGTGCAAAAAAAATGTAGGTTGGGGAGCCAGTGCGTTGCGGTGAATCAGCGCTGCGGGAGGGTTTCCCGACAGCCAGGCGACTGTGTTCGCGTAGCGTCTCCGGAGGAGATACCTGAAGGGAGGTTCCGGCAGTTGTAGCACCTGGCGTTTGAGCAACGCGAAACCCAACATCGATAAGGGTGTTGGGTTTCCTTACGTCAACCCAACCTACACCTAATGCACTATTTTAGCTGTGTCAGTCCAGTAGATCCCAAAAGGGAGGGTGAAAAAGTGCGATCGCCTAAATCCCTGCTTGACCTCCAGATTTCCAAACCAGCAACCATCTTTTTTGCATAGCGGGTGGACAGCCAGGGCACATATCAGCCCAATTTTGTGGGACAGTATTAGATCATAGTGATCTCCAATAACAGGCATCAATTGCTATTCCTACCCTCACAGATCAACAGGCACGATATAGCATAGGGCGACAATGCAAAAATTCCTTTTTAATGACAGAGATAGCTTTAGAGCGCAGGCCCTATTCCTTGGTAAGGAAATTAACCTACAGAAATTGGAGAATTGCGATCGCTTGGCGACTATGCCACTAATGGTTACAGTCGGTGAACACGGCTGTGCGGTGCTGCTGGGCTATGGTGCAGTTGTCCTCTTTAACCTTGAGTCTGCGGAAAAGGCAGCCTTTTTGGCCAAACTATCCCCTCAAATTAGCGGCTCTTTTGCCGACCCTGAGACGGAAGAGGTAGAAGTTCAGATCAACGTGGTGGAGAGTGAGCGAGTCAAGGAAGGGAAAATTTTCCTGCATGAATTTAGTACTGAACGCTTGCAGATAGTGGCTGATATTCTCGCTAAAAGTGTTGTGCTGTCTCATTATGAAACTAGCCTAGCTACTGTATTTGATCAAATTGAACCGTTTGCAGCTAGTCTCCAACGCGAAAACAGGAGTAGACGCCAGAGTCGGGAATTACTGCGTCAACTCGGCACTACCCTGTTAGTTCAACATAAAATTGTAGGTCGAGTAGAGATCATTGATAAGCCGGAGTTGCTCTGGGAATCCCCACAGCTAGAAAACTTGTATCTGCGCTTGGAAGATGAATACGAAATCCGTGAGCGTCACAACGCCCTAGAACGTAAATTAGAGCTAATTTCCCAAACCGCACAAACGGTGCTGGAGTTCATGCAGCATAGTAGTAGCCAGCGAGTAGAGTGGTATGTGGTGATTCTGATTGTGGTGGAGATTCTGCTGTCACTATACGACATCGTTTTCAAAGGCTAACGCTAAACCGCTGCAAGACTTATCTGAACCCAATTAATCAAATTTCTTCAACAAGCTAATTGTTGGCTGTAATGAATCTGCTTGAACAAATAAGATACTTTGCTCAGGAAAAGCAGTCCAATTTTGGTTGGATAAAGGCTCAGAGGCAACAATAACTTCGTTTGGCTGTTTTACACTATCACAAGACCAATAGAGAGTAGGGGCTTGTGTGCGGTAGGCATAGCGAATTGCTGCAACTGCTCGACCATCACTTACAATTAGATTGGCACTAAAGCTGGTATTATGTTTTGATGCCAACTCAGTCAATTTTTGTAATGTGGCATGTAAGGCTGACAACAGAGTGCTATCTGGAGACGACTGCCACATTTCCACTAACAAGGCGAAAATGTGTTCAGAGTCAGTCATACCTTTAATTAGGTGGTATGTAGGATCAGAGAGGCTCTCACGTATTGGTCTATAGAGAGTTTGTTGAAAGTTTGAGATCTCGCCATTATGCACAAACAACAGTTTCCCACTGCGGAATGGCTGACAGTTGCTAATATCAAGCGATTCACCTATCCCAGCTAATCGGGCATAGCCTAAAGTGCAAGTAGATTCTACATAGTTGCTCAACTCTTCCAAATTCGGATCATTCCACAGGGGGATCGTGTTTCGGTAGATGAAGGGTTTACCTGCTTCGTCGTACCAGCCTACACCCACCCCGTCTGCACAAACTACTCCTGATTTTAATTCCAAAGGATTATAACTTTGTTTGTAGAGTGAATGCTCCTGCTTATACAGCAACTCATCTAATCGGATGGCGTTACCAAGATAGCCAATTAATCTACACATAAAAAAAATATGATGTTGCTGAAAGAGTAACGGGATTCAGTTACAAGTCCCGATGGAAATCGAACTTTTTAACTGTGTAATCACTGCAAAACATTACTAATTTAACAACTATTTTTTATCTTGTGTCGGCTTGAGCTATGACTAAAGTCACGGTTTTACTTGTGATTTTTAGAAGAATCTTTTATATAGAATGGGGAATAGGGAATAGGGAATATGGAACTTGTACTGAGCGTTCGTTTAGAGGTTGTTTGAAAAGTGTGTGGCTGCGATTTTAATCAAATTTTTACCCCCCTTAATCCCCCCGATGTATTGGGGGGAAACCGGAAAATCTAGTTCCCTCCCCTTTACAGCAGTTTGCGATCAAATTCACCACAATAAAAGCTATCTAATAGGCTCAAAAAATAGACCACAATGATTAAACCAATTTAGAGCATTTTCATCAGTAATAGCATTAACAGCCATAGTGATTGCTTCGTCAAGAGCATCGGATGTGCGAGTTTTAGCAGAACGAAGAATTTCTTTTAACTTTGACCAACATAACTCGATTGGCGATAAATCAGGCGAGTATGGAGGCAAAAACTTAATCGCGATCTCCTCCTTGGGGTCTGGCCGTTATCTCCCCCGTCTCTCGATACCGACGCAAAAAGTCACGGATAAACGATAAACTGACTTTAAATCTTTTTGCTAAGTCTCTTTGTGTGCCTTCTTTGTTTTGCCACGCACTTAATATCTTCTGTCTTAAGTCAATGGAATATGCTGCCATTTCTAAATAATCTTTTTTTACATCTTTAAAGTTTACGATATTTGTAGCAGGCTTGATATCAAATTGCTGTATAAGGGGAGGGTTAGGGTGGGGTAAAAAAATATTTGATACATCAATTATGACTTTTCAAACAACCTCTTAGTGTCTCGTAGAGAAGTCGAAGTATAGAGAGAAGTAATATAATCAAGAATATAGAGAAAAAGAAATCTAGACAAGAAAGTTTTCGCAACCTACCCCTGTCTAGACTTTTAGTTGTAATACCAATTCTTTGTGAGGTTGCACATTATTTTGACCCCTACCAACCTCCCCTTACCAAGGGGAGGTGCCGCAGGCGGTGGGGTTTTTTCTATGCGTCTTCATATGGAAATGGTATAACCTATCCAAAAATAATATTACTGATTAGTGTGGCGAACCTTTATCGAATCTCTTCCAGGTTTTTAACTGTAGTAAATGTTCCGGCATCAGCAGCTAGATTACCGATATTAATTTTGGTTGGGTAGCCAAGTTTGGGGTTGTATTCCACAGTCAGTTCGGATTCTCCACGGTAGATTGAATTCCTAATCAAATTAAAAAGCTTGGGAATTGTATTGTATCGCTGTAATAATTCTGGATTGACTGGCTGACCAGTATTTGCATTCGTGATAGAAGTCGTTACACGATTACGTACTTCAATGATTAGTGGCCCTCTAAATTCAGGGCCACAGAAGCAATCATTGATAAGTGTATAGCGATAATTAGAAATATTTTGCCGATTCCATAATCGACGATTAATTCTTAATTGTCTCAAGTTTGAGCCTGCGATCGCTCTTTGTTGTTCGCTATGTCCAGTTTCCTGAGCGTGAGTTAAAAGCACAGGAATAGCTGTAGTTGTAAGTATTACAAAACTGACTAAAGCAGCAGAAATCCGAGAGTTTCTGAAATTCATGATTAATTAATTTTGATAAGTTAACTTAATTGCTTTAAATACTGACTAACTGGAACTACTTATGTTCCTAGTTCAACACTAGGAACTAGATTTTGTGAATTTTTAATAGCTATTTATTACTCAATATTAGGGCTACTATGATTTCATCCCAAAATTCAAATTTTTCGCAAAACTTCAAAATATTTACAAAACTTTTTATTGATTTGACTCGTTTTAATTGCGATTGTGAGAATGAGTCAGATTCGCTAGGATGGCATTAGAAATTTATACCATCTGAGTATGGCAAAGCAGGACGCTCCACTCACTGGAGAAGCGTTGATTAAGGAAGTGTGTCGGCGGATTCGCATAGCCCGCAGCTATTGGGATGCTCACAACAACGCTGCTTGTCGGGGTGAACGTGAGCGCGCGTTAGCCCTTTACAACACACTGAGCAAGGAACAAAAACAGCAGATTCCGCAAGTGTTGCGGGTGTGGCTGCGCTATCGGAGTGAGAAATACTTTGGTGCACACCGAACGCCGCCAAAGTCGGCACGAAAATCAAAATAGCCCCTACTAGAGAAATACTTCAGAGGTGAGCAATGCAATTTTGTAAGATGAGTAAGTTGGGGGCGTTTGTCGCCAAGAGCGACTCTACCAGTGGACACAGCGCTACTGGTTAGCAGTGAGAAGCGCGATCGCAAAGCCATCGAATTCCTATTTTTTGTGCTCAAGACATCTGAATTTTCAACTGTAACTTGGTATGAGCTATGACTAAAAAAGCTGCTGTATCTCGATTGGCTCTAGGATTTATTGCAGGCTTTATTTCGGTTTTGGTGTTTCACCAAGGTATGTTGGCGCTGCTTCATGCGGTGAATTTCGTGTCTCGCTCTCCCTATTCAATGACACCAACACAGCCATTTGGAATTCCCCAAATCTTGTCAAGTGCCTTCTGGGGAGGGATTTGGGGTATAATTTGGGCAGCAATTGCGCCTCGCTTTCGCCAAGAGAAAAGTTACTGGCTAGCAGCACTGGTGTTTGGTGCGATTGCCCCGACGCTAGTCGCCTGGTTTGTAGTCGCGCCGCTTAAAGGCCAACCCATCGCCGGAGGCTGGAAGTTTGCTGTCATAGTCACAGGTTTATTGGTGAATGGTGCTTGGGGTGTGGGAACCGCTGGATTGCTAAGATTGTGCATAAAGTAAGACTATTTTCAAAAAGCAAAAGGCATTTTATCAGGCTTAAGGAGAATAGAGATGTCAAATGACTTAAATTCCTACTTACCTGTACCAACTAAGCAAAAATTTGCTGCTACTTTTCACGTAGTAAGGCCGATTAGCTTCTGGGTACAGTTAGCACTAGGCGCTGTTTCTAGCGTGGCTTTATTGTTGGCTATATTTAGCCGTAATATCACTGCCCAAACAACGACGAATTCGGTCATGGGATTTGGAGTCTTTTTAGGTATTAGTGGAATTTTAGTGCTGTGTTTTCGACTCTATTGGGTGAATCGCTACAGGCGTTTAGACAAACTTTTACAGTCGCCTAATCGTGAATTACATCCAAGGAAAGAGGACGTAATTAAAGTATTACGAACTGGGTTAATCGTCAGTTTGATCGGGCTATTGTTAGCTTTTTTAGCATCTGAAGTGACCGTTATTGCTGTACTATCGAAATCGCTAGCTCTGCCTCAAGGAGTGGCAGTTTATAGACCGGAAAATGTCATTCGTTCCCTAGATATTTTTGTGGTTTTGGCAAACGTCAATCTGATTGGCGCTCACTTTTTCGGAAGTATGACTTCACTTGGGCTGCTTAACTGGTTAGATCAATAGTAAATAGCAGTTGCTCGGATGTTGCATCTGAGCAAATTCAGTAGAAGTTCACGATTTATACTCGTTATGGTTTAGAACAAGTTAATTTTTTAGGGATTTGGAGATTTGAGTTCCGTTTGCTCGAAGACATTTTTTAGTAGAGCTAAACCTTCTTCAATATTGGAAATTTGCTCTTCTGTAAGATCTTTCAGTAGTCCAGAAATATGAGCACGAGTTTGGTCTTGGGATTGCTTAAGGTGATGCTTGCCATCTTCAGTTAGATTGAGAATAACCCGCCGCCGCTCCTGAGGATGGTCATTACGCTCTACTAGGTTGCGTTGTACTAGGCGTTCTGTTGTGGCTGATGCTGTGGCACAGGTGACACCTAGATGCTCTGCCAGTTCTGATATTGAGGCTCCCGGATTACGATTAATAAATGCCAGCGATCGCAATTGAGGTATAGATAAAAAAGCAGCACTGTGAGCACGCATCTCCGCTCGGATAAACCGCATCACCAATGGAACTGTTTCCATTACTCTGGCAGCACATTCTTGGGAAGTTGCACCTTTAGCAGGTTTATCCAAGGTCATGGGACGGTTGTTCTCCTGATTACATTGCTACCCGTGGATAAAGTTTCCCACAGATGATCGTCAAGCCTATTAATGTTAGCAAGAGAATTGTACAATCCATACCGAACCCATAAAGACTAGTGCCGTTGAGCAGCATTGTGCCGCGTAAGCCGTCAACCTCATAAGTCAAGGGATTCAAGCGGGAAATAAACTTTAACCAGTTGGGCATGAGTGAGATGGGATAGATAGCGTTACTGGCAAAAAATAACGGCATGGTTAACAATTGCCCAATTCCCGTCATCCGTTCTCTGGATTTCACCAGACAGCCAATGATTAATGAAAAAATACAAAAGCAACCTGCTCCCAGCATTACCAGCAGTAGTACTTTGAAAATAGCCAGGGGATTGAGATTGAGTTTGACACCTAACAACAGTGCCAATCCATAAATAAATACTACCTGTGATAAGCACCTGACTCCACATGCCAGAGCTTTGCCCAACACCATTGCTACACGGGGTGTAGGACTAGCTAGGAATTTATGCACAATCCCTAAATCTCGCTCCCAAATCAGCGTCATCCCACCAGTAAAAATTGCCACAGTTAGCACAAAGTGTGCTAATATGCCAGCGGTCATAAAGTCCAAATAAGGTAAGTTCCCTGTGGGAATCGCGCGAGTGCGGCAGAACACTTGCCCAAAAATTAGTAGCCATAGTACTGGTTGTACGGCTCGGACAAGTAAATCTGTAGGGTCATGTCGGAGTTTACGCACTTCCATCTCAGCGATCGCGAGGGTTTTTATAACTATCTCATTAATTGCAGAGATCAGATTGGCTCGGTGAGCAGGTGGTGGCTCAACCCAACCGCCCAGCAGCACGTCTGTTTCTTGCAGTTTCACGATAGCTGACTCCTGATGCTAATTGGTCACCTGTATAGTAAATAAACGTTTAAGGAACTATCAGTTGATATAGTTGTTTTGTCCCTAACGGTGTTGACACTGTAGCTTCTACTTTGCGGTTAGAAGGTAAAGGAACAGTAATATCAAATCTGCCATTTGAATTAACATTTTGAGGCTGTTGATTAATTAACAGTAGATTTACCGGATCAATAGCACCAACAATCTGGACTTGTCTACCTCTAGCTAGAAGTTGACTAACATTCAAACGAGTATCTTCTCGCAAAGGAACTGCTGGTGAGGGTGGTTGTCCAGGGATAGTCAGATTTTGAAATCCAGCTTTTATCAGGACTGTTTGTCCTTGAGCAGAGGTAGCTACTGCTCCTTTTTTAGTTCCAACACCCATTTTGCCGTCATTTTGAACGCTTACGCCAAACTCAGTCCCTCGGACTCCAGCAATTCCAGCCGGGGTTTTAATTTCTACACGAGAGTCATGATGAGTTAGGGGACGAACTTGGAGGTTTACTTGGCCAGACAGGACAAGTAATTCTGTAATGAGTTGGCCTTTATTGCCTGTTTCCAGCTTTTGTACGGTTACAGTTGTGTTTTCAGCAACTTTAACTAAACCAGTACCTATATCAATTCCCAGGACTACACTAGAACCTTGTTTGGTGGTGATGGTATCACCGACTGATTGTAATCGCATTCCCTTGTGGACTGGTTGAGATGTTTGTCCACGGGAATAAATAACTTGTCCGATGGGGCGGCGTACTTCTAGCCAGCGATCGCTCTTTACCCTCAGTGGATCAGCCGCTAAAGCATGAATTGCAATAACTAACCCAACCATAACCAGCATCAAACCTGCCCACCAAGCTTTCATAAAACTTTCTACCTTTAATCAATGGAAATAGACGACTCTTGCATCTAACCCGTGGGATCTCAACATAGAAGATAAACATTCCGCTTCATGCCTATTTGCCGATCCTCCAGCATAGACATAAGCACCAAGCCTATGCTGTGCTAAAAATGCGTCGTTAACATAGCGTCTGACAGCATTTAATAACTGCTCTGATTTACCGGGAACAACGACTACATAAGGATGATTTGGTACTTTCCCAATGACGATAACATCACTCTGTCGGAAACTACTAACAGAATTGCTAACTTCTGGCAAGCTTTGAGAAATACATAGGCGTGGTTGTGTCCAACCCTTACATAACAGGGTGTTCCATAATACAGTTGTGACTATTCCTGTAATTAGATATCTATTCACTTACTTATAATATTTTACACTTTAGAGGTTATGGGAAAATTATTCAGTTATAAATATATGACTCATGTAAAATGTTAAAGTTTCTACTGTCCCTTTTCAATACCTATCTTTTTAATCCACTGAGCTTTGAATCTCAGTCACAGAATAAATCATAGTCATTTTTTGCCTTCCTCGCAGTTTTAACTCTTGCACTTTTTGGGTATAAAAACTATCCTTGATTAGCTGGTATGTTGTCTCACTAACTAAGATGTTCTTAGGATTTCCTTCTTGCGTATTTTTATTGACTTGTTCCAAACGAGCAGCAATATTGACAGCATCTCCTAATACAGAATAGTTTAATCTTTGAGATCCGCCAATACTACCAACAACTACTAAACCTGTATGAATACCGATACCAATGTGAATAGCAGGTTGTGAAAGCTGTTCCAGTTCTTTATTTAATAGTATTAATCTTTCCTGCATAGCCATGGCCGCAGAGACAGCATTAATGGCATCTTGCTGAATTTCTTCTGCTTGAGTGTGGGGAAAGGGAATGCCAAAAACAGCCATAACGGCATCACCAATATATTTATCAATTACTCCATGATGCTCGTGAACACATTCAGCCATTGCCCCCAGATAGGTGTTTAACCAGTTGAGTAACTCTCGTGGCTCCATGCCTTCAGAAATTGTGGTAAAACTGCGGATATCGCTAAATAAAACCGTTACTACCATTTCTTTGGCATCTAGTTGGCCGTTTTGAAAAATTTCGGTGCGATTTTGCCAGATTAATGCTGCTGTCTCCTGAGAAACGTGACTAGCAAATAAACTCATCAATTGTTGTTTTTCTTTTTGTTCTTGCCACTGCACACTCAGCCCAGCTAAGAGAATAGTACCAATGGGTGCAGCAGTGGGCAACCAAAAATTAGCGGTTGTCAGGGCTAATACTGATAAACTAAACCAAATTAGGGGTAGTAGTCCTAGTAGCAGAATTCGTTGGTAAAATTTTTGGGGAGTTAGTATTATGGTTCCCATAATACCTAGAATAAGTAGTAGCAAAAGTTCAAATTGCCAAGGCAATCTTCGCAGAAATCGCTGGTTGAGTAGATTATCTAGGACTGCGGCGTGTATATAAATACCAGAAGTGGGTACTGTTTGCTCGAAGGGAGTTTTGAGAGGATCGTTTGTACCAGTAGCAGTTAACCCAACTAAGACAATTTTGTTTTTAAGTTTGGCTATATCTATTTTTTTTTGTAAAACATCGGCAAAGGAATAGGTGGGGATTTTCTGTGTTGGTGCTATCCAGTTAATCCAGACGGATTTTTTGTTCATTCCTGATTGCAGAGATGGAATGGGAATCAGAGATTTTTGGTTTTTATTTGTGTTTGCTGTGAAGGTGTGCTGCACACTATTGTTGTATGTTTCTAGTAACTTAATGCCCAGAGAGGGGAATTGATCGATGTAGAGAAAATATTGCCGAGTGATGCCGTCAAAATCAGCATTATTGGCTATGTGTCCTTTGCTTGTGACACGATCTAAAATCGCCACAGGATGCAGGGTTTGTTGCTGTAGACTAGGGGCAACGGCTAAGACAACTGTACCGTTAATCGCCATTGCTTCTGCTAGTTCAGCATCATGATTTGTGGGTTCGGTAAAAAGAATATCAAAGCCAATTGCTGTAGGAGGGGTAGCTTCTAGGGTTTCTAATAATTGAGTATAGCGATCGCGTGATAAGGGGAACTGCCCATATTCTTGTAATGTACGATCATCAATACCAATTACTGCTATACGTTGATCCCAACTAGAATGCGGTAGATAGTTACGGGTGCGGAATATTAAGTTAAATCCTAATAATTCCAAGCTATTCCAAGCACTTATTTGCCATAATCCCACTGATAAGAATGCAGTCAGCACCCCAGGAAAAAGGGGATATTTTTCTAATATAGAGTTTTTGAGGGATTTATAAGTATTTCGTAGAGATTGTACCCGAACATTTAAAGCCATTTGATGAGAGTCTTATGAAGAGGGCATTTGTCAGATGACTAAATTGTGGTTTTCCTGGCGGCTTAGATTGTAAATTTCTTTCAAGTTTTTGTTGTTTTACAAGCTTTTGCACTAAACTCTTTGAGACAGAAAATATGTTAGCTACTTTCCTGATTGAGATGTTTGTTTGAATATGTGCTGCAACTATTTTTTCTCGAAGCTTGACAGAGTATGACTTTATTTAAAAGTATTTATATTTTAACCTAGTGTACCTCATAACAGACGGAAGTGCTGTATCACGGATATGGCGATCGCGTCTGTTGGCTGGAATGTCGTACAGCTTGGCAAAAATTAAGAGATTTTCGTAACCTGTGAGACTACCATCAGCAGAGAGAGCTTGAGGCACATAGCCAATAACCCGTCTCACAGCAGTAGATTGACGAGTCACGTTATAGCCTTAGTTTTGCTTCTATGTTTGCACCTATGCACGAATGCGTTCACAGAACTGCTTTCGCTAGCCATCGTTTGAATGAAGTTGTGGCTTGGTGTTCTGGTTTGCTTTCATTTTATAACAGCACGTTCTATCGTCGTTACCACAAGTGGCACCACCGCTACACTCGAATTCCTGGCAAAGATCCGGAACTTACGGATCTTAAACCGACTAACATAGGTGAATATTTGTTGGTAATTAGCGGTTTACCCTGGTGGCTAGGAAAGATACGTGGGCATTTTCGCATTGCGCTCGGTCAACTTGACGATTTACCATTTGTGTCAGAAACAGCACGAGCCGAAGTAATTTGCTCCACTCGATGGCAATTAGCTGTTTATGCAGGTGCGTAGGCGAAGCCCGTCGTAGACATCGCTCTCTCAATTGCAGTTGGTCAACCTTGGTTTTTGCTCTATTGGCTGCTACCGCTCGTCGTGGGTGAGCCGATTCTACGTTTTATTTTGCTGGCAGAACATACAGGTTGCACTCTTGATAATAACCCATTCACGAATACGCGCACAACACTGACACTCTGGCCTGTGCGATTTTTCATGTGGAATATGCCATTTCATGCAGATCACCATTTATATCCATCAATTCATTTCCATGCCTTGCCTACAGCCCATCAGCAGTTGAAGAAATATTTTACTCACATTGACCCAGGTTATACGAAAGTCAATCAAGATATTGTTGCTAAATTGGGTCAGTTATAGGTATGACAAAACCTATTGGTTGTCTAACGTTAGAGAACTTTGAGCTACAGTGTGGTGCAATTTTACCAAAAGCACAGTTAGTATACCAAACCTATGGCGAACTTGCAGGCGATCGCCACAATGTCATCCTTTACCCAACTTCTTACGGAGCACAACATTATGACATTGACTGGTTGATTCGTACCGATGGCATTCTTGATCCCAGCCGTTGGTTCATCATCGTTCCCAATATGTTCGGCAATGGACTGTCGAGTTCGCCCAGCAACTGCCAAGATTGTGGTTTGAGCGAACAAGGCTTTTGGTTTAGCCATCTAGATAATGTTCGCGCTCAGGAGCAGTTGTTGCGAGAAGTGTTCGGAATTGAACGTCTGGCGCTGATCTACGGCTGGTCGATGGGCGCTCAACAAGCTTATCACTGGGGGGCATTGTTTGGCGATCGCGTTGCTCGAATTGCAGCCATCTGCGGTACAGCTCGCACTACAGACCACAATCGCATTTTTCTGCAAAGCCTGCGAACAGCACTGACAGCAGACCCGGCTTGGAATGGCGATCGCTTTGAAGCTCTCCCAGAGCGGGGATTTAGAGCTTTTGCGCGGATTTATGCGAGTTGGGCTGCTTCCCAAGCATTTTACCGTGAGGGCATATACTACAAGTTAGGTTACACATCCCTAGAAGATTATTTGCTACGGGGGTGGGAGTCCAATTACAAAAAGCGTGACCCGCACAATCTATTGGCGATGCTCGACACTTGGTTACACTGCAACCTCAGCAATAACCCGACCTATCAGGGTGATTACAAACGTGCCCTGGCAGCGATTTCAGCCCAGACACTAGTTATGCCTGCCACGACGGATTTATACTTCACACCGGAAGATTGCGCTACTGAGGCTGCCCTGATTCCTCAAGTAAAGTATCTCCCAATTCCTTCAATTTGGGGACACCGAGCAGGTAATCCCTACCAAAATCCTGAAGATGCAGCCTTTATCCGAGTTGCCATACAAGAATTGCTGGAAAACAGGTAGTCAGCAGAATGCCAATTTTGACTCCTAAACTCCTGCCTTGAAAGTGCTGAGTGCTGAGTTATAAGTTATCTCCCTTGTCCCCCTGCTCCCCCTTGCCCCCCATGACTAACCCACTTTCTGAAATTGCCCACGAAAAGGTTTGGAGAGAGGTCAGAGTATATTGCATACAAACGAGAAAAGCTATATATGAATGGTCAACCTTTAGACCAAACCCCTAGGCTCGTACTGAAGCGTGTCTTGAATCAAGCCAAAAAGCTTGGCTATCGCATCCGCACGGGAGTAGAGTGTGAGTATTTTCTGCTTTCAAGCGAGGGCAATAGTATTTCCGATCCGCGCGATCGCCAAAGTAAACCCTGCTACGATCAACAAGCCTTAATGCGACGCTATGAGATAATTCGCGAAATCTGCGATGGCATGTTGACATTTGGCTGGGGTGCTTACCAAAACGACCATGAGGACGCAAACGGTCAGTTTGAAATGAATTGGATGTATGCAGATGCCCTCGTGACCGCAGATCGTCATGCTTTCTTTAAATATATGGTCAAAACAATTGCTGAAAAGCATGGGTTGCGTGCTACCTTTATGCCCAAACCTTTTCGCCATCTGACTGGTAACGGTTGCCACACTCATCTCTCTGTTTGGGACGCAGCAGGTAGCGTCAATCTTTTCTACGACGAGCAGGGGGAATTGGGACTCTCCCCTCTCACTTACCAGTTCATTGCGGGCGTGTTACATTCTACGGAGGCGCTGTGTGCTTTTTCAAATCCCACGGTTAATTCCTACAAACGAATTAACGCACCTATCACTACTTCGGGAGCAACTTGGGCACCCAGCACCATTACCTACAGCGGTAATAATCGCACTCATGCTATCCGAATTCCTGACTCTGGACGCTTTGAGTTCCGTCTGGCTGACGGTGCGGCTAATCCTTACCTACTAGCTGCTGCCCTGATTGCTGCGGGACTTGATGGAATTGTCCAAAAGCGCGATCCCGGGCCACGTTATGACAACAACAGCTATACCGAGCCGCTTCCCTTCGATCAGGTAAAACATCTACCGTCAAATTTATTAGATGCGTTACGCTGTCTCCAAGCAAACACAGTTTTGCCCCAAGCCCTCGGAGAGCGGTTCACAGCAGCTTATTTAAAATTGAAACATCAGGAGTGGAATGACTACAGTATTTCTATCACCCCTTGGGAACTAGAAAATACGCTAGATTGCTAATAACATAGCTTTAATTGCAGGCAATGTGTGAAGTATTTAGTCTAGCAATTTGCTTGATAAAGGTATACTGATTGATGAAATAAAGTGGACACAGATTTATATGCGCTCGGCTATTGTTATTAGTGCAGGGTTAGTGATGTTGCTAGGTTTGAACCTACCAGTAATGTCTCAACCCACCATAGATGTTGGACAATCATTAGAGTTTTCTGACTTCAACTTAATTCACTTTCGGATGAATCGCCAATTGTGGCGTCACCAAAAAATCTACAGCTATCGCTATACACTTAGCAAGAGTTGCTTTTGTATCCCCGAAGCTAGAGGGCCAGTAGTTATTGAAGTACGTAACGGCAGAACAACTTCTATAACTTCTGTAGAGACAGGTGAGCCAGTCAATCCAGATTTTTTCCGAGAATACAATACAATTCCCAAACTCTTTAATTTAATCAGAGATGCGATCGCCCGTAGAGCATCCAGCCTGACTGTGGAATATGACCAAACACTCGGCTATCCAACTCAAATTAATATAGATTACGACAGTCAAATAGCCGATGAAGAAATATTTCTGACAATAGAGAATCTGCAAGAGATTCCATAAGTATTGTAGTCAATGCGCGATCGCCAATCCCGTTTTCAACGTTTAATTCCTTTAAACCGTTCTTGCGCTGTTTTAAAAGCTTCTTGCATCACGGACTGAATTTTTTGGGGATCGGGTTTCTTCCCGCCCATTAAATCACCGAAGTAAACGCAGGCTGCTTCACCCAGCGACCAAGTATAAGCAGCGGCCCATGAAGCGGCGATCGCGCTACCAAAACCGGGCACAAATTTGATTAATTCCCGTGCGATCGCTTGTGCTAAAAAACCACCGGCGATCGCACTAACAACACCTCCAGCTTGAGATGGGGTCAGTGTTTGCCCATATAATTTCCCTAATAGGCCCACCATTGATACTTGCAAAGCAGTCAAAACGGGCATTGTCGCAAATGGCAGTGGGACAGCTGCGAGGGTGGCAGACATAATTGCAAATGGCAAGATATAACGGCGTCCAGCATCTCGGTAAAGATTGCCAATTTGCTTGCCAACTTCTTCCCGATCTAATAATTGATAAATTGTCTTAGCTTCTGCTTCTGGGAGCAAATCTGCCAAGGCATCTCTGAGCGCTTCTAATCCATAAAATACTGGAGTGTACCCATCCTCTTCCAGGGTAAAGTCAATCATTATAAACCGATTGCACAGTTTGGCAAAGGTTTGCTGCATTGCTGCAAATGCGCGGTTGACTTCCTCATAATCTGGCGGATACGCAGGATGATCAGCAGTACCGGGAGGATAAACTTCGTGCAAGCAGGTAACCGCCAGCAGACAGGGAATGTCTGGATACTGCTGACGTAGCTTTTGAGCAATTTGGCGCAGTGTATCGGTCGCAAAATCGTTAATTTTGACCGTTAAAATTAAAACTCTGGCGCGACCACTTTCCTGTTGCAGATCGCCAACCAACTCCTTAATGATTGCCTCAGTATTCTGATTTACATCACCCAGCCCGACTGTATCAGTAAAAATCAGCAATGGTAGCTCACTGGAAGGATAGGCGTAGCGCTGGGTGTTTTGTGTGTGGGGACGAAATCCCTGACCCACAATTTCGGCAGAAACTCCCGTCAATCCCCGCACAATTGAACTTTTTCCGGCTTGGGGCTTACCAATTAGCAGCGCTTCGGTGGTTGGCAGTTCTGCTCGAACTTGCTCCAAAATCTCTGCCACCTGAGTTTCACTCACACTAAACCATTCAACAACCGTCTGTGCCAGTTGTTCTACGGGTAAGAGTTGCGTCAAGCGTGCCGTTGTCTTATTCCAGACACCAGTAATGTGGTTTGTCCAGGAATTATCAACCGACTTAGGTTTTACAGTATCAGCCGGTTCACTTGACGGCGATTCAGGATCACGTTGTTCAGTCATTCCTATCCAAATGGCAGATTGCTGTCCATAATTCAGGACACTTACTGGGCTTTAGCATTGCAATTGTTAGACCCAGAAGACCCTTAATACTGATTTTATAGCGATTCCCAAAAGAATAACCAGTACCATTAGTAGTGTTATAAACCTAGGCGATCGCGTTATTTAATCACCTTACTAGTGGTCTGTCAAGATAAAAATGATGGTCGTAGAGACGCGAAATTTCGCGTCTTTACAGGGTTTTTGGTATGCTACTAGATATCTCGTTAGCAAAAAACATAAATTTCCAGAACCAAAGCAATAGCTATTTTCTTCTTGCTGTAATATAGTCTGCGATCGCCATTAGAGGTTGTGCCTTTGGGTCTTTACCTGGAGTTTTATTGAGTTCTTATTGTGTCTCAATTAAGTAAGTGGGCTTAATTAAACCGAAGATAGAACCCCCGGCTGTCGCCGTCCCCCTTACCAAGGGGGACTACAGGGGGTCTTCTATTTAATTCCACCTAGCTACTTACCAACTCAACCCATCGCCTTACTTGTATCAGCTTGACTCAATCAAACTGGAAAGTGCCTCTACCAATGCATCTGGATCTACTGGTTTGGAAATATGCATTTGAAATCCTGCGGCCAATGCTTGCTGCTGATTAATTTCACTTGCATAGGCTGTTAGAGCGATCGCTTTTACTTGTCCTCCCTGTTCTGGCGATCGCTCTCTGACTTGACGGATTAGCATATAACCGTCTATTTTGGGCATCCCAATATCACTGATCAAAATATGTGGTATCGACTCAGAAAATGATTGTAGTGCCTCCTGTGCTGATGCTACGGCGGTTACTTGTACACCATAGTCTTGCAAAATGAAGCTCACTAAGTCTCTGATATCCGGTTCATCGTCCACCACCAGAACTCGCGTGTCTGAGGGCAAGGGGGGTTGTGAGTCACAAGGTAAAGGCTGATCCATTTCACGTCTGACCTGCTCATTTCTAACCAAAAGCGCTAGCCTAACACTAAAGGTAGCACCCAATGCTTATCCATGTCAGTTTCGCTGTTACTTCTGTATATACTCATCTCTTCAGTCGCATGAAAGCCGCACCAATCAATAATCCTACAACTTGCGTCCAGGGAAACATACTAGTTTGATTCACGCCAACAGGGGGAATATTTAAACTGCCGATGCCATAAAATATCTGTTGGAAGAACCACCAAAATACATATAAAAAGGCTGGTAATTCAGTTGGGATATACACAATTATTAACGGCAAAATTGTGTCAATTTTAGCTTTGGGAAACTTCATGACGTATGCACCTAATATCGCTGCGATCGCGCCATTTGCTCCAATCAATGGTACTGTCAAACTCGGTTCAGCTAGAATTTGTACTATCCCCGTCAAGACGCCAGCAATCAGATAAAATTTTAGATAGCGTCCATGTCCAAGTATATTTTCTAAAGTTTTGCCAAAAACCCACAGAAATAGCAGATTCCCCAATATTTGACTAAAACTGCCGTGCATAAACATCGCCAAAGGTAGCGACAACGAACGCCAAATAACAACTACCCAAGCAGCAGGGTTAAAGAAGATAGCATTTGTAATTGCCCCACTCATCTGGGCTGGAATCACACCCCAACTATTGACAAAATTGCCCAATTCACCACTAAGTTCTAGTTTGAGTTCCCATAAGAAGATGGCAATGTTAATGCCAATCAGCCAGTAATTAATAATCGGCTTGCTGTGACTACGAATGTTATCACTAATAGGAATCATGGATTAGTCATTTGTTAAGAGTCAAAGGTAGAGACGCGATTAATCGCGTCTGTACAAGAGTCAAAGGTAGAGACGCGATTAATCGCGTCTGTACAAGGGTCAAGAGCTATTACTCTCCCACTCTTCCACTCCCCCACTTCCCCCTCTTCCCCTCGAACGTGTGGCAAGATCATAATCAGATCGCATGGCACTAAACTAGGCAAACGAGATGTTGGGAAACACACTTGTTGGAAGATACCAAATTATTAGTCACTTGGGAGGTGGGGGTTTTGGTGAAACTTTTGTTGCTTATGATACTCACTTACCCGGTGCACCTCAATGTGTTGTCAAGAAACTCAAGCCCCCGGCAAGTGACCCAGTAACTTTGGAGACAGCTAGGCGTTTGTTTGCTACGGAAGCTCAAGTTCTGTATAAATTAGGGACTCACGATCGCATTCCCCAACTGTTAGCTTACTTTGAGGAAGATGCAGAATTCTATCTCGTACAAGAATTAATCGAAGGTCATGATCTGAATAAAGAATTAATACTAGGGAAAACTTGGAGTCAAGACCAAGTAATTTCCCTTTTAGAAGAAATTTTGGCAATCTTAGAATTTGTCCATCAACAGAATGTAATTCACCGTGATGTTAATCCAGGAAACATACTCAGACGCCAGCCAGATGGCAAGTTGATTTTAATTGATTTTGGCGCAGTTAAACAAATTGCTACTCAGGTGATTACTCCTCAAGGACAAACTAAATCTACCGTTGCTATAGGCACTCCCGGATATATTCCTGGAGAACAAGCTCAGGGTTCACCAAAATTTAGTAGTGATATCTATGCTGTGGGGATAATTGCTATTCAAGCTCTGACTGGATTATCTCCAGAGGAAATACCAAAAGACCCCGATAGTAATGAATTTATTTGGCAGAATAAAACCACAGTAACGCCAGAATTCGCTCAATTTTTAGATAAGATGGTGTGCTATGATTTTCGGCAACGCTATCCTTCTGCAACAGTGGCATTACAAGCGCTCAAAGAGTTAACACAGGCTCCTCTTGGGACAATAGCGCTAACTCCTATCTCTCCACTAAAAAATATCAAAACTCATCAACCTAAAAAAGGCATATTTAGGAAATCTTTATTAGCAATATTTTTAATCGGTATCAGCGGAGTAGCATCAGTATTTATTTTTAACCATATCAATTCAAATAACGCTATAGAATTATCTAAACAAGGAAATACACTTTTAGATTTGCAACGCTATCAAGACGCGCTAACAGTATATGAAAAAGCGGTTAATCTTAGACCAGATTATGCTCAAGCCTGGAATGGTCAAGGCAAAACACTCTATAAATTAAAACAATATAAAGAAGCACTAGCGGCATACGATAAAGCAATTCAAATTCAGCCAGATTATTTAGAAGCTTGGATAGGACGAGGCTATGTATTAGGAATTTTACAGCGAAATCAAGAAGCGATCGCCTCTTTCGATAGAGCAATACAAATTAAAGATGATAGCCCAGAAGTCTGGAATGCTAAAGGAGAAGTTTTAAGCAATTTAAAGCAGTATGACGAAGCAATTCAATCTTATGAACAAGCGATTGAATTGAAATCAGATGATTACGAAGCTTGGTACAAAAAAGGACTAGCTCTGCAAAATCTCAAGCGATATAAAGATGCGATCGCTGCCTATGAAAAAGTCGTTGAATTAAAACCTGACTATGAGCAAGGCTGGTATAATTGGGGAAATGCGTTAGTAAATTTACAGCGCTACCAAGATGCTTTTACAGCTTATGACAAAGCGGTGCAATATCAACCAAATTATTATCAAGCTTGGCTATCAAGAGGTAATATACTCATAAATTTACAACGTTATCCAGAAGCAATTGAATCTTTTAACCAAGTAATTAAATACAATCCAAGTAACTATCAAGCATGGTATAATCTGGGTTGGTCACTGCATCAAAGCCAACGCTATCAAGAAGCAGTGGAATCTTATAATAAAGCAGCAGCAATCAAGCGAAACGACTATAAACTTTGGTATAACCTGGGAAATTCGCAATATAATCTACAGAAATATGAAGATGCGATCGCGTCTTATAATAGAGCTGTTCGCTATAAACCAGACCATTACGAAAGCTGGTTTAGTAGAGGTAATGCTCTATTTAAATTGAGACGATATCAAGATGCGATCGCATCTTATAACCAAGCAATAAAATTCAAGCCTGATTATCGACAAGCAATAGACGCCCGCCACTATGCCCAGAGCCAACTGCAAGCTGAAAAATCACAGCCTGTAGTCGTACCAATCATCCCAAGTCCCAATTCTACCAATCCAACGCAGTCAACACCTTAAGTAATCTTGCACTAACCCTTTCAAGATGACTCGGAAAATCTCTTGTTTTTCTCTCTGTGCCTCTGCGGTTGAGAAGTAATTTATTTAACGATAGAGGCACAGAGAACACAGAGTTATATCATGTCCGCTTGATTACTTATTAAAGCTGAAGAACCCCAAAGAGCCAAAGCGTAGCTTTGTCTCCCCTCCCCTTAGCAAGGGGAGGGGACTAAGGGGTGGGGTGCAATGACTGTGGGAATCATAACTAATTATCCGGACTTGATATCAAGAGGTTAAAAAGGGATTTTTTGACCAATATTATTACCCATTTTGAAAGGGCTAATCTCTTGCATTAGTCTATTTGGCTATCGAACATTTACCTCTTGCAGGTTATTTTCAGACTGAAAATTTTGCATCATAGTAGCTGAATTAGTAGAGATTAAAGGACTTTTTATTTGTGCAGAAGAACTTGTTCTTAATGGTAACTTTTGCCCTTTAGCTAACAAGCGTTGCTTTTGAGTATACTCATTCAGTTTGACTTGAGCTTGAGCGTAAACTTGAGTATTTTTGGAAATCTTGCTTAGATATTGCATAGCACCATCAAAATCGCCAATAGATGCTTTCGTGTTAGCTTTATGTAAAAAATAGGCTGCTCTAATCTGTCGTTTTTCATGATACTCAGCCAACTTTTTTTGAACTAAAGCCCCAGCAGAACTTTCTTTAGGAATTTGACGCAGATATTCTAATGCAGTAGAAAAATCTCTAGCCTCGGCTCTTTCATAGGCTTTTGCTAATAAGTCTTGTGTTTGGGTTTGAATATTGGCGTGTGCTTGCTGAACTAGTTTGTCTGTTTTAGATTGCCAATATAAAATATCTGGAACTAAAGGAGCAACACGAAGTATATCTGACCATCTACCTTCGTCTGAGGCTTTTTCAGCTAATTCGTATTGCTGTGCAGCAAGTTGCCATTGCTGTTGCCATTCTTCGATTGTAGCTTGAGCTTCTGGATAAACATTGCTGTGGGTAGGAATTGATTTTACCAGTGCGATCGCCTCTTGCAAATCCCCCGCTTGATATTCTTGTGTTGCTTTAGATAAAGTTTCTGTCTCTGAATATGCTGGCGAACTATTAACTAAGGAATATATGCTAAATCCCATCAATAAAGAATTAGCCGCCAGTCCAACTTTCATTCCTGCTAGCAACGGGGAAGATTTCTCCGGTGCAGGATACTGGTGAGAATTATCATCCTCAACCTCCGCCTCTAGGGAAAGTTCATACTCTGCTTCGACAATTTTTTGTGGCTGAGTTTCCCACTCCATGTGCTTGAGCACCCGCAGTACTTCACGCGCAGACTGGAAGCGGTTTTGGTAATCGTAGCGGATCATTTGACTGAGAACAGCAGCTAGATAATCGTTAACTGGAGTTTTTTGAGAACGCCAGACAATCTCATTAGTATAAGGATCTATTTTTAATTGCAGCGGTTCTACGCCTGTTAAAGCTTGAATAGCAATCATGCCCAAAGCATAAATATCACTGTTAGGCTGTGTTTGACCAATAAATTGCTCTGGTGGGATATAACCCAATGAGGTGACAGGAATCTTATAAATCGGTAATTCTGCATCGATGCCAAAATCAATTGGCTGGATTGAGCCAAAGTCAATCAGAACTAACTTACCATCACAAGCACGTCTGACCAAGTTTTCTGGTTTGATATCGCAATGAATAACGCCTTGAGAGTGAACAAATTCTAGAACACTTAAAACATCTTTCAAGAATTTGATAACTTCGCTCTCATCCCACAGACTCCCCCACTCCTGATTAATAGGTAGTTCCGCAGTCAAGGCATGTCCTTCAATACACTCTTGCACTAAGTAGAATCGCTCGTGTTCTTCAAAGCAAGCAATAAATTCAGGAATTTGGTAATGGCTTCCCAGACGCTTGAGAGTTTCAGTTTCAGTAATAAATCGTAATCTCAGAGTATCTAAATAGCTGGAGTGAGAACTGCTAACCTTGAGCTGCTTAACAACGCATTTAGTGTTCTCTGGGTAATTTATATCTATGGCAATGTATGTTTGTCCAAATACCCCTGCACCTAAGCTTTGGACAATTTGGTAACGCCCTTGTAGTACTTTACCGATCATGTGGTGGTTCATGAGTTGGTTACTTAGTAAGCCTTTATATTAGATTTTCTAGCATTCTTCAGTGTTTCCGGAATGCTTTAGAAATAAAACACTAGAGCATTGACTCTCTATATGCGAACTTAGTTTCTTAAGTATTTTTTCTTAATAAAAAGTATCTGATGATTTTTATAGCGCTAAATGTCAATTGGGCATAAGGTATGAAATTTTGCCAAGATTTAATAGTACTGACACTTTGTTTCACCTATAAATAGTATGTGGTGAAGTAAATATTTCTACTTAGTACAACGTCGCACAAATTCGTAACGAATTAAATCTAGAAAAACTTTGCGCTCCTTTGCGCTTTCCTCTGCGTTTAAAAATACTATAATAAATAATCAAAAGTACTATAGCAGTCCTAAATCATTTGTGAATTTCTTTCCATATTCTCTTGGCGACGGACAGTTTGCTCAAGTCGGGAAACCCGCCCACGCAACTGTCCTCCTCTTGGCGGCTTGGTGAACCAGTCCGGTCTTGGGGGTTTCCCCCATGAGGAACTGGTGTTCGCGGAGCGTGCCGGAGGCATCACCCGAAGGGCGGTATGCCTGCGGCACGCTATGCGAACGATGATTTTCATAACTCATTTAGGATTGCTATATTAACCAATATATTTCTCTGCTTCTAGGGGCTTGCTACCACTTTTGCTGTGATATTAGTTAATCATTTATATATATTTACAAAATTTCCATAGCGAGTTAGTCTGGAAGGCTATTGCGATCGCCGTAGTGATGTTTTTTAGTGTTTTCAGAGGGCTGGATCTATGATTGAGCTTGGTTCATTGGTGCAGTCTCAAAATAACGATTTGGGGATAGGAAAAGTTGCTGAAATATCTGATGCTGATGCGATCGTTGAGTATTTCTGCTCAGTAGGACAACAGATTAAAAAAACTTTACCTTTAAATTCCCTTTCTAAAGTCAAGCTTCAGGCTCAGACTCGATGCTATATTAATTTGGGAACCAAAGGCACATGGATAATTGGCAGAATCTTCGATTGGGATGAAGATAGAAGAAAGTATCAAATTGACCTGCCTGATAAGAAGACTGCGATCGCAGTTGAGCAGGAAATTTACGTTCGTTGCAATCTACCCATTGTAGACCCAATCGAAACTCTGGCAATGAAGGGTCACGAAACGCCCTACTTCCACGACAGAAGATTGGCTTTTGTCAAATGCTTAATTAAGCAACGCGCTGTTAGTCGCGGGATGACGGGACTAATTTCGGCGAATATTAATCTTTATCCTCACCAAGTTGAAGTTGTCCGGCGCGTCCTAGAAGACCCAATTCAACGCTATTTGTTAGCGGACGAGGTGGGACTCGGAAAGACCATCGAAGCGGGCGCAATTCTGCGTCAATACCTCTTGGATGAACCAAAAAAACGTGCGGTGGTACTGGTTCCGCAACACTTGCTCCAACAATGGCGGATTGAGTTAGAAAATAAGTTTTATCTTTCCCATTTTCCCGAACGGGTGGCGGTGCTTCCGGTTGAAGATATCCATAGAATCAACCCAAAAGCAAAAGTAGGCTTCTTAATTTTAGATGAAGCCCACCACATCGCGGCAATGGCGACCTCTAAGGATGCAGCAGTGCGCCAGCGTTTTGAAACTTATAAAAATCTTGCTCATAGAAGCGATCGCTTGCTTTTATTATCCGCTACTCCTGTTCTCAATCACGAGCAGGATTTTCTGGCAATGTTGCACCTACTCGACCCGACAACCTATAAACTTGAAGACTTAGCAGGTTTTCGCGCTAGAGTTGAAAGCCGTCAGGAAATTGGTAGAGTTCTTCTCTCTTTTAGGGAAGGTGCGAATCCTTTGGTCTTAAAAACCAACCTGGAGCAACTGCAAAATCTGTTTGCAGAAGATCAATATTTGCTAAATCTGACAGAAGAATTGCAAAATTGCTTGCAAACATCAGAAACACTGACTACTGAGCGAGATAAAATTGTCCGAGAGATTCGCACGCACATCAGCGACACCTATCGGCTTCATCGGCGAATGCTTCGTAACCGTCGCGCTTCGGTGGAAGATGTCATATTTGATCGCAATGTTACACTTAAAGAAGAATATGATTTAGATGAGCGATCGCCTGATATCTCCGAAATCATCGAACAATGGCGTACCACTGCTCCCAATGAAGAATCGTATCGAAGAATCTTTCTGCTATTATTCTTAGCTTCTGGTACTTGGTTAGGCATTTTAGAACAGATAATTACCGCACGTTTAAGTGGTATTCGTCAGACTGGACTAATTCGGGAATTTGGGGAAGATGATATCCGCATCTTGACTACAACCCCGAAATTTCCAGAAGAAGCAAAGATTTTGGAATCATTACTACAAACTATTAAACAGCCTTCAGAAGATGGCGATCGCATCGAGTTACTAAAAATCGTCCTGCTCTATCGCCTATCAGAAATCTTTGGTCTTCAATCTTACCGCAGCAATATTAAGCAATTGCACGAGCGAGTTAAACAGAGAATTCAAAGACCTGTTCCCGGTGACTTTCTGCCCAAAATTGTCATATTTACTGGTTTTGAACAAGCTTCTGCGGAAATTATTCGTTCTTTATCTGATAGTTTCGGTGTAGCAACTGTCGCTAGTCATAAATCAGAACAAACTCCCGCACAAGTTGAAAAGAGCTTCAACCAGTTTAAAAATAACCCTAATTGCTTTATCCTCGTTTGTGATTCCTCTGGAGAAGAAGGTCGAAACTTCCAGTTTGCAGATTGGATAATTCATTTTGACCTTCCTTGGTCACCAAATCGTTTAGAACAAAGAATTGGTAGAATTGACCGAATTGGTCGGAATTTAACTGTTGAGTTTACAGTATTAGTTGGCGCAGACTTAGAAAATAGCTTCCATGATGCTTGGTATCAATTATTAAAAGATGGGTTTGGCATCTTCAATCAATCAATTGCTAGTCTCCAGTTTTATGTTGATGCCAAATTGGCAGAATTGGAAGCAACTATGTTTGAATCAGGCGCTAGTGGATTGTTAGAAATCATCAAAAAAATCCAACTAGACATTGCTGAAGAACAAGTAAAAATTAGTGAACAAAATGCGTTAGATGAAATTGATACTCAAGAAGAAGGTGCTACTCAGTATTTTCAAGAATTAGATAATTATGACGCTCGTCATGTAGAAATTAAACAAGCAATTGAAGGCTGGGTTGAGGATGCGTTACACTTCCAGTCTGTTGATAACCCAAATTTATCAGAAGCATGGCGTTATCAACCTAATAAACGTACCTTATTGCCAGTAGATGAATTGAGAAATCGTTTTGCTAATTATACAGAGCAATTTGGTGCTTATAATCGCAGAGTAGCAAACCAGAATTCTGATGTCAAACTCTTCCGGATTGGGGAAGGATTGGTAGAAGCGCTATTTAATTATATAGATTGGGATGACCGAGGTCGAGCTTTTGCTCTGTGGCGCACTGACCAATCTTGGGATTCTAGTGAAGGGAAAGAGTGGTTCGGTTTCCGATTCAATTATGTAGTCGAGGCCAATTTAGAAATTGCGAGACAAGTTTTAACAAAGTCCAAGTTAGATGATACCAAATTTAAGATTTTGAAGCGGCGTGCTGATGCTTTATTTCCTCCAGTTGTCGAAACTATTTTTGTTGATGCTCGAAATCAACCAATGAATGTTGTTGAACATGAAAAGCTTTTGCATATCTTGCAACTTCCTTATAAGGATAGAAACAACAATCAATACTGGGATTACAATTTGGCCAAAGGACGCTTAGGAATTATTGACGATTTTGTTAATGCTAGTCAATGGCAAAATTTTTGCTATCAAGCGCGTAGCACTTCTTTGGAATTGCTTTCTCAGCGTCCTGATTTTAATGATTTGTGCGAACAACGTGCGAAGGTTGCTGAAAAGAAATTAGGCAATAGAGCCGAACAATTACGCTTGCGTTTGAAGAGACAAACTTGGGATTATGCACTTGCTGAAGAATTGAATGTAGAGAGTGGGTTGAATGAAGCCATTTTAGAAGGAATTCGCCAGCCTCAGATTAAACTTGATTCTGTCGGTTTCATTATTTTATCTGGGCGATCGCCTGTACAATCTGAGTGAATGGGTGAGGGTAAGGATTAGAATTCAAAGGTGCGATCGCGCGGAGCACAGTGCCGGAGGCAATCGCAACTTCTTTTTTACCAAACAATACTTATTCCAGATGAAACTATCTTGGCATCTCGACTAATCAAAGGTAAATTCATATGCTTTGCTGTTGCAGCAATAATCCTGTCAGGCATATCTGGAACAGTATCGCGTGGTATTGTGGATAATGCATCAACAATTTCAGCAGTTAAGTTAACTAAAGCTAATCCACTACTTTCATTAGCTAATGCAATATTTAGCTGAGATTTCATATCTGCTGATATTCGTCTTCTCTCTTGCAAATAAACTATTTCAACTAAACAAATTGTTGGAATGTAAATTGTAATTTCACCCCTATCGCACTTGTCAAATGCCTTGTTAGCAGCAACACTAAGGTTTTGACTATCCTCTAAATACCAAATCAGTGCATGAGTATCTGTTACCAAATCAGACATTAAATATCCTCACGCGGGAAGTTTCCCCAAACTTGACGCCGCATATCAGCAATATCTGATTCAGAAACATTACTACCTCGCCACAATCCTCGCAAAGACTTTCGCGGTTTAGATTGAATATTGATTAACTCGCGTTCAATTTGGGGTGCAATTTGCTCAATTAGGCGGATTTTATCTATTAAAGAAAGCTGTTTTATTAATTTTAATGCGTCTTCAAGATTTACTGTTTTATTCATTGTTCTTTTACTCTTGTTCCTGACTATACGCTAGCATAGTTAAAAGTCTAATAACTTAAAGTAAATAGAACCAGCCTATTAGAAGGTATCTAAAGGATTAGAATTCTAAGGTGCGATGGCGCAGAGCACAGTGCCGGAGGCAATCGCGCATTATCAAATCTCCATTAGTCAGGAGTTTACCATGGCGATAACATCTACTCAAGAAATGGGAATTGTCACGGCTACAATCACTGTCTCAAATTTAGTTGATGAAATTTTAGCAGAACGAGGATTTATTAAGAGTGAACAGATTCGCTCCCTAACTCTCAATAATGTTTTAGTTGATACAGGCGCAACTCGTCTTTGTCTACCTGCGAATATTATTAGTCAATTAGGCTTACCATTTGCCAGCGAAATTGATGTTAAAACTGCTGCGGGAATTTGCAAAACAAGACTTTTTAAACGAGTAAGTTTAACAGTAGCAGGAAGGCACGGAGAATTCACCTGCACAGAGTTACCAGGAGGAGAAGACTCGCTTCTAGGCTTAATTCCCCTTGAAGAACTAGGATTACAACCCGATGTAATTAATCGACGGCTGATTACACTGCCAGAGACAGGCAAGGATACTTATCATCTCATTTTATAAATAAGGATTAGAAGTCAAAGCTGCGTGAGTAGTTAATCTTCAATAACTTCCCCTGCTTGAAAAATTTGGTTAGCTGTCATTTTTAAATCGGGGAAAGTTGGGGATATAATGCAATCATTAGCTCGAAACAGACTAACCTGATACTCTCCATCTACTAATTCATAAAGTGAGAGAGTAGGAAGTTTTGGATCGCCGATAAACTTCCTAGCACCTAATGCGGCATAATCGACAATCCAATATTCTGGAATGCCCATCTCCTCATAATCAGCAAGTTTTTTGTAGTAATCATCGCGCCAATTTTGGCTAACAACTTCAATCACCAAAGGAATTGAACTACCTTGAGTAATAGTTGAAGATTTCGTCCATAGTGATTCTGAAGCTAAACTGGGACGATTCAAAATTAAAACGTCTGGTAAATAACCTGATTCACCTTCAGGAGGTTTTACTATTGCTTGGTTGGGGATGAAGTAGGGAAGGTTTAATCGTTTTAACTCAACAGCAACTTCAACAGTTAAAAACCCTTTTATTTCTTCATGTTTACCGACTGGTGGCGTCATTTCAATAATTACTCCATTATGTAGTTCGTAACGTATTGGAGAATTTTCTGGATACCATTGAATAAATTCCTCAAAGGTTACTACTTTTGTTGCTGTTTTAATTTGAGTCATAAGTAACCTAATAATTTTTCTTGGAGTATTTCGAGTAGTTCCTCGGCTTTATTCTTCAAGTTGCTGGCGGCTAACTTCTTTGCGTCTTCTTGAGCTTGCTTAGTGTAAACCAGCTTCCAACTCACCAGTTTAATTCCTCATCACATTCCTGAATAGGAGTTGCTAACTCTGTCTTGATAGATTCTCGCATTCCTGGGACAGATAGCAAGTATAAAGTTTCCTGAATCGCAGACCAATCTTCTTCAGCAACAAGAATAGCATTACTCTGTTCGCCTCTAATAAGAATAGGCTTGTGAGATTCGACAACTTGATCGATGAGTTGTTGCAGTTGATGTTGAGCTTCGCTGACGGGAAGATTAGACATGATAACTCTCTTACCTATCTACATAACATCTTAACCCTCGGTTTCTTCATCATGTTTAATCACCTCAGATCTATCTGTTAACGGCTTAACCACCCGTGCGATCGCTTCCTGAACAAAAGCCTTGATAAACTCATCTCTGCGATTCATTTGAAACTGTCGTTGCACTACCTCCGTCATGCCTCCATCACCCCAATCTTGGTCATGACGAAAATACTCAATAAAACTTTTACCAGCAATCCGCGTTAGATAAGCTGCTGTCACACCTTGAATGGCTCTACCAATAATAAAAGTGGCAACATTGAGTTGCAAAGCCGTCGATAATAATTGAATTGCTCCCTTGACAATACCCAAACTGGCAATGGTTTTTGCTAAAGAAAGGGCTAATTCTCGCCCCCGTTCCATGTTTAATTCACAGCCATAGACTCTACCAATTTCCACAACCATTTGAGCATTGACAGCGGCTGTAGCTAATAAATCGACTATAGGTACAGGCGTGACTGATACTACTCCAGCACCAATCCATTGAAACCGTTCCACGATTTTGTCAGCTTGACGACGACGCTGGCCATCGATAAGCTTTCGCGCCTCATCTCCCAATCGCAGAGATTGCAGGAGGATGTTATCTGCCACCAAATCTTCACCCTCAGCGCGTAAAATGGCTGCCATCCGCCGCAGCATGGGGACAATATCCGCTTCTGGCTGGAAGGTTTCGCCAGTTTCTAGTTGTGCAGATTGGGGATTAGCAGCGATCGCAACTACATCATTAGGGGCGATAAATCCGTGTACCCGCTGACGTAATCTAGCAAGGATAACTTCTTTATCTTCATCTGTATATAAATCAGTTTTGTTGAGAACAAGGAGCGATCGCTTACCAATTTCCGCCAACCCCCGTAGCGGCTCATATTCTGAGCGCCGCAAATCATTATCCACTACAAACAACAGTAAATCTGCTTCCGTCGCCAGTTCTCGTGCTAGCTGTTCCCGTTCTGTTCCCGCCACCCCCGCTTCTAAAATCCCTGGTGTATCGGTAATTAATATCTTGCGTTCCAATCCCTTCAACCGCAGACAATAAGTTTCTCCTACCTGGGTTGTTCCCATTGGTGCATCAACTTGGCCCACCATGCGTCCCATAACGGCATTAACTAAGGAAGTTTTGCCAGCACTCCCTGTGCCAAACACCACTACTTGAATCTCACCGCGTGCTAAATTGACTTCAATCTCCCGCGATCGACTTAATAAAGCCTGGCGTGCTACTTCATCTTGGATTTGCGCTACCTGTTGGCGCACAGCTTGGAGAGTTGAAGAAGCCGCATCAGATTTACCAGCAGGAATTTGCGCTGGTGTTACTCGCTTTGGGTTGCGGCGCGATCGCTTTTCTCCAGCCTGAATCACCAGCACATAATAGACAAAAGCTGCAACCAAGGCTCCTATGAGCAAAATCAGCAGCAACAGCAGCAAATTGCCTAGCAGTGGAGAATAGGACAATTGCCAGTAGAGGCGTGAGAGGGAATCAATCAGCCACAGGGTTAGCCCCAAAATGACTATCAGACCGACAATCAGCGTGACTAGGCGCGGCAGAGGCATGGATGGCAAATAATATTAGTGAGTGTTCATTAGACAGATGCTTCTAATATTAATAGTTTCAGTTCTTTTTGCCAGAGTAGTTAGAAGGAACTATAAATCTTCCTTTGGAACCTTTTGTGTATGATAATTTTGCTGCGATAAAGAGAGTACACCCTAAAGCAGACTTGGTTTGTCTTGCCTTAGACTTGCAGTTTGAGGAGCTTTCCAGGCAGTCTTGGGAAAGAAAAAACGCTGAAACAAAACTTATGGGACTTTTCGATCAAATTCTTGGTGCCGTCGCTAATCCCAATCAACAGGGCAATTTAGGTCAATTGGGAAGTATCATCAACACTGTGGATCAGCTGAGTAATAGCACTGGAACAAACCCCTCCACTATCCAATCAGTTTTGTCAGTTGTAGGTAGTCAGGTGCGTTCTGCTTTACAACAAAAGCAAGCTACAGAGGGGAATGAAGCAGCGCAAGCTGTGGTGAATGACTATGCTGGTAATTCTCCCAATCCCCAAGCCGTTAATTCGCTGTTTTCTCCTAACATCCAACAACAAGTGGCTGAATTTGCTGCCCAGCGATCGGGGTTGAATGCTGGCACTGTTCAACAATTGCTGCCCCTGCTTGTACCTGTTGTGCTGAATTTTTTGAAATCTGGTGCAAATGCTCAAAATCCCCAAGGTGGCGGAAATCCCGTACTGAATTCTTTCTTGGATGCAGACGGTGATGGTGATGTTGATATAGCTGATGCTATTCAATTGGCTAGTCGCCATATGGGACGGTAAACGAAGAGGAGGGGGAGCAGAGGGGCAAGTTAAACACTTATAATATCTGTAGGTTGGGGAGCCACTGCGTTGGGCGGCTCTGCCGACTTAAAGCAAGTGGCGTTTGAGGAACGAAACCCAACATTTTATCCTTGTTATCCTTGTTCATGTTGGGTTTCACTGCCGTTCAACCCAACCTACATTGATAGATTTTATTATAAGTAATCACCTGATGCCATTCAGTTAGCTAGTCGCCATATGGGACGGTAATAGAGTATTGTAGCTTTGCATGAAATACAAAAAACCTCATTCCATCTTATTGGACACTCCTGTGTTTAAGGTTGGGGTGAGGTTTTAAGGCAAGGATAAAGCGTGGGTTAATTGTTGCAAGGCGATGCATTGGCATAACAAGTCGATGCATTGGCATAACAAGGCGATGCATTGGCATAACAAGGCGATGCATTAGCATAACAAGTCGATGCATTGGCAATGCAAGTCGATGCATTGGCATAACAAGTCGATGCATTGGCATAACAAGTCGATGCATTGGCATAACAAGTCGATGCATTATCAATTCTTTTGACATTTACGTTAGACAAAAGCCGCCCAATGATAGAAGAAGGGGAAAAATAATTATTATCCACCAACCTCTCTGTAGTGATATCCTCAGCGATGAACGTCACATCTCGCAGTCTAAATACAGAGATCAAAGATGTCACTTAAAAATTCACCGCCCCAACTGAAACGAGAGTTAGGGGTTGCTGGTGCAACCCTGATGGGACTGGGTTCGATTGTCGGTACGGGTGTATTTGTCAGCATTGGGATTGCAGCTGGGATTGCTGGTCCTGCGGTAATTCTGGCGGTAGCAATCGGGGCAATTGTCGCTACCTGTAATGGACTTAATAGCGCCCAGTTAGCAGCTAATCATGCTGTCAGTGGTGGCACTTATGAATATGGGTATAAATATCTTACTCCGGCTTTGGGCTTCACAGCCGGCTGGATGTTTTTGGTTGCAAAGACTGCTTCAGCGGCAACTGCTGCTTTGGGTTTTGCCGGTTACTTGCTGAATATCCTGGGTTGGAGTTCCGTTTGGATTGTTCCCATAGCCCTTTTATCTGTAGTAATTGTCACGCTGATCGTTTTAAGTGGTATCCGCCGCTCTAATGTTGCCAATACTGTAATTGTGTCGGTAACACTGCTATCTTTAGGGTTCTTTGTCCTGACTTGCTTACCGCGTGCGGCTGAGGCAGGGATTGACAATTTAACACCATTTTTTACAAGTTCACCAGGGGCAATACTTCATGCAAGTGCCCTAATGTTTGTCGCTTACACAGGTTATGGTCGCATTGCCACAATGGGGGAAGAAGCACGTTCCCCAAGGGAAACGATTCCTAAAGCAATGATTGTCTGTCTGCTGCTAACAATGGTGCTTTATATAACAGTGGCAGTAGTCGGGATTGGGGCTGTAGGCGCAGATGTCTTAGGTAATGCCACTCAACAGACAAGAGCCGCTCCCCTAGAAGTGGCAGTCCGTAGCGTTGCCGGTTCAGGTGCTGCCTTTGTCTTAGCGATTGGGGCGATGACGGCGATGTTAGGTGTGCTCCTGAACTTGATTTTGGGTTTATCTCGCGTGGTACTGGCAATGGGACGCCGCTCAGATGCCCCAACATTTTTAGCACATCTTAACCAACAACAAACTACGCCATACTGGGCTGTGCTATTTGTGGGGATAGCGATCGCTCTGCTAGTACTGTTAGGCAATGTGAAAACAACTTGGTCGTTTAGTGCCTTCAGTGTCTTAATTTACTACGCAGTTACCAACTTAGCTGCCTTACGCCTCTCCTCAGCAGAGCGGCTCTACCCTGTATGGGTAGGGTGGCTGGGTCTTTTATCTTGCCTTTTCTTAGCTTTTTGGGTGGAATCTTCAATTTGGCAAGTGGGTTTAGGGTTGATTGTTGCTGGGTTAATCTGGCACAAAATCCGGCGAGCGATCGCCTCAGCACCGTAGGATTATTTTATTGAGACCGCAAAGAATGCGTTCTTCTTTGCGACTTTGCGCGAAACAAAAAAAGTGTCGTTCATTTACCTGAAAATAGCTGTAAATCTCTAAATAGACATCTCCAGAAATTAAATATACGTTATCCACAACCCTTGTAGAGACGTAGCAGTGCTACGTCTCTACATTCATTTTTACCAGATGTCTAATGTCTCTCTTAAGTATGAAATTAACTCACAACTTTAGATAGTTGCGCTAGCAGTTGAGGATAGCTAAGGTTAGTTAATACTAGTCCAGCATTCACTGTTGTTGAATCACGACACCAATCCTTCGTTGCATGTGCTGGCGATTTTCTGACTGTCTAGGTAGTCTGGATTGCCTCAACTAAACGTTCCATTAGCACAGCAACAGACACTTACAAAACAGATATGACAGATATGAAAGCAGATGAACTCCTGAAAAACTATGCAGCAGGCGTAAGAGACTTTACTGCTGCCAACTTGAGTGAGGCAAATTTAAAGGAAGCCAACCTCAGTGGGGCAATTTTAGATAAGGCCATCTTAGATGGGGCTAATCTGAGCCATGCTAATTTAGCGCAAACCAGTTTAATTGAGGCAGATTTGAACGGAGCAAATTTGAGCCATGCCAACCTCAGTGGTAGCAACTTAGGTGGAGCCATCTTAGATGGAGCCATTCTAGATGGAGCATTTTTGGATGGAGCAAATTTGAGTCACGCTGATTTAACTGTCGCCAAGCTAATTGAAGCGAACTTGAGCGAAGCAGAGTTACACGAAACAAACTTGAATGCTGCAAATTTAGATGGAGCCAATTTAAGTGGAGCAGACTTAACCGTAGCCGACTTGACTCAAGCGAATCTCAATCAAGCAGACTTGAACCAGACAAATTTGAGCGGAGCCAATTTGGATGGCGCGAATGTAGAAGGAACAATTTTAGATGAGAACGTTTGACAAAAGTAGAGACGCGATTAATCGCGTCTGTCAAGGTAGAGACGCGATTAATCGCGTCTGTACAAGAGTCAGTATTCATTCTCCTTGTGCCCCCTGCTCCAGTTTTACGTTACTTGAGTCCTAGGCATTGCCGAACGAATGGCATGAATGAAATTTTGGGCATAACCCTGCGTGGAGAAATCGAAGGCACGTTGTCGCGCAGCCACTCCCACACTTTGGGCAAATTCTTGGTCGTCAAGATAACGGAGAATGGCGATCGCTAATTTATCCGCATTGCCGTAAGGTGTTAGCAGTCCATTTATACTGTCGTTAATAATCTCAGTCGGCCCACCAGCATTACCAGCTATGACTGGTTTGCCCAACGCCATCGCTTCAATAATCACAATCCCAAATGGCTCTTTATCTGATGCATGTACAAATACATCCATCGCCTGCACCCATTCCGGGATGTTACGCTGTAGCCCAGCCATAATCACCCGCTCTTTCAACCCCAAGGCTGCTATTTCTGCTGTGAGAAATTCCTCATAATCTGGTTCTAAATCGTGCTTACCCCCAACCACCACACAATGGGCATCGGGATACTTTTGCAAAACTTGCGGCATTGCCTGTACTAATACATGCATTCCCTTCCATCGTTGCAATCGCCCGACAATTCCAATTAACGGCCCGTGAAGTGGCAAGCCCAACTTCCGCCGTGCTTCTTCAGTAGAAGGCAAAACAGTAGGCTCGAATCGGTCTAGTGCTACACCAGGATAAACCAAGGGTGTTGGTCTGTGGGGCCAAATCTGCGTTTGTGCTTGCTTGCCATCTTTCGAGAGTGTAATCACAGCACGAGCGGGTATTAAAGTAGCAAGTCGCACTAACCAAGTTTTATCACTAGGCACTTCTAGTTGATACCACACAGCAGGCAACCCCGCCAGCATCGCCGCTAAACCTCCAGAGATATGGGTAATCCACATCCAATTAACAATCATATCTGCACGTTCGCGGCGGGCGATCGCAGCTATCTGAAAAACAGCCGCAATAAAACGGTGAACTTGGCGTAGACGACCGCTTTTCACAATTCGCGTATCAATGCCGAGGGACTTTACTTGTTCTACCATCGGCCCGTCTTCCAAAAATATCACCAACCACTCGACACCAGCGTTACGTCCTTGCTGCATCAAATCCCAAAGCATCATTTCACCGCCGCCTCTTTGCTCGGCTAGTGGCATGACAATAATCACTTTCATAATCTAGACCTTTATTTTAATGTTGTAAGTAGGTGGACATAATTAAACGTAAAATGCCAACCAGTGAAATCTACCTCCTTCAGCAGCTTCTACCTCCTGCCTCCTGCCCCTGTTCCCTACTTAATTCCTTGATGCTGATAGTATTTATGTGCTGCCATAGTCATAGCTAAAAAGCCCCAAAGAATCATGCCTGCCACACTCAACATGCCACTACCAATAAGCAGCTGTGAACAAGCAGTGATGCCAATGGCGCGGGCAGCACTGACAAAACTATCGAAACGAGCTTCACCACATGTGCTGACGCTGAAAAGCATCAAAATTAACCCACCCATATAAGGTATGGCTCCAAACCAACCCAAGGTGAAGAACATATCTAAAATGCCACTATCAATCACAACGACTTCTATCTGACCAGTTTTTTCGTTAACCTTCCAAATATTTCCTAAACCGCTACCTAAAGCATTAGAAAGGGCTAGACCAAGATTTTTGTCATAGCTCCCGGATCTATCTTTAAAGCTGCCATCTTCTTGAAGATTAGAAAAAGTTTCTAAACGACTAGCAACAACCTTAGAAATTGGCTCAATGGTTGCTAATGGTACGACACACATTGCCATCACCAAAATTATGATAATTAAGCGCATTTGAATATGGGCCTTAACTGAACCCATAATCATAATTACCCCTAATAACCAGCCTCCCCAGTTAGTACGTGCTTGTGTTAGCAAGAATGATAAATAGCCAACAGCTGAGGCAGGAAAAATTAACTTTCCCGAACTGGTAAATAATAATAGCAAACCAGCCTGCATGACGGCACCAAAGGGGCCGACTGAGTGCAGTGTACTCCATACACGCATCCCAAAAGGTACTGGATTTCCCGAACTGGTAAACAGTTTTGATTCTATTAGCCAGTAACGATCCCACTCAGGAGCTACCACGAATTGATATATGCCATAAGCTCCTGTAATCAAAACGCACCAGAGGAATGTACGCTGAATGTTCTGGCGATAACTGGGATAATCTCGCCAGTTCATGAATAAGTGAAAAGCGAAGATAATTGGACTTAGCCAATCCAGAAGACCGCGCGCCACAGGAATCGGTGAGTTGTAAATCAGCCCCACTAAAAAACCATAGAATACTCCTACAAAACCCAAAAGAAAAGGTAAGCCACCCTGACGATAAGCGCTAGGAAGGTGGCGTATGAAGGTTGCTATGGTCACAAACACCACTAAATAAGGTGCTATGAGCATTTGGCGGGTGGGGTCCCAGCCAACTCGATAATCAACTAAGCGGGTAGCTAAGGGCGTGAGAAACCATATCCACCAGGTAAAGCCTATGTAGAGAATGGGATGCCGCAAGTATAAAAACACGGCTACTAGCAAAGCTGTCACCGGATAAATTAGGCGCAATATGGCAGCAGCACCGACAAAATAGCAAGCGACGCTCAGTAATACAAAGCCCAGGATCACAATCCAACCCTGTGGCGATCGCTCTTTAGGAGAAAAGTTTTCTTTTAAAAAACTATTGAAAAGTATCTGCTTGGAAATCACTATATATCTCCACCGTGCAGGTTATTTGTTGGAAATTTTTTAAACGCAGAGGTACGCAAAGGGGCGCGAAGTTCTAGACAATTTTGAATTGTTTATATGCTTGCCAACGCCCGCGCCAGGATGCTAGCAATTTTTTACCTGCTAGCTGGCCTTGGCTGGGGAGAAGTCTGAGCCATTGTAGTAAGCCCAAACTGTCGCGTGTGCCAACTAATATGGCCCAGAATAAAAAGATGGTACGGCGGATAGATGGTAGATGTTCTAGTACAACTAGGGTTTCGTTATGAACTAAATTAATAAAGGCAATTTCATTAAAGTTATTTCGCTGATCTTCATCAAAACGTTGGGCTGGATAGTGATCTACGGCAACGTCAGGATCGTAAATTATCTTCCAACCAGCCCGCTTGAGAGCAAGAGTAAATGCCATTTCAAAGTGTACTTGCGCCCCTGTACCTCGCATCCGTTCATCAAAGCGCAATTGCCCGAACGCCTGGGTACGAAAACTCATGTTTACGCCCTTGAGAATATCGACTTCGCGGGGTTCTCCCACTCCCAGATGATGGTTGCCAATGACTCGCCCAAACCATTGCAACCGACCGACTACTGGGCGGGAGTCATCTTCTAGCTTGCTGCCATGGTATATCCAATCACGCCCACCCACGCCGCCAATGCGACTATCACAGATAAAGTGAGCGGCGATCCGTTCTAACCAATCTGGGTGGGGTGTGGCATCATCATCAGTAATTGAAACAATATCGCCCTCTACGGCTGCCAGTCCAGCGTTGAGGGCTGCTACTACCCCCGGTTGTGTCACCTTCACAGTATGCAATGGCAGGTTGTGTGAGTTGAATTGGGCTAGGAATTGCCAAGTCTCTGCATCTGTATCGCGGATAACCACTATCACTTGATCGGCTGGTTTAGTTTGCTCCTGTAGCGCCAAAAGGCAGCATGAGAGATCTAGAGGACGGCGATAGGTCGGTATGAGAACAGTGTTCCGCATTGCTTAACTCCTCGAATAGATCCACATAAGTTTGCGCCATAGTAGTCCAGCTATGTTGTTCTGCCACAGAGCGAGCTGCTTGACCCATCTGCTGCATTAAGATGCGAGCGCTTACCAAGGACAACAGTGCTGCGGCCAAAGCATCGGCATCGTCTGAGTCGGGTAAGACAACCCCACATTCTGGTGTCACCAATTCTGCACCCCCCGTTGCAGTGGCAGTAATTACAGGCAGTCCAGAGGCGAGTGCTTCTAACAATACAAGGGTGCAAGCTTCGTAACGGGAAGGAAAGACGAATAAATCCACTGCCCGCATAATATCGGCGATATCACGTCGATATCCCACAAAATGCACGCGTTCATTTAATCCTAAAGACGCTGCTAGCTGTGGGAAGGGGCTACCTTCAGTGTGACCCACCACTACTAGATGTAAGTCGGGAACTTTTACCAGGGCGTGCAACACAGTATCCAAGTTCTTCCTGGGTGTGCGGATATCTCCAGCAAATAGTGCCAAGGTGACATTCTCAGGTAGGCCTAATTGATGGCGAGAAGCTACACCAGGGGCAAACTCTTGTAAATCAACTCCATTAACAATTACCCGAATGCGAGAACGCGGCACGCCAATGTTAACTAATTCCTGCGCTACCTTTTCGGATACTGCTACGACAACTTTCGCTGTTTGAAAAGCCTGTTTTTCCCAACGGGCATTTAAAGCGGTAAATAGCCACTGGTAAAGACCATACAAATCTCGACGGTTGCGAGAAATGTGAACAGGCGATCGCAACCATGAACTGTGAACAAAATGTACGGCATTAACATCAGCAGCAGCCATACTAATCGCCCCATTGACTTTGACTAAATCAATGTGAGAACGGTATTTTTGCAACCAATCTCTACTTTTTTTAGCAAATATAAAATTCCGAATGAATTCAGTAGGATACCCTTTAACTGAAATGGCAATCCAGTTAACCTTGTTATTATTTTCTAGTTCTGGTGCAACTTCACTGGCTAATAATGTCAGGTGATAACCACGACGAATTGCTTCTTTTACAACCTCATAGTTTACCCGCCCTTGACCATCACCTATTTTAATTTTATGCGTAACAATACAAAGTTTCACACATCACCTCTTTCATCAATAACCTAGGTTTATTTACGAAATAATTATGTCTTTTCCAAAAAAATTAACTTAACTATAGGACTCCTATTTGATTTTTGTTGGCGTAGCCTGCGCTTGCGCTTAAAAACTCAATATACCTTTATTACTTCTTCCCTATTCCCTATTCCCTATTTCCTATCTCTATGAGTGATTCAGGAATAAAATCGGATTATTCTATTTCGATATTTTCAGCAATTTATTTGTCAATTCTTGCGGAGTAAAACTGAGAGTAAGTGCTACTATAGTCCGTAAATTAAAGTTTTTTTGACTCAACACTTGCCAAAAATAAAGACGTGCTGCTGTAGTTTGTTGAATTCGCAGCAAACCAATTCCTAAAGTAGTATTAGCTGCTAACCATTGCTGTTGAAAGTACGTCTTAAATTCCTTTAAGCGAGTATCTTGCATAAAGACTTTATAGCAAAACATTTCACTTTTAGCTTTGCGAATTTTTGCCTGCACATCTCGACCACCACTTAGCATAGTATCAGTTTGCTCATGGGCACGATATCGCGTTAGTCTTTCTGGATAATAGTAAGCGCCACCACCACATATACAGCAAAGGTAGATTAAATATAAATCCCACATACCTCCAACTTCTGAGGGAATACTATCCCAATCAATAACATTATTACGAATCACACAAGCTGCGGCGGTGGCTATACTTTTATCTACTAATCCAATTTTAGAGAAAGATTGATAAATTCCTTGTGCTAGTTTGTCTCGTTTGTAAGCGCGCGTATTTTCTTCAGTCCCAGCATGATTAATTTTGCCATATGCATCAATGATGTATTGGTCGCAAAAAGCAAGAACTAATTCGGGATTTTCTTCTAAAACTGGTACAAGCTTTGCTAAAAAGTCTTCATTCCACATATCATCGTCATGAAGGCTAGCAACATACTTACCTCGTGCCATTTTGAAGCAATGCTGCTGATTAGCTAACATGCCGACATTTTGTGGTTGTCGCCAAAATCGGATGCGTGAATCACCAAAAGATTCGACAATAGCTTGGGGATTTTCTGGACTACAATTATCAGAAACAATAATTTCAATATTTTGATAAGTTTGTTTAATAGCACTAGCGATTGCTAGCTTAAGATACTCTGGTCGATTATAAGTTGGGATAATAACACTGACTAGAGGCTGTTGACATTTTTCATTCGATAACATATTTTCCACCCTTTATTTCTTCTTGTAAAATTTATTCTCCAAAATAGCCTATTTTGCTACTTCAAATAGAAGATTCAAAGATGATTTTTTCATAAATATCTTGCAGTTGTTTTACATGAACATCCATTGTAAGTTCTTTCATTAGAAAAGCATGACCTTGTTCGCCAAATTGGCAGCTTTTTTGATAATCTGTATCCAAGTCAGTAATAGCATCAGCCAGCTTATTAATATCATTAGCTGGAACAAGAATACCTGTTTCACCATCTCGTAAATGTTCTGGAATACCTCCGACTGCACTAGCAATTACAGGTCGATAACGAGCATAGGCTTCAAGAGTGACAAGCCCAGCAGGCTCAGGCCAAACGCTAGGGAAAATGACAGCAAAACACTGTTGATAAAGTGTATTTAATTTGTCACCATCACACCAACCGTGCCAAGTAATCCGGTTATTCAATCCTAGTGAGCTAGCTAATGTTTCCAACCTGAGTCTATCCCATCCTTCACCTGCTATATCGAGTTGAATTTGCGGATTTGTATGTACTAAAGTTTTTAGCAACCATTCCAGTCCTTTATCAGGAACAATCCGCCCGACAAACAAAATTCTATGATTTTGGTGGATTTCTAAACTTAGGGGTGATGTGGTAATTTGCGGCACTGACGTACCACAGCGCAGAGTGATAATTTGCTTAGGTGGTACACCGTTTTTTATCAACTGTTCCCGTACATAGCCGCTATTAGCAATAACAGTAATTTTCAGGTTATTTAAGATATTTATAACCCGTTGAGAGTGCAGGAATTCCTTAATAGCTCTTTGGGGTCTGCGGCTACCACAACCATCTACTAGTTTGCCCCAAGTACATCCCAAATAGGAGAAATTTCGCTCACAAATTACATGTTGACCTGCTAAATATTTTGTGCCACTAGGACAGTATGTTGAATGATTGTGAACAGTGAATATGGCTGGACATTTGCCCGTAAGCCCCAATAATAAATCTGGGCTATGAATGTGAACTAATTTAAACTGGCTTTGGTCAACATTCTGAAGTGATTTGAGAACGCGATCGCTTACACCAGGTAGTTGATAATTAATCAGAGAAGTTAAATAAGTTTCAGCACCTCCACTTCCACCTACATCAAAACCAGAACAGTGATAAATCAATTTTTTGTCAAACATTTCATGTGACAATTTTCTCTGATTTTGCTCACTTTCTTTAATTAAGTTTGACATTCCTAATTACCACTTATTTTTCAGATAGCTAAGGTTTTAGCTAAGTAATCCCTGAGTTTTAAATGTTTGTCGTAGCTGTTGATTATAAAGTTCCTGGTTATAAGCAATAGCAGTGGTTCTAGCTGCTTTACCCATTTCTAAACGAATCGATTCGTTAGCAGCTAAAAAATCCAATTTCTCAGCAATAGCTTTTTCATCTCTAGCTGGGATGACAAATCCATTCACGCCGTCTTCAACTAAATCAGCAGCGCCACAATGAGAAGTGACAATTACAGGTAAACCGCAAGCCATTGCTTCGAGTGCTACCAGTCCAAAACCATCTTCAACGGAAGGTAAAACTAGTACTGAACAACGACTAAAAACTTGTATTGGGTCTTGATTATTAAAATTCCAAAATTCTTGCTGAATATTAGGATTTTTACTTAGTGTCTTCTCTATAAAAAGCCGCAATATCCGTGTTGATGTGCCACCGACTAATAATAATTCAGAATTAGGAATTTTAGCTTGTATAAAAGCAGGAATTAAATATTGAACTCCTTTACGTGGTTCGATTGTCCCTACATAAAGAGGACGAAAAATAGAGTCTGTTTTGGGAGTGGGATGAAATCTTTCAGTATTAACAAAAGGAGTGATAACAGCGACTTTTTCAGATAAAAATCCGGCATCAATAAATGTTTGTTTCGCAACCTTTGATAAAACTACAATTAAATCAGCTTGCGTACACTCCTCTAAAAAGCGTTGCAGCATCAGAGGATTCATAGTTGCTACAGTAGAATCAGAAAGAAATTGCATTTCTTGCTGAATTTGTTCCTGCATGAAAGGGAGGTAATTATTGAGACAATATAGCCAAGCGATCGCACCTTTTGCTTTGGCTGTCTTAAAACCTAAATTAGTTTGACCTGCTACCCCCATAATTAAATCACAGGACTGGGATTGTAATTTTTTACTTACTTGTTGATCAAAATATAAATCGCCCAGTAGTACAGCCCAATCATTACGACGACGCAGCAAGGGAGTAGCAAGTAATCTTCTACTCCAGCGAGAATATCCCACGGGATAAATTGGAAAATCGGTATGAGGTATTTCTAAACCAGCACAAAATACAGTTAGATCTGCTAGCTCGCTTAAACCTGTGGCTGCATTTGCTAAACAGACTCCCTGTCCTCCTGTACCTAAACTTGTGTTGCAAGTAAGAGTAATTTTCATAACTTTGAATGAGCAAAACTTGAATTTGAGTCAACTTGCTCGAAGATTTGCAAATAGTCTTCGATTAAGCTTATTAGGTATTACATGAAATACGTCCATCTGGAGTTCCATCAGGACGATTAAGCAAGGTTATTAATAAAAAGTCTGTCTGTCTAACAAGTTGAAGACTTGAAAATGAGGCAAACTAACAAAAACAGAAACAACATCTGCAAGATTTTAGTTTTGCAAAACCCTTTAGATAATAAATTCCCTAAAACTGTTAACGTTTTTATCTAAGTAGGAAGGCTAAATGAAAGCTCACCTAGATTGTCGGGTTTCGACTCCGCTCAACCTTCGTCTTCTCAGGGTTCGAGCATTGAGCGGAGCCGAGGTAAGTCGAAGTAGTCGAAATGCGTCTTACAAATAATTGCAACTTCCTACTTAATCTACTTCGCTCATTTTGTACTGCATTTGGTGATATTTCCAAAGCTTGCCTTTAAGCTCAAGTAGTTCTTGATAGTTACCTTGCTCTACGATCCTTCCCTGTTCTAGCACCACGACTTTATCTGCTTTAGCAATGGTAGAAAGCCGATGAGCGATTGTTATTACTGTTCTACCAACAGCCAGCTTTTCTAATGACTCTTGAATTAAACGCTCAGATACAGAATCTAAAGCGCTGGTTGCTTCATCTAAAATCAAAATTTCTGGATTCCGCAGTAAAGCACGCGCAATTGCAATCCGCTGTCGTTGTCCTCCTGATAACCGGACACCTCTATCTCCTAGTTGTGTGTCAAAACCTTCGGGCATTTCCAGAATAAATTCCAGTGCATTTGCTAATTGAGCAGCTTCTCGAATTTCAACTTCACTTGCTCCTGGTGTACCGTAAGCAATATTGTTACGAACAGAAGTGTTGAAAATAAATGTGTCTTGACTGACAACAGCTATCTTGCCACGTAGGGAGTTGATTTCAAACTTCCGCAAATCAATTTCATCGACATAAATATTTCCTTCTGTAGCATCATAAAATCGAGGAATTAAATCAGCAAGTGTTGTTTTACCAGCACCAGATGATCCAATTAGCGCTGTCATTTTTCCCCGTTCAATGGTGAGCGTCACATTATGCAGTACTAGATTCTCGGCATTATAGCCAAAATCAACAGATACCAAATTGATTGACCTTTTTAAATCCTGAAACTTAATTGTGCCGTTTTTAAAGTAAATTTTATCGTCAGTTCTCAAGAGGTTTTTAATGTTATCTGCCGAGCCTTGGAGAGTGCTGAGAAAGGCTCTAGTGCCATTAATATCTTGAACGAACGGAATGAGGCGCAATAGTACAAAGAAAAAGGTTAGTAAAGAAGCTACTTGAAGCGTCCCGTTGACAACAAAGCTAGTGAACGCCAAAATAATCATCCCAATCAATACTGTAGTCGCTATTCCTTCAGCAATGGGCCTGACTAGTGTCCAGGTTAATATAACTTTAGTTGAACTACTAACTACGCGATCGCTTGCTTTGTAGTAACGTTGACGCTCAAATTCTTGAGTACCAGAAGCATGAACGGTGCGAATGCCATTAATAAATTCTATGGCTGTTGCTGTAAAGTTACCGTTAGCTACCGACATTCCAAAACTTGTTTCTCGCACTTTGGCGTTCAGAGTTGACAATCCCACACCTAAAAGTGCAAATAAAAATACTGAAATCAGTGTTAGTTGCCATGAGAGCAAAAACATTGATATTAAGTAGATGATGGCTGTCATTCCTTTACTTAACAAAAATGCTGCCCCGCTGAAACCTTGTCTTACCCGCTCAATTTCTGTGGTAATTGTGTTAATCAGTTCACCAGAACGAGTTTTTGCAAAGTAGCTTAACGACAATGATTGTAGTTGTTCAAAGATTTGCTTACGCAGGCGATCGCCAAGATGTAATTGAGATAATTCAGTATACACTTGTGCAAAATAATTGAAGCCTACGCGTAACCAGGTACTCAATAAAATCAGCAAAGATATGTGGTATAGACGGCTTACTGCTGATGTATTAGCTCCTAATATCAAATTATCAAACCATTCTACGCCTATCTTAATTGGTTGGGCGTTAGGACTAGTCAAGCTTTGTAAAAATGATAGTAAAAAACCAATACTAACACCTTCAAATGTTGCGGCAAAAAATGAAAATATTAAGGCAAGTATGGCAATCTTACGAAAGTGCTTAAATTCTCGCAAAATTAAATAGTTATTCTGCCAGAAGCTAGTAGCCTTGAACAGATTGTGGAATGGCCGAGAAAGTTTGAAATACATGGATATTTTTTAACAATAGTTTTGCAATACAAATAAACCCCTGTAGATGCTATGCAAACATTTTTTCCAGATGCAGTGCGGTAAATAAGTAACTAATTACCGACCAATTTGCGTTGACTGTAGAGACGTTGCATTGCAACGTCTCTACTTTATCCAAATCCAAAAACGTAAAACTAATAGGTAACAAATAAATTACAGCGTCGAACTATCTAAATGCAACAGGTTGGTCTGTGTGTCAACCTCCCATGAAGCAGAAATTCCTGATAGTTTATTTAGCTGCCGTTTTCCTTGTAAACTTAGTCGCACTGCATCTTTCAAAGTCGAACAACGACTTCCCATCAAACTCATTTCACCCCGGAGCACATTGAATAACTGAGGTAGATTATCCAAATCATATTTACGCATCCAACGCCCTAACGGTGTGATGTCGTGCTTTGCAGTTGTGCAAAATTTGATTGCCTGAAAGAGTTTACCCCGTTCTCCAACATGCCACTCACGAGAAAAAAGTGACTCTGGCGAGTCAAATTGCATCAGCACAACCAATACCAGCATTAGTGGACTGACTAATAGTAGTAATACTAAAGCAGTAATCCAATCAATAAATCGCTGCAACCACTTTAAGGAATGGCTAGCTTGTTTTGACAGTTTGTTAACAGGGTGTATGCGTAGAAATATTGGCTTATGAGCTTGCTCACACGCATCAGCCCAGAAGCTCAACAAATCCTCACCGAGCTTTGGATCTATGCTCACCAAATTTACTGGAGAATGTTTTAAGCAATCTACTAACAATTGCTCACTATCCAATGAAGGCAGATATGGTTGTTTCACTTGCCCACGAGGCTTTACCAATAGCTGACCCCGCCGCCACTGAAGCGTGCAGTGTGAGGAGGGATTAACTTGGCGCTGCTGGGTGACATTATAAAAATTCTGTAGAGTTGGAATTATTGAGGTTGTCATACGTCTTTGGATTTATACAGTAGTGAATTGCTGAGGTGTTATCAAAGACTATCAATGCCAAAGACTCCTTTGAATCTTTTTTGCTCCAAAAAGCTGTAGATAATTGTGTGCAAAATCTGCTTTTTTTACTTGTCCTCTAGGCAAGTACACATCTTTTGAAATGATGCTGGTTTCAAGATGTACAAATGCGAAAGATACTAAGTAGATAAATAAGTAACAATAAACGTAACTGAGAGGCTTGCTTGTAAATTAGAGATTCTCTCCTGGAATTAGGGATGGTGCGGAGGTGCAGAGGAAATTTACCCGATTACTCCATTGCTCCGTACCTGTGTTTAATTTTGCTTACCTGCTTATTGTTTCGATTTATCTAACAAAACCAGTTCAATCTTTTTTTCTAGCTTTTTGGAAGGGGCTTTAATCTCTAGAATATAAGACTCTGTAGAAATAGCTAATGCTTAAATAAATTCTTTATTCACTCTTTAAATAAGTAGTGCTTTTTCCATCTGATTATAAAGGCATTATAAATCTACTTAAGTTTCACAGATAGTAACAGGGTTAAATTTTGACCATAAAAAAGTTTATTGAGAACAAATAATTTCAACTACGATTGTTCCGAACGCTTCCATAGAGCATGATGGTTTCACATCTGAAAACTTACTTGAAAAGATATGTGCGATCGCATCCCAACAGGTGCGATCGCACTATAAGATTTACCGGAGTGTGACACTAAAATGATTAAAAAGAGCATAGTTACCGGAAAATAATCTAGCTATTTTTCCACAGCTTGTTTTAGCGCCAATCGCTGTTGTTTTGTATAGGGTATATAAGCATTAGCAGCATTGGATACTCCATCCGCGACAACCCCAATTAGATTTAACCTGCTGAGCATAGTTGTAGCTTGGGTCAACTGAGTTCGTGTTACGCTACCAATGCTTGCCACCATTACCACGCTACGACAAGATGATGCAGTGAGCATAGCATCCACCAAACCGAGAACTGGAGAAGCATCTACCAGTACCAAATCATAGTTTTCCTCAAATGTTGCCATCAATTGCATCATCCGAGGGGAACTCAAGAGATTAGCTGAGTCAGCAGGTATTGGCCCGGCGGTCAAAATATCTATGTAAGCTGAGCCTGAATATTGAACACTAATCTGGTTGGGTAGAGTGACATCACTCGCCAGTAGCGTTGAAAGCCCCTGTTCATTAGGAAGATTGAGCTGTGTGTGCAGGCTGGGATCTCTTAAATTGGCATCAATTAACAGTACTCGTTTGTGTAAACGGGCAGCACTCATTGCCAAACCCAATGCCAAAGCTGACTTACCCTCATCAGGCAAAGCTGAGGTAATCATCAAAGATTTCAAGCTGGAAACAGAATTTAAAAGCTCAATATTTTTGTAAATCAAATCCAGCGATTCCCAACGTGGTGGGGATTGCAACACCTGAATTGTCCAGGGGGCGAGAACTTCTGGCTTGCCAAAAGGTAACTTAATCACTGATTGTCTGGTTTTAGCCGATGGTAACTTGGGAGTCGTTCCTAACAATGGCAGGGCAACTTGCTTCTCCAATTCAGCAGTGGTATGAACAGCATCATCAGCTGCTTCGCGAATAAAGACAGCAATGCCTCCTAACATTAACCCAACCACTGCGCCTAATAAGAGGTTCTGCTGAAGGTTGGGGCCCAATTGTGCCCCTTTTTGGGGATCTTCTACAACTTCCCAATTAAATCCACCCTTAGAAAGTTCCTGCCGCAATTGCTGCTCTGCTCTTAAAAGTTGCTCCAACCTTTCACGACTAAATTGTAATTGCGGTAACATGCGATTGTAGTAAGCCAACAGAGGTGGGAAGCGTTTGAGTTCCAAACGCAGCTCGTTCTGTTTCTGTGTCAAAGTTTGATCGCGAGCACTTAAAGCAACTAAATTTGTCTGCGTCTCCACTAACTGACCAGCAAGACTGAGGTCAATTTGACCAAGCTGTCCTTGTTCGAGCAGAGATTGTCCAGAAGAGAACGCACCTGTAGGCTGTCCGCCTAAGGTCCTTCCTACTTCTTGTTGCAATAATATTTTCTGGCTTTGAAGTTGTTCTCTGAACTTTTGCACGCTCGGAGTTTCATCTGTGAAACGTAAGCGTTCTTGCGCTAGAGCCAGTTCTGTTTTTTGGATTTCGTTTAGTAAGCCTTGGTAACGAGTAGACTGACTAAGACGGGAAGAAACTAAAGCGTTTTGTGGAGAACGGTTAAGTTGTTCTTCTAAAGATTTTTGGCGTGCAGAAGCCTCCTCATACTGAGAACGAGTCGTCTGTCGCTCTTGCTCAATAGTGTTCAAAGCTGTTTCAATCGCTTTGGCTTGTGCTTCTGGATCGATTAAATTCTGGTTTCTGCGGAACCGTTGTAGGTTTGCCTCTGAGGCATTTACCTCTTCACTGGCTTTACTTAACTGTTCCCTGATAATTTGCAGACCTTTCTGTAAACGCGAATCCTGCTGTTGTTTGTTGTATTCTAAATAAACTTGCCGAATTGCATTCAGAACTTTTTGTGTCTTCTCTGGATCTCTATCGATATATTCAACTTGAAATATTTTAGTAACGACATTATCTTCTTTAGTCCTTAATTGATTTAAGACCAAAGAACTTTTAATTTCGGCTGTTGTTATGTCTGGATAGTCGGCTTGAAGTTTATCAACCGCTTTTTGAATTAGTGCAGAACTTTGCATCAAATTCAGTTGGGTCGCAGTATCTATGACAACGCTAGAGTCGGTAAACTGACTTTCTGCCCCAGCTGCTTCTCGCTTTCCTTGATAGTTAGATTCTACTAGCAGTTGCATCCAACTTTTGTAAGTAGGATGTGTCCTAGAAGTTACTATACCTGCAATAGCAATAGAACTAATAAATACTACTAAAAACCAAGGAAATCTCCGCAACAATATTGCAAATAATTGTCCGTAACCTGGTTCAGTTTCAGGAGATGTAGTTATATGGGGATTTAGACTATTTTGAATCACTTGTGTTATCCTTCTCTTCTCTTCTCTACGAGAGGCTGCACCAACGAGACGCTACCCGTAGGAGTAAACCTAATAAATTAAATGAATGATTGATGCACGCCACGCGTTTGGTCAATAATGTTCTCGATTTTACTAAAAAATGCTTTTTCCGAAAAATTTGTCACTGCATGATTACGAATATTCTCGTAATTCCAACTGATTTTTCCGGCTTCTAGTAAAGCAGTTTGTAGAGATTCGGGTGTTTGTCTTTTAAAAAAGACCCCTGTCTTACCAGGTATTTGAGTATCTAATACTCCACCTGCTCCATAGGCGATGACTGGTGTTCCACTAGCATTAGCTTCTACTGGAACTAAACCATAATCTTCTAAAGCTGCAACGATAACAGACTTAGCTTTAGAAAATAAGTCTTTGCGTTTTTCATCACTTACGTGTCCTAAGAACTCAATATTATCTAATGCTTTGGATTTTAACCGTTCTTGTTCTGGCCCATCACCTGATATTAATAACCGCCACCCCAGCCAATTAAAAGCTTCGATTATTATATCAAGACGTTTATAGCTGATCATTCTAGCTGAGGCTAGATAATATTCGTCTTTTATATCCGAAAAAACAAAGTTGCTTGTATCAATTGGATAGTTAACTACAATTGCTGGTTTACCATAAATAGTTTGAATGCGACGAGCGACAACGCTCGAATTAGCAATATATAAGTCGGGTTCCTGAGCATATGTCAGGTCTACCTTCCTCATTAATTGAAAAATGTGTTCAATCAAAGGAGCAAAATATCTATAGTCTCCATACTCCCTTAAATAAGTTGCTGTATCCCAGAGGAAACGGGTAACATTATGACAAAAACAAACGTGGCGGGCATTTGGGCGTTTTCGCACTGCTTTGGCGAAGCTGGTACTACTACTGATAATCAGATCGTAGTCTTGCAGATTTAATGCACGAAAAGCAGGAAAATATAAGGGAGCTATCAATCTGAAATGCTTGGCTGCACCTGGAATCTTTTGCAGGAAGGTTGTATTAACTATACGCTCACCCACATCAATAGTTTTTTGGCGATCATACAAAGATGTGAAAATATCAGCTTCAGGGTAACGCTTACATAGCAATTCAAACACGCGCTCTGCCCCACCGCGCTGGGTTAAATAATCATGGACTAGAGCAATTTTCATCAATTTTACCTAAAGTTATAATAAAGTTTATTTGAAACTTACCTAGCAATTTAATAACAACAACTTTAGTGTTTAGTAGGATAATTTTCTATCCTTTAGAAGGATGTATAAGCTGCAACAAATATTTCGTTGTATCTCTCATAACCCAATACAGTTCAGTTAGATTCAAAAACCTTAAAATTGGTAGGTTGGGTAGAGCGGAGCGAAACCCAACAATTAATGTTTGGTGTTGGGTTTCGTTCCTCAAACGCCAGGTGCTACAACTGCCGGAACCTCCCGTTCGCCCGGAAGCCCTTTGGGCAACAAAAAGGCAGGCGTCTCCCCGAGTGAGAAGTTCTGATGCCTGCGGCGGGCTTCTCTACGAGAGGCTACGCCAACGCCAACGGAGTCAGCGTCCGCTCAGACAACTCTGGGCAACGCACTGGCTCCCCAACCTACAATTATCCTTAACCCAAGCGTATTGTCTCATAACCCTCCTTTTTAAGGGGGAGTAAAATCACCATTTTTGCTACCTTAAAAAGGAGGGCTGAGGCTAAATTCAAGCGCTTGGTATATCACCAGAGACTTTTCAGATATTCTCTCTAGATTGCTTGAAATATTTGCACTGGATCTATAAAATCTCGAATCTACCCAACTGCTGCAAGGATTTTTTCTGGGGCGAAATAAGCGTTTTGCTCAGTTCGTAGTTGATCGCAGAGTCTGCCTGAAGGCAATTCTACATCCTCGTAAGTGAGGACTTGATCCTTAAGAATATCTCGCTTCAAACGACATCCTTCGGCTAAACCAATTGGTAGGAGATTTTGGGCTTGGACGATGTGGGAGTTTTCACATTGCCCGTAGGTCATGTAGTAGCCGATGCCATCTAGGGTTTCCCCTGCTTTCAAGTTGATTTTGGCGGTGGTGACGACATCCACAAGCGGGCCAGCTAGTGGAGACATAACAGCATCTTGGAACAGGACAGCACGCGCTACAGATAGAGGAACTTCAAAATGGCAGAGGTGATAAGGAGTATAGAAGCTGTAAAGGGGGCCTTCACCTAATTTGTACAAGTTGAGGTAGTGGCGTTGCTTGGGGTCATCATGAGTGGCAAAGACATACACGCCAGGCCCAGGTTTTGCCCCAACTACATAATCGACTATACCGCCTAGTTGCTTGAGTTGTTCAACATCATATAGATGGGTCATTTCTTCAACATAACCGTTGAAGTCATATCCCAGCATCCCCCGTTTGGCGACTTTCATGCCTGTGGCATTGGCAACGATCGCTTGCTCAAAGGAAATTTTCGTTCCGTCGGCAAAGCTAGCTACCATGTGCGGTTTTTGACCCCAACGTTTGGCAAATGCTTCTTGGGTGGTGGGATTACGATAGGGGTCTTGAAGTCCTTTAATGTTACCGCACAATAGCGGAGTTAAACCAATGCTTTTCACAAATCGGTAAAGATTCATTTGCACCCCTGGCTGATCGCCATCACAGGCGCTGAGAATCACCCCTGCTTTGTCGGCATACACTTTGAGGATAGGGCCGATAGTGCCGTCGAGTTCGGCATTCATCATAATCACATGTTTGCAATGGGCGATCGCTTCCATGATCATATGAGCGCCAAATTCTACAGCACCTGTGACTTCGATTATGGCCTCGATTCCCTCGGCGCGGCAAAGTAACTTAGCATCTTCTGTGACGGCATATTTAGAGGAGGCGATCGCATCTTCTAATTCGCTGACGGTTGCAACAACTTGAATATCCTCAATTCCTGCTTCTAAATAAGCTTGTTTAGCTGCATCAATCCCACGGTTAGAGATAGCAACTAACTCCATTCCCGGCACTGAATTGACAATTTGATTAGCAATTCCTCGACCCATAAAACCAGCACCAATCATCGCCACTTTGATGGGATTGCCTGCTGCTGCGCGGGTTTTTAAGGCACGATCAATAATAATCATTAACTAAACTCCTGTATAAAACTGTTCGTTGGGATACCAATTATCTATAAACTTGCACTTCATCAGTTAACAGTTATCAGTCAATTACTATAAATAAAACTGATAATTGTTAACTGATTTGGTAGTGCATCTCCATCAATAATTGATATTAGCGATAGCTACTAACTGATTGTTTGCTAGATTCTGTGAAAGATATCTGTTTTTTCTGGCTGTGGTTTTCTAGAATTTGCTCTACAGCGTTTCGGTAAGCTTCAGCAAACTTTTCTTTGGTATGATTTGCTCTTGCATATTCCCATGCCTTACGAGACATTAGTTTTAGGTCTTCTACAGGCAGATTAGAAATCCTTATAACTGTTGCCTTAATTTCTTCAAGAGAATAGTTGTTTAAAATTACGCCAAAATCGTGAACATTTACACCAGATTCGTAAGTTAAAATCGGAATTAATCCAGCATGTAAGCTAGTTATGACTGCTCCTGCCTGTCCCTCAGAAACAGAAGGATAAACAAGTCCTAGACAGTTATTTGTCACTTCTATAAACTCAGGACTGCTAACATCAATCCAACCATGAGTGTGAATATTTGGTGTTTCGTACAGTTCTTTATAAAAAGCTTTTTCAAATTCTTTGTCGTTACTTACTGGGCCACAAACCGTTAAATGGTATTCTGGCATTTGGGCAAAGGCATCTAAAACTAAGTCTAATCCTTTAAGAACTAAAGCACTACCACCAAACCATATGAAACGCTTTCTTACCGCTTCAAAGTCTTTGTTTTCGGGACAGGGATAAACGTGTGACGAAGAAATGGGGATACGAAACATCGGTTTGTTAGCATATTTGAATGTATTAACTGTGAAATCGTTGCCTAACACAGTAGCGTAATCGGCATATTCAATTCCCAAGTTAGGCGTTTCAAACCGCTGCGGACGTAAGGTGATACCTCTACGCTGTTGTAGTTCTAGAAGCCTGTTACATTCAGCCGCATTGCGAAACACCATATTAGCAATGTCAACGTGGAAAATTTTGATGCAATCTTTATTGAGTATTGGTGCAAGCGCTTCTAGCCGATGACGTAAGTCAATGATAAATGCGTAGTCTTTTTGAGGAACAAATTCATTATTGTGGAACTGTATAACATCAACGCTATAGCCCAAGTCTAAAAAAGTTTGCGCGATTAGCAAACACTCCCAATTCCAACTTTGGTCGTTGGGGACAGGCTGACCAGGTTTTAACAGGAATGGCTCAATTCTATAACAAAGAAGTACATTTCCTTTGGAGGACTGGTTTGGCTTGAGGGAAACAACCTGCAACGTTTTGATGTAATCGATGCGAGTTTTTACCTTTTTGATTAAAGAAGAGATAGAAGTAGCAAGATGAGATAGGGTATTGTTTGGCATTTGGTATATTCCAATTTTAGGCAACTAAACAGATAGTATTTAGAAACTTGTTCTCAGTTTTTAATTGTCAAGTGACGATTATATATAGCAATCCTAGATGAGTCGTGATAACTCATAAAGCTAAATGAAGCTTGGGATAAAAATAGGTCTATCACAAATGATTTAGGATTACTATAGTTATCTAGAACTCGTACCTCCAACGGTCATCATTCTCAACAAAGGCCAACTTAAATCTTTCTCAGAAATTTCAGTTACATCTAAAGGCCATTCAATGTTAAAAAATGGGTCGTCATAGCGTAGACCCCGCTCATATCCTGGCGTGTAAAATTCACCCACTTGATATACAACCTCAGTCTCATCCTCAAGTGCTTGATAGCCGTGAGCAAACATTTCCGGAACATATAAGGCGCGGTGGTTGTCTGCTGTGAGTTCTACACCAATGTGTGATAGAAAGCTAGGAGACTCAGGACGCATATCAATAATTACGTCATAGATGGCACCTTTAGTACAGCAAATTAGTTTCGTTTCTGCTGCTGGGAGAACTTGATAGTGCATTCCCCGCAGAGTGCCTTTTTTATAGTTGAAAGACAGGTTACATTGAGCAACTGTTGGCTTTAACCCATGCGCCTCAAATTCTTGAGCGCAGAAAGTCCGCGCGAAAAAACCACGGTGATCTGGCTTTTCTTCTAAATCAATGATGAATGCGTCTTTGAGTACGGTTTTGGTGAAGATCATAGATTATAAGGATTAGTATTAACAAAAACTTGGCAATTAATACACTATCGGCTATTTTCTAGTTGTTGCCTTAACTCAATTTTGGGATAAGTATCATCCCAGTATTGAGTGCAAAGTTCTGGACGTTCGGGGGGATTGGCTGTATAACAAAAAAATAAAGCTGAACGGTCTTCTGTGCGTACTGTTCCATGATGGAAAGTATTTTTTGTATCTACGATAATGACTGTTCCTGCTGGTCCTATACAGGATTTCCAAGCTGATTTTGGAATGACTTCTTTAACTTCTTCATCGTTGATACCTAAATAGCTGGACTTCAAAAGTTTGTAGTAAATGCGCCAATAATTCAAACTAAATAAGGAAGTTAAAGAACGCGGAATGTATTCAAAAGGCCCGGTTTTTTCCTCGACATCATTTAAGTAAATAAAGATTTTGATAATGCGGTGGTCTTCTGCATCACTATGCCAAAGCAGTGTACCAAACTGATTATCGCTCTTGAAATCTTTGCGTAAATGTACACCGTGAAAAGTAATGGGAAGACCAATGTAATTTTCGATGATGTCGAGCAGCCTTTTCTCCCTTCCCCAGGTAGATATTTCTGGTAAATCTGTAACTGTGTAGATTTGCGGCCACTTTTCATCTATATGGTCGCTATTTACTTCTTCCATCTGAGACAATTGAATGTAAGCAGTTTTGAGAAGTTCTGAGGTAGAGCTTAATCCCAAATCTGCAAGTGTTGTCACATAAACGCCGTCTCGTTTGAGAGCATTAAGAATTTTGCGATCGCCTCCTTCCAGTGCAGGTAAATTAGGAGCATGTTTCAAAAGTGCTAATCTATAAACTAACTCAGATACCAGTGAAGCTATTTTGTCTTTAATGTTGTTAAGCATGGTTCCTGATTTTTTACATCTATTTAGTAGTTGAGCGCTTATTATTAGCTCGTATTTCTTGAGTAGATGCTTCACTAGCTTCGGAAATTTTTAACTCTTTAAAACCCATGAGATCAAATGCTGACAAGCCAACTAAAGCCAAAAAGGGAATGACTATTTTGATAGCAGATACAGGCCATCTTCTCAAAGCACCTAAGAAAACTTTTAAGTTTACTTCTCTACCATTTTGTAAAAGCATCCGCCTGCAAAATTGCTTAGAATATCCACTCTCCTCCAGTTTCAAAATCACTTCTGGTATATGTTTGTATTGCATTAATAGTGCAGACTTAGGTTCTTTCTGCCAATAACTCACACCAACAATACATTCTAAATAAGTCTCTTTAGTGACAATTACGCTGCCATTAGCCGCACAATAGCCAGCTAGATATGCCAAAGATATCCAGTTATTCTCAGCATCTTGCCAAATTTGTAAAGCGCGTTTTACTAAGTCAGTGCGGTACACTGTAGCAGTCAAAAATATAACTGCGCCAACACTTTTAGAAAAACAATGTTCAAATATCGCTTTACCATCACCACGAGCATCTTCGCTATCAATATCAAACCAGCGGTTATCAACTATTGTTGGTGGGTGAACTGGTTCGCCAGTAATTTTGTTTCGACCGGAAAAATTGAGAAATAATAATGATAAATCCTCATGTTGTCTGAGTTTGTCGATGACATAAGCAACGGCTCTATCTTGAATTGGGTCATCATCACCAATTGTCCAAACATATTTTGTTGTCGCTGAGTTTAGGCAATAAATAATATTTTTTACTACGCCTAAATTTTTGGGGTTTTTATTTACTTTAAATGTAATGAGACTAAGTTTAGTTTGCCACTTTTTTATCACATCCTGAGTATTATCAGTAGAACAATTGTCAGAAACTAAAATTTCACACTCAGACTCAAAACCTTTAATAGCTTGAGCCAGCCATGCTAACTGTTTATCAAGTAACTCAGCGCGATTATAAGTAGGAATAGCGATAGTCAGTAATTTACTCATGGCGAAAAATAAAAATCAGTTTTTGTTCGGATGCAATCCTTGAACTGTTAATAGAAAAGCAACGTTCATAAACTACTTCATCCGTTGATGCATTCAGCCAGGAAAAATTTAAAATTAGTAGTGCTAAATGAGGATGTTTTTTTAGTTACTCACCATGTAGTTATTTCATCAATAATTCCAAATTAAGAAGCAGCATAAGTAAAAATTTACACTGCTCCTGTTTGATAGTTACGATCCTACGGTTAGCAGATTCCGTACAGATGATGGATAAACTTGCACTTCAGGAATTGGCACTACAAACTGTCCACCCCACTCGCTAATAAATGCCATTTGTTCCATAACTTCTTCCTTGAGATTCCAGGGCAAAATTAGCACATAATCCGGTTTAGTTTCGCGGATTGTGTCTGGATGAAAAATAGGAATATGAGTTCCAGGTAAAAATAAGCCTTGTTTATGAGGATTGCGATCTACTGTATAATCGATAAAATCTTTACCAATACCACAGTAATTAAGTAGTGTGTTGCCTTTAGCTGGCGCACCATAACCGGCAATTGATTTACCCTTTGCTTTAGCCATTAGTATAAAACTTAATAGCTTGTGCTTTGTCTGTTTGGCTTTTTCTCCAAATGTAATGTAAGTTTCTATTCGGTGTAGCCCAGCAGTAATTTCTTTTTCTTTGATTTGGCTAATTCGTTCGCTGATGTTAGGATTATTAGCATCGTCATGTTTGACGTAAATTCTTAGAGAGCCGCCATGAGTTGATAATTCTTCTACATCAAAAAGTTTTAAGTTGTGCGCTGCAAAAATTTTTTCTACAGTCAGGAATGAGAAATAAGAAAAATGCTCGTGATAAATAGTGTCGAACTGATTTTGTTCAATGAGTTGCAAAATGTGAGGAAACTCCATTGTCAAAATGCCATTTGGCTTGAGAATGAGTTTCATCCCGGCTATGAAATCATTTAAATTTGGTACGTGAGCTAAAACATTGTTGCCTACTAAAAGGTCAGCTTGTTTTCCTTGTATAACTAGTTCTTGAGCGGTTTCAACTCCAAAAAACTTGTTTATACTAGGAATGCCTTTTTCTTGAGCTACCTTGGCTATATTCGCCGCTGGCTCTATTCCTAAAACTGGGATTCCCTTCTCTAGAAAATATTGCAGTAGGTAGCCGTCGTTGCTGGCAATTTCAACAACTTGAGAGTGACGATTTAAGCCAAATCTATCTACTATCATATCGGTGTAAGTCTTGGCATGTTTTAGCCAAGTTGCCGAATAGGAAGAGAAGTAGGCATAGTCACTAAAAATCTGATCTGGAGTTTCAAACTGTTCTAATTGAACTAATAAAGTATCTTCTGAGATATAAGCATGGAGTGGATAAAATTTTTCGGCATTATTTAGCTGTTCTGCTGCTAAATAAGCATTGGCTAAAGGTGACATTCCTAAATCAACAAAGGTATGGTGTAAATGTTGATGGCTCAAACGACATTGGGCAATTCTCATAAACTAAATCTCGCTGATGGTAAACAATTTGGTAGATGAGAGAAATCCGAATCAATAATATTTGATTCGGAAATTGCATTTTTTTCTGCTGGTAGGCTACTTTAATTACTTTTTCTTCCAGAAGAAATCTTGGTCAATTTGCTCAGTCCGAATCAGATACTCAAGCTGTTTTAAGCGCGTAAATCCTCTAAACAAGAAAGTATCTTCAGCCATATCTATTTGACTGAACAAATCAAGTAACTGTTGAGCACCGGACTGGGCATTCCAGTCACACTTAAATCCGGGTAGTATTGTGTTGATTTTCTCGAAGGATACTCGATAGCTGCGGTTGTCTGCACCGTTGTCACCAAAGGACAATTTACAATTTGGGAAAATAGCAGCAATAATCTCAGCGATTTCTTTGACGCGATAGTTATTCGCTGTATCTCCCACGTTAAAAATTTGGTTATGTACAATATCCCGTGGCGCTTCTAAAGCGCAAATTATTGCTTTGCAAATATCCAATGCGTGGACTAATGGACGCCAAGGTGTACCATCACTGGTCATTTTGATTTGTTTTGTAGTCCATGCCAAGCCTGCCAAGTTGTTTAAAACAATATCAAAGCGCATTCTCGGAGAAGCACCAAAGGCTGTGGCATTCCGCATGAAAGTAGGAGAGAAGTCATCGTCGGCTAGTAGTTTGACATCTCGCTCTACTAGAGTTTTACATTCTGCGTAGGCTGTTTGAGGGTTAATAGGAGATGCTTCTGTGACATCACCTTCGGTAGCAACACCGTAGACACTGCACGAAGACATATATATAAAGCGACGCACACCTATGGCTTTAGCCAGGTTAGCCAGACGAACGGAACCGAGATGATTGATTTCGTAAGTGATATTAGGTGCTAACTGCCCAGTGGGGTCGTTTGAGAGTTCCGCCATGTGAACTATTGCCTCTATGCCTTGCAAATCTTCCGGGGCAATGTCACGGATATCTTTATTGAGGGTTTTGGCTGTGACGTCAGTACCGTTGTATAACCAACCAACTTTATAGAAACCAGTATCTATACCAAGAACTTCGTGTCCCCGTTGGATTAACAGAGAAGGTAATAATGAACCAAGATAGCCTTCTGTTCCGGTTACTAATATTTTCATTATTGTCAAATCCTCTGTATTGATGAGTTCGATTCAATTTCGTTGAGCAATTACTCTAGCGGCTACACCAACCGCAATTGAGTAAGGAGGAATGTTTCTATTGATAACGGCTGCGACAAATTGTGGCATCATTCATGGCTTGTTACCTCATGACTCCGCTAACAGTTATCTGTAATTAAGATTTTTTTTCTAGTAATACCAATTCAATTAATAATTGCAACAAATTCCTCCGTAGAGACGTTGCATTGCAACGTCTCTACAATGGTCTATCTGTCACATTCTTTTTTTTTAATTGGTATAACTTCTTGGGGAAATTTTTGAGGCTGATAATACCAACATCACTACTTTCCATTTAAATATCAGTATTCCCGGAAAGTTTCACATATATATATCAATGCAAACGGTTTTGTAGAACTGATATAGCGTTTCTCGGTTCAGTGAGGTACAAGAACCCCACCCCCAACCCCCTAAGAGCAAGCGAGGAGCTTGCTCTGATGTACCTCATGCGATTAGGAAATGCTATAAAAAATTGCAGGATACAGTTACTTTTACAAGTAGAAATCAATAGCGATCGCTAATATATTTCCTGATAGTGTAGATGCTGAAAATGCTTCCAGGCTTAGTTATTTTTTCATTGCGATCGCTTGTTTTTAATTCTACTTGCATCTACCCAATAAGCACAAGCAACTATGTCTCAAGCTACTACAGTCTCTAAATGCGACGGTTGAGGAATTTGTGCCACAATGGCTTGACCAATTTCCAAGGAAGATGTAGCAGCAGGAGAAGGAGCATTGCAAACATGGATGGAGTTTTGACCTTGAACAATCAAAAAGTCATCCACAAGAGAACCATTGCTCATCAAAGCCTGAGCGCGGACTCCCGCATGAGTGGGAACTAAATCCTCTGCTTGGACTTCTGGAATTAGTTTTTGCAAGCTTCTGACGAAGGCTGCTTTACTAAAAGAACGAATGATTTCCTGAATGCCTTCATCGGCGTGTTTTGCGGCTAATTTCCAGAAACCGGGATAGGTTATCACATCAAGAAAATCCCCTAAGTTAAAATCGGTTTTTTGATAACCTTCACGCTTCAGGCTAAGAACTGCATTTGGCCCTGCATGAACGCTGCTATCAATCATCCTGGTAAAGTGAACACCCAGAAAGGGAAAATCTGGATTAGGAACCGGGTAAATTAGCGTCTTGACTAGATAGCGTTTTTCTGGGGTGAGTTCGTAGTATTCTCCCCGAAATGGGACAATTTTCGCTTGTGGTTCAACTTTACCTAATTTGGCAACGCGATCGCTATGCAATCCTGCACAATTAATCACGAAGCGCGTTTCAAAGCTGCCCTTGCTTGTCTCTAGTACCTGATTCTTACCACTTGAGGAGATTTTCAGAACTTTTGTATTGAGGTGTAAATCTCCCCCCTGCTGTTGAATTAACTCAGCATATTTCAAACAAACTTGCTTGTAATTAACAATACCAGTTGAGAATACCCGGATTCCACCTACGCATTTCACATGAGGTTCAATTTCTTTGACTGACTCTGGGCTAATTCTCTGCACTGCTATGCCATTCTCTAAGCCTCGCGTGTAAAGCTTTTCTAGGCGTGGTAGCTCTTGTTCTTCGGTTGCAACAATTACTTTACCGCAAACTTCATGCTCAATTCCATGCTCTTGGCAGAATTTTACCATCGAGCGACTACCATCACGGCAAAATTTAGCTTTGAAACTCCCCGGTTTATAGTAAATACCAGAATGAATCACTCCGCTATTATTGCCAGTTTGGTGAAATGCCCATTGACTTTCTTTTTCTAGGATTAGAATACGTGCATTAGGATAGCGTTTGCCTAAAGCTAACCCTGTAGAAAGTCCAACTATTCCCCCACCTATAATCGCAAAATCATACATTAGTATTACCGTACTTGAAACCAGAGTATTGAAGTGTTGTTTGCAGATAAAATCTGTTATAGCTGTCGCCAGGTAGTTTGGGACAGAAACTGATCATAAAACTCTGATAATAAGAGACTTTCAAGCCTATTAAGAGTTTTCTATTCCCTATACTTCGACTTCTCTGCGAGACGCTATGCGTAGCTTGCTTCACCGTAGGGGTACGCTCAGTACAAGTTCCCTGCTCCCTATTGCCTGCTATACCTACCATACCTTCCAAGGAGCCTGGTTGCTTTTCCATAGCCCCTCTAGATAATTTTTATCGCGTAAAGTATCCATTGGTTGCCAAAAACCATCATGTTTGAAAGCAGATAGCTGTTCCATATCAGCTAGCTTTTCTAATGGCTCTTGTTCCCAAACAGTAGAATCATCAGCAATCAAATTAATTACTTCTGGTTCTAGCACAAAATAACCGCCATTAATCCAAGCGCCATCACCTTCAGGTTTTTCCCGAAAGCTGGTAATTTTAGTTTGCTCATTTCCTAAAGAAATAGCACCAAAACGTCCTGCTGGCTGAACTGCGGTGAGTGTTGCTAAGGTATTTTGTTCTTTATGAAATTTAATTAGCTCTGTGATATTTATATCACTTACACCATCACCATAAGTGAAGCAAAAAGTGTCATTACCAACATGTTCGCTGATTCGCTTTAAGCGTCCACCTGTCATTGTATTATCACCCGTATTTACTAGGGTGATCCGCCAGGGTTCAGCATAGCCAAAATGCACATTCATTTGGTTAAATCGCAGATCAAAGGTAACATCTGACATGTGTAAGAAGTAGTTGGCAAAATACTCCTTAATTATGTAACCTTTGTAACCGCAACAAATAATGAAGTTAGTAATACCGTGGGCAGAGTAAGTTTTCATTATGTGCCATAGAATTGGCTTACCACCAATTTCAACCATAGGCTTGGGTTTGATACTAGTTTCTTCACTGAGGCGTGTACCAAGCCCTCCAGCCAAAATCACCGCTTTCATGTAATTACCTCGGAGATTTGCAGGTAGATTATTATTTGAATTTCACGATTTGAAGAGGATGCACATGGATAGAGAAAAATTTATTTCTAATTTATTTTTCTCCGTCAATAATCTAACGAACATTTTATTCCAAATTATGAAGGAAAGATAAATTAAAATCTTTTGTCTGTGAAAGGTTTATGAATATATATAAGTCCTAAAATTAAATATTAATTTAAATACAAAAATCACCCATACAATAACTAGGGTTAGCCGAAGCTAACCCTGATTAGGCTTGATTTCCTTCAATCAAAACCAATAATTTACTAGTGACAAAACTTACTTATTTTCAGTTAGTTTTTCCTAACATACTTGAGCTTTGGAATAAACTGTCACATTTGTTTTCTACAACTACGCAGATATGGCTGAGTGCTTGTTGGTAACTATCCATATCCTCTTGCTCAAGAGATATTTTGGCAGCTGTCTGTAAATCTTGAATAGCTTGCGTGTGGTTTGGGTTAGTTTTATTGCTGCTATATTGTGCAAGTTCATAACGAACCATACCTCGTTTGAGATACACTTTCGCTAGCTTGGAATTGAGTTTTAGGGCTTGGTCAAAGTCGGCAATTGCTTCTTTATATTCTTGAGCGTAATTGCTGCTATATTGACCTATTTGATAATAGGCAACACCACGCTGAAAGTAAGCTTCTGTTCTGGAGGGATTGAGATCTATCGCCTGGGTAAAATCCGCGATCGCTTTTCTGTAACCTTTTCGAGAATCACCGCTGTATTTGGCAACTTGAGCGCGGACAATACCCCTCCTAATCAAAGCTTCCCCTTCATTACTATCAAGGCGTAGAGCATTATTAAAGTCAGCGATCGCTAGGCTATACTCTTTGTCAGGATCGCTACTATATTCGGCGAGCATATAAAGAGCATTGCCTCGATTCACAAAAGCTTTAACTTCATTAGGATTGATTTTTAGAGCTTGGCTATAGTCTGCAACTGCTCCTTCATAGTCTTTCAAATTGTAGTGGGCATTGCCAAGATTGACGCGAACTTTAGCGTTTTTGGGATCTTTCTCTATTGCTTTGTTAAAATTTTCAATTGCTAAATCGTAGTCTCGCGCTTTATAGGCAGTATCACCCTGCTTATAATAATCTCCAAAGCTGAGATTATTGTTTTTATTTGTCTGACGAGGCTTCAATGTTTGTTGAGTGTAGGCATTTTGGAAAACAAACGGACGAGTAAATTTAATCATTACGTCCAAGTACCCCAATAGACCAAAACCCAGTAAGCAAAAAATAATCGGGTATAACTTTGGCCTTCTAGAAGGTTGATAAGGCGAAACAATTTGCCTTATTGGCTGCCAATAATTAACTGAGTGCGATGGCATTACTGGCTGTGGGAAACGTGGAGTTTGGGTGTAACGCCTTTTCGATTTTACTCGCGGTTGTAGATGTTCTCTACTTTCTATAGCCCGGTGGGATGGAAAGGGGTCGCGTCCGCCTAATCGTGATGTCCGTTCACACCAGGGACAGGTTTGCAGATGGTTATTGTAGCGATGCTGAGGATTTACAGTGCAAGTAATCAGGCTGTCTTCAGCTTCAGCTAGTGCTGAGAGCCAAGTTTGAGCGCTGGGGCGTAGGTTTGGGCTATTGTGACCTTCCTCAAAACAACGTACAAATAGTTCTTTTAAGCTCGGATGAAGAATCCCCCAAGCGGGTGCAATTGGGGTAGGAAGGTAGGGTACACGCCGCTGTTGACTGTAGGTGAAATGTCCTGCAGCAATGCGTGCTTCGTAGGGTGGTGGCTCAACAGCACCTTGAAAGATACCCGAAAATGGGTGCGTCCCTTCCATTAATAGTTGAAATACTAGTACCGCCAACCCAAACAAGTCGTGGGAGATTTCGCGATCGTGCTGTGCAAAAGTTTTGTTCTGTAGTTCTGGTGGGGTAAACTCTGGTTTGCCCACTGAGCAGCGATAAACAACATTGTTGTTCGGGTCGCGGACTTGGAAGGAATCCGTGTCTACCAAGGTGACAAGTGCTGTGTCGCTGACAAGGATATTTGACTCATTCACATCGCCAACGCAATATCCACTAGCGTGCAAAGCAGCGAAAGCCGCCGCCAGGTTACGAGCCGTGCGGAGCAGGTACTGATAATTAAATAAAGGGCAGTGTTCGCGGCGGGTTCTGGGGTTGTAAAAGTCGATGATTGGACGCATCCCCTGAATCCGTGGCATTAAAAAGCCGATAATGCCACTGCTGCCATCTGCCGCCCGTAGTAAATCTTCTGGCCAAGCGATGGAGATATGCCCCAAATTAGCTGTAGGGTTTTCCGGCGGGTTGGCAAGCATCGCCTGGAGTTTTTCAGCATGGGCAGCAGTTGGCTTGTGATAAACTTTTGCCACCAAATTGCTATCAGATGGCAGTGTATAGACACAAGCTTCACCGCCACGCCCCAGACTAACGCTGAGGCTGAGAATTTCTTGCTTAGGAAGACAACGTAGTACCTGCATGATGAATTACCGCTAACGGAAGTTATGTAAAATGTCAAACACTAGACTGTTTGCTCATGAGTCGCTAAATGCAGCTATAACGAGTGTCAAATCATCATCAGTGCGCTGCGTAATCCGCTCAGAGCTTAAAAACCTCACCAACTGCTCTTTTGCCACTGTTTTATCGTCGGTATTCGCTACAAACTCAAACAGAGGAAAAAAGAACGGTTTGTGAGGTTCACTAACAACCATATTCAAAGCCAGCATTTGTAGTCCGTCGGTAAGCACACCAACATTGACTATGTCTTCACGCCATAATCTCATCTGCGCTGTATCTAAGGCACTGGCCGAAGTCAAGAAAGTAGTTTCGTTGATGTATTCGCCGCTATCAGGCATGGTAAGTGCGAGGAGGTTGCCCATGCTATCTTTTGCTACTGCCAATCCATCACCTATTTGTGCCACAGCCACAACTTCTGGTGTGGCGACCATAATAATTAAGGTAGTCGCTAGATCTTGGGGTTGTTTTTCACAAGCCGCCGCCTCATCTTCTACAGCTTTTTTAGCAGCTACCATGGCCTGGGTTAAAAGCGATCGCACATTAGCATCATCACTCAAAAAGTTTCTGGTAACTTCTTTAATAGAAATGTTTTCAATTGCTGTTTCCACAGCAATCATCGCTCCCACTTTCCCTTGGCTTGCTGAACCCGCACCATCTGCTGCCGCTACCACTAAAACATTATCTGACAATATCTGCCAGTGATGAGCATCCTGGCATAACTGCTTGTTTTTTAAGTGGCTTGTACCACATACAGACGCGGCTACTACCCGCCATTGAGCTATCTCTTTTGATGTGTTCATAGATTTTCTTTCAACAGCTAGCTGTGTAAACATCAAGCTGCTATCTTTTACTAAACAGCCCCCCAGCCGATTGGTGGTAGTGCTACCTGTTCGTCTACCTGGGAATGGGAAACAGCTGACATACTAGCTGACAACCAGACAAACATCTCAATAAAGTTCAACCCTTTGAGTTTCAGGGGAGCTCGCACAGTTATTTGATTTAGGCGCGTCATATTCGCGTTTTCTACACCAACAGTAAAAAAGGCTACGCGCTTATTTGCTTCATCTCCTTGCAAGCGCTGCGCTGCTTGATCTACCACCTGGTCTAGCTCACCTTGTGGCTCTCCATCAGTAATCATAAATACCCAAGGACGATAGTAAGCAACCCCATTGGTACGATATTGAGATTTGCGCTCTTGAATTATGTCCAAGGCTTTATGAATTCCCGAACCCATCGTAGTTAGCCCCTGTGCTGTCAAAATGGGTGGATTGAATTGATCGGCAGTCACGAAATCTTGCACTACATTTACATGACTATCAAAAGTAACTATTGCTACCTCTACCCGTCTTGCTGCCAGGGAATTCTTTACTAATTCATCTTTCAAACTTAGCAAGCCCTGATTTAAAGCCTCAATTGGCTCTCCTTGCATAGAGCCAGATGTGTCTAGTAGTAACACGCAAGGACAACGTGGTTCTGGGTTTTCAGCAAACTCCACAACTTCATCAAGTCTTAATGTATCATGCATAACTTTTTGTGTTATGTTGTAATCCAAAGCTTTATTTTCCTTGTTCTCAAAGTAAAGTATATAGTTTCTGAAGCCAACACGACTACAGGTATGGTGTTTTGGCAGTTAGGACTTCAATCTTTATTAAACAAAATATTTTCATAAAATTCTATACATATTTAGGGAACTCTTAATCACGACTAGTTTAGTAAAAAGAATTTATCAGGAGCTAGCATTACCTGTTGTAGTGTATCTACCAAAAATTCTGTCTAGTATCACTAGAATACAATAAATACGTAAATTTTCCCAGGTAACTTTTTAAAGATTTCATGTAGGAAAAGTTTTGTTTTAGATAAAAGTAATTAACTGTAATTAAGAGCATCAGACTGAAAAGTAGATTTATGTAATTGTGTGAACTTTACATCAAAATTGCTTTGTGAGTGACTGAGTACGAGCCAACATAATTGCTAGGCTTCTCAATCAATAGTTGTCGCTAGTGAGTACAACTGACAACTAATATATAGTCATGACAAATATTTAGATTTGTTTGTGCCCACCTAACTTAACTTTCCAGATTTATAGTAGAACGGGCAAAATATAGCAAAAAAGTTATAAAAATTATAACTTGTAATATATAAATATTTGAAAATAAATAATTTGTGTTTAGAGAAATATTAAAAATAAGAAAGTATTTCATAGCCGATATTTCTAATTTACCAATATTTAGTCCCTGATCCGCAAAAAACTCGAAAAATATGAAGAACTCAGGTGGATTTACCAAACTACGTCCTCAGAGTTTGTTAAGACAGTTATCTAACTGCTCTGACAATACTTGTTTACAAGCATTAAGCAACTCAGTTTCCTGGTCAATTTACCTAGAGCAAGGCAAAATAACCTATGCCACCCATTCAGTTGAACCCTTTGACCGATTAGAACGTCATTTGCGTCGCCTCAGCCATCAAATTCCCCTCCTTACTAGTGAGGTTCGTGTTCAATTACGTCTAATGTTTGAATTAGATTCATCCAGTCAGTTAATAGAACATGAGAGTCATTTCAGAAGTCAGCATCCTGAATATCAAGCTATACACTGGCTCGTTAGTCAACAATATCTACATTCTACACAAGCAGCAGTGCTGATTACAGAATTGATTAAAGAAGTGATTGAATCATTTTTGCTGCTCACAGAAGGTAGTTATGAATTAACAGAACCAGTTAATAACATGTCAGTCCTTTGCAGATTGGATGTAGGAAATATCTTAGAACGCTGTCAAGCACGATTACGGAGTTGGCAGGATTTTGAGCCTCAAATTTCTTCTCCCTATCAACGTCCATATCTGTTAATGACTAGCAAAGTCCAGAAAAAAATTTTACCAGGACTTCAACCAAATTTAACTGACTGGATGAAGGGTTTCAGCTTACGTCATCTTGCTGTGATTATGAATCAAGATGAAATCGAACTGGCTCGAATTTTATACCCTTATATCGTTAATGGAGGAGTTATACTGCATGAGCCAGACCCACCATTTGATAAATTACCAAATACATTTGAAGAATTTTCAGAGTCTTCTAAATTGATAACAGGGGTAGTTAAGAAGGCATTAGCTAACGCTGTACAAGAACTAAGTACCACTACTGCCAAAGTTTACCCAGATATTATTGAAGAGAAAAGGGATACTGTTCAGCAATTACCAAAGATTTCTGATACTTCAAAAGAAAACCTTCAGAAATTAACAATATCAAATAACATAAATCCTGCTCTTGACAGAGGAACTGTTGCTATTGCAACCGAGAAAAAAGCTTACAAAATTGTTTCTGTAGATGATAGCCCGACAATTCTTAAAGAAATTAGCCGTTTTTTAGAAAATGAAAACTTTTCTGTTGTTACTATCAACGAGCCACTAAAAGCTGTTATGTCGATTATTAGGCACAAACCAGACTTGATTTTGTTGGATCTTAATATGGTAGGAATTGATGGATATGAGTTATGCCAGATTATCCGCAATAACTCGTTATTTAAAAATACACCGATTATTTTTGTGACCGGAAGTAAAGGGTTTGTAGATAAAGTAAAAGCACGATTAGTAGGGGCGTCTGGATATCTGACTAAACCTTTTACTCGCGCGGAATTACTGAAGATTGTCTTCATGCATCTGACTTAATTAACTATCACAGTGTAATCAGGTATTGTGCAATAATATGCACATGGCTATTAATCTAGAAATTGACGAAAACTTAATTCAGGAAGCCCTCAAACTTTGTGGCGATCGCACTAAGCGTGCTGTTGTTGAAGAGGCATTACGAGAGTATGTGCAGCGTCGAAAGCAACTGAAAATTCTAGAACTATTTGGCACGATTGAATACGACGATGATTATGATTACAAGCAACAGCGCCAGAGAGGATAAAAGTCATTAGACTTATTGCAAAAATCCGAATAAAATCAAAAATAACCACAGATGCACACAGATAAATATCTGTGGTTCGATTTAAAAAATCTCGACTTATGCAAGAAGTCTATTGTTGATATGCTGTTACGCATTTAAATTGCACATTATGAGCGTTAAGGCTGTCAAGGGTCAAAACGGCAACAAGTCCAGACTAAATTTTGACTTTTGACTCTGGACAATCCTAACGAGTAAATATGCAAAATAAATGTGTTTTAGCTTACTTTAGTTTGGTCTTTAGCTCTCAGACGCGCTAGCAAAGCTGACGACTCACCCCATATTGCAGCCAAGACACCAAGAAAGCAAAGGAAAGATAGCGAAGAGAGATTGTTCTGTCAGTTGAACGTAGTAGGATTGTTCAAGTGGAAGGGTGTATCTTGCGGGATGAGTCGCCATCGATCGCTAATTGACACCCTAAAATTAGAGCAAAAGACGATTTTTAAAACCAGCACACTCCATGCGTATTTCTCTCAATTGGCTGCGGGAACTAGTAGAGATAAAACTCAGCCCCGAAGAATTAGCAGAAACCCTGACAATGGCTGGGTTCGAAGTAGAAGATATTGAAGACCGTCGCACTTGGGCAAATGGCGTTGTGGTGGGGAAAGTGCTTGAGCGTCAACCGCACCCTAACGCCGATAAATTGAGTGTCTGTCAAGTGGATATCGGTGCAGGTGAGACTTTAAATATTGTCTGTGGTGCTGCTAATGTCCGGGCGAATATCTATGTGCCAGTAGCAACTATAGGTACTTATCTACCGAACATCGATTTAAAAATTAAACCAGCGAAACTTCGTGGCGTCCAGTCTCAGGGGATGATCTGCTCCTTAAAGGAACTTGGTTTGCCTACTGATGTAGACGGAATTCATATTTTTCCCCAAGAAAATCTGTCATTGGGTAGCGACGTGCGATCGCTATTGGGTTTAGATGATGTAATTTTAGACTTGACTGCAACCGCTAATCGTGCTGATGCTCTGAGTATGGTAGGTGTAGCGCGGGAAGTAGCAGCTTTGACAGATGCAAAGTTGAGCATTCCTGAACCGGGTGAGGTAACGATTACCGAAGGTGCAGGAAATTTAGCTTTAAAAATCTCCGATCCGCAAGCTTGCCCTGCCTATATTGGTACGGTAATTGAACAGATTAAAATTGCTCCATCTCCCGATTGGTTGCAGCAGCGCTTGCGAGCGGCTGGAGTACGACCAATTAATAATGTAGTGGACATTACTAACTATGTTTTGTTGGAATGGGGACAACCACTGCACGCCTTTGATTATGAACGCCTAAAATCTTTAGCTGGTGACACAAATTTAACCATCGGCGTTCGCTTCGCCACTGCTGGGGAAACCCTCAAAACCCTGGATGGACAAACTCGCACCCTGACAACTCAAAATTTGTTAATCACCGCTAATGACAAACCCGTTGCACTGGCGGGAGTCATGGGTGGAGAAGAAACGGAAGTGCATGAAGGTACTCAAAGCCTAGTTTTAGAAGCAGCGTTGTTTGATTCTGTAGCAATTCGCCGTTCTTCTAGGAGTGTGGGATTAAGAAGTGAGGCTTCTGGGAGATACGAACGAGGTGTTAACCGGGCTGAGTTAGAAATAGCCGGTCGCCGCGCTTTGTCGCTGATGAGCGAACTAGCCCAAGGCGTAATTGTCCAGCAGGAAATTGCCGACACTCGCCCCGATCCATCTTCCTGGAGTCGTTCCATTGCACTGCGCTTAGAGAGAGTTAATCAGATTCTCGGCCCAATTGAGTTGAGTGATGAAATAGGAGAACTCAAAGGACAAGACGTTGAGCGGATTTTGACTGCACTGGGATGTCAGTTAACTCCTACAGGAGAGGGTACTTGGTCAGTTTCCGTACCGCCTTACCGTTACCGTGATTTAGAACGGGAAATCGATTTAATTGAAGAAATTGCCCGTCTCTATGGTTACAACAATTTTTGTGAAACCTTACCAGAAAAGGCAGAAGCTGGTTATTTAACTTTAGATCAAGAACTAATCCGCAAGTTAAGAGCTTTCCTACGGGCAGAGGGATTAACAGAATTAATCCACTACTCGTTAGTTAAACCAGGAGAAGCAAGCCAGATTGTATTGAGCAACCCTTTATTTGTAGAATATTCGGCGCTACGAACCGACTTAATATCTGGGTTGATTGATGCCTTTCAATACAATTTAGAGCAGGGTAACGGTTCTCTCAACGGCTTTGAAGTTGGGCAAATTTTCTGGCAAGAAGACGGGTTACAAGAGGGAGAAGCGATCGCCGGCATCATGGGAGGCGATCGCACCCTTGGCAAATGGTCAAAAAGCGGTCGTGATCAGCCCTTAACCTGGTTTGAAGCCAAAGGCATTTTAGAAAGTGTCTTTCGGCAACTTGGCTTGCAAGTAGAATATCAACCCGATCGCCGTGATGAACGCTTGCATCCTGGATGCACCGCCTCGCTCTGGATCAGGGGTAACAGACTAGGGATTTTTGGACAACTCCATCCCCAAGTGCGGCGAGAAAAAGGTTTACCAGATTCAGTCTACGTTTTCCAGCTAGATGGAGACGTGCTTTTGGATTCTCTAGAGCAAGATGAAATCCTCACCCCAGCATTCACTCCATATTCCACTTACCCAGCTAGCGATCGCGACATTGCCTTCTTCGCGCCAGTGAAAGTTTCTGTCGCCGAAATTGAAAAAGTAATTAGCAACGCTGGCAAAGGTTTGCTGGAGTCAGTGGAATTGTTTGATGAATATCGCGGGGAAAATGTGCCGCAAGGACAACGAAGTTTGGCATTTCGCTTAATTTACCGAGCAAGCGATCGCACTCTCACCGAAGCTGAAGTCGAACCAGTCCACAATAAAGTCCGTGAAGCTTTGGTGGAAAAATTCGGCGTTAACCTGAGAAGTTAGTAGAGACGCGATTAATCGCGTCTGTGAAGGAGTCAGGAGAGACGCGATTAATCGCGTCTGTACAAGAGTCAGGAGAGACGCGATTAATCGCGTCTGTACAAAAGTAGTTTTCAATTGTTTTAATTTTGAATTTTAAATTGATAAGCCATGCCAAAATATGTCCTCTGGGGAACTTATTGCGAAGACGTTCTTGAAAAGCGCACCCCTTACCGTCAAGCTCATTTAGACGGATTAGCAAAGCAGAAAGAATCAGGTGTGCTAATTACTATTGGCCCCACCAAGGATGTTACGAAAGTTTTTGGGATTTACGAAGCTGAGGATGAAGCCACTGTCCGCCAGTTAATTGAAAATGATCCCTATTGGAAAAATGGCATCTGGACAGAATATTTTGTCAAAGAATGGATTCAGGCTATCTAATCAGAAATCATTGATCAGAGAACTACTGAGTCTCCCACGAATATAAGTGCTGGCTTGAGTTAGGGATTCAAACCTTAACTCGAACATTGATAAGTAGTTGAACAAAATTAAATTCATTAGTGGAGACAGGGAATGGGGAACTCGGGGCCCCCTCTGGGGATAAGGGGCGATGGGGAATGGGGAATGGGGAATAAGAAAACAATGTGTTTAATTAATTATGTTTGAGTACTTAACTGTTCACTGATTTTCTCGTTCCGATGTTGAGCATAGGAATGAAATAAGGGAGGCTCCGCTTTCCGTTACAGTGACTACGCTATACACACAAGTTTTCAAAAGTTGCCACACCTTGACCTGTAATGCCAATACGTCGGCTTGTTATGCCAATGCGTCGGCTTGTTATGCCAATACGTCGGTCTGTAATGCCAATGCGTCGGCTTGTTATGCCAATGCGTCGGCTTGTTATGCCAATGCGTCGGCTTGTTATGCCAATGCGTTGGTCTGTTATGCCAATACATCGACTTGCAAAAATTAACTTATCCTACGTTACGAAGTAGGTTGGGTTGAGGAACGAAACCCAACATTTCCGGGGTTTTGTTGGGTTTCACTTCGTTCAACCCAACCTACGATTCTCCTTAACTGCCTCCTGCTGTACAAGGTAGGTCATAGTGGAGGCAGTAGCAGTCTCCAAAAAAGAATTCCCAGCCTGAAGGCTAGGAACGAAATAATGTAGACCATCGTGGGGGCGCACAGTTAGCTGTACGCCTCTACTTATATTTAATTCAGATAAAATCCGCTGTAAGTTGACATCAATGGAGATTATCGTGTTCCGACAAAGATATTTTTGAACCAGGGAAAATACCGCACGTCTGCTGCGGAGTAATTATCGCCGCTTAGGAGTCTTAGGAGTCTTAGGAGTCTTAGAAGTCTTAGGAGTGATGCGCCTTGTCTGGCGTTTTTCTTCCTCTAGACGACGGCGATCGCGCCAATCTGCCAGTGTTAAATAACCAACACCACCAGTGACTACTACCAGCAGCACTATAGCAACTAAAGTCAAAATACTCAGGAATGGACTTTCCACAATACCTCTACAGTCCGTTACGTCCCCAAACTACCATTGCAATTGACCAAGTGAACACAACCAAGAGTGATACCCAACCCAGTGTCAATATTGCCATAGTCCCACTTTTGAATTCATTTACAAAACGTCTCTAATATTTATCATACTGGGAACTGGGTACTGGGGATTGGGGATTGGGGATTGGGAATTGGGAATTGGGGATTGGGAATTGGGGATTGGGGATTGGGAATTGGGAATTGGGGATTGGGAATTGGGGATTGGGAATTGGGAATTGGGAATTGGGAATTGGGAATTGGGAATTGGGAATAAGGAATACTAGACCCCCCACTAGGGGCGCAGGGCTGTTTCATTCTTTCAAAGCCCCGCACTCTTGAAACCTGGGGCTACCAGAACAAAGCTCCGTTCGCCCTACAGCCCTTTGGGCATCCTACGGCAGGCGTCTCCCCGAGTGAGAAGTTCTGATGCCTTCTCTACGAGAGGCTTCGCCAACGGAGAAGCCTCCGCACCCTGCGGGAAGCCGCAGAAGCGTCTACAGACTTCTCTCTACCTCCGCAGGCTAGAATAATTTTCCGGTATTTAGTCCGCGCAGGCGGACTTGTTTCATGTAGCCGCAGGCTTTAGCCTGTCGGGCGTTCAGGAGAATGAAACAGCCCTGCCGGGGCGGGGTTTCAAAGAGTCCTGTAATACAAGGATTTTTTCTCTGACGAGACGCTGCGCGAACGCCCACTTTAAAAGCGAGGCTTTAAACCTTACTTCTTCTTCCATTCCCCCATTCCCCATTCCCAATTCCCAATTCCCAATTCCCAATTCCCAATTCCCAATTCCCAATTCCCCATTCCCAATTCCCAATTCCCAATTCCCAATTCCCAATTCCCCATTCCCAATTCCCAATTCCCCATTCCCAATTCCCAATTCCCAATTCCCAATTCCCCATTCCCCATTCCCACCCCGAAGGAGCCGATGAACAGAAATTTAGAAGATATTCAACTCATAGCAGAACGCCTAGAATCCCTCAAAGCTGGAATTCTTGGCGGTTGTTCCCTGTGTTTTGCCTACATCGTTACCAGTCTTGTAAATACCTTGGTACTGGCAAAGTATTTTAAAATACTTGCAAGTCTGCAAATAGATATTAATTGGCACTGGTGGGTGAGTGGTGCAGTTGCTTGTTTTTCTGGCTTGTTGTTTGGTGTCACCTACCGCTACATCATCCGCTCAGACAAAAATCCTCAACTCAAAGCTGGCGGTGTGCTGGCTTTTGGCTTGGTGCGGGGATTAACCCAAATAGAACTTGGGTGGAATTCTGCCAGCACAGTTTTACCTTGTCTAGTGCTGGCTCTTGAAAGTGTATTGTGGTTTGTAGTGAGTGCGATCGCTCTCGATACTGCTATTCAACTTGGCTGGCTCAAACCTTTTCCATCAGCCTAAATTTTTCATATTTAGGACTTACGCCAAGATCGCCTTCTCTACGAGACACTACGTGAACGCGTTGGCGGAGCCTCTCGCAGAGAAGCGTCTCGTTGGCGCAGCCTCTCGTAGAGAAGAGAAGAGTTTGTAGAGTGTGCATCAGTCTTAGCAGCTATTTATTGACAGATGAAAACTAAAAAACCAAGCTGAGTCAAGGGAATGATGAAGCTGGCAAGGGTTAAAGCTACAGTGCATGGTTAGCATAGAAATGAGTTTTCGGAACTAAAAATCAAATGCAAGCACCCAATCCTCTTAAAATCCCCTCCTTTCTCCAGAAGATCCAGTGGGTTGCTGACCCTGTAGGATATATGGAAAGTGCAGCCCAGCAATATCCTGACATTTTCACCGCTAATATTATTGGTTTTGGTAACACCCTGGTATTTGTGAACCATCCCCAAGGGCTGCAAGAAGTTTTAACTAATGACCGTAAAAAGTTTGCTGCCCTTAGTAAGGATAACGGAGTATTACGACCCTTAATTGGAGATTATTCAGTCATTATGCTGGAAGGCGATCGCCATAGAAAGCGGCGACAGTTAGTAATGCCTTCTTTTCATGGCGATCGAATGCGAGGCTACGGTGAGCTAATTCGTAAGATTACAGAAAAAGTCTTCAGTCAGTTACCCACAAATAAACCCTTTTCTGCACGTAGTGCAACGCAAGATATTTCTTTGCAAGTGATCTTACAGACAGTTTTTGGCGTGTATGAAGGAGAACAAAGCCAACAACTCAAGCAGGGATTAGCATTAATGGCGGATCTGTTTCGCTCACCTTTCACTTCTAGTTTCCTGTTTTTCCCCTTCCTACAAAAGGATTTAGGATCTTGGAGTCCTTGGGGCAAGTTTTTGCGGGATCAGCAGCAACTTGATGCATTGCTCTACGCTCTAATTACTGAACGCCGAAAGAACAGCGACGCAAATGGGATTGATATCCTCTCCTTGCTAATGTCAGCCCGCGATGAAGCTGGTAACCCAATGACAGATCAGGAGTTGCGAGATGAGTTAATGACTTTGTTGTTTGCTGGATATGAAACCACAGCAACAGCAATGGCTTGGGGATTGTATTGGATTCACGAAAAACCTGAAGTCCGTGAAAAACTACTCCAAGAACTGGATACCCTTGGTGATTCACCAGACCCCATGAGCATTTTCCGGTTGCCTTATCTTACGGCTGTCTGTAATGAAACATTGCGGATTCACTCCGTTGCCATGTTGACATTTCCTAGGGTAGTACAAGAAAGAGTTGAAGTACTGGGACATTCTTTAGAGCCTGGTGCAATAGTAGTCGGTTGCATGTATCTCACCCACCAGCGCGAAGATTTATATCCAGAACCAAAGCAGTTCAAACCAGAGCGTTTTCTAGAACGTCAATTTACTCCCTATGAATTTATTCCTTTTGGTAGTGGTGCGCGTCGCTGTTTGGGAGAGGCTTTAGCTGTGTTTGAAATGAAGCTAGTATTGGCAACCATCCTGTCACACTATCAACTCTCACGGGCTGATAATCAACCAGAAGTACCACGCCGTCGAGGTGTTACTCTTGCACCTGTCCGTGGCGTCCAGATGGTAATTACCGCCAAACGTGCGCGTCAAGAGTCTCCTGTTAGTCTAGCAACTACTTAGCTTGAATAGATAAAGTGCGATCGCATTTCGATCAAGTCTAGCTAGGTGCGATCGCCAAAGTCTTTACTCTAATATTAAAAGTGCTGGTTGACTGGTCAAGTATCGAATTCTCTACACCATTTTTGAAGATGCAATCGAAGTTTTCCGAGTTGGTAAGCGCAATGATGATGAGGTGTATGAGAATCTTTAGTGACTGTGGATGTATCAACTAATTGCAACCATGCCTTAACTGTAGTTAATTTAGTCACGCCAAAAAGCTTCAGTACATAATAGGCGGCGCATTACTCATTATGTAAGGGGGCATATATGAGAGACAATTAAATCTAGCTCAAGTATGGCGATCGCATGGAATCTTTACCCTCTCGTATGCAAGCGGTACAGTCGCCGATCATTCCTGTGGTTGGGGAACTGATTAAAAACTCTCCCGGAACCATTTCTTTAGGACAGGGTGTAGTTTCTTACAGTCCACCAGACTCAGCAATAGAGCTTTTACCTAAATTTCTCGCTGAATCTGCTAATAATCTCTACCAAGCAGTTGAGGGAATTCCTGCTTTATTGACAGCACTCACAGGAAAATTGTCAGCCTTCAATGGCATTGAAATCAACACAGAAAACTGCATCGTTGTCACAGCGGGGAGCAACATGGGGTTTATGAATGCGATTCTGGCGATTACTTCCCCAGGTGACGAAATAATTTTAAATACGCCTTACTATTTCAATCATGAAATGGCGATCGCAATGGCGGGTTGTCGTCCGGTGTTAGTGGAGACGGATGAAAATTACCAGTTGCGTCCAGAGGCGATCGCTCAAGCAATTACCCCGAAAACACGCGCAGTGGTCACAATTTCCCCCAATAATCCAACTGGAGTAGTCTATTCAAAAGCGACATTGCACCAAGTGAATCAAATCTGTGGTACTCGCAGCATTTACCACATCAGCGATGAAGCCTATGAATACTTTACCTATAACGGGGTCAAACACGTTTCCCCTGGCGCATTTGCTGGTAGTAGTGAGTACACCATTTCTCTCTATAGCCTTTCCAAAGCCTACGGTTTTGCTAGCTGGCGCATCGGCTATATGGTGATTCCCAAACACTTGCTTGTCGCCGTCAAAAAAGTCCAGGATACGATTTTGATTTGTCCGCCAGTAGTCTCCCAGTATGCAGCTTTAGGGGCATTGCAAGCAAAAGAGGAGTATTTAAGGGACAATATTGGTGCGTTGGCCAAAGTGCGTCAACTAGTACTCGACTCACTTAATCGCCTACAAGGCTTATGTACTATTACACCTGCTGATGGTGCTTTCTATTTTTTCCTCAAAGTTCATACCCAGATAGATGCTTTTGAATTAGTTAAAAGACTGATCCAAGAACATCAAATAGCAGTTATTCCAGGTACAACCTTTGGTATGGAAGACGGATGCTACTTACGCGTTGCTTATGGTGCGCTGCAACAAGAAACAGCAAAAGAAGGTATAGAGAGGTTAGTAAAAGGTTTACAAAACATAGTTAAGAATTAAGAGTTATGAGTAAATATTAAATTTGTCAGAGTATACACAGCGTTATAGCGTTTCCTAGTCGGCTGATGTACAAATTTATCGGTGTTTATCGGTGTTTATCTGTGGTTAATTACAACTTCTGTGTACCTCACTCAAGCGAGAACCGCTATAAGCACTGTCTTTATAGTTCAACTTCCAAAATCCACATTTGAATAAATGCCAATTATTAAACAATTAATCGAAATCGAAACTGACCAAGGAATTAAAATTTATAATATTACGCCCCAAATAAAAAATTTTATTGCCTCAACATCAATTCAAAATGGACAAACTTTAGTATTTTCTCGACATACCACAACAGCTTTGGCTATCAACGAAAATGAAGTCAGATTGTTAGAGGATGTGAAGGTATTCTTACGTAAATTAGCACCTGAGTCAGAGCGATACTTGCATAATGACCTGCATTTAAGAGATGTTCCAGAAAATGAGCCGATGAATGCTCACTCTCACTTGATGGCAATGATGTTAAGCACAAGTGAAGTAATTCCCATAGTCGATGGAAAATTAGCTTTGGGAACTTGGCAATCTGTGTTGTTCTTTGAGTTGGATGGGCCTCGCCAAAGAACTATATTTTTACAAATTTCTGGAGAGTGAGGAGACAGAATACAGGAGTTTTTAATTAATAACTGCCAATTTATAATTACTTATTGAAGCCTAGTGGACAGGTGAGGGAAGAAAACTCATAACTCCTGTAGAGACACCATTAATCACGTCTCTACTCCTAACTTTTAAACAAATTATATCAAGTTCGGGTGATTACTTATAATAAAATCTCTCAATGTAGGTTGGGTTGAACGGCAGTAAAACCCAACAAGAACAAGGATAAAATGTTGGGTTACCCTGCGGGAAGCCGCCTCCGGCGTCTACGTTCCTCAAACCAAGTTGCGTTAAGTCGGCAGAGCCGGATGCCAGTCACCTGCGACGGGAAACCCGTCTTCAGTGCTGGCTCCCCAACGCAGTGGCTCCCCAACCTACAGATATTATAAGTGTTTAACCGAACCTGATATTACTTCCGCTCAAAGGATTTTATCAAAGGATTATAGGACTTACGCAATTGTTCTAGCTGCTGGGAAGCTTCTGGTTGAAGGCGAATATGAGTATCAATAAACAACTTAATAATTTCACCTATCAGCAGATGGAAGTTTTCTTGGGGTTCGGTGGCGGGGAAATCAAGAAAGGGTCTACCTGTAGTAGAGTCTAAGCTATCAGCCATCGAAAAGTGATTTGCTCCTTCTAGAAGTACCAGATAGCTGTCATTTCGTCCCCCGGCGATCGCTTCAGTGAATGTCCGGATGACTGGGGTGGTAGCATCACCGGAATCTACTCCATAGCGATCGCTGCTGTTAGCAATCACCCCATCACAGGTTCCTCCTATGAGTAGCAAGGGTAAGGAGTCTGGTAAAGGTAAGATAGTACCAGGTTCATACCCTAACTTTACCCCTCCAGCAGTATGTGCGCCGTAAGCAAAAGCCGCGATGACTTGAGGGAAAAAACTGCGATCGGCACTTTCTATGGCTACTCTCCCACCAGCCGAGTGTCCGCCTAAAATGATTCGTTGCAAGTCAAGCGTCTGTGCTAAAATCCCCTTTACCTGCAAATCTTCCAGTTTCGCTAAAATTGCTGGCAAAGCGGCAGCCGTGGGAGCAGTACCATAGACTTCTGGGTTCCACTTCGCCAAATCAACCCCAGGAGTTAGGCTAATATTCCCTGGAATGTTTTCTGCAATCCAGTTAAAGAGGACTACCACCAGTCCATGTTCAGCTAATTTAACCGCTAGCCATTGGTATTTTTGGGCTTCACAGTTAACGCCATTAAAGAAAATCACTACCGGAAAGGGAGCTTGTTCTGGATTTACAGGTACAATTCCCATATCCTTTTCTAGATGACTCCCTGACATTTTTGCTGGATAGAAAATTTTGAGATGAACTGTATCGTAAGGCGATTTAGCACTCTCAACCTTGGCAGCTTCAAAAAAAGCACGAACTATCATCTGCTGCTTCCTTACATCATTCTAAGCAAATCTTTATATTGCCTTAGTGTACAACTAGCTGCTTAACTCTAAAAAAGAGAAACATTAAAACTTTTTTCCCAGGTAATAAAAAAGTCTAAGGCACGAAAACACCAAATATTTTTAACTAAGGTAATAATAATTACAAAATATTTTCGTTAAGCAATTATATTTAACCCTATTGTAGGAAATATTTTATAAGTAATTATGCCAATCTAGCAAATTACTCCTCAAGCATAAATTTATGGCTAAACAATCGCAAAAAAACATAGAACAATCCCAAGATATCAAATTAGCTGCTACTACAAGAATCTGGGGATTTACAGTTGGCATCCTAGCAATTTGCGTTCCCCTGGCTGCGGTTACTAGAAGTGGCCCTATTATTCCTTTAGCTGCTATTGGTGGCGCTGCTATCGGTACGGTTGCAGTTTGGCGTTCTGATGGGAAAAAATCACAAACTAAATATTTGCAACAGCAGCAGGTGGAAATTTTAGAGCAAAGAATAGCGAATTTAGAAACAATTGTCAGCCGTGATGACTTAGAGTTACGGATGAAACTTCTACAGCCAGAGGTAAGCGATACCTACGACAACCCTTCCAGTGTCAGCACTACACCCAAGCAACCAAAACGCAAAGCTTAAAATCAGCCAATATCAATCATTTATGACAATTTAGGAGTATAATGCCTAGGTTCTACTAGACTAGATTTATTTTGTATGAGTATTTGCAACCTTTGGCGTCACTCGCAAATCATCCTCTCCTGTGCAAATAGAAGTGTTTCTGGAGGATAGTAGTTAATGCTACTGTTAGTCACAAGTTACTGAGACAAAAAGCAACGGCTGGACTGGATATTTGTCCTTAAATTGTGGAAAGAAAACAGTATCTCCTTCTCCAGGTTCGATAAAATTGACTGACATCATCTAAATTCTTTATATGTCAGCTACATCAGTTGATGAAATATCTGAGTTTCATCTTAGGTGTATCTTAACTGCAAATGTATGCTGATAGCTGTGTTTTATTAGACTGCTAGGATTACTGAATTTTTAATTAACTAAAGGTTATAAACTTGAGTAATTGCAATGGTATAGCTTACCGTAGGTATGCAATAGTTTGCCGCAGGAATGCAGATGGATTGGATTAGCTTACTCAAAGCTCAACAAGCTGACTTCCTTCAACGTGTAAAAAAACCTAAGACTTATGACTTATCTTTGCTGGAAAGTCAAGTCAAAGGTTGCCATACTGAAATTATGGCATTTTGGGGTGAGCCATTGGCCAAACTCCTGGAATTTTCTCGCCAACAAGCAGAAATTCTGGCTAAAAATCCGCCGCCGACGCCGCCTGAATATCCTGAACCCCCTGACTGGACGATACCTTTTCCCAAATACTTCCAGCAGCAAGCGGAAGATTATCTTTTGCGAGAGCTAGTCGTCGAACGGGTGATGAGTGAACGCTTGGGCAAGTTGGTAAAAAAAGTGCCACAAGACGCCTTACAAAACATAGTTTTAGATGATGAGGGAAATTTGCGCGGCGAAAGTAAATTTGCTTACATCATCAAAGATAATCCTCAGCTGAGTATTCAAGTTTACGTTGCTGATGGAGAAAGTTTTAACGGTATAAAGAAAAATAAAATCAGATGGTGGGTTACTCAAGAGGATTTGAAAAATCACCAAGTATTGATTTTTTTATGCTTGTTTTATCCATTTGCAGGTAAATTAGGCTACGAAAAACAAACTGTCATTGCCGGGTTTTTACCTGCAAATCAAATTGAATTTACTGAACCAAAATTTTACATCGCTCCGAGTAACTTGTTGTATGCGGGAGGATTGAGTTGGTATTTAGAATCACTCTCTACTAAAAAAGCTGCGCTGCCAACATCAGTAATTGATCAGAGGATAATGGTAGAGACGATTGAAACTTTGCCACCAGAGCATTCCCTCAAAAACATCGTCGGGGACTGGGAATGCTGGCAAACCTTGAAAGGTCACACCAGAGGAATTAATTGCCTTGCTTTCAGTTCAGTGTGTAAGAATGGCAAAACCATGCCCATATTGGCAAGTGGTAGTCGTGGCGAGACGAAGCTATGGGATTTAAGCAAGGGTGAATTAATAGATACCTTGTCAGAGTATCCTTGGGTGATATCTGGGTTGGTGGATGAGGTGAATTCTTTGGCCTTTAGTTCAGATGGACAGACTTTAGTAAGTTGCGGTGCAGACTCCACAATTAAGATTTGGCATGTAGGCGCACTAGACTTGATAGATATCCTGCACAAACATAACGGGATAGTGCGATGTGTTGCTTTCACTCCAGATGGCAGGATGTTAGCAACTGGTGGAGATGACAGAAAAATTTTGTTTTGGGATTTGATGCAACGTCGAGTAGCGATCGCACTCTCTTTAGATGATACCGCTGCTCACTCTCTAGTGTTGAGTCAAGATGGACAAACGCTAGTCACGGGTAGTTACCGCAAAATCAAAGTCTGGCGCACTTCACCCCAAGTGGGGAAACTTTTCAAAGACACAGAACCACTGCAAAGTCTCATGGGTCATTCTCATATCGTTAGCTCTCTGGCAATCAGTGCAGATGGTAAACTGCTCGTCAGTGGTAGCTGGGATAAGACGATTAAAATTTGGCAGTTGGACACTGGTGAATTAATTTCCACACTCAAGGGACATGGGGATCGAGTGTATGCGATCGCATTAAGCCCAGATGGGAAAATTATAGCCAGTGGCAGTGCTGATAAAACTATCAAGTTGTGGCATTTACAAACAGGGGAACTGTTGGGTACTTTTACCGGACACGATAACACAGTCACAGCATTAGCCTTCACTGCCTCAGGAGAGATGTTAGTTAGCGGGAGTTTGGATAAGACGATTAAAATTTGGCAGAGAAGTTAAAATTTCCTAGTACATAACTGCATTAATCAGCCTTGTAGCTCCGTTAATGAAGCTTGGAACTCCATTAATGAGCCTTGGAACTCCATTAATGAGCCTTGGAACTCCATTAATGAGCCTCAGAACTCCATTAATGAGCCTCAGAACTCCATTAATGAGGCTTGGAACTCCATTAATGAGCCTCAGAACTCCATTAATGAGCCTCGGAACTCCGTTAATGAAGCTACGAACTCCGTTAATGAAGCTACGAACTCCGTTAATGAAGCTACGAACTCCATTAATGAGCCTCGGAACTCCATTAACGAGTCTTTGATACTCGTGAACAACAAACCTTAAAAACTCTCTGCGCCTCTGCGCGTCTGCGTGAAACCCAACACTCTACTAACAGCGTTTCCCATCTCGCAAGTTAAATAATATACAATAGCTTGTCAGTTGCCTATACTCAGTGAAACCAAATTAAAACTGACAGTTAAACAAGTTTTTAGCTGCTTGACTCTAAATTAAGTAATATCAGTGCATTTTTACATAATTGATGCTGTTGGAGAATAGTCTATGGCGATGACGAAGCTCTGGAAGTTTTTGAGAAACATTCAGGATTTGAACTGGGGACAAGGCGTAGAAGTAACAAAGACTGGAGCCGAAGCTGCTAAAGCCGTATTTGATTTGGCAAAAGCCATCAAAGAGCAAAAACCCAATGTTCAAAACTTCAAACCCTATCTAGAACAGATTTCGTCACTATTAGATGTATTTAATACTCCTCTCGGTCAAATTACCAAGGAAGTAATTCCCTTTGCACCCATCGCCATTACCATCCTAAAGTTCATTATTGATGCAACCCACAAAGAGCCAAGTTTAGAAAACTGTGTACTACTAGTTAGTCAGGCTGCTTACATAGATAGCTTTCAGGATATTCTCAAACAAGATTCCGAATTACTCAAGAAAATTGATCCAAACCTTCCAGCTTCTCATGCTTTAGCTTTGCAGATTCAGAAATTAGGTGAGCAAGAATTTGATGAGCGAGAAGTAAAAAAAGCCATCCTCTATTTCCACGAATCTCAACTAGCAGAATCATTTAATCAGATTTTACAGCAACGCTTGCAAGAAGCCGGATTAACGGAGACAGAAGCAAAAACATTAACTGAACGGGTGGCGCGTCACACCGATGACAAGATGCAAGACGCATTGGTAGAAGTCGGAGAGAAAGCGGACAAACTTTGGAAATGGTATAGCGCCGGAGGAAAAGAAAAGCTAGAGAAGAATCTGGATATTGAAGATTATTTGGAACAGGTAATTAAACCAAAGCCAGAAGAAAACATTTTTGATGAAACCGATATTACCTTTCGGGATTTGTATGTACCGTTGCAAATCAAAGAACTGGATGCCAAAGACAATGCAAATATTGAACTGGAAACGTGGGTTAAGGCAATATTGAATGATGCAGACGGGAAACAGAAACAAGTTTTGTTTATTCAGGGCGAAGCCGGACGGGGGAAAAGTGTCTTTTGTCGGATGTTTGCTGATTGGGTACAGCGAGAATTGCATCCCACTTTTACCCCAATTCTGATTCGGTTGCGGGATTTGCGGGTACTAAAAGATAACTTAACTGATACTTTAGAGAACTATTTACAACACATTGATTTTGTCACCAGTGATTCAGGCTGGCTGACAGATAAAAATACTCGGTTTTTGTTTTTACTGGATGCGTTTGACGAACTGTTGCTAGAAGGACGAGCCAGCGGCGGCTTGAAGGAATTTTTAGAACAGGTGGAGCAGTATCAAAAAGACCCCTTTTGCCGTCATCAGTTTTTAGTTACCGGTCGTCCCCTAGCGCTGCAAGGAAATGAGCGCTTCCTTTCACAAACCAAAAGCTTGAAGCGCGTCGAACTTCAGCCAATGGATGACTCAATTCAGCTTCTACTTCCGTTGGTGCGATGGGGAATTTATTGATGCAGAAGATGTAAACCTGCCCCAGATGAAGAAAAAACAATTGAAGGAGCAATTGCCAGAGCAAGAAACTCACTTGGGACTCCGACAGGTGGATGTGTGTACAGGGCTAAAGGGCTAAATGTAATGATTGTGCTGCTAGAGTTACATTGCTATGCCCAAACAAAAGACGACCTCAAAGATAAAATTAGCTTTCACCCCTGCGGTAAATCTGATTCTGATCAATTTGACTCAGAACGCTTGCTACATATTATCGGTTACAGCCACTGCCTCGGTGTCTCTGCCTTTAACGACAACTTAAGATTATTTCTCAGCGGTGCCGACCTTAGCGGTGTCAACCTCAGTGGTGTCAACCTTATCGAAGCCAAACTCAGGGATGCCAACCTCAGCGGTGTCAACCTTATCGAAGCCAAACTCAGGGATGCCAACCTCAGGGGTGCCGACCTCAGGGATGCCAACCTCAGGGGTGCCGACCTTATCGAAGCCAACCTCATCGAAGCCAAACTCAGGGATGCCAACCTCAGGGGTGCCGACCTTATCGAAGCCAAACTCAGGGATGCCAACCTCAGGAATGCTACTCTCCTTGGTGCTGCTCTCGGTGGTGCTGATCTTAGTGATGCCAATTTCAGGGGTGCTGCTCTCGGTGATGCTGATCTCGGTGGTGCTGATCTTAGTGATGCTAACCTGACTAAGGCAAACCTCAATAATGCCAACCTCAGCGGTGCCAACCTCAGCAGTGCCAATCTCAGGGATGCCAACCTCGAAGCAGTTGTCTGGGACAGGGATACAAAATGGCTCAATTCCAGGAATCTGCATAAAGTGGTAGGCGTATCTCCCGAGTTAGGGCAAGACTCAGCTTTTGCCGCTGCGGTTTCCTTGAGTCAGGGCATCAGTTGGGTGAAAGAAGGCAAAATTAAAGAAGCACAGGAAGCTTTCAAACAAGCCCAAATATTTGACGAGAGTTTGAGAGACTCTGCTGAATTTTGGAATAGCATTTGCTGGATTGGCTGTTTACACAGTTATGCTAAAGGTGTTCTTCCTATCTGTGAAAAAGCTGTTACCTTAGACCCTGATTACAAAGGGTATCAAGACAGTCGGGGGCTTGCTAGAGTACTGACAGGCGACTTGGTAGGGGCATTAGAAGACTTTCAAGCTGCTGTAGACAGTGGCGCACTTGATTTCTCAGAAGATGTGAAGCGGCGACGGCTACGCTGGATAGAAGCACTCAAGTCAGGAAATAATCCCCTCACGCCAGAGGAGTTGGAGGAGTTGCGGGGATTTGAGGGATAGGCTAATTCGTAATTCGGGCGTTGCTAATTAAGAGTACGAATTTAGTCTCACGCAAAGGCGCAAAGACGCAAAAATGGCAATGTCTACAGTGAGCTTTGCTAACGCACATAATTAAACTATTCTCTCTATGCTATTTGCTTATGGCGATCGCTAGCAGTAGTAGCGTGGCAAGGCAAAAATGTTTGTCACTTGGTGATCGCACTCTCTGCAAAAATCTTTGTAACTTAGCGATCAACTAAAATCAAACTAAAGCTATTGTCGAAGCGGTAGAAAAAAGGCGGCTATGACGGTAACTACCTATAAATGGACAATTGAACGCTATCACCGAGCAATAGAAGCAGGGATCTTTGATGACCAACCCATTGAACTATTGCGCGGCGACCTCATAGTTATGCCCCCAGAACAAGAATCCCATGCCTACTACAATACCGAAGCAGCTGATTATCTCCGCACACTGCTAGGTGAACGGGCAAAAATCCGCGATGCCAAACCCATCACCCTACCCAAGGACTCAGAACCCGTCCCCGATGTTGCCATTGTCAAACCTTTAGGCGAGGTCTATTTAGAACACCACCCTTACCCAGAAGACATTTTCTGGATTATCGAATTTTCTAAGTCAACCTTGGTCAAAGATTTAGGTGATAAAAAAGACATCTATGCAGAAGCAGGCATTGCTGAATATTGGGTTGTCAATCTCAAAAATTCTCGGTTGCAAGTATTTCGAGACTTAAAAAATGGGCAATACACAACAGAACTGACATTAACCACAGGTACTATTGCTCCCCTAGCCTTTCTTGATGTATCCGTCCAAGTTCATCGTCTCGTAGGTTTCCCAAAAAGATAATTTCTAGCACTTGTCAGGAACGAAGGACGCTAGGCGTAGTTTGGCTTTTGAGTAGGCTCGCTAACGCACATAATTAAAATATTCCCTTCTATGCTATTTACTTATGGCGATCGCAACTCAACCCCAACTAACTTTAGACAAGTTTCTGAAACTGCCGGAAACTGAACCAGCATCAGATTTTATTAACGGGGAAATTATTCAAAAACCAAATCATTACGTTTACCAACGCGAAAAACGTCAACCAGCTTATTCTCCTCATCAATTGTGTACAAAATTCTGTACTCGCCTTGGTCAACGCGGTAGCCACCTTCATATCCCTTCAAAGCTTTACAGTCTTGGGGGCGAGGATTGCCTTGAAGTGAAAAAATTTTTGATGCAACTTGCTTAAACTGTTTTGCTTGCAAGTCTAACAGATCCTTCTCAGCAGTCTTTGCAATCCTCAAAGTGTAGCGCTCACTCATTTCCACGCTTAGCAATAATTGCGTCTAGCGTGATAAAGCCATCATTTTCCTCAACAGCACGACGAAGTTCAGCAGAATCAATAGCATCTTCTATAGCTTCTAACAACTGCAAATCCTTAAGGCCAATAATTGCCACAACAGGTTTTCCGTGACGCTGAATCACAATGCGTTCACCACGGTACTCAGCACGATTAATCAGATCTTGAAAATTAGCACGAGCTTCACTTGCGCTTGTGACAGTCATAGTGCCTCACAAAACTAAATAATTCATATTGCCTCAAATTATAAATTTTGTACAAATTGCTAAAAATCTACAAAATTTATATTATGTACTAATATACTACTTAATAAGAAAAATAATTTCTAGAGCAAAGGTGACTTTTTAGAGTCTAGAAAAAAGCGATCGCTCTTGAAGTGGAGCGATCGCTTTTCAATTCAACCTAAAATCATTAATTCAAAATAGATTGCAACAGTGGCTTGTCTTCTGATAACTTACCCGTCCGCAACCATTCTCCCATTTCATCTGGTGCTTTGGCTTGGTTGAGGTGTTCTTTGAGTTGGGAGCCTTCCAGAATTTCTTTTTGCAACAGTTCTTCTGCGGTCTGCTCTAACAAATCACGGTTATATTGCAGAATACTTAAGGCGATATGGTGAGCATTATCTAGTGTCTGCTTAACTTCGCGGTCAATTTCTTCCGCCACTTTCGGACTGATTGCACGGCGCGGGTTACCATAACCTTCGATAAACTGCTGTTGACTCTTCTCAAACGCCACAGGCCCAAGTTTATCGCTCATTCCATAGAGAGTAATAGCGCGTTCTGCCAAGTCTGTAGCTTTCTGGATATCGTCACTCGCACCAGTAGACACTTTGCCAAAAACGATTTCTTCAGCAGAACGTCCACCCAAAAGGATAGCAATGCGTCCGCGAATTTCGTCTTCCAGCATTAAGAAGCGGTCTTCTTCTGGCATCTGAATTGTGTAACCCAATGCACCTACACCACGAGGAACAACAGAGATTTTTTCAACTTTACCAGCGCCAGGCATCAACGCACCGATAATGGCGTGACCAACTTCGTGATAAGCTACGGTCTTTTTCTCAGTTTCATTCAGGACGCGAGAACGTTTTTCTAAGCCAGCAACCACGCGCTCAATGGCTTCATTAAAATCTGCCATCGTCACTGCTTGCCGATTTTGACGAGCCGCTAACAGTGCAGCTTCATTCACGAGGTTAGCTAAATCTGCCCCAGCAAAGCCAGGAGTCCGAATAGCAATAGTGGCTAAGTTGACATCCTCAGCCAATTTGACGTTTTTGGCATGGACTTTAAGAATTGCTTCACGACCGATTTTATCAGGGCGATCAACCACAATTTGGCGGTCAAATCGACCGGGACGGCGTAAAGCAGGGTCGAGGATTTCGGGACGGTTGGTGGCGGCGATAATAATTACGCCTGTGTTGGCATCAAAGCCATCCATCTCAGTAAGTAATTGGTTGAGGGTTTGTTCCCGCTCATCGTTACCACCCATCATTGGCCCAGCACCACCGCGAGACTTACCGAGTGCGTCTAATTCGTCGATAAAGACGATGCAGGGAGCTTGTTGTTTGGCTTGTTCAAATAAATCGCGGACGCGTGCAGCACCCACACCAACAAACAGTTCGATAAATTCCGAACCAGAGATACTAAAGAAGGGAACACTTGCTTCACCTGCGATCGCTTTTGCTAACAATGTTTTACCTGTTCCTGGAGGCCCTACCAACAGCGCACCTTTGGGAATTTTAGCCCCCAAATTGGTGTATTTACTAGCATTTTTGAGAAAATCGATAATCTCTTCCAGTTCGGCTTTGGCTTCATCTACGCCAGCCACGTCTGCAAATTTGACACCAGTGCTGCCTTCAGAATAAATGCGGGCTTTGCTTTTACCTACTGTTAGTGCAGCGGGGCCACCCTGACGATTCATTAAAAGGCCCCAAATGCCAAAGAAAATTAACGGTGGAGCAACCCAGCTGACTAAAGTGCCAATCCAGCTATTTGGGTTTGGTGGTGGTGCAGCAAATTTAACATTATGGTTGCGGAGAATCTTAGGTAAATCTAAATCGATGGCTACTGGTGTAGTGACGAATACCTGTGCACTAGGTTTGCCATCTGGGGTTTGGGTATAAAGTGAATATTCAATGCGATCGCTACCCACAATTGCCCGATCTACTTTACCTGCTTCTACCTGAGCAATAAAGTCGCTATAGGCAACTTGTGGCGATCGGGGGGCAAAAAAACTCGGAATGATAAAGTTAAGTAGTAACAGCAGGCTCAATAAAATTAGGAAGCTGCCGCCAAACGGCCGCATCTTGGGCGGTTTGATCTGGCTCTTATTATTAGTTTCAACAGGCATTTTGATATACCCTCCAAATTTGTCAGTTATCAGACTGTTCACTGACTAATGTGATATTTATTTTTCTAAGTATTGTTAAGCAACAAATTTAATAGTTGCTTAAATAGTGATTGTGGCAATGGTAGCTTGGAAAGGTTTGTATTGATTAAATCTATTCTAGAAACTAGACAGTGCAGCCCAAATTCGTGTATACCCTACAGAGAAATGTGTATAGCCGTACTTCTATGGAAAACCAAATGGGTTTTATTCTGAAACTGCTTCTACTCTCAGCTTTGCTATCACTATTAATAAAGTATGCAGCTCCAAGTTTAACAATTCCAGCAACGGCAAGTAATGCACTGATTATAGTTTTATTGCCGCCAGTGATTTTAGCGATCGCTCTACTGTGGCGATTCCAAGCACAGAAACAAAATTAACTCAAACTATCTAGGCGGAAGTTGCTAAAATCAGCTAACCTAGCTGAATTGCCAGAAAATTGCATCTTGCCAACTATTCGGAGTCAGCCTGTGAACCTCGGTCAATGGATCGGTTTAATCGCCATAGTTCTTTCTTTATACATATTGTGGCAAATTAAGGAAGTGCTTTTGCTGATGTTTGCCGCAGTTGTATTAGCCACTACCTTAAATCGGTTAGCAAAACGCTTCCAACGCTCAGGTATGAAGCGTGTATTCGCTGTTCTCCTATCAGTGGGAATCTTTATTGCAGGTATCGTGGTTTTTTTCTTGCTGATTGTGCCACCTTTTATACAACAATTTCAAGAACTAACCTTTCGGGTTCCCCAAGGGTTTGAACTCTTTAATCGTTGGCTTGACGCACTCAGAACTCGCATTCCTAGCCAGTTGGTTCCCTACATTCCAGACCTCAACAGTCTCATCCAACAAGCACAGCCCATCATCAATCGAGTGTTGGGTAACTCTTTCGCTTTTGTCTCCGGCTCTTTAGAAGTTCTCCTCAAAGTTTTGCTGGTGCTAGTTTTAACCGGGATGATTTTAGCTGACCCCCACGCTTACCGCAAAGTATTTGTGCGGCTGTTTCCCTCATTCTATCGACGACGGGTAGAAGGGATTTTAGATAAATGTGAAATCTCTTTGCAGGGATGGATAACAGGGGCTTTCATTGCCATGAGTGTAGTGGCGCTGATGAGTGTGGTTGGCTTATCATTTTTGAGCGTGAAAGCAGCACTGGCTTTAGGAATTTTGGCAGGATTTTTGAACTTAATCCCTAACCTAGGGCCGACAATAAGTGTAGTGCCAGCAATGGCGATCGCTCTACTAGATAATCCCTGGAAAGCTGTCGCTGTCTTGGCTCTTTACTTGGTAATTCAACAGGTTGAGAGCAATGGTATTACGCCCTATGTTATGGCGCAACAAGTCTCGTTGCTGCCAGCTGTGACCTTAATCGCCCAACTATTTTTCGTCACTTTCTTTGGCTTTTTAGGACTATTTCTGGCGCTACCCCTGACTGTTGTCGCTAAGATTTGGCTGCAAGAAGTTTTGATTAAAGATGTTTTAGATCAGTGGAGTAATAATCATTCAAAAGAGACAGAGTTAGTGATAGTTTCTGACTCCACTAAGTCAAATGAACTTGCTAAAGCCAATGATAGTTGGGAGACAGAAAATCCAGATAGTGATAATGAGTAGCCGATGATTCTGTAGACACCAAAGCTAAGAGACGCTGCTTACTCAACAATCAAAACAACCGCCCTTGTTCAGCAATCTGTGAGATTTTCCGTAGAGCTTTCTTAAAGGTAAGTTCTCCCATGCTCATATCAAAGTCAGCCTTCGCTCTGACGAGAGCGCCCCGCTGGTGACTTTTCGCAGTGTTTTAGTGGTTAAAAAATTGACTTTTGAACCACCAAGGCACTAAGACACTAAGGTGAAAAGTTCAAAATTCGGGAAATTTTTTTGGGCTTTTTACCCACTTTGAAAGGGCTAGTCCTAAATATGTCGCATACTTCCAACAAGCGATCGCTATCAAGATAGCTGAAGCAGCCCTGCTAGACTAGAAGCAACAATGAGATAGCAGCAGATGGTTTTCAGCGTTGGAATTACTGACACCATTAAAAGTTTGAGCGATTTACAAACTCGCTGTAATTTACACCAAGCAGATAGCGATCGCGGATAATAGATAAACTGCTCACTACAGCACCATGTCATGACGCGACGCCAGATTATCTTTGGTCTTAGTGCTGCTGCACTGTTTTTAACACTCAAACGTTTATCCAATCCTGAGACTGAAGAAAAGCAAGCAGTAGCACCTTCAAAACAACCTAAACAATCTTTGTCCACAAACAAACAGAGTTCAGCCTCACCTCCTGTAACTAATGTTTCTGCTAACTCTAAAGCAGCGATTTGGTCTGTTCTGCAACAGGGAAGAGGCTACGTAGTGATTATGCGTCATGCTATAGCACCAGGAATTGGCGATTCGCCTGATTTCCGACTCAATGATTGCACTACACAACGAAACCTATCGGATGAAGGTAGAAAACAGGCGGTGCGAACTGGGAAAGCTTTTAAAAGCCGGAATATTCGAGTTTCTAGAGTTTTATCAAGCCAGTGGTGTCGTTGCTTGGAGACGGCAAAACTGATTAATTTGGGGACAGTTGAGCCTTTTTTGCCCCTAAATTCCTTCTTTCTCAATTACAAAACAGAATCTAAGCAAACTGCACAGGTGCGTCAGTTTATCTTGAATAACCGTAACACTCCCGGTGTAATTGTGATGATTACTCATGAAGTTAATATTAGAGCGATCGCCAGTGATATTTACCCAGAATCTGGAGAATCAGTTGTGTTGCGAGCTAATGGAAAAAACAAAATAGAGGTGGTTGGGCAAATCAGAGCCATGTGAATCTTTGTTAAGCATTTGGCGTTGCATAGTTATTCATGAGGGTTGTCCAGAGTCAAAAGTCAAAAGTTCTATTTTCAGCTTTGACTCTTGAGAGTCATAAAGCATAATTATGCGGATTAAATGCCGATTAGTTTAGGTACAAGCAGGGTTGGTATGATTAAGTCTCCTGTATTCCCGATTAGAAAATAATATTTCACCAATCTGAACACCTAATCGCCCTTGGCTTACGATAACACCTGCAAATATCTTGCCGAAAACTACCCCGCTGAATTTGCCAGATGGTTACTCTCATCTGATACTTCAGATATCCAGGTATTGAAAACAGAGCTTAGCCTTGAACCAATTCGCGCTGATGCTGTCATTTTTGTGAAAGTTTCAAGCAAAATTTTGCATTTGGAATTTCAAACTCTACCAGCATCCACTCCCCCAATGGACTTCCGAATGCTTGATTACTACACCAGACTAAAAAGGCAATACTGGTGTCAAATAGAGCAAGTAATCATTTTTCTCCAACCCAGTAGTGCAGAAACAGTTTTTAATACTCAGTATATAGATACTAGAACTAGACACGAATATCGAGTCATTCGTTTGTGGGAAGAAGACCCCACACCACTTTTGGCTAACGCTGCTCTTTTACCACTAGCAAGTTTAGCTAGAACTGACTCACCTGAAGCCTTATTAGAGCAAGTCGCTGCTCAAGTCGATATGATCGAAGAAACTGATGAGCAAATAAATATATCAGCTTGCGTACAAGTTCTCGCTGGCTTGCGCTTTGAAAAAGATTTAATTCGACAATTATTTCGAGAGGAAATTATGCAAGAATCTGTGATTTATCAAGATATTCTTCAAAAAGGACTACAACAAGGAAGACAAGAAGGAAGACAAGAAGGAAGACAAGAAGGAAGACAAGAGGGAAGGCAACAGGAAGCACTAGCACTGATTCTACGTCAATTGACTCGTCGGTTTGGTGTCATTGATTCGGACATAGAACAAAGGATTAACGGGTTATCCACCACTCAGTTAGAAGATTTGGCAGAAGCACTTTTAGTGTTCTCCAGTCACGCTGATTTAATTAGCTGGTTAGAGACTCATTGAGAATTAGTAAGTAGGTAGGTTGAATTAAATATAAAACTTTTGTAGTGTAGTGGCGTGACAAGCCTAAAGTGATGCAAAAAAATTGTAGGTTGGGTTGACGTAAGGAAACCCAACACCCTTATTGATGTTGGGTTTCGCGTTGCTCAAACGCCAGGTGCTACAACTGCCGGAACCTCCCTTCTCTACGAGAGGCTGCGCCAACGGGTATCTCCTCCGGAGACCAAGGCGAACACAGTCGCCTGGCTGTCGGGAAACCCTACCAAGAGCGCTGATTCACCGCAACGCACTGGCTCCCCAACCTACACCTAATGCACTGTTTTAGCTGTGTCAGTCCACTACTATCTTCTAATTATTTGTGCCTACCTACTTAATCACCAAATGTAATTATGCAAGAGAATCCATGAGTTGGACTCATACCTTGAAACAGAACAAAGGCTTAACGAGTTATCCCTCACTCAGCTAGATAATTTAGCAGAAGTACTTTTAGATTTTTCCATTTAAACTGATTTAATTAGCAGCCATATCACTCCATAATTAATATATTCATCCGCTACATTTAAAATGCGAACAATTGCGGAAATTAATGAGAAAATCAATCGCCAACGTGCGGTAGTTTTGACGACTGAAGAATTAAAAGCACGAGTTGCTGAAATAGGTGTTAGTAAAGTTGCTAAAGAAGTTGATGTAATTACCACTGGCACTTTTGAGCCGATGGAATCAAGTGGTGCAATTATTAATCTCGGACACACTGACCCGCCGATAAAAATTCGTCGCTGCTGGTTAGATGGCGTCCCTGCATACTCTGGTTTTGGGGCAGTAGATTTATATTTGGGTGCAAGTTGTGGCGTGGAAGTGACGGACGGGGAAGAAGTCCGGGAACGCGGCGGTGGTCATGTAATCGAAGATTTGATAGCTGGTAAACCTGTACATGTAAAAGCGCAAGGTCAAGTAACAGATTGTTACCCCAGAGCAACGTTTGAAACTACAGTTACAAGTGAAACGATAAATCAGTTTTATTTATTCAATCCGCGTAATCTTTATCAAAATTTTATTGTTGGTGTAAATGGAGGCGATCGCCCACTTTTTACCTATCTCGGCCCTTTACAACCACATCTGGGGAATGCCGTTTACTCTAACCCTGGTGCGATTTCCCCTCTACTCAATGACCCCGATTTGCAACTCATTGGCATTGGGACGCGGATTTTCTTAGGTGGCGGTATAGGTTACATTGCTTGGGAAGGTACGCAGCACTTCCCCTTACAAAAGCGTTTAGCCAATCGTACTCCAATTGGGCCGGCTGCAACTTTAGCTTTAATTGGTGATGCCAAACAAATGGATGCTCGTTGGGTGCGGGGTTGTTACTTTAAAAGTTACGGGCCTTCATTGATGTTGGGCGTTGGTGTACCACTACCTGTGTTAAGCGAAGAAGTAGTAGAACACTGTGCTGTGCAAGACAAAGACTTAGTAGCCCCAATAGTGGACTTTTCCATTCCCCGCCGTGTCCGTCCCACCTTTGGTTTAGTGAGTTACGCCCAACTCAAGTCTGGACGTATCACTATTGAGGGCAAAGCAGTACGCGTTGCCCCTTTGGCAAGTTTGTTTTTTTCTAGGCAAGTCGCCCTAGAACTGAAACAGTGGATCGAAGCAGGTACTTTTACCCTCACAGAAGCAGTTTCCCCAATTCCAATGGAGCGGTCTTTTTTACCTCAAGACCGCTGGGCGGATTTTTAAGAGGAGGCAGGAGGCAGAAGGTGGCATACTGAGCTTGCCGAAGTGCAGGAGGTAGGTGGCAGGAAGCAGGAGACAGAAGGCAGAAGTGAACAATTATCTCCCTTTTCCCCCCCTGCTCCCCCTGCCCCCCCTGCTCTCTACTCTTGGGTTGGTTTTGGCCGTTTTATCGGCTTAGGAGCGGGCGTTTTGGGTATAGGTTTTGACACCGCAGAAGGGTCGCCGCCTGTTTTTTTGATAGGACGTGGGGTTTCTCCATTGCGTCTGGGGGGGAATGGTTTCCTCCCAGCACCAGCACGAGGAGCACCTTTGAAAGGTGGTCGGCGTTTTTTGGGCAAGTCAGCGATCGCTTCAGCTTTGTCTACCACTAATACGTCAGATTCCCTTTTAACTTGGAAGTCCCAGAACTTGCCTACTGCTTTGGTGCCAAGTACACCCCTAAGTTTCAACTTAAAATATTTCGGTTTATCAGTAGGTTTGCGTGCAGCCTGCTTGATTTTGACCACCAAGCTTTTGGCGTCAAAAGATTGGTAAACTACCTCGCCACGAACAGAAAAACCACCATCTATAATTTCTGCTGAGGGGGTTTGGGTACTGATGGTTTCGTCAGAGTTTTCGGATAAAGCAGCATCGGAAGTCTGTAACTCTTGTGACTCCAAATCTTGCTCATCCTCTTCTGTTGCCTGTTTAGCCAGATTTTCTGGCTCCCAAACTCCTACAATTTGGATGTGTAGGGTGTCATTTTCTTGTCTTGTGCGCGGATAAACTACCCACAGATGTTCTTTTTCTAAGTCTAAGTGATTCTTGACTAAGCTCATAATCCGACCTAAAAGGACGGCATTGAGTTCTACAGCATCTGTGGTCACCAGCGTACCCTGAGTAAATTGTTCGCTGCTAGCATGATAGCGACCACGAACTAATCCGATCGCTCGGTACTGCATCGGTTCACTGGGAGGTGGAATCGGTTGTTGCCGATTGACTAAGTTCTCATTTGAGGCAGTTTCATTAGAGTTAATGGGAGAATTCTCAATCTTAGAGACCTTGACTGGTACAGTATTAACATTAGCGGCTGGTTCTATATTAGTTGGAACCTCGTTAGAGACAGAAGAATTAGAAGATTCAGGCGACGGCATCAGGTCGGAATTCATAAAAACTCCTTGCGGCGGAGACACATCCCAATTGTGGGATTTTACTAAGGCAGATGGAAAGAGCGTTTGTGCGGTTGATGAAAGTGTATTTTCTTTCAACAAAATCACAACAGAGCGCCCTATACAATTCTAAAGACGCTAAATTCACCATTATACTAAATGTGTCGTTTAGCGCCTTTACACTAGTTTCGGAAGCATATCATAGGTACGATTCTGACGGCTCCTCCTAAAGTCATCACTTACTTTAGCAGTGTGGATAGTTATTTGTTATAAAATTCACAGGCAATTGACGGTATTCCGCAAACTTTTGGAAATTTTTAACTTTCCGATTTGTGTAAATGATAATGTCATTAGAGTTCAGGAGAAGGACAAAATTGTGTCTCAACCGCGCAATCGCTGGGTAGTAAGGGTGATTTTGGTTCTGGCAATTCTTGCTTTTGTGGGTGTTTCCGTGGTTCCCATAATTGGGGCATTTAATAACACACCACCCTCAAATCAGAATCCTACTAGCACCAGAGGCAGCTTACCTTCCTCTGACCAAAAATCACAATTAGACGACCAAGTACGTGGTTATGAGCTGGTTTTGCAACGGGAACCAGAAAATCAAACTGCGCTCAAAGGTTTGTTACAGGCACGATTAACATTGCTGAGCCAAAAAGGAAAAGGTGAGGTTAAACCCTCTGATATTCAAGCAGTAATTGAACCTTTAGAAAAGCTGGCAAAGCTGAATCCAGAACAATCAGAATATTCAGTGCTGTTGGCTCAAGCAAAACAGCAAATTGGCGACAAAGAAGGAGCCGCTCAAGCTTATCGTTCGATTTTGGAGACAAAACCAGGTGACCTAAATGCTCTGCGAGGAATGGTGGCTCTTTTGCTAAATCAACAACGCCCAGAGGCAGCCATTGGTTTGCTACAAGATACTCTATCTAAAGCAGCCCAGCCAAATAAGATCCAACCTGGGAGTGTGGATGCGATCGCTGTGCGGGTACTTTTGGGGACTGTTCATGCTTCCCAGAAGAATTATACACAAGCTACCTCTGTATACGATCAGGCAATTCAGAAAGATCCCAAAGATTTTCGCCCTGTTTTGGCAAAGGCAATGCTCCTGAAAGAACAAGGCAAAATCGCAGAAGCAAAACCTTTATTTGATACTGCTGTAGCTTTAGCACCTGCTCAGTACAAAGACGAAATCAACAAAACAGCAGCTGCGTCTCCCTCTCAAGCTCCTGCTGTACCTCCTGTGCCCTTACCTGATACACCTAAGTAGGGGAGTGGGGGAGTGGAAGAGTGGAGGAGTGGGGGAGTAATAGTAAATTTTTCTTTCCCCCCTCTCCCCCTCCTCTTCTCGCCTTACGCTCCCTCTATGGCAGCAATGACACCAAAGATCAGAAATAGGCATCCGCCAACAAAAGTGAGTTGACGCTCTGAAATACGGCCAGCAATCATTTTGCCACCGATAACAGCGATCGCAGCACAAATGGCATGTCCTAAAATAGCACCAACCGTTACCCCAATTGGGTTATTGCCGGCGGCTAGAGCAATAGTCGCAATTTGTGTGCGATCGCCCCACTCGGCCATAAATGTCAATACAAAGGCTTCTATTAAAATTGAAGAAGCAGTTTTTCGCTTTGGTAGCTGCAAATCTGCCTGTTCCACCGCTGCTTTTGCCTCTTCTACAACTTCTGTGTCACAAGCAGCAGTCATCTTTCTGGCTTCGTACAACAGCTTAATACCGAAGGCAATAAACAAAACTATTTCGGCGTAGTGAATATAAACTTTTGGTAATAAAGACGCTGTTTGTCCTAATAGCACCGAGAGTATTGTCATTGCAGCTAAAGCGGCTGTCACTCCTATGAACACCAGACGCCGCGAGTGATGCATTGCCAAAATCACAGCGATAAAAAATGTTTTATCACCTAGCTCTGAAACTGTAATTAGTAACAAACCTGCGGTAAAAGCTGTTAACACTCTCTCAAGCTCCTAAAGAATCATCTACCGATGTGAGCTTGATGAGAGCCAAAAGACCTCACCAAGCACACACTTTTTGGTGTGAACTTAGTGAAGGTCTCGCTTTCAAATATTAATTATTTGTCACCTGAACCAGGCTTAACGCCAGCATGTTGATTCAGATGTACTGGCTTTTAAATTGTTTTGCCAGCAGCTACTCCCCTTCTATGCGATAGTAATCATACCTCTGTTCTCGGTAAGAGTCAAGGGAATAGGAAATTGCCACAAAGTATCTACGGTTTCTGCCAACTGTCGGGAAAGTGATGAACCGCGAAGCTTGGAATGAGTACTAGCTGTAGGGATTGCTTTGCCATGTACCTCAGCCGCAATTCGCGATCGCTTGTTTGGTGGCACGTTTGAGGCGATTGATCATCCTCGAAAAATTATGACTCACGCCTAAAGTATGGTATTTAAGACAGATGCTATTTGGAACTCTGATCGTCATCATTCATGGTTTCAAGCATCTCCCACAAAATGGGGTTTGAAACCCACTACTAGACCTAAAGGACTCTGCTTGTGCTGTGTATTCAAGATTTGCTGGCGCTGGAATTGTTTCGACCGCTGCCGCAAGCGCGGCTAGAATGGGTCTGCGATCGCGCTCAAGCGATGACGCTGGCGGTTGGTGACGTTCTGGTGCGTGAAGGCGAAGCGGGACTCGGTTTTTTCATTCTGTCTGAGGGACGCATCGGAATAACCCGAATTAGTGAAGGTATCGAGGTTCCCGTGGGACAGCACGATGCACCTGCGTTCTTTGGCGAAGTGCAAATTCTCACCGATGATCCGGTTCCTGTGACGCTTCACGCGCTCACACCTTGTCGCTTGCATCGGATTTCTAATGAGGAATTTCTCGAACTGCTGCACGAGTGTCGTGAGTTTGAGCGGCTGATCTTTCGCACAGTGCAGAAACGCCTTGAAGGACTCACTTCTTTTATTCGACAACGCGAGAAGATGGCAGCTTTGGGCACACTTGCCGCCGGACTGGCGCACGAACTGAATAATCCTGCGGCTGCGGTCGTTCGCGCCTTGCAAGATGTCGTTCCGGCTTTGATTGAACTACAACGGATGAATATGGTTGCCGGACAACATCAACTCGATGAGGCGCATACCCAGGAATGGCTTCAGGCAAGAGATGCGGGTTATGATGCGATTATACAGAATCGCGTTGATGCCCTCGCACTCAGTGACCGTGAAGAGGAGATTCTCAACTGGTTAGAAGACTACGGTATCGACGATGCTTGGAAGTTAGCGGAACCGTTAGCAACCAGTGGCATCGAAATTGAGACTTTGGAAACTTTAAGCGATCGCTGGCGAGATGATCCGACTGAAATGCGAGACATGGGCATTCGCTGGTTGGCACTCTCGTTTGATGTGCTGACGATGATTACCAGTGGGTTACGCGGTGCCAAACGTATGTCTGAACTGGTGCAATCGATGAAATCCTATTCACATCTGGATCAGGGGGTGCAGCAGCTGGTAGACATTCATGACGGATTAGAAGATACACTCCGATTGTTTGCCTTCAAGCTGAAGCAAGGAATTGAGATTCGCCGCAACTACGATCGCAGCATTCCTAAAATTCTGGCCTATGGTAGCGAACTGAATCAGGTGTGGACAAACTTGATTGACAATGCAATCGATGCCATTTCAGACACAGGCGTGATTACGCTCGAAACCGAGAATGTAGGAGATCATTTGCAAGTTCACATTATGGATTCGGGGGCTGGGATTTCGGATGCAGTGCGATCGCGGCTCTTCGAGCCGTTCTTCACCACCAAAGCAGTGGGCAAAGGCACGGGACTAGGGTTAGAAATGGCGCGACGGATTGTCGAAAATCGGCATCGGGGCAGTCTCAGTTTTACATCCACACCAGGTCGGACTCGATTTAGTGTCTGTTTACCAATCTCCGATGAAGTTCATTAAGTCATCAACACGCAAAATGATATAGCAATCCGATTTGATTCCTGAATCACTCGTAGAGGCAGGGAATGGGGAATAGGGAATAGGGAATAGGGAAGAAGGAATAAAGGTGTACTGAGTTTTGTAAGCGCAAGCGCAGGCTACGCCAACACGCAATCAAATAGGAGTCCTATATCAATTAATTTTAATGACTCTCGTTTTTCTGTAGTTTTATTACTAATTGCATCTTGATTCACATAAAGTACCTGGACATATTTTCTCTTAACTGTCTTAACTTTCTTAACTGTCTTAACTGTCCTTGTGTTCCTTTTTCAGTAATGGTAAGTTGTTCTCGAAATAGTCATTGGCATACAGACAATTATGGAAAGTATTGCTGTTACACGAGACAATTTTGAAACTGAAGTTTTGAACTCCGACAAGCCTGTATTGGTAATTGTGCTACCAATTAATTATGGTGACGAGTCAGATCCTAATGACGATTCAATACAATTCTTCGACATTTCTTTAGCAGAGTTTAAATCAGAAATTCAAAAAACTGCCGGTGATCAATATAAAGTTGCTCTAGTTGATCGCAGAGATGAGCGTGACTTGAATTTGTTTGTCCCTGCGCCACCAATATTTCCGCCTCCTATTCCATTTTTGGTTTTTGAAAAAGGCGAACGGGGAAAAAGCGGATTTTTAATTGCCTTTTCTAAAGAAAAAATATTTCAATCATTAAAGGAGCAACTTAGTAACTGATATTAAATCCGAGTTAGCTAGGGCGTGTTTTCAAACCCTACAAGCCTTCAGGTTAAAGCCTGAGGCTACAGGAACAAAGCCTGCTAAGAGCAGGCTGAAAATCTTGATTTTTCGTAGTTCGCTTGCGCGAACTTCGTTCCTGTAGCCGCACCCTTTAGGGTGTCGGCGAGGCAAGAAAACACGCCTTAGCCCCTTGATAATCTAGCCCGCGTTTGCGTACCGTAAGGTTTCCGAACGAGTTCGGAAAATTGCCGGAAGCATTACGCGGGCTTTGGTCGTATAGCTAAACTCTTTAGGCTCCTCTTAAATAATTTTCAATTACCCTACAGATAACCTTGATGTACCGCTCCTACTATAAAGATAATGTGGGGGAGAGATCACTTTGAGATTTTGCAAATAGTATCTGCTGTTACTCAAAGCCTTTATTTTTATAACGCTCCCCGTCATCCCACATCCCTAGTTCAATACTTCCGCTCTTTTGGCTCAAACATAGTAATCGCCACTGGGCGATACTGAATGTCAATTCCTGCTGGTGAATAGTAAGCCATTGTGTGTTGGAGGAACTTGGTATCATCTCTGTTGGGATAATCTTCGCGGAAGTGAGCGCCACGGCTTTCCTGACGATTCAAGGCTGATGCCAGAATCGTCTGTCCCACTACCATCAAACTCCGCAGTTCTAAAGCTTCCACGATCTCTGTATTCCAGCAACTGCCTTTGTCATCTAAATAAATTTGCGGGTATTGCTGTTGTAATTCTTCAAGTTTTTGCAAACCCTCACTCATTAATTCCTTGGTGCGGAAAACACCGCAGTATTCTGTCATGCAATCTTGGAATGCTTGACGAACTTGGTTAATGCGATACTGTCCTGGCTGTTGTAGCAAAGCTTGTACTTGTTGCTGGGCTTCCCTTTGGTAACGTTGCTCGTCTACAGGGGGCAACTTACGTTTTTGCACATATTTGGCGATCGCAGCTCCAGTCCTTTTACCATAAACAACACATTCCAGTAGGGAATTACTACCAAGGCGATTTGCTCCGTGGACAGAAACACAAGACGTTTCCCCAGCGGCAAAGAAACCGTCAACTAAACCGTCGCCACTACTGCGAACTTGTCCATCGGTATTAACTGGAATACCGCCCATACAATAGTGAATTGTGGGGCGGACTGGCATAGGCTGAGTCACGGCGTCAACGCCTACTAAGCGGTGGGCTTCTTCCCAACAGAAGGGAACACGGCTCATAATTTTTTCTTTGCCCATGTGGCGCAAGTCAAGATAGACAAAGGGGCCGCCAGTACTGCCATCGAGGTGAATACCACGACCAGCGCGAATTTCGTAAGCGATCGCCCGTGAGGTAATATCACGAGGAGCCAATTCCATACGACTAGGTGCGTAGTTTGCCATAAAGCGATCGCCTTCGCTATTGATCAAATACGCCCCTTCTCCGCGTACTGCTTCCGAAATCAGCACACCTACAGGATATAAACCCGTGGGATGAAATTGGACGAATTCCATATCTTCGAGGGGCAAACCGGCGATCGCAGTCATTGCCAAACCATCACCAGTGGAAGCGTAATCATTGGAGGTGGTGTTATAAACACGACCATAACCCCCCGTGGCAAACATCACCGCCTTAGCCCGCAGCACCTCTATATGCCCATCTAAGAGGTTAAACATCACTACACCCTTCGCTTCATTTTCTTCCAAAATCAGGCGCATTACGTACCATTCTTGGTAAACTTGCACACCATAGCGCCGCAAGTTGTTTACCAATTCGTGCAAAATCGCGTGACCGGTCTTATCAGCGGCGTAACAAGTGCGGTTGTGGGAATGTCCACCAAAAGCCCGTTGGGCAATGCGACCATCAGGCAAGCGAGAGAACAAAACGCCCATGTGTTCCAAGTCAATCACCACATCTGGTGCTTCTTGGGCGAGAATTGCCACTGCATCTTGGTCTGCCAAGTAGTCAGAACCCTTGACAGTATCAAAAGCGTGTGCCTCCCAACTGTCTTCTGAATCAACGTTTTTCAGCGATGCTGCCATACCACCTTGGGCAGCAACCGAGTGGGAACGAATCGGGTGGGTTTTGGCAACCACAGCAATATTTAAACTGGGGTCAGTTCGGGCAATTTCCACAGCGGCGCGGCATCCCGCCAATCCACCCCCGATAATAATCACATCGTGTTCTAGCATAATTAGCCCCCAACTGCAAAAAGCTGCTGTTCTATTGTAGAGATGTGATTAATCAGGCAGTGCGTTGTAGAGAAAAGTTTGATGGTCGCCTTCCCTCAGCACTTCGGGAAATATTCTCAGTTAAAGCTAAAAATGAGAATTTGTGTAGGTTGGGTTGAGGGACGTAGACGCCGGAGGCGGCTTCCCGCAGGGTAACCCAACATTATCAAGGCTTGTTTGGGTTTCACTACCCTGCGGGAAGCCACCCTCCAGGTGTCTACGTTCAACCCAAGCGTATTGCTTCCCTCAGCACTTCGATAAATATTCTTAGTTATGCATCTCTACAAAAAAATTCCCTGCCTATAGACAGGGATGTGATTTCAATTCTGGATTTTGATTTTGTGAAAAGTTGAGCCAGTGCGTTGGTTTTCCGACTTAGCAAACTTTTCAAGACGGATTTTGAATAATGAGGTTACTCGATATTCATGAAGCCAGCGGCTCCAATCTCAAATCTAAAAACTACTTAACTAGCCGCTTGTACAGGTTGTTGCTGGGAAACATTACCAGGTATAGGTTCAGTCCTGGTTGCTGCATCTACAGGAGTTACTTCAATATGATTTAACAATGTAGTGACAAATGCAAACAGCAAGAAAGGCAGCGATAGCAGGACGACGAGTCCCACTGTAGCTAAAGCATACACAGGTCGCCTAGCACCCATTAGCGCCAAGGCTGATGCCAAACTTAGGGTAATTGTGATCAACCAAACAATTATCTGACCATATATATCACCAAAGGTTAGGGTACAGACAAACCGATACTTTTGACTATTACTCGTGGTCATCACATTTGCCTCAAGTCTCTCCTATAGATTCTACGTTAGAGCCATGTTTGGTTTCTAGACAATTTCTAAATATTTTTGCAAGGTTCGTAATATTGCTTTACAAGCAATAGCACTAGACGCGCCTCCCAATAACGATAATATAAACTAGAGTAATCCGATTTGATTGCTGAATCACTCGTAGAGACAGGGAATGGGGAATAGGGAATGGGGAATGGGGAACTCTTAAGAAGTAAGAAAGGTGTACTGAGTTTTTTAAGCGCAAGCGCAGGCTACGCCAACAAAAATCAAATAGAATCCTATAGTTCCAATAGTGGAGAGGTAAAGGCAAATGGTTTTGACACCTCAACAATTAGAAGCCATCATGCCCGACGCCAGTCAGCTATTAAGTGATGAGCCGGAAATGGAAAGTTCTTTGCACTATATGCAGCTATTGCTGCTCGTCACCTGTTTAGAATGGCTGTGGCGTGAAAAAAGTGATTACTTCATAGGTGCTAATCTCACCATTTATTTTAGTCGCCAACAACTGCGAAATAGGGATTTTCGCGGCCCTGATTTTTTCTTAGTTAAACAGACACAAAAGCATCTTCGTAATTCTTGGGTAGTGTGGGAAGAAGATGGGAAATACCCCAATTTGATTATCGAACTGCTATCGACTAGCACCGCCGATGTAGACCGGAATTTGAAAAAAAACCTATATCAAGATAGGTTCCATACACCAGAGTATTTCTATTTCTCCCCAGACACTTTGGAATTTGTAGGATTTCGCTTAGTAGGAAGTGAATATCAAGATATTACACCCAATGCCAATGGTTGGCGCTGGAGTCAGGAGTTAGATTTGTACCTCGGTATTGATTCAGGAAAACTGCGTTACTTTACCTATGAAGGTGTTTTGGTGCCAACACCAGAAGAAGCCGCATTACAAGCACAATTAGAATTACAACAGCAAAGTCTTGAGTTACAACAACAAAGTCTTGAGTTACAACAGCAAAGTCTTGAGTTACAACAAGAACGCCAACGCGCTGAACGGTTGGCAGAAAGACTACGTTCTTTGGGTATGGATGTAGACTAAGAGGGCAACTATTTTAATTTAAATTCATCAAATTTTACAACTTCTGAATCCGGCTTGCGGGTATCAAAACGATAACTGCTTACCGCACCTGTCCCTGTATCAAAGATGCTAAAAACCGTGATGTCATTACTAGCAATATAAGGCATCGGCTTACCATTTTCACTTAACAAGGGTGCAATTGTCGGCATCACAGGTTTTAATCCATTGGGGTCGCCTAGCTTAACATAATCCTCTTGATATCCAGTTGGCACTTCTCGCTTTCTTTCACCCCAAGCAGCGCCATAAGTATTACCAACATTAGATGTTTCCAGAAAGTGCATTTCCCTGTTGCTGACAAAGCGGTTCCACAAATGAGAATGTCCATAGAATACGAATTGCACATCAGCCGCTTCTAATAATGGCACTACATCGCGGATAATATAATCTCTATTTTTGGGATATTCGTAACGCACTGCCTTGATTTTTCTATCATCCCGTTCAATTATCTGTACTGGGTCTGTATATGCAGGTACGATATTATCACCCAGAGTGTGGGGCGGATGATGAAACATCACAACTTTGTATTTTGCTTGTTTAAATTCAGGGCTGTTTAGTTCTGTCTCCAGCCAATTGTACTGCTTGCTGCCTTTGGCAATTGGCTCATAAATAATCTGTCCATAACCCCACTTCTTAGGATTATTTAAATCCTTTTCTGCTTCCTGATATCTACCTTTATGCTTTCCATCTAAGCTGGGCGTCCGCCACATGTTAGTAACGTACAGTACTACCAAACGCACATCACCAAAACTAACTGCATAATACCTTTTTCCACCCTCTTTACTTTTTGGTAAAGTGAAAATTTCTTCGTAGGTATGGGTATTAAAAGAATTATCTATGAGAGATTTGTCATGATGTAATTTTTGGGCAACTGCGCGGGGAATCGTATCATCAAATTCATTGTTTAAACTTCTCCCTGTCTCGGCAAATCGTCCCATTACCTCATGATTGCCAATGCAAGTAAACATGGGTGCATTTTGAATGATTTTCCCGCCAGTGTAAGTTGTCTTAACGCCACTATGCGTCATTTCATATTTGGCGCGACCTTGCAAACCGGGAAACAATGCACCACCACTATTATCATCAAACCATTCTGAGGCGCGATCGCTAACGTTGACCAAATCACCAGCAAACCATACCCCATCCACTTGTCCAATTGTCTCCACCACTTTTTGCAAATTTGCTGCTGTCATCGGTTTCAACTGATGGTCTGAGGTAAGCAGAATTTTTAGCGGTGTACCTGGTTTTGGCGTAGCTGCGAGGGTAAAAACATCGCTGCTAACACTCTCACCATCTTTCTGCACACTCATGACGCGATAAGGAACACGCACATTAGGCGTTAAGCCTGTCACCTCAGCTTCATGTCGCCAAATGTCGCGTTTAACAGGTTGTTGGTAAACTTGTCCGTTTTCGGTTTGGCTTGCTACTCGTGATTGCTGGTCTTCGCGTGTGCGACTAAGTTTATTGGTGCTCGCCTTTGCAGTTTGCTTGAGATTTTCACCGTAGCTGACTATATGTTTAACACCAGCAAACTCGGTAAACCAAACTACTCGTACTGAGGTTTCAGTTGGCAATTGCAAAAATGGGTCGGTCAGCAACTGGGGTGCTGATGTCATACTTGTTTGACCAAATGAATGCACATCTACCAGCGTAAAGCATATAAACAGCAAAAACACAGCGGCTAATGTTATTTTGCGGCTGTTTAAGCGTCTAGGCATGAGTAATATACCAAATTTTTAGGCGTTCGCAACCGAACGCAATTCTATTATTAGCCTTGTTGGCGAACATCATAAAAAATCCAGCTAACCAAGCTTACTTAACAAGCGTGTAAACTGATGATCTCGATTAAACAGAGCCAGAAAAGCCAGGAGAATAACGCCGATTGTGGCGATCGCAGTTCCTGATGCCTGTGCAAAAATAATCACAATCTGGTAACGTATGGCATCATTAGGACTAGCCCCAGCAAGAATTTGACCAGTCATCATTCCCGGTAGGCTAACTAATCCCATCACCATCATCGAATTAATAGTAGGAATCATTCCTGTTCTGAGGGCTTCTTTAATAGTTTGATGTGCGGCTTCCCAACGGGTTGCACCCAGAGTCAGTAGCGCCTCTATTTCAAAGCGCCGATTGGTCAAGTCTTCCATAAACCGATCTAAACTCAAAGACGTACCTGTCAGAGCATTACCCAACACCATACCCAAAAGTGGAATGAGATACTGAGGCTCGTACCAAGGCTGTACACGCAAAATACCGCTAACTACTATTCCTGTGACTAAAAAAGAACCACTCAAAAGCGATATAAAATTATTCCAATAAATACCAGCAAATCGTCTACGTGTGCGATTAACACTAGATACACCAGCTATAACCGTCATACTCAAAGCCAAAAGTATCACTAATAGAGGATTGCTTAAAGTAAATACCCACTGTAATATATACCCCACCAGTAACAATTGCACTACCATTCGTAGCGAAGCTATCCCCAAACTTTGCTCTAGCCCCAACCGCAAGCTCAAGGAAAGCCCTATATTGATCGCAATAAACAAAGTCGCCAAAGCCAATTGTCCGTAGCTAATCTGGATATAATTAGTTTCCATCAATCTTTTTCCTTCAAGCTAATTTGGCGATTGGTAATGCGTGACAACTGGGTTGGGTCATGGCTTGTCCAGAGATATGCCCGTTGTGGGTCTTGATGTTGCCAAACAGCAACTAAAGCCTCTAAACTTTGGGCAGTTCCAGCATCTAGTGATGCAGTAGGTTCATCCAGAAGTAGTACTTTTGGTGAAAGTTGCAAAGCTCGTAAAAAGGCGACAATCTGCGCCTCACCACCAGAAATAGCGCTAATCGGACGCTGCAAAAAGTCAACCGTTTTATGCAAAAGATGCAGATAGTCTAAAATCAACTTGCGGTTGTAAACTTGATGGCGGTGAACTGCTAATCGATAAACTTGCTGGAGATTTGACTCTACAGTTCCTTCCCAAAGAGCTGGTCGCTGGTGCAAGTAAATGATTTGGGAACGATAGCTGGGTATAAAGTGGGAATTCATTGGCTGTCCCTGAAAAATAATTTGCCCTGCTTGTACAGGATCGAGTCCAGCTAATGCCCGTAGTAGTAAGCTTTTACCAGAGCCAGAAGCACCTACCACCGCTACTCGCTCCCCTGGAAATAATTGAAAACTGAGGTGGCTCCAGACCCACTGCTTCTCAAGTCTTCGACCTAAGTCTTGTACCCAGAGAATAGGATTGTTGGGAGACAATTCTAGCTCATAACTCTGACTTTTAATAAGTTGATCTTTCATGATTGTTTCCAGAATCCTTAGATGCAGGCACAAAAGTTCATAGCAGCTAGTTTGACTCTATTTAGAATTTTGAAGAAAAACTGTTTGTGAGGAAGTTAACCTTCCCTTACGTCCTATCGGTACACACATCGGCGTTCCCAAAATTGGGTCAGGAATAATACGACACTCTAACCCAAAAACTTCTAGTACCATTTCCTGGGTCATCACCTGCTTCGGTTCCCCAGCCGTAAAAATCCGACCATCTTTGACAGCAACTAAATAATCAGCATAACGACAAGCCTGATTTAAATCATGCAGTACCATGACAATAGTCCGTCCCTGATTTTGGTGCAACTCATACAACAAATCCAAAACTTCTATTTGGTGTGCCAAATCCAAAAAAGTAGTCGGCTCATCCAAAAGTAAAATATCTGTATCTTGCGCCAGCGCCATCGCAATCCAAGCTCTCTGTCGTTGTCCACCAGACAAAGTATCTAATGCTCTATCTGCCAACTCCAATAAATCTGTAGTCAAGAGCGCTTGTTGCACGATTGTTTCATCTTTGGCTGACCACTGTTGCAACCAATTTTGATAAGGGTAACGTCCTTGTGCTACCAAATCTCTGACTGTTAAACCTTCTGGTGCGACTGGACCTTGGGGCAAAATGCCCAACTGTTGAGCCACTTCTTTGGTGGAAAGCTTCAAAATCGACTCTCCATCAAGATATACCGTACCACTAGATGGTTTAAGCAGTCTTGCTAAACCTCGTAACAAGGTTGACTTACCGCAACCATTAGCACCAACTAAAGCGCTAATTTGTCTGGTGGGGATTGCCAAATTCAAGTCACGGATAATCGGCGTACCATCGTAAGCTAAAGACAGATTTTTGGTTGATAATCCTTTCATAAGCTTTATTTTTTGCGGTTACGAATTAATAAGTAAAGAAAATAAGGAGCGCCGATAGCAGCAGTTACCACCCCACAAGGAAGTTCGATAGGTGCAAACAGCGTTCTTCCTAGCAAGTCTGCGATTACAACAATAACTCCCCCCAACAGTGCGGAGGTGGGAATTAACCCTTCGTGATTTGTACCTACCAATTGTCGTCCTAAATGGGGTGCTATTAAACCGACAAAACCAATATTTCCGGCGGTGGCGACTCCTGCACCTGCTAAGGCTACACCTACCAGTACGAGTAAACCACGTTGCCATTCCACACGAGCACCTAGACCTTTGGCGACATCATCTCCTAAGTTAAGGGCGTTCAAATGCCTTGCTAGCGTCAACGCCATTGGTATAAAAATCACTAACCAGGGGAGCAAGGAAAAGACTTGCTCACTTGTGCGTCCGTAGACACTGCCAGCTAACCATACTAAAGCATTACTAACGTCATAAATTTCCCCAAAGGTAATCATCAAGCTGGTTATGGCACTGGCGATCGCAGACAAGCCAATACCCATCAAAATGAATAGAATCGGCGAACTACCGTTATTCCAAGCCAGGGAGTAAATTAAAACAGCCATCACTAAAGCACCAGCAAAAGCTGAAAGAGGCAAGGTGTAAATCGGTGCTGATGGAAATAGGACAATTACTGTAACTGCTGCCAAACTTGCTCCGGCATTAATGCCAATAATACCAGGGTCAGCCAAGGGATTGCGTGTTAAACCTTGAAAGATAGTGCCAGAAATGGCCAGCGCCACTCCTACCATAAAAGCTACAAGGGTGCGGGGTAGCCGCAGATTGTGAATCACGAAGGCATGGTCTGGGTTTCCCGTATCTAAACCCAATACAGTTTTGACGATATCCAAAGGCGAGATTGGATATTCACCTTTGGCCACATTCATCACCATCGCCACCACAATCACCACTGCCAAACAAAGCAGCATTGGTGGTACGCGTCGGTCTATCCGAAAAGATATCGCCTTAGAACGAATAACTAGCCAATCTGACTTCATTTTTTTACCTTTGACTTAGCTAGGTACACAAAAAAGGGAGCGCCCACAAGTGCTGTCATTACACCTACAGGTAACTCCTGTGGTTTGAGCAGCAAACGGGCGGCAATGTCTGCAACTAGGAGTAAAATTGCACCTACAATTGCGGAGTAAGGCAAAATCCAACGATAATCAGCTTTAATGAAAAATCTGACGATATGGGGAACGACTAAACCAATAAAGCCGATTGGCCCTGCCAAAGCAACTGAGCTTCCCGCTAGTAAAACGACGCTGATAGCAGTCATGATTTTGACCCAAGCTGTCTGTTGACCTAAGCCTTTCGCCACATCTTCACCGAGGCTCATGGTAGTAATTTGTCTACCAAGGGCAAAAGCAACTACTAATCCAATGGCGACGAAAGGCAGTGCTTGCAAGAATATGTTGATATCGCGTCCAGCCAGTGAACCAGCTAACCAAAATCTAATTTCTTCTAGGGTGCGTTGACTGACGATGAGGATAGCAGTAGTCAGCGAAGAGATGAGAGCTGTGAGCGCTGCACCTGCTACTGTCAAATTCAATGGGGTAGCTCCTCCCCGTCCCAGAGAACCAAGAAAGTAGACTAATATCGCTGTGGCTCCTGCACCCAAAAAGGCCACAATAGTTAAAACACTCAAGGACGAACTGCCGAAAACAAAAATTGTCGCAACTACAGCCAGTGCTGCTCCCGATTCAATACCCAAAATACCTGGATCTGCTAAAGGGTTGCGCGTCAAACCTTGCATTAATGCTCCGGAGACTGCTAGGGCTGAACCTACAAGAATAGCAATTAGCGATCGCGGTAATCTCACAGTCTGAATAACCAAGTGTTCATAGGAACCATTAAAGGCTGTGAAGGATGCCAAAATCTTACCTAGAGGTATTTCTGCCGCGCCTAGTGTCACACTGTATACCAAGCAAATCAACAGGATAGCCAGTCCCAAAACCAGACCAGCTAAGGGTGATAATTCGGGCTTTTTCCATCCTCTGGGCGATATTGTGGATACTTTTGTCATTGCTATTTATTCTCTCAACAGTTAACTGTTTCTTAGCGATCAAATTGATTAACTTTTTTGATAATTTGATGAAATATTTTGCTATATGGCGTTTCCTAGCCGACTGAGGTACAAATTTATTGGTGTTTATCGGGAGGACACTGCGTTGCGGTGAATCAGCGCTCTTGGTAGGGTTTCCCTACGCAGGCGACTGTGAACCCGTTGGCGCAGCCTCTCGTAGAGAAGGGGGGTTCCCCCCGTTGTAGCAAGTGTCCGTTGTTTATCTGTGGTTAATTACTTCTTCGTGTGCCTAAGTCATAGGAAACAGAAAACAGATTTGTTTGCAACTCATATAGGATTGCTATATTAAATTTAAAAAAGTAATCAAACATACCAGTTTTTAACTGGCTATTTTTTCTAACTAATCAATGTCATGATCAAGTAAAATCTTTTCTAGATTTCGCAAGGGCAAGAAAGCATCGACAATTGGTACACCAGCCTCACCTATTACCGTCACTCGAATAGTATTGGCATCAAAGTTAGTGACCGTTATCTGGGTGATACCCGCAATTGGCTTTTCCGAGCGGAATGTGAATGCCTCATCATTAGGAAGGCGCAGTTGAGCATTGGGAATATCAGCAATAAAGCTATTGCCAGCACTACGATTTATGGTTTGTAACTGTTGACCTGTTGTAGTCTGCAATATTACTTCAACACCTTTGTCAGTGGGATTGGCTCTCACTCCAGTAACTTGTAAAACTTCTGATGAGGGCGCTGTTTCTGGTGTTGGAGCTTGCACTAGCTTTTCGGCACTAGTGATAGGAAGTTCTATTTCACTCAGTTGGGGAATATCTCTGCTGGATATGCCTTCTGACTGCACTTGTGTCCTTTTTACTTCCTCAGCAATAACAGAACTTATGACTAACACCCAAACAGAACTTACAATCAACAGAATTGAAAATAATTTTTGTAGCTTCATATCTTTGCCCCACACCTAATTGCCGTCCAACAGCCGCAGCTCGTGACAGTAGTTATTTAAAACTTTTGCAAGATCTATTTTTGCATCAATCGAACTTATTGCAAATAATATTTATTGTCATTTATAATGTCAATTATTGATTGTCATAGTTAATTAACAAATTTTAATTCTTTAGTAAATAGCAACTACACAGCTATCTACTAGTACAATAGAATACTCAACAACAAATAGCCACGGTTAAAATGTCGCTAATACAACTGTCTTAATCAACTATACTGAGATTTTACTAGTCACAATAGTATTATAAGTTTTGGATACAAGGGAGAACAGATTGCTGAAAAATGCCTAACATTTGTCATAAAATATAAATTATTTGACAATTTTAAAGTTTATAGTTCAGAACTATTAGCAAATACTTGTTAAAAAGGGATTGATAATTGCTATAGATTGTATTATCTTAATTGAGAATCACTTCAAAGAGAGTTGCAATAGATAAGCCAATTAAATTTGCGCTCTAGTGATGAGTATTTGGCATCTGCCAACATCAAGAATTTACATGATTGAAGCGATAGTTGCGGTTCTTGCTTGCCAACCGTCAATTAATGGGCGATGGAGGTTTTCCCAAGACCGGACTGCTTCACCAACGCAGTGGCTCCCCATGAGTGACTCTACAGCCCTTTTCCTAAAGAGACCAAGGCGAACGGGCAACAAAAAGGCAACCGTGCCAGAGGCATCATCCGAAGGGCAACAGGAAACAAGGGATAGATAGATGCGTACTGAGTCTTGTTCAAAAATCAAATAGGAGCCATAGATAAATTCCACACCAGGTGCATTCTTGCGAGCATAATGCAACACTTCTTTAGAACTATCAATTCCAGTTACTTTATATCCTTTTTTTACAAAAATTTGTATTAACTGCCCTGTACCACAACAAAGGTCAATAATATGTGCTCCTTGAGGTAAAAATGGGAGCACTAACTTTTCCAAAACATCAATGTTTATCTTGCTATCAAGCACACCTAAAAATTCATTGTGGGGTCGAGCAAATAGATCGTACTCGGGAAAAAAACTTACTGAAGACATAAAAGATTTATCCTGTTTCTACAAAAACCTAAATCGACTTTAGTTACTGTCACTTACAACCTATTTTGCGTTTGACGAGTTGGGAGATTAATTGGACAAAAGGCTCCCTGTTGAAGTCTTCCTACGCTCTCGTTAAATAGACTAAATTATGTAATCAATATCTTGCTTAGTATAAGTAAGAGACAACTTCTAAGCGATAAATTGTCCTTCGGATGCTATATCCTTTCTAGTATGCTTCGCCAACGTTTTTACACTAAAATTTTGGACTTTACAAATACGCTCTAGAATAACAAGTCCCCTTCTCGTAGTTCCCTTACACTATCCTTAACAGCCTGAATAATGCAATCAATATCTTCATCTGTATGAGCTGTGGACAAGTAATGTCCTGTTCCTCCTAAAAAGTGGATTCCCCTATCGAGCAGGTGATAGCATAACAGCGCCAGAGTCATTGAGGCAGCATGATTTTCCGCAGATAAAGGATTCTCTGAGGAAGCAGGAGCAAAGAGCGAGCCAAAATTTGCAAGCCTGATAGGTACTTCATCAGCCTCGAAGTAGGTATTCAGTTTTTTAACGAACTCTGATGTGCGTTGATTCAACTGTTGCTGAAGAGCAGGCCCTTGAGTTTTAAGATACTTAAGTAAAGCTCGTGCAGCAGCCATAGCTAACGGATGCTTACAGAAAGTGCCAGCAAAAAATGTCATTTTTACATTAGGAAAAGATGCGTCCCCATAGTTCCATGCGCCACCGTCGATTCTATCCATGTAGACAGCCTTACCTGCAATGATGCCAATCGGCATACCGCCACCGACAATCTTTCCATAAGTAGCTATATCGGCTTCAATACCAAACCAAGCCTGTGCGCCACCCAGATGAATCCGAAAACCGGTAATCACTTCATCAAAGATGAAGACTATCCCTAATTCTTTTGTTAATTGCCTCAGCTGCTGGAGAAACTCTTTAGGCTGTAAGTCTGGTCGGGTTCTCTGCACAGGTTCAACGATAACAGCTGCTAATTCCTGCTCATGTGCTTTGATTATTTCAAGAGACTGAGGATTCCCATAGTCTAGAACTAAAACGTCTTCAGCAATATTTAGTGGCACTCCTGGATACTCCGGCACTGCACGTAGATTACCGTCTAGTTTCTGTGCTTTAACTAGAGTGCCATCAAAATGCCCATGATAAGAGTTTGAAAACCGGGCAATTTTATAACGGCCTGTTGCTGCTCGTGCCAAGCGTATAGCCGACATCACGGCTTCTGTGCCTGTATTGCTAAAAGTTACTCGCTCCATTCCAGTTAGTTCACTAACTAACTGTGCAACCTCACCAGCAATATCTGATTGTGGCCCAATATGTATGCCTTGTTCCAGTCGCTCCTCTAGAGCTTCTTTAATAAAAGGAGGGTTGTGGCCCAAGAGATTCACCCCAAAACCCATTTCTAAGTCTATATATTCGTTACCATCAATATCCCATATTCTAGAACCCGAAGCATGTTTGCCAATGATGGGATAAACCATCTCTTTTAAAAAAGGAGAAAATCCTGCTGAACCTCTTGGGTCAGCAAGAACTGGCCGATAAGCTTGCATGAGTTGTTTTGAGAGAAAAATTGTTTCGTTCAATATCTCGTAAAGATTCAAGCTTAAGCCATTGCTGGAGTCTAGTTTGTAAATCACCTGTTGAGACAACAACTTGAGTTATTTTACCACTTGTTAGAACACGTTTAAAGGCTTCTATACCTTCTTTTGGTGTTATGAATAATTCAGCTAACTTTGTTTTAAAAGCTGTGTTTTGTTCTGCTTTTTCTCCAAGTTGCCAGTGATCCCAATTAACGCTATAGCGTTTCCTAGTCGGCTGATGTACAAATTTATCGGTGTTTATCGGTGTTTATCTGTGGTTAATTACAACTTCTGTGTACCTCACTCAAGCGAGAACCGCTATAATCCAGTGGAGAGGGTTTGTTTGGTTATGCTTGTGGGCAAAAGCATCCATAAAGGTGTTCGCTGCTGAATAAGCAACATACCCTAATCCTCCCAAAACAGAAGTTAAAGATGATCTCAAAAAACAAAAATCAAGCGCTCTTCCATGCAAAACTTTTTCTAGTACAAACAATCCATGCACTTTTGCTTGAAATTGCCATTGGCATTCAGTCGGAGAAGTTTCTTGAATGGTTTTATGTGAGTCGGCTTTTATAGTTTCCACTGCGTAGATGACGCCATGAATTTCACCAAAGCGCTCATTGATAGAGGCGATGGCTCTTTGCATTTGTTCTATGTTAGTTACATCAGCGCTTTTAACCAGTACCTCAGCACCTAACTCTTCTAACGCCTGCACTTTTCTAATTTTGTGGCTCACCTCATCTTGGTGATCATGAGTCGCCAGCCACTTGGGCCATTCCTGTTTTTCTGGAAGACTTGACCCTCCGAACAAGACCAGTTTTGCCTGCACTGTCTGGGCTAAATACTCCGCCAGTTCCAGACCAATACCTTCCAAACCACCAATAATCAGATACACTCCCCCTTTCCTTAATCGTGGTGTCTCTCCCTTGACTTCATTTAGTCGGACTGGCTCAAAGGTTTGCACCCAGCGATTGAGGCTACGGTAGGCAATAACCAGATCACAAATATGGGCTTGAGCTTCATTCAGCAACTGATTTGCAAGTTTTTCCTGTTGCCAACTTCCTTCCAAAGGAAGAGTAACATCAATGCTACGGCAGCTAATAACTTGAATAGTGAACTAATCATTTTCTGAATTAGTATTAATTCAGATGTTAATATCACTTGTTTTTTATTTTTATTTTTACTTCCTTTTGTCCGCCCACGCCCACGTTTTTCTTTAGGTTTTGGTTTTTCGATTGCCGAGGTGCTATTTGTTTGAGTATCTTTCTTTATTACCTGTTCTATCTGAATCGGAAACGAGTGCCTCGAGGTGGCATCTCTGCGGTGGGAGTAGATAGACTTTCATGGTGGAACAATTTACGTGAAGCGAGTTAAAAAAGGAACTCCTTCTACTCACCCACTTTACTCTGATGAAATTCGCTCTCTCCGCAAGTTGCAACGAGATTATCCTGCTAATCCCTATGTTTTCCAGTCTTCTCGACATGGACTGTTAGCACTGGATACTGTAAGGGGAATTCCTGTTCATGCTCATATGTTGCGGCATGGAACGGGTTACCCCAAGGCGAATCGAGGTACTGATACTCGGACAATTCAGAGTTACTTGGAGCATAAAAATATCCAGCACACAGTCCGTTACACTGAACTTGCATCTGCCAAGTTTCAAGGTCTTTGGGATGATTAATTTTTAAAACCCCTGATTGCCGCCGATCCCCCCGAAAAAAATCGCTCTCTCGAAATTACTCTTTTTGGCGATGAGTTTCCACCACCTTCTCTCAGAAAAAAAGTTAGACGGAATTGGTCTGGCAACTTTTTACCACTATTGCCCTACTTTGTGCCATGCTATTTCTTTACGCTACAAAGATTACCGGAAATTTCGTCATAAACAAGCTATTGAGCAAGGCTGTCGAGAAGTGAGGCAACTCGCTCCAGTACTTCATGCAAAGGATAAATTTTTGAGTTTCTTGAAAAAAATATGCAATAAAAATGGATTTTAAGTAACTAAACTGTGATAAAAATATAGTTGATTCTTGTCAAAACAAATGCTAATAAATCCTAAGAAGCTACATGTGAAGAGGGCAGGAGGCAGGAGGTTGGAATTTAGATGAGGCTTCAACCCCATCTAATTCCAGTCCACCAAATCAGAGATTTTGGTGCTCTTGACTTAAACCCTTGCTCCCTAGCGGTCGCGGCAGGAGACAGAGGGCAGTATTCCTGCTGCCTCCTGCCTCTGTTGTTAAAACTGAGTGTTTTCAGTATTTTTACTGTGTGTGAGGAAAACAGATGAAACTACAGCTATTACTTCAAAGTGTGTTGCTTACAGCTTCGTTTGTCTTGTTGTTAGCAACTCCCGCTTTGAGTGAGGAGGTAAAAGTTCAACAAGAACAAAGCAAGCAAGCGCCAACTGATAAACAGATAAATTTTAATGCAACCTTACCCTTGCATACTTCAGCACAGCCATATGCGCCTGTGAAAAAGATACGGCGATTGAGTGAGGTGGAGTCGGCTCTTAGAAGTGCCGAAATGCTAGTGCAAGTACCGACACAAACTCCAACAACGGTACCGGAAGTTGTGCAAGTTACCGGAGTCAAACTTAATTCAACTGATAAGGAACTAGAAGTAATTTTAGAGACTACTGGTTCAGACAAGTTGCAACCTGTAAATCGGATTGAGGGAAATAGCTTTATTGCTGACATTCCCAACGCTCAATTGCGTTTAACGTCAGGTAATGAATACCGGGCCCAAAACCCAGCTGGCGGTATCTCTGTGGTTACTGTGACGAATGTAGATACAAATACTATCCGGGTGACAGTGGTGGGTGAGACAACTCAACCAAAAGTGGAGTTGTTTGATAGCGGTGAGGGTTTGATTTTAGGGGTGGCGGTAACTCCATCATCTACACAACCACCGCAGCAACCGCAGACGCAACCAACCACGCCATCACAACAACTGCAAACACCACAAGCTGAAGAGAAACCGACGAGTGAAACAGAGCCAGAGGAACCTGTGGCGCAGCAGGATGAACCAATTGAGTTGGTGGTGACGGGTGAGCAGGATGAGTATCGTGTTCCGGAAGCATCAACAGCAACCAGAATTGATACACCCTTGCGCGATATTCCCCAATCAATTCAGGTCATTCCTAGGCAAGTTTTAGAAGATCAAAAGGTGATTCGCCTCACAGATGCGCTCCGCAATGTCAGCGGTATTACCCAAGAAGGTGGTTTTGGTGGCACAAGTGACCAGCTAAATATAAGGGGTTTCTTTAATGATGCCATTTTTCGAGACGGCTTCAAAGATGAAAATACAAGGTTCAAAGAAACCGCTAACATTGAACAAATAGAGGTTCTCAAAGGCCCAGCTTCAGTTTTATTTGGCAACGTTCAACCCGGAGGAATCGTTAACTTAGTCACTAAAAAACCTTTGAGTGAGCCTTATGCATTTATAGATTTCTCTGTAGGAGACTTTAGTTTCTATCGTCCCACTATTGATTTATCTGGACCACTGAACGAAGATAAAACATTACTGTATCGCCTAAACATTGCTTACGAGAATGCTGGTAGCTTCCGTGATTTTGTTAATAGTGAGAGATTTTTTATTGCACCTATTTTAGACTGGAAGATTAGCGATCAAACAGACCTATCAATTAATTTCAGCTATCTGAATGATAGACGAACACTTGACCGTGGTATACCTGCCTTCGGTCGAGGAGTTGCTGATATTCCAATTAGTAGGTATCTGGGTCAACCAGGAGATTTCATTGAATCAGATGAGTTTAGTGTTGGATATCAGCTCGAGCATCGTTTCAACCAAAATCTGACCCTCCGTAATAGATTTCAGTTTCTTAAGTATGATGATGTGAATGAAAACGTAGATCCAGATTTTCTGGATGAAACTACTGGTGATTTATTTGGCAGATTTGTTGCCAGGGAGAATAATGAAGAAACTTATGCTCTACAAACTGACCTAGTTGGCAAATTTTCCACAGGTTCTATACAGCACCAAGTTGTGTTTGGAGTTGATTTGAGGAGGGACTATTCAGCAGGATTTTATAGAGGTTTAGAACGGGACGATCCAGGAAATCCTATTATTAACATTTTCAATCCAGTTTACGGAACTGTACCCAGACCGAATGTTTCTGATCTTCCTGATATTAGATTTGATAGCACTTCTACAAATGATACATTTGGTATCTTTTTGCAAGACCAAATTGCATTTACTGACAATTTCAAGCTCCTGGTAGGTGGTCGCTTTGACACAGTAAATCAAGATGCCCTAGATAGAGACTTAGATGAGCGTACTACACAGTATGATGAAGCTTTCAGTCCTCAAATTGGTATTGTTTACCAACCAATTAAGCCTATTTCACTTTACGCTAGTTATAGTCGCTCATTTGTACCGAATTTTGGACAAACTGTTGATTTTGCTCTTTTAGAGCCAGAACGGGGGACTCAATATGAAGTGGGAATCAAGGCTGATATCAATGAGAGGCTTTCGGCAACTTTAGCTGCTTACCAAATTACTAAGACAAATATTGCTACTACTGATATTGATAACCCTGATTTTGTTATACCCATTGGAGAACAGAGGAGTCGCGGAATTGAATTAGATATTTCTGGTGAAATTGCTCCTGGATGGAATATCATTGCCTCTTATGGTTATACCGATGCCGAAATTACCGAAAGTACTGATATTCCTGTAGGCACAAAAGCAGCTTTAGTTCCCGAACACAAAGCTAGTCTTTGGACAACCTATGAAATTCAACAGGGTGATTTGCAGGGCTTGGGCTTTGGGTTTGGATTATTCTATTTTAGTGAAAGACCAGGTGATTTGGATAATAGCTTTGTGCTTCCCAGCTACGTGAGAAACGATGCGGCAATTTTCTACAAACGAGATAACTGGAAAGCAGCTATTAATATTCAAAACCTATTGGATGTGAGATATTTCGAGTCAGTGAATTATGGCAGAGTTACAGTCGTCCCTGGTGCACCATTTGCAATTATCGGCTCATTTTCGATTGAGTTTTAGCGTAGAAAGTCCCAATATTTTTGTATAATAGGCATCTTGCCTCTTTTTGTCATCTTAAGCCAAAACTCCTTTGATTACTGAATTGTTTGCCAATAACTGAAGTGAATATGCCAATCAACGAGACTCGTAGCAATTGCCAATTTTGCTCACTCATTTCTCAGGCTAACGGTGAAGATCCAATAGGTTCGATAGAAGAATTTGAACATTATTTAATTGTAGAGACAGCGCTACCCTGGCCTGAAGATATTTGGTGTGAACCTAAGCCAATGCCTCAGGAACTTTTGGATGCTGCGGGCTTTGTTTGGAAATGTGGATCTACTATCCGACTATTAGCGATCGCTCCAGAGCGTGAGTACTCCCTTCCTGGGAACACCCGTGTATTGTACTATCGCCGACCAGCAAAGTTATTTGCAAAATATGAAAAGCATGAATTTATCGTACCCCATAGTTTAGTTGGCTGTTTGGCATTGGCTTTACTGAAACAACCACAGGAACTGGTGCATTTTGAACAGTATCGGCAACAGAGCGATCACATTCGAGAGTTACTGGTTTGTACGGACGGCGTATCTGATGTCACCTGTAGCAGATTTGGCTATCCTATTTATAAAAAACTGCGTTCTGAGTATACTAAGACCTCTGGTGAAAAACTACGTGTGTGGCGATGTAGCCATTTTGGTGGTCATCAGTTTGCTCCCACTTTGTTAGACTTACCAGAAGGACGCTACTGGGGTCATTTGCAGCCAGAAATTTTGGATCTCTTAGTGCAACGTAATGGCCCAGTTACAAAACTATACCCTTTCTATAGAGGTTGGGCTGGTTTATCCAAGTTTGAGCAAATTGCAGAACGAGAAATATGGATGCAAGAAGGTTGGGATTGGATTGACTACTACAAAACAGGTCAAATTTTAGCCATCGATGAAGTTAACCAGGACTGGGCAGAAGTTCGGATTGATTTTACAACTGATGATAGAACTACAAGCAGCTCCTATGAAGCGAGAATAGAACTGAGCGGTCGTGTGATGACTGCTTTTGAATCAGGAAAAAATAAACCGTTAGAGGAAGTAAAGCAGTATCGTGTCAGTCGTCTATCTAAAATTGCCTCAATCCAATAACGCTTGCTTGGGAATTCAACAATGGGCAAACGCCTACATCGTTCTATTAAATTATTTTGTCTGTTGACTCTTGCGTTTATTTTAATTACGGCTTGCTACGGCAAACCTTCTCAAAACGCTCTCTATCCCAAGGCAAGGTTAGCAGCATCTGAGTGCCGAGTAGTTAAGCATAGTCTGGGAGAAGCCTGTGTTCCTCTGAACCCAAAGCGTTTGATTATTATGGATGAAGAAGCCTTAGAAGCAGTGCTGGCACTAGGGATTAAACCTCTAGCAGCAGCAGAGGCAAATTGGGTGGGCAGCAGAGGACGACAATTTGGTACAAAAGCCGAAGGTATAGTTTCTCTAGGAAAGAACGAACAGCCGAATTTAGAAAGGATGGTGCAGTTGCATCCAGATTTTATCCTCGGTATGATAGTTAGTCCAGAAAATTACCAGCTTTTTTCTCAAATAGCTCCAACAGTTGTACTAGATTATTATGAGCAAAATACTTGGAAAGAAGCTTTTTTGCATATTGGTGAAGTTTTGGGCAAAAGTACACAAGCCCAAGAAGTACTCACGCAGTATCAAAAGCGGGTGCAAGAATTTCAAAAAGCTATGGGAGAGCGACTGGAGAAAACAGAGGTTACTGTCAGCCGTTTCTATGCAGGGGGTCAACAAACTGAGTTTCGTACTCCTTTTTCATTCCCAGGAAGTGTTTTTAGGGAGATAGGGCTTTCTTTGCCAGAGAAGCAACAAGAACTGATTAAAACGGGTTTCCGTTTACCTCTTTTCGGACTCGGTCTGGAACGTGTAGACTTGTTGGATGCAGATGCCTTATTTGTAGCCCTAGATCCACGTTCTGAAAAAAACTTTAAAAAATATCAGAGTAGTAAACTGTGGCAACAACTTAAAGTAGTTAAAAATGATCGGGTTTACATTGTTGATTCAGGTTACTGGATTTTTGGGAATATACTTTCAGCTAATACCATTCTGGATGACCTCTATAAATATTTGCTATCAAAACAATAATCAATCAAATCTAAAAAATCCAATCAGTTTGTCCAAGGCTCTGGAATTTCATCGAATTTTCCTAGCGCTTCCACTCTACCTGCTTTCATCACAATAACCTGGTCAGCGCGACGCAAAACAGAATGCCGATGAGAAACTACAAGACAAGTAGGTGTCCAATTATTTTGTCCCTGTTCAGTTCTATTTGCAAATATTCGCGACCATAACGCCAATTCTGTGTCCACATCCAAAGCACTGGAAAGGTCATCAAACACAAGCAGTTCTGGTTGACGCACAAACATCCGTGCCGCAGCTACCCGTTGCAATTGTCCACCAGAAAGTCGAACACCCTTGGAACCTACCAATGTTTCTAGTTTTTCATTCATAGCTGCTAAATCTTGTTCAAACACAGCCATTTTTAGCGCCTTTTCAATGTCAGTATCATCCTTGGACAAACCTAGCAATATATTTTCTCTCAATGTGTAACTAAAAAGTTGAGGAATTTGAGGTGTATAAGCACTGCGAGGTGGAACAAAGAAATCAGCAGGATTTTCAATAAGACATCCATTCCAGTAAATAGCGCCTTCTTGCTTGGGTAATAATCCTAATAACACCCGCAACAGTGTAGTTTTACCAGAGCCAATGCGACCTGTAATCACAGTCAAGCTACCGCGTTGTATTTGAAAGCTGATATCAGTAATTCCTCGAACAGTATCAGGATAATAATAAGTTAGGTTAGATATAGTTAATAATTGCAAGGGATCGCTTTCATTCTTAATCGGCTGTTCTAAGGTTGACAGTGATTTTTGGCGATCGCTAAAACCATTTAGATAAAGTTTATTGTTCGCTACCAAAGTATCTGCCGATACACCAGAAAGCAAAGCTGTCATACGTTCAAAGGAGACTTCTGTCTGCTTATACAACGCCATAAAACTGCCCAAAGAGTTAAAAAAGGCGCTGATAAAGGAAAGGTTATACACAAACAAAGCAAAGTCACCCACTGTCAACTTCCCAACATTATTCTGCATTAACTGGGAAGCTAGTAACAAAATCAAACCTGTTCCCAGACTCACCATATTTTGAAATATTGAATTGAGAATGCCGTTGAACAGGCTGTCTTTAACCATCATCCGGCGGCGTTTATCATTAAGGATGCGAAAATAATTTAGTACATCTTTTTCCGCTCCAGCGACTTTAATTGCTTGCACAGAGCTAAACATTTCACCTAAAATGCCCGTAACCTCTTCAGTAGCTTGGCGGCTAGCTTTTCGATATTGTTTTATGCGGATTTCTGTTTGTTGAATAATCCCTACCATGCCAACCAAAGGCAGAAAAACAAACAGCGTCATTTGAACATTAACACTCAGTAAAATTATCAAAGAAAGAACAGCAAATATTCCTTCACCAAGGATTTCTGATATCACTGCCACATTTTCTTCTACTTGGGCGGCATCATCACGGAAATAGCTAATTATTTCACCTTGTGATACAGTTTTTTCAGCCTCGTTGCTAACAATCATCGGTTGAGCAGTAGGATTGTTTAAAAGGCGTTCTAACAAATTTCGCCGCACCAATGAACTCATGGTGAAACGGTGTTGAGTTTTGGTAAAACGCCCTCCGAATATAACCGCAATATGTCCTAAATTAAGAGTCAGCAACAATGCAATAAAAGCCAGAGGTGATAACCCAAATTGTGCCTTGCCTGTCAGACTGTTGAAAAATTCCCGGATAATCAAACCAGGTACTGCGGGCAAACCCATAATTAAAATCCATAGGCAAGTATCAATTAGGTATAGTTTCGGTTGATAGCGAATTAATTGCCATAATAATTCCCACCCTCGTAGCTTTCTTGTTGCTGACATAATTGTGCTGCTCAACAGTTAGACTAATAAGTCTGTCAAACCAGTCTTTAACAACTGGGCAAAACGTGAATTAGAATTGTTAGCTAATTCTTCCCGCAGACCGTATTCGCTCACCCGACCATTTTCTAAAATAAGAATTTGATTTGCCCTTTCCACTGTTGTCAGACGATGAGCAATAATGATGCCGGTACGTCCTATTAACAGTCTGTCTAAAGCCTTTTCAATTAATTTCTCTGTTGTTGGATCGAGGCGTGAGGATGCTTCGTCTAAAATCACTAAACCAGGATTTTTGAGAAAGACGCGGGCAAATGCCAACAACTGCGCCTGTCCCGCAGATAAGCCCCTACTGTCTGGGCCTAATTTTGTGTCTAAGCCGTTGGGCAACGATTGCAACCATTGAGATAATCTCAGCACTTTTAAGGTTTGATAAATACTTTCGTCGCTGATGTTTTGGTTAAAAAAGGTTAGGTTGTTGCGTACTGTGGTTTGAAACAATTGTACATCCTGAGTTACTAGCCCGACTCGTCTAGGCAAATCTGTTAAGGGAGTTTGGTCAATAGCCACATCTCCTAAGCGAATTGAGCCATTGAGTGGATCGTATAACCTTATTAATAACCGCGCTAAGGTAGTCTTACCACTGCCTGTACGTCCCAGTAACCCCAGTACCTGACCAGGTGGCAGATGAAAGGATATGTTTTGTAGTACCAACTCTTGCTGCTGATCGAGCCTTCTGGTACGGTCATTGTAACTGAACGAGAGGTTCTCACAAGTCACAGAAAGTGCGTCATTAGGAAGTAACTCTTTGCCACCCTCATTCAACTGGGATTGAACTTGAAATAAGTTTTGAATCCGGTAGATACTCGCTTGTGCTTGCTGAAGCTCTTCTAACTGGGTGCGAATTTGCTCAATTGGTTCGTTTAGAAGAGTCGTGTAATAAAAAAAGAGGTATACAGTACCAATCGTAATTGCTTTTTGGTTCCAAAGGTAAAGACCTACTATCAAGGTAATCGCATTACCTAAAGCAAACATACCGTTGGTTGTGCCCCAAAGGATAGTATCAGCGAAGCGTGCTTTATGATAAATGGCTAGCCAGCGTTGTAAGATTTTGTAGAAGCGATGCATCACATAGCTTTTAGCACCATTAGCCCGAATGTCTTCAATGCCTGTCAGTTGCTCCCCCAAGAATCCAAAAAACTCTGCACCAGATTGGCGATAGCTTCCCCAATGGGGAACAGCGATGTTACGCAGACGAATCAGAATAAACAATGCTGTTAAGGCAAAAAAGGCAATAGTTAAACCTGCTCGCCAATCTTCTGCGAACAGTACCACTATCACACCTATAATCATCAATAAATTGCCCAAGATGTGAACGGTAAAGCTTGAGAAAAATTCGGAAAGAGTTTGAACATCACCGTCTACCCGTTCAAGTAACTCACCAGGAGTACGAAATTTGTGGAAAGATAAATCTAGTCCCAGACAATGCTCAACTAAGTCAGCACGCAAAGCATTAGTGGCTGTCCAAGCAACATTTTCACCATAGTATGTAGCGGTAATCGACATAACTTGAGTTACCAAAGCCACACCAGTAAACAGCAAAGCAGCTAAGAATAATTTTTGCCCAGAACCACCAGCCACAGCCGTATCAACGAAGTAACGCAGAATTTGCGGGTTGACTAATTTTAATCCGATAGCAGCAAATAGCGCGATCGCAAAGAAAGCAACGCGCCCCTTTTGCGGACGGAGATAGACTACAAGTAAATTCCAATATTGTTTTAGACCAATTTTCATAATGCGGCCAGATATTAGTAAGAGGTGTTCTGGAGGGTGCAATCATATAGTAATTTTTTGAGAAAACTATTCAAAAAATGTATAGTGTATAACTAATGATTAACGTAGCAATAGTTTATTTTAACTACATTAGCGCTAACTAATCTCAATAATTATGGCTTTTATGATTCTACCAGATAGAAAACCCAACGACCGAATTTGCTTCGGAATTGGGACTCATACAGCAGATTGCGGGTAGATAAAGTACACTAAAACCAGTGCATCAAAAGGGAAAATGAAAGCTTACTCTACTGACTTTCGAGAAAAAATAGTTAAAGCTTATGAGCAGGGAGATACATCGATTAGAAAAGTAGCTTCCAGATTTGATGTGAGCAAAGCTTTTGTACAGAGACTAGTTTCTCAGAAGAAAATCTGAGGGGGCGACATGAAAGCTAAAACGTAGACAAAATAAGATCCATAGCTCTCATACCTCGTAAATAATACTCAAGTTTATTGCGATTTAATCTCATTAATTTTTGAACGATACACCAACAATTATCTAAGAAACTTACCCAGGTTTGACTATATAAACCGACATAAAAACTGCTAGGTCTCCTGGTCACTCGTCCATATTCTTTGACTCTAGCAATGTATTTTTGTACACCCATACGCTTAATTTTTTGTCCTTGAAAGGTGGACATACTATAAGCAAAAGATATAATTAGAATCATCGATATCAAGCGATTACCTGAAACATTTCTATCTTCTAATTTGTAGCCACCACTTTTAAAATCTCGAAACATTTCTTCAATGCCAAAACGTTTTTTATAAGCATTGATAGCCGAGGTCAGGTCAGTTAAATTGGTTAAGATAAACCACCCTTCTTCTGTTGACCATTCTTTGAGCGATCGCTTCCATTTACCCTATCTTTTTCTACCATAATTCAGTCAAATCTTTATACCACTTAGAATCTGAGGCACATGTCGCCCCCTCAGAATAAAACTACTAGATTGGATGTATGATGCTCTTTCATATTTCCGAAGAGTATAGGTACAATCGTTAGATGGTTTGGTGAAATAGTCGGTTATTTTGACGGCAGAACTACGAGTGGTACTGTAGAAGGAATTAATAATAAACTCAAGTTAATAAAAAGGCTTGGATATGGCTTTCGTAACTTTAGTAATTTTAGGTTACGCAGTTTATTAAACTGGCATTTTCCTATTAATTATCCATAAAAGTAACCGAAGAACCTCAATTACTTAGTTTGAAGAAGCAATAATACTTGCTTCTTCTTTTGTAAACGTTTAAAATACAACAATACTACAGGATTCCGACCGAATACGCCTACTTCACTATTGTGGAGTAATGGTACAGGCTGCTAAACAATTTTCTTATTCTGTGAGGGATATCATGAGATGCTATTCTTAAAGTGGTAGATAAGAGTCTTTCTTGTTTGACAAAATCTTCAATTTTAGGAGAATACATAAATGACAGTGATATGTTCTCATTTATCGCTGTAACGTGGTGCCACCAAAAAGGTGGAATGTATAGTATTTCCCCGGCTTCAATGATAACCTCAATTTTTTCTTGCCAAGGAAATTTTGGGAATGATTCCACGTCAGGGTTAATAGGATTGACTTTACTAAAATGAAACATACAATCAATGTCTTCAATAGCTGTGTAGAATGATAAATAATCTATAGGTGGAAAAAGAATTATTCTTTTACGCCCCCGAATTTGAACAAAAACGTTATGTGGATCATCAAAGTGAAGATGTGAAACTGAAGTTGTTGGAGAATAACCAAACCAAAAATAAATTATTGGTTTTCTCAAAAAATATTCTGGATAGGTTATATCCACAATCAGTTCAGGAAAATATTTTTCAAAGTCTATCTGAGCTAAATAATATGCTATGCCACTGCCACTTTTATTTGTACTGATTGTATCTATGTAGTCCTTTAACTTCATCTCTGATTTCTTATAACTTTTGTCAAATGCATAGTTTTTGTATTCTTCAAAAAAATTTTCCCTATAAACGTCTACGGGAATAGCAGTATTACCACAGAGGTTTATTAGATAATCATTAGACCACTTTCTACAAGCATCCCAATTTTCAACAACACCATTAATAATAAAAGGCTGGTATTGCTTCCATAGCTCTAAAAATTCTTTTCGACTAGGATTGTAAATTCGCTTAATTGAGTGATTATCTTGAATTTTCATAACAAACATTTCCAAAGCATTACCTTTTTTCACACTTTACTGCCTACTGCTAGAACCCCCTAGCATATGCACTTGTATTAGTTTTTGCTAGCTTCTTCTATTCGCTTGCGGAAACTTAAAGGTCTCATATTAGTCCAGACTTGTTTGATGTATTCAAGGCATTCCTGTTTGAGACCACTTTTACCTAAATCTCGCGAACCAAGAGGATTATCTCGCCCAGGAAGCTCTTCTGGGTCTAGTGTAAATAAGAGGATGTTTGAAAAGTCTACGGTTGTATCGAATCCCCCTGAGCAAGCCTTTCCAAGGGGGGAATAACCTTTTCAAAGTCCTTCTTAAAAAGGAGGATTTAGGAGGATCTAAAGTTTTTGATACATCAGCCACCACTTTTCAAACAACCTCTAAGACTATTTGTTTCCTACCTCTAATCATTCCCCAAGCATGTACAGCCATTAAAAGGATCCTTGTGAAGACCAACGAACGTATCTTTATAACCCATAAAGAGTTACTGTAGATATTTTAAGTCATTTCTTACAAGCAAAGTAAGCATTACCAGCCTTATCAGTAATATGAAAATCACGTTCAGCATCATAAACATTTACTACTGTAAAAGCGACTTTTTTTAATGCAGAAATAACTTCAGCTTGAGAATAACCTCGAATTAACCAGACTACATCTGAACGCTGCCAATTTTCATTTAGCTGTTGGAATGTAGTGGTTTCAATTTTTCCAATTTTTTCTTCTAAAGAATAGGATTGCCTTACTGCCCACGCATACTCTTGGGTAACATTACCTTGTACAGAACCATTCCACAGATTTGACTGATATCTTTCTTCTAGATTCATATCAAATACAAATTGTCCATTAGGCAATAGTGCTGTATAAACATTACGAAAAACACTTACCAATTCATCTATATTCATCACATGATTAAAAGCAGCAGATGTCGAAATAATTGCATCAAATCTATTTGGTAAGTCAAAAAAGCGAGCATCCCCTAAAATAAATTGAGCGTTTGGAGCATTTTGTTGAGCATAGTCTAACATTGTCTTAGAACCATCTAACCCAGTCACTTTATACCCTCTAGTTAGCAATTGTTGTGCTAATTGTCCTGTACCACAACCAATATCAAAAATATGTGTTTCCTTCTGAAGATGCGGTAACAGTAGTTTTTCTAAAGGTCGTAATGCTAGTTCGCTCAGTTCTTCACCCCATTCTTCATTATAGATTTGAGCAAAAACATCATACTCAGAATAGCGAGTTTGTAAAGACATAAAAGATTTTTCCTTCTCTACTTAATGTTGCAACTATAGCAATCCTAAATGAGTTGTAAAAATTAATTTTTTTACCGTTCGCATAGCGTGCCAGAGGCATACCGCGAAAGCATATAGAAGGGAAGTAGCTTCTCGTTTAAGTTTCACGAAAAAAAAAGAAGAAAGAGAAGATTTCAAAAATGATTTAGGACTACTATATCTATCTCTTAAAACTATTTTCATGTTTTAGCATAATTATATGATTGACTAACTAAAAAACCTCCCTCCCGTAGTTCTTTCACGCTATCTTTAATGGCATCAATTATGTAATCAAGGTCTTCATCTGTGTGGGCTGTAGATAAATAACCACCAGATCCTCGTAGAATAATTCCTCTGTGAAGTAGATGGTAAGGCAAAAGATTTAAATCTTCAGAATATTCAGTAATTTTTGGATAATCAGGGCCAAAGAGCGAACCAAAATTTGTTAGACGTAAAGGTACTTCATCTTTTTGAAAATAAGCATTTAAAGCTTCAACAAATTGTAATGTACGCTGATTTAACTGTTGCTGAAGGTCGGCTCCTATCGTTTTTAAATATTTTAATACAGCTCGTGCCACTGCAATTGTTAAGGGGTGCTTGCAAAAAGTGCCAGCAAAAAATGTTGTTTTCGTTTGAGGATAGGATGAATCTCCATAATTCCATACGCCACCATCAATTGCATCCATATAAATAGCTTTACCAGCAATAATTCCAATCGGTAAACCACCACCAACAATTTTTCCATAGGTTGCTAGGTCAGCTTCAACACCAAACCACGCTTGTGCACCACCAGGATGAATCCGAAAACCAGTAATCATTTCATCAAAAATTAAGGCTATATCTAATTCTTTCGTCAAATGCCTTAATTGCTGAAGAAAAGCTTTGGGTTGTAAGTGGAGCATATTACTTTGTACGGGTTCAACTATAACGGCTGCAAGTTGTTTTTCATGTGCTTTTATAACCTCTAAAGACTGAGGATCTCCATAATCTAAAACCAAAACATCTTCAATAAAATTAGGCGGTATTCCTGGAGCAATTGGCACTATCTGTGGATTTGAATCTACATTTTTTGCTTCAGCTAGCGTTCCATCAAAATGACCGTGGTATGAACCAGAAAATATAGCAATTTTATTACGACCTGTTAATGTTCTTGCTAGACGTAATGCTGTCATTACTGCTTCGGTTCCTGTATTAGAAAAGGCAACCCGTTCCATTCCTGTTAAGGAGCAAATTAGTTCAGCAACTTCACCCACAAACTCTGATTGCGGCCCTAACTGTATACCTTTATCCAGTTGTTCTGCCAAAGCTTCTTTAATAAAGGGGGGATTATGACCGAAGAGATTTACTCCAAACCCCATTAAGAAATCTACATATTCATTACCATCAATATCCCATATTCTAGACCCCTTAGAGCTTTTGCCAACAATGGGATAACACATTTCTTTTGTCGTCAAGCTAAAGTCGCTTGGGACTCGTGGATCAGCTAAAAATTGCCGATAATTTTGTGTGAGTTGTTTTGATGCTTTTGTTCGCTGGTTATAGCGTGTAATTAGACTTTCTAAATTTGCAATTTGATGTGGATTCATATTACATTCCAAGACTATTATCCTAGTTTCTATTAAGGCTCTTTTAATTAGGTAATTAGTTTTACATTAGTTATTGGGGGGATTGAGAAAACCACTTTGAATGAGGTAAGAAAAATAAGTATTCAACAACTCTGCATTTATTGATGGCAATGTAATCGATTCATTTGCAAGCTCATCAATTGTATTCTGTAAGTCCAAATCGAATGTTGACAATTTAGAAGTTGGTTCTAAAGATTCTGTTTCACTAGTATTTTCAGATTTTCCACCTGCTAAAAACGGAATCAAAGTATATAAAGGATTATCCAGAAAATGCTCTGGATGATTAAGCATTTCTGTTTGCCACTGGTTATCTACACTTTGTTGAAGAGGATAGCCAAAAGAGCGAATCCAGTTTACAAGTTCCCTCAAATTTATTGGATAAGGGTTGCAAATATGAAAGACTTTACCTAATGATTTTTGCTGCCTCGATAAAGTAACTATGGCTTGAGTGATAAAATCCACCGGAGTCATATCTATAGTTGTATCCACTTCTGGTACAGAACCAAGTTTAATAAAGCCTTTTATCATTCTGTACAAACGGTCATTTGGATTACAAACCCCCGTTGTACTATGTCCTGATACTCGTCCTAGCCTGTAAATATTTGTAGGAATTCCTCGCTCATGTGCAGATGTGACTAACTTTTCGGCAACCCATTTAGTTTGAGCGTAACCACCATAAGGTATTCCTACCTGGTTATGACTATCTGAAGACAAAACACTGAGAGTTGAAATGTAATGTACTGGTTTCACTTTAATTTGACTGGCTAACCTCAAAACTTCCTGAGTTCCTAAAACATTAGTTGCTCTGAGAATAGAGTAAGGATAAACCAAATTTATTGCTGCACCGTTGTGATATATCAAATCAATTTGACTAGCTATTAATTGAAACTGTTGATATTCAAGACCTAAAAATGGCTGAGATAAATTACCGATAACAGGAATGATTCTGGTACTAAAAGATGGGTTCCAAAGTAAATAAGATTCAAGATGATTTTGCAGTTTTTGCTTAGCTGAATTAATATCCGTAGAACGGACTAGGCAATAAATGTCTGCTTGCGTGCGTCGCAAAAGTTCATCAAGTAAAAAAGCTCCGACAAAGCCTGTTGCCCCAGTTAAGAAAATCTTAGTCGGCTCAGTTATATTATCTAAAAAGGCACGATCGCAGCGAATTGTTGGATCTAAAATACTATCAGCATTGAGTGTTTCAAAAATTTCTTTGGTTGTTTTAGGGGAGGATTCTTGTTCTTGCCAAGATTCAGCAGGTATGGCAATTTTTGCTTTCAGGGATTGACAGTGGGCAATAAGCGATCGCAATGCTTCTACAAAACTCTGTGCGATCGCTTCAATTGTCTCACGACGGTGAACAGTTAAGCTATAAGTCCAATCCAGGTGTAGCTTTCTTCCAACAATAATCCCATTGATATCCAACAAGTAGCTTCTTTTTCCACGTAAGCTGCGAGAACTTGCTTTTGGTTCTTGGACATTAGCAAACAGCGACGATTCTGCAACAATTTGGTCGGACTGACCTAAGTAGTTAAATCTAATTTCTGCTTGAGGTAAAGTTTGTAGCTGCTCAATAATTTTCTTGTCGTTACTCAAATAGCGCAGCACACCATAACCAAAACCTCGATTAGGTATGGCTCGAAGTTGCTTTTTAACTGCCTTTAAAGTTTCACTAGGATTACAAGATTCTTCGAGTTGCAACAACACCGGGAATATTGTCGTGAACCAGCCCATAGTGCGCGAAATATCTACATCATCAACAATTTCCTCTCGTCCATGACCTTCTAAATCCACAAGTAAGAAATTAGATCCCGTCCACTGTTTATATGCTTGTACGAGTGCAGTCAGCAATACATCATTAATTTGCGTTTGATATGCTGCTGGTACTTGTTGCAACAAAGCTTGAGTTTCTTCTACACTTAAAGTAACTGATACAGTATGAGTTTCAGCAAGTGTATTATTAATTACAGTATCAGGAAAGTCCACAGGAATTGCAGAGATATGCTGGCGGGGTTTAGCCAACCAATATTCTAATTCTGACTGCAATTTTGGTGAAGATGCATACTCCTTCAATTTTTGTGCCCAGTGTTGAAACGAGGTGGTTTTAGATGGGAGCTTAATTGCCTCATTCCGCTTTAGAAGTTCATAGCCTGTTTGTAAATCTTCCAACAAAACTCGCCAAGAAACACCATCAACAACTAAATGATGGATAATTAGTACCAAGCGCATGGGTTTGTTAGCACCCAAATTAAAGAGTGCTACCCTTACAAGTTGAGCTTCCGACAGGTTGAGACTGGTGTGTAGTTCGCTAACCACCTCCTCTAAAGCAGACTCTTGCGAATCTTCTGAACGTGATGATAAATCAACATATGTAAATGGAATCTCCCCGGAATAACTAGTGTTAAACTGTTCCCAGCCAAATCCCTGACGAATAAATCGCGCGCGCAGAACATCATGGTGTTTGAGTAATTGTCCTACAGCTTGCTTCAACAAAACTGGGTCAAGAGTTTGTCGAAGTTCTAGCAATATTGCTTGGTTCCAGTGGTGTGCGTCAGGCTGATTTTGCTCAAAGAACCATTGCTGAATCGGAGTCAGAGGAATTTCACCTGTAACCAGTCCTTGTTCAGCTTGAATAACTTTATTTGTTTGGCTGACTACTGCTAACTCGGCAATAGTTTGGTGGTCAAATATCTGTTTCGGGGTCAGCTGCAAACCTGCTTGTTTGGCTTTAGCAATAATTTGCATACTGAGAATAGAATCTCCTCCCAATTCAAAAAAGTTATCGTAGATGCCCACTTGCTCTAATCCGAGAATCTGACTCCAGAGTTGAGCAAGCTTTTGTTCAACACTTGTACGAGGTGCAACAAAATTACCTCCTGATTCCAGCCTAGTCATATCGGGTACTGGCAATGCTTGGCGGTCAACTTTTCCATTAGGAGTTAACGGTAAAGCTTTCAGTCTCACAAAAACAGACGGTACCATGTAATCCGGTAGTTTTTCTTGAAGAAATTCACGCAGTTCGGTTGTTATCAGGGCAGATTCTTCTTTAGGTACAACATAAGCCACCAAACGCTTATTACCCTGTTGTTCCTCGCGAGCCAAAATTACAGTTTCAGCAACCGCAGGGTGTTGACTGAGTACAGTTTCAATTTCCCCTAATTCAATGCGGAAGCCATTGACCTTGACTTGATGGTCAATTCGACCCACAAACTCAATATTTCCGTCCGGTTGATAGCGACCGAGATCACCAGTTTTGTATAGTCGTTTTGAAGTGAAGGGATTAGGAACAAACTTTTGGACTGTTAATTCAGGTCGATTTAAATAGCCTCTAGCCACACCTGCACCACCAATATATATCTCACCAATTACACCAATTGGTAAGGGTTGCAGACAAGAATCTAACAAATAAATTTGTGTATTGGAAATGGGACGACCAATAGGAACTTTTTGGGAACTTTGACCCATTTTTTCTGGCAGAATTTGATAAGTTAACGCTCCTACAGTAGCTTCTGTTGGGCCATAGTGATTAAAAATCAAGCATTCTGCCGCTAATTGCTGCAACTGTTCAATCAATTTCCAACTACAAGCTTCGCCACCTAGAATTAATCGCTTCCAAGGTAAAATCTGTTTTGGTTGAGAACATGCCAATAAGGCATTGAGATGAGAAGGAACAATCTTGAGACAATCGATGGGATGCTTGTGAAAATAGTCTGCAAGTGCATCAGGGTCAGAAGCACGTTGTTGTGAAACTATATGCAAACATCCACCCGTACACAGAGAAGGGAAAATTGTCGTGTTACCCAAATCTGCGGCAAAAGTCGAAACATTAGCAAAGCTGCGACAAACTGTAAGGTCTAGCCGTTCTATGATGGCTTTTAGATAGTTAAAAAGTTGCTGATGCTCAACAGTAACTCCCTTGGGTTTGCCTGTAGAACCAGAAGTAAACATTACATATGCCAAATTTTCAGCCGTTACTGGGCTGTTTGGATTTTCTTGGCTTTGAGCATCGATAATTAGCCGTTCCGTATCTATACATACAACTTGTACGTGGGATTCACTAAGTTTATCAAGCAAATTTTGCTGAGTTAATATTACTAATGCCTTGACATCGTGTATACGGAAGACTAAGTTTTCTCTAGGTAAAGCAGGGTCAAGAGGTATGTATGCACCACCAGCTTTTAAGATACCAAGAAGTCCAACTATCAAATCTAGCGATCGCTCTACAAATAGTCCCACTGGTACTTCTGGTTTAACTCCCATTTGCTGGAGGTAATGAGCTATTTGGTTGGCTCGTGTATTCAGTTCAGCATAAGTTAATTGCTGTTCTTCAAACACAATAGCAATATTATTTGGTGTCCTGTCTACTTGTTTTTCAAACAAATGCTGAATACATTCTGCTTGCAAGTAGTTGCTGTATGTATTATTCAATTCTACTAAAACTTGGTTACGAGCATCAGCGCTGATAATTTCTAATTTACTAAGGCTTGTTTCTGGATTTTTGATAACACTTTGTAATACAGTTTGAAACTGGTCTGCTAAGATTTCGATGGTTTTTAAATCAAACAAATTGGCATCGTAGTGAAATTCTAAGGTTAAATTTTTGTTTTGGCGAACACAGCTTAATTTGATTTTGAATTTATCAAAATAGGCGTATTGCTCTAAAACTGAAAAAGATATTTTATCAGAGAAATACTTTTCTTGACGTTCTTCAAAATCAAAACAGAATTGTAAAATCTCTTGGTTTCCATCAATTGCAGATTTTCTAATATTTTCCCAAGTGAAATATTCCTGCAATTTTGATAAATCTTGAGTTTTTGCTTGAATTTCTTGAATAAGTTCACCAAAATCATTATTTTCTTTTAAATCATGATCTAACGGTAAATACTTGGCAAATAGTCCTAATATTTGTTCTAATTCTTCGTATTTACGCCCATCAAAAGCATGACCAACTATCAGGTCAGTTTTCCCTGTGAGTCGCCATAAGATCACCAACCAACAACACAAGAAAAATACAGAATATGAAGTATCATACTTTTTTAAAATTTCTTCAATTTTAGTTAACAAGCTATTTTCAATATTTATATTTATATATTTAGGCTGAAAAACCTGATTTTGAGAAGTTGTACATTCAAAATGCAATTTATAATTTACAGCAGCAGAAATGGATTTTTTCTGCCAATATTGCCTTCCTATTTCTGTATCATTTCCTTCCAGCATTTCATTTTGCCATTCTGCAAAATCTGCATATTGCATTGGCTCATCAGATAGTTCTTCACCATGCAAACAGGCTTGATAATAAAGGCTGATTTCACGTATAAAATTTTTGACAGTAATTGTATCTGCAATCAAGCTTGATAAACTTATGAATAGTATCTGCTTATTTGTAGATAAAGTAATTAGAGATACTTGAAAAAGTGGGTCTTGTTCAAAGTTAAAGGGTAGTTGACTTAATTCACCTAACAGTAATTGAATCTGAGTATCTTTTTCTTGGAGATGTAAGTTACTCAAATCATGGTATTGGATTGTTATTTTACTACTGTCATTTATAACTTGAAGCGGAATTGTCATTCCGGGTAGACAATGGAAGTTTGTACGAAGAACTTCATATTTACTAACAACTTGATTCAAGGCATTTTCTAAAATCTGTGTCTGTAAATCACCCTCAATTAGAAGCGTACATTGAGTGCGTAAAGGTGAATTGTAGTCATTTTTTAACAATGACCATAAATGATTTTGTTGAGGAGAGATTCTGTAACCTTCAATCATTTGTTTTTGCATTTTTATACCTCTATTCATTAACTCTATAACCTCTCTCTAAACCTCATCCCTTACAAAGGGAAAGGTTTTAATTTCTGGTTTACTCTATTCCCGTCACAAGATTACCTTTTTCTTTGTGTCCTTTGTGCTCTTTGTGGTTCGTAAAAAAAATCCTTCTAGTTCAAAAAGTATTCTTCTACTGGGAAGGAGTAATTTATCAAAATTTACGATGAAGGACGAATTGCTTTGCGCTTTGTCAACTTGAACTTTTGCAAACTGACATTTTCCAATTCTTTTTCTTTAATGACTTGCTGTTCTCTTTCCGCTTCAGTAAATAGATTAATTAACTCTTTTAAAGTAATATCATGTTGCTTCAGAAATTGAGTTAGCAGTATCTCAAAATGGCTAAATATTCTGTCGATAGTAGCAGCATCAAAACGACAGCAATCATACATAATTACTAGTGATAACTCCGAACTGGGTAAAACCCTAATTGTGAGAGGATAGTGATTTCTAATTACACCACGAGTATTTGAAATTTCCAACTCTAGATTATCCTTTAAAGAAGAATTATCAGGATAATTTTCAAACACCATTACACTCTCAAATAGTGCTACTCCTTGGGGAACTTCACTCCATTTTTGAATCTGCACCAGTGGACTGTACTCATACTGACGGGTTTCAATCTGCTGTGATTGAAGTTCCTGAAGCCAGGGTATCAGATGCTGATGATGGCACACTTGTACTCGCACCGGCAAAGTGTTGATAAACAACCCTACCATCGACTCAACTCCTGTTATTACAGGAGGACGACTAGAAATAGTTGCTCCAAATATTACATCCTCTTTATCGCTATATTTACTCAACAGTATTGCCCAAGTTGCCTGTAATAAGGTGTTTAAAGTAATTTGATGCTGTTTAGCAAATGTCTTGAGAGATGTACTTATTGTTGCTGGTAGTTTGAATTCTTGTTCTTCGTACGCTTCTTTCTCGTTGGATAATTTCTGGGAAAATTTATCTATCCCTAAAGGTGTTGGAGTAGTAAATCCTTTAAGTACCTGTCGCCAGAAAGTCTTAGCTTCCGCCAAGTTTTGCTGCATTAGCCAAGCAATATAGTCCCGGTAGGGGCGACTCTTTTCAAGATTGGGGGAATGATTGTGACAAAATGCTTGGTATAGTACAAACACTTCTTGCAGAAGCAAAGGTGTAGACCATCCATCTAGTAACAAGTGGTGAGAACTCCAGATAAGTTCAAAAGTATCATTACTCAAGTGAATCAACATCAAGCGCATTAGTGGTAGTGGTGCGCTGCTCAGGTCAAACCCTTGGCTGCGGTCTGTTTGCAACAATATCTCTAAACGTGCTTGTTGGTCGCTAGGTGCTAGTTCTCGCCAATCTTGTAGCTGATATGGTAGGTTAACGTTTTTGAGTACAACCTGTAACGGTGTATCTAGTCCTTCCCAAAAGAAAGCGGTACGCAGAATTGAGTGACGCTCAAATACCTTTTGCCATGCTTGCTTAAATGCTGAAAGATTCAATTTTCCCCGCAAAGTACAGCTAGTTTGAGCGAAGTATGCTTCTGATGTAGGAGTATATAGGGTCTGAAAAAGTATACCTTGCTGCATTGGCGAAAGAGGGTAAATATCTTCAATCTGCGGTTCTTTTTGCAGCAACTCATCAAGTTTGCGTTGGTTAAGTTTCGCTAGTGGAAAATCAGAAGGTGTGTAGCCTCCAGCCTCTTTTGACTTACAGTGAGCGATGAGCGATCGCAATGCAATTATAAACCCTTCAGCCAAAGCTTCTATCGTTGACTGACGATGATTGTCATGGCTATAAGTCCAATCTACTTGTAACTGACCATTCACCACAAAAGCGTTGATATCCAGTAGCTCATTACGCTTGTCCTGCAAACTGTAAGTTGAACCACAAGACTCTTTAGCCAAATCAAATAATGATGACTCTGAAAAAGATTGGTCAAACTGACCTAGATAGTTAAAAAGTATTTCTGGTTGAGGAAGAGTTCGGAGTGATTTTATTGTCTCAATATTTTCACTCAAGTAGCGCAGGATGCTATAGCCAACACCACGATTCGGGATGGCTCGTAGTTGCTCTTTGACTGCTTTGAGAGCTTCTCCAGGACTAGAAATTTCTCTCAAATCCAGGATGACTGGGAACACAGATGTAAACCAGCCCACGGTACGCGACAAATCCACATCTTCAAAAATGTCCTCTCGTCCGTGACCCTCTAAATTAATTAAAAGTAAGTCTTCTCCCGTCCATTGTGCAAATGCTTGGACTAACGCCGTTAGTAAGACATCATTAATTTGGGTGCGATAAGTAGCGGGTACTTCCTGTAACAGAAGTGTGGTTTCTTCAACGCTTAACTTCACCGAAACCAGACACGCAGAAGCAACTGTGTTAGAGCCTCCTGGATAATCTACTGGTAGAGAAGCAGCTTTTTTCCAGGGTTTTGTTAGCCAGTAATCTAGTTCTTGCTGTGCTGTTTGTGAATTAGCATATTTACTTATTTTTTTAGACCATTCTTTAAAGGAAGTAGTCTTTGAAGGTAGTTTAATTGCTTCTTTTCTAATTAATTGCTTATAGACTGTTTCCAAATCTTCAATCAAAATTCGCCAAGAAACACCATCTATTACCAAATGATGAATTACTAACAAAAGACGATTGTTTTTCTCTGCACCGAAATTAAATAGTGCCACTCGTATTAAAGGTGCTTGAGTGAGATTTAGGCTAGCTTGTAATTCGCTGGCTGTTGCTTCTAGAGCTAATTTTTGTTCTTCTGCTGGTAGTGTTGACAAATCTACCAATGAGAAAGAAATTGTATCATCAGTTTGAGCATGGAACTGCTGCCATCCAAATTTTGTTTTCTCAAACTTGAGACGTAAAGCATCATGGTGTATCAATAAATGCTGTACAGCTTGTTTTAATAGCTTGAGGTCAAGTGCTTGTCGCACCTCTAGTAGAACAGTTTGGTTGTAATGGTGCGGTTGTAAAAAATTCTCCTCAAAAAACCACTGCTGGATAGGTGCCAGAGGTACTGCACCTGTAACTAGTCCTTGTTCGGCTGTCGTTGTTATAGTTGTGAGGCAAGCAGCAGCCAACTCGGCAATATTTTGGTGCTGAAATAACTGTTTGGGTGTAAGTTGTATACCTGCTTGGTTTGCTTTCGCAATTATCTGGATAGTCAGGATGGAATCTCCACCTAACTCAAAAAAGTTATCATATATACCCACCTGCTCTACATGCAGGATTTCAGACCAAATTTCAGCTAACTTTATTTCAATCGGAGTCTGGGGAGGAACAAATTCTTTATCTAATTCTGAGCGCGTGATATTGGGTAATGGCAATGCCCGTTTGTCTACTTTCACATTCGGTGTTAGTGGTAAGGCTGCAATCTGCATAAATACAGAAGGCATCATGTATTCAGGTAGTTTTTTATTCAAGAAACTACGCAAATCACTAACTGAAAGTGCAGCTTGTTGCTTCGTAACTAAATAGGCTACGATACGCTTGTCACCAGGTTCATCCTCCCGAACAACAACCACATTTTCTTGTATTGCTGGGTGTTGGTTGATAACTGCTTCAAGTTCTCCTAGTTCAATGCGAAATCCCCGGACTTTCACCTGATTGTCAATTCGCCCCAGGAATTCGATGTTGCCATCTTGGAGATAGCGCACTAAATCACCAGTTTTATATAACCGCGCTCCTGGCTCATTGCCCAAATGGTTGGGAATGATTTTTTCGGCGGTCAAATCTGGGCGGTTGAGGTATCCTCTGGCCAGACCAGCACCGCTAATGTAGAGTTCACCAACAACACCAATGGGAACTTGTTGTAGGTATTTATCTAAGATATAGACTTGGACATTGTGAATCGGGCGTCCTATTGGCAATCTTTGTGATGCTTTGTCTGTTGATGCTAACTTTGGTAATTTGTAGATAGTTGTTTCTACAGTGGCTTCAGTCGGACCGTAGGCATTGATCAACTGTTGGCGATCGCCCACACAGCTTTGCCAAGTTTCTACTTGTTTGGCAAGTGCTTGCTCTCCACCAATAATCACTAGCCGCAGTGACTCAGGTACAACCAAATCTGCTGTTGCAATGTCAGACACTAGTTGTTGCCAGTAGGCTGTTGGCAAATCTAACACCGTCAGCTTTAAATCCCGGCACTTTTGCACAAATGTCTGCCCAGAACCTAGCATCTCATCAGTACATAGGATCAACGTCCCACCACAACTCAGGCACGGATAAATTTCTTCTGCTGCCACATCGAAACTAATAGAGGCAAACTGTAGTACGCGATCGCCTTCCCTCAAACCGTATTTATCAATTGCAGTTTGTATAAAATTGACTACAGACTGATGTTGAATCATCACCCCTTTGGGTGTTCCTGTAGACCCGGAAGTATAAATCACATAAGCTAAATTTTCAGGTCTAGTAACACTAAGGGGATTGAGGGTACTCTCAAGAGAAATTACTTCCCACTCGGTATCCAAACACACCACATGTGCATCATGTTCAGGAAGCTTTGGGACTAATTTTTTCTGAGTCAGGAGTACGGGTACTTGGGAGTTTGACAAAATGTAGGCTAAACGCTGTTGTGGATAGCTTGGATCTATTGGCACATAAGCTCCACCTGCTTTCAGGATACCTAACAATCCGATCACCATCTCAAGCGATCGCTCAACACAAATCGCTACTGGCATCTCTGGTTGAATTCCCAGTTTTTGCAAATAATGTGCCAGTTGATTTGCTCGTTGATTCAGTTCCCGATAGGTTAATTGCTGCTCTTCAAACACTAATGCGATCGCGGAGCGTGCGATTAGCGCGATCGCATCAGGCGTACATTCAACAGTCGCTTCAAATAATTGATGAATACACTTGTTTTGGCGATACTCAACCTTGGTATCATTCCACTCTACTAATAGCTGGTTTTGTTCAGCCTTTGTTAACAGTGGTAACTTTGAGAGCCGCTCCTCTGGATTGGCAATAATTCCAGCAAGCAGTGTCTGGAAATGTTCTGCCATGCGGCGTATAGTATTTGCCTCGAATAAGTCCGTATTATACTCAAAAATCCCAGTCAACCCCGAAGTTGTTTCTATGATTTCTAGTCCCAAATCAAACTTTGCTGTGCCACTGTCGCTTTGGAGGCTACTCAAGATTAAACCCGGCAACTCTATCTCTGACCTTTGTGTATTTTGAAGCCCAAACATGACCTGAAATAGAGGAGTGTGGCTTAAGTCTCGCCGTGGCTGCAATTTTTCCACTAGTTGTTCAAAAGGCACATCTTGGTGGGCATAAGCTCCTAAAGCTATTTCGCGCACCTGACGCAGCAACTCTCGAAAGCTGGGGTTAGCTCCAAGATTGGTTCGCAGTACTAGGGTATTGACAAAAAAACCGATTAACCCTTCTATCTCACTGTGGTTACGATTGGCAATGGGAGAACCTACCACAATATCACTGCTTCCCGTGTAGTGGTGCAGTAGAGTTTTGAAGGCTGCCAGCAAGGTCATGAATAAGGTGCTTCCCTCCTGCTGGCTAAGAGTTTTCAGTGCAACAGATAGCTCTAAAGATAGCTCGAAAGAATGGCTGGCACCTTGGAAGGATTGAACGGCTCTTCGTGGGCGATCGCTTGGTAACTCTAGCACTGGTGGCGCACCTTCCAACTGCTGACGCCAGTAAGAAAGCTGGGATTCTAGTATTTCTCCTGTTAGCCACTGTCGCTGCCAAGCTGCAAAGTCTATATACTGTATTGGCAGTTCAGCCAAGGGTGAGGGTTGCCCGCTACAAAAAGCTTGATAAAGTGTTACCAGTTCCCGCAGTAGTACGTCTATTGACCAAGCGTCAGAGACAATGTGGTGCATGGACAATAGTGTCACATATTCCTGTTGGTCAAGGCGGAGTAATTTCACTCGCAGCAGAGTGTCATTCTCAAGGTCAAAGGGCTGTTGCGCCTCTGCCTGCACTAGTTGTCTGACTTTGATTTCTCGTTGAGCAGAGGGTAACTCCTTTAAGTCAATAATTGATAATAGCTGCGGTTTTACTGATGAGACGACTGCTACGGGTTGCCCTTCAACCGTCTTAAAATTAGTTCGCAAAACTTCGTGGCGGCGCAAAATTTCATTGAAACTCTGCTCTAGTGCTGCTAGATTCAACTGTCCCTGTAAGCGTATAGCATCGCTAATATTGTATAAAGGGCTGTCTGGCTCTAACTGAGCAAGAAACCATAGTCGTTGTTGAGCAAAAGATAGAGGAAAAGAATTAGACTCTCGACTGCACGGTCTTATTTGTGCTTGTAAGAATACATTCTCTTTTTTCTTGTTGAGTTGTTGTAAAAGAAGTTGACGTTTCTCTGGAGAAAGAAAGGCGATACGTTGGTAAAGGTCACTCATTATTGAAACCTCCTTACCTCAATCGCTCCCTCATGTTCAACCAGTATTTTCCGTGCTTCATCATCGGATAGTTTCTCAATACCTGCCAAGGCTTGATTCAGTAATTCGCAATCTGTCTGTTCAACCAGTTTCTGTGTAATAATTTCAGCTAACTCAGCTACAGTGGGTGAATTAAAAAAGCTTTGATAAGGCAGTTCTACCAAGAAAGTTTTACACAACCGAGAAACCACAATAGTAGCAAATAAAGAGTCTCCTCCCAGTTCAAAAAAGTTGTCGTGAATGCCCACCTGCCCAATACCTAAGGCTTGTTGCCAGATGTCAGCAAGAGTTAACTCAATTTCGTTACGGGGAGCAACATAAGCATTACCTAAATTGGGGCGGGGGTGAGTAGGTTTAGATTGACTCAGCTGTGTTAATTCTTCTTTTAAGGATTTGGCAAAGTCCTTTGACTGAAGAGAGTTCAGAAAATCTTGTGTTGATACAGCTACTTGAGGAACTGCGCTACTGCACAGAATACGCCTAAATACCTCAATGCCCTCTTCACGCGTCATTCCTGCCGTTAGTTCTTCTCCTGTTAATTCTTTATGCCGTGCTTCGATAGCAGTTGCCATGCCTAAGCTGTTCCATCTATCCCAGTTGATAGATATAGTGGTAAAGTTGCGATTTTGAGAAGTACTGTAGTGTGCAAAGGCATCAAGAAAAGCATTTTCAGCAATATAATCTACCATCCCAGGTACGCTTTCAAATGAAGACAGTGATGAACACAGTACAAAGAAATCTAGTTTGGCATCTTGAAAGAGACTTTCAAGTACTCGTGTTCCTCTCACTTTTGGTGCTAGAGCATTTGCTGCTGCTTCTTTTGCTTTTAGCTGAATCATGCCTCCTCCAGGAACTGCGGCTGCATGGATTACCCCATTTATTTGACCAAATCGCTGATTTGCTTTTTTGAGCACCACTGACATTTGTTGGGGGTTAGCAATGTCAGCGCTAACTACCATTACCTCTGCTCCCAGTGCTTCGATGCTCTGCAATTTGCGAATTTTTGAGTTGATAGCATCGTGTTCATCATGAGTGGATAACCATGTTTCCCATTCGTCCGGCTCCGGAAAATCAGAACGCCCCAGCAGTACTAGCTTTGCTTGTACACTCTCTGCTAGATATTCTGCTAGCGCTAGACCAACGCCTCCTAATCCACCTGTGATTAAATAGACTCTTTTTTCTCTTAATCGGGGATTTCCTTTCACATTTTCATCTAATCGCACTGGTTCAAAGTCCTGTACCCAGCGATGATGCCCACGATAGGCTATAACTTGGTCAGAGGTTTGGGTAGTAAGTTCCGCTAGCAGTTGGTCTATAAGTAGCTGCTCTTGCCAACTTTCTTTTGAGGGAATAACTACATCAATGCTGCGACAGGTGATATTTGGGTACTCTAGCGGAATCGTTTTACACGGGCCGAGAACAAGAGCCTTTTCTGGACACAGTAGTTCTGAACCTGTGACTTCCTGCATATTGTTTGAGATCATCTCAACCGAAAGGGAGTTTGTCTGATGATTTTCCCCAAGTGCTTGTGCGAGAAACAATAGACTGTAAAAACCCTGTAACTCAATTGCTGATTCTGGTTGAGTGTTTAGTGTCACACTCCATAAGTGAACAATGGTTTTTGGAAGTTTACCTAGTGTACGCAGTTCCTGAAGTAGGCTGTCGTAGTCGTCTCGTTGTTGAGGATTAATCGCATATCGGCGATCGCTCTTACGACTAAATTGCTCTCCAACTATTACAGTAATCACATCTTGACCAGCAAGTACCAGTTTATCTGCTATTTTGTCACCTAAGCCACTCTCATCGACAAACACTAACCAGCATCCCGGTTGAGTGAACCCAATCCCCGATTCAAAGGGCTGTGGCGGCATGGAACGTTTCCACGATGGCAGGTAGAACCAGTCAGCAATGTCCAGTTTTTTATCTAATGACACTGGACTGAACTGGTCAGTTTCTTGAGGTTGAATCAACCCTGAAGATGCCGTTGTTTTTTGCTGGATTTGTTCTTTGAAAGATACTTGTGAAGGTTCAATCCAGTAACGCTGACGCTCAAAAGGATAGGTCGGTAAAGGAAGACGATGACGCCGTTGATTGGCGTAAAAACCAGACCAATTAATTTGAACCCCGAAAAGCCAAAGCCAACCCAAAGTGTTGAGTAAAAATGCTACGTCTGACTGTTGCTCGTGCGGATGACGAAGTGATGTCAGGACTGCTAATTCCTCTGTTCGATGCTGTTTGGCAAAAGTACTCAACGTCCGCCCAGGTCCAACTTCTAGGAGAATGCGCTCACGTGTTTTAATTAACTCAGTAATTCCTTCGCTAAAACGCACTGGCTGCCTGAGATGGCTTGCCCAATAGTTAGGGTCTGTTGCTTGGGCTTTTGTAATCCAAGTCCCACTCACATTAGAAACAAATGGAATTTTTGGAGGATTAAATTTGATTGTTTGTAACAACTCAATGAAGGACTCAATGATGGGTTCCATCATTTGAGAATGAAAGGCATGGGAAGTATGCAACCGCCGACATTCTATGCCTTTTTCTTGTAGTTGCTGTTGCAATTGCTCTACCGCTTGGGTTAAACCCGATACCACACAATACGAAGGTGCATTGCTTGCGGCTAAAGAAAGTTCTGTTTCCAGCAGAGGTTGCACTTCTTGTTGGGAAAGTTGAATCGAGAGCATAGCACCACTCTCGCACTGCTGCATCAGTTTTCCTCTATTCGCTACTAATGCAAGGGCGTCTTCAAGTGAGAAAACTCCAGCTATAGTAGCAGCTACATATTCTCCCAGACTGTGACCAATCATTGCCTGTGGATGCACGCTCCAGTCCATCCACAACTGAGCTAAGGCGTACTCAATCACAAACAGCGCTGGTTGGGCAATAGCTGTTTGTAGTAGCTGCTGTGCTGCACCTTCAGCCTGTTGTTGACTCGGATAAAGCACAGTACGCAAATCCAGTCCGATGTAAGGTTTGAGCAGTTCACTGCACTCATCAACTTGTTTTCTGAAGATGGGTTCGCTCTGGTAGAGTTCCTTGCCCATATTCACGTACTGCGCTCCTTGCCCGGAAAACATAAATACCACTGGGCGATGACAAGGTTCTTGGTAGTGAGTGAAAACTCGTTGTGAATCTTGGCTAGTTAGCACTTTCTGTGCATCTTCCAAGTCTTGGCAAACTACCATCCGGCGATGGTCGAAAGTCCGGCGGCCTTCCTGTAGAGTACAAGCAACATCAGCCAGATGCAAATCTTGATGCTGCTGCAAATGAGCAGCTAGGTTAGCTATGGCGGTTGACAAAGCTGTACTGGTTTTAGCCGAGAGTAACAACAGTTGCCACGGGCGAGAAGGACTTGATGGTTCGACTACTGGGGCTTCTTCTAGAATCACATGAGCATTAGTCCCACCAATTCCGAAGGAACTGACACCAGCACGGCGGGGAATGCCATTTATGTCAGACTTCCACTCACAAAGAGAGCTATTCACGTAAAAAGGACTGTTAATAAAATCAATTTGAGGATTGGGCTGCTCAAAATGCAAGCTGGGTGGTATTTGTCTATGCTTTAGAGCTAGTACAGTTTTGATTAATCCGGTAACACCAGCGGCAGCGTCCAGATGCCCAATATTAGTTTTTACTGAACCAATGGCACAAAAATTATTCTTCTGAGTTCTCGTGCGGAAAGCTTGTGTCAGCGCTGCAATTTCAATCGGATCTCCTAAAGATGTTCCTGTGCCATGAGCTTCAATATAAGTTATGGTATCGGGTTCTACTTCGGCAATAATTTGAGCTGTTCTGATCACCTTTGCTTGACTATCTATCCCAGGTGCTGTGTAGCTAACCTTGGACGCTCCATCGTTATTGATGGCTGAACCTTTGATGAGAGCATAAATGCGATCGCCATCGGCAAGAGCATCATCTAATCGCTTCAAAACCGCAATACCAACACCCTCACCGCCAACAGTTCCCTGGGCTTTGGCATCAAAGGCGCGGCAGTGTCCGTCAGGAGACTCAATACCCCCGTGTTTGTAAAAATAACCGGCTTTTCTTGAGCCACTTATAGAAACGCCTCCTGCCAAAGCCATATCACATTCACCATTCAGCAAGCTTTGGCAAGCCAAATGAACAGCAACCAATGAAGTTGAGCAGGCTGTTTGAACTGTAAAACTAGGGCCAGTCAGGTTAAATTTGTAAGAAACACGTGTGGTGAGATAATCTTTGTCACCTGCGATCGCTAATTGGTGGTGATCAATAGATTCTATGCTGTTTGGATTTAAGTAAACATTGAGTAAATAGTCACTCAAACTACATCCAGCATAAACACCAATGGTACCTTTGTATATTTCTGAGTTGTATCCAGCACATTCAAGGGCTTCCCAAGCACACTCTAAGAAAAGTCGGTGTTGCGGATCGGTGATTTCTGCTTCTTTGGGATTAAAGCCGAAGAATGAAGCGTCGAAAACTTCTACGTCTTCTAATGTAGCCCTTGCCTTTACATAATTAGGGTCATTTAGTACAGATGAACTTATTCCTGATGACAACAGTTCTTCATCACTAAAAAAAGATATTGTTTCTATTCCATTCTGGAGATTTTTCCAAAATTCATCAATATTTTTGGCTCCAGGAAAACGCCCTGTTAAACCTATAATAGCTATTTCTGAACCGTTTCTAAAATTTGACACTACTGAAGCATTCATTTTTATATAAATCCTTAAATATTTTCAATAGATTTAACTTTTTGAAGACGCTTTCTTTGCTGAGCTTTACCAACTTCAATTTTTTCGGTATCAATATCGGTTACATAAAAAGATGATTGGTTATTATTGACTTGATGAAAATAATTTGCCAAAGAGATGATAGTCGGATATCTAAACAGGTCAACCACTGACAAATCGCTTTTAAATATTTCACGTAACTTGCTATGAACTTGAACCAAAAGCAACGAATGACCGCCAAGTTCAAAGAAATTATCATCAATTCCTATATTCTCGATATGAAGTAGTTCTTGCCAAAGAATAGCAATAGTTTTTTCTATCTTGGTTTGAGGTGGCTGATAAACTGCTTCTAATTCAGGACGTGCTGTATCAGGTGCAGGCAGTGCTTTGTGGTCTACTTTATTATTAGGTGTTAGTGGTAGTGCATCTAGCATCACAAAAGCTACTGGCACCATGTAATTAGGTAGGGATTTCTTAAGATAGTCCCTTAAATATTGGTTTAAGTTTTTTGGGTGACTTTTTTGATTTACCGTGATGTCATGATGAGCAAATAATCGCTGATCAATTTGACTCGTCTGTTGATTATCTAATTGAGGTACGACATAAGCCACTAAGCATTTATCGTTAGAGTAGTCTTCCCGTGCAACAACAACTGTCTCGCGCACCTCAGGGTGTTGGCTCAATATGGCTTCGATTTCCCCTAGCTCAATCCGGAAACCACGAATTTTTACTTGGTTGTCAACACGACCATTAAATTCAATTTGACCATCACTGCGGTAGCGTACCAAGTCTCCTGTTTTGTAAAGCCGAGTTCCTGACCTGTTGCTAAAAGGATTTGGAACAAACTTCTGGGCTGTTAGCTCTGGTTGATGCAGATAACCCCTTGCTACCCCAATTCCTCCGATGCACAACTCACCCCAAACCCCAATGGGGACTGGTTTTAAATCAGCATTTAACACATAGGTTTGGATATTGGCGATCGCTTGTCCAATCGGCACTTCCCACTCTACTGTGACAAGTTCCTTTGTTGGAGTTAGATCGCAAAACGTAACGCCAACTGTAGTTTCTGTCGGCCCATAAGCATTTACTAACCTTACCCGTGGTTCTACTTGTTCTCGCCAGGTGTGAACCTTATCTGGTAAAGCTTTATCGCTACCAATAATAACTAGGCGCAGTGATTCTGGTAACTTTAAGCTTGAGGTAGATAATTCAGAAGTTAGCTGATGCCAGAAGACAGTAGGTATGTCTATAACGGATATACATTGCTGTTGGCATTTTTCTAAGAAAACTCCTATCGAAGCCAGCATATCATCGGTTCGCAGTACCAAGGTTGCGCCCCGCAGCAAACAAGAAAAAATTTCTTCGCAAGCAACATCAAAGCTGATGGAGGCAAATTGCAAGATGCGGTCTTGTACTTGTAATTCGTACTGTGTTATTGCTGCTTGGATAAAGTTAACTAAAGACTGATGTTGAATGGTAACGCCTTTGGGTATGCCAGTAGAGCCACTGGTATAAATGACGTAGGCTAGGTTTGCCGGGTTAGTTTGATTGACAGGGTTTTGTGAAGACTCTGATGATATGACTTGCCAGCTAGCATCGTCGAAACAGACGACTTTTGCTGTATGTGTTGGTAACTGTGCTAGGAGGTGCTGTTGCGTGAGTAATACTGATAATTGAGCATCAGTTAGCATCAATGCTAATCGCTGCTGGGGATAGGCTGGGTCAATTGGGACGTAGGCTCCCCCAGCTTTGAGGATGGCTAGTAGCCCAATTATCATCTCGATTGAGCGTTGTGTGCAAAGCCCTACCAATACCTCTGGTTTAACTCCTAGCGATCGCAACTTATGCGCCAATTGGTTAGCTTTTGTGTTTAGTTCTCGGTAGGTTAGTTGCCTATCCTCAAAGACGATTGCTACAGCATCGGGTGTCCGTTCTACTTGAGCTTCAAACAACTGATGGATGCACTGATGTTGAGGATATTCAGCCTGAGTCTGATTCCAATCCACCAGCAGGGTCTGCCGCTCTGGTTCTGTTAACAGTGGTAGCTCCGAAAGCCTAGCTTGTGGATTTGCAACTATCCCTTCAAGCAAAGTCTGCAAATGTCCTGCCATCCGGCTGATAGTGCTTGACTCGAATAAATTGCTATTGTACTCCAGAATACCGGATATTCCCTGTGCTGTTTCCCTCATGTCCAGGGTCAAATCAAACTGGGAACTATTACTCTCACTTGCTAGGTAACTTAAAGTCAAATCAGGTAGTTCTAAAGCCGACATTGGTGCATTCTGGAGCACAAACATTATTTGGAATAATGGTGTATGACTTAAGTCTCGCTGTGGTTGCAGTTCTTCTACCAACTGCTCAAAAGGCAAATCTTGGTGAGCATAGGCTCCCAATGCCATTTGCCGCACGCGAGTTAATAGCTCGCTAAAGCTAGGATTACCTCCCAAATTAGTTTGCAGTACTAGAGTATTGACAAAGAAACCAATTAACCCTTCTATCTCCACACGATTGCGGTTAGCAATTGGCGAACCGACCACAATATCTTCGTTGCATGTGTAACGCCATAGCAGGACTTTGAAAGCTGCCAGCAAGGTCATAAATAAGGTGGTTCCCTGCTGCTGACTCAATTTATTTAGTGCTACAGATAGCTCTTGAGATAGTTCAAACGAATAGGTTGCACTTCGTAAGGTCCCAACGGTAAGTCGTGAGTGGTCAGTAGGTAACTCTAGCACTGGTGGTGCACCATCCAACTGCTGACGCCAGTAAGAAAGCTGGGATTCTAGTACTTCTCCTGTTAGCCACTGCCGCTGCCAAGCTGCAAAGTCTACATACTGTATTGGTAATTCTGGAAGTGGTGAGGGCTGACCTTGAGAGAAAGCTTCATACAGCGCTCCCACCTCTTGGATGAGTATCTCCATCGACCAACCGTCAGAGACGATATGGTGCATTGTAAACAATACTACATATTCTTGCTCGCTTAATTGCAGCAAAGTCGTTTGCAGTAAAGGTGCCTGTGTCAAGTCAAAGAGAAACTGGGCTTGTTGAGTGGATAACCGTAGAACTTCAGCTTCCTGCTTTGTTTTTGCTAACTGTTGCAAGTTAACCACGGGTAGCTTCAAGGTTAAAGTTGGGGCAATTATCTGAATTGGTTCCCCATCTACGACTGTGAAAGTAGTTCGTAAAGCTTCGTGACGTTGGACAATTTCGTTAAGACTCCGCTCTAATGCTCCTACATTTAGGCTACCAATGAGACGCAGGGCAACATGAATGTTGTAAGCACTATTATGTGGCTCTAATTGATTCAGGAACCATAGCCTTTGTTGTGCGAAGGATAGGGGTAAGTTTACATCTCTGGGAACGGGTTGTATAGAGTCGATAATAGAATTTGATGCAAATCTTGCCTCATGTAGAAATTTGAGGATTTCTATTTTGCGATTCTTTAGCTGGGCGCTCAATTCTGATGACAGTATTCCTTGAGGAGCATTACAGTGTAAGCGATCGCCATCAACCCAGAGCTTTATGTCTAAACTAGAAAGGTAAGACATAAATTCATCAATAGTTTTCATAACTCTATCTCCTCTCGGTTGTCTGCGATCGCCATAGGAGGAACCTGTAGCTTTTGCGCTGTACGAATTCTTTCTATACGTTCAACCAATTTGGCTATTGTCGCTTCTTCAAACAAGCTACGCAGGGGCAACTCCACCTGAAATGCTTTACGCAGTCGGGAAATAACTTGGATTGCCAGTAGGGAATGTCCGCCCAAATCAAAGAAGTTATCGTGGATGCCTATCCTTTCTCGTCCTAATATTTGAGTCCATATATCAACTACTACCTCCTCTGTCGGCGTGCGTGGCGAGGCAAAACTTCCTTTCAAAGCAGTTTTCGAGGTTTTTGGTGCTGGCAGTGCCCGACGGTCAACTTTACCACTGGGACTTAATGGCAGAGCTTTCAAGCACACAAAAGCTGATGGCACCATGTACTCTGGCAGTTTTTCTTTGAGAAAGTTTCGTAGCTCCGTCACTAGTTCGCGGATAATTGCTGAATCCTGGATGTTCTGTTCGGAATCTAAATCAGCAGTAAACACTTGGCTTGCCAATGCAGGAACTATGTAGGCTACCAAATACTTGTCACCAGGACTATCTTCTTTAACTACAACTACAGTCTCCCGTACAGTCGAATGCTGGCACAATAGCGCCTCAATTTCTCCAACTTCAACGCGAAAACCGCGAATTTTCACTTGATGGTCAATACGCCCTAAAAATTCGATATTACCATCGGGCAACCATCTTCCCAAATCTCCGGTTTTATAGATGAAATCGGTATTAGTCCCAGGTAAAGGTTTTGCATAGCTGACAAAGGGGTTGGGAATAAAACTTGATTTAGTACTGGCTTCATTTTGCCAATACCCTAAGCCAACTCCAAATCCTGATACACAAATCTCCCCAGGAACACCAATTGGTAATAACTGCATTTGTGAGTCAAGAATATAAAGATTGAGGTTTGCTAAGGGTTTACCAATGGGAACTGTAGATAGGTTTTCTGGTAAAGGATGGTCAATAATAAACTGAGTGATATCATCAGCTGCTTCCGTAGGCCCATAAGCATTAACTACTTTGATTGCCGGATATAATTGCAGCCATTTATTTACTAACTCTACTGAAACAGATTCCCCCGTTACCATCATCCACTTGAGGTGTGGGAATAATCTGGTATCAGCCGATAACTCACAGATGTAATTGAGTAAACCTGTGAGGACAACTGGAACTAATTCAATAATGGTAATATTTTTTGATTGAATAATCTCAAACAAATTTTGGGGATTGCAAACAGTTTCTGTATCGACTATAACAGTCTTGCCACCAATAAGAAGTGGTGCAATAAACTGCCATACAGAAATATCTGAAGAAGCCGGAGCGCTTTGCAAAAAAGTCAAGTTCTCAGTTAATTCTAAAGCATAAAACTGAGCATAAATATGATTAATTGCCCCACCATGTCTAATAATTGCTCCCTTGGGTAAACCCGTTGAACCCGACGTATAAATCATGTAAGCCGGGTCAAATCCTCTAATATTATTGTCGAGATTTTCTGAAAGTAAGTTAGTAAAATCTATTTGGTCAGATATTTGAGTATTAACTATTTTTTGTAATGCTGATTTTTCAGGTTGAATATCTAAAAATATTATGTGTTTTAATTGTGATAAATCTGACAATAAGTCAGTTACTTGACAGGAAGAGTCTATTAAGACACTTTTTACCTGGCTGTTGGATATCATATATCTAATTCTATCTGGTGGGTAGGTGCTATCTATAGGTATATAGACTCCACCTACTTTCAAAATAGCGAGTATAGCTATAAGAAAATTGAGATCCCGCTGTTTAATAATGCCGATAAATTCTCCGGGTTTAACTCCAGAATGACATAGTAATCTTGCTAGTTGGTTAGCTTTTTCATTTAACTGTTGATAAGTCAACTTATCATGTTCACAAACAACAGCAGTCCGACTTGGTGTTCGTTTCACCTGCTCTTCAAATAACTGGTGTATGGACTTCTCTACAGGAAAGTCTTGAAGATTATCGTTAAACTCAGCTAATAGTTGATGCTGTGATGCTGCTGTTAGACAGGAAATATCTGATATTTTCTTGTGAGGATTTTGACAAATATTAGTCAGAATTTTAATATAAGAGTCAATTATTAAGCTAATGCTTTCATCTCGAAATAGTAAGTCTTTATACTCTACTTTACCTTGGATCACATTTTCGGTGACTAAGAAGGAAAACGTTAGATCATTTTGTAGATTATTTAGGTAATCACAATTGTGAATATTTTCTAATAATATCACGATATCAAAAATCGGATGACGATTTTGACTTTGTGGGAAATTAAATACTTTTAATATGTATTCTAAATCATAATGTGGATGACTATATGCATCTATTACTGTTTCTTTGATTTGAAGAATTAAATCAGTAAAATTTAACGTTTTATTTACATAAGAACGTAAAGGAATTATTTTATTTACTAAAGTATCACTATCTTGTTGTTGATGAATAGGTGAGCCGACAATAATGCTATTTTTATCAAAATACTTTGACATCAATGTATTGAATACTGCCAGTAATATCACGTATATTGATAAGTAAGAATTATTTGTAAAGTTCTTTAAATAATGAGATACATCCTTGGATAATTCAAAGTTAATATGCTTATTTTTATCAGTCGATATGACTGGTCTTACATAATCAGTAATAAAATTAGTTTCTGGTATTTCTCCAGATAATTTATTTATCCAATATATTTTTTGAGATAATACTTTTTCTGGAAGTATTGTTCTTGAAATATATCTAGTTTGATTTGCAATCACAGCTTTATATCCTTTAAATAAATTGAATTAATCTAGCAATACTATTTTTTAAATTGCTGATAGTTACTATTTTTGAGGAATTGTTTAATTATTCTAGGCTAGGTTCTTCAAAACTTTTTTTGAGAATTGTACAGCCTTTTTGTAAAGTTGACATATCAATGGTCAAAGGAGGTAGAATCTTAATAACGCTATCATCTCTACCTACTCGTTCAACTATTAAACCCATTTCAAAGCAACGTGACGTTATCTTTTTTGTAAAATTTGAACCACCAAAATCAGCAAGATCAATACCCCAAATCATTCCGATTCCACGTATTTTTATGTTCTCATTAATTGGTGCTATTTCCTCATGTAAGAAATTTTTCAAGAAAAACTCTTTAACTTTCACATCTTGCTCAATATTCGTGATTTCTCGATATTCTAAAGCAGCTGTTCCGCCGACAAATGCTAATTGATTTCCTCTAAAAGTGCCTGTATGCTCCCCAGGTTCCCAAATGTCTAATTCTGGCTTCATCAACAATAGTGACATTGGAAAACCGTAACCACTGATAGATTTTGAAAGTACTACCATATCAGGAACTATATCTGCTCTTTCAAAAGAAAAGAAAGACCCAGTACGACCACAGCCTACTTGAATATCATCACAAATTAATAAAATATTATACTCGTCGCACAATTTTCGGAGTCTTTGCATCCACTCAATAGGTGCAACTATAATTCCGCCTTCAGCTTGGACTGTTTCAAAAATTATTGCTGCTGGTTTTTCGATTCCAGAATTGACATCATTTAGTACTGCTTCAATATATTGAATTGTATCAAAGCTTTCCATAAATCCATAGGGATAAGGCATAAAATTAACATTATTCAATGCTAGATTTATGCCTAATCTCATATTTGTATTGCCACTTACTGATAAGCTACCCAAGGTCATTCCATGATAAGCTCCCATGAATGAGAATATTCCAGAGCGGTTTTTGATTTTTTGAGCTAATTTTAAAGCAGCTTCAACGGCGTTAGTTCCAGTTGGCCCACAAAATTGAATGCGATAATTTAGATTTTTTGGTATTAAAACTGACTGAGAAAACTTTTCTAGAAAAGTTTGTTTTGCGGTCGTATACATATCCAGACCATGAGTAATGGCATCTGAATCTAAATAGGAGAGTACTTGAGCTTTAATATAGTCATTGTTATGTCCATAATTGAGAGCGCCTGCACCTGCTAAAAAATCAATATACTCTTTACCAGAATTGGAATATAATAGAGCGCCTTTAGCCCGGTGAAATATATCAGGAAAACTTCTACAATAACTTCTAACATTTGATTCGCGTTCTTCAAAGATATTTAGATTTTTATTTTCCTGTTGTGTGTGAATAAAAGTCATAGGTTCCTTTACCGTAATTGATTACTTGTTCAACGGGTCACGCCCAGGATTTTTCTAATTTCAGTTCCAGAAAGAAGGTGAGTAATGGGCGCTCCGGGACTGGGGAAGAACTTATGAGTAAGATTTGCTTGGGATATGAATCCCCATCCAAATCTTCCCAGTCCCTAGTTCAATCTATGGTTTATTTATCTATCTAATAATTCATCTAAGTGATATACATTAGATTGAATTAGTTGTTAATAGGAGCAAAATCAAAGAAAAACTCTTTTTCTAAATTTGATCGGATTTGTTGCTGGTCTAGTGTCAAAAAAGATAAGTTTTTGAGTTGTACATCGGGATTACTTGCTATACCTTGGAGCACTATTTCAAAATCACTTAGGATTTCGGTAATTGTGCCAGCATCAAACTGTTGACAATCGTAATTAATTCCAATTACTAATTCTGAACCTGGATAGCCAATTATATTTAGGAGATAGTTAGTCTTATAAAAGCCTTTAAATTCGAGGATTTGTATATCATCCTTATTGTTCTGCACAATCTGTGGTGCTGGGTAGTTTTCGAATACCACGATGCTCTCAAATAAAGGTAAGGTTCGTGGTACTGCACTCCATCCATGAACGTCTACCAGTGGGCTGTACTCATACTGACGCATTTCAACTTGTTGTGCCTGAAGCTGCTTCAACCATTCCAGTAGAAACTGCTCGGAGTTTAACTTGACACAAACAGGTAAGGTGTTGATAAATACACCCACCATAGACTCGACTTCTAATAAATCGACTGGACGACCAGAAACACCGCAACCATAGACAACTTGTTCTTGACAACTGTAACGACCCAGAAGGATAGCCCAGGCTCCTTGAAAGATAGTGTTTAACGTTAGTTGATGCTGCCGTGCTAAGGATTGTAATGTTGCTGTTGTTGCTGTTGATAACTTGATTTGTTGTTCATCATATTTTTCTTCTTGCCCAGATAAATTTCTCACCTTAATGTTGATCAGAGGTGTGGGTGCTTGTACTCCGTTAAGCAACTTTCGCCAGAATACCTCGGCTTTAGATAAGTCCTGTTTTCGTAGCCAAGCGATGTAGTCTTTGAAGGGGCGGCTGGGTGATAAGGAAATATCTTGACTCTGACAAAGGGCTTGGTATGTTTGAAAAAATTCCGTAGTGACTATCGGCGCTGACCAACCATCTAAAATTAAATGATGTTTGCTCCAAACAATTTCGTAAACTTTATCTGCTAGCTGAATCACAGTAACACGCATTAGCGGAGCTTGGGACAGATCAAAGCCTCGTTGACGATCGCTCACTAAAAAATATTTCAAACGTTTGTCCTGTTCAACAGAATCTAATCCCCGCCAATCCTGCTGCTCTACAGGTACTTTGACTTGTTGATGTACAACTTGTAGCGGTTTGTCAATCTCTTGCCAATAGAAGCTGGTACGCAAAATTGTATGTTTAGCTGTTACTTCTTGCCAAGCCCGCTCTAAGGCAGCAATGTTAAGATTGCCACTCACAGTATAAGTATATTGAATGAAATAAAGTCCCAACTCAGGAGTATACAAACTGTGGAACAAAATGCCCTTCTGTACAGGTGAGAGTTCGTAGATGTCTTGGACATTTTCGGGTTTCATTTGTTACTCCCTTGACTAATTTTAGCGAGGAACTGCTCTAGGTCTGTTTGACTTAAGTTGGCTTCTGGAAAATCAGAGGACGTAAAGCCAGAAGATGTAGCAGATTGGCAATCATTAAGGAGCGATCGCAATCCCTCAATAAACCCTTGAGCTAGCTGTTCGATAGTGCTTCTTTGATGTATCTGCTCGCTGTATGTCCACTCCAGTTGCAGTTTTCCCCCAAGTACAAACCCGTTAATGTCTATGAGGTAGCGTCGATTACCTCGCAAGCTGCGGCTATTACCAACGGTTTGCTTGACGTGTTTAAACAAAGATGATTCCGGTAACATTTGGTCTAGTTGGCTCAGGTAGTTGAATCGCACCTCTGCTTGGGGAAGGCTTTGCAGTTGGGCGATCGCTAAAGAATTCTGACTTAAATAACGCAACGCCCCGTAGCCAATACCGCGATTTGGAATACTTTGAAGTTGCTCTTTGATAGTTTTAAGTGCTTCTGTTGGCTGGGAAATTCCATCTAAAGTCAGCACTACGGGGAAGATACTTGTAAACCAGCCAATCGTTCGTGTCAGATTAATATTGTTGCTGATTGACTCTCTTCCATGTCCTTCCAAATCCATCAGCAAAGAGTGTTCACCTGTCAACTGGGTAAAGGTCTGCACTAATGCAGTGAGGAGTACATCGTTGATTTGAGTATGATAAGCAGCCGGTACATCTTGCAATAAGGCTTTAGTTTCTTCAACACTCAGAGAAACTAATACCGTACTAGCCAATCCCAGCGTATTAGCACCGTCGGGATAATCAATTGGCAAAGAGCAAATGGACTTGGGGAATGCTTTTACCCAATATTCTATTTCTTGCTGTAGTTCAGATGATTGAGCATACTCATATAAAAACTCAGACCACTGTTTGAAGGAAGTTGTTTTTAAAGGTAATTGAACTGCTTCTTTTTGGTTGAGTTGCTGATAAGCTTGCTGGAGGTCTTCCAGCAAAACTCGCCAAGAAATACCATCCACTACCAAATGATGAATCACTAAAAGTAGACGTTTAGGTTGATTTTCCCCGAAATCAATCAACGCCACCCGCATGAGTGAACCCTCTGCTAAATTTAGGCTTGCTTGTAATTCACAAGCTGTAGTTTCTAGGGCATCTTCTTGTTGTTCTGTGGGTAATATTGATAAATCTTTATATAGAAGAGTTATTTTTGTAATTTCATCAATTCCAGCGTTAATTTGCTGCCAAGTAGATTCTTTATAGATAAAACGTAGGCGCAGGGCATCATGATGTTGTTGCAAGTAATACACTGCTTGTTCTAATAAAGCCGGGACAATGTTTGGTGGTACTTCTAGTAATAAACTCTGATTCCAATGGTGTGATTCACATAAATCCTGTTCAAAAAACCAATGTTGAATTGGAGTTAAGGGAACTGAACCTGTTACTAGTGATTGTTCAGCTTGTACAGTTGAAATGCTACTAGCAACGGCTGCCAGTTCGGCAACGGTAGGGCATTCAAATAATTGCTTGGGTGTGAGTTGTAAACCAGTCTGGTTGAGTCTAGCAATGATTTGGATACTGATAATTGAATCTCCACCCAATTCAAAAAAATTGTCATAAATTCCCACCCGTTCCAGCTTTAGTACCCCAGACCAAATTTTGGCGATCGCTTTCTCTATGGGATTGCGAGGAGCTACAAATTTACCTACCAATTCTGGTTTGACGCTCTCAGGTGCCGGTAAAGCTTGATGGTCTATTTTGCCATTGGGTGTGAAAGGAAACACCTTCAATTGCACAAAAGCAGACGGTATCATATAATCCGGCAGCTTTTCTTTGAGGAAGTCGCGCAGGTCAGCAACTAAAAGTTCAGACTCCTGATTTGGAACAAAATAAGCTACGAGACGCTTGTTACCTGATTCATCTTCCCGCGCCAAAATTTTGTTTTCTCGAATACCATAATGTTCTTTGAGTACAGACTCAATTTCAGTAATCTCAATGCGGAAACCCCGAATTTTTACTTGTTGGTCTGCTCTCCCCAAAAACTCAATGTTGCCATCTGGTAGATAACGCCCTAAGTCTCCAGTTTTGTAAAGACGTACTGATTCTAATTTTGAATTTTGAAAGGGGTTGAATATAAACTTTTCATTTGTTAGTTCTGGGTGGTTAATATAGCATCGTGCCAAATTATTTCCCCCGATGTAAAGCTCACCAGATACCCCGATAGGTACAGGTTGCAGATGATCATCGAGGATGTATATTTGTGTATTAGCCAGGGGACGACCTATGGGCACGGTGTCAGATGTATCCCAAATTTGCTCTGAATTGAGTCTGTAAGTAGAAACGCCCACTGTGGTTTCTGACGGCCCATAGTGGTTGATAATCTGACAGTCTTCTGTATATTGGCGCAATGTCTCAACGAAATTCCTACTCAAAGCCTCACCACCAAGAATCAACCGTTTTCGGGGCAAAATTTTCTTTGGTTGTGAAGCGCTCAAAAGTGCGCTCAAGTGGGATGGGACAATTTTAAGACAGTCGATAGGATTGCGATCGCAATACTCTAGCAAAGCTTCTGGATTAGTAGCCCGTTCCTGGGAAATTACATGCAGACATCCACCTGTACATAATGCTGGAAAAATGACGGTGTTACCTAAATCTGCTGCAAAGGTAGAAACAGTTGCAAAGCTAGAACCAACTGGAAGGTCTAATTTTTCTAGAATACTTTGAACGTAGTTCAGAAGTTGTTGATGTTCAACAGCAACTCCCTTGGGTTTGCCGGTTGAACCGGAGGTGTAAACTACATAAACTAAATTCTCAGCAGTAGTTTCACAATGCAGATTTATCTCTGGAGGTGCGATCGCATCCCAATCACTATCTAAACATACAATCGGTACTTCCTGTTTGTAGAACAGTTTGGCTAAGTGCTGTTGGGTTAAGATGACCGAGGAACCAGCATCCTTTAACATATAAGCCAAACGCTCATTTGGTAGTAAGGGATCTAAGGGAAGATAAGCTCCACCTGCTTTGAGAATCCCCAAAAGACCAACGCACATTTCTAAGGAGCGCTCTACACACAATGCCACAATTATTTCAGCACCAACGCCTAGAGTTTTTAAGTGGTGAGCGATTTGATCAGCACGAGTATTTAATTCAGCATAGGTTAGTTGCTGATCTTCAAAAACAACTGCGGGATTATTTGGAGTTTGTGCTGCTTGCTGCTCAAATAATTGATGGATGCACTGATATTTAGGATAGTTAGTTTGGGTAGAGTTGAAATCAACTAAAATTTTCTGGCGTTCATTAGGACTGAGGATTTCTAGTTGAGAGATTGCAGTTTCAGGATTTTTAATTGCACTAGATAACAAATTTTGCCACTTGAGTGCTAAATTTTCGATGTCTTCTTGGTCAAATAAGTTCCCATCGTAGTGGAACTCAGTTATTAATGAATCATCCCATTCTTGACAAGAGAGTTTAACTTTAAATTTATCAATACAAGCATACTGTTTATAGATGGAAAATGATACATCAGCCGCAGAATATTTAGGAGGTTGGAAGTTAAAATCAAAAGCAAAGGGCAAAAATAATAATTTTTGACTGTTTTCTTTTTTATCAATAATTTCTTCCCAGCTAAAAGAATCTTGCCACTGCTCAACTTCATTAATATTAGTTTCTAACTGTTTGATTATTTCTGTAAAATTATAATTATTCTCTAGAAAAATACCAACAGGTATATATTTAGCTAATAACCCAATTGCTGGTTTGAGTTCTTCATAATTTCTGCCATTGTAACACCTAGCAATATTTATTTCCGATTGCCCTATTAACCGACAAAGTAATATTTGCCAGCAAGCTAGTAAAATTGTGGAAACACTAATAGTATGATTATTTGCCAAATGCTTAATCTGGTCTACTGTATCATTACTGAGGTGAACGCTGATTAATTTTGGTTGAAATAGTAATCTATCTCTGGAATATTTTTCATTCGGTAGCTTGCTAATTCCTAAGTTAGTAATATTCCTTTGATGCCAATACTTCCTTGCTAATTGTCCATCTTCTGCTTCAAATAATTCATTTTGCCATGCTGCAATATCTGCATATTGTAAAGGTTGTTCTAAAAGCTCTTGGTGATTTAAGCAAGCAGTATAAGCCTCGCTAATTTCACTGATTAGGTTATGAATCGATAGTGTATCCACACACATAGCGGGTATGGCAATCAGTAAAATATATTGGCAAGGCGAAAGAGTAACGATATAGATATTTAATATATTACCATTTGATAAGTTGATTTCTCGAAATATATTGTCTATTTTTAAATTTTGCTTTTTATTTTCTACGCCCGTAAAATCATGATAATTTATTGAGTATTTAGTTTCAGCATTGATAACTTGCAAAGGAATATCCATCCCCTTTAAAGTGGGAAAGCTGGTACGGAGAATCTCATATTTACCAACTATTTTATGCAATGCCTTTTCTAAAGTTGGGTAATTAATATTTCCCTCAATCGAAACTGCACATTGCACCCGATAAGGCTGGCTAGTTCTTTCTTGTTGCTGCAAACACCATAGATGCTTCTGTTGAGGTGAAAGCTGATAACCGTTTATTGTTGTTGTAAAATCACTTTGCATATTTACCTCAACATTCCCCTGACTAAAATTATTGACCACAAAAAGGTTCTGCCATCCCGACCAAAACTTTTCTTTTTCCTACAAAGGGTTTACGACCATGAGCGACTAACATATTGTCCAACATTAAAATATCACCTTCTTCCCAAGGAAATATCACCGCTTCCTGTTGATAAATTGCGTTAATTTCTTCTATAATAGAAGTTTCAATTTTTGAGCCATCGCCATAAAAAGCGTTACGCGGTAAGTCTTCTTCTTTAAGCATTGAAAGCAAAGATTCGCGGACTGCTGATTGCAAGCTTGATATGTGGAACAAATGAGCTTGATTAAACCACACAATCTCACCAGTTTTTGGATGGGTTGCAACAGCCTGACAAATTTGACGAGTTCTTAAATTATTTTCGTCTTTCCATTCAAACTCAATATCAGCGTCTCGACAATAATTTTCTACTTCTGATTTATTCGTGGTTTGAAATACATTTTCCCACTGTAAATCAAGTCCTTGACCGTAGTTTCGGACATACATGATCTTTTTTTCAAGGAATTTTTCTTTAATCTTTGGCTCGATACTTTGAAATACTTTTCGGCTATCGGCTATCGGCGTTTGCCCACCATTTTCTGCTGTCTTTACACAAAAGAACCAAATCTTCATTGGCCAGTTTAAGGAGTAGGCCATTTCGTTGTGTAAAGGAATTGATTGTTCGGCTGGATATTCTGTTGATGTGTATATCCTACCACTAACTTGGCTGCGTGGAGTCGAACGATAAGAATATTCAATTAATTCTCCAGAAACAGTTTGGATAAACTTCTCAAATTCAGCAAATTCATTTACATTAAAATGACGAAAAACAATTCCTCCATAATTCAAGATTTGAGTTTCCAGCCACTCTCGATTACTAGTAGTCCAAGTAGCCAAATTTATCCCATCTACAGCAGGTTTTATTAACAAAGGTAGATGCTGGTCTGGTTGAATAAACTCAGTATTAATTAGTTGCTCTTGGGATATGGTGATTGATTTTCGCTTGAAGGATTTTAAGCTCATAAGTTTCTGGAATGTTCAATGATTAAGAAGTAATTTCCTTCCGGGAAACCTTGCCTAGCTTTTGACGACGCGCTTGCTGAAACTCTTGCTTTTGAGTTTCGTTGAGGATTTCAACTATTTGCTTGAGATGAATATCGGGCTGTTTAACAACTGTGTTTAACAGAGTTTCAAACAGTTTTGCCATTTGAGCGATCGCAGCAACATCAAACAATTCTGTCTTATACTCAAAAAATCCTGTAATTCCTGCTGCCGTTTCTGATAAATCGAGCTTTAAATCATGTCTGACTACGCCAGTTTCTGCTTCTAAAACTGTGAGCTTTAGTCCTTCTAGTTCCAGAGTTGATACGGGAGCATTTTGGAGTACAAACCACACCTGAAATAATGGAGAATGATGGAGGTGGCGCTCTGGCTGTAGTTCTGCAATCAGCTTTTCAAAAGGTAAGTCTTGGTGGGTGTATGCTCCTAAAGCTACTTCCCGCACTTGTTGCAGTAATTCTTGAAAGGTGGGATTCTTTGCCAGATTAGTCCGTAATACCAAGGTGTTGATAAAAAAGCCAATTAACCCTTCAATTTCACTGCGGTTGCGGTTAGCGATGGGTGTACCGATGAGAATGTCTTCTTGTTCTGTGTAGTAGTAGAGTAATGTGTTGAAAGCTGTCACCAAAGCCATAAACATGGTGACACCTTGTTGCTGGTTCAAAATTTTGAGGGACTGGGATAAATCTTGTGGAAGTGTAAAATTATACTTACTTCCTAAAGATGTCTGCAACTGCGATCGCAGTTTCTTAGTCGGTAATTCTAATGTAGTCTTAGCGCCCTCTAATTGCTGTTTCCAGTATCCTAGTTGAGTTTCCAGTACCTCCCCTTGCAACCACTGTTGTTGCCAAACTGCAAAGTCTGCATACTGAATTGGTAGTTCTGGAAGTGGCGAAAGTAAGCCTTGAGAAAAAGCTTCGTAAAGTGCTGAAACTTCCCGGATAAATACTCCTCCTGACCACGCATCAGAGATAATATGATGCATCGTCACCAGCAGTATGTGTTCTGTAGTATCCAGTCGTAAAAGAGTCAGCCGCAATAAAGGCGCTTGTGTTAAATCGAATGGTTGTTGAGCATCTGTTCGTTCCCGCCGTTGCACCTCTGCTTGACGTTCGGCTTCTGGTAGATTTTGTAAATCTATTACATCTAAAGATATTTTAAGAGTGGAAGCAATGTTTTGAACTGCCCGCCCATCCACAACAGAAAAGCTTGTCCGCAAAGCTTCATGTCGCCGGAGAATTTCGTTGATACTTGCTTCTAGAGCCGCTACGTTGAGCGAGCCTTGTAACAGTATGGCGTTAGTGCCATTGTAGGCGGCTGAGTTTGGATCTAACTGGTAAAGGAACCATAGCCTCTGTTGAGCAAAAGATAGTGGTAATTCCACTTCCCGCGAAACTCGCTCTAGTGGCAAAGATTTTAATTTCGGCTCAACTGTCATTGCTATTTCAATCTGTTTGGTAAGTCCAGCTACTGTTGGAGCTTCAAACAAGCGGCGTGGCGGTAGTTCTACTTGAAAAGCTTTTCGCACCTGAGAAATCACTAAGGTAGCTAGTAGGGAGTGTCCGCCCAATTCAAAAAAGTTATCGTGGATACCTACTTCCTGAATACCAAGGATTTCCGCCCAAATTCCAGTCAGCATTTCCTCAATCGGGTTGCTTGCTGCGACAAAAATGTTTTTCAGTTGAGCGGTATCTGCTTGATTGGGTGATGGTAAAGCTTGACGATCAACTTTGCCATTGGTGGTTAATGGCAATGCATCTATCAGCACAAAGGCCGACGGTAGCATATATTCTGGCAGATGCTCTTTGAGATAACTCCGTAGGTTGCTAGGAACTAGAGTTGTATCTGGATTCGGAACTAAATAAGCTACTAGACGTTGGTCATCTGGCGTATCCTCCCGCACTATCACTACTGTCTCCCGGACTCCTGGATGTTGTATCAGCAATCCTTCAATTTCTCCTAATTCGATCCGAAAACCCCTAACTTTAACTTGGTTATCTATTCGTCCCAAAAATTCTAGATTTCCGTCTGACCGAAAACGAACTAAGTCGCCTGTCTTATATAACCTTGTTCCTGGTTCGTTACTAAAAGGATTGGGAATAAACTTCTCGGCTGTCAGTTCAGGACGATTCAGATATCCTCTAGCTACTCCTGCACCACCAATATAGAGTTCACCTGAAACTCCGATTGGCACTGGTTGGTAGTATTGATTGAGTACATACAGTTCGGTGTTAGCGATCGCATGACCAATAGGAACTGAACCTGAGAGAATCTCATCTGGTGGTAGTTGATAGATGCAACAACCGACGACTGTTTCTGTCGGTCCATATTCATTTACCAGCATTGTGTCTGGCGCAAATTTTTGCCAGAAGCTAACGGTTTGAGCTAAAAGGTTTTCGCCACCAATAATAAAAGCTCTGGTTCGACCTGTTACTTCTGAGGGAGATAACTGGTTTGAGAGTAGTTGCAATTGCGCTGGCGTAATTTTTATCAGGCTGTAGTTTGAGCCTTTTTGTAAAGCATTGCTCAAAGATTCAATACTCTGGTCTTCTGGGAGAAGTTCTACCCGACGCCCTACCAATAAAGGGGAAAACAGCCCGGTAATAGTGAGGTCAAAAGCTAAGGAAGAGTGAACTACAGCCCCTTCTCCCTGTTCAACTGTATATGCTTGGGTACACCAAGTTAGGTAATTGACTAGCCCTTGGTGGGTAATTAGTGTTCCCTTTGGTTTGCCAGTGGAGCCGGAGGTATAGATGATATATGCTAAGTTGTCAGAAGTTGTATTGGTGGTGGGGTTGTGTGTATTTTCTTGAGCAATCTTTTCCCAATCAGAGTCTAAGCAGAATAAGTCAGCACTAGATTTAGGAAGAATAGAGAGTAAGCGCTGTTGGGTTAAGAGTATGGGTGCAGAGGTTTCTGATAAGATGAAAGCCAAACGTTCTTGGGGATGGTTAGGATCTAATGGTAGGTAAGCTCCTCCAGCCTTGAGGATACCCAGAACTCCCACTAGCATTTCTAGCGATCGCTCTGTACAGATTCCCACTATGACTTCTGGCCCGACACCCATTTTTTGCAGGTAATGAGCCAGTTGATTCGCTCGTGTATTTAACTCAAAGTAAGTAAGTTGCTGGTTTTCATAGACTACTGCAACATTGTTTGGTGTGCGATCGCATTGTGATTCAAACCAGTGGTATATGCATTGGTATTGAGGAGCAGCAGTTTTTGTGTTGTTGAATTCGACTAAAAGTTGATTTCGCTCATTTTGGCTGAGGATGTCGAAAGAAGCGATCGCGCCTTGCGGATTCTTAACTACACTAGCTAACAATGTCTCAAATTGACTTGCAAGACGTTGAATGTCTTCTAAAGCAAAGATATTGGCATCATACAAAAATTCAGCAGTTACACAATCATCTCGACGAAGACAAGATAGTTTGACCTGGAATCGATCAACACAGACATACTGCTGATAAATTGAAAAACAGACATCACCAGCATATTGCTTGCCTAAAACAGAGTCAAACTCAAAGCCAAAACAAAAGAATAAGTCTGCTGGATTCTCTTCATTTAATTCTCTACTTTTTACCCAAGAAAAATTTTCCTGATATTCTAATAGTTCTTCTGCTAATTCTTCAACTTTAATTAATATATTTTTAAACCTAGAGTCATTTTTTATCTGGTAACAAAAAGGTAAATACTTAATCAACAAACCTATCGATTCTTTTAATTCTTCATAATTCCGACAAGTGCCACCCAACCCGATGATTAAATCGGAATTTTCAGTTAACCGCCAAATTAATATTTGCCAACAAACTAGAAAAAATACATACTCTGAAATATATAATTGCTGTGTTATTGTTTCTATTTCAGCTACTAAGTTTGGTGCAATATTTATACTTAAATATTGAGGTTTAAATTCTGATTTTCCGCTCGGTTGGCATGAATAAGGAAGCTTGGAATTACGAATACCAGATATATCTAACTTTTTCCAGTAATCTATTCCAGCTTCTGATTCTTCTGCTTCGAGAACTTGATTTTGCCATTCAGCGATTTCAGCATATTGCATGGGTTGTTCAACAACTTCCTCTTTCTGCAAACAGGCTGCATAGCATCTGCTGAGTTCGCAAACTAAATTATTCAAGCTTTGTCTATCAGCGCATAGAGCAGGTAAACTCAAAAATAATATAGATTTTTGTGGCGATAAAATGACGAGACTGGTATACAAAAGTGACTCTTGTTCCCAATCAAAAGTTCGCTGGCTTGCTGATTCAAACAACTTCTTCAGATACTGGTCTAAAATCTCCTTTTCGTCCAAATAGTATTCAGGAATTGATAGAGATACACACTCGCTAATTACCTGAACAGGAATTTTGATGCCACGTTTGCTGTGAAAGGTTGTCCGCAGAATTTCATGCCGATTGATTACTTGCTGTAAAGCTTCTTTCAAAATACTTTTATCTAAATCTCCTTCTAGGAGAATCGCACAATAGGACTGATATATTTGGGATTCTTTTTGTAACGACCACAAACGCCGTTGCTGTGGAGAAAGTTTAAATCCTTGAAGTTGTTTTTGCATTTTTGTATGAAACAATTACGTGAGCATACTGTTAGAGATATTACTTACAAACCATAATTATTAAATCTCATCAAAATTCGCCATTTCACCCATTGCAACTAAAAGTTTTCGTTCTCCAATATAAGGATTACGCGCGTGGGCAGTTAACAAGTTATCTAATATTAATAAATCTCCTACTTTCCAAGGAAAACTAACTTCTAATTGCTGATAAATTTCACAGATTTCGCTCATGACTGAATCTTCAATGCAAGAACCATCACCGTAATAACAATTGCGAGGTAAATCGTCTTCACAAAATGATGATAATAAAGCTTCTCTCATTTTTAAATCCATGCATGACGTATGCCAATGTTGAGCTTGAGTAAACCATGCAAACTCGCCAGTTTGAGGATGTTTCACTACGGCTGGTCGTACTGCACGAGTTCTTAAACCTCCATCATTTTTCCATTCAAAATCAACAAAATCCTCTCTACAAATAGCTTCTACTTCTGCTTTATTTTTAGTCTGAAAAACTGTTTGCCAGTCTAACCCAAGTCCGTAGTCATAGTTACGAAGGTACATCACCTTCTTTTGCATAAATTTATCTCGAATCTTCGGATCAATTAGCTCAAAAACTTTTCGGCTATCAACAATAGGTGTCTCTCCTCCTTGCTGTGCTGGTTGACGACAGCCAAAAAATATTTTTCGAGGCCAACTATAATTAAAAGAATTTTCATTATGCCACAATAACTTTTGCTCGGCGGGGTAAAAAACAGGGGTATAAACGTTACCACTGATTGTCTCTCGAGGATGTTCGCCATTTTTATTAAATAAACTTGGGCAAAGTGTGAAGCAGACTTTCTCAAAAGCAGATGCTGTATTTAAGTTAAACCCTCGCAGAAGTATAGCACCATGTTTATGTAATTTTTCTTCTATGAATTTCTGATTATCTTCCAGCCAATCAACTATTTCTATATCATTGAAATTCGATTTTATAACTAGAGGAAGAGTTTGTTCTGGCTGTAGATATTCTATCTTAATTAGTTCTTCTTGTACTAAGTTAACTGCTTGGCGTCTCACACTTCCTAATTTTTTAATCAGACTTGTTTGGGGATTTTCTCTTGTCATATTTTTACTCTCATTTGGCATATCGCTATTATTTTTATTTAGTCGATACAAACTTCTTTTCTTTTGATTTGTTTTAATTTTTTGTATTCAGATATTTTTCGTTGATCTTTGTGCAACTTAGATTGCTGTTTATTAAAGGAACTAATATAATTTTTGATTTCCGTTAATTTGTATTCTGGATACTTAATAAGCGTATTTAAAACTGCTTCAAAATTTCTTAATAACTGGTCAATAGTACTTGTATTAAACAGGTCTTTATTGTACTGTAAAATAGCCATTATTCCTTTCTCTGTTTCTATCATTGCTAGAAATAAATCAAGAGTGGCTGTGCCGTTGTCAACTTCATCCAAAACACTAACAGTCAGACCCGAAAGTTCTAGGGGCGGCATTGGAGTATTTTGGAGAACCAATTTGACCTGGAATATTGGCGAGCGACTAAGTTCACGCTCTGGATTTAAAGCTTCTACGAGCTTGTCAAAAGGTAAATCTTGATGAGCATAAGCACTCAATGTAGTTTCCCTAACTTGCATTAAGAAATCTTGAAACTTAGGATTTCCTGATAAGTTTGCTCGTAATACTAATTGATTAATAAAAAAGCCTATTAAACCTTCAGTTTCCGCCCAGCTACGATTAGCAACATCTGTGCCAATAATGATATCTTCTTGTTCAGTATACCAGTTAAGTAAGATATAAAATCCTGCTAGCAATGTCGTAAATAGTGTTACTCCTTGCTGCTGACTGAAAGACTTCAGTTCTTCAGTTAAAGATTGAGGTAAAATTAGCGATCGCTTCGCTCCCTTAAAACTCTGCACAGCAGGTCTGGGTAGATCTGTAGGCAAGTTAAGGACTGGGAGCTTACCCCCTAGTTGCTTCTTCCAGTAAGCAAGTTGAGACTCTAGCACCTCTGTCTGTAACCATTGCTGTTGCCATACAGCAAAGTCTGCATATTGAATAGGCAATTCTGGTAATGAAGATGGTTTACCACAACAAATAGCTTCATACAGTACTGCTAATTCTCGAATAATCACACCACGAGACCAAGCATCAGAAACAATATGGTGCATTGTGAATAACATTATGTGCCGAGTTTCACACAGTTGCAGCAGCTTGACTCGCAGTAATGGTTCCTGTGAGATATCGAAAGGACATTGGGCTTCTTCTTTTGCTAAATCTTGCACCAATTCTTGCTGTTTACTTTCAGATAATTCCCGCAGATCAATCACAGTTAGCTTCAAAGTTATATCTGTAACTTTTTCCTGCACAGGTTGCCCATCTAATAGCTTAAAACAGGTTTGTAGGACTTCATGTCTTTGCCGGATTTGATTTAGACTTTGTTCCATTGCTTTTACATTTAGGAGTCCGTCTAATAAAATGGCAACAGGAATATTATAAACAGGGCTATCAGGATCTAATTGATGAAGAATCCACAACCTTTGCTGATGAAAAGATAAAGGTAATAAACTAGTATCCTTTCGTTTAGGAATTGATTGAGTTTTGACAGAACTTAAACCCCTATTTTTAAGTCGTAACTCAAATAATGCCCGTTGTTCGGGAGAAAGCGCAGCAATTCTTTGATGAATATCATTCATAAATATTACAATTTTTTTTTAGATTTAGATGGCAAATGCCGATGAAAGGCTTCAACTGCAAGCTTAACACTGTCTTCCAACTGAATACGTTTGCTTATTTCAGATGCGCGAGTTTGCATAGTCTTGTCACTGATAGCAACTCGAATTGCCGCCGCTAAACTTTCAATTGGCAATTGCTCTTTTAACAATTGTTTTTTCTGCAAAATTAGGGGAATACCTAAGCCTGACTGTGCTACCTGAAGTGTCCAAAAAAGGTCATCGTTATCGCTTTGGACTGGAATAGCAATAGCGGGAACACCAGCGCGTAAACAACTCATCGTTGTTCCTCCACCACCGTGATGCACTACTGCCGCCATTTTTGGAAATAACCATTCATGAGGTATAAAACCTTTGATATAAAACAACTTATCTTTTAATTGTGGATCACATAAATCATCATCATCTAAACCTTGGACAATTATTCGCTGTCCAGTTAGCGCTAAAAGTTTCAGCACTATTTCTCTTCCTAGTTTCTTTTGATTCCAAATTTTACTAATATATACTGGTGGTGAGCCAGCAGACAAAAAATTTATTAAATTAGTAGGTGGTTGCCAATTATTACAGGTATCTAAAAACCAATAGCCTGTTATATGAATCCAATCATCATTCCATTCAGATGGTTTATGTAAAAAAGAAGGACTGTAGCAGTAGAGAATGGGTATTTTTTGCCGCTGCATCTGATGCACTAAACCTTCCCAAACAGGAAGAGAAGGCAAGTTCAAAGTTTCCTGTCGCCACTGGTTTATTGGCTGTCGCATATATTGCCAATGGAGTTGATTAAAAAACGTATAACTAAACCAGTTGTAAATACTTCCTAGAGGTTTTCCATTTGTCACCCATGCATGAGGGAAAGCTCGCGTTTGGTGGTAAGGTTGCACAGAAGCTGCGTAGCAAGGTATGCCTAATTTCTCAGCAACGTAGCAGCATGGGTAAGAAAATGGGTTAAATATAATCGCTTCCGCCCCTTGACAAACACGCCATAACTCATCGAGTAAACCATTCTTTAACTGCTCATATCCAAGAATTATGGTAATTAGAGGACGGAATTTTAAAATTTTCTTTATCCCTGATGAGCCTGTCATATTCCAGTCCATAGGAATACATTCAATCCCAAAATTACTGACAAATTCTTCATACTCAGCAAGGGTAGCAAGTCGCACTTGATGACCAGCTTTCTTTAATCCCAAAGCTAGAGCGATATAAGGTCTAACATCACCATCTGTACCCCACGTAACAATAGTAATACGCATAAATTTTTATCTCTTCTAGCAACTGCTTAACTTTTGAGAAAACATCATATTTTCTTCTAAAGAAGCTACTCAAATAGTGCCTATTCTTCTGGAGAAAGAGCCAAAAATTTGTGACAAATCTCACTCAGCATACATTATCCAAAAAAGCTGAGTGCTGAGTACTGCCCTATTGATTTTTTCGCTTGAAAGTTTTCTTTTAATTCTTTCAATTGAGATAAACTTGTCATTACTGCATCATCATCTAAACCAAAATCGATCAGGCAAGCGATTTCGTCAACCCCAATTTCCTTCATGTGTTCAATAGTTTTCCGGCAAGTTTCTTGAGTTCCAATCATCACCCGCCCTTGGAAATAACGCTCAAAAGCAAAGGACAAAAGCTGATTCCGGTCTTCTTCTGTAAAAGATTCCGTATTGACTTGAAAATTAACCTGCTTTGCTAGGTTTTGAACTAAGCCAAAATGGGTTTTAATATAGTTGCAAAATGGCTGTTTTACTTGTTGCTTAACTAAAGCTTCATCCTCTCCAATATAAGTATGCATCATTAGCGCTACTTTTCCAGATTTTGGATCGTGACCATGTTGAGCTAAAGATTCACGATAAAGAGTTATTTGTTTTGCTAAATCATCTGTTGTTGCATACAGCAGAGACGTTAAAACATTAGCCCCAATTTTTCCTGCACCTATAAATGTATTATCGGCTTGACAAGTAATCCAAATTGACAAATTTGATTGTATGGGTCGAGGAAACGTATTTATTTTGACTTTATTACCAGTTCCTCCTGTAAATTCTACCATTTCTCCCTGCCAAAGTTTCTGCAAAATTTCGATGCCACGCCACATAAATTCTTTGCGTTCGGCATAATTTTCTGGAAACAATAAAAAATCATCAGCGTGCCAACCAGGAGCAAAAGAAAGGCTCACTCTCCCATTAGAAACGTTATCCACTACAGCCCATTCTTCAGCAACTCGTACAGGATGCTGTAATGGCATCACAATACTACCTGATCTGAGTTGAATTCTCTCAGTAATCATTGCTAAGGAAGCACTAATTACCGATGGATTAGGATATAAACCACCAAAGGGATGAAAATGACGTTCAGGTGTCCATACTGCTGAGAAGCCATGTTGATCAGCAAATTTGGCTGTTTCAAATAAGAGGTGATATTTATTTGCCTGTGTTGTTGATCCATCACCAGAAAAATATAGCAGACTGAATTCCATATAGAGTCAAAAAGGTAGTAATTTCAGAGATCATTGTGGCACTATCGGCAACTTATTTATGATTCTTTGGCAAGTTGTTCTTTAATTTCATGAAATGATAGATTTTCAATTTCTGCTAATAAGTTTTCTATCTCGTCTATCTCCGCTGCTTGTGGCTGTTTTTCTGCGATTGCATCAGCTAATTCTGCAACGGTGGGAGCGTCAAATAGCAGGGTACGCAGTGGTAGTTCTACTTGGAATGTTTGCCGCAGACGGGAAATTGTTTGTACTGCAAGTAAAGAATGACCACCTAAATCAAAAAAGTTGTCATAAATCCCTACTTTTTCAATACCTATTAGTTCTTGCCAAATATTAGCAATATTTTCTTCAATTTGATTGCGTGGTGCAACATAAGTATTTTCTTGGAGCGTTCTGGGATGTCTTGTAGCAGATAATTGTTGAGAATTATCTAATTTTTTGATTAAAGAACTTGATGTCAGAAAGTTATTACTTTGGTTAATTACGGCTTGTAAATCTTGGGTAGAGACTATGACTTGAGGGAGTGAATTTTCTAAGATTCGACTAAAGGCATCCACCGCTTCTATAGACAAAAGTCCATTTTTTAAACTTTCTTCCCGCAACTTTTTAAGTTCATTGGGAACGGCAGTATTTACCGCCATACCCACTTCTTGCCATGCATCCCAGTTGATAGCTACTGTATATTTGTTATTTGTGGATGTATTGAAATGAGCAAAGGCATCTAAAAAAGCATTAGCTGCACAATAGTCTACTTGTCCAAAACCTCCTTGGATGGAACTGAGTGATGAACAGAGAACTAAAAAGTCTAAATTGATATTTTTGAGAACATCATTTAATACTAATGTTCCCTTGACTTTAGGAGCAAAAACACTTTCGGCGATTTCTGGTGTTTTGAGTTGAATCATCCCGCTTCCTGCAACACCAGCCGCGTGGATGACACCATGAATTGTACCAAAATGTTCTAAGGATTGAGCGATCGCACTCTGCATTTGCTGATAATTCGCAACATCAGCAGGTAATACCAGTATCTCAGATCCTAATACCTCTAATTGTTGTAATTTTTGAATTTTGCGACTAGTAGTGTCTTCAATATCATGAGTTGTTAGCCATTGCTGCCACTGTTCTTTTGCTGGCATTACAGAACGAGTGGTTAAAATTAACTTGGCTTGTACCATCTTTGCGAGGTATTCAGCTAAGACAAATCCGATACCTCCCATTCCACCTATAATTAAATATACTCCCCCTTGCCGTAACCGTGTTTTATCTTCACTCGCTTTTTCTAGCGGAACTGCTTCAAAAGTCTGAACCCAGCGATGATTACCACGGTAGGCAATTATTGAATCTTCTGATTCTGTTGTTAATTCTGTAGTTAGTTGTTCTACTAGTTTCCCAGTTTCTAACCCAGATACTAAAACATCAACTTGACGACAATTTATGTGAGGATACTCTTGGGAAATAACTTTGCATGACCCTAGGAGCGGTGCTTTTTCAGGACATAATACTTCATCGCCAGTAATGTCATATAAATTGTTAGCAACGACTAAAAATTGGATAGCATTATTGATCTGTTCTTGTTCTAAAGCTTGAGTTAAGAAAGTTAGACTCCAGAAACCTAAATTTTTAGTAGTCTCTAATGACTGAAATGGTGATTTGGTGATACTCCATAAATGTGCAAAATTCCACAGGGCAGGGTTTGCGATCGCATTTGGGATTTTACCCTGTTTGCTAACTGCGCGAATCAAGGTATTATAGTTGTCTTGGCAACTAGGATTAAGAGTGTAAGTATGCTCATCTACTTGCTTAAATTCCTCTCCTAGCAGAACAGTTATAACATCTTGTCCAGTTTGTTGTAATTTTTTGACTATTTGAGAACCAATTCCACATTCATCAGCAAAAATTAGGTAAAGTTCAGAGGTTATATTCCTCTTTTGAATGAGGGGAACTTGTTTCCACGAAGGAACATAAAACCAGTCATAAATATTAGGCTTTTTACCAAGCTTGATTTCAGCTTCACCAGATTTAGCTGCTTGTAATTGGGGTTCAATCCAGTACCGCTGCCGTTCAAACGGGTAAGTTGGTAAAGGAACACGACAACGTTGTTCGTGAGTATAAAAGCCAGACCAATTGATACTAACTCCCGCCAACCAGAGTCTACCTACAATGTTGACGATGAAATTCACATCTGATTGTTTATCAAGGGGGTGGCGTAAGGTCGGTAAAACTACCTGTCCTGCTGCTTGATGAGAATGCTGTTTGATGAGTGTACATAAAGTGCGCCCAGGGCCAACTTCTAACAAAATACGATTTTGTTCTTGCAGTAATACCGATATTCCTGCACTAAAGCGGACAGTTTGACGTAAATGTTTTACCCAATAATTTACATTTGTGGCTTCTGCTGCTGTGATCCAAGTTCCCGTTAAATTGGAGATAAAAGGTATTTTGGGAGGATTCAGTTTCACCTTTTTCACTTCAGCAAGAAATGGCTCTAAAATAGGTTCCATCATTTGGGAATGAAAAGCATGGGAGATATGCAAACGGCGACATTCTACACCTCTGGTAATGAGTTGCTTTTCAAGAGCGTCTACAGCATTATCATTTCCAGAAACTACGCATAAATTGGGAGCGTTACTAGCAGCTAGAGATAATTTTTCATTGAGTAAAGTTTGAACTTCCTCTTCTTTGAGTGCAACAGAAAGCATTGCGCCTGTAGGTAATTGCTGCATCAATTTTCCCCGGATAGCAACCAGAGTTAAAGCATCTTCCAGAGACATAACATCTGCAAGACAAGCTGCTACATATTCACCAATACTATGACCAATCATCGCGCTTGGAGGAATTCCCCACGACATCAACAACTTAGCTAACGCATATTCAATTACAAACAATGCTGGTTGAGTAATGTGGGTTTGTTTCAGTTTTTCTGCTGCTTGTGTTTCATTTTCACTAGGGTAGAATAGTGCTCGCAAATCAAGCCCTAAATGAGGTTTGAGAAACTCGCAGCAATTATCCACCTGTTCACGAAATGTCGGCTCAGTATGGTAAAGTTCTTTGCCCATTTCCACATACTGAGCGCCTTGTCCAGGGAACATGAAGGCGATGGGACGGTCTATCGGTTCTTGAAAGTGGGTTAAAACTTTTTGGGGTTCTTGTAGATTTAATACACTAATAGCATCTTCAATATCTTGGCATACCAACATCCGACGATGATTAAATTCTCTGCGCCCCACTTGCAATGTATAAGCCACATTCGCCAGGTTTTCTTCAGAATGCTCACTCAGACGTTGAGCTAAATTTTTAGTAGCATTTTCCAGAGCAGATTCAGTTTTGGCAGAAAGTAATAATAACTGCCAAGAACGAGAAGGGCTAGACTTTGAAACTACTGGCGCTTCCTCTAGAATTACATGGGCATTAGTTCCACCAATTCCTAAAGAACTCACACCTGCACGGCGCGGTGTCTTCTCTGATGGCCATTGTGTGAGCTTTGTATTCACATAAAAAGGACTATTAGCAAAATCAATCTCAGGATTGGGCTGCTCAAAATTCAGGCTAGGTGGTATCAATTTATGCTGGAGAGCCAGAGCCGTCTTAATTACCCCTGCTACACCTGCAGCAGCATCTAAATGACCGATGTTCGTTTTGACAGAACCAATGGCACAGAAGCCTTTTTTGTCAGTACTAGCACGGAAAACGTTAGTAAGAGCAGTAATTTCAATTGGGTCGCCTAAGCTAGTGCCAGTACCATGCGTTTCAATGTAGCTAATGCTTTCAGGCTCTACTTCAGCTAAAGCCAGTGCTTCTGCTATTGCTTCTGCTTGACCGTTAACGCTGGGTGCTGTATAGCCAACTTTATTAGAACCATCGTTGTTGATAGCAGTTCCTTTAATTACAGCATAGATGTGGTCACGATCTGCGATCGCATCCCCAAGACGCTTTAAAACTACAATTCCCACACCATTGCCAATTATTGTTCCCTGTGCTTTGGCATCAAAGGCGCGACAATGACCATCAGGTGATAAGATGCCACCTTCTTGATGCAAATACCCTGTTTTTTGTGGAATCCGAATAGATACTCCACCTGCCAATGCCATATCACATTGGTAATTTAATAAGCTTTGGCAAGCAAGAGAAATTGCTACTAATGAAGTGGAACAAGCAGTTTGAATTGTGACACTAGGACCAGAGAGATTTAATTTGTAAGAAACACGGGTGGTGAGAAAATCTTTATCGTTGCCTAGCAATTTTTGGAAACTGTTGGCTGACCCAATGTGGTCGTGATTTAAATTAAATGATAAGTAGTTATTTAAACTAGCACCAGCATAAACACCAATCCGACTCTCATATCTTTGAGAATCATAGCCAGCTTTTTCTAAAGCTTCCCATGCACATTCTAAAAACAGACGATGTTGTGGATCTGTTATTTCTGCTTCTTTAGCGTTAAAACCAAAAAATGGAGCATCAAATAAATCAATATCTTCTAATACAGCCCCAGCCTTTACGTAATTAGGATCACTTAGTAACGCCGATTCTACTCCAGAAGCAATTAACTCTTCATCAGTGAACAGAGATGTGGACTCCACTCCAGAACGTAAATTTTTCCAAAATTTTTCAATATCATTAGCATCGGGAAAACTCCCAGCCATGCCAATAATAGCAATGGCTTGTATTGAATCGTATACTTCTGTACTATTCATTCCTCTAATCTTACTTCATTAACTACACATCAAGCTATGTCTCATACATTTTAAAATTTTATCTTTCTTCTCATTTAAAATCTGAGATATTACACTTTTTAAACCGTGGAAATCTATGGTGAGAAATGGAGGGTAATCTAAAAAGTATGATCTTTCAGGAGCATTCCATTCCATAGGAACATAATTAATCCTAAAACTACTGATAAACTCTTGATGTTCAATGCTAGTAGCAAAGCGCACTGTATGACCAATTTTTTGTAATTCTAAAGCCAAGGCTACGCAAGGCCGAACGTCACCATGTCCTCCCCCCGCTGCAATCGTTATCTCCATACTTTTCCTTTCATACTGAATGTTATAAAAGTTGTCAAAGTTTACATTGACTGTTAGATTCATACTTTATCGGCATGTAATAAATATTCTTTTTATTATTGCAATATCGAATTGTCTAATTTAGTCATTTTTGAAATTATGATATTGTTTTTTTTGATGAAGAACAGCTTTTTGTTTTTTCACGCGGTTGTGAACTGAATTGAAATAGTTTTTTGGGGTTTCTTTATAACTTAAATATTTAGCCAAAGAATTAATACTTGTGTATTTAAACAGGTCAATAATTAATACATCTCTGCTAAAAATTTCTTGCAGTTTGCTTTTAACCTGAACCATTTGCAATGAGTGACCGCCAAGGTCAAAGAAATTATCGTTTACCCCTACCTTTTCGATATTTAATACCTCTTGCCAAACTTTTGCTATTTTTTGTTCTACCTCTGACTGGGGAGCTTGATAACTTGTTGCTAATGTTGGGTGCAAGTTTTCTGGTACAGGTAAAGCATGACGGTCTATTTTCCCGTTAGGCAAAAGAGGTATGGTGTCTAGCAACATGAAAATACTAGGCACCATATAATCAGGTAACAGCCCTTTTAAGTAGTTCCGCAATTCATCAGTTGTGCATGTCTGGTCTTGATGAGGAACGATATAAGCTACAAGTTGTTTGTCACCTGCTTTTTCTTCTCGTGCCAAAACCACAACTTCCCACACTGCTGGATGTTTAACTAATATCCCCTCAATTTCTCCCAGTTCAATCCGGAAGCCTCTAACCTTGACCTGATGATCGATTCGCCCCAAGTACTCTAAATTTCCATCTGGTAGATAACGGCCTAAATCTCCAGTTTTATATAGTCGTGAGTCAAGTTTATTATTGAGCGGGTTAGATAGAAATCGTTCTTTTGTTAACTCTGGTCGATTTAAATAGCCTCTAGCTAAACCAGCACCACCAAGATAAATTTCTCCTGGGACACCAATTGGTACTGGTTGCAACTTAGTATCAAGCAAATAAATTTGTGTATTAGCAATGGGACGACCAATAGTTACCTTTTTATCTCTATTTACTTGAGCAAATGTGGAATAGGTCGTATCTTCAGATGGCCCGTAAAGATTGAAAACTTTCTGAATATGATGATTTTGATAAATCTGCTGCACAAGTTGATTTTGTAGCGGTTCACCAGCAAGATTAACTGTCCTGACTGAAGGGGGTAAACCATCTACTCGTAATAATTCTGTAATGATGCTTGGAACTGTATTAACCAAGCTAACCTCAGCAGCCAATGAGGGTAAATACAAAGCATTTTCTACGAGAATCACTCTACCACCCCAACTGAGGGGAACAAACAGTTCAAATACTGACAAATCAAAGCAAATAGAAGTTGATGCTAAAACTCCAGCAAGGTCATTATCTGTAAAAACCTCTCTTGACCATGTTAATAAAGCAACACAACTTTGATGTTCTATAGCAACACCTTTTGGTACACCAGTAGAACCAGAAGTATAGATTACATAAGCTAGGTCATTGGGTTTTACTTCACTAAACAGATTTTCTCTACTCTGTTGGCTAAGTAATTGTGAATCTCTGTCGATACAGACAATATGTATATTCGATTTAGCAAACAATTCAACTAGATGGCTTTGAGTCAGCAGTACCTTGGTCTGACTGTCTTCTACCATGAAAGTTAAGCGTTCCTGGGGATAGGCTGGGTCTAGTGGTACATAAGCCCCACCAGCTTTTAAAATAGCCAACAATGCAATCAGCATTTCTAGGCTGCGCTTCATGCAGACACCTACAATTACTTCTGGCTTCACTCCTAGTTCTTGTAAGTAGTATGCTAGTTGATTCGCTTTGTTGTTTAACTCCTGGTAGGTTAATTCTTGGTTTTCAAAAATAATAGCAATGTCAGATGGTGTTTTCTCTACCTGTGCCTCAAACAGTTGATGAATGCACTTATCTTGCGGGTAGTCTGTCTTGGTGTTATTCCACTCAACTAATAACTGCTGTACTTCATCTGGTGTCAGTAATTGTAAATCTGAAATAGATTGTTCGGGATCGCTAACTATGCTTTCCAGCAAAGTTTGGAAGTGTCCAAGCATCCCAGTAACCGTATCGGGATTAAATAAATCCGTGTTGTACTCGCAAGTTGTAACTAAACCTTGCTCGGAATCCTCCATAAACAATGTCAAATCAAACTTTGATGTACCGTTGTAACCTTCCTCATAAGTAACAGAGACATCAGATAAACTTAAATTTGGTTTTGGCACATTCTGGAGGACGAACATCACTTGAAATAGTGGATTATAACTCAAGTCTCTATTAGGCTGTAGTTTTTCTACTAGCTTCTCAAAAGGTAAGTCTTGATGAACATAAGCTTCTAAAGCTGTTGACTTCACCCGCGCTACTAACTCCTGAAAACTCAGGTCACCAGATAAATCTGTACGCAGTACTAAAACATTGACAAAAAATCCTATTAATGACTCAATTTCTGCTCTGTTACGATTGGCGATTGGCGAACCTACTAAAATATCAGTTTGACCAGTGTAACGATACAGCAAGGTTTTGAAGGCTGTCAGCAAGGTCATAAACAGAGTTACTCCTTGCTGACGGCTCAAAGTCTTTAGCTCTTTTGTCAGAGTTTGAGAAAGAACTAATTTCGCTTGAGCGCCTTTGAAGGTTTGAACTGGCGATCGCGCCCGGTCTGTTGGTAAATTTAGTACAGGTAGCTCACCCTGCAATTTTTGTTTCCAATAAGTCAATAACGGTTGAATACGTTCGGTATCAAGCCATTGTCGTTGCCAATTGACAAAATCTCTATACTGAATGGGTAATTCAGGAAGGGGTGTTCGCGTAGCGTCTGTCTGCGACACACTGCGCGAACGCAGAGAGAGTTTGCCTGTAGAAAATGCTTCGTATAGTGCAGCTAGTTCTTTAATCAGAATACCGATAGACCAACCATCTGCAATTATATGATGCAGAGTCACAAGCAATTGATAATTTCTATTATTTAAATATAAAACTTTAGCACGCAAAAGCGATTGGGCGGATAAGTCAAATGGCTGCTGTGCTAATTCCGTAGCCAAACGTTGTGCTTCTTGAGTGCGTTGGTTTTCTGATAGTGAACGTAAATCTTCAACCGCCAAAGTTAAGGGTACAGCTTGATTGATAACTTGGACGGGTTGTCCATCAACCACTGCAAAGCTTGTTCGTAATACTTCGTGTCGTCTAATAATTTCGTTCAGACTATCTTGTAAGCTGGCTTCGTTAATGCAACCTTTTAAGTTAATAACTATAGGAATGTTATATGTAGGAGTATCGGGAGTTAGTTGATTGATAAACCATAATCCATACTGGGCAAAAGATAGAGGCTGAATGGATGTAGTTTTTTCTTGTTGGGTGAGGGATACTGACGGTATCGCATCTGTTATCATTTGAGCGAGTATCTTGATGACGAGTGAGTGCGTACTCATCCCTTCAAAGAAGTTTGCTACTGATACTTCTACTTCTAAGTCAACCTCAATCCGGTTTTTCAACTCAAATACTTTTAAAGAGTCGAGTCCGAGAGTGCTTAATGGTTCTTCAGGATTGATATCATCCGGTGCGATGGAAAGTACTCCTGCCAAGAGTTCAATCAGATAAGCTTCTAGAATTGGTTGACATTCCCCTGAGGAAAGCGCCAAAAGCTCAGAACGCTGTAATCGAGTTTCCTTTCTGGCAATATCACTAATCTTGAGAATGTCACTGACAATTACATTCAGTTCACCATTCTGGAACTGAGCGCGAGTTGCACGTCGTTGAATCTTCCCACTAGAAGTTTTGGGTATACTACCTGGTTTAATTAAAACCACTGCATAAACTTGTACTTCATGCTCCTGGGTTACTTCCTGACGAATCGCTGCAATGACTTCCTCAAGATTTGGTTTGGCGCGAAATTCTAACTCTTGCACAACTACCAGTCGTTCTTCATTCCCTACCTCAATCGAGAAAGCTGCACCACCACCCGAACGTAATGATAAATGACTACGTTCTGTAGTTAACTCTATGTCTTGTGGGTAGAGGTTGCGACCTCTGATGATAATTAAATCTTTGGCTCTACCTGTAATGAAGAGTTCTCCATTGTGCAAAAAGCCTAAGTCACCAGTGCGTAAAAAAGGCCCTTCTTTTGTGTCTTTCAAATAGGCGTGGAATGTTTGCTCTGTTTCTTCTTTGCGATTCCAATAACCCTTACCTACACTGGGGCCAGATACCCAAATTTCGCCAACTTCATCTGATGAACAACGAGTTAATCCAGGATTGACAATAACAATCTCCTGATTAGGAATAGTTTCACCACAACTGATAAAGGTTTGGATATCTTGATGGGTAGTTGCTTCGACTATCTGGTTCTGTGAAAGTGCAGATTTATCTACAGTTCTTACTTGAGCTAAGGCTGTTTTGACCCCACCAGAAACTATCAAAGTTGCTTCCGCCATGCCATAACAGGGGTAGAATGCTTCCGGACGAAAGCCACACTCAGCAAAGGTGGTTGTAAATTGCTCAAGAGTATCTTGTCGAACTGGTTCAGCACCGTTGAACGCAACACTCCAACTACTTAAGTCGAGAGTTTCTTTTTGTTGTTGAGTAATCCTTTGAATACATTGTTCATAAGCAAAGTTAGGGCCGCCACTTGTAGTGCCTTTGTAGCGGGAAATCGCCTGTAACCAGCGGTAAGGTCGTTGCAGAAAAGATGCTGGCGACATTAAGATGCAAGGAAACCCACCATATAAAGGTTGCAAAATCCCACCAATCAACCCCATATCATGGTAAACAGGTAGCCAGGAGACAAACTTGCTGCTGGGTGAATGTTCCATGAGTTGGTAAGTTACACTGGCGTTGTGCAGGAGATTACCATGACTGAGCATCACTCCCTTTGGTGTGCCTGTAGAACCCGAAGTGTATTGTAGAAAGGCTAGGGTATCCGCATTAATTGCAGGTTGCTGCCAAGAATCTTCTAGACCCTGCGTTATATTGTCAGTTGTCAGCCAGCGAAAATTTCCCTCTTTTGTTTTTTGTGTGAGTATTGATTGTAATGTGGGGAGCATTGCTGTTGTGGTGAGAGCAACACTTGCCTGTGCATCTATGCTAATAGCTTGTATTCTGGGCGTTTTACGTTGATTAGAAGGCGGATAAGCTGGAATCGCCACTACCCCAGCATATAAACAACCGAAAAATGCTGTTAGGTAATCCAGTCCAGGAGGATAGAGCAATATGGCACGTTCCCCACTCAAACCAAGAGCTTGGAGTTGAACTGCTACAGCCCGACTGCGCCGATCCAACTCATGGTAAGTCAGTGTTGATTCTATTGTCTCTCCATCTTCAAGCAAAGTGAATGCTTGTGTGTGCGGCATCTTGAAACTGCGATCACGCAGAATATCAACGATTGTCACACATTGAGGAGGAATTTCTTGGAAATTATTGAGAACTTGGGTCATTATTATGCCTCAGGTAATCAGATGCAGGCAAACAATAGTGGCAAAATTAATTTCACACTCACTCCCAGGTGAATAAGGGTTTGAGTCTGTTTTCAGGGATATTTAATTTACAAATCCATTGAAATACAGCAAACATTGAATACATATACCTCTTTGTCGCTCAAAGTGCTGCCTTTACAGAATTATCTAATTCAATTAGGAAAACTCAAAGAACAGACCTGAATGTTGCTTTAGGCAAGGTAGGGCGAAACTTAGTAAGGTGTAGGTTGGGTTGAGCAACGCGAAACCCAACACCCTTATCGATGTTGGGTTTCCTTACGTCAACCCAACCTACAATTTTTTTACATCACTTTAGCCTTGCCACGCCAGTAGGGCGAAACTTAGTAAGTCAGCCATGCAAACTTATATATTGCTAATAATTTTCATTTAGACTTTCTTACACTACTAGGAATTGTGGCATTTAGCAATCCTGTATTAATAGCTAATTATTATCAATATTAGAAGTCTGTGTCATTTTAGACTATATACCAAAATAATTTATGACTTTTGACAGATATCAACAGATGGAAAAAGCCCACCGCTTTCAACGACCTGATTTTGGCTGAAGATAGAAATTCCGTAGTTTAAGGGTATTCCAATGCCTTAACCCTTAATTGTGAATGTGCGTAGGCATAGCCCGCCGCAGGCATCGCCTCACAACAACGCTCAACAGCAGGATGTCCCGCAAAAACTCGCCTATTCAGCTGATGAGCGATTTTTATCATATTTCAACGATGAAAAAAGAAAAAAGCTGGCTTTTAATACCAAAATAGGGTATATATAATTGAGTAATATTCCTAATTAATAGCACAATACCTGTGGGATCAGTCATACATTAACCTTTGGATGAAAACTACACTCATTTGAGTGTGGGTAAATAGAAGCTCAACTAAGACTACGGCTTCACTTTCCACACATGGGTTACTGAGTAAGGCAAATCTCTATGGCTAGAGTCTAGAGTTCAGTCAGTGGACGGAGTGTGCGTAATTATTCCTTTCAAGAACGCTGTGCGATCGCATCTCTACGCAACCCCGAACTTAGGTTTCAGACAAGGTGCAAGGTTTTGATACTAGGCATTAAAAATAACTAAACAGGAGACAAAAATGTATCAAGACGACAAAGAGGACACGACGATTTACAAAGTTGTAGTCAATCACGAAGAACAGTATTCCATCTGGCCTGCTGACCGAGAAAACGCACTCGGCTGGAGGGATGCAGGCAAAAGTGGTTTGAAGGCAGAATGTCTTGAGTACATCAAGCAAGTGTGGACTGACATGAGACCACTCAGTTTAAGGAAAAAGATGGAAGAAGCTGCAAGCAGCCAGACTTAGCACTATCGATTGAGTAATACCAATTCATCAAAAGAATGTTACAGATTCAAACCGGGAAACCCAAATTCAATCTGATGCATCTTAATTACGCATAACGAATTGGTTTAAAAGGTTCTAACTGCAAGGAACAAAGCCCAAAAAGACACTTTGCTGCAATGAATCAATTTAAACCAGGTTATGCTTTTGGATAATTTAACTTATAGCGGTTCTCGTTTGGATGCAATACAGTTTGACCTCTCTCCAAACCTCTCTCCTAAAAGGAGAGAGGCTTTGAATCTTACTCCCCTTCCCTTGTAGGGAAGGGGCTGGGGGTTAGGTCTGTATTGCACTCAACTGATAACCGCTATATTTACTACTTGCTTATTCCGGAAAGTGACAGAAGAGGGCTAATCTCTTACTACAGATTTAGTAAAGTCTCATAGAGGCATTGAAGAAACCCCTAATGAAAAAACCCGCCAATCTTTTCAAAAGACTAGCAGGCAAGGCTTATCATTGATCGGAGCGGCGGGATTCGAACCCACGACCTCCACTACCCCAAAGTGGCGCGCTACCAAGCTGCGCTACGCCCCGGTCAGGATTTCAATTATATAGTAAAACGCTAAGGTAATCAAGAGGCAAATTTAAAAAACCTTGAGTATTCTAGTGGCTTGCAGCAAACCAGGGACAGCGGAAGCATTCCATTGACCTTCTGCACACCGTCCTGTGTTCAGAATAAAGCGCAAACTGTAAGCATGAGGATAGCCTTCTACTTCCATCCATAATAAATCGCTCTCAGCTTCACAGGCGATTTTCTCCTCGTCCATCAATTCTGTAGCGAGTTGCTTTATGGTGTCGGCTAACTGTGCCAGTAGACGGCAAAAATCGCTCAACTCAGCTTCGGTTAACTCAACTGCCCAATCATCTGTACCTACTAATCCTTTAAATTCTGGTGCATCGGGGTTCCAACCAATACGCCAACCAGATCCACTTTTGACAACGCGTTCCATAGTTTAATTTTTTAAACGCGGAGGGGCGCAGAGGTTTAACGCAGCGAAAAGTATGAGCGGAGGTTTCCTTTGCTCATAACTTTTCAAGACAGAGGGACACAAAGGAAAGGAAAACTTTTGACTCTGGGTTTGGTCATTTAAGTAATTCGGCCCCTCCGGTTTGCCGTGGCTGTGGGGTAGTTGATGTACTAGGACTAGGTGTGGTGTTGGGGCTGGGGGCTAGTGTGTTTTGGGAATTCGGATTGAATATATTGACTAATACCTGCACTAGTGCATCTCGCTGGCTGCGGTTGAGGCGTGCGATCGCAGCACGATCACCTTCTATAGGATTTTGTCGCAATACATCATTCCCCGGATATGAGGTGTCATACATAATCTCATTCGCACCCAGGTAATCAGCCAAAGTTAGCTTCCAATCTAAACGATAAATTGGGGAACGCTCTTTTGTATAAATGTGATATCTGATCAGGCGACTTACCAATGTGTTATTTTCAGCAACCTTCCCTATTTCTTTGCTGATATACTTATTTTCCCGTGGAAATTCGGGCAACTGCTGATACACTTTTTGCCAAACATCGCTAGGACTGATTCTCTGAGCGATCGCAGGTTGAATGCTAAGTAAGCTTGTATGTATTGATTGACTCACCCCTGAGCCTAAAACAACTATACCCACCACCATAAAGGCAGTGAGTAATGCTGAGTGCTGAGTTCTGAGTATTGAGAGTATTAACCAAGGCAGAAGTTTTGTCTTTTCCATAGAAAGAATATTTTGAGATGAAAGTGCTATTGAGGTGCATTTTTACTCAGGACTCAGCACTTTCAACTCAGCACTGTTTTATATTTCGCCAATAATTTCTGGCTGAGTTAGTTCATCAGACATCTCAATGATTGCCCTTAGCACTGGCTTCATCATCACATCTTCGTTGCTTTCAAAGTCTTCGTAACGCCGACGTTTAGCACGGTTTGCCACCTGAACCGTAATGCGGTAGCGATTTGAGGCTGCACCAATCAGATCTTCAGAACGATGCATAATCTGAGATTGAGTTGTCTCGAACTTAGAACGCTTTAGCATAGTTAGTGGTTCTTGGGGTCACTCTCCAGTGTAGCAGTACTGATAAATCTGTTGCTGTCTGCTTAATTGTCAGCAACCTCTCTCTTGATAGAGGCTACGAGCTTCCTAGTCATTTTATAAGTAACTTGTAATACTACATAAATCAAGTAACGTAACCTCATGGCTGACCTTGTGGAAACTGCTGTTAACGCGGGAAACTTCAATACGCTGGTGAAGGCCGCTGAAGCTGCAAATCTCATAGAAATGTTAAAAAGTCCTGGTTCTTTCACACTCTTTGCACCAACTGATGAAGCCTTTGCCAAACTGCCAGAGGGTACTTTAGATTCGCTGCTGCAAGACATTCCCAAGTTAAAGAAAATTGTGGCGTATCATGTCGCTAGTGGTGATGTCAGATCTGACGATTTGGTACAAATTAATGAGGCAGAGACGCTTGAGGGGTCAATTCTAGCCATTGAGTCTGCTGACGGCAAAGTTAAGGTCAATGGTGCCAATATCCTCAAAACCGACATTCTGACAGACAATGGCGTGATCCACGTTATTGATGCGGTGTTAATGCCTGCAATGGTGGCTGGGAAATAAGGGATTGGGGATTAGGGATTGGGTATTGGGAAAACTTTTCCCTTATTGGTGTCAACTTAACGTGAAACCGTCGCAATGACGTTATATCGAGTTTACTCAATTACCATCAAGTCCTCGGAACCCCACACGCCAGTTCCTCCACTTTGGGAAACCCCAAGACCGGACTGGCTCCCCTTAATCCCCTCCCCGCAGGCGGAGCTACGGTGTACACACAAGTCGAATTACCCCCCTTTCCAAGGGGGGAAACCGGAAAATCTAGTTCCCTCCCCTTTGCAAGGGGAGGGTTAGGGTGGGGTAAAACCCGGATCTATCAACTATTTCCGACTTCTATGTGGGAGGCAAGCGGGGAGGGGAAACAAAGCGTAGCTTTGGCTCTTTGGGGTGAAACGTCTGGGGGGTGAGCTTTTTGACTAAAGTTAATACCAATGCTTTTCCCTTATCCCTAATCCCCAGTCCCCGTTACCTTACACCCAAAATGCAGCCACTGCGTGCAGGAACAGTCAACGTTAACCGCTGAGTTTCTGCTTCACCATTCCACTCAACCTCAGCATTGCCATACAAAAGCTTGTTAGGTTGAGTACGCAAACTTGCAATATCTACATTTGCTTTTGCCGAAGCTGTACCAGCGTTAACGGCAACAATTAATTCTTCTTTCTCCAAAATGCGCGCAAAGATGTAAAGTTCTCCCTGAGCATATATAACTTGGTAATCACCTGTACGCAAGGCTGGATGAGCGTGGCGGAGGGCAATTAATTGGCGGTGAGTATTGAAAATTTCTCGATCCCAGTTAGCTTCTAAAGGAAAGCCACGACGTGAGTCTGGATCTATAGCACCAGGTAAACCAACTTCATCACCATAGTAGATACTGGGAGCACCAGGAAAGGTTAGTACTAGTAGAGTTGCTAATTCCACACTGGCTTTATCGCCACCAGCAATACTCATCAGTCGCGCTGTATCGTGACTTGCTAGCAAATTGAGTTGAGTCAGCTGAATTTCCCAAGGGTAAAGTTGCAGTACTTCCTGGATTTGGCTAGCGTATTCAGCGGCAAACAAGGGTGGGTAGGGTTTATAGTCGCGGCTTTGGACTTGTTCTAAGACTACGCGATCGCCAGCAGCAAAGGCAATTGTCGGCGCGGCAAATAAGTAATTCATCACACCATCAAATTGTGTGCCATCCAGCCACTCACGGGAATCTCCCCACACTTCCCCAACAATGTAGGCGTCGGGATTGATGGCTTTAACGCGATCGCGAAATTCTTGCCAAAAACCAGGAGTTTTTATCTCAAATGGTACATCCAATCGCCAACCATCTATGCCGAATTTAATCCAATATTCGGCAATTTCCATAATGTACTCTCGCACTTCTGGATTGTCGTGGTTAAATTCTGGCAATGCCCGATTTCCAGCCCAACCTGCGTAGTTAGCGGGGAACTCACCATTATAAGGTGATAGGGGCCAGCCTTCAATTTTGAACCAATTCACCCAAGGCGAATGGGGGCCATTCTCTAAAACGTCGTGGAAAAAGAAAAAGCCACGACTGGAATGGTTAAAAACCCCATCCAGAACGACTTTGATGTTTCTTTGATGGGCTGCGTCTAGCAACTCCTTAAAAGCTTCATTCCCCCCCAGCATCGGGTCAACTAGATAATAATCGTGGGTGTGATAGCGGTGATTGCTAGCAGATTGAAAGATGGGAGTGAAGTAAATCGCGTTAATCCCTAAGTCTTGTATATAGTCTAATTCCTCCAAGATGCCCCATAAATCGCCGCCTTTATAACCTTGAAGTGTGGGCATAGCTTCCCAATCTTCCCAACGGGCTTCGTGCAATAGCCGTTTGTGGGGCTGTTTGCTTCTGGCAAAGCGATCTGGAAAAATTTGGTAGAAAACAGCGTGTTTCACCCAGTCTGGTGTTTGAATTTGCATGAATTACTTTTTGTACCTTCAGAAGCAATCGTTGCAAATACTTGCTTCTTTGTGGCTCTTACTTATGATAGAAAATTAGTCAAGAGTCAAGAGTCAAGAGTCAAGAGTCAAGGGTCAGGAGTCAGGATTTAAGATAATTCATCCTAGGGCGTGTTTTCTTGCCTCGCTGACACCGTAAAGGGTGCGGCTACAGGAACGAACGAAGTCCGCTTGCGCGGACTACGAAAAATCAAGATTTTAAGCCTGCTCTTAGCAGGCTTTGTTCCTGTAGCCTCAGGCTTTAGCCTGAAGGCTTGTAGGGTTTGAAAACACGCCCTAGTCCCTTTGCTCTTTCCCTAAATTTGCTTTTTACACAAATGTTATTAGTGGGATTTATTATTTTTAATATTTCCTAATATCAGCAATTTTAGTTATTACTTAATAATTCTTGATTATTCTGTACTTAAATTTTTCCGTAACAACTGAAGTAAGTACTGGATTAGTTTTATAGCTTATGAAAATTATTGGCAAGTACTCAGACAGAATTAATTACACACATTGTTTGCTTATTCCCCATTCCCCATTTCCACCAATGAATTTAATTTTGTCCAACTACTTAATAATCGAATGTGGCTGCTCAAAGATGTTGCATTAGTCAGATAAAAGCACCTTGAGGGAGACATAACCCAAGAATATGAGTTATACCAAGTTGCATTCCGTCGTAGTCATAGAAAAGGAACTCAGGATTCAAAATATCCTTTCTCCTGACTCCAAATAAATTAATTTTGAGGTAAAAATGAGACACGAAAAACTTTCTCCTGGATTACTTTTGGCATATCAGGACTATCAAAGTGAAGGAGAGCCAGCTTTAATTACGCATAAGCGATCGCTTGGCATAGTTAGCCCGAAAAGCAGCGTCAAGCCCACTAAGAGCGTCATTTTTATTTACTGCGATCCTGAGGCAGACTTAAGTGAATTATCACAATATGGTATTCAAGTCAATCAGAACACAGGGAGTGTGCGGACGGCTTACTTACCGATAGATGGTTTAGATGTCTTATCTGAAGAAACTGCTGTCTGGCGCATCAAACCATCACGCAAACTGAAGCTAGCGATGGACGTTGCACCTGGAGCAGTCCACATACCAGATTTTAAAAGTAAAACAGGATTAACTGGTAAGGGAGTCATCATCGGCATTATAGACAGTGGCATTGATCCGAAGCACCCAGCTTTTGATGGACGGATTTTACGGATTTGGGATCAAACACTGCCAGGACCAGGAGTGACAGAGGGCAGCTATGGGGCTGAATTTTCGGGAACGCAACTGACAATTTCCCAGGATACTGATGGTCATGGCACGCACGTTGCCGGAATTGCTGCCGGTGCCGATACTACCTATGGGGGTGTAGCACCAGATGCAGAGTTGCTCATCGTCAGGACTGACTTGCAAGATGCTCACATTGCCGATGGCGTTCGTTACATTTTCCGGGTAGCAAGTGAATTAGGACGCCCAGCCGTAGTCAATATCAGCTTAGGTGGACACGCTGACGCTCATGATGGGAGCGATTCCCTATCAAAAATAATTGACGCCGAAACTGGCCCTGGACGGATTGTTTGCTGTGCAGCCGGTAACGAGGGCAATAACAATATTCATGGTCAAATGGCCATACCTGGCAAAAGTACGCGTGGTATGCGCTTTAATGTTCCTCTAAATCAAATCGGCATAGTTTGGTTAAATGCTTGGTATTGCAGTAACAGTGAGTTGGAAGTGTCGGTAAGGGGCCCCAACGGTTTTGTCACACCCTTCCAAAAAGTTATTGCTAATGGCAATCCCACACAGGATTATGATTTGCCGGATGCACAGGTACAAATGACGACACCAGGGCCCGACCCAATCAATGGCGACCATAATTTTTTTGTGCAAATTCGTGGTAAAGGCAAAACGCTAGTACAGGGAGGTATTTGGCAGCTGCGGGTACGCAACACTTCCTCAACCGACACACGTTTGGATGTGTGGACACTAGATGATGCATCGTCAGTGTTTTTCACGGGTACAAGCGTCAAGGACTCAATCAAAATTGGGTCGCCGGGAGCCGCCACCAGCGCAGTTACAGTTGCTGCTTATACCACTAAATGTAGTTATACAGATATTGATACTCAGGCGCGAGAAATGGGCATGGAATTACATGGCATTTCTGAGTTCAGCAGTGAAGGTCCTTTGCGGAATAATGTCCAAAAGCCGGATGTCGCAGCACCGGGAGCAATGATTGTTTCTACACTTTCCTCTAATGCGAATTTTGACCGCTCTATGACGGTTAATTCCAAGTTTGTAGCGATGGCTGGTACAAGCATGGCGACACCGTTCGTCACTGGCTTAGTAGCACTACTGTTGCAGCGTGACCCTAAGCTTGACCCAGGTGCTGTTAAAGAGTTGCTACGCAAGAATAGTTCTATTCCTGGAAAAGCAGCCGGAACATTTGATGAAAAATGGGGTTATGGAGTAATTGATGCATTAAATCTGTAATTAGACTGAGGAAAGCGTATATTACTGTGTACAGGGGCAGGCAGTGACGACCGATAAATTTGATCGGTTTGTTATGAGGCAAGCTCACTAGGGAGTGTTCTCAAACTCGCCGACACCCTAAAGGGTGCGGCTAAAGGAACAAAGTCCGCCTGCGCGGACTTTGAAAAATCAAGATTTTGAGCCTGCTTTTTCAGGCTTTGTTCCTGTAGCTTCAGGCTTTAGCCTGAGGCTTGTGGGGTTTGAAAACACGCTCTAGTACCTGCCCTCTTACCAAGGAATTGCTTATGAATTATGAGAAGCTAGACACTGCTCTTGTTACAGCACTGAACGATGTTCAAGATTTAGAAGAACGAAGTTTGGCGGTTTTCATCCATATCGAAGCAGTTTCAGACCCTGCTGCAACTGCTGTTTTAGAAAGTTTGGGTGTCAGTGGTGTTACTAGTGGTCAAGATGTGTTCACTGCAACACTCTCACCAAATGCAATTTCCCAGTTGTCGGAGCAACCTTGGGTACAATATCTGAAGCTGTCACAAAAATTGCGTTTGGTTAATAGAAACAGAGGTATTGACAGTTTGGGAGCTTAACATGCATTGCAATGATTTGATAAGAGCAATGCCTACGCCTACACTGTGCGTAAAACTTTTTCCTATTAGTGTGAATTAGGTTTTTGTTTTTCTAGAAACTTACACTTCACCTGAATTTCCAAATTACTTTCAGCTGAGCCTTCGGTAATGTAAGGAATGCCAGCTTTACCACCCAACTTAATGCCAAATTTGAGTGTTACCTCTTCAATCTCAGCGGTATTAAAGTCTTTAAAGGCACTAAGAGCATAGATCGTATAAGTACGAATCATTTGGCGAGCTTGCTGCATCTGAGCGATCGCATCTATTCGCACATCCTTGTATTCTATGCCCTCATCCTCCTCCTCAATTTCCGAACTTATTTCGGTGGCTGTGAGATTAATCTCAATCTGCTCAATCTCCCCGTCTGCTTGGAAAAAGAGTTGCTGCACTTCTGACATAAGCTACCTCGATTAAAGTTTTGTAACGTATTTGAATAAATTTCAGCTTGCTTGCAGAAAAATAACAGATGGTATTGTTTCTAATAACACAGTCATCGATTGCGTCTGTCAAGATTATCCCGCATTTCCTAACCCAAGGTGTGTTAAATGGCACGATACGCGCTTGTTATTGGCATCGCTGAGTATGTCAGCCCATCATTACCGCGTTTGTCGAAGACTACAAATGATGCTGAAGCGATCGCGCAACTGTTAGAGCAATATGGTGATTTCCAGTCTGTGCAAAGACTACCACAGCGCTGGAATAAAGATAAAAATGGCTATGAAATGGCAGTGTCAAAAGTTACCGGCGCTCAACTGGGGCAAGATTTGAGAACTTTTTTACTAGAGCAAGCGGTTAATAATGAAGCGCTGATTTATTTTAGCGGACACGGTTTTACTATTTCTGACAATTTGGGACAACAAAAGGGATATTTAGCAAGTTCCGATTGTCAGATTGAATTTAAAGAAAACGAAAATATTGAACAAAAATATGGTATTCCTCTGGATAGCCTTAACGAGTTAATTCGAGATTCGCAATTGAGTAGTTTAGTGATGCTACTCGATTGCTGTCATAGCGGTTATTTCTTAAAAAGGCAGTTAATAGAAAGAACTCTTAACACTTTCAGTTCGCAAAAAGATTATTACTTAATTACAGCTTGTCGTGGCTTTGAACGCGCCGGAGTGATTAAGAGTGAAGAATATAGTATTTTCACAGGTGCAGTTGTTAAGGGATTGGCGGCTGAAAATGTAGGTAGCAGTCGGCGAATTAGTGGCGATCGCTTGTTTGATTTTGTCAGCAACGAACTTAAAGGTTCCGTACAGGAGCCGATTCGGATGGGTTGGGGGCGTTCGATTACTTTGGTTACTTATCCCCAATTAGATATTCCTACAGGAGAAAAAATTGCTTTCAATCAGGAAAATCCTTATCGGGGGCTTTATGCTTTTGAATCAGAGCAAGCACAATATTTTTGTGGACGAGATGAAGCAGTTCGTACCCTAATTTCGCGTTTATCAGAGAGTCGTTTTTTGGCTGTAATTGGCTATTCAGGTAGTGGTAAATCTTCTTTAGTAAAAGCCGGCTTGTTACCGCAACTGAAAGGCGATCGCCTCCCTGGAAGCAGTCAATGGGCGATCGCATCTTTTACACCAGGAGAACACCCTTTAGGTAAATTAGTTGATATTTTATCTAGACAACAGCAGCAAAATCAACCGCATCTATTATTTATCGATCAATTTGAAGAAGTATTTACACTTTGTCAAGATGATGAGGAACGCAAAGCTTTTATCCGCTTAATAGCACAAGAAGTAAAAAAGGTTGAGGCAAAAACGCGGATAATTTTGACCATTCGCGGTGATTTCTTAAATCGTTGTGCTGACTATTTAGAAATTATTACTCTCATTAATAGCATTCCTCCCACATCATTCATCGTCACACCGATGTCTTTCACTGAGTTAGAAGAAGCAATAGAAAAACCAGCAAAATTACATGGTGTCATGTTTGAGCGTGGTTTAGTTTCGCAAATTTCTGCCGATGTCGTCAACCGTCCGGGTGCATTACCGATACTGCAATATGCGCTTAAAGAGTTGTGGCGAGTTTGCATTGAAGAGCCTGAATCGCCAGAACCACTTTTAACTCGTAAAGGTTATGAGGAAATTGGCGGAGTTAAAGGAGCTTTAGACAAACGAGCGACAATTTTGTATGAAAGTTTAACAACTATAGATCAAGCCTTTGCGCGTTGCTTGTTTATGGAATTGGTGCAGCTAGGTGAAGCTGGGGAAGTGACGCGGCGGCGTGCTACCTGGGATAGATTAGAAGCAATTTCAGATTCTCCACAACAATTACAACGGGTTGTAGGATTACTGGCAGGTTCTCAACAACGTTTAATTATCACTGATGAAAAGACGGTTGAAGTTGCTCATGAAGCACTTTTGTCTGAGTGGAAATTATTAAATACTTGGATTGCGGAAAATCTAGAAAATATTCGTCTCAGTCGCTCTTTAGAGGAAGATTGCCAGGAATGGCAACAAAGGTTTGATAAATCGGATGATGCACTGTTGGCAGGTGCAAACTTGGCTGTAATTTCTGAGTGGGTGAATAAGACTCAGCCAAGACTTACCCCATTAGAAGCAGAATTTTTACATAAGAGTTTAGAGAGACGCGATCGCCAAAATCAGGCAGAATTAGAGCAAGCCAAAAAACTCCAACAGCAAGCAGAAGCCAAAGCCAAAGCTGAATCACAAAGAACTAGATTTGCGATCGCTTCTGCAACACTTATAGTCTTATCTCTGGGATTGGGATTACTGCTACAACAAAAGACATCAGAGAAAAAACAAGGAGATGCGATCGCTTCTGGAGCGTTAGTTGCAAAATCTGAGCAACTTTTAGCTACAGGAAATCAGCTTGAGGCAATGATCGCAAGTGTCCAAGCACTCAATGAGTTGCAGCACTTAGGTGGAGAAAATTCTCAAGCACTCAATCAACTGAAGGTAGTAATTGACTCAGTGAAAGAGCGTAATCGTTTAGAAGGACATAATAAAAGCGTTAACGGTATAAGTTATAGTCCTAAAGATCCATTGATTGTTTCTGCAAGTTCAGATAACACTTTAAGGCTTTGGAAACTTGACGGCACTCCAGTACAAACTTCTAAGCCAATGACACATAATGATGAGGTTTATACCGTGAATTTTAGTCCTAATGGTAAGTATATAGCCACTGCAAGTAAGGATAAAACAGTCAAGCTTTGGAAAAAAGATGGTACTTATATTACTACTCTCGAAGGGCACGATAAAACAGTCACATCTGTAAATTTTAGTCCTAACAATAATACTGTTATTTCTGCTAGTGAGGATGGAACAATAAGGCTTTGGAGTATAGTAAATGTTGCTCTAAAAAAAGTGATCCAACCCACTATCCTTCAAGGACATAACGATACAGTCTGGTATGCAGAATTTAGTCCTGATGGCCAGCTAATTGCCTCTGCTGCTAATAATGGAATCGAGATTTGGAATAAAGATGGTACTTTGATTACTAATCTTAAAGGACAAGGACATACTGCGGCAGTAAGATATGTGACTTTTGGGCGTGATAATAAAACTATTATTTCTATAAGTGAAGATAGGACTATTAGAAGTTGGAAGTGGCAAAGCGACCCACAAAAAATCCAAACAAAACTTTTTACTGAGAAAGGAGACAAATCTTACATAGTAAAGTTCAGTCCAAATTATAAATTTCTTGCTACTGCGAATCCAGATGGAACAATAAATATCTGGCAAGCTAATAATGGGAATAAAATAGCTACTTTAGAACGACATAAAGACGAAGTTTTTGATTTAAGCTTTAGTCCTGATAGCAAAGAAATTGCTACTGTTAGTGGTGATGAAACTATCAAAATATGGAGTTTAGACTTTTCTAAAAAAGGTGGCTATAAAAACGATAATTTATATTTATTAAAAAAAAGCTGTGACTGGCTCAAAGATTATTTAGTTAATAATGAAAATGCCCGCCAGAAATATCAAGACGTTAGGAATAGCTGCCAAAATCTACAAAATACAAGGTAATAGGCTTTGAAATAACGCTTGGCGCACAAAGTTATTATTTTATAAGCAAAGTTAATTTTAGTTAAAATTCAACTTTTGTTTACGATGTTATTCTATTTAGTAGATGTTTTAGGAGTTAAGTCAATGGTAAATTTAGAAATGAGTAAAAACGACCTAAACGGACAAATAAATTCAGAGCAAAACTCGAAGTTAGAAACAAAAAAGATTTCACGTCGCTTGTTCATAACAATATCTTTAATGAGTCTTCCAGTAGTTAACTCAATAAACACTTTAAAAGTAAATAAAGATGAGTTGACAAAGGAGAATATTTTTAAACAACTTAAATTGCTGGCAGATGGACAGGGTAGTGCTCCTGGGGGAAGCCCTGAACCGAGTCCTAAAGGTGAAAACACGAGTACGGAAAAAACCAACTCCAACATTAATTTACATTCTCCTACAGACAAAAGCAATAAGGCGGGAGATAAAACCGCTCCTGCTCCTAAAAACGGAAGTAAAAACACGGGAGGTAAAGGATAAACAGAATCATAAGAGGAAAGGCAAGTGCGAATCACGGTTTATCTTTAATCTGTTTGAGATGATTAAGTTTCTGCATTTCCAAGTCAAGGAATATAAATAAAGGTTCATTATGAAAATAGGTCAAACCTCTAAGTTCGTAACAAAACTAAAACCACGCCTTTTATTCAAGAAAATATCCTTGTTGGCATTCTTGTTGGGTTTTTCAGTAGTGAACTCAATAGATACTTTAGAAGTAAATAAAGATGAGTTGACAAGGAAGAATATTTTTACAAAAGTTCAAATGGTGGCGAATGCTTCAGAACTAAATGGTAGTTCTGGAGTAAGTGCTCAATCCAGTCTTAAAGAGAAAAGCAGTCTTAAGAGAAAACGCCGATTCAGGATTAATAAAAAACGCCGAAATAGACGCAGAACGCCTGCTCAAAGAATCACAAGGATTCGTCGAGAGTCAAAGTCTTCTGGTATTTGTATAAATTTTTCTAATGGTACTACGAGTGGACGCTGCAACCCTTCATTTAAAGGAAAAAATTAATCCTTAATCGCTTCAGTATGAAAAAAGGCAAGTGCGATCGCAACAAGTTTAATTCATTGACCTCTCTATATCTGTTCTACACAGCCCTTAGTTTGACAGATATATGAATAGCGGCCTAGCGATCGCCCCCCATTCTTCATCTCAATTAATACAAATGTTCTATCTTCCTACTTATCAGCCTCACCATCCATACACTACCAGCATTCTGTAAAATTCATCCCTAAGAATCAGGTGATCCCCCTTACCTGTGGTGGCAGACAGTCCTAAACTGTAAATGAGAGTTGAAAGGCAGTCGGGAGAATTTTTGTGAAAAATGTATTATCAATCATTCTTGGCGGTGGTGCGGGTACTCGGCTTTATCCGCTAACCAAACTCCGCGCAAAACCAGCAGTACCAGTAGCAGGGAAGTACCGCTTAATCGATATCCCTGTCAGTAACTGCATAAATTCCGAAATATTCAAAATCTATGTCCTGACACAATTCAACTCAGCTTCTCTAAATCGCCACATCGCCCGTACCTACAACTTTACCGGCTTCAGCGAAGGATTTGTAGAAGTGCTAGCTGCACAGCAAACGCCAGAAAACCCAAACTGGTTCCAAGGTACAGCCGATGCTGTGCGTCAGTACTTATGGCTGTTGGAAGAATGGGATGCAGAAGAATATCTAATTCTCTCAGGAGATCATCTCTATCGCATGGATTACCGCCAGTTTATCCAGCGCCATAGGGACACAGGTGCTGATATTACTCTATCAGTCATCCCCATCGACGAGCGCCGCGCCTCAGATTTTGGCTTGATGAAAATTGACGATTCTGGTAGGGTAATTGACTTTAGCGAAAAACCCAAAGGTGAAGCCTTAACCCAAATGCGCGTCGATACCAGCGTACTGGGATTAACAAAAGAACAAGCCCAATTGCAGCCCTACATCGCCTCGATGGGGATTTATGTCTTTAAAAAAGATGTTTTGTTCAAGTTGTTAAAAGAGTCTGTAGAAAGGACTGATTTCGGCAAAGAAATTATTCCTGATGCCTCCAAAGATTACAACGTTCAAGCCTACTTATTTGATGACTATTGGGAAGATATTGGAACAATTGAGGCATTTTATCATGCAAATTTAGCACTGACTCAGCAACCCCAGCCACCGTTTAGTTTCTACGATGAAGAAGCGCCGATTTACACCCGTGCTCGTTACTTACCGCCAAGTAAACTATTAGATTGCCAGATCACAGAATCAATTATCGGCGAAGGTTGTATTTTGAAAAATTGCCGCATTCAACATTCAGTTTTGGGAGTGCGATCGCGGATTGAAACTGGCTGTATTATCGAAGAGTCTCTGCTCATGGGTGCAGACTTTTACCAAGCTTCTGTGGAACGCCAGTGTAGCTTAGTAAAAGGCGACATCCCAGTAGGCATTGGTACGGATACAATTATTCGTCGTGCCATTATCGATAAAAATGCTCGCATCGGTCACGATGTCAAAATTATCAATAAAGATAACGTGCAAGAAGCTGACCGCGAAAGTCAAGGTTTCTACATCCGCAGTGGTATCGTTGTTGTGCTGAAAAATGCTGTAATTACTGATGGAACAATCATTTAGTCAAGAGTCAAGGGTCAAGAGTCAAGAGTGAATAATTTGGACTTTGGACTATTAACCGATGACTAAACTGTTATTGCTAATTGGTCTTCCTGGTAGCGGTAAGTCAACTTTGGCAAAACAATTACTGGCAGAATGCCCCCAAATGCAGCTAATTTCTACAGATGCCATTCGGGGGCAACTGTTTGGTTCAGAAGCGATTCAGGGCCCGTGGCTACTGATTTGGCGTGAAATTCGGCAGCAATTTCAGCAAGCGATAGCGTTCGCGGAGCGTTTCGTAGAAAAGCGCTGCTGCAAAGCGCAGATCGCCACAGGTAAAACGACAATTTACGATGCCACCAACACTCGGCGACGCGATCGCCGTGAACTGATCACCCTAGCCCGGAACCTAGGCTTTACTCAGATAACTGGGATTTGGGTGGATACGCCAGTTTGGCTATGTTTGGCACGCAATAAAAGGCGATCGCGCCAAGTTCCTGAAGAAATCATCTTGCGAATGCACCGTCAACTCCGGGATGCTCCTCCAAGCTTAGAAGAAGGAATAGACTGCTTAATTCACTTAAAGGGCGGGAGTACGGAAATTGCGCTGACATAGTGAGCGAGAACCACACTTGATTTTCTATATTCTTTGTTAATTTAAAATCAGAGTATTTTGCTTGGCATTATACCTGGCAAAAAACAAATCTCACATCTTAAAAAAAAACATAACAGGAATTTCTATAGGAGGCTGGTAGATGGCTGCAACCGACTTCAAAGACTATTACGGAATTTTGGGAGTTAGTAAGACTGCCAGTCCAGAGGAAATTAAACAAGCCTTTCGTAAACTAGCCCGCAAGTTTCACCCAGACGTTAACCCAAACAACAAACAGGCTGAGGCACGCTTCAAAGAAGTTAACGAAGCCTACGAAGTTTTGTCAGACCCAGATAAACGTAAAAAGTACGACCAATTTGGTCAATATTGGAAACAGGCTGGTGAAGGTTTCCCATCTGGCGGTGTTGGCGTCGATATGGGTGGCTTTGATTTTAGTCAATACGGCAATTTTGATGAGTTTATCAATGAATTGCTAGGACGTTTTGGTGGTAGTAGCCCTCGTGGTGGGCAACAAAGCTACTCTTACCGCACTTCTACAGGTGCACCAAGTGGTTTTGGTGGCTTTAACGATTTTGGTTTTCAGGATGCAGGTGCAGGCGCTACCCAAGATAGCGAAGCCACGATCGCTCTAACTTTTGCTGAAGCATTTGCTGGTGTACAAAGGCGTTTCAGTCTAGGTAATGAAACGATTGATGTTCGTATTCCCCCAGGGGCTAAACCGGGTAATCGCCTGCGCGTGCGGGGCAAAGGTCAAGTTAATCCCATGACTCAACAACGGGGGGATTTGTACTTAAAGGTTGAGTTACAGCCACACTCGTTCTTCCAAATTGAAGGTGATAATCTCGTTTGCGAAGTAGCAATCACGCCAGATGAAGCCACCTTAGGAGCATCTATTGATGTACCCACACCCGATGGTACAGTTAATGTCAAGTTGCCGGCTGGGGTGCGTTCTGGTCAATCCCTACGTTTGCGCGGTAAAGGTTGGCCCCTAGCTAAGGGTGGACGAGGCGATCAGTTGGTTAAGGTGGCGATCGCACCACCAAAAGAACTTAGCCAACAAGAGCGGGAATACTATGAAAAAATTCGGGCCATACGTACTTACGATCCCCGCAGTCATTTGCAGCAAGTCAAGCTGTAAGTAGAGACGCGAAATTTCGCGTCTTTACATTAGACATCTAGTGGTCTCATCTTTCAACTTGGATTCTGCTGTGCCATTCTTGCGGCTATGACGGACTTAAAGTTTTCCATTGCCTCCGGGGTAGCCTCTGTAGTTTGCCATGCCGGACGTACAATCAAACGCTCATTCCAAGCACTCAGTTTTAGATAGTCACTCAAGGATATCCCTCTTCTGTCACTTTCCGGGTATTCTGAATAAAAGAATCAAAAGAAAAAACTCTGGAAGGTAAGCAGGGCAATGGATGTAGAATTACAAATCCTAAAGCATTTGGCGAGAGACGCTCACCCAACA